>Ga0265293_10000042_pt1 | contig 262004 bp, 238 predicted proteins | sample Munlanlewell138R_FD_192505 | JGI IMG/M metagenome (GOLD analysis project Ga0265293, IMG submission 192505) | Leachate microbial communities from a municipal landfill in Southern Ontario, Canada - Leachate well 138R | ecosystem: Engineered > Solid waste > Landfill > Unclassified | place...
TTAAATTAACCTACAGTAACTTTTTCCCTCCAACTCACCTTAATTCTATTCTGGCGCAAGCCTGGATTAAAGAAATCGAAAGAAGGACCGACGGGCAGGTCAAAATCGAGTATTTCCCCGGCGGAAACCTTACTCCCGCAGCCGGTATCTACGACGGTGTTGTTAACGGCATTTCCGATATCGGAATGTCCTGTTTTTCATACAATGTCGGACGTTTTCCGGTAAACGAACTGGTAGATTTACCGCATAAATACCCCAACGGTTGGGTGGCAACAAAGGTTGCCAATGATTACTACAATAAATTTAAACCAAAAGAATTGGATGATACACATCCGCTGTATTTGCATGCTCACGGCCCGGGTGTTGTAATTACCAAGGACAAGGCTGTGAGAAAATTGGAAGACTTTAAAGACCTTATACTTAGAGCTACGGGTGTCGGAGCCAAGATTGTACAGGCTCTCGGTGCCGTCGCTTACGGCGCTTCTCAGGGTGAAACCTATGAACTTTTATCCAAAGGTGTGGTAAAAGGCAGTTATACCCCCAGAGAAACCCTCAAAGGCTGGAATCATGCCGAGGTTACCAAATACGTAACTAACTGTTATCAACTCGGTTATACTACCGATATGTATGTTGTCATCAACAAAGAAAAATGGAATAAAATGTCTAAAGATATCCAAAATATATTTACCGAAGTCAGCGAAGAATGGATTGAAATGCATGGCAAGGTCTGGGATTACTACGACAAAGTTGCCATGGATTATTTCCTTGAGCTTGGCGGCGGACGAGAAGTTATCGAAGTTGATGAAGACGAAGTATCCAAATGGGTTGACGCCGTTTCTCCGCTTGTTAATGAACACGTTAATACCTTAAATGCAAGCGGTTTATCAGGAAACGAATATGAGCAGTATTTACTCGACAGGGTAAATTACTGGAGCGATAAATCACCGTCACTGGAAGAAAGCGTTGCGTGGGTTGAAGCAAATGTGCTCCCTCTGACGTAAAATTCCGGACACAAATAATTTTTAAAGGCGAAATGTCAGATATTCCTGCCTGTGTTTAACGAAATAAGCATGGGCAGGAAGGTTTCTGTAACTTATTATGACCACAATAGAACGATTGGAAAAATGGGCTAAGTTACTTAGCGGTTGGTTGGTATGGGTTGGCGGCGCGGGCGCTGTTTTAATGCTGGCAGTTACCGTTGTTGATATAATCGGTATCAAAATATTTAACTCTCCGCTCCCGGGCGGTATTGAAATTGTTGCCTTTGTGGGAGTTATTATTACCGCTTTCGGGATGGCGTATACTCAAGCGGAACATGCTAACATTCAAGTTGAATTTTTTATTATGCGTTTGCCAAAACGTGCCGGAGCCATTTGCGGGGCATTTACATCATTATTAAGCTTGATTCTTTTTTCCCTCTTGGCGTGGCAGAGCGTCAAATACGGAATCTCTTTGCAAACCAGCGGTGAAGTTTCAATGACATCACGTATTCCTTTTTACCCCTTTGTATATGCCATTGCGTTTTGTTGTATCCCGGTTTGCCTAATCTTATTTTTTGAAATGATTAAAAATATTATGAAAGCGGCTAATAAATAGATGGATCCAGTTACAGTCGGAATTATAGGAATTGTAATTTTAATTGTCCTTTTTATGCTGGGGATGCCAGTTGGTTTTGCGATGGCATTTGTCGGCTTTGCCGGATTCGGCTATTTAGTAACCCCCAATGCGGCTTTGGGGCTGCTGGCGCGTGATGTTTTTACCAACTTCTCATCTTATTCGTTAACGGTAATCCCCATGTTTATTTTAATGGGAACACTTGCGTCCGCTTCGGGAATCAGCACCCGATTGTATGCTTCCACCCATACATTGTTTGGAAAAGTGCGCGGGGGGCTGGCAATGGCCACAATTTTGGCTTGTGCCGGGTTTGCGGCTATTTGCGGCTCAACCAGTGCAACCGCTGCCGCAATGGGCAAAGTGGCCCTTCCCGAAATGAAAAAGTATAAATATGATGATTCCTTAGCAACCGGCAGTGTTGCTTCAGCGGGAAGCCTGGGAATCTTAATTCCTCCCAGTACCATTTTTATAATTTACGGTATTTTAACCCAACAATCCATCGGCAAATTATTCCTTGCCGGGATATTCCCCGGGGTTTTATTAACATTGCTTTTCCTCGCCGTTGTTATTATTTTATGCAAAAGGAATCCGGCCTTAGCCCCAGCTGGGCAACCCTCAACTTTAAAACAAAAAATCACCGGTATGCTTGGAATTACCGAGATGATGCTTCTCTTTATTTTAGTAATGGGTGGTCTTTTTGCCGGTTGGTTCAGCCCCGTTCAGGCAGGTGCCGTTGGTGCCGCCGGTGCCCTTTTAATCGGTCTTTTGAGGCGTAACTTAACATGGGAAACCTTTAAAGATGCGCTCAAAGAAACGGTCAAAGTAACCTGCGAAATTATGATTATTGTTACCGGCGCTATTATATTGGGGCATTTCATTGCCGTAACGACTATCCCAAACATGTTATCGGGATGGATTGCCGACCTCGGTTTGCCAAACGTAGCTGTAATGGCAATTATTATTTTAATGTATATTATCGGCGGTTTGTTTATGGATTCCCTGGCGATGATAACTCTAACCATTCCGATAATTTACCCTTTGGTATTATCGCTAAACTTTGATCCGATTTGGTTTGGTGTTATTATTGTACTGGTTACCGAAATGGGGGTTATTACCCCGCCGGTCGGTATCAATGTGTATGTAATTAAGGGGATTACCAAAGGCGTTAGCTTAGAAACGATATTTAAGGGGATTTTCCCGTTCTTAATTGCAATAATTATTTGCGTGGCGCTGCTGCTTACTTTCCCCAAGATTGCTACATTCTTACCAAGCATTCTATTGAATTAACTATACTTCGGAGGCAATAAAAATAATGACCATATCGGATATGCTTGCAAAAAATGCTAATTTATATCCGAATGATACGGCTTTAATCGAATTAAAACCGAGCATAAACTATCGCCGCGAAATTACTTGGCAGGAATTTGACGATAAAGCCAACCAAATAGCGAATGCCCTTTCTAAAATCGGCATTCGCAAGGGCGATAAAGTTGTTCACTTGATGTTAAACTCAATCGACTGGCTGGTTGCCTATTTTGGTATTATCAGAACAGGCGCATGGGTAGTTCCGCTTAATTTCAGGTTTACTTCCGAAGATATTTTATATTGCACTCAAATTGCGGAAGCCAAAGTTTTAATCTTTGGCCCCGAATTTAGCGACCGAATCGATTGCATAAAAGACGAACTCTCAACCGTTCGGGAATTTATTTGCATGGGAGATAATGCCCCCGAATGGGCGCAGGATATGAGCGACTTTATTGCCGATGCTCCCGCAAAAGCGTTAAAAACCGTACTTAATGCGGATGATCCTTGCGGTTTATATTTTACATCAGGAACAACCGGGCAGCCGAAACCGATACTGCTTACTCATAAAAATATGGAGCACGCCGCACTTGTTGAAAGCAATCATCATAAACAAACCAAAGATGATAATTTTATCTTAATTCCTCCTTTATATCATACCGGCGCCAAAATGCATTGGTTTGGCAGCCTCTATTCCGGCAGCAAGGCAACTTTGCTGCGAGATATCAAACCGCTTGATATTTTTAATGCCGTAAGCAATGAAAAGGGCACCATTGTATGGCTGCTTGTTCCCTGGGCGCAGGATATTTTAATGGCGTTGGATAGCGGCGAGCTTAAAATAGAGGATTTTAATTTGGATCAATGGCGACTGATGCATATCGGGGCGCAACCTGTTCCCGAAAGTTTAGTTAAGCATTGGAAAACTTACTTCCCCAATATGCTTTACGATACCAATTACGGGCTTAGCGAAAGCACCGGTCCCGGTTGTGTTCATTTGGGAATAGAAAACATTCATAAGGTTGGCGCAATCGGCATACCGGGGTACGAGTGGGAAGTCCGTATAGTTGACGATAAAGATAATGACTTATCGGTTGGTGTTGTCGGTGAAATAATAATCAGAGGTGCGGGGCTTATGAAAGAATATTACAAGAACCCGCAAAAAACCGCCGAGGTCTTAAAAGACGGCTGGCTGCATACCGGCGACCTTGCCAAAATAGATGAGGACGGTTTTATTTGGTATGTCGATCGCAAAAAAGATTTAATTATTACCGGCGGTGAAAATATTTTCCCGATTGAAGTGGAAGAGGTTTTGCTTTATCATCCCAAGGTTTACGATGCCGCGCTAATCGGTATTCCGGATGTCAGACTGGGGGAAATTGCGGTTGCCGTAATTGACCCTAAACCCAATGTTGATATTACCGCCAAAGAAATTGAAGAGTATTGCGTGGGAAATTTACCCAAATACAAGCGCCCGCGCAAAATAGTTTTCGGCAAGGTACCGCGTAATCCGACCGGTAAAATTGAAAAAGTAAAGTTGCGAGAAAAATATAAAGATTTGCAATAGTGCGACACGCGAAACGGAGATTTATAAAAGTTATGGAAAAGAAAAATATTAACAAAAAAACATTCGGCCCCAGTAAGTTTGTTTTCCCGTCACCGGTTTTTCTGGTTGGGGTTATGATTAACGGCAAGCCCAATTTTATGACAGCGGCATGGGGCGGCATGGCTTGCGGCGCTCCTCCGATGTTGACTGTTGCCATCCGCCACCAGCGTTTTACAATTAACGGCATTCAACCCGGCAACAGTTTTTCGGTTAACATCCCCGGTGAAGAGTTGGTAGCGGAGGCTGATTTATGCGGCATTGTTTCCGGCGAAACGGTCGATAAAGCACAAGCCTGTAATTTTGACCTTTTCTACGGGAAAGCGGAAAATGCCCCGCTGATTGCCCAATGCCCGATTAATTTAGAGTGCAAAGTTAACCACACACTTGATTTGGGAAGCCATATACTTGTAATCGGCAGTATTGAAGAAACGCATGTTACGGAAGATTGTCTTACCGGCGGACAGCCGGATATCGATAAAATCAAGCCTATCCTCTATTCCAGAGGCACCGAAGCCAAGTATTACGGTTACGGTCAAGCAATCGGGGATGCTTACAAAATAGGCAAAAGCATTCAATATTAGTAAAAATTCCCGTATATTTTAAGGCTAAAATGTAGCTAAAGCACGGTAGATAAGTTATAATTTACCGGAGGCAATAAAGATGACTGATTGGCAATTAACGGCAACAACAATATTTTGTGATGACCTCAATGATGAAGTCACGATTATAGTTTATAAAGACGGCAAAACACGATGCACCGGTTATGACTTTTTCGTTAAAACAAGCGCCGACCCTAAAGAAAAGAAGGCTTTGAACGGAATCAAGTGTGACGGGCCGGTTTGTAAAAGAGTCGCTGCATATAAAGAAAAAATATTTGCCGAAGAAAGAGCGGATTAATTGTGAATAATCCTACAAGTGAGAAAAAGGTGATTATCAGGGCAGAGAATCTTTCGCTTTCGTTTGGCGGCGTTCGCTCGTTAATCGATGTTAGCGTGGATATCAAAGAAAATGAAATTTTGGCAATTATCGGCCCCAACGGTGCCGGTAAAACCAGCCTATTAAATTGTCTAAACGGTTTTTATAAGCCCCAAAAAGGAACAATCACTTTTGACGGGGAGGATATAACCCACATCCGCCCTGATAAAGCCGCCAAGATGGGGCTCGCGCGTACGTTCCAAAATATTGAGCTTTACACCGGCTTAAGCACACTGGATAACCTTATGGCTGCCAGGCACGTTCTGATGAACCAAAATATCTTTGCCAGCTCTATGTACTTCGGACCCGCCCATAAGGAAGAAATCAAACACCGTAAAACCGTTGAAGATATTATCGACTTTTTGGAAATCGAAGCTATTCGAAAACAGGTGGTCGGTTCTTTGCCTTACGGTATGCGCAAAAGGGTTGAGTTAGGCAGGGCATTGGCGCTTGAGCCGAAAGTTCTTTTGCTTGATGAACCGATGGCCGGTATGAACCTCGAAGAAAAAGAGGATATTGCCCGCTTTATTATCGATATTTTTGAAGGACAGGGAGAAACATATCCCGATACTCCGGTGCTAAGAGACGGCGTAAATTGCATTGTTCTTATCGAACATGATATGGGTGTGGTTATGGATTTAGCCGATAGAATTGTTGTTTTGGACTTTGGCCGTAAAATCGCAGAAGGTACGCCTGCGGAAATCAGCTCTAATCCGGATGTTATCGCCGCCTATTTGGGGGCGGAGAAGTAGAGGGGATACGTGTCGGTTTTGTCCTTGAAAGCCATTCTTACTTAGGAAAGCAACGCAATCCTCTTTGTCTTTGCAAGCACAGCGAAGCAACCTCATATAGATTAAATTTGTTGGAGATTGCCACGTCACTCGCCGCGGGCTCGCTCCTCGCAAAGACGTTTCTTTTCCCTTGTCTTTACGAGACCATTCCCGTCAGGGAAGGCGAAGTAATCTCTAATAAATCAAAAGGCATGCACTCTGTTCGTAGAAGATTGCCACGTCACTCGCCGAGGGCTCGCTCCTCGCGAAGACGTTTTTTTGTCGTCCGGTCTTTCTCCCTTTGTCATCCTGAATGAAATGAAGGATCTAAGAGGAAGGGAAATTTAGACTATTAGGCAGCCTCAGACTCAAAAAAGAGGGGTCGCTCTACCATAAAATCCGTTACCGAATGGTGTACTATCCGCCAACCCCTAGATTCTTCTCTATGCTCAGAATGACAAAAGAAGAAAAGCATCAGCCGTTCGTGTTCTTCGACAAGCTCAGAATGCACGGGTCTGTCGAACCATAACGGCAACCGAATAGTAATTCTCGTTTCTTCCCGTTCGTCGGACCCTTCGACAGGCTCAGGGCGAACGAAAAAACATCAGTGTTACAAAGTAGGACAATGGCAAATGGGGTGAAAAGTATTTATTAAAATTGTCTTTGCGAGACCATTCCCGTAAGGGAAGGCGAAGCAATCTCTATTAAATCAAAAAAACACACGCTCTATTGCTGAGAGAGTGCCACGTCGCTCGCTAACGCTCGCTCCTCGCAAAGACGTTTCTTGGTCGACAAGAGTAGGCTGGATATGGTTAATCCCATTTACGTTTATCAATAATTGTTTTACTGTCTTTGGGGATAGTCCCCTCGGGAACAAAATCAATTCTGTCAGGCTTTACCAAGCACATACTCTGAAACTTCTGCTCGATTTCCACAGCCAGTTCGCTTTTATTGGGAACATTATCAAGCAATTCCAAATTAAGTGTTATTTCGTCGCGCTCGCCGATACGGGTAACGGCAATTTGCCATCTCCCAATATCTTTAAACCCTTTAAAAACAGTTTCAGCCTGAGCGGATACGACAAACATTCCTCTCACCTTTACCGCTTCCCCGATTCGGCCTTGAATACCGGTAAGTTTTTTAGAGGTTCTGCCGCAAGAGCAAGCATCACTAACAATCGAAGATAAATCTCCGGTACCAAAACGAATAAGCCCCCATGTGGGGTTATGTATAGGGGTAACTACTACCTCACCGAGTTCTCCGTCTGCCAATTGTTTCCCGTTTACAGGGTTAACAATCTCAACAATATAATCATCCATAAGGTGCAAACCGTTTTTATAACGGCACTCATAGGCAATCGCACCGCCGGGCTCGGTTACGGCATACGTTTGATATGTATCGATAGCATAATCATTTTCCAGTATCTGCCTAACAGATTGAGATAACATTTCGCCGGTAAACCAAGCGCGTTTTACATAAAAATCTTTTTTGAAATCATAGCCCATTTCTTCAGCCTGTTTAATAACCGTCATTAAGAAACCGGGGGTTCCGACATAACCGTCTGCTTTTAATTCCAATATTGTTTTTACCGTGATTTCGGTATGGCCCGTTCCCAACGGAATAACGGTTGCGCCGCAGGCTTTTAACCCCTCGTGGCACAAAATGCCGGCAGGGGAAAGATGATAGGTAAAGGTATTTGCCGCGATATCACCTTTACGAAACCCGGCAGCCCAAAATGATTCGGCAAACCATTCAATTGTATCGTGTTGCATCGGTTCATAGACAGGGCCGGGGGATACAAAGACCCGTTGTATTTCACTCTCCGGAATAGTTAAAAAGCCGCCGTAGGGAGGGTTGGCTTTCTGCATTGCGATAACATCGGGTTTACGGGTAATCGGCAAAAGCTCCAAGTCTTTGATAGATTTAATTTGCGCCGGTGTAACCCCTGCGCTATCCATTATTTTTTTTGCGGCAGGGGATTTTTGGTAAGCGTTATTAATTGTTTCCGCCAGTTTTTGCGTAAAATAAATATCCCTTTCATTAGGGGTCATAACCTCTCTTGCATCATAATATTCATCAATCTTATTTTCCGGTTTTATAGCCATCTCTTACGCCTCTTATAATGTTTAATCTGGCGATAACTCTTTTTATCACCCATTGCCGAAAGTCCGATATAAAACTCTTTAACATCTTCATTGTTTCGCAGAAAATCGGCATCTCCGTCAAGCACAATTCGCCCGTTCTCCATAACGTACCCGTAATGCGCAATACTTAACGCAACACGCACGTTTTGCTCCACAATCAAAACCGCCGTTTTTTGTTCTTCGTTAAAGCGTTTAATAATTTCGTAAATTTCTTCAACCAGCATCGGCGCAAGCCCCAAGGAGGGTTCATCCAACATCATTAGTTTCGGTGTTGCCATTATTGCTCTGCCGATAACCAGCATTTGTTGTTCCCCGCCGGAGAGATAACCGGCAACGTTTTTGCGCAAATCCCTCAAGCGGGGGAAATAATTGTAAACCATTTCAATATCGCGGTTGATTTCGGCTCTGTTGCGGCGGTTAAAAGCGCCTACCAACAGATTTTCCTCGGTTGTTAAATGACCGAATACACGCCTGCCTTCAAGCGCCTGAACAATACCCAGCTTACCGATATCTTCAGGGCCTTTTTTGTCAATTCTGATACCGTCCCATTCGATACTACCGTCGGTTACTTCTCCCTCTTCAACGTGCAAAAGACCGGAAATTGCTTTTAGGGTTGTACTTTTTCCGGCTCCGTTAGCGCCAAGCAAGGTTATTATTGCCCCGTCCGGAATAGTTAACGATACCCCGTGCAATACCCGGATAACGTTTAAGTATGTAACTTCAATATTGTTCAGTTTAAGCATTGTTATTCTTTCATTCCAAACTTTATTTTTAATTTAAACGGTTTTTATTTACCGAACCAATCAAATTTTTCGTATTCGACAACAGGCGCTTCAATCCAATCTGAAATCGCTTTAATTTCGCCGCCTTGCACTTGGAATACCCGCAGCGATTTGGATAACCTGTTATCGCCTTTAACGTAGCTAACCGGGCCTTGCAAGCCCTCAACCGTGTAGTTATTAAGCGCTTTGATGCCGTGCTCTTCGATTGCCTGCCACGCCTTCTGGCCGCCTTCCGCAAGTGTATCGTAACCAACTGCTTCCACCGCAAGCGAAATTATTTTCGCCATTATGAGGCTCTGACACCACGAAGTGATATACTCCATATTTAAGTAATCGGCAGGGTGGTTTGCCTGGCAATATTCAACCATTTTAGCCATACCGGGGACATTATCATTCCAGCTTACCGTCGGGAATAAGCCGTAAACGCCTTCGCATTTATCAGCGCCGGCAAGATCAACCAGGGCTTTAGTCATTGCCGCATGCCCGCAGGCGATTACCATTCCGTCGGAAGTCATCCCCAACTCCATAGCGTTCTTAATTATAATTGAACTCGGTTGAGGGGTACTGGAAATATAGAGAATATCGGGTTTAAGCGATTTTATTTCCGTTAAACTGGTTGTTTCGGAAGTGGTACTGGCGGAATGCTCTCTGGTAATAATAACCTCTACCCCTAATTCCTCGGCCAAGGCTCTGGCTGCATCGTGAGCGCCGTAACCGGTGGAGTTATTAAGGATATGCATCGCTATTTTAGGCTTGCCGGTGCCTTTCCACAGCTTTTCAAGATAATACTGAACAAAGACTGCCCAATCATCACCGTAATCCGGCATCTGACCGTAAATATGCTGCGGCGGTCTGTATATTATCGGTGAACCGTAAGCGGCAATCCCCGGGAATCCGTTTTGGTTAGCGGTCGTCATTGCCGCCGTCATCATTGCCGAAGACGAACAGCCGAACATTACACAGCCGTCGTCCATAAGTTTATTGACGTTACTAACCATTGTGGCGGCGGTGTAGTTGTTATCCATCCATTTCAGTTCAATCTCATAACCGCCAGCACCGCCAAGCTCTTCATTTACGTACATAATGGCATCTTTATTGCCATGCTCCAGCACCTTGCCTTTTTCCGCCGCAACCCCGGTACTGGGGGTTGTCAGCCCCATTTTTATAGTGCCTGTTTTGGCATTACAAGCGGTCGAAAGTAAAGGAAGTCCGCTCATAAACAAGAATAGAGATGCTGCCCCCGCTCCGGCTATAAAATTTCTTCTTGAAACCTGTGTTGATTCCTTGTTTTCCATATTAAGCTACCTCCTTTTTTATTTTTTGTTTTAATATGAAAACGGCCATATCCGATAAGAAGTTTTAAATACGTTCCACCTATGCGCTAAACCCCTCGGTTCTAAAATAAGGAATAGAATTATCACCGCCCCGAAAATCATCGGTTTTAAACCGGATGCCCAGCCTGAGGATAAAATAGTGACATTCGCTTCCAAGAACGGCACAATTTGTAAAGATAGTACATTATCAAGCAGGCGAATAAGGATAACGCCGAGTATCGGGCCGATTGATGTTCCCAACCCGCCGATAATTATCATACCGACATACAGAATCGATTCCTTAAAATCAAAGAACTCAGGGTTTAAGAACCCGTAATAACAATGCGCAAGGAGCGACCCCGCAATACCGGCAAAGAAACATCCGATAAAGAAAGCCAATAATTTATAACGGAACAGGTTGATTCCCATTACCTGCGCGGCAAGATCGTTATCGCGGATGGCAACAAAGGCTCTTCCCGGCCTTGTTCGGGTTAAGTTCTTGGCAAAAAATATCACTAAAATTGTAATAACCAGAATTAAATAGTATTTACTGGACTGAGTAGAAAAGGTGTAGCCGAATATTTCAGCGTTCGGAACGCCAAGCCCGATATTGCCGCCGGTAACCCCGGACCAGTTTCGAATCACCCACATAATAATAAACTGGGCCGCAATCGTGCTTATTGCCAGATAGAAACCCTTAACGCGCAGCGACGGAAGCCCGAATAACATTCCGATTAAACCGGCCATTATTCCGCCGCAAAGCATTGACACCAAAAACGGCAGACCGAGCTGTCCCGCAAGAATTGCCGAGGTATATCCGCCAACGGCAATAAAACCGGCATGGCCGATTGATAACTGACCGCAATAACCGGTCAGAATATTCAAACCGGTGGCGGCAATAATTGTAATTGCAATAATATTGCAAACGCTTAACCAATAGTTGCTAAGAAACATGGGCAGCACAAATAAGGACACGAGAAGCAGCCCCAATAGCGCCCACTGCGTCCTGGTGCGAAAAATAGCCATGTCTTGGGCATAACTGTGGTTTCTTACTCCGGCAGGTAAATACACTTCTATATCCTCTCTATACGGGTTTCACCGAATAACCCGTATGGTTTAATCATCATTACCAAAATAATCATAATAAACGGAATAACCTCTCTGACACCGGGCCAAGTCAGCGCGGTAAGATAGCCGCCGCCGAGGTTCTCGGCTAACCCGATAATCGGGCCGGCAATCATTGCCCCCAAGAATGAATCCAGGCCGCCCAGTATCACAACCGAGAAAGATTTCATTCCGGTATCAATTAAGCCATGCCCGATTCCGCCGATACTTGCCATTAGAATCCCGCCGATTGATGCCATAGCGCAAGCCAGCATCCATGAGCGCGAGAATATTTTAGTTACCGGTATCCCGCAAGCTTGAACCGCCATTTGGTCATCGGCGGTTGCGCGCATTGCAATCCCCATCCGGCTGTATTTGAAATAGAGCGAGAGAGCCGTAAAAAGCAATACGGAAATAATCGCCGCCCACAAATATTCCTGCGAAATAACCGCCGGACCGATATGCACCGATGTTTGGGGGAAAAGCCGCGGCAACGCATCAACGCTCCAAGGCCAAATAAAGGTAATCAGCCCATCCAAAAAATACGACAGCCCCAATGTTACCGCAATCAGGGAGAGAATCGGTTGGGCAATTAACGGCCGCAAAAGGAACCTTTCGATTAACCAACCCAAAGCAAATGCAATCACAATAACAAGTGGTATACCGAGCCAAACCGGAAGCCCTATTTGAACCAGAATGGCATATGTAATCCACGAAGATATCAGCACAAGCTGTCCGAGCGCCAAGTTGGCAACGCCGCTTGATTTCCAAATCAGCACAAACCCCATCGCAATCAGTGAGTAAACCATACCCACAGTTAAGCCGGTTATAACGAATTGCAATAAATCAGCCATTAGTTTGTTGCTCCTTCAGATAGTCCTCGAACCTTAATGCTGGTGGTAACAACACCGCGCCGCCCGTCGCGATAGGTAACCGGCGCTTCCACCTTTACCTCTTTGCCGTCTTCATACATTGCTTCGATAAGCTGTTTGTAGCGTTCTTCCATAAACTCCCTGCGTAATTTTCGCGTGCGGGTTAGCTCTGCCTCATCGGCATCAAATTCTTTATGAAGCAGCACAAATTTTTCAACCCTTGAGGCATCGGGCAGGTAACTGTTAACCCTTTGTAAATCTTTCTTTATTAATTCGGAAACCTCATTTCTCTGCGAAAGATCAACAAAAGTGGTATACGGAATACGATTGCGCTCGGCCCATTTACCGACCATTGCAAAATCCATATTAACAATCGCCGAAACATAATCACGGGTTTTACCGCCGATAACCATTGCATCTTTAATATAAGGGCTGAATCTCAAACGCCCCTCGATATATTGGGGGGCATATTTAACACCGCTGCTTAGTTCGCCCATATGCTCAAGCCTATCCATAAAAATCAGATGACCTTTATCATCAACGTTAACCGCATCGCCGGTACGGCACCAACCGCCTTGCATCACCTCTTTGGTTTTTTCGGGGTTTTTTTGATAGCAGGTGAACATGCAATCGGAACGAACAAGCAGTTCGCCATCGTCGGTAATACGCACCTCGGTTCCTCGCGCCGGTTTCCCGACACTTTCGAAGCGGATTTCTTTACTGCTATGCGAAGAGATATAACCGGCTTCGGTACTGGCATAATTTTGGCGCAGTTCAATCCCTATCGCATGGATTAACCTGAAGGTATCCAAACTTAAAACCGAGCTGCCGGTAACCGCAAAACGGACACGGCTTAAGCCCAGCCTGTCTTTTAACGGCCTGAAAAGGGCGAAATAAGCAACCCTGTATAAAGCCCGCCAGAACAGATTGGGGGTTTTACCGGCCAGCTTCATATCCGCAAATTTATAACCAAGCGGCATACAGAGGTGATAAACAAAGCGTTTAAGCCAATGGGCGTCAATCATTTTTATTTGAATTTCGCTAACCAGGCTTTCCCACTGGCGCGGTCCGTAAATTACAAAATTCGGGCCGATTTCACGCGTATCCTCGGCAATTGTCTCCGGCTCTTCGGGGAAATTGAGTTTGGCGCCGGTTAGAATATGAGGCAAGGTTGCAAAATAACTGTCGCCGACCCATGCCGCCGGAAAGTTCGAAATCAGATTATCTTTTTCGGTTAGGGGATAGCGGTCGGTGAACGATTTGGCAGTCGTAATTAAAGCGCGGTGGCTTAAACACGCCCCTTTAGGCAGACCGGTTGTCCCTGAAGTATAATAAATAAATGCAGTTTCATCGGATTTACCCTCCGAAAGACGCTCCTCAAATGCGTTCGGGTTATTTTTATCGTATTCTTTACCCAGATTAATAACATCCGCAAAAGAGATTAAAATCGGATCGTTATAGTTTTTTAAGCCTTTCGGATCCCAATAGATAACCTTTTGCAAATGCGGGAGGTTAAGCCTGATTTCCAGGAACTTATCGGCTTGTTCCTGGTCGTTTACAATAGCGAATCTGGCATCCGAATGCCTGGCAACATATTCAACCTCTGAAGGAACTGAATCAACAAAAATACCGGTTGCAACGCCGCCGGCGGCTTGAACGGCAAATTCCCCCCAGAACCATTCCGGTTCATTGTCTCCGATAATGCAGGTAACATCGCCCTTGTTAAGCCCTAAACTGCGCATACCGAGCGAAAAGTATTTAACAACATCGTAATACTCCCGCCAAGTATAACCTTGCCAAATCCCCAGTCTTTTCATATACATCGCAGGTAAATCAGCTCGGGTTTCGGCGTTATAGCGTATAAGCTGAGGAATTGTATAATCACCGTACCCGTCGACAATACCGTGTTTATTTTTCTGTTTACCGCATTTCTTTTTGATCATTTTAAAAAATCCTTATAATAAAAAAACCTCCCCGCTGAGGGGGAGGCATTTTAAAACTTTGTTTAGTTATACTAATACAGTCAAACGGCTAAACATTTAGATACACAGCCCCCCAGCGCACCGTTGGTGCGCCCGCTAAAGATGAAGCTTATGGTGACCGTTATCTTGTTTAACATTCGATTATTCCTTAGTATGCGCGATTCTATCACAGTCGAATTAAGATGTCAACAATTTCGCATAACCCTTTTAAATTTTTCTTCAGGCCTGAATTTTAAGGTCATTTATAGTATAATGAAAGGAATCAAAATTAAATTTTGGAAAGGAAAATCAAAAAATGTCATCTAAGAGATACGAAAATGTTCCCCCAATGACAATCGATACCGCCAAAAAATACACGGCAACCCTTGAAACAGCCAAGGGCAATATTGTTCTTGAACTGTTTGCCGCAGATGTACCCAAAACCGTAAATAATTTTGTTTTTTTGGCCCGTGAAGGCTTTTACGACGAAACCACTTTCCACCGTGTAATCCCCGGTTTTATGGCTCAGGGCGGAGACCCGACCGGCACCGGCTGCGGAGGCCCCGGCTATTCTTTTTCCGATGAATTTACCAAACACACCCACGGTGTCGGCACCCTGTCGATGGCAAACGCCGGCCCCAATACCAACGGCTCTCAATTTTTTATTACCTATGCCCCGCAACCGCACTTAAATAACAGACATTCGGTTTTCGGACAAATGACGAGCGACATGGCAATCTTGGAAAGCATCCGAAACGGCGATGTTATTACCAAAGTTACCATCAGCGAAGAATAATTTTTAAGTAAATGTTAGAGGCGGATAGTTTAAATATCCGCCTCATATTTTATTAAGTAGGGGCTATGGCTAAACTGGTTCTTGATTTACACGATATTTTTAATAAAGGCGCATCGATTGATGCTGAGCTTAACCGTATTATTAACGATGCCGTCTCCAAAAAAATTAACCTGGTTGAAATTATCCCCGGTAAAGGCTCAGGGCAATTAAAGAAAAGGGTCTTGCGTTTCCTAAACCAACCCGAGATTAAAAAACTCTATCACCGCATTGAAAAAGACGATAAAAACTTCGGGCGCATTTTTGTCCACTTCAGGTTTTAAATATTTCTAAGCCCCCGAAATCAGGGCGACATTAAAAGATGAAATCAAATTTAAATCATTTGGTGCCGACCCTTTTAATCTAACCGCAAAATCATCGCAAACGATGCACAATTTACTTGCGATATCACTTTGAAGCGCTTCGGACATTGCAGAATGGGCTCCCAAAGGCAGCAAATGGCATTCCGCGGTGCCGGTGCCGATACAGGCAAAGTTTACCGATACTTGTACAAGCCCGTTATGGTGGCCTTCAATCGGGAACGACGACCAACCGAGAGAACTTGTTCCGACACCTTGCAATAAGCGGATAATATTAATCTCGGCAAAACCGCTATCAACCCACAAGAAAATATCGATTACGTTTCCGATACCGAGATTAAAATTTTCTTTGGTTAAATCCCAGCTTACATAATTATCCGCTCCGCTAATTTCAAATTGTCCGCTTACGGCTTGGGCCCCGTTTACCTCAACGCAATAAAAGAGTTTGGTTGCGGGTTCCTCACCGCCAAGGGAAACAATCGAGATATTGAGCCGCTGGCATAACAAACAAACCTTTAATACGGGGCTTATCGGAGCAGGGGTTATTAGCGTCGCAATTAAATCGGGGTTATCCGCTTTGGACGTATTTTCAATTGTAAGTGTTTCCGATAACAAATTCCCCGAATCGCTTAGCGGCGAGGCATAGGTTATCTTTTCCGCTCTTTGATGTGTATCCGAATGATATTTATTTGCCATTTTACGCACCTTGCCCTTCGTAATCGATTTGATATTCGGTTTCACCCGAGCCGTTTTTAACTTGCAAAACCAAACGATGCCATTGCCTTTTATAGTGTATTTGGGCAATTTCAGCGGCAAGTAGTGTGTTTTCCGGTATTATTTCAACGGTAATCCCGTTATCACCGGCGCCGCCATACATTTTGTATTTAAGCGAATTGGACATCCCTGTGTTTTTTAAAAGGATTGTTTTTTCGCCCATCTCCGACACACCCCAATCCAAGGCATCAGTATAATTAGCGGTGGTTACCCCTAATTTAGAACCTTTTTCGACTTTCCACATAAATAAACCTCCAATAGAACAATAGTTCTTATTCTAAGGAGTGGGGAAAATCAGGTCAACGGAGTTTTGGCGTAAAGGGCTATTTGAGAGGAGAGATTTTAAGATTAAAAAGGCCTTTAAGCATACCGAGGCTTTGCGCTAAGAAGTTTAATAAGAAATAGGGGATATATTGCGGCTTACCTTTTAGCACAGAAAGCGCTATCCAATAGAGAAGTATTAGCGGCGGCCAAAAACGCGGGTTAAAAACGCCGTACTTTTTGATTAAACGCGGGAGAGCCGTAGCTTGATTTGCGCGCGCTTTAAAAACGCTTTTGCAATCCGCTCGGTGGTGATGATAAACAAAGATATAGGAAATCTTTTGTTTGCAGGCGTCTTTTTGGAGCCTTGTTGTAAAATCCAAATCATCACCGTGGGTAATAAACGCATCAAACCCGTATTTTAAAACGGTATCCTTTTTTAAAACAGTTGCCTGCAACCCGCCTGTTTTGCGTCTTTTTTCAAGCAATTTGGAGTTCCAATCAATTGCACGCTCCCAATAGGTAGAAGTGTTGGCAGGTTCAACCGTTGCTGCCACACTTGCGAAACCGCCCTCTTTTAATTCATTAATCAGATTCGAGAGAACATTGGGGGGAAGAATAATATCCGAATCGACATAGGCGATATATTCTTGGGTTGCCTTTTCTGCCCCGATTTGATGGGCAAAACCGGCGCCTAAACCGTTATCGGAATAAATTAGCGACGTATATTTAACGGCAATTTCCAATGTTTTATCCTTTGATAAACCGTCAACAACAATTATTTCAGCCGCATTATTTATTTTTACAGACTCCAGGCATTGTTCTATAAATTTTTCTCCGTTTTTGACTGGTATAATTACAGATATCGGTAAGCGGTTCATAAATCCTTTCAGTTTAAGGTTAAGTTTTTATAAATTTTGGCGTGTCCGTTATTGTAAATAAGGTTATTTGATTCCAGTTCCCAAATAAGCCCAAGCCACTCTTTACTTGTTTTGTCGATATCAAAAACATCGCGATAAGATTGATCAAACCTCTCGGTAAGGGCAAAAAGGGCAGTGGCAGAGCTATTCTGAAACTGCTCTGATTTTTCTTGTATGGAAGCCCAAAGTTCCTTTTCGCTGTTTATATCCCACGGTTGGGCGGGGTGTGCAAGCACGGCATCCGGTATGTAAAAAGCAAAAGAATAGACGGTAACCCCATCGGATATAAAAAGGAGTTCATTTTGGTTAAAATTATTTGCGACAAACTCCCCCGATCTAAGCTCGTATTTATAAATCGACTGGGTATTAATACTCGCATGATTAACCAAGAAAGTGGGTAAGGCAATCAATATCAAAAGTGCGGATAATAAAAGAGGCATATAATTTTGAGTACAAGTAATTTTTCCGCGGTATAAAATATCCGGCACTTTATAGAGAGCGCGAATAATTATCGGCGCTATTAAATAAGGGGCATAGACTAAAATCCTGTGCCACTGGGTCCCCTCTCCGAAAGCCAAGATTGCAATCAGCGAAGCAATCAGTATCCCCCACAAAGCCCCGGTTTCAACCGTTTCGTTAAAATCGAGTTTTTTGATTTTAAAAGCGTTCCTTAAAGCCAAAATAATACCTAAAAGATAAAGCGCGGCCAGCCAAAAATATCTGGTTAGGCCCGCCCATAAGGGAGTATCGGCAGCAAGCGATTGAGAGGCAGTTCCAAATATTGGCATTAATCTTTCCAGCGGATTATTAAAAGCGGCAATAAAATCTTCAATATGGGCGGTTAAATCCCCAAACATGCGTGTCGCCCAAAATATTTGCCAGCTTAAAAATACGAACATGCAAAAAATAATCAATGTTATCGGGAACGTTTTTTGTTTTTTGAGTCTGTTAATAATATAAATACCGCTTAGCGCAAAAATGAAAAACAGCGAAGAAGGGAGATAAGTAATTGTAAGAGCAACAAAAGATAGTATAAATAAAACCATCACGGGCGGATTATCGAGTTTGTTATCCTTTGTCAGTAAATAAAAAAGGATAACAAAGAAAACAGAAGCCGTAACAGCGGGGTGAAAAACCGTTCTGGTAATCAGCAAAGCCCCGCAGATCAGAAAAATTACCGCTAAAGAAGCGGCCTGTTTATTTTTTAAAAGACGGTTAAACAACAAATATAAAAAGATTGCCTGAATTATACTGCAAAAAATAAGAAAAAAGGTGCGGATTTGGGTGATATCGATACCGGTTATTTCAGACAAGGCAAAGCCGGTAAGATGAATTCCGGGGTATTGAAAATAAGCCAGTGTATCATGGGAAAACGGAATTTCTTGAACTTGTGCAAGGTATTTGACATGCCCCATATTAACCAGTCCGTCACACCAGCCGCCGTAAGGGGTAATTACAACCCAAAATCCAAAGAAAACAAGCGCAAATATTGCAATAAGAAGAATCCTTTGCCACTCATTTATACGGGTAAGTAGTAAAATCAGTAAAACCGTTATCCAAAGCAAAAACAAAACACAAAAAAGCCATAACTTATCGCCAAAAATATAAAGCGATTCAACAGAAAAATATTGAAATTTAAGCTTTACGGGGAATAAGAAGATTGCCGAGCTCAGAAGAAGTAATACAATCCAAAGTAATTGGCGTACGTATCCGGGAAGAATCGGTATCAGTTCCGGCGCTTTTTTGAGAAATTCGCTCAACTTTCTTTTTTCTCCGCATTTTTTAGATAAACCGTTAAGAAAACATTTGCCCCCTGGTTGGTGCGGGTAACAAGTTTTAACGGTAATGTTAAAACCGTAAGAATCGGAAAAAATACTTTGAGATAGAAGATGCCAAGTGTTCTTAGAGCTATTTTTCGCAAGCTCTTTTTATCGGGAGAGACAGCGGAAAGCTTTCTGCCAACGGTTTTTGCCACAAACTTTTCCGCAAGCGCGTTAATTCCAATCTTTTGGCTAATAAAGTTACTCCAACTGCGTTCAAATAACTTATACGGTTCAACTTCAAAAAGACTTGCATTAAATCCGTACATGTTAAAAACCGTTAAAAGCGCCAAAAGGTTCCATCTGGTAAGATGGCAGGGCGGCAAATCCCATTCTTCTCTCAAAAAGCGTTCCGATTTAAACCGCCAACGATTACAATTTGGAACACTAAGTGCTACAATTCCACCCGGATTTAATAACCTTTTTACATAATCTATAAAATCAGGAATGTTATCAATATGTTCCAGCACTTGAAAAAAGACGATAACATCAAATTTTGCGTTCGGATTTCGAGCAGCAAACTCTTGGATAGTAAGAGGAAAGAGTTTATCTGATGCCAATACGTTTTGGCTGAATTTAAGCGTTACAACGGCTGTATCGATTCCTGTAACATCATAACCGGCACTTATCGCTTGCTTAATAAACTCACCGTTACCGCATCCGACTTCAAGCAAACTCCCGCCCTTGTTCGGTGAAATTTCTAAAAACCGTTTATGCTCCCAGCGGACGCTGTATAACCCCAAATCCGATAATGCGACGGCAATCCCTCCGCTATCGTATTTATCACCTGAAATAGATTCCAGCGGTAACCAAAACATTACCGTGCAAATATCGCAACAAAACAGCGAGTACCCTTTATAGGTGCTAACCAAGTTTTTATTTGTTTCGTTTTTACATACCGGACATTTCATTTACAGATAGAGCCTCACAATAAAGCATCCCGGAAAACTTCAAGCATTTTTAGCGCCATTTTTTGGGTAGAATAATTCTCTTCGACGTTTCTTCGGGCGTAAGCCCCCATTTTAATTTTCTCGCTTGGGTTTTGTAACAGGTATTCAATCCTATCGGCAAGTTCCTGTTCGTCTCCCAGTCTAACAATAAAACCGCTTTTATTGTTTTGAATACGCCAAGGCATAGTGCCGATATCGGTCCCGATAACCGGCTTACCGCTTGCCATAGCTTCCAACTGCACCACCGGATCAAGGTCAACCAAAGAAGGGACAACTACCGTATCGCAAGCGGAATAAAGCATAATTTTATCTTCAAGCGGAATAACTCCGGTAAAGGTAACATGACTTTCTAAATTAAAGCCGCTAATCATTTGTTTTAATTTTACGGTATAACCGTCTGCCGCTTTATTAAGGGTATCGAAGTATTTTACGGGGCCGACAATTAAAAAGTGCGCATTGTTTCTTTTGTAAGTGTTAATAAAGATATTTGCCGCTTTTATAAGATACTCAACACCTTTTTCGGCACAAACCCTGCCTACAAAAAGAATAACAGCCTTATTTTCCAGCCTGTATTTTTTGATAATTTCAGTTGCATCATAACCGGGCTTATATTCTTGCAAATCGATTCCGGCGGGAACAATTCTTACTTTTCCGGCTGGCACCGCTACCTGTTGCACTATTTTAGCGGCGATTATTTCGTTGGCAATCACCGTTAATTTGGAAGCTTTAATTACTTTGTTTTCAATATAAATTGCTATTTTATCAATTAAGCCGTATTTCATTTTTGTGCGTCTGATAATATGGCTGCCGTAAACTGTTTTCTTTTTTAGATTCGCGTTTAAAAGAAACAGACAAACACCAAAAATCGGAACGCAAAGATAAATAACATCGCTTTGGTTTAATTTGAGCCACTTATTTACTTTAAAAGCCCAAATTATTTGAAACAGAAAAAACTTTAAGGTATACGGAAGCCCTCTCAGTAAACCTTGCTTTAACCTGATTATATTAACGCCGTTTATAATTTCATGTTGAGGATCATCTTGAGAATATTTGCGGTCGATAATAAAAATATTATGCCCCAATTCGGATATTTGTTTTGCCAAATTAAACAAATGGGCCTCAACCCCGCCTCCGGTTTGGGGAGGAATCCGCAGCCATCCGCCGCTAATAAGAACTATATTCATTATTTTTCTTCTTTAATACCGATAATCAGTAAATCGGAGCCGTTAAAAGGTTTCTGCAAAACTTTGTTACCGATTGCAAATATAAGAGATCTAATCCGAACCAATATTTTAATGCTAACCAGGCTTAAAAATGCCTGAAGCGAATTTTGGGATTTAGGGGGCAAAGGCGGCATTCCGCCGGTATAACATGAATCCAATTTAATATTTGTTATCCCGTATTTTTCCAAGGCCGATAAATAAACGTAATGCTTATTAATTGTGCGGTTCGGGGTATCCCAACCCTCTTTTAAAACCCACCCGCGTAGCAGCGGCAAATCCTCAACCCAACGGCTGAACTTAACTGCCGCACAGGATTCATTGGGCTCCGCCATCGCAATTTTACCGCCCGGTTTTAAAACGCGCATTAATTCAGAAACAGCCAAATTAACATCCGGAAAGTGGTGCAATACCCAACCGCAAAAACAAATATCAAACGTATTATCATCAAATGGCAGGCTTTCCAAATCCCCTTGGGACGCTTTAAAAGTAACGCCTTTTTCGGCTGCCCTTCTGTTTGCAACCTCAACTCCGGCAGGGGAAATTTCGATACCGGTGACCTCATTAACTTGCGTTGCAAGCATTATGCCGTAAGTACCGGGGCCGCAACCGGCATCCAATATTTTTTTACCGCAAACATTTGCAAGCCCCAAAAGTTCCAAATGAGAAAGGCGCACTTTATATCCGCGTGAATCCTCCAGCCAATCATCTTCCGGTGTACCGCTGCCAACCAATATCTCAATTGCTTTATCTTGTTTTATTACCATAGTTAAACCTTGCTAGCCGCAAACTCCAATATTTCCGTTAGTGTTTCTTCTAAAGTTATAATCGGTTCCCAACCCAACCTCCTTAATTTGGTGCAATCTCCGATAAGCACCGGTTCATCCAGCGGGCGGAGTAATACAGGGTTTGTTTTGGCTGTTACGGAAATGCCTGAGAGCTTAATAATTTTATTTAAGACTTCATGTATGCTTACTCCATATCCGGAAGATATGTTATACACCTCACCCGGGGTGCCTTTTTCGGCTAAAACGGAAAAGGCCTTGATTGCATCCTTAATATTCAAAAAATCCCTGATTACGTTTAAGTTACCGGTTTCCATTACCTTTGTTTTGGACTTTTCGGCTTCGATTACACGAAGCGCAAAATCATAACAAACCCCGCTTTTTTTCTGTGCGCCGATTACGGAAAAAGGGCGCGTATAAATTATATTTAAGCCGTAATTTTTATGGTAAAGGCGCGCAAATTGCCCCATCGTGGCTTTACTTACGGCGTAAGGATTGGCAGGAAATAAAGGGTGGTCTTCTTTAACAGGTAAAGATGAACCGGTATTACCGTATTCCGAAGATGAGCCGGTAATTAAGATCCGTGGGTTGATATCCGCACATCTTACGGCATCAAGCAAGTTTAACGTACCGCTAACGTTAACGTTTAAATAATTATGCGGGGCTTCCCACGAAGAAGTAATCGAACTTAGAGCGGCAAAATGAAAGATGCAGTCCGGATTTATCGCTTTGATATTTTCCTCTAACCCGTCTTTATCTAAAATGTTTTGTTTAATAATATGTGCTGATTTTTTAAGTTCTTCCGTTGGTGAAATGTTATTAACAAATCCGTAAACTTCAACACCCGTTTGAAGCAGATATTGGGCAAAGTTGGATCCGATAAAACCGGCAACCCCCGTAATTAAACATTTTTTCATATTTGGAACTGTTTCCCTTTTAACGCTATCTTATAGATAGTACTTACTATTTTTAATGCCGCGAACCCGTCATCGCCGCTGCCGATTGGCTCTCTTTTTTCTTTAATTGCGGAAGTAAATTCCTCCCATTCCTTAGCCCATGAGATATCGGCGCCGCGAAACTCGGTGGTTTCATCTTTAAACGGTCCATAAAAATTTCGTTTACCGACTGTTAGTTTTTCGGTTCCGTATGCGCCTCCCAGTCCTTCGATAATGATGTATCCGTTTTTGCCGAATATTTCAAACAGGAATTGGTTTTTCCATTGCGTAAGGCTGGAATGAAGTGAGGCAATCTGACCTTTTTCTGTTTCCAAAATCACGAAGGCATTATCCTCAAGGGATGCCGTTTGCCAAAAATTGGTGGCAATATGCCCTGAAATTCGATTAAAATCACCCAAAAACCAGCGGAATAAATCGATTGCATGAATCCCTTGTTCCGTTAAATGTCCTCCGCCAACAATATTAGAATCCGCCCTCCATTCCTTTTCGTACCCCGGCCTCCCGCAAATACCGTAAACACAACGAATAAAATTGATTTCACTGATAGTTCCTTCGTTAACCAACTCTTTGGCCTTAAAAACGGCAGGATGATGGCGATGATTAAAACCGCACTTGAGAATCACATTGTTATTTTTGGCCGATTCCAGCATTCTTTGGGCTTCCTCTAAGGTATTGGCAAGCGGTTTTTCACAAAGAAGATGCTTACCGGCATTTGTTGCGGCAATTGCCATTTCGGGGTGGAGGTTGGGGGGAGTACAAATCAGTACCGTGTTAATATCATCTCTTTCGATTATATCTTGCCAGCGTGCGCTTGCTTCGCAATTAAAATCCTTAGAGATATTTTCGGCATCCTCGATATTTTTTGAACTAACCATCACCAGTTTACTTTCGGAGTGTTCTTTAAACACGGAAGCACGTCGTTTGCCCTGTAAACCGGCGCCGATTATCCCAACCCTGAATTTATAATCCGCATTTTTTAATTCAGACAATTTATTTCCCTCTTCCGATACCGATATAAGAAAATCCGAGTAATTCCATCTCTTTCATATTGAGCATATTCTTTACGTCAATTAAAATCGGGGTTTTCATTATCTTTTTAATCTCACAAAAATCAAGCGCTTTAAATTCGGGCCATTCGGTAATAAAGGCCAATGCGTCGCTGTTATTTGCGGCGGAATAAGCATTATCACAAAACTCAAACGCAAGGGGCTTCTTTAGAACGCTGATATCGGCACAAGGGTCGTAAGCCTTGACCTTTGCACCTTTTTCTATTAACTCGGCAATAATTGTAAGGGCCGCCGAGCGGCGCAGTGTATCGGTATGGGGTTTATAGGTTAGCCCCAAAACACTGATATTTAAATTTACAAGCGAATTAAATTTCCGTTCCAATTTGGAGATTACAATTGAATTTTGTTTGCGGTTAATCGCTAATACGCTATCGGTTAGCAGTGTATCGCAATTATTTTCCTTCCCGATTTTTTGGATTACTTTTAAATCGCGCGCTAAAGTTCCGCCGGAAAAGCCCAGCCCCGGAAGAAGCGGGATTCCATTCCCGATACGGCTATCGGAGTGCAAAACCTGCATAACATCCAGCGCATCCGCTCCCACCTCATCGCAAATATTGGCAATTTCGTTGCAAAAACTAATCGATGTTGCCAGAAACGCATTTAAGGCATGTTTAGCCGCCTCGGCGCTGCGTAAACCCATTTTAATAATCGGAGCATTTGTAACTGAGAAAAATTTTTCGGCTTTAGTAAGAGCATTTTCCGAATCGGCGCCGATAATAATCCGATCCGGTTGTTTAAAATATGCGATAGCATTCCCCAGCTTCAAATTTTCGGGGCTGTAAACGATATCAAAGCGGGCGGCGGGGTTTTCGGCTTCAATTATTGTTTTTAATACATCACAAGTGCCCACCGGAACTTGGCTGCATATAATTAGCAAGGTTTCACTTTGCAAATAGGGAGCGATGCTTTTACAAATTTCTCGAATAGGGGATAAATCAACTTCGTCGTTATCGTCAAGCGGGGTATCGGCAGTAATCATAATATAAGGGCATCCGCTAACGGTATTTGCAATATCCGCGGTATAACAAAGCGCACCCGATTTAATATTGCCAATGACTTGCTCTTTTAGGTTCGGCTCATAAATTGGAGGAATCCCTCGGTTTAAGTTTTTAACTACTTCAATATCGCTGTCAACACCGATAACACGATACCCCAAATCAGCCAAACCGGCAGAATAAACACAGCCAAGATGCCAAAGGCCGATAACACAAACGTTTTCCATCTATTATTCCTTACCTAAAAGCTGCCTTGCGGCTATTCGAACCGCTTCATCGGATGTATAGCGCGGCATCCAACCGAGGTTTTTGACTTTATCTATATTAAAACGGACATACGGTGCATCACCGCGCCAACCGCGGCTGCCGCCGGTATATTTATAGGTTACGTTTTTTAAACCCATTTCATTACAAACAATATCGGCAATTTTTGTTACGGTAGTGCAAGTATCCGCTCCCAAATTAAATACATCACAATTTTGTGTCGATTTTTCAAAAACGGTTAACATCCCTTGAATGCAATCCTCAACCGTAAAAAAGTTTTTTTCTTGCTTCCCGTCGCCTAAAATTTCCAGCTCGTGGGGGTTAGTTTGCAGTTTTTTTATAAAATCAAGAATAACACCGTGCCACATATTTGCCCCGACAACATTACCGAAACGGAAAATACAGGCACGTATATCAAATAAATGGCAATAGGCTGAAACCAAACCCTCGCCGGCTAATTTACCGGCACCGTATAGGGATATCGGGAGTAAAGGCCCATCGGTTTCAACAAGTTTTTGCGGGGGAACATCGCCGTAAACGGTAGCGCTGGAGGCAAAAATTAAATTCTTTATATTGAGGTTACGCATACTTTCCAATATGCAATAAGTACCGATTGTACAGTTTTTAAGGTCCCAATCGGTGTTGGTATTACCTTTGATGATATCGGTGTTAGCAGCCAAATGCCAAACTGTATCGTGGCCGGGCATAAATTGATTAAGTTTTGCAATATCTAAAATATCCGCTTCAATAAAACGAAAGTTCGAATCACTTAAATAGCGTTCAATCAGTTTTTTGTTTCCGGTTGATAGATTATCGTAAACCGTAACCGAACTCCCTTCACTTAGTAACCTTTTAACAATATGGCTCCCGATAAATCCTGAGCCGCCGGTAATAAAATATTTTCTCATTCAAGTTGCCTCATGTTATAAAATTTATGGACTGAAATATTTTTCGGTAAAGCCGGTTAAGCGCGGCGTTTTATGAGCCGAAAAACCCAAGGCTACGTAAAATAAAACACTTGCGGTTAACCCTAGCGTTTTAAACGCCTGCTGCGGATTTTTAAAAATTAAAACGGTTGTTTTAGGGATTAATTTTAAAAATATGCGCTTAAGTAAATCTTTTTCCCTGTTTAATCCTTGAAGGTCCGAATCATGGGGATAAGCCTTTTTTAATAACGATTTTGAATATCCCTGCCAATAGGATTGCCCTCGAATAAATCTTTGATTTAAGCGATAGGCATATACCCTGTGCCAAACCTTTATATCGGGGTCGAATATAATTTGCTTGGCGGATTTTAAACGCAGATTAATTGAAAATTCGGCATCGTCAACAACCGGGCCGACTTTGGTTTTAATCTCTCCCTGATGCCCGAATTTATCCGCAAACATACAGTAACTAAAAGCCTCTTTCTTAAAAGCCATATTCATCCCGCCGGCACACCTTACAGGCTTAATTTCGTTAATATTTAAAAAGGCGGTGCAGCTTACCAGCCAGTAAAATTCCGTAGGTAACCATTGAAGCGCGCCGTTTTCCCATAGAGGGAGTGCCTGACCGGTCACCCCGATAATATCCTTACCTCTAAATACTTCTACCACTTTTGCGGCCCAGTCCGGAAAAAGAACTGTATCGTCATCAACAAAAGCTATTATTTCACCCCGAGCCCTTTCTACCCCGGCATTCCTGGCTCCCGATGGGCCCAGGCGCTCTTTGGTAAAATAAACAAGTGTGTTATAGATTTGTTTTTCTTTTAGAAATTGATTAATCCGAGAATACAATTCTTCCGAACGTTCGATAATCAAAATCGTTTCCATATTTGCATAACTTTGGGCGCTTACAGAAGTTAATAGCGCCAAAATATCATTTAGCCGTTCCATAGTATAGGAGGGGATAATCAGCGACAGAAGAGGGGTTTGTATATTCATATCTATTTCTCGGATAAGGCTTCCTTAAAGAACTTAAAATCGGCAGCATGTTTTACGGAGGATACCCCAATCACAACCCCTTTTATTTGGGGGATTTCGTTAATATAACGGATTGCCTCATCCGGTTTTAAATACCCGCCGGCAAGGATACTCATCGCAATTACCTCGGTTTGTGGGATTTTTTCCAATATTTCTTCGCATTCTTCTCGGGTCGGGTTCATTTGAAAGCCTGCCTTGTTAAAAGGCGCTACAATTACCGTTTGTGTCAGATCAATTTCCAATTCCAACAGATTTTGAATAAGGAGGACGGGATTACGTGTTATAAAACCGGGTTGAATCCCCATTCCCGACATAAATTTAATAAATGATTGGAATAACCAGCCCATTTTTAACGATAATGCCATTTCGGTTACTATCTCGTGCAGTAAAAAGCAATTAGGGCCATGTTTCGATTTTAAAACAGTTTGTATTTTAAATATTTCATGATACAAATATGCTTTCATTAACGCCTTGGGGTTTTGCAAAAGAACCCCTTTAAACCCGTAATAAATTGCCTTTAAGTTCCCTGATTTTAAGATTTGCTTCGCCAAATAGATTGCCATCCCGGGGGTTCCCAGCTGTGAGGCAAGCCTGACATAATCCGAAGCGGCTGGGGCGATTGCATATAAAGCGGGGTGTAAACCTTGTTTAGTGATTATATCCACGATTTTTAAAGTAAACCCGTTTACTGAAAACATAAACCCGTCAGCGCCGTTTTCAATAGCAATTTTAAGCAAACTTGTGCAGTATTCGGGATTATCTAAATCTCCGCTTCGCGTACGTGCTTTATCTTGTGATAAGTGACTTACCCCGTGAAAAGGGTTATCGCCCACTAAAAGCAGCCTATGACCTTGCATTTTTTACCTGTTCAATTAAATAATCGATTTTAGCAGCCGTATTAAAATCGGGGAAGGCCTTTTTATTTGCAATAATAGCGCTAATAAAATGCTTATTTTCGCGATAATATTCAGGAGCTCCCAATAAAAAAGGTACGTTATCGCTTAGGTCGTGCCTATACAATAATTTACTCTCACCGCAATTAAAATCGAGGTTGATTCTATCTGAATTTACGGAAATAGAGCCTTTTTCGCCGCTGATTATTAACCCGAATTCGGGCAAGCGATATCCTTCTTTTACCCATGAAATATCAAAATCAGCGGTTATACCGCTTGAATTTCGAACGCTAAACTTTGAACCGTTATCGATACCCAATTGATTATTGCTATCTTGGCTAACGGATATTAGTTCAAATTCACCGAATAGCCAAAATGCCAAATCGATAATATGCGCCCCCAAATCACGGGTTGCACCGCCTTTAACCGCAAGGGGATTGGCAATATTTTGGCTAAAATCCGAGGCATAGGCATAAGCCTTAAAGGAAATAATTTTACCGATGGTGTTATCTTTTAAAAACTCTGCCGTTTTTTGATACGTTACGGCAAATCGGCACATATATCCCACCATATTAACCCCGCTGGATTGCTCTGCAAGTTGACATAAGCACTTGGAATCCTCAAAAGAACCGGTTAAGGTTTTTTCAACAAAAATGTTTTTTGTTATCCCTTTTTCGTAAAGATTTTTGATTACGCCGTAATGGGTGGGGATGGGGGTGGTAACATAAACCGCATCATACCTATCGGCAGCAAATTTTTTATAATTATCGGTAACTAAAACACCGCTAACGGCTTTACTTAAAAACCTTTTCATTAGCGGGCTTTGATCATAAATTGCAACAAGCCTTGTCCCGGGGATATTATTAATAATTCCGGCGTGCAATAAGCCCATTTTTCCGATACCGATTATTGCAACTTTTAATTCTTTATCCAATCTCTTATAGCCTTTTTCGTTAGAATCGTTCTTTAATGATTACCCAAAAATCGAAAAATCCTTGCCTAAAAGCGGACACCTTGCTGACATTTGCGATACGCCCGTTATCTATTTGACGCACTTCAGCCACTCTTAGCCCTCTTTTTTTAGCCTTAATAAGCATTTCCTGTTCCATCTCAAACCCGTCGTAGCAAAGATTTAAGTTTAAGAAACTGGTTTTTCGAATTGCATTATATCCGGAACAGACATCCGTATAAGAAGTACCAAACAATAAATTAGTGGTTTTTGTTAAAACCCAATTACCGAATTTATGATGCAAGGGCATTATCGGAGAAGTGTTCAAAAAACGAGTACCCTTTACTAAATCGAATCCGTTTAACAAGGGTTCTATGTATTGCGGCAAATCACAGGGGTCGGTGGAACCGTCCGCATCTATAGTAATTACTATTTCACATTTGGCATCATTAAAACCGCACTTAATTGCATTTCCTTTACCTGTTTTTGATTGTTTAACAATTTTTATGGCAGGGTTCAGTTTTTTGGCAGTCTCAATTGTGTTATCGGTTGAATGCCCGTCTACCAAAATCACTTCGTCTACCCAATCGGGGATTTTAGGCAGAACATATTGCAGATTTTCTTCCTCGTTTAAGGCACAAATTAAAACAGTAATTGGCGGACAGTTTTCCGGTTTTTTAACAGGCATAAAATTTAACTATCCTCTGCAAAACATTTCCGCTGTTTTTTCGGCATCGGCAATAAAATGACGTACCGTTTCACGCGTATAACGATGGTCGGCCATTTTGGTTAATATTATCGGCGGAATTGTAACGACATGAGCGCCGGCTAAAGCCGCAGAAACAGCATCTCCAACAGAACGAATGCTGCCGACAATAACCTTACTTTTATATTCCCAGCGCTTTAGCCAAAGGGTTGAATCGCTAATAACTTTGTTGGCATCGCCGCCCTCATCCGAAATCCTCCCTGCAAAAACACTGATATAGCTGACTCCCGCTTTAGCCGCCATCATCAATTGCGCAACAGAAAGCGTTGCCGTGGCATTAACTTTAACCCCGCAATTTTCGAGCTGCCTCATAACACCATAGCACGGAACACCGTTTTGATTTATCTGCGGAATCTTAACAACAATGTTTTCGGCTAACATATTGAAATGGTGTGCCTGTAAAAGCATTTCGGAAATATTATCGGTTGTTACTTGGGTAAATACAGGGCAGGGGAATACTAAATTTGCGATTTCTTTAATTCGATTTTCTGTATCGCAAACCCCATCTTTTAACATAATTGAAGGGTTAGTTGTAACTCCGTCAATAACCCCCAAATCGGTCCACTTTTGAATCTCATTTATATCCGCCGAATCCAGAAATATCTCCACAATCGCTCCTTTAAATAATTGAATTGAGTTCCAAAGTATTTTTTACAACCGAAACCGCTTGCAACAGATTTGGGCATATGTAATCCGGTTTAACGGAATGTTCTTCCATGTAGCGGCATAACTCGCACTTTTGTTTGCCGATCAGAATTGTACAGCAACCGGCGCTTTTTCCGGCTTGGATATCGGTTAATCCGTCACCAATCATCCATGATGATTTGAGATCGATATTGAATTCACGGGCAGCTTTAAAAATAAGCCCTGGGTTTGGTTTACGACACTCGCAAACTTGTTTTAAATCGGGAACAATTGCCTCGGGATGATGCAAACAATAGTAATCCGCATCAATTGAGGCGTTTTCTTTTACCAATTCATTTAGAAGATGAAGACGAATTGCCTCAAATGTTTTTTCCGACATCTGTTTTTTGGCAATTGCCGGTTGGTTCGAAACAATAATTATTTTGTATCCGCTTTGGCGAAACATGCGAATAGCTTGAGGGACATTTTGAATAATTTCCAATTGTGAAACAAGGAACGGGGAATCAATAATTCCTTGTTCTTGATGATATATCAATTTATTTATTACGCCGTCACGGTCAAGAAATATGGCTTTGTTCATAATTAAATAAATATCACTTCTATTTAAGAGATTCCCATTTCATTTCCGAAGATTTTAATTTCGGATGTGTAACTATTAAATGCCAAATTAGGGCTTGAAACGACTCTGTGTGCGGTGTTAGCGTATCTTTGTTAACAGTCGGAATAACAATACAACTATCAGCAATTTTAGCGGTATAGCCACCGTCACGTCCGACAATACCAAGAACAGTAACACATTTACTTTTTGCAAATTGGAGCGCCTTTACCAAATTAACGCTAATACCGTTTTCAATACTGCCGCCCCCAACGGAAAAAACAAAAACGGCATCATTGGCACTTAAACGGCTAATCTTTAACCACTCCACAAAAACTTGTTCCCAGCCATTATCGTTAATTTGAGCGGTTAGCTCGGAGGCATTATCAAGCGGGGTATAGCATTCAATACCGGCAATTTTCCTAAAATCATTTACGGCATGTGTTGCGTTTGCAGCACTGCCGCCAAGCCCCAAAAAGAACAAACGACCGCCCCTTTGACGAATATTAGAGATAATATTAACCGCCGCTTCAACCTCTTTTTTGTTGATTAAATTTATTATTTCAATTGCTTCGGCAAAGTATTGTTCTGTATAGATCATCGGTTCATCACCATTGTATTTGATAGGATTTTGGTTCCGTCAAAATCAAAATGAAACCTTTCCCACCTAATCCCTTTGTTTTCCAGCGTTTGGATTAATCTTTTTTTCTGTCCGTTTTGAGAGTAAAACATTAAAAAACCACCACCGCCGGCGCCGATAAGTTTCCCGCCGATAGCGCCGTTTTTAAGAGCCAATTCATAGCATTCATCAATAAAAGGATCGGATATTTTATCCGAACGTTTTTTCTTAAGTTCCCAGTGAATATTCATTAATTCACCGAGCATATCCAAGTCACCGGATTCAAGATATTTTCTGGTTTGCAAAGCGATTTCTTTAATTTGATGTAAGTTCTCAATTGTCGGAGAATAATTGCAAATTGATTTATCGTTTTGCTCTCTTAAAATATCCGAGGCGCTTCTTTCTTTGCCGGTAAAAAATAAAACTAACCGGTTTTCAAGCTCATCAATATCATCATTTGAAATTGCCAACGGTTCAGCGATTACGGTCCCGTCTTTTTCAAACACAAGGCACGTAAGCCCTCCGAAAGCGGCCATATATTGGTCTTGTTTCCCGATTGGTTCCCCCAACAGCTCAATTTCAATATGGCAAGCCTCTTCAGCCAGATTTCTTTGAGTGGTATAGTCTTTATTGTAAATATGTAGCGCATTTAAAAGGGCAACCGTAAAGCTTGATGAAGAACCCAATCCGCAGCCGGCAGGCACATCCGCAGCGGAGTGTAGTTCAATGGAGCGTTTAATTCCGATAAATTCTAAAGCATGGCGGAATATTCGGTGTTGAATTTGAGAAATATCGTTCACAATTTCCGTTTGTGAATAATTTAAGCGAATGTTATCGTAAAATCTTTTATGTGCGGTGATATTGCAATATTTATTGATTGCCCCGGCAATTAAAAATCCGCCGTATTTAGCATAATAAGACGGTAAATCCGTACCGCCGCCGCCCAAAGTTAACCGCATCGGAGCTCGAGATAAAATCATTTAGCGGTATTTACCAACTTTCTAAAATCTTCTAAACCCGGTATTGAACCAATTTCATAGAAGCGTTCTTTTACTTCAAAAGCCAATAATTCTCTTTTGTCGATAAGGAAATTAAAAAGGCTCCCCAAATCACAGAAGGTACTTGAGGGGATTTCTGCAAGAACATCTTTACGGAAAATATTAACACCGTATTCAATATAATTCATTTCAAAAAGGGAATTAAGTTTATCGTATTTGATTACAAGATTATCTTTTACTGTGGTATTACTCGGAGAATAACAATTGTTATTTTTGTAGACAGTCATAAGTGCACGCTTGTTATTGGATTTAAAAAGGCGTAAAGCCTCAGAGAAGTTTAAAGATATAAACGAATCACCGTAGATTGTATAAAAAATATCGTCCAGCATTGATTCTGCATTTTTAAGCGCACCCGCCGTTCCGAGCGGTTTTTCTTCATAACTGTAATATATATCTAAACCAAAATCTTTTCCAGTACCAAAATATTCCTCGATTTGAGAACCCAAATGCCCCAAACAGATTAAAACTCTCTTAAATCCGTTTGCTTTAAGCATTTTCAGTTGGTATTCCATAAACGGTTTGCCGTTAATCGGAATCATCGATTTTGGTTGGCAAACAGAAAGCTTACCCAGCCTGGTAGCAAGGCCACCGGCGATAATGACTATTTGAAGATCGTTCGAAGTATTTAGCATATAATAATTTTTTACTAATCGTTAAATTTAAAAAAACCGATACAGATAACAGTATAATTAAGATGTTAAAAGATTGGGAACTTAAACAAGACGATTTGATTCCAGCCGTTTACTGCTTTGGTATTAGTACCCCAACAGGGCAGCGCTTAACACACTCCAAACAAAAATCACAATGGGTACCGTTACCGAAATAAGCAATTTTAGTGGGATAACCTCGGTTAACATAATAGATATGACTGGCCCCGTAGATTTTTTCACAGGTTTGTATACAGATTCCGCAGCGAACGCATTTATTTGAATCATAATCCAAATAAGGGGTGAGGGGTTCTAACGGCAGTTTTTCCTGCGGAAATTTTAAATTTCTTACCCTGCGCCTGTCAATACGAAGATGCGCCATTATTCTTTGCAGTTCGCAATTTCCATTTGACGGACAACCGCTGCAAGTTGAGTGGTGGTCTGCAATTATCAGTTCAACAATAGGACGTACAGCCGCATCCACCGCGGGAGATTTGGTATCGACAACCATGCCATCCTCAACCGGGGTACGGCAAGCAAGCGCTAATTTTGAACCGTTAATTTCTACTTGACATAAACGACATGCGCCGCTCGGGACAAGGTCCGGATTGTAACAAAGATGAGGGATATAAATGTTGTTGGCTAAAGCCACTTCCATTACAGTGGAGCCTTCATCGGCTTCAAATTGACTTCCGTTGATAGTTAAGCATATTTTATTCATCGGCTTGTCCTCCGTTTACGAGGGATTGGCATATCCCGGCAGGGCATTTCTTATCGTTTATATGTGCTTCATATTCATTTCGGAAGTAACGCAATGTAGTTAAAACCGGATTGGGAGCGGTACGCCCCAATCCGCAAAGAGAAGTTTTAAATACCGATTCGCCAAGTTCCTGCAAAATATCGATATCCGCCATTTTGCCGTTACCCTTGGTAATATCATCCAAGATTTCAAACATTTGTTTTGTTCCGATACGACAGGGAAGGCATTGCCCGCAGGATTCATGTCTGGCAAAATCAAGGAAAAACCTTGCTACATCAACCATACAGGTATCTTCATCCAAAACCACCATTCCGCCGGAACCCATAATTGAACCGGCATCCTTTAAGGTATCAAACGATACGGGAAGATTAAGGAGTTCCGCCGGCAGACAGCCCCCTGAGGGGCCTCCGGTCTGAACGGCTTTGAACTTCTTACCGTCCAAAACCCCGCCTCCGACATTATAAATAATTTCGTTTAGCGTCATTCCCATCGGGACTTCGATAAGTCCGCGATTGGTAACTTTACCGGTAAGGGCAAAGACTGCTGTACCTTTACAAGTATCGGTGCCGCGAGCAGCAAACCAATCGGCACCGTTTGTTATAATTGAAGGAACATTTGCAAGCGTTTTAACATTATTAATATCGGTGGGTTGACCCCATAAACCGCTTTCAGCCGGATAGGGCGGGCGGTGCCTGGGCATTCCCCTTTCGCCCTCAATAGAAGCCAGAAGAGCCGTTTCTTCTCCGCAAACAAAGGCCCCGGCTCCTTCTCTAACTTCAACTTCAAAAGAAAAACTCGAACCGAGTATATTACTGCCCAGTAAACCGTATTCGCGCATTTGCTCAATCGCAACTTGGATTCTTTCAATAGCAAGGGGATACTCATCACGAATATAAATATAGCCGCGTTCACATCTATTAGCGTAAGCGGCAATTAACATCCCTTCAAGCACCGAATGCGGATCGCTTTCTAAAAGCGACCTGTCCATGTAAGCGCCGGGGTCACCTTCATCGGCATTACATATCATATATTTTGGAAACGATTCCGAGTTATAACAATCTCTCCATTTAAGAGCGGTGGGGTAGCCCGCTCCACCCAATCCGCGTAACCCTGCTTTTTCAACCTCGTTAATAACCTCTTCCTGAGACATCTCAAGCGCTTTTGCCAAGCCTTTGTATCCCCCGCAGGCAATATATTGAGAAATGTTTTCAGGGTTTATAACCCCGATATTTTTTAAAGCAACCCGTTCTTGGAACTTCATAAAATCAAGTTCAAAGAGATTAGGAATTCCGTTTATTTTTTCTCCCCAAGCACCGAGTGCCAAATCCGGACGATTGTTATCTTTTACAAGATAATCCGTTATTAACTCCGCCGCAGTTTGAGGGGTAAGGTTTTTATAGGTTATGCGGGGTTGCCCCGGTTTTATAATATCAACCATCGGTTCGCAGTAACACATTCCAAGACAACCGGCTTTGTGGACTTTGGCCCTGATACGGTTTTTAATAAGAGCGGATTCCATAGCCTTATAAACAGACAAAGCCCCGGCAGCTTCACCGCAAGTAGCCATACCGATAAATATTTGCGGGATAGAAGGATCCGTAACACTTTGCCATTCCTTTTCGGCTTCTAATCTGAAATCCTCTTTTATCATCCTTTACCTCCGCTGATTCAACCGATCTATTTGTGGTTTTTCCCTTTTTTACCGCTTCGTTGGAATTGCTTTGTCATTTTTTCGGTATCCATTTTCCCGTAGGGCTCACCGTTTACGGTAATAACAGGTGCGAGCGCACAACAGCCAACGCAGGCAACAGTATCAAGTGTATATTCGTTATCCTCAGAGGTCTCCCCGTTTTTGATGCCTAATAATTTCTCGGCTTCCCTTGTTAAGAGAGGGGCTCCGGTAATATGACAAGCGGTTCCGGTACAAATGCAGACATGTTTTCTTCCGGGAGGGGTGAGCCTGAATGATTTATAAAAAGAAGCTACCGAACGAATATGACCGATAGAAAGATTAAGATATTTGGAAATATGGTCTAGCATATATTCGGGGAGGTAGCCGAAATTGGATTGAAGCTCAATTAAAGCCGGAACCAAACCGCTTTTATCGCCGTCGTAGTAAGAAAGAACAATGCCTAACCTCAAATATTTAAAGAGAGGGATACTGACCGGACACTCCGCAGTACAATCGCCGCAATCATCGCAGGCATCGATTCCGTGCTTTTTGGCATCTGCGAAACGTCCGGCTTTAATATCTTCAAGTAAAATTGCCGGCCACAACCCTTGAGGACAAACTTCCAAACATATTCCGCAATCTATACAGGGGCTTTCTTTTGCCCCTTTTTGATCATATTTCTTGTCCTCTCTTTTCTTAAAAAAGGGCAGCACAGATGCAATTTTACTCATTTTTCAACTTACCTTAGGAATAATTACCTTGGGATAAAAACAAAACATATTCAATTATCACATTCTATGTCAGACAAATCAAAAAATCATGCAAACATCAACCATTATAATACAAAACGAATATTTTGTCAGTATTAATTTAGAGAGCTCCAAGCCCTTGAATTCCTTGGTTTTCCGAGGCTTGAAAATAAAATTTTAGCTATAAAAAAACCGAAAAGCCTTGACAGTGCGGGAATAATTATTATATTGTTACTTAGAATCAATTGTTTGATTGTTGTCATAACTCTGCCTCTGTTTACATCATTTCCAATAACCTAAAATTCAAAATAATATCAAGAAATCAGATGTAGGTTATCATGGCGATATAAGTACTTACAGATTCGTTTCAGATATTACTTACCGAAACTGTAAGGGGAGAATAGGTATAATGCATTTTGAAGCCATTAGACCTGCCGATCATATCGGGCCGGTTAAAATCCACGATGTTTATCGTGCGCTTGAATTGGATTCGGGGCTAAATTCAAGCTCCCTTGCCCAAGATATCACGGGAACACGCCGCATAACTCGTGAAGCCTGTGCCGCCATTGAACAAAAAATGGCAATTGTACTACCTATTAAAAATGAGGATTTAAAGGTTTTTGAGGGTGTTTTAAGTGGGATTCCTCACGATTGTCTTATGGTTATAATCTCCAATAGCAGCCCCGATTATTTTAAAAGCGAAAAAGATATCGTAAGCAGGTTTTGCAGCCTTAACAACAGGCAAGCCCTGGTTATTCACCAAAAGGACCCTGATTTAGCCAACGCATTCACATTTGCCGGATACCCTGATATCGTTGATGAAGACGGCATTATTCGCAGCGGTAAAAGTGAAGGAATGATAATCGGTATCGTAATGTCCGCAATAATGGGCAAGGAATATGTTGGGTTTATAGACACCGACAATTATATCCCGGGTGCGGTATTGGAATATGTTAGGCATTATGCGGCGGGGTTTAGCATGGCCGAATCGCCCTATGCAATGGTACGTATTTTATGGCGCTACAAACCTAAGTTAATCGGAGATCTTTACTTTAAAAAATGGGGGCGCGTTTCAGAAATAAGCAATCGCTTTATTAATGCGCTTCTTTCAAGCAAAGGCCGCTTTGAAACCGAAGTAATTAAAACCGCCAATGCCGGAGAACATGCGATGAGTTTGGCGCTGGCAATGAGGCTGACTTACGGCTCGGGTTATGCTGTTGAAACACAGGAGTTAATCTCTATCCTTGAAAACTTTAGCGGTATTTTAGGCCCAACCGAGGTTGATATTACCGAAAAGGGGGTTGAAATTATACAAACCGAGTCGATAAACCCGCATTTGCATGCCGAAAAAGGTGATGACCACCTGTTGCAAGAAATGTTGCTCCCCAGCCTTTCGGTTATTTACTACAGCCCACTTTGTGAAGAAAAAACAAAAGAAATGATTAAAAAGCAACTTGTAGATATGGAATGCATTAAAGAAGGAGAAGAGGTTCCTTACATACACCTTATTGCACCGCCGCAAAATATTGACCTTTCAATGTTTGCCGATAATATCGAGAATATCATGCCGAAATTTGTTGTACCCGAAAAATCGCTTTACAAAATAGCCGTTAACAGAACTAAAAAACCGGACTCAGCTCAAAAGATACTGATTACCGATTTAGACGGAACCCTGCTTGATTCGCAGAATTATTCTTATACGTCGGCACTTGATGCAATTCGAAAATTGCAAAAAACAGAAATACCGATTGTATTTTGTTCTTCAAAAACATACTCTGAACAAGAAGTCTACCGCGATGAGCTAGGCATTAATGACCCGTTCATAGTTGAAAACGGCGGTGCTATGTATGTCCCCAAAGATTATTTCAGATTGCCGTTTTCTTATGACAAAGTTGTCGCCGATTATCTCGTAATTGAGCTTGGTACACCTTATCAAGAATTGCGCCACAGACTTAAGGAAGCGTTAGATAAAGCCTATCGTTACATCGAAGAAAACGATTTGGGGGAATTAAATCTTAACGGGTTTGGCGATATGACTGTTGAAGATGTTGCCAAAGAAACCGGATTGGGATTAAAAATGGCTGCACTTGCCAAGCAAAGGGAATACAGCGAAACACTAACAATAAAAGGGAGTAAAAGGGCTACCGAAGCGGTAATTGAATCCATCAAAAATGCGGGAATGTCTTGTGTGTTTGGCGGCAGATTTTACGGAGTAACTGCAGGAAACGACAAGGGAAAAGCGGTCAAAGTGCTTTTGGAGCTCTTTAAAATGAATTACGGGACAGTTACATCATACGGGATAGGGAATAGTGAAAATGATTTAAAATTGCTTGCCGAAACCGATTTTAGAATGTTAGTTCAAGGACAGGATAAAAGATGGAGCCGGATGAATATATCCGACCTTTACAAGGTTAGAGGGATTGGTCCGGAAGGTTGGAGTAAGGCAGTCGATATAATAATCTCAAAACCGTAATTATCTAAAATGTTCCAACCCTTCCATTTTGAAACAAGCGATATCAAAAATGTATGCATATCGCAAGACCGAGTCGTTTAGTATCCGTAACAAAAAGAGCTTCCGGCCTAAATCGGAAGCTCTTTTACATATTCTTTAAACTGTTCTAAAAATGTTACTTAGTTTTGGTAATAAAAGCGGCCAAATCGGCTAAACGACAGCAGTAACCCCACTCATTATCGTACCAAGAAAGTACTTTGACCATGTTACCTTCCATAACCATGGTATTCGGGGCATCAACAATTGAACTGAAGGTTGTTCCTTTAAAATCGGAGCTTACCAGCGGCTCTGTGTTATAACCCAATATCCCCTTCAAATTACCTTCCGAGGCAGCCTTAAGGGCGTTATTAACGGCATCGACATCGGTTTCCTTTTCTGTTTCGGCCACCAAATCAACAATGGAAACGGTTTGAGTCGGCACCCTTAATGCCAAACCGTGCAGTTTACCTTTTAATTCCGGTAAAACCAGGGAAATTGCCTTCGCCGCACCGGTAGTAGTCGGTACCATGTTTTCGGCAGCGGCACGCGCACGCCTTAAATCTTTATGGTACATATCTTGGAGCCGCTGATCGTTTGTATAAGCATGAATCGTAGTCATCAGCCCCTTAACAATTCCAAACTCTTGGTGCAAAACCTTAGCAACAGGTGCCAAACAGTTAGTTGTGCAAGAAGCATTCGAAATAATGTGATGTTTTTCGGCGTCGTATTTATCTTCGTTAACTCCCAGCACAATAGTTATATCTTCATTTTTGGCAGGGGCGGATATAATAACCTTTTTAACGCTGCCGCGCTTGTGTGCGGCGGCTTTTTCACCGTCGGTAAAAATACCGGTAGATTCAATTACGACGTCAACATCGTAATCTGACCAAGGAATTTGGGCAGGGTCTCTCTCTGATAAAACCTGGATTTTTTTGTTATCAACCGATATAAAACCCTCTTCGGATTCGACATTACCCTTATAAGGTCCGTAAACACTGTCCCATTTAAGAAGATGAGCGTTTGTTTTGGCGTCCGTAAGGTCATTAATGGCTACCACTTCAAGGTCTTTGGAATGATATTCGTTAATCGTCCTTAGAACCAACCTGCCAATCCTGCCAAATCCGTTTATTCCGATTCTTGTCACTTTATCCTCCCTTTAATTATTAATTAAATCCGTGTTCGGTTTAGGTTTGCGCTTCAGCATATCAATAAAAGCTTCAATTCGTGTTCGGTTATGCTGGTCAAGATAAAACTTATCGTTGCCCTCAAGTGTTAACATCGGTAATTTCAGGGCGTCTTTGAATATAATACCACCAATCCCTCTGTAACAGAAAGTTTGGACATAATGAATGATTCCGTCAATTTGTCTCTTTTCAAGTTCTTTTTGAATGTCGTTAGTTCTGTCTTTAATGGAATACGGATAAGTATAAATACTGTACTGTTCCGCCAAAGAATTGACCGGTTGAATCATCGCAAATTGGCGTTGTATTTCGTTGTAAACTATCCTGGCGCCGTTATTTTCAAGAAAACGGTATAAATCGCTTCCGTAGACCGACGGAACTCCGATATAAGCCAAGCGAACATAATCTTTGGAATAGGGTTCGCGCTTTTCGGCCTTTTTAATAACCGCAGTAATATCTTTCGTATATTGTTTATAATCCCGGTTAAAATCGGAGGCGGATACCAACCATAAATGATTCTCAAAACCGCTCACTTTATTATCTTGCCAGGTAAGCTTATCCAGTTTATCGGCCAATTTACGAGAGGGTTCTAATCTTTTACGAACATTTTCGGCTGCTTGGAGCGTTGTGCCGAGTTGTGTTGCCAGCTTAGTAAGGGTATCTTGCATTTCGTTAATATCGGCCTCTTTGGGATAGGCGAAAGGGATTGTTTCCAAACCGCGATATCGAAGCACTTCCATTAGCATTTCGGTATTTGAGCAATCTCCGCTTGTGACACACATAATTGTGTCGATATCGTATTCCATACAAACACCGTACATGCCTTTGGTCCATCCGCAACAATTAATCGGGAAACCGTCTTTTTCAGCCCTTTTAATCAAATGCTCGGGGTCGGGGTCTCCGACAAAGATATTATTAAGGTCAATCGGCTGATATCCGGCGGCAATTAAAACCTCAATGGGGACATTGGTTGTTATCCCTATTTTTTTCACAAAACTATCCTTTAGGCTTTCGTAAGTTAATTCAAGGGTTAAGATTTCAGGTTTACTTGTCTGTCTTCAAGTTACGCTATTGATTCTCCCGCTAAGCAATAAAAAGACAGAGCACAGAAACTTTTCACAAAGCCGGGTTGCCGCGGAGTTTATCTTTAGCTATAACCTGTTTTATAACGTTATATCAGACCTTTAAAGGCCTTTTTACCTGCAAAAACGGCCTTATTTCCGAGTTCGGCTTCTATTTTGAGTAAGCGATTATATTTAGCGTTACGCTCGGAACGACAAGGCGCACCTGTTTTAATTTGACCGGTTCCTAATCCCACCGCCAAATCGGCGATGGTGGTATCTTCGGTTTCACCCGAACGGTGGCTGACAACAGCCGTCCAACCGGCGTTATGCGCCATTTCAATGGCGGAAACAGTTTCGCTAAGTGTTCCGATTTGGTTTAATTTGATAAGAATCGAATTTGATGCTTTAAGTTCAATCCCTTTTGCCAGCCTGTTAATATTGGTAACGTAAAGATCATCGCCAACCAATTGGGCACGGTTACCGATTTTCTCGGTAAGCATTTGCCAGCCTGCCCAATCATCCTCAGCCATTCCGTCTTCAATACTGATAATGGGGTAGGCATTAATCCAGTTGACATAGAAATCCGCCATCTCTTCGCTTGTTAAGGTTTTGCCTTCGCGGACAAGGTGGTATTTGCCGTCTTCATAATATTCGCTTGAAGCGGGATCAAGGGCAATAAAGCAATCATTTCCGGGTTTATAACCGGACTTTTCAATTGCTTCAATTATAAGTTCAACCGCTTGATTATTGGAGGACAATGAAGGGGCAAACCCGCCCTCATCACCGACATTGGTATCAAGGCCCTTCTTTTTAAGGACCGATTTAAGGCTGTGATAGACTTCGGTTCCCATTTGCAAAGCGGTTGCAAAGCTTTTCGCACCGGCAGGTACAACCATAAACTCTTGTAAATCGGTCGAATTAGAGGCATGTTTCCCGCCGTTTAAGATATTTAACATCGGAACTGGAAGAGTATAAGTATCGCTCTTTCCCAAATATTGATGGAGTGGAATTTTTAAAGAACTTGCCGCCGCGTGGGCAACAGCTAAAGAAACCCCTAATATGGCATTGGCACCCAGCTTGGCTTTGTTTTCCGTACCGTCCAGTTCAATTAATTTAGCATCAATATCTTTTTGGGAATCGGCAGGCATACCGATAAGAGCCTTAGAAATTACCTCGTTTACATTGGAAACCGCTTTTAAAACACCCAGCCCATTGTATCTGTTCTTATCTCCGTCACGCAGTTCCACCGCTTCATACGTTCCGGTGCTGGCACCCGAAGGAACCGCGGCACAACCGATAACTCCTCCGGTAAGTTCAACTTCAACTTCAACAGTAGGATTTCCTCTGGAATCCAGGATTTCTCTGGCTTTAAGGTTCTTTATGGCAGACAATTTTAACCCCCAATTTTCATAATTTTAATCAGATATCATTTCAATCGCCGTATTTACCGCGTCAATAGCATTATCAACTCGAATAATTGATTCGCAAACCGCTTTTTTGGTGGCAAGTTTCCATGTATCAATTCCGATTACCGGAATCCCGCTTTTAAGCGCGTAACCGATTTCAGTGAGCGTTCCGTACGCCCCGCCAACGGCAATAACCGCCTGAGCCGATTTAACAACAATCATATTTCTGGCCCATCCGATACCGGTTACGATCGGTATTTTAACAAAGGCATTAGCTTCGTTACGATTAGTTCCGGGAAGGATACCAACCGTTAACCCGCCCTCTGAAACTGCGCCGCGGCAAGCGGCTTCCATAATCCCGTCAAGCCCTCCGCAAACCAATATAGCGCCGTGTTTTGCTATTTGGCGGCCAATTTCTTCGGCCAGATTTATTTCGTGCGCGGAAGCTTTGGAATTGCCGATAACGGCTATAAACTTATTTTTTGCAGACATTTTTATCCAACCGGATTATAACATTCAAATTAAACCCAAGGCAAAGTTAATTGAACTTATTCATGGCGGGCTCAAGCCCCTCGGTTATAAGGCAAACTATTGCAGAGGACACGGTTTCAATTACCGGCTCCAGTTCTTTTTTCTCATCGCGGGAAAAATTACTAAGCACAAAATCAACAACATCATCATTGTAATATTTGTCGTTTGTTTCTCTTCCGGGGCGGCCGATTCCTACTTTGATTCTGATAAAATCGCGCGAGCCCAGTTCTCTGATAATTGAGTCAATCCCGTTATGCCCGCCGGAACCGCTGCCGCTTTTAATGCGCATTTTCCCCAGCGGCAAATCCATATCATCATGCACAACAATAATGTCTTCGGGTTTAAGCTTAAACTTATGCGCCAATCGGTTAACCGACTTGCCGCTTAAATTCATATACGTTTGCGGTTTTGCAAGGACAACATCAACCCCTTCTACATTGCCGCGCCCGATTCTGGCATCCGCTTGTTTTTTATCAAAGGCAATCTTATTGGCTTTAGCAAAATGCTTTAAGCATATAAAACCGACATTATGACGGTTATTGGAATATCCTTGCCCGGGATTACCGAGCCCAACAATTAATTTCATTAGATACTAGAATAATACTTAGTATTAATTTAATCAACCTCTGATAATCTGTTATACTTAATAAACATATGAAAACAAACGATATTCAATTCGAAATCGAAAACCTGCGTGCGAAAATCAATCGGCATAATCATCTCTATTACGTACTTGATAACCCCGAAATAAGCGATGCCGAATACGATGGATTGATGCAGAAACTGCTCCGGCTCGAGGAGGAATACCCTCAATTTTTGACCCCCGAATCACCCACACAACGGGTAGGGGCGGCGCCGTTAGAAGCTTTCGGGATTATTGAGCATAAAATACCGCTTTTATCGCTGGCGAATGTTTTTTCAAAAGAAGAATTGGACGCCTGGTATAAACGTATATCCAAAATGTTAGGCGGGCAAAAAATTGCTTTTGTTTGCGAACATAAAATGGACGGGTTATCCGTTTCACTGACATATATTAACGGCAAGTTTATTACCGGCGCCACCCGCGGTGACGGTTATAAGGGAGAAAATATTACCCAAAATCTAAAAACAATTAAAAGTATCCCTTTAGTATTACCCGATGGCGCACCTTCTTTAATTGAGGTTAGGGGAGAGGTATTTATACCGCGCGCCTCTTTTGAAAAATTGAATAATGAACGGGCTGCCGAAGGATTGCCTCTTTTTGCCAATCCGCGTAATGCCGCTGCCGGTTCTTTACGCCAACTTGATTCAAGCGTAACTGCCGAGAGACCGCTGGATATCAATGTTTATACTCTGGCACAGCTTGAGGGGGCACCGTTTGCAAAAACACACCACGAAACCCTAAATTACATACAATCGCTCGGTTTCAAAATAAACCCGAATACCGAGCTTGTAACCTCAATTGAAGAGGTTGAGCAATATTACCAAGAATGGGAAGAAAAAAGAGACGATTTAGTCTACGAAGCGGACGGTATTGTTGTTAAAGTCGATAGCATTGATTTACAGCAAGAACTGGGAAATGCCGGGCGCGAACCAAGGTGGGCGGTTGCTTATAAGTTTCCGGCAATACAAGCATACACCGTTTTAAAAGAGATTAGAATCAGTGTCGGCAGAACCGGAACGTTAAACCCGTATGCCGTTTTGGAACCGATATCGGTCGGCGGTGTAGTTATAAAACAGGCCACATTACATAACGAAGACGATATCCGCAGGAAAGATATCCGTGAAGGCGATACTGTTATTATTCAAAGAGCCGGTGATGTAATCCCGCAAGTGATTGGACCGGTAGCAGCCAAACGCCCCGCATTATCGGCTGAGTTTAATATGTTGGCTAAAACCGGCGGGGTATGCCCGGAATGCGAAAGCGCTATTCACAAACCGGAAGGTGAAGTAATGTATTATTGCTCCAACGCTTCTTGTCCGGCACAAGCAATGTTAAAAATTGAACACTTCGCATCACGGCCGGCAATGGATATTCGCGGCATCGGTGAAAAAATGAGTGTTTTGTTATTTAAAGAAGGCTTGGTTAGCAATTTTGCGGATTTGTATACCTTAAAAGATAAAAGGGCGCACTTATTGGCAATCGACCGAATGGCCGAAAAGAGCGTTGATAATTTGTTGGAGGCAATTGAAAAGAGTAAAACCCGTCCGCTGCCGAATCTTATTTTTGCAATGGGCATTCGTCATGTCGGGGAAGAAACCGCTCATATTTTAGCCGAAAAGTTCGGAAGTATCGCAGCGATTGCCGAATCAACCGCAGAGCAGCTTGAAGAAATCCCTGCCATCGGCCCCAAAATTGCCGACAGTATCGTAACATATTTTAGTAACCCTCAAAATAAAGAAATCATTAAAAGATTGGGAGAAAGCGGCGTATCAATGCGCTTTGAAAGCAAAGCAAAGGGGGAAAGACCGCTTGAAGGCAAGGAATTTGTAATTACCGGTAAACTTAGCTCAATGCCGCGTCCTTTGGCTGAAGAGAAAATCAAACAGCTCGGGGGAACGGCAAAGGGTGATTTAACACGAAAAACCGATTTTTTGGTTGTTGGCGAAGACCCCGGATCAAAACTTGAACGCGCCGAAAAAATGAATATTAAAATTATTAACGAAAGCGAATTTTTAGAGCTTTTAAAATAAAAAGAGAGACGGAGAAAGTAATTTAAATGGCTGAAATCAGACCTTTTCGCGGAGTCTATTACAATAAGGAAAAAACAGGGGATATTGCAAATGTAATCTGCCCGCCATATGATATTATTTCCCCCCAAATGGATGAAGACCTCCATAACGGCAGCCCTTATAATTTTATAAGGATTGAATATAACCGCTTGCAAGAAAACGATTCCGAAAGCAACAACCGCTACACTCGTTCATCGGCCCTTTTCCGAGAATGGCTTGATAAAGAGATAATGCTTACCGACAGCACGCCCGCTATTTACGTGCACGACCAGTTTTTTACTCTAAACGGTAAAGAATATAAAAGACGCTCCTTGATTGTGAGGGTTAGGCTGGAAGAGTGGGAGCAAAATATCATCCGCCCGCACGAATACACCTTTAAAGGCCCCAAAAAAGACAGAATCAGTTTGCTGTGGGCATTAAATGCCAATACCAGCTCGGTAATGTCTATGTATGAAGATAAAGACTCAAAAATATCTTCGTTTTTGGAAAAAGCGGATAGCGGCGAGTTCTTAATCGAAACCAAGGAATCGGGCGGTGAGCGTCATAATGTCTGGACAATTACCGACCCCAAAGAAGTTAAAGAGTTTTGCAGCCTGTTTAACGATAAGCCGCTCTATATTGCCGACGGCCACCACAGGTATGAAAGTGCGCTGACTTATAAAAAAGAACGCAGCGCCTGCGACCAAAATACTGACCCGGAGGCTCCCTATAACTTCGTAATGATGACCATTATGGACATGGACGATCCAAACCTGATTATTTTCCCGACCCATCGCTTATTGCATAGCATGGAGCCTGAGATAACCGAAAATATTAAGGAGAAATTGGCTCTTTATTTCGATATCAAAGATTTCTCACTTGACGATGCCGATTTATGGCAGGTAATTGATAATAAAATGTCCGATGAAAAGAGTTTAAGGCTTGCGGTTATCGGGTTAGAACCGGGTTTCGCATCGCTTTTAACTTTAAAGAATTGGGACGCCGCAATTGCGATGATGCCTGCCCAGCGTTCCGATGTTTATAAGAAAATGGATGTCAGTATAGTAGACCATATTATACTCGAGAAGATATTGAAAATCCCCAGCGATGACGAAAAACGTATCGCCTATACCCACGAAAGACAAGAAGCCGTAAACAGGGTTTTAAGCGGGGAATGTCAACTGGCAATCATTACCAATATGGTTAAAGGGCAAACAATTAAAGATATCGCCGACGTAAAAGACAGAATGCCGCGTAAATCAACTTATTTCTACCCCAAATTACCGAGCGGACTTATCGTAAACCATATCGTTTAAGAATACTTCTGCCTCTCTTGCCGGTTGACTTAAAGATTATCTAAAACTTGGCAAGGGGGGCAGTTTAATTTCCAAAAGCTGTCACCTAACAAAACAGTGTCCAAGAACAAAAATCCGGAAACAGACCTATTCAAATCCTAAATATAATTCCGTTTAATCAATAAGACCTAAAACGGCAGGAATTGCAACGATTGCGATAAGAGATTAGGTAAGCTTTTGAGGGTTTAACGCAGACAATATTTATCAATTAAATCAAAAGCCCGTCAAACAATACGCCTGACGGGCTTTTAAACAGTTTCTTTTAATAGCGTTTTAAATCTTAACTACATTGGCGCTGTAAACATCCGGCAGTGCCAATATTTGGTCGATTTGTTCTTTGGCAAACGGCGCATCCAATGCCAAAATCATCAGCGCCTGACCTCTCGGCTTTAACCGGCTCAAGTGCATATAGCTGATATTAACATCGCTGTCCCCGGCAATCTTACCAACCGCACCGATAAGCCCCGGCCTATCCTTGTGGTCGCTAAATAAGAAATAACCGCCGGTCGGAACAATATCAATCCAGTAATCGTTGATTCTGACAACATGGGTTTCACCGCGTAAAACGGTTCCGGCAACGGTAAAGGTTTTATTATCCGCAATTACCTCAGCCGTTATCAGATTGGCATAATTTTCGGCGGTGGTTTCTTTTTGTTCGATAACTTTAATGCCGCGCTTTGCCGCTATGATGTTGGCGTTAACCACATTAACTCTCTCTTCGGTAATGCGATTTAAGACACCGCCCAGTACCGCAGCCTTCAAAGCATTGGTATCATATCCGGAAATCTCGCCCTGATATTTGATTGTCAGCCCGGTCATCCGCCCTTCGCCCAAATAGCCGGCTACGTTGCCGATAGTAGAGGCAACTTCAAGGAAGGGGGCAACAAACGGTAATGCCTCCGCTTTAATAAAGGGAGCATTTACGGCATATCGAGCGGGCAGGCCGTTAAAGACATCGATGATTTGTTGAACAACTTCGGTTGTCGCAAGTGTCTGCGCTTCGGTAGTGGAAGCGCCCAAATGAGGGGTAACAATAATTTTTTCGTTCCCAAAAAGCGGGCTTTCGGTACAAGGCTCAACTTCGAAAACATCAATTGCCGCACCGGCAACCCTGTTTTCTTCAATTGCCTTTAATAAGGCATCGTTATCAATAAGCCCACCGCGAGCGGCATTAATAATACGCACATTCGGTTTAACCGTCGCAAGTTCCTTTTCACCGATAATATTTTTGGTCGATTCAGTTAGCGGAATATGCAGGGTTATAAAATCGGCCTCTTTAATCAAATCAGCCAGAGGAACCAGTTCCACCTGCAAGTTGGATGCCCTTTCGGCAGAAATAATCGGATCATAGCCAATCAGCTTCATTTCCAAACCGCGCGCGCGTCTGGCAACCTCGGCCCCGACATTTCCAAGCCCGACAATACCCAATGTTTTACCTTTAACCTCAGTGCCCATAAAACTGGATCTTTGCCATTTACAAGACCTCAGAGATGAATTGGCTTGCGGTATATTACGAGCCAGAGCCAACATAAGGGCAACACTGTGTTCCGCCGCCGAAACCGTATTGCCGGTAGGGGCGTTAACAACAATAATGCCTTGCTGACTGGCAGCATTGGTATCAATATTATCGATACCGACTCCGGCACGGCCGATAATCTGCAGTTTTTTACCGGCGGCAATAATATCCGCGGTCACTTGTGTTTGACTGCGAACTATCAAGGCGTCGTAATCCCCGATTATAGATACAATTTCCTCGGGAGTTAATTTAGTTTTAACATCCACCTGAGCGTGTTTACTTAATAAATCGACCCCTTCTTGCGCGATAGGGTCGGCAACCAAAACTTTCATTTTAACTTTTCACCTCAAAACCCGCTTGGGGTAATACAATCCTCAGTTTTTCCAATACTTCTTCGATATCTTTTTCGCTGACATAGCCTAAGTGCCCGATGCGGAATATTTTACCTGCTAAATGCAGCTGTCCGCCGCCAAGGACAATATCGTGTTTTTCACGCATTATTTTGTTAAGCTGTTTTACATCCAGCCCTTCCGAGGCACGCACGGAAGTTACGGTGTTAGAGGCAAATTTTTCATCGGCAAAGAGTTCCAATCCGAGTTCTTTGATTCCTTTTCTGGTCATATCGGCAATACGGATATGGCGGGTAAAAATATTTTCCAATCCCTCATCCAGCATCAGCTGCAATGCCTTTTCCAACGCAAAAATAACCGACATAGCTGGGGTCCAAGGCGTTTGTCCTTTTTCTATCGAATTCTTTGCTTTTGCGATATCAAAGTAAAAACGCGGCATCTTTGCTTCGGCATTGGCTGCCCAACCTTTTTCGCTTACAGAAAGCATAGCCACCCCGGGCGGAACCATCCAGCCTTTTTGGGAACCCGATACAACAACGTCACAACCCCATTTATCAACCGGCAGGTTAATCGAACTCATGCTGCTAACGGCATCGACTATAATTAGTTTGTCGAATTCTTTAACAACCTTGCTGATTGACTCAAGGTCATTTGTAACACCGGTTGATGTTTCGTTATGAGTCACCAAAACCGCCTTAACAGACGGGTTATCGTTAAGGGCCTTACGAATGGCATCGGGGTCGGCAGCCGTACCCCATTCAAAGCTTAAAGGAATGACATCGGCACCGTATGTTTTAGCAATTGTGGCAAACCTGTCGCCAAAACCACCAATCGAAACCGAGAGTACTTTATCTCCGGGAGAAAGCATATTTACAACTGCGGCTTCCATGCCGCCGGTACCCGAAGACGATACAAGAAGTACATTACCGCTTGTTTGGAAAACCTGTTTGAGCCCGGCAGTCACGTTGTTTAATACCTGAGCAAATTCAGGACCCCGGTGGTTAATCATTTGCCTACTCATTTCTTTAAGCACATCTTCAGGACACGGTGTAGGCCCCGGAATACGTAAGTTTGTCATTTCCTTTACTCCTTCAAAAAACCTTCTTTATACATGAAAATTTATTTAATTATATCTGAATTAACCAATTTAGCAAAGCGTCTTTTACCGACTTTAACAATCGAATCGGTATCTATTTTCAAATTACCGGCGGTAACTATCTGCCCGTTTATGCTAACCGCACCCTGGTCAATCAACCTTCCGGCCTCACTGCGGCTTTTAACCATATTGATTTTAACCAGCAAATCTTTTAAGTCGACTTCACTATTAAGATTGTAACAATATTCTTCAATTTCATCGGGAATTTCCTTGTTTTGAACAACTCGTGCAAAGTGTTCTTCGGCCATAATTGCCGCTTCTTTGCAGTGTAATTTAGTTACAATTTCCCTGCCGAGTTTTTTCTTAAGTTCCATCGGATTTATTGCGTTATTTTCCAGAAGCCGTTTGATTTCGCTCAGTTCGTCGTCTGAAATATCGGTAACAAGCTCAAAGTAATTTGGAATTATATTATCCGGAATTGACATAACCTTACCGAACATATTTTCGGGGGCTTCGATCACTCCGATATAATTCCCCAAGCTTTTACTCATTTTGTGGACACCGTCGGTTCCGACAAGCAAGGGGACCATCAGAATCTGCTGCGCCCTTTGGCCTAAAATCGTTTGCAGTTCGCGCCCGACCAAAAGATTAAATTTTTGGTCCGTACCTCCGAATTCCACGTCGGAATTAACAGCAACGGAATCATACGCCTGTAAAAGAGGGTAGAGAAATTCGGTAATCGTAATCGGTTGATTGGCATTGAATCTCTTACTGAAATCATCCCGAGCTAAGATTTGGGCAATCGTGAATTTGCTGGTCAGCTTGATAACATCAGCTAAATTAAAATCGCCAAACCATTCGGTTTGCCAACGAACCTCGGTTTTATCTTTATCAACTATTTTAAAAAACTGTTCCATATATGTTTGGGCATTTATTCTAACCTGCTCGGCAGTCAACATCGGGCGGGTTACCGAAGCGCCGCTGGGGTCTCCGATTTGGGCGGTCCAGTCACCGACAATTAAAACCACCTGATGACCCATGTCCTGGAATTCGCGTAACTTTTTCAGAGCAACCATATGCCCCAAATGGATATCGGGGAAGCTGGGATCAAACCCTTCCTTTAATCTTAAAGGTTTGCCTGCTTTTAGGGCTGCTACCAGTTCTTCTTCGACAATAACTTCGGCGACCCCTCTTTTGAGAAGCCTTTGAATATCAAGTTCCGATAAATTCTCCATAACACCTTATTTCCTATTCAGACTATTCAGATATTTTTTAGCGGCCGTAACATCTCTTTTGATTTGTTCGACCAGCTCATTAACGCTATCAAATTTTATTTCACCGCGTAATCTGCAGATTATATCAATTTTAAGGTTTTTATGATACAAATCTTGATTATAATCAATCAGATGGGTTTCTATTGTTTTACGGGTATCTCCGAAAGTAACCCTTTTACCGATAAATGTAACCGAATCGTAGCTTTGCCCGTCAAACTCGGTTTTAGCGGCATAAACGCCAACCAAAGGCAGCGCTTGCTCGGCATCAACGCAAAGATTTGCCGTCGGGAATCCGATTTGTTTGCCGGTTCCCGTTCCGTGAACCACTTCTCCTTCGATACTGAAGTAGCGCCCCAGTAGGGTATAAGCTTTTTGCATATCGCCCTCGGACAAAGCCTTGCGGATAGCGGTGCTGCTAAACACACCTGCATCATCTTTGACGGGGGGTATTGCAATAAATTCAAAGTTCATTGATTTAGATAAATCGGTAAGAAAGGCAATATCGCCCTCGCGTGATTTCCCGAGTGCAAAATCAGGACCTACTATCAAACCCTTCATTTTAAGTTTTTGCTGCAGCAAGGTAATGAAATCGGTTGCGGAGGTGGCAGCGATTTCCGGAGTGAACATAAGCGGAATAACAAAATCGATGCCTTCATCTTTAATCAATTTTATTTTTAAGTTTAGGTTGGTTAAAAACTGGAGATCGTCTTTAGGGTTAACAACCTTTCGAGGGTGCCTTTTGAAGGTTATTACTCCGCTTTTTGCACCGATTGCCTTTGCTCTCCTGACAACCTCGGCAAGAAGGGCCTTATGCCCGAGATGAACTCCGTCAAAAACACCGATTGTTAGGTATGAATCTTCAGCCCGGGTAAAATTCGATAATTCGTTTTCCAATGACATCATAAATCCTAATTATTTTTACATTCTATTGCACGACGGGATCTAAAAGCAAAATTTCACAGAAAAGCCGTCGTCTAAGTTATTCTGCAAGGGAATTAGCTAAATTATAAATCTATTGACGATTAGTGTAAAGCGAGAGCCGGTTTGACTTTTTACGCATATGGTGTATAATGGTAGACGGAAATAAATATAACAATAAGGATTGACAAAAAGTATTTTTTGTGCTACACTTTTCCTTTGCTATTATGCCTCAAGAGATTCAACGAATATTTCCTGCGCTAAATGTTTGTGCTAATACACGTTAGCACTTTTTTTGTATAAATTCCGCATTAGATTTTTAAGGAGTGAGAATGGTATCAAAATCGCCAATTCCTTCCAAAGAGGAAAATTATCCCGTAAAACGTCAGACCTACGCAAAATTACCACAGGTTATTGATGTACCTAATTTGGTCGAGGTACAACTTGATTCTTTCAAGTGGTTGCAAGAAGAAGGAATTAGACAGCTGTTGGATGAAATTTCTCCGATACAGGACTTTACCGGAAACAGGCTGGAGCTAAGCTTTATCGGCTATGAATTCCGCGAGCCTCGCTATAGTGAAGAGGACTGTTTGCAAAAAGACCAAACCTACTCGGTGCCCCTATATGTTAAAGCGCGGCTGCTTACAAAGGGGACGGGTGAAATAAGGGAACCGTTTGATTTGTTTTTTGGTGATATCCACCTTATGACGGATAAGGGAACGTTTATCACCAGCGGAACAGAGAGGGTTGTTGTCAGCCAATTATTGCGTTCCCCGGGTATTTATTTTACCGCTGACGAAGATCCTACCAGCGGACGCAAATTGGGTAAAGCCAATTTGGTCCCCAGCCGCGGCGCATGGTTGGAATTCGACACCAGCACCAGAAACGTAATATCGGTTAAAGTAGACGGGAAAAGGAAAATCCCCGTAACCACTTTGCTGCGTGCAATCGGATACGGCACCGATCATGAATTACTGCAAATGTTTGAAAAGGAAGATAATTCCCCGAACAGAAACTTTATTCAATCAACAATTGAAAAGGACCCGGTAATCAAAAGCGAAGAAGATGCGCTGATTGATATGTACAGAAAATTGCGCCCGGGTGATCCGCCAAACCTTGATAACGCCCGCAAGATGGTTACCAATCTCTTTTTTAACCAGCAGCAATACGACCTTGGAATAGTCGGCCGCTATAAACTTAACCAAAGATTAGAGATTCCCAAAAAGGGTGATGCCGACCGTGCCTTAACCAGAGAAGATATTGTTGAAATCGTACGCCATATAATAAAGGTAAGCAACAAAGACGAAACCCCGGATGATATTGACCATCTGGGCAACAGAAGGGTGCGTACCGTCGGTGAGCTTATCCAAAACCAGTTCCGTGTCGGATTGGTTAGATTGGAAAGGGTTGCCAAAGAACGCATGAGCATCATTAGCAGTGATGTCGTTACACCCGGCGCTTTGGTTAATATTCGGCCGGTATTATCGGCAATCAGAGAGTTCTTTAGCAGCTCGCAATTATCCCAGTTTATGGATCAAACCAACCCGCTTGCGGAATTGACGCATAAACGACGCTTATCGGCCATGGGGCCCGGCGGTTTGTCGCGTGACAGAGCCGGCTTTGATGTCCGTGACGTCCATTATTCCCATTACGGAAGAATTTGCCCGATTGAAACCCCGGAAGGTCCGAATATCGGTCTTATCGGTACAATGGCAACCTATGGGCGCATTAACCGTTACGGTTTTATCGAAACCCCTTACCGTAAGGTTATATCCAAGCTAAATAACAGCGATAAAGAATTAATCGGCAAAATAGCCGGTGAAGATATTCTTAACGATAACGGCGATGTTATTTTAAAAGAAGGCGCCGAAATAACAAAGACGCTTGCCAATGAACTGGCGAAACTTTCGGGAAGAGAAGTTCCCGTAAGGCCTTACGTATCCGGCGCAGTCGAATACTTACAGGCCGATAAAGAAGATAAGTTTAATATTGCTCAGGCAAACACTCCTATCGATGAAAAAGGCTATTTTGTTAACAAAAGGGTTGAAGTACGTTACGAAGACCGTTATATGATGCTTCCTCCCGAAAAAATCGATTTTATGGATGTTTCGACTAAGCAGATATTCAGTGTTGCCGCATCGTTAATTCCTTTCCTTGAGCATAACGATGCCAACCGCGCACTTATGGGAGCCAATATGCAAAGGCAGGCGGTTCCTTTACTGCGTGCCAGAGCTCCGATTGTGGCAACCGGTATGGAACGAGAAGTTGCCAAATACAGCGGACAAGTTCTTTTTGCCAAGAATTCCGGCATGGTCATCTCCGCTAACAGTCAACGAATTGTTATTAGAAGCGACGGCGGTCAGGAAGAAGCTTATATTTTACAAAAATTCATTCGTACCAATCAGGGTACATGCATAAATCAGCACCCGGTTGTAAATCGTGGCCAAAGAGTTAAAAAGGGCGATGTAATTGCCGATAGCTCCGCCACCGAAAACGGTGAATTGGCTCTCGGTCAAAACGTGGTTTGTGCCTTTATGAGCTGGGGCGGTTATAACTATGAAGATGCTATTATTCTGTCCGACAGAATGGTGGAAGAAGATAAGTTTTGCTCCATTCATATTACAAAGCATGAAATTGAAGCCAGAGACACTAAATTAGGTCCGGAAGAAATCACCAGGGATATCCCCAATGTCGGAGAAGAAAGCCTTAGCGAACTCGATGAATACGGAATTATCCGCATCGGCGCTGAAGTCGGCCCCGATGATATTTTAGTCGGTAAAATCACCCCCAAAGGTGAAACCGAACTGTCGGCAGAGGAAAAACTGCTGCGCGCCATATTCGGTGAAAAAGCACGCGAGGTAAAAGATTCATCTTTAAGAATGCCTCACGGTGAATGGGGTAAGGTTATTAATGTAAAACTGTTTACCCGCGAAGAGGGCGCGGAATTGCCCGTTAGGGTTAACCAATGGGTTCAGGTGTGGGTTGCCCAGAAGCGCTCTGTTTCCGTAGGCGATAAATTAGCCGGAAGACACGGTAATAAAGGTGTTATTTCTAAAATCGCACCGGCAGCCGACATGCCTTTCCTGCCTGACGGGACTCCGGTGGATATTATTTTAAACCCAATCGGTGTTCCTTCCAGAATGAACCTCGGGCAGATTTTGGAAACCCATTTAGGGTGGGCAGCCAGAAATATGAATGTTAAGGTTTTAACACCGGTGTTTGACGGTGCCAGTGATACCGAAATTGAAGACATGCTGGCAAGGGTTTGGCTTGTACAGAAATCCGGTTCGGTTACCTTGGATTTGCAAGGTGATAAGCCTACGATTAACCTTGAAAAAGTTAAAAACTGGGTTAGTCAAAAAGGATATGACGGAGAAAAAGCGTTTGACGGCTCTTTGATAGGTGAGGCGCGTGATACATGTCTGCGTTTGTGGCTTGAAGAATTTAAGGTTAAAAGCAAGGGGCTTGATTCTATCGAATTAACCGAAAAAGCAAAGGAAATTGCGCTAAATAAAAATGTTCCTCTGCCTGTCAGCGGCAAAACGATTTTAAGAGACGGACGTACCGGAGAAGCCTTTGATCAGCCGATAACCGTCGGAAACATTTATATGCTAAAACTAATCCACTTAGTGGAAGATAAGGTTCATGCCAGAGCCACCGGTCCTTACTCTTTAATCAGCCAGCAGCCGCTTGGCGGTAAGGCCCAATTCGGCGGACAGCGCTTCGGTGAAATGGAAGTTTGGTCGCTTGAAGCCTACGGTGCCGCACATAACCTGCAAGAAGTGTTGACTATAAAATCCGATGATGTCGCCGGCAGAGCCAAAACATACGAAGCAATCGTCAAGGGCGAGGATATTTTACCGCCCGGTGTCCCCGAATCGTTTAAAGTTTTGGTTAAAGAATTGCAGGCCCTCGGTTTAGCTGTCGAGGTTATCAATGAAGAAGAAAGGTCTATACAGCCTGAAAAAATTCAGGATAGTTCTGAATTTGATAAGCCGAGCAGTGTCGAAATGGTATCCGAAGGCGGAGTTTCGAACACAATTAATGATGAAGTAGAAAACTTATTGGGGAATTTGCTTTCGGAAGACCTTGACGATTCCGACGATGAAGAAACCAATTCCCTTGAGAGTGAGGTAGAATAAATTAATGCCTGAAGTTAATGATTTTGATGCAGTACGTATTTCGTTAGCTTCACCGGATCAGATAAAAGGCTGGTCATACGGTGAAGTTACTAAACCGGAAACTATAAACTATCGTACACTCAAGCCCGAAAGGGACGGATTATTCTGTGAAAGAATTTTCGGCCCGATTAAAGACTTCGAGTGTTCATGCGGAAAATATAAGAGAATACGTTACAAAGGTATAATTTGCGATAAGTGCGGAGTTGAAATTGCCCGTTCCAAGGTTCGCCGTGAAAGAATGGGGCATATTGAGCTGGCGTGCCCGCTTAGCCATATTTGGTTTGCCCGCGGCATTCCGAGCCGTATCGGCTTACTGCTTGACCTTTCCGCCCGCAACCTCGAGCGTGTAATTTATTTTTCACACTATATTGTTACCGAAGTTAACGAAGAAGCGCGTGATGCGATTATCAAGCAATTGGAAGGCGAACTCAGTGATGAGATTATCGCAGGCAAGGACTTGCTTGAAAAAAATATCGAGGCAATGGAAAAAGACCAGGCAACGATTGAAGAAATCAATCAAATGCGCCGCGACTTCGAAATTGAAAAAGAGCAAATGGAAGATGCTCTGCCTTCAAAAATCGAACAACTTAAAAATATTCGTATAGGGCACCTTTTAACCGAAACCCAGTACCAAGAATTGATGCAGCAATATGAAGATGTATTTGTTGCCGAAATGGGTGCCGAAGCTATTTTAAAACTGCTGCAAAAAATCAATTTGGATGATTTACGCAGCCAATTGATTGTTGAAACCCATTCATCATCGGGACAAAGACGCCGCAAAGCCAGCAAACAATTACAACTTGTTGAAGCTTTTAGGCGCAGCGGCAATAAGCCCGAATGGATGGTTATGACGGTTTTACCCGTCCTGCCTCCGGAGTTAAGGCCAATGGTACAGTTGGACGGCGGACGTTTTGCAACAAGTGACCTTAACGATTTATACCGAAGGGTTATCAATCGCAACAATCGTCTGCGACACTTGGTTGAAATCGGCGCTCCCGACATTATTATTCGCAACGAAAAAAGAATGCTCCAAGAAGCTGTCGATACTTTAATCGATAACGGTAGAAGGGGCAGGGCGATTACGGTTAGCGGAGACCATAAAGCAAAATCGCTTTCCGATATGCTACGCGGTAAACAGGGTAGGTTCCGTCAAAACCTTTTAGGTAAACGTGTTGATTACAGCGGACGTTCCGTAATTGTTGTCGGTTCGGAGCTTAAAATCCACCAGTGCGGTCTGCCGCGCAGAATGGCATTGGAACTCTTTAAACCGTTTGTTATGCACAGATTGGTAATGGAAGGACTTGCTTCCAATATCAAAACCGCCAGACGACAGGTAGAAAGAGGGCGCCCTGAGGTCTATGATGTTTTAGAAGACGTGGTTAAAGAAAGACCGGTTATGCTTAATCGTGCCCCAACCCTCCACCGATTAAGTATTCAGGCCTTTGAACCGGTATTGATTGACGGCAGCGCACTTCAATTGCACCCCTTAATGTGTGCCGCTTTCAATGCGGACTTTGACGGCGACCAAATGGCAGTTCATGTACCTTTATCCGAAGCCGCCGTTAAAGAATGCCGTGAAATGATGCTTAGCACCAATAATATGTTGCTTCCCAGCTGCGGCGAACCCGTTGTAACACCGACCCTTGATATGGTCTTCGGTTGTTATTATTTAACAACAATTAAAGATGGCGCCAAGGGAGAAGGTTCCAGACTTGGCAGTTTTGAAGAAGCAAAATTAACATACGAACTTGGTGCAATTGAATTAAGAGCCAAGATTACGGTCCGCACCAAAGACGGTGAAAACATTGAAACCACTATCGGGCGTATTATCTTTAATGAAATTTTACCCGAAGATTTTGATTTTATTAATAAGGATATCGATAAATCCGGTTTAAAAAACATTGTCGCGGCTTGCTATAAAAAACTGGGCACTGCCCCCGAGATGGGCGAAATACTGGATGCCCTGAAAGACCTCGGATTCAAGTACGCCACCAAATCCGGGATTACAATTGCAATGAGCGATATAGAAGTACCGACCAATAAGTCCGAGCTGATTACAAAAGCGGACGAAAGAACCACCGTTATTGAAGAACAACATCAAAACGGGTTGATTACCGATGATGAAAGATATAACAGCACTATCGAAGTGTGGATGAATACCACCGACGATATCACCGATTCAATTAAGAAATCGATGAACAAAAACGGCAGTATCTATATGATGGCAAATTCCGGCGCCAAAGGTAATATTTCACAGATTAGGCAGATGGCCGGTATCCGCGGTTTGATGACTAACCCTTCGGGAAGAATTATTGACTTCCCGATTAAATCAAGCCTGCGCGAAGGTTTAAGCGCCATCGAATACTTTATTTCCACCCATGGTGCGCGTAAAGGTTTGGCCGATACGGCTCTGCGTACCTCGGGAAGCGGTTATTTAACCAGGCGTTTGGTTGATGTAACCCAAGACGTTATCGTCAGGGAATACGATTGCGAAACCGAAGACGGTATTTGGATTACAAAAGCGGATGAAACAGAATCGCTGCCGCCTTTTGCCGAGAGAATGACCGGCAGAATGGCTGCAACTCAAATTGTAAACCCCGAAACAGGGGAGATTATAGTTGACCGTAACCAGGAAATTGATGAAGCTATTGCCGAAACCATTGTTAAATTGGGAATTACAAGCGTATATGTTAGATCGTCACTAAGCTGCCAATTAAAGCAGGGTGTTTGTCAGTTATGCTACGGCAGAGACCTTGCACGCGGTTATTTGATTGAACCGAGTACCGCTGTCGGTATTATTGCCGCACAAAGTATCGGTGAGCCGGGTACCCAGCTGACATTAAGAACATTCCATACAGGCGGTGTTGTCGGGCTTGATATTACCACCGGTCTGCCCAGGGTGGAAGAGTTATTTGAAGCCAGGCCTCCCAAAACTCAGGCGATTATATCCGAGATTGACGGAATGGCGGAAGTTATCAATAATGAAGAAGGCAAACGTATCAAAGTAACAAGTTACGACGTCTATAAAGATGAACATAAGATTCCCGAAGGCTGGAATTTATTGGTAAATCACGGCCAGTGGGTGGATAGCGGTAATGTAATTGCTGCACCGCCGCAAGATGATACACAAACCTATGCCGAGTTGGTGGTTAATAATGTACCCGCTCGTTCTTCGGGTGAAGTAATTATCGAAGACGGAAGGGTTTTTGTTAAAATCGAAGAAAAAGAAGAACGTGATTACGTCGTACCGGCCGCTATTTATATCCGTATACAGGACGGCGACATGGTTAAAGCCGGACAGCAGCTTACCGACGGTTCGATTAACCCGCATGACATTTTAAATGTACTCGGAAAAGATGCTGTACAGCGCTATCTGGTAGACGAAGTCCAAAAAGTTTACTGTTCTCAAGGTGTTCATATTAACGATAAACACGTTGAGGTTATTGTCAGGCAGATGTTATCAAAGGTTCGAATCGATTCTCCGGGCGATTTCGATATTGTCCCAGGCGAACTGATTGACAGATTCCGTTACGAAGAAATAAACGCTAAGGTTCTTACCGAAGGCGGAGAGCCGGCAACGGCACGTGCGGTTCTGATGGGTATTACAAGAGCCTCTTTAAGTACCGACAGCTGGTTGGCGGCGGCGTCGTTCCAAGAAACCACAAGGGTGCTTACCGAAGCTGCGGTTAACGGAAAGCTGGATAGGCTTGCCGGCTTAAAAGAAAATGTAATTATCGGTAAACTGATTCCCGCGCGCTGCCAAGCTTCGAAACAAGCCTCGGCGGAAATGGAACAAAAGTTAGCACAAGGTGATACCCTTGAATTGGAATCCGATATCGATGATGAAGAAAATGACAATTCTTCCGATGAGGGCATAGGGATGGAAGACCCCCTTCAAAGCGCTCTTGAAAAAATTGAGGAATTCGATTTGACTTTAGAACCATCCGATGATGACGAAGAAACAGAGATTTAATCTCATTTAAAAAATCGTTATTAATAGCCGCTCCCTAAAAAGAGCGGCTATTTTTATAAGGAAAGATTTTAATATATGTTATAATAAGGCGATAGCGCATTGGGAGGGGCTAAAATAGAACGCGTTGTATCCGGTAAATTCAATAATGAAGACTCGCCTTTAGATAACAGTCTGAGGCCCAGACATTTTGATGATTTTATCGGCCAATCCAGAGTCAGGGAAAACTTAAGTATTGCAATAGAGGCCGCCAAAGGAAGGGGCGAGGCCTTGGATCATGTTTTGTTATACGGACCGCCCGGATTAGGAAAAACAACACTGGCTAATATTATTGCTATTGAAATGGGGGTTAACCTCCGTATTACTTCCGGCCCGGCAATTGAACGAACCGGTGATTTAGCAGCCATTCTAACCAATATACAAAGCCACGATATCCTCTTTATTGATGAAATACATCGCCTTAGCAGGGTTGTGGAAGAGATTCTCTATCCTGCCATGGAAGACCGCGCCCTCGATTTAATAATCGGCAAAGGCCCCGGCGCTAAAAGTTTGCGCTTGAACCTGCCCGATTTTTCTTTAATCGGAGCTACGACGCGTTTTGCCCAACTGAGCTCCCCATTAAGAGACCGATTCGGTTCGGTATATCGTCTTGATTTTTATGATATTAAAGATATTGAAGAAATCCTAAAACGTTCCGCTAAAATTCTTGGAATGAAAGCCGATCCCGACGGCCTATACGAAATTGCCTGCCGTTCACGCGGAACCCCAAGAATAGCCAATCGTTTGTTAAAACGAGTCAGGGATTACGCGCAGGTAAAAGGTGACGGTAATGCCACGGCGGAAATGGCAAACGAAGCGCTTGCAATGTTAGAAGTCGATAACATGGGGCTGGACGACGTCGATAACAAAGTTCTGCATACCATTATCAATAAGTTTAACGGGGGGCCGGTAGGAATCGAAACTATCGCCGCATCCATCAGCGAAGAAGCCGACACCATTATGGATGTCTATGAACCGTATTTAATGCAGTTGGGCTTTTTAGAAAGAACCCCGCGCGGCAGGGTCGCCACTCCTCTCGCTTACCAACACCTCGGAATACCTTTTAACGAGCGGCAAAAACCCCCGCAACAACCCTTGTTTTGATATGAAAAAAAGTATTTTAATCCATTGCTGTTGTGCTCATTGCACCGCTTATACCGTCCAATACTGGCAAGAACAAGGCTACGATGTTACCGCACTTTGGTATAACCCCAACATTCATCCGTATATGGAGCACCAATATCGGCTTGAAGCAATGGAAACCCTTGCCAAAAACTTAAACTTTAAATTGATAGTGGTTGAAGGTTATGATTTTGTTGAATATTTCAGGCGGGTAGTAGGGCATGAGACCGAAAGATGCGGTCTGTGTTTTGATATGCGGTTAAGTAAAACCGTTGAAACGGCAACCGAACTGGGAATCAATTATTTTACTTCGACATTACTGATAAGCCACCAACAAAAACACGACCTGTTAAAAGAAATGTGCGAAAAGTTGTCTCAAGATTCCAAAAGCACTTTTTTATATGCCGATTTAAGAAAGCGTTACTCCGACAGCCGCCGCATTACCAAACCGATGGATTTATACCGTCAACAATATTGCGGATGTGTCTATTCCGAATGGGAGCGTTATACCAATCAAAAAATTAAAGAGTAAGCTTTACCCTTATCGGCTTATTAGCTACTCTCCGACACCTCGCTGTGTTAAAATTATGTATCAAATTTACAGAGGCGTAAATTGGCTTATTACGTAAGGGCGATGACCCGAAATGATATAACAGCGGTAAACGAATTGGATCGTGAAGTTTTCCCCGATATAAGAAATTCCACCAATTTTCAAAGCGAGTTGGAAAACTTTCTTGCGCGTTATATCGTAATTTTTGAAACTGATTCGGCGGAAAATAAAAACCGGGATGCGGATAAACTTATCGGATATGCCGGGCTGTGGTTAATGGTCAGTGAAGCCCACGTTGTTAATATTGCCGTTAGCAATAACCGCCGCAGGAACGGAGCGGGGGAGCTGTTGCTAATTGCTTTAATTGAGCTTGCACTTCAAATGAATTGCAATATGATAACTTTAGAGGTAAGAGTTTCTAATATAACTGCGCAAAAACTTTACGAAAAATGCGGATTTATCCCCATGGGAATCCGTAAAGGGTATTATAACGACAATAACGAAGACGGGATTATAATGACAATCGAAAACATAAACAGTAATGTTTTCGGTGAAAATTTTAAAAAGCTTAAAGAAAATTATCGTAAAAAACGAGGGCCAATCAAAATAGACCTGGCTGCCCTCGCTTCTTAAATCACACACGAAATGCCGATTAAACAGCAGTTACCGGCTGCGGATTTACGCGGATAATTTAATAATTGGAACAGCTGCTATTAGCGGCGGGTAAATTTTTTCTTGAGTTCTTCGATTTCTTTGAATTTCTCAAATTCTTCTTCGCTAAGCGGTTCTATTGATGAGACTTCTCCGCTGTTGATGTTTATCATATAGAGTGCACGGCACTTCCAACAGCGATAGGGTCCTTTATATTCTTGCTCCAAAAGGGAAATACTGCCTTCACTCTCACACGCCGGACACTTAATTTTAATTGCCATCCTGTTTGCCTCCTCCAATTTCAATAATCCGATTATCCTCAACCGGCTTTTTAATCATTCTTTTTTATAACTAAACAAATATTTCGCGAAAAATACTTAACGGGGAACCTATATCTTTTTTCCGGAAACACTTTTATAACCTTAAAACCGGCATTTTCCGCAAGCCGCCTAGCTTCATTATAAGAAAATAGGTGGTAATATCTTAAAAGGACATTATTTTTTTCTTTCCAAGGTATTTTAACATCTTTGGGCTTGAACATAAAAGCCGGCTGCCATTTATTCCAAACCGTAATAAAAGCCTCGCCTCCCGGTTTCAAAACCCTCTTTAATTCGAAAAGCGCTTTTAAGCGTTGATCTTTTCCTCGTATATGGTGATAAGTGGCAACCGCAATCGCCCAATCAAAAGAATTATCGCCAAACGGGAGATTGCAAAGATCGGCTTGTACCAAAGAAACGTTATATTTAAATTTAAAAGCATACCTTTGAGCTTGTTTAAGCATACCGGAAGAAAAATCAATTCCATACAATTCAAAACCACTTGTAAACGGTAAAAAATCGGCGCCATGCCCGCAACCGAGATTAATTAGCCGCCCTTCTTGCCATTTAATTGCCAATTCTTCAAGCTCCGCCTTAAAAATTGAACGGTGCCTGAAGTTATACCAAGAGGGGGCAATATGATCGAAGACTTCTTTCAGTTCGTTATCCAAAATCGGTTCCTTTAATTACCAAAGAAGAATTTTTTATTTGTCGCTAATTAACAAAACTGGTAGACTGATTATAGCATTTATAAAAGAATTATGAGAGCACGAATGAAAAAAATGTCCAGAACCATCTCCGGGGTGACGCCTGTTGCCGTCATGACGGCGCCTCAGGGCTGCCCCGGCGAATGTATTTATTGTCCTACTTATGTTGCCACACCACAAAGCTATACCCCCGAATCACCGGCGGTTTTAAGGGCCAGAAGTTGCAATTACGACGCCGCTGACCAAGTTGAACTACGAATAAAAATACTTTCTGGAATGGGACATCCCACCGATAAAATAGAAATTATTATTATGGGGGGCACCTTTTTATCGTATCCTGTGGAGTATCAGTACCGATTTGTTAAAGGTTGTTTTGACGCCCTAAACGGTGTAATCTCCGGAAGCTTAAAAGAAGCGCAGAAAATTAACGAGAAATCGGAACATCGTTGTGTCGGTTTATGTATTGAAACCAGACCGGACTGGTGCGGTAAAGACGATATCCTTCGAATGATTGAATTCGGGGCAACCAGAGTGGAGCTCGGTGTACAAACGCTTGACGATAAGATTTATGAAACCGTAAAACGCGGGCATACCGTCGAAGACGTAATCAAAGCGACGCAAATGTTAAAGGAAGTCGGCTTAAAGGTGCATTATCATTGGATGCCGGGACTCCCCGGTTCAACCCCTGAAAATGACCTCAAATTATCCGGGATGATGTTTGAAAATGAAGCATTCAGACCGGACGGGTTGAAACTCTATCCGACAATGGTTGTTGAGGGCAGTATTCTCTACGAATGGTACCGTGCAGGTCTTTATGAACCTTACAATAAAGAGACAATGATAAACCTGCTGGCCGATATTAAAGCATTAGTCCCCAAGTACGTTAGGATATCGCGCGTGCTCCGCGATATCCCGGCTAAATTTATCGTGGCCGGTTTAAAGGATTCGTTACGTGAACCGTTAAAATTAATAATGGAACAAAAGGGAATTAACTGTCAGTGTATTCGATGCCGCGAATACGGACACAAAGCCAAGTTAAAGCTTTCGATTGGCAAAGCTAAATTGGATAGAATAGATTATAAAGCATCCGAAGGACATGAGGTATTCCTTTCATTCGAAGATGAATTTTCGACCCTCTTTGGTATGCTAAGGCTTCGAATGCAAGCTGATCCTTCGTTAAATGTCGGTTTTGATAACGAAACAGCATTTGTTAGGGAACTCCACGTTTACGGCCCCGAAATGACTATCGGAGAAAGGGATATTAGCGCCGTACAACACAGGGGTTTGGGGAAATCCTTACTGGCTGAAGCCGAACGTATTGCATCGGAAGAGTTTGGCGCCAAGCAAATGGCGATATTGAGCGGGGTAGGGGCCAGAGAATATTATCGAACCGAAGGTTATAAATTAGTAAACGGTTATATGATAAAAGATTTGTTATTGGAGCAATGACGGCTATTCGTCTCCTTCACTGCTCCAATTAATCATAATTTCTTTAATACGCTGGGCTAGTTTCGGGTTTTTGCGTAAACGTTCAATAAAAATGGGGCACCCCTCAACCATCGATTGCTGTGCAGAGTAGGCCATACTTGATATCAGTTGACTCATTTGCGGGTTATCTTTTTCCGGTGAACCGAACCCGGGGGTGTTCTCCATCTGCCGACGAATATCCTCAGTAGTAAACTTCATCGGTATCAGACACATTTTATACCATGGGCATTCCTTACACTGTATTATGCCGTAGGCTTCATCTAAAATATCACTCATTCAAATATCTCCGTACCACTAATCGGTTAAGGACGATTAAAGCATACTGTCCATTTTTTCTTTTAACGCCGATTCGGATTGAGCACCGACAACCATATCCACCGCTTTGCCATCTTTAAAAAAAATAAGTGTAGGAATTGACACTATTCCATACCTTGATGCCGTATCCTTGTTTTGGTCTACATCCATCTTACAAATCTTAAATCTGCCGTTATATTCCTCAGACAGCTTTTCAAGCACCGGAGCAACCATACGGCAGGGACCGCACCACGGGGCCCAAAAATCTAATAATACGGGCAGCGTAGACTCTGCCACTTCACTTTCAAAACTTTGATCGGTTATTTCATAAACCATGCTGCAATCTCCTCTTTTTGTGGTTTTGTTTCTGTTTTATAGTAATGTTTTCAATTCATTGTGTCAAGAATATTTATTTTACATAACCATTAAATTCTAATGCAAGAAACAAGCAGTTATATTTCCAGCCACGAATGTGAATAAAGGGCTTCTCCGGTCAGAACCTTAACCGTTTTGGCATATTCCAATTCTTTGGGGATAAGCGACCCAAAATCCGGGTTGTAGCCATCCATCATATCGTGAACAAGTTTAAGGATTTCGGGCATTTCACCCCCGGCAAGGCGTACCAACTCTTCGTCAAAAGCATCAACTATCGCCGAATAAAGGCCGTATTTCATCAACATTGCCAAATATGTTCGATTTAAGAAGGGGCGCAAACTTGCTGGCGTGCCGTTGGATACATTCGAAAGCCCCACCACGGATTTGCACCCGGGAGCGATATCACCAAGCATCGACATAAATTCAATACAAGCTTGAACTTGGTTTATATCAACACTAACCGGCGTTACGATAGGGTCTATCCAGATATCTTCGTTAGGAATTCCGATTTCATTGGCTTTGTAAATAAGATCAACCGCCAGCATACACCTTTCGTTGGCATCTCGCGGCATCCCGTCCGCTCCCCACAAAAGCCCGATAATTTCGGCATCATATTCCTTGGCCATCGGCAGGATATTATCCAATCGCTCCTGTTGCAAAGAAACCGAATTTACAAGCGCCCGTGTTTTAGATGCTTTTAAACCAGCCTCGGTCGCCAGCGCATTGGTGGTATCAAGGGAAAGTTTTAAATCCGTAACTTCCTGAACGGTATTAACAAGCCAATCCATTAAGGAATCGCCATCTTTGCGAGCGGGACCGATGTTCAGATCAAGATAATGCATCCCGGCTTTAGCTTCGGCTTTGGCAAGTTCGCGGATAGGATCTTGTAAACGCTTCTTAAGCGCACTGCCGATTGTTTTCGACATAATATTTATATTTTCACCAATCAATATCATAACTTATTCCTCACGCTTTCCATGTTTTTAAAAAAGAAGGTATATGAGAACCCTCACGCGGCCCCACAATTATTTCCCAATCGGGGAGCTCTTCTTCCAAAGCACCGCTTTCAATGGCAATATAACCCGGAATTATCAGTTTACGGTGGTTGATTTTATCGGCAATGCCGCTTTTCTTAACAAAAGAGGCAATAATATCGGCGCTGAATTTACCGGCAGCCCAAGCGGTCATAACCGAAAGCCCTTCGGTATCCTTTATTAAAAGATACGACGGAACGCGGCTGCTTTCGATTTCACCGGAAACAATAAAGTATGTCAGCGAGAAATTACATGTTAGCAGAACCGGAGAGTCTGCACCGGGTCCGGCAATTTCATAAATATTTTCCGTTGTTGCCAAAGGCCTTTGGGGGTCGCTGAAAATATTCATCCGCAATACCAAAAGCGGAAAAAGGGTATCGCCCGTAAAATCGGAAAGAACAATAATCCCGGCGTACTTAGCAATAAAGGTAGCCGCTACCAGAGCCTCTTTTTGGGGGTCGGCACACATCTTTCCGACCATAACGATAGTCGGATAGCCAAGTGAGCGCATTTTCTGATTAAGGGCGGCACGTCGGATTGCGACTTGATCTCTTAGCGCATCCTTTATATCTTTTATGCCGGTATCAATCACTATATTTTTAATCCCCGCTTGCTCAAGCAGGGAAGTTAATTTTATAATCCCGTCAAGGCTCGCGTCTTTTACCGCAACCGGACAGGCATATTTCTTAACTAAAGGAATAATATTATCGCAGTTATTTTGCGTTACGGCATAAATTAACGGATTTTTATCGGCACAGAGCGACAAAGCTGATTCCAATACGAGAGGATTATCACAAATTAACATAATATTGGCATTAGTTTGTTGTAAAACCTTATTTACAAGACCGGTATACGCCTCGGCATTCCCCGAACAGCATTCTAAGGCGACCATCTCAGCGCAGAGAGCCTCTCCGACTCGTTCATAGGTAAGGGTGTTAAATTTCTCTAACCGGCTGTCAATTTCAATTTCCGACATATCATCGCTGATTAATATAGCAATGGCAGGCGGGTTTTCAAACCTTTTTTCATGGCGGAACATTACCGTTTCTCCGCCAATCGTTTTAGCATTTTTACCGCTTCCGATAACAACCGGCCTAATGGGGGGTGTTGAGGCCTCTTCCAATTTTTGTCTGGCTTCTTCCGAAAGATACGGGCATTTCGCAAGTTCCGTCTTTCCGGCAGCCAAACTCATTGCAAAGGCCAAGCAAGTCGGGACACCGCATTCTCCGCAATTCGTTTTCGGTAATAATTTGAATATTTCTATACCCGTAATCGCCATTTAAATAATCCTTTGTCCCATTATACCTATATTATTGCTTCCATCAAAAGGGCAGGGTGCCCCGCCGCTTTTAAAAAGGCTAAAACCGATTCTTCGTCGGTGCCTATGCTTTCATCGGCAATTTTATCCAACATACCGATAATTTCAGGGCCCTTCCCCCGTCTGCCGAAGTTGTCGCAAATCCATTTTTTAAGGGCCAGCGGCATCCAAACTATCCTTTGAACCCCGCCCTCGGCAAAGATAAATTTATCCTGCACGATATTGTAGCGGCTATGCCCCATAAAGCCGGGGATATCCAGTTCCCCTTTTATATTATCGATTATAGTTTTAAAATCCATACCGCAAGGGGTCATCCCGTTATAGTCTTTATCGGCAATCATAATACCGTTACACTGAGGTAAAACCACCGAAACACACTCCACCCATTCCGAGGTTGGCATCGGTTTCTCCATAATATCGTAAAGATTGTAACAGTTCATTTTACCCTGTGAAGCTGCTTTAACAAAATTATTAATACCTTGCCATTGCCCCAAGTTTGAATCCAACATTTTTTGCTTGAGGATAGGTTTATTGGGGCCTGTCGGCTCAATTTCATAAGCCGCCTTGCAATCCAGCCAGCTGTAAGAACCGCAGGGACTGCTTCTCTGGGGGCTTATTGTACAAACATGAAACGGGAAAAATGACTGACAAATCGTACACGAATAAAACGTATCGACACCTTCATCGGTTATCCCTTCCACACGTGCGTCACGCTCGGCGTAAATCGGCCTTGCCTTATTTAAAATTTCGGCTGCTTTTTTTGCGTCCGTATAGATTTTTACTTGTGTTTTGTCGATAATCCGTTCGTAATCGTTATGCAATTTTTCATAAAGGATAGCACCGATATGCCGTAACGAAAAACCTTTCAAAGCAACCGATTTACTAACCTTGATATGCCCCATATCTCTCTGTCCGGTATGCATTACCCCTTTTGTTCGGTTTAAAATGCGATGGATTTGCTTTTCCAGCACCGGTTCAAAGTCAGGCTGCATATTCTTACCCGCCACTTCGATAATAATTGCCAGCGGGAGAGTGTCTCCAATAGCGCAATCTTGTATATCGGGGCCAAACAGTTCTATTTTACCGTCGGTAATTTCTTCACACGCTAGGGTAGTAACCCATTCAACCATAGAACTTGTTCTGCCGCCAAATTGAATATAAAGGTCCTCGGCACGAATCCTTTCACCTTCAAATTCCGGGCCGTACAAAAACGGGAAGTTTGTTATTTTTACCATAATTGACCCTGTAAGAGGCGGTTTTTGAAACGCGGCTCGGATAATTTTTTCAAGCCGCAGTTAGCTCGATTAACATTTCTTTTACGAGCCTGATTGCTTCGGGATGCCTCATAATCAAAATATCGGCACCAGCGGTTGCCAGCGTCATAGCCGACATCGCCTCCAGCATAACGGCACGCTTTGTTATATCACCAAGGCTTGGGTTTTCTTCGGTGGGAATTCTAACTTCTTTTGTTTTCCAAGTTTCCGCGGCAATATTACAAATTATAGGATATTGCAATTTTTCATCGTTTTGAGTTAGCGCCGCAATCTGCATCCGCTCCATAACGGAATAAGCATATTCAATACCGTAGCCGATACTGCTAACGGTAGGATCCATAATAATTTTATCGTCAGGGACACCCAAGTTGCCCAAAAGAATATTAAGCTGTTTTGCTAAATTGATATCAATCGGGCTGCAAGCAATAACGGTATGCCCGCATTCTATTGCAATCGGGGCGATGTTTTTGTAATTTCCTTCTTCAAGAGGACCTATAATCAGGTTTTCGCCCCTGCAAATCTCGCTGACTTTGGTTAAAACTTCCGTATCTTTTTCATGATTGGAGGTCCCCCAAACTATTAAGGGAACATCTATCGCTTCGGCAACTTTTTTAACAATCAAAGCGGCGTTATCGGCATCACCGTCAAGCCCGTTAGGGTCGGTACCTGCCAATTGCAAACAAATCATCTGCGCGCCGTATTCCTTGATGCATTTTTGAGCCCATTTCACCGGATCGTGGATTACATCCGCAAACGGTTTAATAGCGGCTTCGGTCCAATCGTCCGCTACCGCGTCGTAGACTTCCATTGCAATTACCGGAACATGCGGCATTGATCCGTCAAAAGAATAAAAAGGGTAGGCCGTTTCACCGCCGACGGTAACCGCACCGGCACCTTTTCCGAGCGTAATTTCTCTGATTTGACCGTTATAGGGTATTTGGGGGGTTTCAAAAGCCATTTAAACCTCCGGGTTAAGCAAATTAATAATCTTGGCCGCTTTAATCGTGTTCGACATTAACATCGCAATTGTCATCGGCCCTACACCGCCGGGAACAGGGGTTATCGCACTTGCTTTTTCTTTTACCGATTTAAAATCAACATCTCCGCAAATAACCGCCTTACCGTCCGCTGTTTCACCAATTCGATGCGTACTGGCATCAATAACTATAACACCTTCTTTAACCATATCGGCGGTAATAAAGCGCGGCTTACTGCCGGCGGCGGCAATTAAAATATCGGCTCGGCGCGTATGAGAAGCCAAATCTTTGGTTTTAGTATGACAAACCGTTACCGTGGCGTTAGCGCCTTTAGCTTTTTGCATTAGCATTCCGGCCATCGGTTTCCCTAAAATATTACTTCTGCCGATAATTACAATATCGGCGCCCTCGGTCTCGATACCGTATGTTTCAAAAAGAACCTGTATCCCAAGAGGGGTGCACGGCAGATAATTGGCTTTGCCAATCATTAGATTGCCCATACTTTCGGGGTTAAAACCGTCAACATCTTTAATGGCGTTTATTGCCGCCAGGATAGTGTTTTCGTGGATGTGGGAGGGGAGGGGAACCTGTACCAATATCCCGTGTATTTTAGGTTCACTGTTTAGCCTATCAATTAAAGAAAGTAATTCTTCCTCGGTCGTTTCGGCCGGTAAATCGTAATTTTCGGAATATAAACCCATCGCTTCGCACGTTTTTACTTTCATCGAAACGTACAACTGTGATGCCGGATCGCCGCCGACCAATACCGTCGCCAACCCCGGCACAATATTGTATTCTTTTTTTAGGCGCACAACCTCTTCCGTTAGTTCTTCACGGATATGTTTGGCGGTCGCCGTTCCGTCTATAATCATTGCAGGCATAATTTATTTCCCTCCCAGTGTTACCGACGGGAATTCACCGCTATCGGTGTGCGGTAGAAAAAGCGCAGCAACATAATTGTCCATAAATAAGTTATTTTCGGATAATTCAAGATGTGTCATCATCGATGCAATTTTTAATCCGTCTTTAATAAGATCACGAGAAAATGCCGATAATCTGGCTCCCAATAAAGAGCCGTTACCGGCAAAAACAAATTTATTTTTAGGGATATCAGGTAAAAGCCCGATAATAATCGCGTTTGCAATATCGATATGGTTACCGAAAGTGCCGGCAATAATAACTTGTTCCAAGTCCTTAAATTCCTTATCGACACTTTGCAATAACGTTTTATAACCGGCAAACATCCCTGCCTTGGAGCGAACCAGATTTGCGATATCGGCCTCGGTGAGAACGATATCCTTATATGTTTGTGTTTCGTCGGCATAGGCTAACACGTATTCAAAGCCGTCATCGCCCTCTCTGATTCTGCGGTTCAATAACCCTCTGTTGAATTTACCGCTTGGGTCTATCACCCCTTTTTCAAGCAGTTTGGCACCGATATTAATTAAACCCGAACCGCAAATGCCTTTCGGTTTAGCGTTATCAATTGTGGTAATTACCGGTTCATAGGTTTTAGGGTCAATATCAAAGCCTTCGATAGCCCCCGAAGTGGCAATCATCCCGTGTTTAATTCCGCCTCCTTCAAAAGTCGGCCCGGCAGAACACGCGGCAGTAATCATCCAATCTTTATTGCCAAGTACAATTTCTCCGTTTGTTCCGATATCGATATAAAGAGTCAATTTATCTTTTTGATAGATACCGGTCCCCAGCATTCCCGATACAATATCACCGCCGACATAACTGGCAACGCAGGGCATGGTATAAACATAAACAGAAGCGGATGTTTCCAATCCGATACTCTGGGCTTTAATAAGAGGCAAGAAAGCGGCAGTCGGAACATACGGCGATAAGCGCAAATATTTCGGATTTAAGCCAAACAGCAAGTGAGTTATAACGGTATTGGCGGCAAATATAATATGCGTAATTTCATTGATTTGAACATTCGCTTTTTTGGCAAGGTTTTTAAGCATGTCGTTTAAGGTAGCAATAACCGCTTTTTGCAGTTTTTCCATGCCATCCGATTTTTGAGCCCAGGCAATGCGGCTAATAACATCTTCTCCGTAACTAATCTGGCGGTTGTAATCGATACCTTGGCTAATTACTCGCCCGCGGTTTAAGTCCAGGAGTTGCCCTCTGACCGCGGTTGTACCGATATCAAAAACAAGCGCAAAATTACGCGCTCTGGTATCTCCGCTTTCTATGTTTATCAATTTATATGCGTTTTCGGTTTCTTCAAGAAGTGTAACGGTGGCATTCCAGCCGCCCGCTCTTAAGGTTTCCGCCAATATATCAAGAATGTCACTCTCAACGGCAACCTGTTGTATTCCGCCTTGTATCTTAAGCCCCTTAAGAAGACGCGCAAGGTCATCCGTATTATCTTCCATAGTGGGCGGAGTTAACCGCAAGAAAACCTTTTTAACGGGCGGGTTAAATTTCCAACCGCTTACCAATGAACATGAAGATAAAAGCTCCTCTTTGGAAAGAATTGCCTTCTCCAATTTAGACGTTACCGGAATTTCAACAACAAGGTCGGACAGGATTCTGCTTTTACAGGCCTGCCTGACACCTTTTTTGTAATCTTGTTCAGATACTTTATCCGTCCTTACGCTTTCAACCTGACCGCGTTTAATAATTACATTACATGTTCCGCAAACACCGGCACCGCCGCACGAAGCATTGATATGCACACCGGCGGCAACCGAGATTTCCATCAGGTTATCTCCCGGCTTGGCAAGGATATCAACGTTATCCGGTTCAAAGTGTACGTTATATCTGATTTCGGTATAATCGTCCGGCATATTTAAAAGAGTCCTTTTATTTTTCCGCTTTCAACATCAACGTCAATACGGCGGTAAGCAGGGTCGGAACCGGTTCCGGGCATCAATTTAATATCTCCGGCCACCGGAACAACAAAGCCCGCTCCATTGTAAGTCAATACATCTCTTATAGGCAAAGTCCACCCTTTGGGACGCCCTTTAATTGCAGGGTCGTGGGTCAGGCTTAAGTGCGTTTTAACCATACAAGTCGCCATTTTGTTAATGTTTGGATCTTTTTCAAGTCTTTCAATTTTGGCATTTGCTTCGGATGAGTAGCTTACGCCATCGGCACCGTAAACCTCTTTGGCGATAATATCAATTCTTTGCTTTATTGAGGTGTTATCATCGTAAAGCAGTTTGAAATCAACTTTTTCTTCACAAGCCTCAATAACCGCATCGGCAAGCTCTAAAGCGCCCGCGCCGCCCTTTAACCAGTGCTCTGAAAGGGCAACTCTGGCTCCGGTTTGACCGGCAATCCTTTTTACGATTTCAATTTCGGCTTTGGTATCCGTATAAAAACCGTTAATACAGACAACAGGATTTATCCCCGCCTTTTTAACGGTTTCAATATGGGCAACAAGGTTCTCGCAGCCCTTTTCAACCAAGCCGACATTTTCTTCGGTATAAGCGGAATCCAACGGTTTCCCGGGTTCAACCTTGGGGCCGCCGCCATGCATTTTAAGGGCTCGAACGGTGGCAACAATAACCGCGCAATTAGGAACAAGGCCGCTAAGCCTGCATTTGATATTCCAAAATTTTTCAAAACCGATATCCGCTCCAAAACCGCTTTCGGTAACATGATAATCGGAAAGTTTTAATGCCACCTGATCGGCAACAATGGATGATTGGCCCACCGCAATATTGGCAAAAGGTCCGGCATGGACCATCACCGGCTGTCCTTCAATTGTTTGCAGTAAGTTGGGATTTGCGGCTCTTACCATCCAAGCCGTCATCGCCCCGTCAACTTCAAGGTCTTTAGTTGTTACGGGGTTACCTTGTTTATCGTAAGCTACAACTATTTTTGAGATGCGCTCGCGCAGGTCTTTTAAGCTCGTAAAAACAGAAAGGATTGCCATCACCTCGGAACTAACCGAGATTGCAAAACCGGAACGCATCATAAAACCGTCCGTTTTATCGCCAATCCCGATGACTATATCGCGTAAAGACTGGGCGCAAAAATCGATAACCCATTTCATTTGGACGTTACGCGGGTCGATATCAAGGCGTTTTAAGTTTCTTTTAGCCAGAGTTTCATCATTGTAATTAAACTCATGCTGCAGCCTTGAAGTAAGCGCCACCATTGCCAAGTTATGGGCGTTAGTTACATTATCAATATCACCGGTAAGACCCAGTGAAAACGGGGTTAACGGAATGCATTGAGAAAGCCCGCCGCCGGCAGCACTGCCTTTAATATTAAAAGTAGGCCCCCCCGAAGGCTGTCTGATGGCGCCCGATACATTTTTGTTTCTTTTCGCAAGGCCCTGCACCAACCCCATTGTGGTGGTGCTTTTCCCTTCCCCGAGCGGGGTAGGGGTTATGGCGGTAACATCAATGTATTTTCCGTTCGGCCTGTTTTTTAAACGTTCTAAAAGCGGAGCAAAATCAACCTTCCCGATATAATGTCCGTAAGGAAGAAGTTCTTCTTTACGAATGCCCCAATTTTCGGCAAGAGAAGCAATCGGTAACATATTTTCTTCTGCTTTTTCCGCTATTTCCCAGTCTTTTAGTTTAGTAGGGTCAAGGGATGAAAAATCAAACTTTGCCATCTTAATGCCTTCCGCTCCTCTTTTTAAGTCAGTTAATCATAATTAAACGGTTATCGCTTAATTATACATTTATTCGGGGATATAAAGGAATATTTATTTACATAACATTATAATTATCTAAATTACAGAGCAGTTAACAAAACATCGGATGCAATCACAAATTAAAAGTGCGGAAATTGAAAAGCGCTAAGATTATTAAGACTCAAATTACTTTATAACAGCAGGCGTTTCGTTTGAATAAACATACAATGCTGAGTTATAATTAGCTTTACGTAAGTTGTATATTTTTAGGTTTAGGGAGAAAAAGTTTGCTTAAGAGTCATAGTTGCGGAGAGCTTAACCGGAATAACAATCAACAAACAGTAACCCTTAGTGGCTGGGTAGATCGTCGCCGTGACCACGGCGGCTTAATTTTTATCGACCTTAGAGACAGAGAGGGAATGGTACAAATCGTTTTTAACCCCGAAAACTCTAAAGAGTGCCATGATATTGCCAACTCACTAAGAAACGAATATGTAATTCAAATAACGGGACAGGTTTCTTTGCGACCGGAAGGAACAATAAATCCGAATTTGCCAACCGGTGAAATTGAAATCTTGGCCGATAGCGTTAAGATTCTGAATCCTTCCAAAACGCCCCCTTTCTATATCAACGAAGATATCGATATCGATGAAAACTTGCGTTTAAAATATCGCTATCTGGATATCAGGCGTGAACGAATGAAAAACAATATCGTTTTACGCCATCGCGTTACCAAAATGATGCGCGATTTTATGGATAACAGGGGATTTTTGGAAATAGAAACCCCGATTCTGATTAAAAGAACCCCCGAAGGCGCCCGCGATTATCTTGTTCCCAGCCGCGTCTATCCGGGTAAATTTTACGCCTTGCCGCAATCCCCTCAACAATTAAAACAGCTTTTAATGGTGGCAGGTGTCGAAAAGTATTTCCAGATTGCCAAATGCTTCCGTGATGAGGATACACGTGCGGACAGGCAACCCGAGTTTACTCAGCTTGATATTGAAATGAGTTTTGTTGAAGAGGACGACGTTATGCAATTAATCGAAGACCTCTTCATTAAAATAATGGAAGAGATAAAACCTCAAAAACGTTTTATTAAACCATTTCCGCGCATAGATTACGCCGACGCGATGGAACGTTACGGATCAGATAAACCGGATATCCGCTTCAGGATGGAAATAAAAGATATTTCGGATATCGTTGCCAATTCCGAGTTTGGTGTTTTTAGCTCAGCGGTTGCCACCGGCGGTAAGGTTAAGGGGATAAGCGCTCCGGGTTGCGCCGGTTATTCACGCGCCCAGATTAATGAACTAAACGAACTGGCTCAAAGTTTTGGAGCAAAAGGTCTGGCCACCATTATGCTGGACGCTTCAGCCCCAAGTATTGATGAACTGACTTCTGATTCGGTAAAATCACAAATAGCCAAATTCCTTACCTTGGAAGAGATAAAAAGCATTGCAAAGAGGCTTGAAGCCGTCCCCGGCGATATGCTAATGATTGCCGCAGGAGATAATGCCACCGTAAGCGATGTGCTTGGCAGAATGCGCTCTGAAATGGGCACACGCCTAAAACTGGCTGACCCCGATTTGTTTGCGTTTTGTTTTATTGTTAATTTCCCTTTGTTTACCAAGGACGACAAAACAAATCGTTGGGAGGCAATGCATCATCCGTTTACGGCTCCCAAGGATAAAGATTTACCGATTTTGGAATCGGACCCCGGCAATGTATTTAGCCAAAGCTATGATATAATATTAAACGGGTACGAAATCGGCGGGGGCAGTATCAGAATCCATAATCCCGAACTGCAGCGAAAAGTCTTCAATATTATGGGACATTCGGACGAATCAGTTAATCGACTTTTCGGACATTTACTGGAAGCCTTCAGTTACGGGGCTCCGCCGCACGGCGGAATTGCCATCGGTGTTGATCGTGTTTTGATGCTTCTATCCGGAGAAAACACAATCAGAGAGGTAATTCCTTTCCCCAAAAACCAGAATGCTTATGATTTGTGCTTTAATGCTCCCGACGTAGTAAGCCGAGAGGATATTGATATATTGCATATTAAGTTAGTGGATAAAAAGGCAGAAGAATAAATAATATAAAGGGGTAATAATGAAGTCAACACTGGATAAAATTGAAAACCATACGGGTTATCTAACCGTTGAGACCGAACCGGCAGACCTTGAAAAATACATGGATAAAGCCTATCAACGGTTAGTTAAAAGGACAGAGGTCCCCGGTTTTCGCAAAGGTAATGCGCCGAGAGACATTTTAGAAAAACACGTTGGAAAAGAAAAGCTCTTGGCAGATGCCATTGATGAAGCGATACCGGATATTTGCTTCGAAGCCTTAGAAGAACACGGCTTGGAAGCCATTATGCAGCCGATGGTTAAAATATTGGAAAATGAACCTTTAAAATTTGAAATGACGGCCGCTTTGAAGCCGACAATTGAGCTTGGCGATTACAAAAATATGGTTGTAATCCCCGAATCAACGGAAGTCGAAGACGAAGAAATTAACGATATTCTGGATAGGCTGCGCAAACAATACGGCGAAAGCTACGAAATTTCGGATGAGCCGATTAAACAGGGAGATAGCGTAACGGCCGACATTATCGGTGAAGTTTACGAATCGCCAATTATTAGAATGCAGGGCTCTCAATTTGTAATGGATGATGACTTTGCTAAGGATATCCCCGGGCTGACCGAAAAAATAATCGGAATGAAAAAGGGAGAGGAATCCAAATTTAAACTTACCCTTCCGGAGGATTTCGGAACAAAAGTGGCAGCCGGTAAAGAAGCTGATTTCACCGTTACCGTTAAGGAAGTTCGCGGGATGAAATTACCGGAACTTAACGATGAATTTGCCAAAAAAATCTCTTCCGAGTTTGAATCCTTCGACGCTTTAAAAGAAAAAATCAAAAATAATTTAAAAAGCGAAAAAGAACGTAACGCCGAAGCCAATTACGAAGAAAAGGTTATTAACAAGTTAATTGAAATCAGTAGCTTGGAATATCCGCCTGCAATGGTGGAAATGGAATTGCAAAACCTGATTCAGGATTATAAATGGCAATTACAAGCGTCCTGCCGAGATGAAAAAGAATTTGAAGAAAGAATGAAACAGACTCCGGAAGCCGAATTAAGGAAAAACGGCAGACCTCTGGCTCAAAAGAGAGTTGAGTGGGCGCTTGCGGTAACCGAAGTGGCAAAACAAGAAGATATTACCGTTTCGGAAGAAGAAATAGACGCAGAAATTGAAAAAACATTAGCAAATGCCGGACCTAGGAAAGAAGATTTGGAAAAATATTTACAGGGTGCATCCGGGCGCAAAGAAGTGGAAGGTATGTTGCATAGCAGGAAAACCGTAAAGTATTTGATAGATACTGTTAAAGCCAATACCACGCCCAAAGACTAATTTTATAAACAAGGAGTGTACTAAAATGAACGGAAATCCGATGAATGTAATACCCATGGTGATTGAAAGCGGTGCAAGAGGGGAGAGGGCTTATGATATTTATTCTTTACTGTTAAAGGAACGTATTATCATATTGGGTAGCCCTATAAACGATCAAATTGCCAATATTATTATTGCCCAGCTTCTCTTTTTGGAAAGGGAAGACCCTGATAAAGACATCCAGCTGTTTATTAATTCTCCGGGCGGGGTGATTTCTTCGGGGCTGGCTATCTACGACACGATGAATTTAATCAAACCCGATGTATCGACAATTTGTCTTGGTATGGCGGCCAGTATGGCTACCGTACTGTTAAGCGCCGGTACTAAAGGTAAAAGATTTGCGCTTCCCAACTCAACCATACATATGCACCAAGCCCTCGGCGGTGCGCAGGGACAGGCTTCCGATATCGAAATTGCCGCCCGCGAAATTATGAGGCTCCAAGAATTGATTAGAGGTATTTTAACCGCTAATACCGGGCAACCCATGGAAAAAATTATTCACGATTCAGACCGTGACTTCTATCTGAACGCTACTCAGGCCGTCGAATACGGTTTAATTGATGAAATACTAAAGAAACCGGAAGAAGACAAGAAATAATATAATTTTTATTTGCTAAACATCACAGCGACCGGCAGGGTATTAGTACCTTGCCGGTTTTTGTTTGTGAGAGAGAATAGACTGACTTCCCAAGTACAGGAAAACAGGGGTTTGATTTGAACAAACTGTTTTGTTAAGTTTCCGTTTTAGGATTTGTTACACCCGAAAGAAAAAATCGAGATTATTGAATCTATAGTGACACATGCTGACAATTGTGCTGCTGTGTTTTTTAGCGCACATCGATAGTTCAAAGTTCACATCGATAACATTGGGGAGAATAAATGAGGATTGATTAAAAAAAGAATAAAAGTTAATCTTCCAGCATTTTTTCAATCTCTTCGGTGAGGTTATACCCGTTAATGATATTGCCGCTGTTATCAAAGACTTGCCCGTTGGCAATAAAAACCTTGCCCGAGCTGAAAGCAGCCATTGTTGTTGTAATAAGCGGTAACTCTCTTCGTACTCCTTGGCGGCGTATAGCTTTAAAAAGTTCGTTTTCCGTCCCTTTGCTTCTTTTTATATCCTCCGCAGAAAGCCCGTCCACAGCCTGCCAATAAGAATCAAATTCTCCCCCGACAATCGGGAATTTGCAGTAACTGACTATCGGCCCCTCATCAAGCTCAGGGGTCACCAAATGCATCATAACCCCGGTTTCTTGGGCTTTGGCATCAATAAGTTGCCAGATAACTTCGCCCCACGTACCTTTCGGGCCGCCCGGTGCCGCCGGGTGCAAGTTGAGCATGTTATACTTTTCACACATTTCTTTGCCGACAATAAGCATGTAACCGGCAAGGATACAAAGGTTACAATCAAAACCCTTTAATAAATCCATAACATGACGGTCATATTCAAGCCGCCATTCGGATAACGGTTCTCCGGCAACCTCGTCAGGCCGATCCCCTTTAAATTTTTGGTAAGAAAAGCATACCAGCGGAACCCCGCTACCTTTTACAAGTTCGATAAAAAGATCGGTTTCAGACGATTCATTCGGCTCACGGCTGCAAAAAACATAGGAAATAGAGGCGTTTTCTATTTTGCCGCTCTTAATATTATCCAAAGCAACCTTAAAAAGTTCCCTTGAACCCTTGCCTCTGCCTGTGGAAAACCACCCGAATTTATACATTTTACACAAACCGTTTCTTTAATTTGTTTTTTAAACTAACAAGTTTTACCAGCGGATTCGAATAATACCCCTTTATTTTTGCGCCGTCTAAGGCATTCAAAAAATCTTCTTTGCCGTTAAAATCGGGCATTTCAACAAAACAAGCCCCAATCTCAGGGATTGAATGGGCATCGCTGCCCGCGCTTTGTCTAAACCCGTTCTCTTCTGCAAATAACCTTCCCTTGTCACGATTTTGAAAAGGAGCCATCCTCCCGTTTAAGACCTCGATTATATCAATCTCTTCTTTAATTAACTCAAGGGTTTCCATTTGCAAAGCGGAAGAGCGGAATTTATCAAACGGATGAGGAATGCACACCAACCCGCCTTGCTCTCTGATTCTTTTAATTGTTTCTTGCGGGGTCATCCCCGATGGAATCGTTTCCTGCAAAAACATACCCATTATCTCACCGTTAGGGGTTAATATTTCTTCGGCCACTATAATTTTAAACGGTGCTATTTTTTGCAATTTAACGGCCCCTTCAATTGTACCGTGATCACAAACAGCCAAACAATTAATGCCGATTTTCAGGCATCGGTTAATAATATCATCCAAAGAATTATCGGAATCATCCGAATAGCAGGTATGGATATGGAGATCGGCTTTAAGCACCGCTTAGCTTCTCCTCTCCAGATACGCCCCCGACCTGGTATCAACCTTAACGATATCTCCGATTTCAATAAAAAGCGGAACCTGAATCATAGTACCGGTTTCCAGTTTTGCCGGTTTATTTCCGCCGGTTGCGGTATCCCCTTTAAACCCGGGTTCGGTTTCAATTATCTCCAAATCAACGGTAATCGGAATAGAAATATCCAATATCTCATCTTTATAGAGGGATACCTCCACTTGCATCCCTTCTTTTAGATAAGGGATAGAATCCGTTAATTTATCTTCGTTAACGGTAATTTGGTCAAAGGTTTCCGTATCCATCAAATAATACAAACCTTCGTCGCTGTAAAGGTATTGCATTTTACGCATATCAAGGTTTGCTCTTACAAATTTATCATCGGACTGAAAACTTTGTTCAATAGTATGACCGGCAACTATATCGCGAAGTTTGACATGTGCCAAGGCTGTTCTTTTCATTTTTATATGCTTGTAATCGATAACTTGATATAATTTGTCGTTTAATACAATAACAACGCCTTTTCTTAATTCCGAACCGCTTAACATGAAATTCCTCGCTTAATTATTTACTTAACCCTGAAATGACATTCATTTTACCATTTTTTAGTACAACTGTATCCTCTATCCGCACGCCGCCCCACCCCGGTATGTAAATCCCCGGCTCAATTGTAAAGACCATATTTTCGGTCAAAATATCCGCGGATGTCCGATGGAGGGCAGGTTTTTCATGAGCCACAAGGCCGATTCCGTGCCCTAAACTGTGGCCGAAAGCCGCCCCATGCCCCGCTTTATCGATAATGCTTCTGGCAAAATAATCGGCCTCGGCACCCGTTGTGCCTTCGGCGATATTTGCAATGGCATGTAATTGCGCTTCCAATACAATTTTGTATATTTCATTAAAAGTATTATCGGCTCCACCAAGACATAACGTTCTGGTGCAATCACTGCAATAGCCCTTGTATTTTGCGCCAAAATCGATTACTATCGGCTCCTTTGCTTTGATTCGGCGCTCAGTCGGGTAGGCATGCGGAAGCGCCGCATTCGGCCCTGAACCAACAATTATTTCAAAAGGAACTGTCTCGCTGCCGGCCTCTCGTAACGCCTTCTCAAGCTCCCAAGCAACATCAAGTTCGGTCATCCCCGGGCAAATAATGCTTTCAAGGTGTTCAAAGGCTTTATCGGCAATTTTAACGGCTTGCTCGATGCAAACAATCTCGGCGGCATCCTTAACAGCCCTTATTTTTTCAACAGCCCCCGGCAAGGGAATCATATCCAGTTCAATTCCGCTTTTTTGAATCGCCGATGAAAAGTTCTGGAATTTTTCAATTGTTATATCTCCGGGCTCAAACCCCAATGTTTTGATATTAAGCCCGCCGGTAATTTCGGGGAACCATTTATCAATGCCATCCGTAATTTGGAATAGGGTGTAGAGCGGAGACTGTTCCTTTACTTGCTCGACATAACGAAAATCAGTCGCTAAAACAGTATTATTTTGAGTTATCAAAAGATATCCGGCTGAGCCGCTAAAACCGGAAAGATAATATCTGTTTTGGGGTTGGGATATTAGAACGGCATCTAAATTTTTCTCCTTTAGGATTTCCCTGAGTTTAGATATTCTCTTTTCTGTCTGCATCGGTTTCCTCTTCAATTTTGGCCATCGGATGAGCCACAAGATAAACTTTTCGCGCCTGACTGTAAGAAACATGGGTATAAATCTGAGTTGTTGATAGGTTGGAATGCCCCAGTAGTTCTTGGACAACCCTTAAGTCGGCCCCGCCGTTAAGCATATGGGTAGCAAAGGTGTGACGCAGCATATGCGGGTGAACATTCTTTTCGATACCAGCCAATTCCGCATATTTACGAATCAGCATTTGCACCATGCGTTCGGTAATTCTTGTTCCGTCGCGGTTTAAAAAAAGGGCTACGGCTTTTTTCTCTTTTTGAACCCCTAATTTCGGCCTGCCGTCGCTAAGATAGTTTTCAATCGCATTAACGGCATATTCTCCCATTAAAGCAATGCGTTCACGAGAGCCTTTCCCCCAAACCCGTATTTGCCTACCTTCAATATCAACGTTATCGATATCCAAACCGACTAACTCGCTCACCCTTAACCCGGAAGCGTAAATCAGTTCTATTAAAGCCCTGTCTCGCAAGCCTTGCGGGGTCGATAAATCGGGCGTTTGCAACAGTTTAACAATTTCCTCAATCGTCAAAAATTCGGGCAAACGCTTATCCAGCTTGGGAGAAACAGAATGTTCAAGAGGATTTACATCCAATATTTTTTCTCTTGATAAATAGCGATAAAAGGAACGGATAGCGGAAAGTTTACGGGCGATACTGGATTTAGCAACCCCTTCACTCGCTAAATAAGCCATATATTCACGCAATACCCATTTATCGGCCTTATCGAGGGTTTTGATCTCCTTCATGCGTAAAAATTGGAAAAACCCTTTAGCCGAGCCGCGCTTGGTATTACCGACCAAATCGCCGGTGTAGTTACGCACGGTGTAGGGAGACACATTACGCTCGGCGACTAAATAGTCGACATATTTGTTAAAAACTTCCTGCATCGGTTTTAGTCCTGCCGGAGTTTATTTTTATAATCGCATTTGGTGCACTTACCCGTTTTGCCTCTGTATACGGTCATTAAGCCGCCGCACTCAGGGCAGGGCTCGGGTAAGGGCTTTGTATTGATTGCAAAGTTACATTTCGGATATCCGCTGCAGCCGTAAAAGGTTCTTTTCTTTTTACTGCGTTTTTCAATAATATCCTCGCCGCATTCGGGGCACTTGGCGCCCGTTTTAATCTTAAACGAACTGGTGTATTTACATTCCGGGTAACCGCTGCAGGCCAAAAACTTACCGAAACGACCGACTTTAATCACAACCGACTTTTCACAGAGCGGGCATTTTTCATCGGTTTCTTCGTCTGCCAGCTTAACCCTTTCGATATCCTCGCCGGCTTTTTGCAAGTCCTCATTAAACGGCCCGTAAAACTCCCTGACTACCCCCACCCAGTCTATATCGCCGTTGGCAATCTTATCAAGATCGTTTTCAAGATGTGCCGTAAAGTCGATATTAACAATATTGGGGAAGTGTTGGAACAACAAATCGTTAACAATAAATCCCAATTCCGTCGGTTTAAAGCTGCCGCCCGGCTTGGTGACATATTCACGGTCCTGAATGGTAGATAAAATAGGCGCATAGGTACTTGGGCGCCCAATACCCCATTGTTCAAGCATTTTAATTAAGGTCGCTTCCGTATAACGTGACGGCGGCTTGGTAAAGTGCTGTTTTTCCGAGAGGTCTAAGAGTTTTAATTCCTCTCCCTTTTCCATTTTCGGCAGCTTTGATGTCTCTTCCTCTTCGTTATCGTCTTTCTTTTCACTGTAAAGGGTTATAAAACCGGGAAAGATGTTTACTGAGCCGGTTGCCCTGAAAAGATACTTATTTTTGGAAAGATTATTTTTAGCGTTAATATCAACCGATGTATTTTCAAAAGAAGCTGCCGCCATTTGGCTTGCAACCATCCTTTGCCATATCAGATTGTATATTTTATATTGCGTAGCAGTGAGATACTGTTTAACGGAATCGGGCGTACGCCACACCTTAGTGGGGCGAATGGCCTCGTGGGCTTCTTGGGCTCCCTTTACTTTACGGGAAAAGGAACGTGCATGAGCAGGCAAGTATTCAGCCCCGTATTTTTCCGAAATATAATTCCTTACTTCCGCTAGGGCGGAAGGGGCTACATGTGTGGAATCGGTTCTCATATAAGTAATCAAACCGACACTGCCCTCATTGCCGATTGTCAAACCTTCATAAAGCTGTTGGGCGGTTACCATCGTCATTTTTGCCGTAAATCGGAAACGCCGCCAGGCTTCCTGTTGTAACGTACTGGTAATAAACGGGGGCGCCGGTTGGCGTTGCACATTTTTTACAGTCACCTTACCGACACTGTAATCCGCTTTTTCCAATTCCGATTTGATTGTCATCGCTTGGTCGGAGTTTTTGATTTCCGCCTTGGCGTTATCGGCTGTTTTAATAAGCATCGCCTTAAATGAGCCATCTTTTTTAGCAGAATTTTTCTGTAATTCCGCTTCGATGGTCCAATACTCAACGGGAACAAATTGTTCAATTTCACGTTCGCGATCGGCTACAATCTTTACGGCAACGGATTGGACTCTTCCTGCCGACAGTCCTTTACGCACTTTTCGCCACAGGAGGGGGCTTAGTTTATAGCCTACCAGCCGATCTAAAATCCTGCGCGTTTGCTGCGCATTAACAAGTTGAATATCAATATCGCGCGGGGTTTTAAAAGCGTCGGTAATCGCCTCTTGGGTAATCTCATGGAAAGTAACACGGCGGTATTTAACGTCTTTCTGTTTTATAGCCTCGACAAGATGCCAAGCAATCGCCTCACCCTCGCGGTCGGGGTCAGTCGCCAGATATACGGTAGAAGCCGTCTTAGCGGCATCCCTCAGTTCTTTTACGGTTTTATTTTTATCTCTGGATACAACATATTTGGGTTCAAAATTATTCTCAACATCAACGCCTAAGCTGCTTTTCGGTAAATCCCGGATATGCCCCAAAGAAGCCTTAATGGTGTAATTTTTACCCAAAATTTTCGAAAGGGTTTTCGCCTTAGCCGGCGATTCCACTATTACAAGTTTTTTTTCCATCTAGTTAATCTCTATCTTATAAAATTCTTTATTTTCACGCACTTCACGGCATAAAGCATAATTCATTGCCCCGACCTGTTTTACCATCCCTTTTAACTCCATCATCGCCAGGGTACTGCTGGTAACCGAAATCGGCAAAGCACTGTTACGGCAAACTTCGTCAATATGTTTGGGTTCCGCCCCTAATTGTTTTAAAATCAGGGCTTCCGTGTCCGACGCCGGGATAAGTTCTTTTACCTCAATTTGTTCCGCAACCGCAGTCAAATTAAGTTCTTGCAAAATATCCTCAACATTACGCACAAGCTTAGCCGTATTTTCCATAATCAATTTGTTTGTTCCCGAGCTGGCAGGGGACAGAACGCTTCCGGGAACAGCAAATACCTCACGGTTTTGCTCAAATGCCAGGTTAGCCGTTATTAGCGAACCGCTGGTTTCGCCGGCTTCTATTACCAAAACCCCCAAACACAAACCGCTCATTATCCGATTACGACGCGGAAAGTTTTCCGGCCTGGGCTTGGTTCCGGGGGCATATTCGCTTACCATTGCACCGTTTTTAATTACCTGCCGTGCAAGGTTGGCGTTTTCTGCCGGATAAACACTGTCAAGCCCGCCTCCCATCACCGCAATAGTTCTGCCGTTGGCATTTAATGCGGATTGGTGCGTAATGGTATCAATTCCTTTTGCCAGTCCGCTAACAATCGTTATTTTATTTCCGGCAAGAGCGGATACTATCTCTTCGGTTATTTGCCTGCCGTAAATAGTGGGGTTCCGCGTTCCGACAACCGCTAAACAGTATTCATCTTCCTGCAGTATATCACCTCTAATATAAATTAAAGGCGGAAAGTCATAGATTTCTTTTAAGCGGGCAGGGTACTCATTATCGTGGTAATTAAAAGCTTTTATGTTATATTTTTCAAGTTTTGCAAGCTCGGCATCAAGGTCGATAGTCGGCCTGGATTTAATGATAGACTTAACGGAACCCTCGTCTAACCCTGCTTTTTTAAGCTCATCGGCAGCGGCATTCCACGCTTTCTCGATATCGCCAAAATAACTCTCAATCTTGTTAAATTTGACCCTGCCGATGCCTGAAATCAGATTAAAACCAATCCAATATTTGTTTTTTTCATTCTTGATAGTCAAAGCGGTTACATTCTAGCACAATCATAATCAATAGTGAAAAATGAAGTGCGAAGTAAAACATCATTTGATAGGGATAATTTGGAGTGTTGATTGGATTTAATTGTTAGATACCAAAGACAAACGAAGAGAAAAAACTAAAGCCTCTGAGTTTAAACTTGGAGGCCGTTATTTACATTGGTAGCGCATACGGGATTCGAACCCGTGATCTCCGCCTTGAGAGGGCGGTGTCCTAGGCCGCTAGACGAATGCGCCACGCACCAATCACGCGTGTTTTACGCCGAACATAATAGCTTATTATATCAAGGCTGTTTTGTCAAAATCTTCTGCTTGTAAAATAGCGGGGCAGGGGATAGTTAACATAACAAATATGTTAGTTTTTGACATCCAATTGAACACCCGATAAACCATAATAACGCCAGATTTTAAGCAAACTGTTTTCATGCATATACATAGAAAACGACATCACAATTTTTTCGTTTGATAAGTCCAGCTCCGAGGTGTCAATCCAGTATTCTAGTTTAATGACTTGGTTAAAGTTGCTGCTTAAATCAGGGTAATTAATGGCAACCCCGTCATCGCGATAAGTAACTTCACGATTAAAAAGATTGACGTAATTATCGGCAGGGTCGTCGTAAAGAAAGGCTTCACCGGGGTTAATATTTTCAAAATTCATCCTTAACGAAGATATGCGATGGTTATCTTTGGGGTGAATATTAACGGTAATATGCGATAGGTTATCGGCTATTTTTTCGGAATCAAAATCGATTATGATTGATTTATCGTTATTATGAATGTGGAAATAGTATTCAAAGCGATCCGTTTCCTGATTTATGTAGACGGTTGAATCGGCCTTTAGTTTTTGAGTATGAAAAAAAACGCTACTTGAAGCAGCTAAAAACAGCAAAACCAGCAATACATACCCGGCTATAATTAGAGATACCAGTTTCCATGCCCTTTTCATCTTTACCCCATCGTTTCACGGTTAATAATAACCCTGCCATTATAACATTCTTTGATAACAATTCTGTAATAATAAAGGGATAAAAGAACAATATGTTAGCCTTCGCGCCTTCAAACCACCCGCAAATTGATTATCAATTCCAAAACCTGCGTTCCGCCCCGTTTGATAATAAGGTTTACACAGTAAAAGAGAGTTAAAAGCATAAAAAACCCAGCTTTAAGCATCAATACGAGCACAAATATCCGCAAACACAAAGGAATCGGTTTTTGATGTTTGCTCATAGTTGTCCAGTCTGGTACAATAGTATTAGTAAGCATTTTGTCGCATAATTTTTTAATCATACTCTTTCTAGCTCGTATTATTGCGTTTTTCCTCATTGTTTACATTTAGCGGAAGGCTGTTTAAATAAGCTGTACTCTATTGGCAAGGATAGGGCACCGCCTACCTTTAGTATTATCCGGTCGCGTTTTTCCGCTAATCCCATGCTAAGTGCTTCTTTTCCGATTGCACGTTACGCAAACCATGTTGACTGCATTAGTGGGTTTTCCATACCCAATAAAAACAGGAGCTACGAAATGAAGGAAGAAGGAAAAACCGCAAGCTATAATTTAGCCAAAAAAAAGAAGTTGTTTTTACGTGAGCTCAAGCTACTGAAATCAGCCCAAGGCTCCGGAAACAAGCGTTTCGACGGCAGCCTTGCCAGAGAAAGAACGGAAATTGCGGATGCCGCCACCGAATTTGAAAAGAATTTAGCGCTCGGAATGCAAAAGCAAACCAATTTAGAGCTAATAGAACGGGCTTTAAGCAAGATAGACGAGGGCTCATACGGGATATGCGATATTTGCGGCAAAAGCATTAACCCCGCACGCATGGCAATATTGCCGTATGCCAATTTATGTATTAAGTGTTGTAATGATTCAAGCCGTTAAATAAACCAATTCGAATAGGATTGCCAGCAGTATAAAAATAGTTTTGAAGGGAGTGTTTTGGAAGTGAAGAACGGAAAAAAGTTGATTGAAAGTGATGAGGAATTTTTTTTAAAAGATAACGAATGTCAATTTTTATTTGGGTTAGCCAAAAAAGTTGCCAAAGACGAAGTTATAATTGAAATAGGGGATTATCAAAAAAACTCCACGCAATGGTTAGCGGAAGGGGTTCAAGAAGGCAAAGGCTGTAAATTTTATAATATGGGTTCACGGTTTAGCATTAAAGAAACCGCAGACGAGGAAGCCGAGCCGGAAGTTATTAATGAAGATTTATCAGAAATAGTCGATTTTTCTTATATCGATTCCGAAGAAACCGTCAGAAGATGGAAAGAAAAAATCGGGCTTTTATGCATCAATTTGGCTTGTGACTTTGATAATGTCAGCGAAATATTCAACGGTTGGGAGCGCCATCTCTCTCAAAAAGCCAAGGTTGTTGTCTATAATTGCGATACGACCGTATCTTCTAAAATTATTAAAAACAAAACCGGCAGCACCGGCAAATTCGTATTGGAAAAAACAAAGAATTCACTGGCGTTAATGAGGCTGGATAAATGCACGCATCATTGGATCCTTGATTCCTCCGATTTCGGTATTTGTAAATATTGTAAACGGACACGAAACTTCAGAAAAATGTTAAAGGAATCACGTTCTTTTGAAGCAAGGAGAAGGACCGGCGGCAGTAAAAAGAATATCAAAAATGCTGCGTAAACTAAAATTTAAATGAAATACTTGAAAATGGCGCATAGGTACTTGAATCAACGTCCTCAAATATCAGATAATTAGTTAGGAGGGTAACAATGGTGAGGTGTGATTTCATTGCAGCAGAAAACGCACAAACAGAACAGAATGAACACCGCATTGTTTCCTTTGAACCCCGTTTCTTTAACGACGACGGTTTAACACTAAAAATCAGACCGATTAATCCCAACGACACCGAAGCCTGGGTTGTATTTGTGAACGGTCTCAGCCACTACAGCAAGTATTACCGTTTCCACCGTATGATTAAAGACGTTACCGCCAACGACGCTCAACCGTTTTGTAATATCGATTACACCAACTCTTTTGCCTTGGTAGCGGAGCTGGAAACCGCAGACAGCTCTAAAATAATAGCCGTCGGTCGTTATGCCCGCATCAATAATACCAACCATGCCGAGTTTGCCATTGTTGTTGACGACAAGTTTCAAAAAAGAGGCATCGGCGCCGAGATAATGAAAACTTTGGCACAAATTGCTTATGAGAACGGTATTACCACATTTGAAGGGTTTACTTTAATTGAAAATTACGAAATAGTGAACTTCCTGAAAAAATGCGGTTTTGAGGTTAGAATCATGATGAGAACGAGTATGCAACATGTCTCTTTCCCGACAAACAGAATGGTCGGGGTGAGAGGATTCGAACCTCCGACCACCTGAACCCCATTCAGGTGCGCTACCTGGCTGCGCTACACCCCGACACAGCTAGAATATACTAACACAACTGAGCCTTAGTCGCAAATTGCATCGCACTTTATTACCCAAAAGTTAGAAGTATTTAATATTGTATGTTAATATTATAAAGAGGCATATAATCAAGCCTTACATAAAAAGAGTAACGTTATGGCAAAATTAAGAGAAATACGGGTTGTGCCCGATCCGGTTCTTCGGCGAAAGGCAAACAGGGTTCCCGCGGTAGATGAATCAATCGTTCAACTGGTTGAAGATATGGTTTTGACGATGCAGGAATCCGATGGGGTAGGATTAGCAGCCCCTCAAGTTGGCGTTTCGCTGCGCATTATTGTGCTTCAAATGCCTGACGAAGAACCTTTTTGTATAATCAATCCCGAAATAACCAAAAGGAAGGGTGAGGTAGAACTAACGGAAGGATGCCTTAGCGTTCCCGGTTATCAGGGTGAAGTTCTTAGATCGATTTCGATTGTCGCCAAAGGATTAAATATTAAAGGCGAAAAAATAAAAATTAAAGCAAGCGGGCTTTTGTCACAGGCAATCGAACATGAAACGGATCACTTAGACGGTATTATTTATACCGATCGAATAGAAGAAGACGGGAAACTTTACAAAATCGAACCCGAAGACGCCTAGAAAAAGCCTGCAGTAAAGGATAACCACATATGCAATATCCCTCAAACACGAAAACCTTGATTCAATGTGATTTTGACGGCACATTAACCGAAGAAGATATCAGTTTTTTAATATTGGATACTTTTGCCGAAGGCGACTGGCGCGCACTGCTTGAGCAATATAAAAGCGGCCAAATTTCGGTAGGCAAGTTTAACACACTCGCTTTTAGGATGGTTAAGCAAACGGAAAAGACATTAGTCAATTTTGTAAGCGAAAAGGCCAAATTAAGGCCGAATTTTAAAGAGTTATTGGATTACTGCAATTCGCGCAATTTCCGTTTTACGATAATCAGTAACGGAATGACGTTTTACATCAAAACATTGCTTAAAAATATCGGCATTGAAGATTTTGAAATATATGCCGCCCAAGCAACCTTTAACAATAACGGAATTGAGGCGCGTTATATCGGTCCGGACGGGAATGAGGTTCAAGACGGATTCAAAACAACCTATGCCAATAAGTTTTTAGGAGAAGGTTGGCGGGTTATCAGTATCGGTAACGGGGCATCCGATGTTCCGGCGGCCAAACTGGCACACCATACCTTTGCCACAGAACCGATGCTTTCACTGTGCAGAGAATCGGGGATGGATTGTTTCCCGTTTGAAACGCTGGATGACATCATAAAGGGGCTGAAACAGATAGATTAGCTAGTTTGTTCTGGCACCGAATATTTTACTGCCGATTCTGACAATATTAGCGCCTTCCTGCATTGCGACTTTGTATGAATCGGTCATTCCCATTGACAGATATTTCATTTCAACATTTTGAATGTTTAGTGCGGCTATTTCTTCAAATAATTCTTTAGTTTTAGCAAAATAGGGGCGTAGTTCTTCGGCTGTAACCGACCATGGCCCCATTGTCATTAGCCCCACAACTTTAATATTATCAAGTTTGGCTATTTCTTGAATTAAGCCGATTGCATCTTCGGGTAAAACCCCCGCTTTTTGGGGTTCTGCAGCGCTGTTAATTTCAACCAACACCGGCATTACTTTATTGATTTCGGCACATCTTTTATTAAGGAGCGACGCAATTTCAATCGAATCAATTGTTTCAATCATATCAAAAAGGGCAGCCGCTTTTTTTACTTTATTGCTTTGTAAATACCCGATAAAATGCCATTTCACACGATTACCAATTACCTTTTGTTTAGCCTCGGCCTCTTGCAGATAATTTTCACCGATTATTGTAACTCCGGCCTCAATTGCCTCAAGCACTTCCGATATTGTTTTTGTTTTTGCTGCGGCAACCAGTTGCACACCGGGCATTAACTCACCCAATATCTCATTAACATTTTGTTTGATTGTCATAATTTGTTTCCGCATTGCGGACAAAACCTCATTCCTTTATCGTTTCTACTGCCGCAATTTTCGCAAACTATTTTGGCAGTTCGTTTAGCACGGCTTGGTGCAATCCCCAGCAAATGGTCAAGCTCACCGCGTCTAAGCAATGTTTCCAATTGTTCGCGGCTTATCATGTTTTGGGCAACTTTCTTTTTTAATTCGTCATCAACCTGCAATGTCTCACCGCAGTGCTCACACACCACAACCTGCCGGGAGGAAAATTGAAAGGTAGGAACAAAATAAACGGTTAATCTTTTTCGTTCTTGCTTAACCGCAAAGATGCGCTGCTCCTCACATTTGGGGCACATCATATTGATGTAACCCAGAGGGTCATAATAATCCTTTTTTCCAAACAGAAAAACCATCGTATCTCCGAAATAAAGACCTCTAAAAAGGATAACAGAAAGCGGAGTGTTTATAAAGTTTTATGCTTCTAAACACCAAGATAAAATTGCTCTGAATGCGACTTTTAACCGTTTTTTAGCGAATTATAATTCCACCTGGCAGAGGGAATATTTCATCAATGGGAACCGCAAAGCCCATTCCTTCGAATATTTGATCAAAGAAATATCCGTCATCGTCCCTGTATCCCACATATTTCCATGAAACAATCCCGACTACTTCGCCTTTAGCATTAACTAAAGGACCACCGCTGTTTCCGCCGTTAATTGTCGTATCTGTCTGAATATAATCGTTTCCGTCGCTAATTGCTGTACGGAAAGCGGAAACAATGCCTACGCTGTGGCTAAGCGGGTTCCCTAATGCAAGCGCATTCCCCACCGCCATAACCTGTTCGCCAACCTCAAGGTCAGCAGAGGAGCCTATGGCCGCAAAGCGAAAATCCTTTTTGATCGACTTTATTTTAACCAGCGCAATATCAATATTGTTATAGAGATTTATTGCATCGCATACATATTTCGTTCCGTTGGTAAGGGTAATATCAAGATCATTAACATTGGCGTCCTCTACAACGTGGCGCGCAGTAACAATCCAGCCGTCGGCAGTAATAATAACCCCGGAACCGGTATAACCGTTAGCAGTTAGTATCACCATTGAAGGTTCGATATCGGCTGCAATTTTCGCCCAATCTACGATGTTGGCTTCAGCAGAATCGATACGATCTTTAAGGCCGTCAACATCCGCCGATATCCCGGCGACACTATCTTCAACTCCGGCAAAGTTATCTTGTAAAGAAGCATAATCGCTGTTTAATCCGTTAATATCGCCCTTAATTACGGAAAGGTCACTGTTTACACCGCTTAACTGCCCCTGAACTCCGGATACATCATTTTGTATACCGGACATATCACTTTCAAGAGAAGACATAGTGTTATTTAGGTTCGACACACTCCCGCTGATAGCGGAAACATTGTTACTAACCCCCGACAAGTTTCCTTCTATAACGGAAACGCTCCCGTTTAAGGATGCAACATTCCCGTTAAGCGCTTCGATTTGTGTGTTGGCAGTATTAAAATTATTGTGCATTTGATAGTAAAACACACCGTTAGCCACGATACCGGCAGTTAAAATAAAAAGCAGTACAATTATTGCAGTCGATTTCCATTTGTTCATTTCAGTCTCCATTTAAAATTAGAAGGATTTTGATATCGTCTGATACGTTGTCATCGTATTGTACTCTATAAATAAGTTGAATGAAAAGAGTCCACAAGTTATAATGTATATTGTTTTTAATAGGGCAGGTTATCAATTTAACATAATATAATGCGGGAGTAACTCAGCGGTAGAGTACCTGCCTTCCAAGCAGGTGGTCGCGGGTTCGAATCCCGTCTCCCGCTCCATTATTATTTTGTACTGCCGTGTGTTAAATGTTAAACTTTGTTGATAAACTAGGGGCTCGTAGCTCAGGGGTAGAGCGGTCGGCTCATAACCGATTGGTCGTAGGTTCGAAACCTACCGAGCCCACTTCTGTAATATCCTTCTTTGATTTCATAACATCTGCTGTTTTTAATATACCGTAATAGATTATTTTAGAGGTGTAAAATGCCGAGATGCCCAAATTGCTTCAGAGAAACAATGAGAACCCAAGATTGGGCCTGTTATTTATGCGGTTATCCGCTGGTTTCTCCCAATTTTAAGCTCATTGAAAAAACTTTTGGTCAAATCAGAGAAGAAAGACTGTACGGAGCTCAGCCTTTAATCGAAGATGAATCACCAATATCCTCCGATTGCAGTGAAGCCGATAATTTTACGGAAATGATGGATAGCGTGCCTCAGGTGTTCGATATTAAAGATGCATATGACGATAACGATCCGGACGAAAATCCTTCTGGAACCAAAGATGATGAGGACGAAGACGAAGTATGTGAAGCTTTAGATGAAGATATAGATGAAGCGCCGATTACGGCAGATATAACCGTTGCAGATGAAGAAACCAATGAGAGTTTACAAGATCTTCCGGAAGATTCGGTGGATGAAGAAGAGATTGTTATTTGTGAGGAAGAAGCGGAACAAGAAGAAGTTTTCGAAGAACCACCCCAAACCGAACCTGAGCCACCGACGGCATCCCCGGATATCGAAATAACGGTTAGTGATTTATTAAGCGAGTATGCCGATGATTACACGGCAGCCACCGCAAAGTTTATTAACAAAACGATTAGATTATCAGGCTACGTTGTTTCTATTGATATAAAAGAAGTACTTGCCGTTAACTATATCCGCCTTAGCGATGATTCTTTGAATCTTCCTAAAAGTGTTCAATGTATGTTCGATAAAAAATACGCCAACAAATTAAAAGAGTTGGAAAAGGGTCAATACGTTACCGTACAGGGAAATTACACGGGCTCATTAATTGCAATGCGGTTAGCGGACTGTGTTTTGGTTGAATTTGATTAATGCTTTGGGGGCTTGATATTTCCGGCCGATACTTTTAATAATAATTTTGCTCAGATATTTTTTTAAATTTGGCTCCCGGGCTTAACGGCTTGGGAGCTTTTTATTTATTGATGCATTAATTGTGATATCTTTGATGTAACTAAAAAAACGGTTGATAATTTAATGGGTACGATATGTAGTGGCTGGATTGATATTCCATACTATTTCCGTTCGATATTACATAATATATATTGTGCGAAGTATTTTGCACAAACGTAACCGTATTGTTTACATAATATACGAGTCATTCCTGAAACATCCTCTTTTCTGATTAAGTCGGATAAAACAAAACAGTCGCCGACATTTTGATAACGGGTTGCCCGGGCGCCATTTTATTTTTTTAAATTTTTTGACGGACAACCAACGATTTTCTAATTTCTGTTTTTTAACTTCCGTAAAAATTTCTTCCGTTTTCCCGGGGCTTCAAAAACCCACTCTTTTTAGAACCCTTTTAAAACAAAAATCCGCTAAATCTTAAAATACTACCCCTATTTACATGTTTTAGCCGTTTTGGGGCCTTATTTCATTTCTAAGACAACCAATTGAGAATTTAGTAATTTTGCATAGTTTTCTATTAACTATGCGAATAAAATGGCTAGATTTTGACTACAGAGGCTCGTTTTTTGGTGTAAAACCAAAAGAGCCGAGGTCTTTGTTTTTTATGATGTTATCCACTTTTTCCAGGAGGTTTTTTAACCCCCAGCCGTTTTGAGCCGAAATAACCACCGTGTTTTCTTTTTCATTAATTTCTTGGTTTTCAAAAAATGACAGCGCTTCTTCTTCATTCCATTTTTTCTGAGAATCAAGTAAAACATCAATCTTGTTTAATACCGTAATAACCGGTTTGTCTGCAATTTCGAGATCTTCAAAAACAGCTTCTACAACTTCACACATTTCGGGGGCACTGGGAGAAGAAAAATCAACAACATGCAAAAGAAGCGAAGCCTCTTCCAATTCTTCAAGCGTTGCACGAAAAGCCGATACCACTACCGGCGGCAACTTTCTTATAAACCCGACTGTATCGGTAAGAAGGAACGGTGTTCTTTCCGGTAACGCAATTCTTCTGGTAGTCGGGTCCAATGTTGCAAAAAGTTTGTCTTCGGCTAAAACACCGGCCTGACTAAGAACATTTAACAAAGTGCTTTTCCCCGAATTGGTATAACCAACCAAGGCCACTATCGGGATTCCGCTTTTTTGGCGCCGGGTGCGATGAAGCATTCGGTGTTTTTTTACATCGTCAAGCTGTTTCTTTAATTTTTGGATTTTCCTGTTTATTAACCTGCGGTCGGTCTCCAACTGGGATTCACCCGGCCCTCTGGTACCAATACCGCCCCCAAGCCGCTCAAGATGGCTCCATTGTCCGGCTAATCTTGGTAATAAATATTGGTGCTGGGCAAGTTCTACCTGTAATTTACCTTCGTGTGTCTGAGCACGACGCGCAAAAATATCCAATATCAGCGCGACACGGTCAATTATCTTTGTGTCTAAAGCCTGTTCCAGGTTTCTTTGCTGTAAGGGCGATAATTCATCATCAAAAATAATTACATCGGGCTCCAGCGTGCTTTTAAGCTCAATAAGTTCATCCAGCTTACCTTTACCAATGTATAGATTTTTAGACGGCTGTTTTAAATTTTGAGTGAGCCTGCCGACAACAATTGCCCCGGCAGTATCAGCCAGCTTGGCCAGTTCATCAAGGGATTGGTCCAATGACCAGTTATCTTTGGCAGTATCAATACTAACCGAAACCAGTACTGCCTTTTCTTTATTCTTTAAAATACCTTGTAATCTACTATTAATATTATACCCCTATTATGTAAAGTTATTTTCTGATTTTAGGCTTGAATTTATCCTTCTCGTTTTTCCAGCCCGCTAAACGCGATAACCCCTTTATTAAATTCGGATCGGAAACCGTAAGCGATAAACGCACGTATCCCTCTCCATACGTTCCGTAAACAGTCCCGGGGGTTACAACAATTCCCAATTTATCTAAAAGGTCATCGGCAAATTCAGCTGAAGTATAACCTGCCGGAACCTTTGTCCAAACATACAAACCCGCCTTGGGCATTTCGGCGCTTGCCCCGATATCGTTTAGAACCTCAACAATAAGATCGCGGCGCCTTTGATAAACCAAGCTGCTTTTTGCGGGAGCGGTTTGTGCATTATTTAACGCTTCGATTGCCCCGTATTGAATAGCTTGAGAAATCCCCGGATCCAAATTTGATTTTAGCTTGGTTATTAGCTGTATTACTTCGGGATTGCCAACAGCCATACCGATACGCCAGCCGGCCATATTGTAACTTTTTGAAAGTGAATGAAATTCAACCCCGACATCTTTTGCACCTTTAGCTTGTAAAAAACTGGGAGGATTATTCCCTTCAAAGGCAATTTCGGTATACGGCGCATCATGGCAAACCAATAGATTATGTTTTTGGGCAAATTCAGCAACATCCTCAAAGAATTTCAAATCACATACAGCGCCGGTCGGGTTATTGGGATAGTTAATCCATATTATTTTAGCCTTTTTTAATACCGTTTCGGGAATTGCCTGCAAATCGGGCAAATAGTTATTTTGAGATAGAAGCGGCATTTTAAATACCTCACCGCCGGCTAAGACAGTTCCGGCTGTATAGGCAGGATATCCGGGATCAGGCACAAGGGCAACATCACCGGGATTTAAACAGGATAAAGATAGATACCCTATCCCCTCTTTAGAACCGTGCAGCGGCAAAATTTCATTATCAGGATTTAGAATTACACCGAAACGCCTCTTATACCAATCGGCAACGGCTTGCCGCAATTCGGGAAGCCCGGTTATATTGGGATAGCGATGGTTTAATGGGTCACCGGCTTTAGCTGATATTTCATCAATTACATTTGTCGGAGTAGCAAAATCGGGGTCTCCCACACTGAAATCGATAACTTCTTCCCCCAAAGCCCTCTTTTCGGCAATTTTTTTGTTTACAGCCAAGAAATAATTGGGGGTAAGTGCATTTAGTCGATGTGAGATTTGCATCTTAGTATAACCTCAACATTCGCGGTTCAAGTATTACCGCAAAACTTATCTCATTTTGATATTAAAAAATCTTTAATCAGGTTTATAATATCAGGTTCAATATCATTCTGTACATCAAACCACTTAATTCTATCATCTTTTAGCTTAAACCAGTTATATTGGCTTCGCACGTAGCGATGGGTATCGTATTTGATTTGTCGAATCGCCTCATCGAGGCTGATTTGCCCGTTAATATACATTACCGTTTGTTTATAGCCGATGCCGGACATAGAGGGCAAATCTTCACTGTAGCCGCTCTGCAATAATCGACGGGTTTCAGCAATCAGACCGTTTTCAATCATTAAATCAACCCTTTTATCAACTCTGCGGTAAAGTTCTTCACGTTCTGTGGTTAACCCTATAATAAGGGCATTATACTGTGCTTCTTTTTGCACCTCTTTATTCTGCTTGTTATCTTTGGAATTATGGACAATCTCCAAGGCCCTGATGACCCTGCGCGTATTAAACTTATCAATTTTTTCAGCCGCTTTAGGATCTAAAGCCTGCAGTTGTTGATAGAGGGCTTGGGTGCCAACTTCTTCCGCCTTTTTTTCAAGCAATTGCCGGTATTCAATATTGGGGACTACTTTGGGAATGGACCACCCCTCCAACACCGCCCAGACATATTGACCGCTGCCGCCTACTAAAACGGGAACTTTATTTCTTTGGGATATATCTTCAATTTTAGACAGACATTGTTCTTGATATTCCGCCAGGCTATAGGGTTCATCGGGGTTAATTATATCGATTAGATGGTGAGGAACTAAAGCCATTTCTTGGGGCGGCGGTTTAGCGGTGCCGATATCCATAAAGCGATAAACCTGACGGCTGTCAACACTAATAATTTCGCAATCAAATTTTTGTCCGATGGAGATTGCCAGATTACTTTTTCCGATACCTGTCGGTCCGACAATTGCAATTATCTTTTTCATAGGCAATAACGCAAAAAGAGAGGTAAATTAACCAAAGCGATAACAAATATAATTATTATGCAAACTATGCCCTATTTTGGCAATTCTTATAAACGATAGAGGTCTGTTCGACCATACTAATAAATTGATCGGATTTAAGGCTGGCCCCGCCAACCAAAGCCCCGTCTATTTCTTCCTGCCCCATCAATTCGGTAATATTTTCAGCATTGGCACTTCCACCGTAAAGGATACGCATTTCAGAAGCAACTTGTTGACCGAAAAGCGAACAAACTTTATTTCTGATTTTCCCGATGATTTCACCAGCTTGTTCGGGGCTGGCCGATTTCCCGGTTCCGATTGCCCAAATCGGCTCGTAAGCAATAACAAGCCCGCCGATATTTTCGATATTCAAAAAGGCTTCGTCCAATTGCCTTTCAAGAACCGCAACAGTTCTATCGGCCTGGTTATCTTCCAGGTTTTCTCCGATGCATAAAATGGGGGTAATTCCAAATTTCAAAGCGGTAATAAGCTTGCGGTTAACGTACAAATCGTCGTTAAAATATTGTCTGCGTTCCGAATGGCCAATAATAACATACTCGCAATATTCTTTAATCATCAGCGGTGAAACTTCACCGGTAAAGGCGCCTTTTTCTTCATAATGAACATTTTGCGCCCCTACTTTTACGGAGCTTTTAGCCAATAATTCGGAAACTGTTTTTAGCGATATAAACGGAGGGCAAACGAGCTTTTCAACCCCTGTAATCTCATCAAGCGGTTTAAGCAAATTAATAACAAGCGAAGTGGCTTCTTCGGTTGTTGTATTCATTTTCCAATTACCTGCAATCAGTGGAGTTCTCATTTTTATGCTCCGTATTTATTCAGTTTGAGGGCGTTGGCCATCGCCAGCGGCATAATATCGGTTGCCGCAATCCTTCCTAAGCCGCCGTAGATACATGCCAATTCGGTAAACTGCTGAACGGCATCCGGACGGCACCATTGTGAATGAATAAGGACAGGCACCGAGTGCCAACTATGCCCTTTCATCGTAGCCGGGGTAGAGTGGTCTCCGGCAACTACAATTACATCAGGGTTAAGAGCGGTAATTTCGGGGATTAGTTTATCCAAGTGCTCCAAAGCCTTTACCTTGGCACTAAAATCACCGTCTTCACCGCGCGCATCGGTTTCCTTAATATGGATAAAGAAGAAGTCATGGTTAGCGTAATGCTGTTTAAGCGTTGCAATTTCATCTTCAACCGAGATGCCTGTTTTTAATATTTCCATGCCGACAGCCCTCGCCAACCCGCGATACATCGGATATGAGGCAATCGCCGCCGGTTTCAATTTGTATATCTCCGACATAGCGGGGAGTTCCGGCTTTCCATCAAAACCTCGGAGTAATAACATATTTGCCGATTCATAAGAGGAAAGAATTTCTTTTACACGTTCAAGATACTTATTTATAATTTCTGCCGTTCTTTCGGCACCGGGATTATCAGCTAAAACCTTTAACGGCGCCATTCCAACCTGCTGCGGATCGGAATCGGAGATTGCAGAACTAAGACCTTTGCCGCGTAAAACCAAACACATACGGTGGTCTTTAACAGGTAAAGCCAAAACAGTTACGCCGTCAATTGTAATGTTATTAATCAAATCACAGAGTTTAGTGCTTTGTTCGGTTAAAATTCTACCGGCACGTCTATCGGTAATTATGCCTTCTTTATCGACAGTACAAAAATTACCGCGGGCGGCAACATCACCGGGCATGAGCGGGAAATCAATTCCCATCGCTTCCAATGCCCCGCGTCCTATAAGATAAGTAATAGGGTCATATCCGAACAAAGCCAAATGACCCGGGGCGCTTCCGGATGTTATTCCGGGGCTGACAGGGTCGGATAAACCGCAAATACTCTTGGCGGCAAGCAAATCCAAATTAGGGGTATTGGCAGTTTCCAATTCGGTTTTACCGCTAACGTTATCGGGAAGGCCGCCAAGCCCATCAACAACCAACAATATAATTTTTGAGGGCGTAGTTTTTGCTAATCCTTTAATAAACTGCAGATTTACCCTACTCAAAATAATCTACTCCGCTTTAGCCAATTTTGTTTTTGCCTCTTTAGGAAGCAGTGCCTCGACGCCGGGAAGGGTTTTCCCGCTTAAAAATTTTAACGAGGCGCCGCCGCCGGTGGAAACAAAAGTCATTTTATGGCCTAATTTCATTTCGGTTACTATTTCCGATGTTGACCCGCCGCCGATAATGGTTGTCCCGTGTAAATTAGCGATGATTTTTGCCATCATTTTTGTCCCTTCACTAAACTGAGGAATTTCATATATTCCCATCGGTCCGTTCCAGAAAACGGTACGGCATTTTTCAAGCGCTTTGGTAAATTTTGTTATTGTCAGAGTTCCGACATCAACGATATGTTTATTTGAAGGAATATTGGCAATACCTACATTTTCGGTTTGAGCATTTGTGCTGATTTCATCGGCAACAAGCATATCATCGGGAAGAACAAGTTTAACACCGTTTTTGTTGGCTTTTTCGATTATATCCGAGGCAGTATCGAGTGAATCGTCAATTAAGGATGCACCAACCTCATATGATTGTGCTTTTAAGAAAGTAGCCGCCATACCTCCGCCGATAATTATGGTATCCACCTTGCCCATAATGTTATTTAACATGGCAACTTTATCGCTTACTTTAGCCCCGCCCAAAAGTACCGCAAAGGGGTGCGGCGGGTCGGTGAGCACCTTCCCTAAGGCATCTATTTCCTTTTCCAGGAGCAAACCGGATACGGAAGGGATATACTTTGTAACACCCACAATCGAAGCGTGTTTTCTGTGAGCGGTACCAAAGGCATCATTTACAAAAATATCGCCGTGCTTGGACAAAGCCTCCGCAAAAGCGGCATCGCCCTCTTCTTCTTCGGCATAAAAACGCAGATTTTCTAATAGCAAGACATCCCCGTTTTGCATAGCACTAATGGCACTGTCTACTTCGGGGCCGATACAATCACCGACAAAACCAACCGGCTGCCTCATAATTTTTGATAAGCGCTTAGCCACAAAATCCAAGCTAAACTCGGGATTGACCTCACCGGCGGGACGACCGAGATGTGAACACAGAATAACCTTGGCACCCCTCTCAACAAGGTAATCAATTGTTGGGAGTGACGCCCTGATACGACTGTCATCGGTAACAGTACGTGTTTCGCATTTAAAGGGGACATTAAAGTCAACCCTTACAAGTACATTTTTCCCACTGACATCGATATCTCTAACTGTTAACTTATTCATTTGCACCCTTTTTAATGAAAATAAAACAAAAATCAGGCAATCTTGTACCTGATACCTTCACCGTAATTATATACCATTTTTATTTAACAATGAATCTTTTTCACCTGTGGGAGTAGCGCTAACGCCGCTTTAACTATACCGTCGGAATCCAATCCGTATTTGGCCCTCAAAATAGAAGGGGTTCCGTGCTCCACGTAGATATCCGGGATAGCAATCTTTTTAACTTTGATATCGTTAATTCCGGCCTCGTGAAGAAGAGAAGAAACAGCGCTTCCGAAACCGCCGGTTAACACATTTTCTTCCACGGTAATAAGATGCTTTGTAGCGGATACGGCACTAATAATTGTTTCCGCATCCAGCGGTTTAATAAATCGTCCGTTAACGACGGTTGATTCAATACCGTTTAGGGATAATTCGCCCGCCGCTTGTATGGCATAAGGCACCGAGGCGCCTACCCCGATAATCGTTAAATCACCGCCTTTTTTGATAACTTCGGCAGTACCAATCGGAATTGATTTAAAAGAACTGTCCATTCGTACACCGGTTCCGCAACTGCGCGGGTACCGGATAGCCATCGGACCTTTGGTTTTGGTTGCGGTATAAAGTAAATGCTGTAATTCATTTTCATCTTTAGGAGCAGACAGAATAAGGTTGGGAACAAGTGAAAGATACGATAAATCAAAAATACCTTGATGGGTTTTACCGTCATCTCCGACAATACCCCCGCGGTCAACTGCAAAAATAACATGCAAATCCTGTAAGCAAACATCATGTATTATCTGGTCAAAGGAACGCTGCAAGAAAGTCGAATAAATTGCAACAACGGGGATATAGCCTTGTGTGGCAAGACCGGCCGCAAAAGCAACCGCGTGTTGCTCACAGATACCGACATCAAAAATCCTATCGGGTAATTCGTTTTGGAGAATACTAAGGCAATTCCCCTCGGGCATTGCAGGCGTAATAACAACAATTCTGGGATTATCTTTAGCCAGCTGCAATACGGTTTGCGCAAAAACCTCACTGTAAGTGGGAATCGCTTTAACCTGAGGCGAGGTTTTGCATTTGGGGGAAACGCCGTGAAAATAGACAGCATTACCTTCGGCAGGCGTATAGCCTTTTCCTTTGGTTGTCACTAGATGAATAAGGGTCGGTTTGTGGCTGTAATCCCTTGCCTGAACCAGCGCAGCCTCAAGGTTCTTGATATCGTGACCGTCAATCGGCCCCATATATGCCATACCAAGCTCTTCCCAAATTGTGGTAGGCATAATAAAACCCTTTATACTGCTTTTAACTCTCTGCCCGAAATTCCATAACTTGTTACCAAGCGGTAAAAAGCCAAGGGCTTTTTTACTTTTTTCGCTGGCACGATAATAACGTTTATCGAAACGAACTTTTCTGAATATTTTGGCTAGTGCCCCTACCGTGGGGGAAATTGACATACCGTTATCGTTAAGAATAACAATCAGTTTTGAACCAAGAGAAGAGATGTTGTTAAATGCCTCAAGAGCCATACCGCCGGTCGCCGCCCCGTCGCCGATTACCGCTATAACATTGTAATCCTTGCCGGCAAGGTCTCTGGCTTTAGCCATCCCCATAGCGGCCGAAACGGACGTACTGGCGTGTCCGGTTCCAAACGGATCATGCGGGCTTTCCTCGCGCGACGTAAAGCCGGACATCCCTCCGTGCTGACGCAGCGTTTTGAATTCTTTTTTACGGCCGGTCAACAATTTATGAGCATATGACTGATGGCCAACATCCCAAATAATTTTGTCATCGGGGGTATTAAAAACCCTGTGTAAAGCAACAGTTAACTCAACGGTGCCCAGGCTGGATGCCAAATGACCGCCGTTTTGTGTTACAACGGAAATAATCTCCTGTCTGATTTCTTCGGAGAGTTTTTCAAGCTGTTTTTGGGTGAGCCCTTTCAAATCTGCAGGGCTATCTATACTGTCAAATAATTCTGACATGACAAATCCTCAATTAAATACGAACCCCGATTATATGTGCGGAAACAACTCTTATACTAGCAATGTAACTGAAAGGTTGTCAAGCTACACATCCGTTTAACTTGACGGTTCCGCAATCTGTTTGTTAGACTTCCTTATATTTACCCGATAGTAGGACAAATCTTGAGTGAAGCAATTCAAAACCTTGATATTCTCAAAGAGTTTATTATTCTTCTTTTATCAGCTGCCCCGATTAGTGAACTCAGAGGTGCCATTCCGCTTGCAATTCTCACCTTTGATTTCCCCTGGTACTATGCTTTCTTTTTAGCGATAGTCGGCAATATGCTTCCCGTTCCGATTATTTTATTATTTATAGAATGGGCAGCCAAATGGCTTAGTAAAATCCCAATAATGAAAAGGTTTTTTGATTGGTTATTTGAAAGAGCCGAAAACAAAAGTGGGGTAATTCGTAAATATAAGCGTTTGGGGTTAATAATTTTGGTTGCCATTCCCCTGCCGCTAACCGGGGCCTGGATCGGTTCGGTTGTTGCCGTCCTTCTCGGAATAAAATTTAAACAAGCTTTCTTTTCGATATTTATCGGTGTTATTATTGCCGGGATTATAGTTACATCTTTAACCCTACTCGGCTGGGTCGGGGCAATTATTGCCGGGGCTGCCCTTTTAACGCTGCTTATATGCAGTTTTATTAGATCAAAAAATAAAAACCAAGTTGCATAACGTTTGATTTTAGGACAATTTAGAACAAACAAACGTGAGCCGCATTAGCGATTTTACTCTTAGCGCTAATTATTATAGAATAGAGTGTTGTTTGACACCTCCCTGTAGCTCAGCCGGACAGAGCAACTGCCTTCTAAGCAGTGGGTCGAGAGTTCGAATCTCTCCGGGGAGGCTTTTTGTTGTAAAGAAAACCCGACTTATCTTGCGGATAAAACAATCTCAGACTGCTTTTGCGAATATGCACGGAATAACTCAGTGCAGAATCAAACGAGAGTCAGTAGCTGTTTTGTGATTTGGCTAACGGGATTAAGCACAAAGAACTACATATTCTTATATTTAGGGCCGTCTCCGCCTTCAGGAACCTGCCAGATAATCGATTGTAACGGGCATTTCAAACGGCAAGTTTGGCAGTGCACACAATTCGAAGGGCTCAAAATTAATTTATCTCCCTCAAACTTATAGACTTCCGCCGGGCAAAACGATTCGCAAGGATGACAACCATATGTCTCAAAACAAACGACACAACTGTTTTCTTCTTTAAAAGTGATATGAGAAGGTTCGTCTTCACGGTGGTGTGTACCGGAAAAGCTAACCGCAGTCGGCCGATCAAGCCCACCGGCAGGTTTACATTGCAATTGTTTTTTACGCATTGCTTTGTAATCTCGTTCCAATCTTAAACGTGGTAACAATTGCTGGAAAAACGATAAAGCGATACCTCCGAACAGACCGCATTTACCAAAAACTTGGCGATAATTTCGTGCCGAGTATAAATCCTTCCCGATAAAACTGTTATCTATCCGTTTTTGATAATTTTTTAATTGAACCGATGAAAAATCGCCCGCGATAATGGCATCAAAAACGGTTTCCGCCGAAAAAATACCCGATTGAACGGCATAATGCAACCCTTTCAGTTTTTGGACATTCGGTAATCCGGCATCATCCCCCACTATTAAGGCACCATCAACAAAAAGTTGCGGCAGTGCGTAATAACCGCCTTCGGGCAAGGTTTTAGCCCCGTAAGAGATTACACGACCGCCCTCAATTAACGACTTTATAAAACGCTGCGATTTAAAACGCTGCAATTCTTGCTGGGGATTAAAATTACAATAACTCCAATCCAAAGACATCATCAAGGTAACGGCAACCGTATTGTTTCCCATGCTGTATACAGTCCCGCCGCCAAAGACTTCGGACGGCAAAGGATAGCCAACGGTATGAATAACACGATTATCGCCAAATTGATTGCCTTCAGGCAGTTTGATTACCTCTTTCACGCCAACCGAATGAATTTGAGGATTTTTACCTTGGGCTAATTTAAACTTGGCAATTATACCTTCAGCCAGTTGTCCGGCAGAACCCTCGCCCAAAATCGTAACTTTGGCTTCAATGTTTTCACCGGGAATATAATTAGCCAGCTTTTTGCCTTCTTTATCTAAGCCCTTATCGCCTAATTTTACTCCGATAACTTTGTCACCATCAAAAAGAACTTCTTTAGCGGCAAAGCCGGTATAAATCTCAACCCCTAATTTGGTTGCAATTCCGGCCAGCCAATTTACCATTTCGCTTACCGAAATAACATAGTTTCGGTCATGACGCATCGCTTTGGGCACTAACCCATGCGGAATTTTAATCGATTGATTATCACCGGCTAAGAAATACATCTCATCGCGTTTAACTTCATTAGCTAACAGATTGGTAACAAATTTCTCTTCGCCGGTACGCCAATCAGGCAGTAACCCGTCCAGAACATCAGCCTCAAAGATTGCCCCCGACAAATTGTGCTGCCCCGGTCTATCCGCCTTCTCGATTACAACAACAGACTCATCCCTGCCGCTTTGGTTCAAAAGTTGCTTCAATTTTATAGCGCCGGCAAGGTTCGCAACGCCGGCACCGATAAACAGTGCATCAATTTTATTCAAATCAGACATATCTATAAGCCTTTCGCATTGAGCGCGTTAATTAATTCAGGGACTACTTGCTCTAAATCCCCCAGAATACAAAAATCGGCGGCGCGGAATATTTGGGCATTGGGGTCTCTGTTAATCGCAACAATAACATCGGAGTTTTGCATACCGCTCAAATGCTGTACCGCACCGGAAATACCAACCGCAACATACAACCTCGGGGTTACGGTTTGCCCCGTTTGTCCGACTTGGTGACTGCGATCAATAAAACCGGATTCCACCGCTAAGCGGGAAGCCCCGACAACCGCCTTCTGTCCCAAGAATTTACCGAAATGTTCAGCCAGTGCCGGAATATAACGGTCAAATCCCTCTTTCGTTTTACAACCGCCGCCGCCGGAAACTATAATCGATGCTTCGGTTAAACCGGAAGTAGGCGGTTTAATTTCTTTGGAAATAATCTGTATTTCGGGGGAAGCCGGTATAAAGTCCGGTTGATATTCTATTACCTCGCCGTCGGTTGCCATCTGGCATTTGATAACCTTTAACAAACCGGGTCTTACGGTAGACATTTGCACGTTGGCTTTTTGCGTTAAAATCTGCGCCATAATACTGCCGCCCAATGCCGGACGGGTTTGGCGCAAAATCGCCGTATATTCTTGAGAACCTCTTTTGAAATCAAAAATATCCAAAGAAGTGCAGTCGGCAGTCAGGCCGGATCTTGTTCGATATGCTACGCGCGGCGCCAATTCGCGCCCCAGGGGTGTTGCACTAAACAGCATAATTTGGGGTTTATGTTTTTCAATCAATTCACTGACAACAGCGGTATAAGGAATCGGTAAAAATTCTTTATAAATTTCATTTTCAACCACGTAAACCTTATCGGCTCCGCAGGTTATAACCTCATCGGTAAGATGTTTTACATCCTTTCCGATTAACAACGCCCCGGTTTTTGTTTTAAGTTGCGTTGCCAATTCCTTTGTTTTACTTAAAAGCTCCATCGATGCAGGGTTGATTTCACCGTCTTCCTGCTCGGCAAATATCCACACCTCACCATGATAGCTGGGTTCTTTATCTTCCGGCAGCTTATAAACTTCGGCTTCTTCCTGCTTCCCGACAGATTCCAGTTTTGCCGAATAAGCGGTTTTAATTGCCTCAGCCAGTTTATTAAAATCGGGCTCGAACAGGCATTTACGATTAGTGGTTTCACGCGGAGAAAATATACGGTAAACATTTGTTCTTGAACCTGCCAGACCGATCAATTCTTCATTGGCTTCAACGTCCTCGGCACTCCATACGTAAAGCGATTGATTATGCGCCCATCTGGTACGATTAAAGGTTGCGCTAAGAGGTAAGGTCCAATCGGTAACCGTAACCACAAAAGGATAGCTTAGAGGGACTACTTCCTGAGTTCCGCGACGCGTAATACGGCTAAAAGTAAACCCATTATCTTTTTTCTTAAAAGCCGTGGCATAAGCTATTTGCGGGATACCCAATTCTTCGGCAACTTGCGGCGGAACCTGTGCCGTATCTCCGTCTACAGATTGCATTCCGCTAATAATTATGTATTCTTTATCTCCGGAAAAGATCTCTTTTTCAATTTTACGGATGGTTTGCGCCAAAGGATAAGCCGTTGCGGCTGTATCAGCGCCGCCCAGTTTTCGATCGGTTAATAAAACCCCGAGATCGGCGCCGATTGATAATGCGTAGCGCAAAACTTCATCAGCAAAAGGGGGTCCCATTGTTAGGGCAACTATTTTTCCGCCATGTTCTTTACGCATGCCAACAGCAAAGGCAAGCGCTTGTTTATCGAGTTCGTTACAGACGTTATCAAGCATCCCCCTTCTAAGAATCCCTTTTTCCCAGTTCCAAGCTTCTTCGGGGATATTCTTAACATCGGGAACCTGTTTTACCAAAACAATATAATTCATGAATAACCTGCTTCCAATTCTAAATACCCGGCGTCAGAGTCAGCATATTTTGCACCAACGCACCACCCCGCCATTCCCTTTAATACCCATCCGTAACCTACCGGGTAAAAGACGGGTATTTAAAGGAATGAGAGATGCAATAATATAATATCAGGTTAAAATTCGAGATTAATAAGATGTCCAACCGGTATCAACGGTAATAATCGCACCGTTAACCGCGCTGGATTCATCACTGGCTAAGAAAAGGGCGGTAAAGGCCACTTCCTCGGGTTCAATAGTACGCGGGTTAAATCCGGCACCCGCCATCGCCCTTCCCATACCGAATTCATCGGGATCGCGCATGGTGTTACCGATATTGGTATTAACACCGCCCGGGGCAATGGCATTACAGCGTATACCTTTCTCGGCATATTGGAAACCGACATTTCTGGTTAAACCGACAACGGCATGCTTCGACGCCGTGTACGCCGCACCGGCTTTCGAACCGGTAAGGCCGCCCACAGAGGCAATATTGATAATAACACCGGCACCTTTGGCAAGAAAGATTGGTAAAGCCTTTCTGACGGCACGCATAGGACCGGTAGAGTTAACCGCAAAGACCTTTTCCCATAATGCATCGGTTACCTTTTCGGCAGGTTGGAAACTATCCATAATACCCGCATTGTTAACAAGAACATCAAGTGTGCCGTAAGCATTAACCGCCGAGTCAATCATATTTTGGATATCTTCCTCTTTGGTTACATCGGTAACAGCCGCTTGAGCCTCCCCCCCGGCCTCCCGAATCTCATCAACCACCTTCTTTAAGGCAGCTTCGTCGATGTCGGCGGCAATCACCCTAGCTCCTTCTTTGGCGAAAAGAATTGAGATACTCCTGCCCATGCCGGAACCGGCGCCGGTAACAACGGCAACTTTGTTTTGAAGTCTTGGCATTTTTAACGCCCCCCCTTTTTTAATAAACTCAAGAACAATAAAAGAAGAAAGAATTGAAATACATACATTTATCGATACAAATGTAGTATAACACGTCAATACAATATCGGTAAAATACTTACAATCGCAAGCATTCCATCGCAGAAAATTCTAAGTACAACCCTTTATTCGCGGTCGAAAAGAACAAATAATGTAATTCAAAACCGATTGATTGGGAACCGATTTTTTGCGGTGGTACCGAGCCTTACATCAAATGCAGGCTCTATATTGTAACACCGACTACTTTGTTAGCGGTATTATCATTAGTTTGCGATGAAAACCGGGGAGTCAAGCGCGTTTTTACTCCAAACAGGCACAACACTCCGCAGACTGAGAGATTATACACCGATAAAAATAGATTCGCAAATGCTTGTTCGCGTTCGGATATTTTTGACAAACGGAGATAAAAAATGATTAGAACAAGTTCTAAGAACGCCCTGGCAACATCCCCATTTCGCTAAACCACTCTATTTGGTCACGAATGGAATCTTGCCAAGGCCGGGTAGTAAAGCCAAGTTCTTTACGTGCTCGCGCCGAGCTGATTTGAGAATTACTTTTTAATACATCAATTGAATAGGCGGTAAAAACAGGATTTCTTTTAATCATTTTGTAATATGCACCGGCAAGTACACCGGCAATTCGGGCAAGCCCGGAGGGTATTTCATAGCGAGGGGCAGGATAACCCGTGATACTTTCAAATTGTCCCATCAGTTCCGGTATTTGCACCTTGTTACCGGAGAAAATATAATGGCGCCCCATTTTGCCCTTTTTAGCGGCAAGCAAGAGCCCCTCGGCAACATCACGCACATCAACAAAATCATAAGCACCGCGCACATAAGATTTCATATAGCCGCTGGCAAAATCGAGTATCATTTGACCGATATTGGAAACATTATAATCATACGGCCCGATAATACCCGTCGGGCAGCATATAACCGCATCAAGCCCGCCTTTTTTTACTTCATCCAGAAGGGTTAACGTGGCACGGGCTTTGCTCCAAGCGTAATCGCCTAAAACTTTATCGGGATCAAACGGCTGCGATTCATCAATAACCGTACCGTGCGGCGGTTCGGCAATTGCATGAACCGAACTGGTATAGACGAGGCGGTGTACGCCAACCGCACGACAGGCTTCGGCAACGTTTCGGGTTCCTAAAACATTAACCTGCTCCAATACTTTTTTCATACCGGATAAAATCGTTATAATTCCGGCAAGATGAAAAACGAAATCCGCGCCGGCAAAAGCTGTTTTGAGGCTTTCAATATCGGTTACATCACCGCGCGCAATTTCGACACTAAGGCCGTCCAAAGCACGGCAATCGTCATTCGGTAGCACAAATGCGCGTACGGAATAACCTTTATCCAGCAAATTGCGTACCAGCGCATTACCGATATGCCCGGTTGCTCCGGTTACAACAGTTAAGCCCTTTTCCATTTACTGTCCCCCAGCGGATTTCAAACTTCCCCAAAAAGAATATTAACTACATCAAAATAATATTATAAAACAGATATTATGTCAACAAATTGCATGTCTTTCGTTTTAAAAAGTATGCCATATTTTCTTGGCTTGTGTTAGAATAGGATAATTTATTAAGAACAATAAATATCGGTGCGGCGATTAAAGAACATGAAAGGTTTTTCTAAAAAAATTGCGGACCCTGCTTATACGAAATATAAAAAAGATTCCGTAACGTGGTCGTTTTTGTTTTCCGTAATTTTGGCAATCGTTGCGATTATCGGCTTCCCTATTTACGGAAACTCCACCGGCGAGCTGGATTGGCCGGAATCGCTTTTTATCGGGATCGTTATCGGCGCTATGTTTATAGCCATTGCAGTCGCACAAACCGTCAAACGAAAACTGGATAAAACATGGGACGGGGTTGTAACAGACAAACAATTTTATGTAAAACATCTCAGCAGCGAACGTACCACAAAGTACATAATGGAAGTAGAAAACGAAGCGGGAAAAATAAAAAAGGTAAAATGGACAAACACCCCGCAAGTATTTAATTATTACAGCATAGGCGACCGTGTTCGTCACCACCGGGGGCTTTTTTATTTCGAGAAATACGATAAAAGCAAAGATTTGATAATCTTGTGTGTCGCCTGCCGGCATTTTAACGATATTCAAGAGGATTATTGTATCAGGTGCAAATGCCCTCTATTAAAATAAGTAAGCCTTTTCCCGACAACCCCGTAATTCCCTTCCTTTATTACCCCCCAACAAAGATAATCACATGCACCAAACTATCTCAGCCCCAGCCGTTCCGAATATCCAACTAAGCGAAATTTCGCGGTTTTCCGTTTGATTGGAATAAAAAGTTTTAAAATTTAAAGATTTAAAGAATCTCTAAATTGAAGAATTTTGCTTTTTGTACTATTATATCTTACAATCAGGGTCTATTTATAAAAACATTAATAGACGAATTATCAAAGCTTTATTAGAGGGGGATAATAAAAACGACCGATATGAATAAAATTAATTCATTTTTTGACCCAAAGAGCGTTGCTCTTGTCGGGGCGTCCAACCGCCCGGGATCAATCGGAAACATCGTACTGGAAAATCTTATTCTCGGAAAAAACAAGCGTAACGTTTACCCGATTAACCCGAAATATGAAACATTGCTTGATATTAAATGCTACCCTAACCTCGCCAGCCTCCCCGAAATCCCGGAACTCGTAATTATTACCATTAACGCCGAAAACGTTCCGGCCATCGTAGAAGATTGCGCCAAGATTGGAACTAAATCGATTACAATCATTTCCGCCGGATTCAAAGAAGCCGGGGAAGCCGGAAATAAACGCCTTGATAAAATCATGGAGATTTGCAAAAACAACGGAATTCGCCTTTTAGGCCCCAACTGTCTGGGATCCATCCGTCCCGGAGCTGATTTTAGCGGCTCCTTTGCCCGTAAAATACCGAAACCCGGTAATATCGCCTTCCTTTCACAAAGCGGTGCGTTAGGAACCGCCGTTCTTGACTGGGCAATCAGCAGAGAAATCGGTTTTAGCGCATTTGTCTCGCTTGGCAGCATGATGGATGTCGATTTCGGTGACTTAATTGACTATTTCGGTGATGACCAGGAAACAAAAAGTATTATCATCTATATGGAAACAATCGGTAATACCCTGGCAAGCGTCAAGAACTTTATGAGCGCTGCCCGCGGTTTTGCCCGTAATAAACCGATTATTGTTATTAAACCCGGTAAATTCCAGGAGAGTATTGAAGCGGCCAAATCGCATACCGGCGCACTTGTCGGCGACGATGCCTACTATGACGCGGTATTTAACAGAGCCGGTGTGGTTCGTGTTGATGAAGTCTCCGATCTGTTCAGCTGCGCTTCGCTCTTAGATTCCACGAAGCTCCCCAACGAACAAAACGTTGCCATCATTACAAACGCCGGCGGGCCTGCGGTTTTAGCAACCGATGCTCTTATCGCCAGAGGCGGTAAACTAAGTGAACTTTCTCCCGAAACGATTAAGGCATTAAATGAGGTTATGCCTACTTTCTGGAGTAAAGCGAACCCGATTGATATTCTCGGAGACGCCGACGCCGAAAGATATACCAAAGCGATTGAAATTGCGCTTAAAGACCCCGGTATCAGCGGTATCGTTGTTATTTACACCCCGCAAGGCGCTGCCAATGCAACGGATGTCGCCAAGGGGATTGTCAAAATCTCCAAAAAGAGCCCCAAGCCGATACTGACAACAATGATGGGAAGTAAAGACGTTGCCGGAGCGCGGCAAATATTTTATGCAAACAAAATCCCGACCTTCGATTTCCCCGAAGAGGCAATGAACAGCTACCTCTATATGTATAAATACGCACGCAACCTGGCAAGCCTTTATCAAATCCCCGAAGATATTCCGTTTGATGTGGGAATCGCCAAAAATCACTTAAAGACGATTATCAATAACGCCATCAGTAAAGGCGAAACATTATTAAACGAAGAAGACTCCAAAAAGTTTTTAAATACCTATCGGATTGGAGTCAGCTATCCGTTCTTTGCCGAAAATATCGAACTGGCGGTTGCCACGGCAGACTCCGTCGGCTACCCGATAGTTATGAAAATACAATCGCCCGATATTTCTCACAAATCCGATGTCGGCGGTGTAGTCTTAAATATTGAAAACGCGAAACAACTCCGCCAAGCATACGCGGAGATGATGGAAACCGTTAAAAAGAGCGCCCCGAAAGCCAAAATCGAAGGGGTTACAATCCAGAATATGGTTGGCAAATACGATTACGAGCTTATAATCGGCAGCAAAAAAGATGCCGCCCTCGGTAACGTAATCGTTTTCGGGCAAGGCGGTACGGAAGCCGAATATCACAAAGATATCGCTATCGGGTTGCCTCCGTTAAATCAAGCTTTAGCCAGAAGACTGATTGAAGAAACAAAAATCTACTCGTCATTATCCAAAGGGTTTAGAAACAAGCCGCCGGTAGATTTACGACTGCTTGATGCAACCTTAATCAGGGTGTCCAATATGATTGTTGATTTCCCTGAAATTGCCGAACTTGATATCAATCCGTTGGTTGTCAGCGATGGCAAAGTTATTGCGTTGGATGCGCGCATCGTGTTGGATAAAGAAGCTATTAAAAAATCCGATGATGAAGCATCGCATCTTATTATAACCCCCTACCCGACCCGTTATATCCAAACATGGACTTGCCATGACGAGAAACAAGTCTTGCTGCGCCCGATACGCCCGGAGGACGAGCCTTTAGAATATGCGCTGCTTAACGGTTTGTCGGAACAATCCAAAAAATTCAGATTCTTCCATCCGATTAATGAATTTACGCACGATATGCTCAGCCGTTTCTGCAATATAGATTACGACCGGGAAATTGCGATGGTTGCGGAATTCAACGGCTCGGGCAAAAAACAAATCGTCGGGGTAAGCCGATTGATTATAGAAGCCGGAAAAGAAGTCGGAGAGTTCGCCACCGTAATCGCTGACGAATTCCAGGACATTTGGCTGGGACACAAGCTCACCGATATGCTAATCGGTATTGCGCGTGAAAAGAAGCTCAAATCAATCTACGGCATTATCCTGCAAGACAATATTAAGATGATTAACCTGGTACGCAACCTCGGTTTCCGCCTGGTAAGCGTATCCGATAATGAATTAAAAGCCGTTATGGAATTATAGCCGATAATTTTTAACTAATCCCTTCAGACGAAGGCAAAAAGGCCACATGGGAGAATCCACTCTTGTGTGGCCTTTGGTTTTTCGGAGGAGATTGCGCAATTTTAAAAAAATGAGAACTATTTTGCGTTATTTTGGTTACGTACCGCTCTATATTTGTTATAATACGGACATACCGATAAAGATATGTAACATGCCGAGATGTTGGCGATATGATGGAAATTGTTCCTGATGATAAATCCGAAGAAATTTTCAACCCGGCGGTGATAACATGAGTGCTAAAGAAGCAAAAGCAAGGATTAAAATAAATAAACTGCTTGAAGAAGCAGGCTGGCGGTTTTTTGATACCGATGGCAAACCCGCTAATATTCAGGTTGAACCCAACGTAAAAATTTCCGAGCAGCAAGTAGACTCAATGGGAGAAGACTTTGATAAAGTCAAAAACGGATTTATCGATTTTTTATTGCTTGATGAAAAAGGTTTCCCCTTAATAGTTCTTGAAGCTAAATCCGAAGAAAAGAACCCGCTTGTCGGAAAAGAACAAGCCAGAAAATATGCCAAATCCCAGAACTGCCGTTTTGTGTTGCTTTCCAACGGTAACTTACATTACTTTTGGGATTTGGAACGCGGTAATCCGTATATCATTACAAAATTTCCGGAAGCAACTTCGTTAAAAAGTTATTTTAAAACAAAACCCAACCCGCTAAGCCTTATTGATGAAACGGTTGACAGGGATTATATTACTTTAACGCAAATGCCCTCATATGCGGTAAATGCCGGTTATAAAAACGAAGAGTTACGCCAAGAATTTATTGATAAAAACAAATTACGGTTTTTAAGGGAATACCAATTAAACGCGGTTAAGGCAATCCAGAAATCAGTCGGTCGCGGAAACGACAGGTTTTTACTTGAAATGGCCACAGGTACAGGCAAAACTCTGGTTGCCGCCGCAGTAATAAAGCTTTTTTTGAAAACGCAAAATGCCAACAGGGTTTTATTTTTGGTTGACCGCCTCGAATTGGAAGACCAGGCAAATAAATCGTTTACACTGCTCTTAAAAAATGATTATAAGAGCGTTATTTATAAAGAAAACCGTGATGACTGGCGAAAAGCGGAGATTGTTGTATCAACGGTACAATCTTTGTTGTTCGATAATAAATATCGGAAGCTGTTTTCGCCTACCGATTTTGATTTTATAATATCGGATGAAGCGCATCGTTCCATCGGCGGTAATGCCAGAGCCGTATTCGAATACTTTATCGGCTATAAGTTAGGCCTAACCGCAACCCCGAAAGATTACCTCAAAAAAATTGATACGGATAGCGCCAATATAAAAAACCCGCGTGAGCTGGAGCGGCGGATATTACTGGATACCTATCGTACTTTTGGGTGTGAAGACGGGCAGCCAACCTATCGTTATTCATTGATTGATGGGGTAAAAGACGGATATCTGGTTAACCCCGTCATTATTGATGCCAGAAGTGAAATTACAACGGAATTATTGTCCAAACAGGGTTATGCCGTTCTTACAACGAATGAAGATAATCAAGATACGGAACAAACATATTTTCAGAGTGATTTTGAAAAGAAATTCTTTTCCGAGGCCACCAATGCCGTTTTTTGTAAAACATTTTTAGAAGGTGCGGAAAAAGACCCCATCAGCGGAGAAATCGGTAAAACCATTGTCTTTGCTGTCAGCCAAAATCATGCCGCCAAACTCACTCAAATCCTAAATGAAATGGCGGATAGGATGTTTCCGGGTAAATATAATTCCGATTTTGCGATACAGGTTACATCTCAGATAGCGGATGCGCAACAATTTTCAATAAACTTTGCCAACAATAACCTTAGCGGTTCGGGAAACTTTATCCCCGCCTACAAAACAAGTAAAACCCGCGTCTGTGTAACCGTCGGTATGATGACAACCGGTTACGATTGCACCGATATATTAAATATTTGCCTGATGCGGCCGATTTTTTCCCCAACCGATTTTATCCAGATAAAGGGTCGCGGAACCAGAAAACACAATTTCTTTGAACAGCTGTTTGATGAGAACCTCAAAGCCCAAATAGAAAAACCGGATAAAAAACACTTTAAAATATTTGATTTCTTTGCCAACGCCGAGTATTTTGAAGAAAAATACGATTTTAAACAGGAGCTTAAATTACCGCCGCTGCCGGCAATCAAACCTGTTGAGTACGGCAAAGGCGAAGATCAAGTTGTTATAAGCCATTCCGCTTATGAAAATTTCGGCCCCGATTTGATTGCCAGTATTAAAGAACAGCGTATCGGGTTCGAAGGCATGAAAATCGACCGCATGTTCTTTGAAAAGTTTGAAGAAAAGGTTACCGCCGATAATTTTATTAAAGAAAATGTTGAAGCCGAAAAGTTTGATAAGGTTACAGAGTACATCAACCAACATATTATGAATAAACCGGAAGATTACTTTACAATCGAAAAACTGCGCAGGGCAGCCGGTGTGGACAGACGAATTTCAATGCGGGAAATAGTTGAAAAAGCGTTTGGACTGATACCTCATTTTAAATCTAAGGATGAGCTGTTGGAAGAAGAGTTCGGCAAGTTTGTTTCCGATTACAAGCCGGAAAACCCATCGGAAATTATGGCAATCAAATATTATTTTAAATCGTATATTTTAGATAACCGCATACGTGAAATAATAGAGAATAACAGTTATGGCGAGCTTAATGTTAACCCTGCTTTTAACATGAAAGATTTTAAGGCAGTCCCCGCAAAATGGCGTAAACTGATACCGGAATATGTAAAAGACTATGTATCTTTAAACCAATTCATGGATTAACAAATGAGGTAAATTTGAATGCTTGACAGTGAAACCAGACGAAGAATAGATACGGCAAGGGATATTTTAGTCGGCAAAGTGCCCGACCCAAAATCTCAGGTAGAGCAAATTACAATTGCGCTTATCTATAAGTTTATGGATGATATGGATGCCGAATCGGAAGAACTGGGCGGAACGCGCACCTTTTTTACCGGCGAGTTTGAAAAATACGGCTGGTCAAAGCTGATGTCACCGGCTGTCGGCGGATATGATTTAATCAATCTCTATTCGGATGCCATTCAAAAAATGGATACCAACCCCGGCATTCCGCAGCTTTTTCGGGATATGTTTAAAAATGCCTACCTGCCCTATCGCGACCCCGAAACATTAAAGAGCTTTTTAAAAATAATTAACGATTTTGAATACGACCATTCCGAACGCTTGGGAGATGCCTTTGAATATTTGCTATCGATTTTAGGCAGTCAGGGTGATGCCGGGCAATTCCGTACCCCGCGCCATATCATTGATTTTATGGTTGAGGTTATCGACCCCAAAAAGGATGACGTTATTATCGACCCTGCCTGCGGTACCGCCGGTTTTCTGATTTCCGCCTATAAACATATTATCAGGTATAATTCATCCAACTTTAAGCCCGATGAATATAAAATTGAATTCGGAGGCACCAACGGTCGTTTTAAAGGCGATAAACTATCAACCGACGAACGCAAAAAATTAGCCGATAACATTAAGGGTTATGATATTTCGCCCGATATGGTCAGGCTCTCTTTGGTCAATATGTACCTGCACGGTTTCCCCGAACCGCATATTTACGAATACGATACGCTCACCAGTGAAGAGCGCTGGAATGAGTATGCCGATGTTATAATGGCAAACCCCCCGTTTATGTCTCCGAAAGGCGGCATCAAACCGCATAAACGATTCTCAATACAGGCAAACCGCTCCGAAGTGCTTTTTGTGGATTATATTGCCGAACATTTAAAACCGAACGGCAGAGCTGCCGTAATTGTCCCCGAAGGGATTGTATTTCAAACGGCCAATGCGTACAAAACGCTTCGAAAATACCTTGTTGACGATGGCATTCTTTTTGCTGTAATTTCATTGCCGGCAGGCGTATTTAACCCATATTCCGGCGTTAAAACAAGCATTTTGCTTTTTGATAAAACCGTAGCGAAGCAAAGGGATGAAATACTGTTTGTAAAAATCAATAACGACGGTTATAGCCTTGGCGCACAGAGAAAAGAAATCGAAGGCAGCGATATTCCGGAAGTTGTAAATATTATTAAGGATTACAAGGAAGGAAAAGACGTTCCCGATAACGCGCTCACAACAACAGCAACCAAAAAAGATATCGCCAAACAGGATTATATTTTAGTTGGAGACAGATATAGAGAAGCTGAGGTCTCCAATGCTGATTACTCGACTGTTGGACTCGGTGAAGTTTGCGAGATACTTGCCGGAAATTCCGCTCCACAGGATAAGGAATTATTTACAAATGGCATTTATCCCTTTTTTAGAACAGCGGATGTTGGAATGGTTCACCTTTCTGATAATCTTGTCAGCTCAAAGGATTATTTAAATGATGCAGGAATTAGTGGATTAAAGCTATTCCCTAAAGGTACGATATTGTTTCCAAAGAGCGGAGCCTCAACTTTTCTAAACCACCGTGCAATCTTAGGCGTCGATGGGTATGTTTCAAGCCATTTAGCTTGCATTATTTGTGATGCCAATAAAATAAATAATAAATACCTGTACCATGCCCTTACAAATATTGATGCTAGAACACTAACCGCAGACCAAGCTTATCCATCACTTAATTTGAAGCAAATAAGCGGAATAAAAATCCCCCTCCCCCCGCTACCCGTTCAGCAAGAAATCGTGGCGGAAATCGAAAGCTATCAAAAGATTATTGACGGCGCAAAACAGGTTGTGGATAACTACAAGCCTGTCATTAAGGTTGACCCCGATTGGGAGATTGTGAAGTTAGGCGATATATGTGAACTAAACCCCAAAAAATCTGAATTAAGAGACTTATCGAGCACGACAGAAGTGTCGTTTGTTCCAATGGCCAATGTTAATGAGCACGAAATGTTCTTTTTACCCAAAGAAACAAAGCAGCTTTCAGAAGTTTATTCAGGATACACATATTTTAGGAATAATGATGTGTTGTTAGCAAAAGTGACACCTTGTTTTGAAAATGGGAAAGCCGGAATAGCAAAAAACTTGAATAACGGTGTCGGCTTTGGCTCAAGTGAATTTTATGTATTAAGAGCATTTTCAGAAACGGTCTTGCCAGACATGATTTACTACACAATTAACAGTTCTGATTTCTTGTTAAAAGGGAAGGATAACATGACAGGAACTGGAGGTTTGCAACGATTAACTAAAGACTTTGTCATGAATTATTTATTACGCCTACCATGCTTAGATATCCAGCAAAAAATCGTTGCTCAAATCGAAAAAGAGCAGGAGTTAGTCAATTCCAACAAACAACTAACTGAAATCTACGAACAAAAAATCAAGGATAAAATCGCCGAAGTCTGGGGCGAGTAATACAAGTTTTTATCTATCCAAAACAAAAAACCCTCGTTTTAGCGAGGGTTTTTCTAATACACCGTTTTAAAATTCTGTTAGGCCGGCTGAGCCATTTGAAGCAACTTCTCAAAAGCCTCGGGATCACGAACCGCCATATCGGCCAACATCTTGCGGTTAATATCAATACCGGAAGTTTTGAGCCCGTTCATAAACTGGCTGTAAGTTACCCCGTGTGCTCTGGCGGCGGCATTGATACGAGTAATCCAAAGTTTCCTCATATCACCTTTGCGGTCTCGGCGATGAATATAAGCATATCTTAACGAATGCATCATCGACTCATGAGCGCGCTTGTACAGAGAATTATAAGTTGCTCTGTGTCCCTTGGTTAAACCAAGTACTTTTTTGTGTCTTTTATGTGCGGTTACACCTGTTTTTACTCTTGGCAAATCACTACCCCTATCTTACTATACCCCGTAAGGTATAAGCCTTTTAATTCTTTTTTTATCACTCGGATGCAGAGGAATGGTTTCATCGAACTGCATCTTCACCCTGCGAGATTTCTTACGACGCAGATGGCTCTTCATGCCCTTGGTGCGCATAATCTTACCAGTTCCGGTGATATGGAATCTGGACTTTGCTCCCTTATGTGTCTTAAGCTTTGGCATCTTCTTCCTGTTTCTCTTCTTCCTTTATTTTACTTTTTACGGCAGACGGCAAGGGCACTAATATCAAATGCAACCTGGCACCCTCTTTTGTCGGTTGCTTCTCAACGGAAGCAATCTCTTTTAAGGATTCAAACATTTTTTCGAGTAACCGTAAACCCAACTCGGGATGAGCGTTTTCCCGCCCGCGGAACATAACAGTCAGTTTAACTTTATCTCCGCCCTCAAGCAGCCTCTTGGCTAACCTGGCTTTTGCTTCAAAATCATGATCCCCTATTTTAGGGCGAAGCCTAACTTCCCTTAATAAAGAAAGTTTTTGTGCTTTTCTGGCCTCTCTCTCTTTTCTGGTCTGTTCATACTTGAACTTTCCAAAATCCATAAGGCGACAAACAGGCGGGACAGCCATCGGCGCCACTTCCACGAGGTCTAAGCCCTGCTTTTTAGCAACCTCTCGCGCTTGGAATAAAGGCATAATCCCCAGCTGTTCACCCTTTTCCCCTACGAGGCGAACTTCCTTGCACTTAATTTTTTCGTTTACTCGTAACTCTTTATTTATGTTTTTATATCCCTCCACCGTTCAAATGTATACAGAAGGACTATACCACAGTAAAGCTGTTTCTTTCAAGTTTTTTTAAACTTTAAGCCCTTACAGCGGCTTCGTCCACAGCCGTATTCAAAAAATCTTCAAACGGGATGCCGTTTTTCTGTTCGCCGTTTCTGAAACGCACCGAAACAGTACCGTTATCCGCCTCTTTATCCCCGATAATCAGCATATACGGAATCTTTTGGGCCTGCGCCTGTCTGATTTTATTGTTCACAGTCCCCTGCTGATAATCGACTTCCACTCTTAAATCTTTAGCCTTTAACTCACTTGCCAGTTTTTGGGCATAGTCGTTATGTCGATCCGCAATCGGCAATATCGCAACCTGAACGGGGGAAAGCCAAACAGGGAATGCCCCGCCGTAATGTTCAATCAGGCAGGCCATAAAGCGTTCCATACTGCCAAGCACAGTGCGATGCACCATGGCAACCATATGTTCTTTACCGTCTTCGCCGATGTAATGCATATCGAAACGCTGGGGGTTATTAAAATCGACCTGAATTGTCGGACCCTGCCAGCTTCTGCCGACTGCATCTTCAAATTTTATATCGATTTTCGGCCCGTAAAAAGCGCCTTCCCCTTGGTCAACGCTGTAATCCACATTCCTTCTTTGGAGGGCATTAACAAGAATAGTTTCCGCTTCTTCCCAGATTTTAAGCTCACCGGCATACTTTTCCGGCCTGGTGGAAAGGATTATCTTGTAATTCGCAAACCCGAATGAGTCCATCATGAAAGTTGCCAAATCAAGCACATCCACGACTTCGTCTTCTAATTGATCAAATCGGCAAAATATATGGGCGTCGTCTTGGGTAAAACCCCTTACACGGGATAGCCCATGCAGTACGCCTGAGCGCTCATAACGGTAAACCGTGCCAAGTTCGGCCCAGCGCAGGGGTAATTCACGGTAACTTCTTAATTTACTGTTATAAATCAAAATGTGATAAAGACAGTTCATCGGCTTAATCACATATTCTTCTTCGTCTATTTCCATCGGGCTGTACATATTTTCTCTGTAAAACTCCCAATGCCCGCTGGTTTTCCAAAGGTCTACCTTGGCAATGTGAGGCGTGTAGAGAATATCGTAACCGCGCTTTTTGTGTTCCGCTTTCCAAAAATCTTCGATTATACTGCGTATCAGGGCGCCTTTGGGGTGCCAACAAACAAGCCCGGGCCCCGATTCTTCATGCACACTAAAAAGATCCAATTCCTTGCCCAGCTTTCTGTGATCCCTTTTTGCGGCTTCTTCCATCTTTTTCAGATAGTCGTCGAGTTCGGTTTGGGAGTTAAAAGCCAAGCCGTAAATTCGCTGGAGCATTTTGTTCTTTTCATCTCCGCGCCAATAGGCGCCGGCAATGCTTGAGAGTTTAAAGGCCTTAATTTTACCGGTGGAATCAACATGAGGGCCTCGGCATAAATCAACAAAATCACCCTGACGATAAATACTGACCTTTTCGTCTTCTATCCCGTCAATAAGCTCGATTTTATAGGGCTGGTACTGAAAGATGTTACGGGCTTCGTCTTTTGTTATTTCATCATGCCTAAAGGGCAAGTCCTGAGCGATAACCTCATTCATTTTATCGGTTATAATCGATAAATCATCCGGGGTTAAATGTCGCGGCAGTTCAAAATCGTAATAAAAACCGTTTTCAATAGCGGGCCCGATCGCAAATTTCGCACCGGGGAAGATTGATAAAACCGCCTCGGCCATAATATGCGCCGCCGAGTGGCGCACCTTTTCAACCTCGTTATTTATGTCTTTCTCTTCTGCATCAATTTTATTATTCATAATATTTCAACCGTATAACCTTAAAATAACCGTTAAATAAAAACCCCTCACTCATATGATGGAGTAGAGAGGTTTTTAATCTTTCATAGACTGTTATTATAACAGCCGCCAGCTATAAAATCAATTCTACCACGATTAAAGATAGCTGATTCCGTTCAATTTAAGATTAATCTTATTTTTATAACCCGGCGGTTAGCGCCACGGCAAGGAAAACAGAGCCGAATACAATCGCCAAAATAATAACAACCATATACAACACAAATTCCGACTGTGTCAGTTTTTTGACTATCTTTTTTAAGAGTGCTTCCTCTGCTTTAGCCAATGCCTCATCAGCCGCTTTTTGAGCAGCCATGGCAATTTCTTCCGCCCGTGCCACTGCTTCTTTGGCGGTTTTATCCGACTCCTCAATTTTTATTCTTGCGATTTCGGCGGCTTTGGTAGTAGCCGTCTGCGAAGCCCTTTGCGCCTCTTCGGCCTTAGCAAAAGCCTGCGCTACGGCTGAGGATACGGCTGCAGCCAAAGCTTTGTCAGACTCGATATCGGCTTGTTCCGCCTTTACGGCGATATCGCCCGCTAATTTGGCAGCCATCGCAGCCGCTTCGGTGGCGTCTTTACCTGCCCGCGCCGTACTTTCCGCCGATTCTCCCGAAACATTGGCTGATGCTTCCGTTGCCTCTCTTCCGGCAATCGCGGCAAGTTCCCCTTTTCTGGCTACTTCTTGGGCCAAACGAGCCGCGCTAAGTGCGGCTTTCTTGGCTTCTCTGCCCGCTTCATCGGCTTTTTTGGCTGTTTCAATCGTGCTTTCTTTTTCAGCCTTTTCGGCCGCTTGTTTGGCAAGCGCTAATTTTTCATCCGCAATTTTCGATGCTATTTCAGCTTCTCCGATAGAACTTAAAACAGCGTCTTTGGCAATAATTGCCGCCTCTTTGGCTCTGCCGGCAACCTGTTCGGCAAGCGCGTTGATTGCCGCCGCTAAAGCCGTATCTCCCGCGGAATCGGCGTATTCGGCATTTTGGTTGGTTTCATCAACTATCGCCAGCGCCTTAGCGGCCGCCTCTTTGGCATCTTTCCCCGACTCGTCAATCCTCTCAGCCAAAACGCCTGAAATGCGGGTTGCGGCAATAATTGCGGCATCGCCTGCTATATCTGCCAGTTCACTTTTTCTGGCTGTTTCGTCCGATAACCTAAACGCAACGGCTGCCGCCTTTTTGGCTTCTCTTCCGGCATCGTCTGCCTTTCTTGCCGATTCGGCATCTTTGTTGCTGTTTGCCTCGTCAGCTGCGGTTTCGGCTCGTTTAGCCGAATTCAACGCCTGCTTTGAGGCCGCAAATGAGGCTTCGGTGGATCGCTCAAGAGCTTCTTTGGCAAGGAGTGCCGCATCTTCCGCCCGGATTGCGGCATCTTCGGCAGCCCTCATCGCCGACTGAGCGACTTCGGTAGCTGCTTGAGCAACTTCATTGGATTTAACGGTGGCTTCCTCTGCAGCATATTGGGCGGCTCTGGCAATATCTTCCGCCCGGAGGGCAGCCTCTTCCGCTCTGGCAGCCGCCTCTTCGGCAGCTCTGCTGGCGGCATCCGCCGCTTCTTTAGCTTTTTTCTCGGCATTTTCGGCATCGCTAATCGCCGCTTGTGCGATACTCTCGGCTCTGGCAGCCGCTTCGCCTGCGGCTAAAGTTGCCTTTTGTGCAGCTGTTACCCCGGCTTTACGGGCTTCTTCCGCCCTCTTTTCCGCTTCACCGGAAGCCGTTGTAGCTAATATTGCAGCCTCATTTGCCTTTTTGGAAGCATCTTCCGCTCGTCTGGCGGCGTCAATGGCAGCTTTAATATTAGCGTCCATTTCATCCAGAATTACCGGAAGGGGTTTGGTCAGAATTTTGGGGGCGGGGGGTAGAGCTTCAACAGGAACAGATTCTCTTTTTAAATCTTCGTTTTGTATAGGTGCCTCCTTTGATTGCATAGAATCATTCAAAAAATCACAAAACTCCTTTTAGAGAGTTAAATAATTTCAAAGGATGCAAAAATGTTTTGTCAACGAGTTAATCTGCCCCACTAATAAGATTATGATAATTAATATTGCAAGTCAATAGGTTAAGAAAGCAAAAATTATCATTTTAGTTTAAAATGGGAGAAATTTATCCCACTTGGGAGTAATTTGGTGGGGAAGGGGGGACTTGAACCCCCACGCCTTGCGGCACAAGATCCTAAGTCTTGCTCGTCTGCCAATTCCGACACTTCCCCAAAAGAACGCCTGAGGCTTTAGCATTTTATCACTGTAGGGGTTATTGCTCAAGCCTGTAAAGATAATTATCCGGCGTTATCAATAAGAGGGATACAATGTACCCCTCTTATCAAAAATTCTACTGTTTAAGTTTAATTTTAAACCGAATGGACTTCTCCGCAATGCGGGCAGCGGACACTTTTTTGATGGAACTGCGGGGGTATTCTTAATTTGGTTCCGCAAGAACAATCAATAGTATTGTAATTATTCAGCTTCCACATTAAGCCCGATGTCTCTCTGGTTCTTTCGAGCCTATCGGGGTCGTCAACCGCAGGGGCGCGGATAGGAACAGATTGAGATGAACCGGCCAAAGACATCGCCGATGCCGGCATAACGGATCCTTTCCCTTTGTGAACTTGTTTATAAGCCTTTTCGTAATCAACAAAGGATGCCCCGCCCCCCATCGCACGCAAAATACGTATTCTATCCGAAATAGGCGGATGGGTACTGCTTAAGTCGTTTGCCGCCCTGCCCTTTTCGCGAAACGGATTTACGATATACATCGGAGCGGTTGCTTTGTTGGCCGATTTTAATTGACCGGTTGAAGCCCCCAGTTTTTCAAGTGCGGACGCCAAGCCTTCGGGGTATCTGGTATACATTGCTGCTGAAGCATCGGCCAGATATTCTCTTTTTCTTGATATCGCAAAGTAGATTAACTGCGCAAAAATAGGCGCAAGAATCATTAGTAAAAGAGCCAGAATCATTATTATCCCTTGAGCGGCGCCGCCGGAGGAAGAATCGCGCCGGGAACCGCTGCCGCCCCCGAAAATCATGATGCGCGAACCGTACCATGACAGCATCACAATTGTTCCCAAAAGGATGCTTGACATTGCCATAAGAAGAACATCCTTGTTTTTAATATGCGCTATCTCATGCGCCATAACACCTTGCAATTCATCCCTGTTAAGGTGTTGCAGCAAACCCGATGTAATCGCTACGGCGGCCTTATTGGGGTCTCTTCCCGTCGCAAAAGCGTTTAGAGAAGGGTCATCGATGATATAGATATCAGGGGTTTTGGGCAGCCCCGATGCAATGCGCATTTCTTCAACAATGTTATAAAGGCGCGGATGGTCATCATGGCTGATTTTTTTGGCACCGGCGGAGGCCAACAGAATATTGTCGCCCTGGAAAAAACCGACCAAAGTCATTATTATCCACAGCGCAACAGCTAATATAAGGCCCGCGAGAGCGTTATCAAAAAAGTACAGCCCCAAAAAATAGCCGATTAGAAACAGCAACGCCCCCATACCAATAACCAGAACCGCAGACCTTATCCGGTTAGATCTAATTTGTTCCCACATACAGTGCTTATTCCTTTAATTAAAACTAACTCGAGGTGCTTCCCTCTCGTTTGCGGCGGTAACTTCAAAAAATTCACCCGTTTTAAATCCGCTCATTCCGGCAACAACGTTTGATGGGAACATCTGAATCTTATTATTGTAATTCAAAACGGAATCGTTATAAAACTGGCGCGAAAAGCTGATTTTATTTTCGGTTGAAGCCAGTTCTTCTTGTAAAGCCAAGAAGTTCTGATTCGCTTTCAGATCGGGATAGTTTTCTGCAACAGCAAGCAGCCTGGTCAGTGCCGAAGTTAATTCACCTTCAGCTTTGGAACGTGCCGCAGCACCCCCGTCAGATATTTTCTGAGCCAGGTTTCTGGCACTGGTTACGGCTTCCAAAGTTTCTCTTTCGTGTTTCATATAACCTTTAACCGTCTCCATCAGGTTAGGGATAAGGTCATATCTTCTTTTTAATTGAACATCAATCTGTGCCCAAGCGTTTTTGACTTGGTTACGCAAGCGTACCAGTCCGTTATAGGTAAGTACATAAAATAATAACAATAAAACTACGATTCCCAGCAGAACCCAAAGTACAATATCCAAAAAACACCTCCTAATTATTCTTCTCGCTTAAGCGAGTACTATTAAACCTTTTTAAATACGAAAAACTTCGCCCAAAAAATCGATTACCTGTTGCCCTTCACCAAACCCTTGACGTTGTTTTTGCGAAGTATGCTTAATAAGCTGCGCAACCTCTCCTCCGTCAAACCACAACCCGTCACCCCTGGGGCATATATCGATTACTAACGTGGAATCAGGCCCAACTTTTACTTTGCCCATTGACCTTCGGCAAATCGGGCACCTGTATTTCTTTTCGCGGATTTTTTTGTCAATTTTATTGATTAAGCTCAAAAAGGATAAATCGAAATCTTGCAATCCGTATTTTTCCATTAAGAGCTCGAGCTCGTTGGTATCAAACCATACACCTTTGCATTTAACACAATAGTCTAGTTCGATTTTATCGTGTTCAACATCAATCATACTTAATTTACAAACCGGACAATTCATCGCACTCCACCCTCGTATCTAATTTTAAACGGCGGTTACAAATGTGTCAAGATTTTTTATTGATTACTATAATAAGCTAAATAACAGCCCGACAAGCGAGGTAAAAGTTAAGAAAACGCCCTGACCGTATAGTCGGGGCATTATAAAAAAAACTTTTTGCGGTTTAAAAAAGAAGCTACCGTCAAGATTACCTGGCGGTAGCTTTTAAAACTCAAATTCGCGTGGCAGACGACATTAAACGACAGCAGGTCGGATTGCACAAGCACCATTACCGAAAAGCACGGCTCTGTTTACGGAACGCCTGCAATTCGGCCGATTTTACGCAAAAAGAAAAAGCGATGAGTATTTAGGCAGCTGCTTCTTTAGCGGCGGCAACTTTGACCCTTTGCAGGTCTACCATTTCTTGCCCAAATTCACATGTCTTACAATCATAAAGTCGGCTGCAAACCCTGCTGGAAACTTCTCCTTTGGCACTGTACATACAATACCTCTGTGAACCGGGATGGTCTTTTAAATCTTTGATTTTCGGATTGGGGACTTTCTTAGTCAGTAAACCCTTTTCTCCATCCAAAGCTTCCTGCGCTTTTCTGAGCCAAATTCTGGCGTCGATATTATCGGGAGCAACATTCAATATTGAACCAAACTCCTTAATCCCCTCTTCGTATTTGGCATTTTCATAGTGTTCTTTGCCTAACTTCATATGTGCAGGAACGTCCTCAGGATTGATGGCAATAAAATCCAATGTTTTCATAATTTCCCCCATATTATTTATATTATATTTTAACCGTTACCAAGGATAGCAGTCTAATTTTCTTCGTGATTATGACTAACCGGTAAAGACACTCTAAAGGTAGTGCCTTCACCCTCTTTACTTTGTATCTCTATTTTCCCGTTGTGGCGTTGGATAATACCGTAAGATATCGCTAAACCCAACCCCACCCCCTTTTGGTCTTTTTTAGTCGAAAAGAAGGGGGTAAAAAGTTTCTTCATATTTTCCGGGGATATCCCAACCCCCGTATCATTTACCTCAACCAGCACTTGGTCATCTATCGGTAATGTGCGAATAGTTAAAATCCCACCGTCGGGCATAGCCTGAATTGCATTCATTATCAGATTAGTGCAAACCTGTTGAATTTGCCCGAAATCGGCAACAATCTTCGGCAAATCCGCCGAAAGTTCTTTTATCACTTTTATATTTTGTATTTCTGCCGAGTGGATACCAAGATCGTAACTTCTATCAATAATTTCATTGACATCCACTTCCCAAAATTCGGGAACCGATTGCCTGGAAAAATCAAGCAAACTTCTAACCAACTTAGTGCTGCGATTGAGCTCAGTTTCCATTTTGGAAAGGTAATCAAGAGCAACATCAATACTGTAATTACCGCTCTTGAGTTTTCTGGACATAAGCTGAGTATAGATTAGAACACCCGATAACGGGTTGTTAATCTCATGGGCGACAGAGGCCGCCAACTGCCCCAGTGAAGTCATTTTTTCGGCTTGGATTAAACCCTCCTGCGTTTCTTGCATGTTTTTATGCAAATACGGCCAACACATTTCAATTTCAGCCAACTTATCGCAAACGGCGATTGCCAGCTCGCGACAAGTGCTGTACCCGCAAGCGCCGCAATTAAATTGCTCTTCGGGGTTGTTTCTGTTAATTTTATTTAAGACGGCTTCAATTTCTGCCTCACTCGGAAGGACTATCCTACCATTTTGATTTGTAAATTGTCGGGATAAGTCAATGTCGGCATATTCTTTAATGTCTTGCTCGGTTTTTTCCGGTTGCGATGTTTTAACGGCATAGCGAGCAACAAGTTCCTCGCGCCTGTAAATACTTAAACCGTTATCTATCACCGGCCCGCTTACACACCCATGGCAAAAATAAAGGTTAATTAATTTGGTATTTATTTTGCCTAAGGCAAACTCCTTAAGAATTTTGCTAACAGCCCCTCGACCGTTAGCGTTAATAACCTCGCTTTTAAGAATATCATCGGATAATCCCGCCAGTTTTGCCAAGCCACCTGAAACAGACATTAACCTCCCCAAATTGGGTGTCGGCCCGTCAAATTCGGATGAAGCCTCATCTTCAGGAATAATTTCTTTGGTTGCAAACATTTCTTTAAGCTCGGCAAAAGTTAAAACCGCATCAATCACACCGATATTACCGGGCTTACGCGCCTCATCTTTTTTAGCCACACATGGTCCGATAAAAACAACTTTAGCAGATTTATTGTAGCGATTTTTAATCAATCTGCCGGTTGCAATGGTCGGTGACACAATGTGTGCCATGTGGTCGATTAGGTCGGGATAGTACTTTTCAACAAAATTTACGACAGCCGGACAATTCGAAGAAATAATCGGTCTATCCGTTTGTGTAACGATTAATTTCTTATATTCCCTGCCTATTAACTCAGCCCCGAAAGAATCCTCCATCACTTCGTTAAAACCAAGTTTTTTAAGTGCCGACACCAAACTGCCCGGCTCGGCCTCGGGCATTGCCGCAGGAAAAGATGAGGAAACTACCGCTATCAAGTGATTATCCTTGTTACTTAGCAACTGCCATACCAAATCAATATCACTCTCTACCTTTTTTGCACCGGTAGCACAAACCTTTAAGCAGCTTCCACAGACAATGCAACGCTCCTGTATTACTTGCGCTAAAAGATCTTCTACTTTAATCGCTTTAACAGGACAGCTGCGTATACAAGCATAACAGCTTTTGCACTTATCTTTTTCTGTGTATATAATGCTCATTTATGTAATACTCCGGCAAGCTTTTAAATTTGAAGGTAAGATGCTTGCCGCTTAACTTCGTTGGTTTTTAAAATCAAGAAACAGGCGCCCTGCAAAAGGCAGTACCTTTAGCGGCTGCCTTAGTGTTACAGGTTTTGCAGTCCGATAAATTAATTCTTTGTAACGGTATCATCATTTACAACCGCCCAATACAGAGTAATTCCTATCTTTAAATTGACTCAAAACCTATTTTTTATATCCGAATTGATGTGTTAACCCAAACTTATAACGTAAAGCCTAAGAAACAGTATTTACTTCTTTTAATATCATATCGACAGCTAAAGGGATAGCCGCTTTGACATTCGGTGTGCACTCCTCGGTTAATGTTCTGACATCGGCCGCTTCGATTCCGATAATATCTATCTGTGCCGGCATTTCCAGCCCCAGTCTCCTGCCAAGTTCAATCGCGGCAATAACACCGATATCATGGCTTGAAGTAGTATGGCAGGTATTATCGAACTCTTCCGGAGTCAAGCGATAGATACTACCGGGTTTACCGTCTTCTGTCGTAATGGCATCGACAATAATAGCCCGGTCGTAACCTACCAAATAATCAAGCAAGCTAATGCCCGCTAAGCTAACCTCATCTAAGGCAACATCTGGATTGGATACCCTACCCTCAAGCTCTTTAATAACCTTTAATCCGGCGCTATCATCGCTCAGATAAGGGTTACCCAATCCTAAAATTAATGTCTTCAAAATATTATGTAATCTATTCCCAGCTTTTTACTATTTGTTTTTTATTGTCGTAAACATACATCGGCATCGCCGGATGTCCGGGTAAGTTATGACTGGCACAAGCCAAACATAAATCGTAGGGACGCCAAGCCATCTCGATTCGGTTTAACAAACCTTCGGTTATTTCTTTACCCGGCTGAATTAAGGCTTGTGCAGCCTTGTTAACCGACATATTAACCGCAGCCCCGTTATTTACAGTTGCCACAATTAAGTTGGCTTTCTTGATAACGGCATTTTCATCGGTGGTATAGTGATGAATCAAAGTGCCTCTGGGTGCCTCAACGATTCCCACGCCTTCACTCGGAGTGGCGGTCGGTATATTTCTCAAATCATCGCTTGTAATTTCAGGATCCGTACTCAAAGCGAGTAATGTTTCGGCAGCCTGAACAAGTTCAACCAAACGCGCCCAATGAATAGCCAAGGTATGATGAACCGGTTTTCCGCCCAGCGTATCATACAATTTTTCGTAGGCTTCTTGAGCTAACGGAGTAGCCATACCGTCTGAAGCGTTTAATCGGGCCATCGGGGCTACACGGAAAACACCGCTGTCATTTCCGTCAACAAAGCCCTTCCATCCCACTTTCTTCAGATACGGGAATTTAATGTAGCTCCATGGTTCGACATGTTCGGCAATGTGATCAAGGTAATCTTTAGGCTCAAATTTAGCAAACTCTTTGCCGTCGGGATCGACTACCCTTACCATACCGTCGTAAAAACTTACCTTATTATTTTCATCAACCAAGCCCATTGAATAGGTTCTATGGGTATAAGCATCGCTTACAATCATATCAACATATTCTTTGTTGGCAAGGACGATATCATCAAAAACCTTCAGCGACAATTTGCCGAATTCAATACAATCACGAGCAATTTGCTCTATTTGCTGACGCTCTTCTTCATTAAGGCCTCTGCTAACACCACCGGGCAGTGCAAAAACCGGATGAATGGCCCTGCCTGCCAACATTTCAATAACATGATGGCATTTTTTACGGGTATTAATAACCGCCCCGCCCAATTCCAGACCTACTTTACCGATAACACCGATAATATTGCGTTCGGCGACAGGCGCTTCCGGACCCATAATAAAATCAGGGCCGGCAAGGATATAAAAATGGGTGGTATGATCGGTTATAAAAAACGCATTATAAACAAGCTCGCGTAACTTACGCGCCGCACTGGTCGGCTGGACTTGAAACAGAGTGTCCAGTGTTTTAACCGAAGCCATATGATGCGCTTCGGGGCACACCCCACAAATTCTTTGCGTAATTTGCGGCATATCTTCGGCAAGCCTTCCTTCCGAGAACTTTTCAAATCCGCGCAATTCGGGGACTTGGAAATAACTGTTTTCTACCCTACCCTCATCGTTAAGGAAGATCTCAATTTTTCCGTGCCCTTCAAGCCTCGTAATCGGATCAATACTTATTTTTTTCATTAAACTCTGGCCCTCCTTAACACAGAATCAGGTAGACTGTAACGATAGAATGTCCCCGCAGGATCCCTGACACCTTCGGCAATCTTTGCGATTTCTTCAGGATCGTTTGAATCAATAACGGAAGCAATTGCATTCATAAAGTGCGCACCTTGGTCAATTACACCTTCAACGGGTCCGTAACAGCCGGTACACGGCATCCCCGCCTTGGGACATTTGGCTTCGCAACCGCCCCTGGTAGCGACACCGGCACAAGGTAACCCCTGTTCCAAAAGGCATATCTCGGGGTCGGCAACAATTTCGTAAGGCCTGTAAAATTTCTTAACCTTTTTAACATCACGCTTACGCGGGCATTCATCGCAAACCGCTTTGGCACTGCTTGTAATTACAGAGCCAACGGGGGGCAACTGGCCGCTGATTAATGCTTCTAAGGCCATCCACGTTGTTTCGGCTTCGGGAGGACAACCGGGAATAATATATTCAACCGGAATCGTCTGAGCAAGTGTTTTAACGGTATTATACAATTCCGGTAATCTCAACTCGCCTTCCGGCGCCTGATAAGTCGTTTGGGGAAGAATTTTATTGGGATTATCGGTGGAAGGGGTTTCCAAAAAGGCCCTTTCCAAAATCATATCACGATTATACAGATTGGCTAAGCCCGGAATACCACCCTGATATGCACAGGCGCCAAAAGCAATCATTACTTTTGATTTTCGCCTCAGCAATTTAGCCATATGCTCCTGCTCGGTTGAGCGGATTGAACCGTTGAAAAGACAGACGTCAATGCTTTTATCTTCCATTGCCTCAACGTCTTTATATTTAACGTCCATTGCCACCGGCCAAAAAACGATATCCACCGCCTCGATGAGTTTTAACAAATTCTCAGCGATTTCAAGAGTGCCGATTTCACAACCGCCACAACTGGCTGCCCAATATAAAGCAACTTTTGGTTTAGCCATTATCTCCTCCATCTCTGGGGAAAGGCCCCAATTTTTTAATTTTTTCAGTCATATCTTTTATAATCTCGGCAAACTTATCGCCTTCGGAAGCGGCGACCCAGTCAAGATGAATGCGATCGCTTTCGATTCCCATTTGTTCGGTTAACCTCTTTAGCATTTCCATGCGGCGCATTGTTTTTAGGTTACCCGAGTTATAATGGCAATCACCGGGGTGACATCCGAGTATAGCCACACCATCGGCTCCCGATTCCAGTGCTTTCAATATAAAAACCGGATCCACTCTTCCGCTGCACATTACCCTTACTATTCTGATGTTTGCAGGATACTTCTTTCTTGAAGTCCCCGCCAGGTCAGCCCCGGAATAGGAGCACCAGTTGCAGAGGATTCCCAGTATTTTAGGTTCAAAACTCATGCTAACACCCCCTCAATTTCAGCCAAAATCTGCTTGGTGGTAAAGTGATTGCTTGTTATTGCATCGCTGGGACAAGCCGATACACAAACACCACATCCTTTACAAAGGACCGGGTTGATTTCGGATACCCGAGCACTTTCGTTATAGCTAATCGCACTGTACGGACACATCGTGTTACAAATACGACATCCGGAGCAAAGGTCCGCAATAATTTCCGAAACGGCACCGTCAATCTCAACCTTGTTATTGCTAATCATCGCCAGTGCCCTGGCAGCGGCGGCCGAAGCCTGTGCAACCGTATCGGGGATATCTTTGGGTCCCTGGCAGCACCCGGCAATAAACACGCCGTCGGTCATTGTCGATATCGGATCAAGCTTGGGATGTTTCTCCAAGAAGAACCCGTCGGCTTTTTTGTTAAGCGACAAAACCTTACCGATTTGTTCGGCACCGTCGTTGGGTTCGATAGCACAGCTCAAGATAACCATATCCACCGGCAGCCTTCTCTTTTTACGTACCAGCGTATCTTCAACCATAACAACCAATTTGTCTTTTTCTTCGTCAATTTGAGGAATGTTGGTTATTTCAGCCGCACGCCCCCTAACAAACTTGACACCTTCATCTTGTAATCTCATATAGAATTCTTCGTATCCCAATCCGGGGCAACGCATATCGATGTATAACTGGTAAACTTCCACATCGGGCAGTTTTTCCTTTAGGAGGTGCGCATACTTGAGAGAGTACATACAACACACGCGCGAGCAATATTTGTGATAATTCTCATCACGGCTTCCCACGCAGTGGAGTATGGCAACACTCTTCGGTTTTTTACCGTTCTTTTTAACAACAACTCCGTCGGTGGGGCCTGAGGCATTTGAAAGCCTTTCAAATTCAAGACCCGTTAAAACATCGTCGAATCTTCTGTATCCGTAGGTATACATTACCTCGGGGTCAAATTGTTTAAGACCGGTGGCAACAACAATCGAGCCTATATCAACTTCAATTGTCTGCTCTCTCATTGAATGATCAATTGCATCCGGTTCACAGGCTTTAAGGCATAACATACATTCTGAACAAACGGAACAGTTCAAACACCTTCCGGCTTCATCAATCGCTAATTCATTGTCATAGCCAAGTTCAACTTCATCAAAGTTGCCTTTTCTTTCTGATACGCCTAAGGTCGGCATAACCATTCTGGATTTTGCTTTGACTTTGTCTTTATTGACTTCAAACTTCTTCGGCATCTGTTCGGCACGGCCTTCGCGTATATCCTGACCGCTTAAATATCTATCGATACTTTCGGCTGCGGCTTTTCCGGAAGCCATGGATGCAATCACATCCAACTGTCCGGCAACCACTTCGCCGCCGGCAAACACACCGGAAACATTGCTTTCCAGCGTAACCGGGTCAACTTCCAAATAGCCCAATTCGCTAAATGCCATTTCTTTAGGTAAGCTGTCTTTATTAACATCCTGCCACATGGCATTGATTACATTACCGGCTTCAAGAACAAACTCTTCGCCTTTTTGTGCCTTTGATTCGTTAACACATTTAACACCGCTTATTTTATCGCCATCGATAATTATCTCTTTAACCGATGTAAGGAACTTAAATTTAATCCCTTCGTTTTTGGCTTCCTCTACCTCGCTGCATGTAGCGGGGGTTTCGGATTCCGATTTTTTATAAAGGACGGTAACATCTTTGGCGCCCAATCTCCAAGCCACTCTGGCCGACTCAACTGCCGTATTACCGCCGCCGACAACAACTACTTTATCGGAAACGACAACATCTTGACCCGAGTTAACTTTCTTTAAGAAATCCATCGCACCGAAGACATTGGCATTATCCTCACCGGGTACGCCCAATTTACGGTTAACACCGGCACCGGTACCCAAAAAGACTGCCTTGTATCCTTGTTTAAACAGGCTTGCAATATCATTAACAGCAGTTCCTGTTTTTATTTCGACGCCTCTTTCTTTAAGATAGTCGATTTCAGTATCAACAATATTTTCCGGCAATTTAAAGTTGGGGATGCCGTATCGCATCAAGCCACCGGCTTTTTCATCTTTTTCAAAAACGGTAACAGCGTAGCCTTTCTTTAATAAATCGAAAGCGCAGGCAAGCCCGGAGGGGCCGGAACCGATTACAGCAACCTTTTCGGCCTTGGTTATTTCAAGCGGAGTCGCTTTTTCTCTGCCCATTTTTATTTCATAATCGGCAACAAAGCGCTTAAGGTCACGAATGTTAATCCCGTCGTCAACGGTGGTTCGTTCGCATTCGGTTTCACAAGGGTGATTACAAACCCTGCCGACAACACCGGCAAGAGGAATTGAATCACGAACCAAATCAAGAGCTTCCTTAAACTGACCCTTTGCAATAAGTGCAACATAGCCGTGGGCATTAACGCCGGCTGGACAAGCGACTCGGCAAGGGGATATTCCTTTTTTATTGATTACCGCTTTGTTAGGCACGGCATAAGGAGATTGAATATAAGTGGCACTGCGCAGGCTTAAGCCGACATCAAATTCGTTTTCAACCTTTACGGGACAAACCTTACTGCATTCGTCACAGCCGGTACATTTTGTTTCATCGACATAGCGCGCTTTTCTTTTTATTTTAGCTTTGAAGTTACCAACAAACCCGGTAACTTCTTCAACTTCACTGTAAGATAACAAGTCAATATTGGGGTGTTGCCCGACGCTGGTCATTTTGGGGGTGAGAATACAAGCGGAACAGTCTAACGTGGGGAATGTTTTATCAAACATCGCCATATGTCCGCCGATACTCGGCTCCTTCTCTACCAAATAAACCTTTTTACCGGCATCGGCAATTTCTAAGGCTGTTTGAATACCGGCGATACCGCCGCCGACAACCAAAACATTCGGATTTACCGAAACCTGTTTGCTTTGCAGAGGCTCATGATATTGAACACGGCTTACGGCAGCTTCAACCAATGCCTTCGCTTTTTCAGTCGCCATTTCTTTATCCGTATGCACCCAAGAACATTGCTCACGAATATTAGCCATCTGGAAATAGTATTGGTTAATCCCGGCATCTTGTACCGCCCGACGGAAAGTCGGTTCATGCATGCGAGGAGAACAAGCAGCTACCACTACCCTGTTCAATTTGTTTTCTTTAATATCGTTTTTAATAAGGTTTTGACCGGGGTCGGAACACATATATTTATAATTTCGTGCTACAACTACAGAACCTAACCCTTTGGCGTACTCGGTAACTTCTTTGGTGTTGACCGTAGCCGAAATATTGGTTCCGCAGTCGCATATGTATACACCAATCCTTACTTCTTCCATAATTTACGCTCTCCTTTACAGATATTTGGCCAGGATTTTATTCGGTTTGACGATATTTTTATTTAAGCCCAGTTTGTCTTCTTTTAACCCGAGCGCAAGACCGATAAGCTGTGTAACAAACAATACCGGCAAATTAAAATTAGTATTGAATTTGCTGTTTACTTTGGCTTGATAGGCATCGAGGTTCATTTGACAAAGAGGACAAGGGGTAATCATACACTCCGCCCCACTTTCGACGGCGTTTTTAAACAGATCGTACATCAGTTGGAGACAAAGATCCTGCTCCGATATAACAGCCGAACCGCCGCAACATTTACATTTGGAGGCGTAAGGGACAGCTATCGCTCCGACAGCCTCAACAATTTCATCCAACGCAATAGGATTTTCCGGATCGTCAAAACCAAAACGCGGTCGCACTTCCTGGCACCCGGAATAAGGAGCAACTTTTAATCCGCTTAGGGGTTTTACAACTTTGGCAGCTATTTTCTGCGTTGTCATATCGGACATTAAGACTTCAATCAATAACCTGACTTTAACAGAGCCGTTATATTCGAGACCGGCCGTCGCCAAGGCCTGATTGACCTTTGATTTTACCTCAGGCTTCATCATATGCACTCTGGCTTTGTTAAGGGTTACAAAACAAGAACTGCATGGGGTGACAAGGTCAAGTTTTGTTTTCTCGGCCAGCGCAAGATTACGAGCTGCGACGGCAATTGCTTCAAGTTCATCCAGCGAACCGTAAGGGGTTGAACCGCAACAGTTCCAATCTTCCAGTTCCTTTAACTCAATACCCAAGGCCTCCGCAATTGCTCGAGTTGAAATATCCAACCCAACCGCAGTAGCTTCCGATGAACAGCCGGGGAAATAAGTGTAGCTTTTCATTGGTCACCTCTAATTTCATTCAGTTTTTTGATAATTAGGTCAAGGTCTTTTTTACCTTTGATTTTCCTGGCCGAAAGCGGCATGCGTCCATGCGACAGAAGTTTTAGTGCCACCGAAGTCATTCCCAAAGCGGCAAAAGGATTGGTTGAGAGGTAATACCCCAACATCATTCGAAACTCGCTTACCCTGCCATTGCTTTTGATCGACTTCACAAAGTTGTCGTACACAACCGGTGTTGTTGTGCCTTTTGGCTTGTACCCATGCTTCACCGCCAGCGATTCGAGTGCATGGAACAAACTTGTCGGCTCCACATCTCTGGGACAACGTACGGTGCAGAAATAGCAAGAAAGACAACGCCACATTGAACTGCTGGAAAGGACTTCGTCGCGCATATCGGCTTTCACCATAGCTATTACTTCCGAAGGGGTATATTCCCAGATCTCCGCACTCGGACAAGATGCAGTACACGTGCCGCATTGCATGCACATATACACACCCTCGCCGCCGGGAACCTGGCTAACCTCGCTTGCAAAATCTTTAGCTAGAGTTTTTTCCATTAAGCTCCCCCTGTTACAAATTATTATTGATTATTTTTAAGAAACTCTTTATTAAATCAAATCTGTTATTTCACAGGACAACACAGCCAAAAAGCAGCGTCATGCTTCATAAATATCCATTAAGCGCAAATAGCGCAGGATATTATCAGAGGATATTACAACAATATCTTTTCAGTGTCAAATTTAATACAAGCCTTGTAGGTAAAATAAGTACACAAGATTACAATTCAGTTATTTATACTTCGAATAACTCCATCCGTTAAAAAATACTTTTTACTTTGATTAGCAAAACTATCGGCACCGTTTTTAATAAATTGAAGCTTTGTGTAAAATAAATTATAAAAACCTGTATAATACTTTATGGGTTAGAATTGAAGCAAAGAAAAACACCTGTTATAAAACTTCCTGTATACATATTATTGAAGGAGATGTTTACAAATGGCTGTTAGTGCAAAAGAAATCGAAGATTTTTATTATTTTATTGACAAAATTGCGGAATTCCACGGACACGTCTGCGTCGGTATCGCGATGGGTACCAAATCCGCCCTGGCAGCAATGCGCGTGCTGGGTTTTGACCCGTATGTCAAAAAGCACAAGGATTTGATTGTATATGTCGAAACCGACCGCTGTATGACCGATGCCGTACAAGGCGTTACCGGTTGCGGGCTTGGTAAAAGATCCCTTAAACATGTGGACTACGGCAAATTTGCCGCCACTTTCGTTAAGTTATCCACCGGTGAAGCCTATCGCGTAACAACCACCAAAGATTTTGATAAAAACCTTTCGGTAGATGAAGTTCTTAAAATAGTATCTGAAACCCCGGATGAAGAAATGTTAAAACTGGAAAGAGTAAAAGTAGATATCCCCGAAAATGACCTGCCCGGAGCCGCAAAAGCAAGGGCGGTATGTACCAAGTGCGGAGAAAGGGTAATGGACGGCCGGGCAGTATTTGAAGATGATAAACCTTATTGCAAGGCCTGCCTCTACGGGGCTTATTATAAAACGCAAGAATAAGATAATATATCAAACTGCCGGAAGGACACCAATAATACGATTTCAAAAACAAAAGGAGCCTTTTGTAAAATGGATTATATCCACATAAAGGATATTGATTGGGACGGTCTTTGGCAAAAACAAGCCGGACATGTCATCAAGACAAGCGATGAAGCCGCTGCATTTTGGGACCGAAGGGCTCACTATTATGAAAAGAATGTCGGTCGCAATACTTATGTAGACGAGCTTTTAAAAAGAATGGAAATTCCCGCAAGTTGTTCCGTCCTGGATGTCGGCGGCGGCAGCGGTCTTCTGGCCGTACCCATTGCACAAAAAGCAAGGCTTGTAACCGTGCTGGATATTTCCAACGGTATGCTCAGCCTTTTAAAAAACAAATTGGAAGAAGCAAAAATCTCAAATATAACCGTTATCAATAAAAATTGGTACGAGACAGATGTAAACTCGGAAATTGACCCCCACGATATAGTACTGGCCTCACGTTTTCTGCCGATGGGCGATAAACTTGAAGCTTCATTGGAAAATATGAATACCGTTGCACTCAAACGATGTTATGTAACATGGCGAGCCAACAGTTTTGACAAGGTTGAAGCGGAATCCGCGCGCCTGCTGGGCAAAGAATATAAACGTTACCCCGAATACCCGATTATCTTGAACTGCCTTTATAAAATGGGGATTAAGGCAGGGGTGGAAATTTTTAAATCCGAATCTGAAATGTGTTTTGATAATTTAGATGATGCCCTCAGACATTTTTCCAAAAACTCACCGATGTCTGATATAACCTCGACAGATTATAAAGATTTTGTAAGATCGCTCCTTGTCGAAAAAGACGGGAAATATTACCGATACTCTGCCACCGAATGGGCATTGATTTCATGGGAAGCCCGAAAAAGAGATGTTTAAATTAATAGATACTCACGCACATATTGATGAAGTCGAAGATATTGATAATGTTATTACTCAAGCCAAGAGCAATAACGTTGCAGCAATCGTTGCCCTTGGAATGTCTTTAACATCTAACCGAAGGGTTTTGGAGCTTGCCGCAAAATACCCTGCCTATGTATACCCTGCCATGGGGCTGTTCCCTTCCAATATTGCCGATGCGGATTTTGCGGAAAACATGCGCTTTATACAAGATAATATCGGTGAAACAATCGGTATCGGCGAAATCGGGTTGGATTACAGTAAAAGGGTTAAAGAAAAAGCCTCCAAAGAAACTCAAAAAAGTGTTTTTAAAGAACTTTTGGAACTTGCCAAGCAGCATCACAAACCGGCGCTAATCCATTCGAGATATTCATGGCGCGACTGCCTTGAACTAACACAGGCAATCGGAATTAAAAAAGCGATCTTTCATTGGTACACCGGACCGTTAGATATTTTAGAAAAGATTATTGATTGCGGGTACTTTATTTCCGCAAGCCCCGCCGCCGAATACTTTGAGGAACATCGAAAAGCGATTCAAGCCGCCCCGTTGGAGAATATCGTCTTGGAAACCGATACCCCGGTAACTTATCGTTACGGAACCGAATTCGCATACGAATCCCGCCCGTCCGATATATTAAGAACGCTGAATGCCGTATCCGAAATTAAAAATATCGATAAGAATATCGTTGCCGAAACTGTTTTTAAAAATACCCAGAAAATATTCGAAATTTCCGTTTAATACCCGCCCGCAACCCCTTTATTTTATTGACTTTGATTTAACTACATAGTATACTCTGGGCACTCGGATAGCGTGCCTATTCGGTCATTTCAACAAGGAGGATTTCAATGGAAACAAAATCGTTAAAAGCAATGGTTAAAGACATATTCGGCAGTGAAGCCGGCAAAAAAGAGTTTGCGGCAAACCCCGAAAGTGTAATGAGCAGATATAATTTAACCGGTCACGAAAAAACCGCTGTTTTGAACACTGCCTCCAGAGTCGGCTTGACGACTTCGACCTCCTCGGCATTAGCCTTTGATATCGAAGCTGCGATACTTTGGGTTTAACTTAAAAAATATTTTTGATTGAACCAACATGGACAGCGGGTTACAGAATGAGCTCCTCCGCAAAGAGATAATCGGCTTTATTTCTTTGCTGCCTGAGAGTTTTCGCGACTATGTCAGTGAGCCTTTAAAGGTAGACAGGCGTGGATTGTCAAATTCGGAGGAATCTGTGGCTCCATGGGTTCTGTTGCCCCTGATTGCCTGTGAATCCGTCGGCGGTAACGGAAAACAAGCAATACCGCTTTGCGCCGCGCTGCAGTTTTTTATTGCCGCCGGCGATGTTTTTGACGATGTCGAGGATGACGATTCCCCTTTAGCGCTTTCCGTAAAGTACGGTACCGCAATAACCAATAATATCGCAACAACTTTATTGGTGTTGGGAGAAAAAGCAATTGCAAGCCTTAAAATTAAAGGCGTTTCAGATTCTAAAACAATAAAAATCGCGGATACAGTTAACTCTTACTATTTAACCGCTTGTTTCGGTCAGCATAAAGATTTATCTTGTTCGGGGAAAATCGATATAACCGAAGAAGAATACCTTGAAATCTTAAGCCAAAAATCGGCATCTCAAATAGAATGCGCCTGCCATGCGGGGGTTCTGCTGGCAACCGAAAACACGGATTTACTTGACCCGTTAAAAGAATTCGGCTACAACTTGGGAATGATGGCACAAATAACAAATGACATCAGCGGAATTATTTACCAAAAAGATATTCTAAACAGGGAAATAACTTTCCCCGTCATATTTGCCTTATCTCAAGCCGAAAGCCCGATTCGTGATGAACTGAAGAAATATTACCAAAACCAAACGGATAATAAGCTTACCGCGGAGCAAGTTTCAAAAATACTTTTCGATACCGGTGCCATGCACTATTCATTAATTATCAAGGAATCCTATCGAACGCTGGCTGCAAATGCCGTTGAAAAAGCGGAAAAATACGGTGCCGATCCAAAAAGGTTACGGGAGTTTTTAAAATGAGCTCAAAGCAACACCAGACCGGTAAATCTGTTTTTTTAAACTTGTTAAAAAACAAGCGGACTTTGGCCGTTGTTGCTTTGAGCTTGGTTGCTATAATCATCGGCTTAGCGCTCTTTTTTGTTAGTATTAACAAGCCTTATATCGGGGTTTCTTTGCATATAACCGAAGACGGTTGGGTTGTTCAGGATTTGTATTCAAGCAGCCTTGCCGAAGAAGCGGGGATAAAAATAGGTGATAAACCGATTGAGATTAACGGACAACCGGCAGATGTTTTTTTACAGGCATTCGAAAAACAAAAACAATTTCTCGGAATCGGGCTAACCGATTTAGTTGTTGAAAACAGCGCAGGGCAAATAATCTCCGTAAGTGTCTATGACACGCCACCGCCGGTAAAATACATCTTGGAAAATATTCCCTTTCTGTTAATCTGCCTCGTCTTTTGGTTTGTAGGTTTTTATGTTTATATCAACAAACCCAAAAGCACAGTTTCCCTTCTCTTACTGCTAAGTTCGTTGGCATTCGGTTGGGCGGTAATCGGAAATGTAGCCGCAACGGCACAAATTACAGTTGCCATTCATATGGCTGTAATCGGAACCACCCTAGGCCCTTGGTTATTGTTCCACTTCCTTTTAGTTTTACCCGAAGAACGAAGCAAACTAAGGGATAATCATCGCCTTCTTTTAATTTATATTCCGGCGATTCTGACATTGATTCTGTATCCTTTTATCGGCTTTGCCAACAATGAACCGACAATCCTGTTCCGTTCAATAAGATCAATAGAACTGTTCGCCGCTTTTCTGGCGATTATAATTGTATCTATTTACAACTATACCAGCGCCGTTTCGCCGAGAACACGCCAACAAATGAAGTTATTGTTATACTCCTGTATTGTTGCCGTTCTCCCGTTTTTGTTATTAAGTTTACTGCCGTTGGTGTTTACCAATGAAATCTTAATCCCCATCGGCTACACCGTTATTTTCACTGCGGCGATACCGATCGGCATCGGCTATTCCATAACAACACGCAAACTTTTGGATATCAGCGTATTTATTAACCGCCATGTCGTATACGGGCTTATTTCAATTATTATCGCGCTTGTTTTTACCGGTTTTATCATCCCAATCCTGCTTTTTTTGCCAACGATGACAGTGGTTGAAGCCATTTTAATATCTTTGGTGTTGGGGTTTGTAGCCAGCGGGCTTTTCGGACCGCTAAAAATAACAATCACAGCAATAATAGATAAGTTTTTCTATAAAGATAAGTACGATTATTATAAAGTCCTCAGAGAATTAAGTTCATCCCTTAATGCAATCGCCGATATCAGTACCGGCTCTACGCTTATTATTAACGTCCTTGCCGAAAGAATTCGTCTTAACGGGGCTTGCCTGATTATTAAAAACAAAAGCGGAGAACACACTTTCGCCGCCTCAACCGGCGTGTTTAATAAAGAAAAACAACAAAAACAAATCTTGGAATTACTTTTAAACAAAACCGCTCATATTATGTTCCCCGATTCGGCTGTCATGGTAAATCCGGAGATTGCGTTTTTGGTTCCGCTGGTTGCCGACAAAGAAGAAATCGGTTATATCTGCTTATCCCCCAAAACTACCGAGCAGCGTTATACATCGGACGACCTGTTTTTAATCCAAGCGCTGGCGCCCGTTGCCGCGGTCTCTCTCAGAAGTTGGCTCTTAACGGCGGATTATATTGCCGAACAAAAGCAAACTCAGGCAAGGCTGTTACAGGAAGCGGAAACTTGGCAAACAACTTTCGATGCAATCCCGATGCCGATATCTTTACAAAGCAACGATTTCAAAATACTGCGCGTCAATAAAGCCTTTTCCGAGCTTTTCGCGATAGCCCCACAGGACGTTATCGGCAAGCATTGTTACGAAATTGTCCACGAAAGCAGTTTCCCGATTCCCAATTGCCCTCAAGCTAAAATGCTCAAAGATAGCCAAAAAACAACAATCGAAGTCTATCATAACGATTTTGACGAGTATTTTGAGGTAACCGTATCGCCGATTAAGGACGCCGACGGCGTAATCGACGGCGCAGTCCATATCATGAGAAATATTACGCAAGTCAAAAAGGCGGAAGAAGAAAAACGAATCCTGCAAGAAAAAGCGGAAATTTCGGGGCGGCTGGCTTTGGTCGGAGAAATGGCAGCCGGTATTGCCCACGAAATCAATAACCCGCTCACCGGCGTTATCGGATTTTCGGATATGCTGCTTGAAAAAGATATGCCGCCCGATATGAAAGAGCACGTCAAAATTATCGCTGAAAGCAGTCACAGGGTAGCCGATATTATTAAACGGCTGTTAACCTTTTCGCGCCAACACAAACCGATGAAAACAGTTGCCAATATTAACAGTTTAATTGATAACATATTACATATGCGCAGTTATGTCCTTAAAAGCGACAACATCAATGTCGTTACGGAGTACGACCAAACCCTGCCGCTGATTGAAATGGATCCCGGGCAAATACAGCAAGTCTTTTTAAATCTGATAATCAATGCCGAATATGCGGTTAAAAAAGCCGACAGACGCGGTGAGCTGGTCGTTAAAACCGCCAAATTGGACAATAAAGTACGCATATCGCTCCAGGATAACGGCACCGGCATTTCAGAAGAAACCAAAAAACGTCTGTTCCAGCCGTTTTTTACCACCAAGCCGGTCGGCGAAGGCACCGGTTTAGGTTTAAGCCTCTCTCATTCAATAATAACCGAACACGGCGGAACCCTCTCTGTTGAGAGCGAACCGGGAGAAGGGGCAACGTTTATAATCGAACTGCCGATTACCAACCATTATGCGCAAAATACATCTTCCGACCCGCCCCTGCCGGAAGACGACCCGCAAAATCCCATCAAAACATCAATACTGGTTGTTGACGACGAAATTACGGTCAGGCAGTTTATAAAATCATCTTTAAGTGATACCCAATATTCCGTAGATACCGCCGCCAACCCTGTCGATGCGCTGCAAATAATGCGAGAAAAAAACTACGATATAATTATTTTAGATATTCGAATGCCCAATATGAACGGCCAGGAATTATACAAAAAAATAATCGAGATCAAGCCTCAGATGTCGCAAAGGGTTATTTTTATTACCGGCGACTTATTTAATACCGATGTCAAAAACTTCCTCGAAATGCATAATTTACCGTCAATCAGCAAGCCTTTCGATAGGGAAACGCTGGAAGAAAAAATAAAAGATGTTTTAAGTTAAACGTATTAGCGTAAAGGTCCCAAATTTAACTTCAAACATGTTATAATTGGAACACCGGGCAGCCGATTTAGACGGAGCCGCCCCTAAATTTGAAAGCACTTTGAATTAAAAAACGCGGAGGGTCTTTTTATGAATAAGGGTAGATTCACTGAGAGGCTGTTTGCTTTACTGATAATTATCGCTTTGTTATTCCTGCCGGGCTGCAAACCGATAACATTAACGCTTACAACCACCGAACTGGCAACCACCACCTCTGTTAAAACAACTACCGCCGCCAATAGCACGGTAACCGTAACCGAAAAAGTAACCGTAACTCCGACCTTAACGGTTACCGAAACTTTAGATGTAATCTCGCCCACCACCACAACCACCCAAACCTATGACCCGTACAGTCATTACCATGGATATCTGTTGGAGGGATACCCCGAAGATATCTGGCCGCTCTACGGCAGTTTGGCAATCGTTAGCTGTGCGTTTATGATTCAATACCCTGTTTATAATAATATCGGCTACTACCAAAACAGATACAGCGTAATTTACGTAACCGATAAAAGCAAAGCGCAAATTGCCGAATATTACGGTTCCCTTTTAGATACCAAAGAGGAACATTCTTTTTTTGATGCCGTCGGCACCGTTAAGGGCTATTACGTAGATGCCTATTGGGATGATTTTATGGGTTACGGCGAGGTTTATCTAACCGTTAGTTTACCGGAGGGAAGCGGTTTAACAAGTAACCCCTTCCATACCGATTTCCCCGAAGTCATGCAAAACTATTACAACCCTAATGAATGGTGGGGAGAAGACCATGCCTGTATGAGTAACCCTCCCAACGGAACGCTTTGGTATATCAAGATGTTTTCTTTTAACGGGACCAACCAGGAGGCGCTGGCATACTACCGTGCGCTTTACGGCGATGCCGAAAGCTATAAAGAAACCGTAACCGAAAACTATTACGGGGAAGAAACGACAATCAGCGGCTATATCGGTGAGGTTCGATTTGCGATTACCGTCGGCTGGGGAGCGGCGGGTTTAATCAATATTTTCTGTGAGATACCGCAAAAATAAAAAAATTTAACCACCCAAAATGCGGAGGATTTTTATGAACAAGAGTAGTCTTTTTGGAAAATTGTTAATTTTAGCGTTAATTATGGCGCTATCGATATTACCGGGATGCAGCGATTCAAATGTAACAACCGTTACACAGGCAACAACCGAATGGGTAACGGTAACCTCTACCAAAACGGTTTCCGATGCGACAACAGTAACCGTTGTTTCAACCGTAACGGCTGATCCGGTCACAACCGTTGTTACAATCACAGGTGCCGATAGCACAAGCACAACCAAAACGACCTCAACAACCGTAACCAACGATAATCCTTACGCAAATTACCATGGGTATCTCTTGGATGGCTATCCTGAAGGTGTTGTACCCCTTTTCGGAAGCTTGGCAATCGAGCATTGCACCCTTAAAGTACAATCCCCGATGTACACTTACACCCCTTACTACGAAACCTTCTATGCCGTAAGCTACCTCACCAACAAAAGCAAAACGGATGTCATCGGATATTACGAATCGCTTTTGGAAACACAAGATGAAGACGCTTATTTTGATCTTTACGGCACCTTAAGCGGCCATTTGGTAACAGTTAATTACAGAGATGAGTACGGCGCACAAATGGTTTATTTAACTGTCACCCTCCCCCAAGGAACCGGTTTAAAATCCAACCCCTACCATGCCGATTTTCCGGAATTTTTACAGGATTACTTCCGTTATGATATATGGTGGGAAGAAGAATATCTTTGCACAAGCAATTACGGCGGAACGATTATTGCCTCCAAGTTATTCTCCTACGACGGTATGCATAAGGATGCCGTAGAATATTACCGCGCCCTTTACAGCGGTGTTCAGGGTTATGAGGAGAAAGTCGTCGATGATTTCTATGGAATAAGTACCGAAATAAGCGGTATTATCGATGATGTGCGATTTGTGATAACTGTTGATGTTTGGGGCATAGATTATACTAACGAATACAATTTTATAAGCGTTTGGTATGAAAAACCGCAAAGTTAAGGGTTAATAGCGGGATATTCCACCAAATTTACGATTTAAGTATCAAATAATACTTTTAGGTATTGCAATTTATGTAATGCAGTGCTAGAATTTGTGTGACCGTGCTTGTAATCGGTGTATGGTTATGGATAGTGTCCTTGAAGACAAATATTATCCGGTACTCCGTCTTAACACTTTGGACAGTTTAATGCCTGAAGCGATAGAGACTTTTGTTTTTCTACCCATCAGAAGTTATCACCCGTTTTTAAGCAAACCGATGTTTCCAAAAAAATAACAGAGGGGTTTTCTCTGTTTTAATTTAAAAAGAAATTAAATAGGTGCATTATTTTGACACTATCTGTCAAAGATGTGTGTTATAATCTTGGCGATAAGAAACTTTTATAAGGAGTGAGGCAATGCTAAAAAGGAAGATTATTAATTCCCTGCTTGCGCTCGTATTGCTGTTTAGCCTCGGAGCTGTTGCAGCGTTACCGGTAATAGCAGATGGAGGCGGAGGCGGAGAGCCTGCCGGGAATGTATTAAATGTGTCGAATTGGACAGCACCAACCAGTGTTACCGGCACTGCAACCCCAACCGGCCGCCAGGCAACGATTAAAGTCGGTAGCACATACCATATGTGGTATTCTGCTGACGAAGCCACGCTTTATTACACCTCGTCAACAAACCCTGCGACAGACTTTGCCGCAAGTGCATCGTGTAGCTTCACCGGAGGCGACCCTGCAAATGTCGGCAGTGTTACCGTCTTTAAAGAAGGTGCCACTTTCTACATGATTACCTACGGTGCAAATGAGAAAAAATTCGCCATTTATACTTCACCCGATGGAATAGCTTGGACTTTTAAAAGAGTAGTCCTAGCTGGCGAGGGTTCATTTGACAAAATTGATGGCCCCTTCCTTATGAAGGATGGAAATGTTTATCGTCTTTATTTCCAAGCTAGAGAAACAAGCTCAGTTAAATATTCTATATATTCTGCCAGTTACAATGGCTCCAGCTTATCAGATGAAGGTATTTTTGAGAGCCCCATAAAAATTTTACAATGTGGAGAATTAGGTAAGTGGGGACAGACCTTAATGCATCCGGCTGTTGTTAAAGACGGCGATATGTATTACATGTGGTTCAGTTCACATGATGGTAAGAGTTCTCAGCAACAAATCGGCTTTGCGTCCTCGGAAGACGGCACAACTTGGGTCAATAGCCCCGGCAATCCAATTATTCTTCAAGTAACCCCTCACTACGGATTTGCCGAACCATCCGTTATTAAAGACGGCGATATTTGGCGTATATGGTATACATCAAAAGATGCATCATCGGTAAAATACATGGAAGCTGCCGGACCCTTTGAATTTTCTTCTATCCAAGCAGCCATCAATGCCGCTGAAGACGGCGATACTATTCAGGTGGCAGCGGGTACGTATAACTTAACTGAACCCATCGTCGTTAATAAAAAGGTAACCCTTACCGGAAATACAACGGCTCCGGAAACAGTTGTCCTTAATGCCCCGACAGACGGCGATGACCGTGAAGTATTCCAAGTATTATCCGACGATGTTACCATCCAAGGGTTCACTATCCAAGGCTCAAAAGATATCCAAAAAGGTGGTTCTTGGAACTCTAACCCCGGTATCGCTGTCGGCGGCGATAAGCTGATGCTTGTTAATAAACCTACCGGCGCCACCGAATATACTTTCAATTACTGGGGCTTTGCCGTTAAAAATATAAATATCCTTAATAACATAATTACGAATAACAGTTACGGCATTTTCCTTTTCCATTCACAGAATGTCGTTATTGAAGGAAATAAAATTTATAACAACACCCGTGATGCCAATACATGGTCCGGAAAAGGTATTGCAATATACACCAGTAAAGACATGGCAGACCCAAGTAAAGTTAGCAGCGGAACTGTATTACCGCACACTAACAACATTACAATCAACGACAACGAAATCTATGGAAATAAGCTTTACGGAATTGAACTCAACCACTCAGAGGCATACCATGGCGGTACGGGCGGACCGTTTGATGTTAACGTAAAAATAACCAACAACACAATACACGATAACAGCGGACCGTTGGACGCATTGGGTGGAGCGCTTGACTATTCTCGAGGTATTTCAGCTAACGGAAATGAAACTAATGTTACGGTAACAGGCAATGTCATCTATGGCCATACCGCGAGTGCCGGTGCCAGATTTAGTCCTACCAATGCCGGAATACGGTTGAATAACAGCCATGGCTGGACAATTCAAGATAATGAGATTTACGGTAATATGCGTGGCATATATGCGTACGGAACTTCTACAAATATAACCATAAATGCAGGCTTGCTTGGTCCTAACCTTATTTACGATAACGCCCAAGGCATTTGCGTGTCAGATGGCACCGTCGGAACGGTCAACGGAAATAATATCTACGATAACGATGTGAACACATGGACTTCTGACGGTATTAATCCTGCCGGTGTTATTAACGGCGGTAGTAATGAACTTGACGCCACCAATAACTGGTGGGGGGATGCCAGCGGACCGAAAGCAACATCCAACCCCGATGGTGCAGGCAACGCAGTTTCCGATAATGTCAATTTTGACCCTTGGTTAGGTGCTATTCCGGTAGATGATCCGTTTAGCGGCGATTTAGACCTTACCGGCGCTTTAAGCTATTCAGTAAATGGTGACGGCGAAGTTCTGGAAACGGTAGCAGCAACTACCGATGATGAGAAGTTCAGCATTACAATCCCTGCAGGAACCACCGCAAAAGACGAAGATGGTAATCCTTTAGCCGGGTTTACAGTCAACACAACCGAACCCGAAGAATTTGTAGGCAATCCGCCCGCAAACGCAAATTCTATCGGCACTATTTACGAGTGGGGTCCTGCAGGCGCAACATTTGACCCCTTCATCATATTCGAATTTAAATATGAATACCAATTGGGGATGGACGAAGATAATCTGGTTGTAATGTATTATGACGGCAGTGAATGGGTAGCACTTGAGAATTGTGAAGTTGACAAAATAAATAAGATTGTAACAGCTTATGTTACTCACTTTACCCCATTCTCACTGTTCTTATCCGGAACAGTTACAACCGGAACTACTACTACTACTACCGGAACTACTACTACCGGGACGACTACCGCTACAACTTCTACTGTTACTTCAACGGCTACAAGTACATCAACAACCACAAGCACGTCAACCCAAACAGCCTCGGGCGGTACGACAACTTATACAACTACAATTGTCCAAACCCTAATAGTTCCGCAAACAGTGGTACAAACCGTTACTGAGCCGACAACGGTAACACAACCCGGTAAAACAGTTACCCAAACCGAAACCAAAATTTCGGAAATAACGACTACTAAACAGCAAACATTACCGGCATCAATATCGACAACTACCGCCACGCAAACCGTGGTTCAAACGGATGAAGTCATAAACTGGCCGATGGTCGCTATAATCGGCATGATTTCCCTGCTAATCGGCGCGCTGGTAGTGGTAATCTTTACAAGACGCGTCTAACACAAAATAATAATCGAAACGGTATTATCCGAAACGATACGGGCCTCGCAGCTAAACCCTGCGGGGCTCGTTTTTATCCCGCAAAGGTTTTAGCCCCTGCCTGTTAACCTACACATCAAAACCTTTTTGACGAGGTAACTGCCAAACAGTATAATAAACCTCGGTATAAATACCTGCCGGCTGTTTGCAAAATGTTAACAGTCGGTTATTATGTAAACTTACTGCGGTAGGTTTAGCACCCCAAGGAGAGGTGTCCGAGTGGTTCATGGTGCCGCTCTCGAAAAGCGGTCTTCGCGCAAGTGAAGCGTGGGTTCGAATCCCACCCTCTCCGCCACTAATTCCCCCGATAATTTTCCGCGCCGCAAGGAAAGATAAGTGCAAATAACGGATAAACTGAGAGCCGAACTTCTTAAAAATGCCGATGAGGCAGTGCGTCTTAGCGGCAAACGTTTCTTTAAAGAAGAAGTTAGACTGCACGGCGTTAAAACACCGCTTGCTCAGAAGATCGGCAAGACTTTCTTTAATGATTTCAAACAAGAAAAGAGTAAAGCGGAAATCTTTGCCCTGTGCGAAAAGCTATGGCAATCGGGCTATCTGGAAGAACAAATTATTGCTTGCGATTGGGCTTACGGGTTGCGTGAAAAGTACGAACCGGCGGATTGGGAAATCTTTGCCGGGTGGATTAACAATTACGTTTCAAACTGGGCATCCTGCGACACGCTCTGTAATCACAGTGTGGGGCATTTTACGGAAACCTACCCCATTTATGTGTCCGGGCTCAAAACGCTTGCCAAATCCGCAAACAGATGGGCTAAACGCGCCTCGGCGGTGTCGCTTGTAATACCGGCGCGCAAAGGGCTCTTTTTAGACGATATCTTTGAAATTGCGACTATCCTTCTCCAAGATCCGGACGATTTGGTGCAAAAAGGCTACGGGTGGATGTTAAAGGCAGCCGCTGAGGCGCACCAGCAAGCGGTTTTCGATTTTGTTATTGCCAATAAAGAAAACATGCCGCGAACGGCTCTGCGCTATGCGATTGAGAAAATGCCGCCGGAACTAAAAGCCGCCGCAATGCAAAAGTAGCCAAACCTGCGCTGGAATTAAAAGATAAAATATACTACAATATACCGAATTGTTTAATTAATGCGGCCGATTTGGAGAGGTGCTGGAGTGGCCGAACAGGCACGCCTGGAAAGCGTGTGTCGGGGCAACCTGACCGTGGGTTCGAATCCCACCCTCTCCGCCATTTTTTTGGTTGTTTAAAGTGTTTTGTTGTCAATTTGTGCCCTGCCTCGGTGTTATTTTCCCAGCGCATCCGATTTAACACAAATATTTTCTTTTGGGCTTTTATTATTGTTTAAGCAAGCCGATGGCTTGCAGGGCGACGCTGTCATTGTGGTATAATAACAGCGCTTTATTTAAACTATGTGATAAGGAGAGTTGCACTATGCCTGAGGCAATCATTTGGTTTAAGGACATTTCCAAAGAAGACGTCCCGATAGCCGGCGGAAAAGGGGCTAATTTAGGGGAAATGACAAAAGCCAACATACCGGTTCCTCCCGGTTTCGTTGTTTCCGTAAGCGCCTACTTTGAATTTCTGGAAAATTCCGGAATCGTTGAAGATATCCAACCGCTTCTTAAATCCCTGGACATCGAAGATACCAAACAACTACAACGCGTTGCCAAGATAATCAAAAAAATGGTCTTGGATTGCCCGATAATGCCCGAATTGGCCGACGAAATTAAAGCGGCCTATAAACAATTGGGCGGCGGGCTGGTAGCTGTTCGCTCTTCGGCAACCGCCGAAGACCTCCCCGAAGCCTCGTTTGCCGGACAGCAAAGCACTTATCTTAATATCGAGGGCGCCGATGAGGTTGTCGATGCGGTGCTTAAGTGCTGGGCATCCCTTTTTGAACCGCGCGCTATTTATTACAGGGTTCAGCAAGGCTTTGACCACTTTAAGGTTGGCATCGCCGTACCCGTCCAGAGAATGATTGCATCCGTTACCTCAGGGGTTATGTTTACCGTTGAACCGGTAACCAGCAACACCAGAGAAATTGTAATTGAAGCGATTTACGGCTTGGGAGAGGGGTTAGTTTCGGGAGAAGTAACCCCCGACTTGTATATTGTCGATAAAGAAAAACTTTCTATTTTATCGAAAAGAATCAGCAAGCAGAAGAGCCAGCTTGCCAGAAATCCGGTTGCGGACGGTAAAGATATTAACACTTGGCAGCTGATTGATAAAGACTTACAAGGCAAGATTAAACTCTCGGACGCCGAAATTTTAGAGCTTGCCCAAATCGGTAAGCAGATTGAAGAACATTACAACTTCCCGCAGGACATTGAATGGGCCAAAGAAAACGGGAAGTATTATATTTTACAAACAAGGCCGGTAACCACAATTAAGGAATCGGTAGAGGAAGAACCCGAAATTAACGCCCCCGTACTGTTAAGCGGCGTTGCCGCCAGCCCGGGTCTTGCTTCGGGGCCGGTTAAGATTATCTATGAGCCCTCTCAGTTAGACAGGGTTCATCAGGGAGATATTCTTGTGACCGAGATGACCACCCCCGACTTTGTTCCGGCAATGAAAAAGGCGGCGGCAATTGTTACCGACCGCGGCGGAAGAACCGCGCATGCCGCTATCGTCAGCCGCGAACTCGGAATTCCTTGTGTTGTCGGTACCGATCTTGCAACATCAACCCTAATCGATAAAAAGATTATTACCGTTGACGGTTCAAAAGGTAAGGTTTACAGCGGTAAAATCGCCCGCAGTATAACCACTACTAAAATGTCGAATATCCTAAGGGAATCCTTAATTACCAAAACCAAGGTTTATGTCAATTTAGCCCAACCTGAACTCGCTGATATGATTTCCGTACGTAATGTTGACGGTGTCGGCCTGTTAAGGGCGGAGTTTATTATTGCCCAAATCGGTGAACACCCCAAATACATGTTAAAACAGAACAGGGGCAACGAATTTGTTGATAAGCTTTATAACGGCCTGCTTTCTTTTGCCAAGCCGTTTTATCCGCGCCCGGTAATTTACCGAACCACCGACTTTAAAACCAACGAATACCGGGACCTTATCGGCGGACGCGATTTTGAGGAAACGGAAGAAAACCCGATGATCGGTTATCGCGGAGCCTCCAGATACGTTACCGATATTGATTCGTTCCAACTCGAAATTGAAGCAATTAAGCGTGTCAGAAGAGATTATAAGAACCTGCACGTAATGATTCCTTTTGTAAGAACGGTCGACGAACTGAAAAGAACCAAAGCTATCTTGGAAGAAAACGGGCTTGTTCGCAGTGAAGATTTCAAGCTCTGGATGATGGTGGAGGTCCCCTCCAATATCTTCTTAATTGAGAAATTTTTAAGTGTCGGGATTGACGGTATTTCAATCGGCAGTAACGACCTAACCCAGCTGACTCTCGGTATTGACAGAGACAGCGCAAAACTGGCACCGACTTTTGACGAACGTAATGAGGCCGTTCTTGTTGCGCTTGAGAGGGCCGTTACCGTTGCTAAAAGCATGGGGGTTACCGCATCGATTTGCGGACAGGCTCCTTCGGTATATCCCGAACTGACCGAGAAACTGGTTTCTTGGGGAATCACTTCCGTTTCGGTCAGCCCCGATATGATTGGCACCACCCGCCAGATAATTGCCAAGGCGGAAGCCAAACTTAATCATAGATGATCCAAAATTTTAATATTCGACAAAGAATTGAAGAGCGTGAGCTGCAACTGTCAAAGTTTGCAGCTCGAAGCGCCTTATCTCGCGGCAGGGAAAGATACGAAGAACCATGCCCCTTGCGAACAGCATTCCAACGCGACCGCGACCGAATTATCCATTGTAAATCGTTCCGGCGCCTAAAACACAAAACTCAGGTCTTTATTGCCCCGCTTGGTGACCATTATGTTACCAGGCTAACGCATACCCTTGAGGTTTCCCAACTGGCAAGAACAATTGCCCGCGCCCTAAACTTAAACGAAGACCTCACCGAAGCCATTAGCCTCGGGCATGACTTGGGGCACACCCCTTTCGGGCATGTCGGGGAGGATGTGCTAAACGAACTCTATGATGAGGGGTTTAAGCATAACCAACAGAGTTTACGGGTGGTGGAGATTGTTGAGAACGATGGGAGGGGTTTAAACCTGACATGGGAAGTAAGGGACGGGATATTAAACCATTCCAAGCCGGGAGATACGATGTACGGGGAGAATTGGGGAAAAGTCGGAACGCTTGAGGGCGAAATCTGCAAAATATCCGACTTAATCGCCTATGTTAACCACGATATCGGGGATTCAATCAGAGCCGGAATAATAACCGAAAACGACCTCCCCTCTTCCACGCTGAAACTTTTGGGGGAATCCCACGGGGAGCGCATTGATACAATGGTAAGCGATATTGTCGAAAGCTCGTGGGCAGCCAACGGTAACTGCGAGACCTCGGAAAGACCTTCCATTAAAATGAGCAAGGAAATTCTGGGAGCCACCAACGAACTGCGGCAATTTCTTTTTGAAAAGGTTTACCGCGTTCAATCCAAAGAAAAGGAATCCTTAGCGGCCAGAAAAATTGTTAGTAAACTCTACAAATATTTTTTAAATCATATCGATGAACTGCCGCAAGAATACAGGCAGCTGAGCGACAAAACCGAAAGATGCGTGGTTGATTATATTGCCGGTATGACAGACCAGTATGCAATCAACCTTGCCAAACAGATTCCTTTCTAGATTTCGGCAGCTAATTATTGCGGCACGCCCCCGGTTTTTATTGCAACCCAATTGGAACAACACCATCAAGAATATAACGGAATTATGTAGTATAATTATTAAGAACTATGAACATTATTGAAGAAGTAAAACAAAGAATCGATATTGCGGAAGTTGTCGGGCAATCTACCAAGTTAACCAAAGCCGGTAAGAACCTTAAGGGCTTGTGCCCTTTCCACAGCGAAAAGCACGGCTCCTTTTTTATTTACCCCGACGACCAAAGGTGGCACTGTTTCGGCGCCTGTAACGAAGGCGGAGATGTTTTCTCTTTTGTTATGAAACAGCAGAATATCACCTTTGGCGAGGCTTTGCGTTTACTTGCCGAAAAAGCCGGCATTGAGGTACCGTCAACAAGCGGGCAAAAAGAAGACAAAGAAAAATACGATAAACTTTACCAAATTAACCAAGCCGCCGCACAATATTATCACAATGTAATTGTAAATTCGGAATACGGCGATAAAGCCAAAGCCTATGCCACAAAAAGGGGCTTAAATGAAAAAACAATCTCCGATTTTCAATTGGGATACAGTTTAAACAGCCGCGATGCACTCAAAGCTTATTTGCTTAACAAAGGTTTTAGCGAAAATGAGCTTTTGGAAGCCGGGGTAATCACAAAAACCGAGGGCAAACAATCGCATGATGTTTTTAGCAACCGCTTTATGTTCCCTATCTTCGATATAAAAGGAAGGTGCTGTGGATTTGGCGGAAGGGCCTTTGAAGATAATCAGGCTAAATATATTAACTCCCCGCAATCGGCTATTTTTGATAAAAGCGGCACCCTCTACGGGGCTAACTTAGCCTCACAATCAATCCGCCGGAATGATTTGGCAGTCCTTGTTGAGGGCTATATGGATGTTATTATCGCCCATCAATACGGTTTTGCGAATGTTATTGCTTCGATGGGCACCGCTGTTACCGAAAAGCAGATTAGCATCTTAAAAAAAATGACCAAAAATCTGGTGTTGGCACTCGATTCCGATGCCGCCGGTGAAGAGGCTATACTGCGTTCCGTCGAATACGAAAACTTAATTGAAAACGAAATTAAAGTGGCGCTTATCCCCGCCGGAAGCGATCCTGATGATGTGATACGCAAGGACGCCTCCGAGTGGCAGAAGATTGTAGAGAATGCGATTCCCTTAATGGATTATACCTTTGATACGGTTACGGCAAAGCTGGATTTAACTACAGCCAAGGATAAAACGATTGCAGCCGAAAAACTTTTGCCGGTAATTGCGCAAATGGCGGATAAGGTGCGTAAAGCTCACTACATGCAAAAGTTATCGCGCCTTATCGGGGTAAGCCTGCGCGAACTTGAATCAATGGTTAAAAAGCCCGATTATAAATTCGGTATCAAAAAAGAGGCTTCCCCAACCCCAACGGGAACGCCCCGTAAATTTTCCCAGCCTCTTGAGGAATATTGCTTGACCTTACTGCTGCAATTTCCTAAACTTAATTCTTTCAAAACAAAAATTAAGGCGGAATACTTTGAAAACAGCGAAAATCGAGAGGTGTTTTTAGCACTTACGAAAACAGAAGATTTAGATTCCGTTAGGGATAATCTTGACTATGCGATTCGGGATTATTTGGATGAGCTGTTAACCAAGGAAGTGCATCCCGATAAAATTGAACAAAAGATGTCTGTTTGCATACTCAGGCTACGTGAAAAGTTCTTGCGCAAACTTGAAACAGAGCGAGAAGTGATTTTAGCCGCCGAGGCGGCATCCAAAGGCAGTATAGCCGAGCTTAACAAGTTGGCGGAACACGGGATTGACGTAAGCGTTGAGCTAAAAGAAATTTTTTCCAAAAAATCGGCCGGTGGGTTTTACAGAGGAGATATTGATGAAACAAGAAAACGATAAGAAGACTAAGAAAACAACAACAAAAAAGAAATCGGAGACTCAACTTGAAGAAGGTTTAGCCGAAAAAGAGAAAGAAGAGTCGATTAATGATGGGGGCGCCGAAGAAGATTTTGCAATCGACGATATGCCCGAAGACGAATTTAACCCCGAAAAGGAAGAACTTGAGGAGGAACCGGCAAGCGAGCAGGATATTAAGCTGACGTTACTCGGACCGGGTGAAGAACCGGGAATAGTTGACGATCCGGTTCGCATGTACTTGCACGAAATCGGCCGCGTTTTATTACTGACCGCGGAAGAAGAGAAAGTCCTTGCCAAAAAAATGGAGGCCGGCAGACGTATCCGTGAAATTAAAGAAAACTACATTGAACAAAACGGACGAACGCCTACGGCTACGGAAATTTTGTTGCGGATGCTCGAAGATCTTTCAAACCAGATAGATATATTGCATCTTTTACAAGAGGAACTGGCTGTTCCTCTAACCGAAAACTTTAAAGAGAGCATTGCCGATACTGCGGTTATTAATAGCGTTGCCAATGAAATCGACCAGAGACTGCCGCAAAATATTGCCCAAAAAACAGAGCAGCCGGTACCGGATATCGAACAGGCAATCATAAACCTTTATTTAAACATAACCTTGCTTCCGAAGGATCTTTTGGCTGCAATTGACGATAATGTCCAACTGGCGGACGTCAAACACCTGGTAACGGACCAAGCTTTTATTGATTCCGTTACGGTTTTCGACGACAAGTTTCAATCTCATATCGATAAAATCCTTAAGGACTCGGACAAATCTGAAAAACATTTAATCGAAGCCAACTTAAGGCTGGTTGTCAGTGTCGCCAAAAAGCATATCGGGCGCGGCATGCCGCTTTTGGATTTGTTGCAGGAAGGGAATATGGGTTTGATTCGTGCAGTGGAAAAATTCGATTACCACCGCGGGTACAAATTCAGCACATATGCCACTTGGTGGATTAGACAAGCGATTACGCGTGCCATCGCCGACCAAGCACGCACAATCAGAATCCCCGTGCATATGGTAGAAACAATTAACAAGCTTTTAAGTGTTACCAGAAACCTTTCTCAAGAACTGGGACGCGAACCGACGCCTAAGGAAATTGGAGATGAGTTGGAGATTTCGACGGATAAGGTAAGAGAAATTATTAAAGTTTCACAGCTGCCGATATCCCTTGAGGCGCCCATCGGCGAAGAAGAAGACAGCCACCTCGGCGATTTTATCGAGGATCAAAATGCGCTGCCGCCTCCCGATGCCGCCTCCCGCCAGCTTTTAAAAGAGCAAATCGAAGATGTGCTGGATAGCCTAACACCGAGGGAAAGACGTGTATTGCAGTTAAGATTCGGCTTGGAAGACGGCCGCAGCCGTACGCTTGAAGAAGTCGGGCGCGAGTTTAATGTTACCCGCGAACGTATCCGCCAAATTGAAGCAAAAGCCTTGCGCAAACTGCGCCACCCCTCTCGCAGCCGCAGGCTCAAAGATTATTTGGAATAATCGATACATTATAAAACATTTAAAAATCCGCTCGCCATTGCCGATTAAAGGCTTTCGAGCGGATTTTTATATTTGTTATCAAAAACTGCCTTTACGAGTCCCAACATGCCGGATTAGAATTAAGCAGACACTCGGAGAAATCCAACCAGACCATTCGGGAATAGTTCGTTTGATAACAGAGAGACTGTATCAATGAGCCGAATGAATTTAATAGTTTCCTTCAAAAAGTCCGCTATGTTATGAACCCTTACAAAAAAGTACTTTCTTCTCCAACTATGCTAAAATAACCTCAAATGATACCTGTCAGATTAAAGATTCGCAATTTTATGCCCTACCGCGGGGATATGCCTTCGTTTTCTTTTGAAGGTATCCAAACCGCTTGTATATCCGGAGATAACGGGCATGGTAAATCCGCCATTATTGATGCCTTAACATGGGCATTGTGGGGGGAATCACGCGCTAAAAATATCGATGATGTAATCCACATCAAGGAATCGGAAGCAACCATTGAATTTGATTTTATGGCTGAAGGGCAGCTTTACCGCGTAATCAGAAAACGTGCCCGCCCCAAGAAAGCCACCGCCGCCGGACAAAGCAGCCTCGATTTAATGATCTTTGATAACGGTGAATTTAAGATTATTTCCGCAGATAAAATCAACGAAACTCAGGCGAAAATCACAAATGAAATACTGCGGATGGATTATGATACATTTATTAACAGCGCTTTTTTAAGACAGGGCAACGCCGACCAATTCACGCGCCAGCAACCGGCAAAACGCAAAGAAGTCCTCTCCAATATCCTCGGGTTGGATATCTACGATAAGTTAGAAAGCAAGGCGCGCGAAATGGCTCGCAAGCAGCACGTGGATATCAAAACAACAGAAAAATTAATCCAAGATATTGATTCCGAGCTTGCCGATCAAAATGAACTGAAAAGCAACCTTGAACGGGCCGAAACGGAATTGCTGCAAGCGGAAAAAGCGGTTAAAGAGAAGCAAACGGAACTTGATAACGTTAAACAAAAAAGGCAGGCTTTAGAAAGCAAAAAACCGCAGTTACACCAACTTGAAGAGCATATTTCATCCATTAACAAGCAGCTTGACCTGCGCATCAAAGAAAAAGAGCAGCACGAAAAACAAATCAGCGGATACGAAAGCCTGATTGTTGAACGCAATAAGATTGAAAAAGGGTATGAAAATTTTAAACAGGTAAAGGCGTTATGTGACGAGTTTAATATTAAACTGCAGGAGCTCAACAGCCTCAAAGACAGCCAAAGGCGGTTCGAACGTTCGGTTGAGAGCGCCCTATCCGAATTGAACGCTAAAAAAGCGGAGCTTCAAAAAATAATCGAGCGACTTACCGATAAAGCACAAAAACTCGAGCAATACAAATCGGAAATGGCAAAAATCGAAGAAGCCATCCCGCGACTGGAAAAAAAGGAAAAGGATTTTGAGGATAACAAACAAAAACGACAGGCTTTGCAATCCGCAGTTGCGCAATTAAAGGACAACCAAGAGAAATTAAAGCTGGAAATTGACGGAATCAACGATAAGCTTAACCTTTTATGTAAAGAGGGTGAAAATGTATGCCCGCTCTGCGAAACAGCACTCGGTAAAGAAGGCTTGGATATTATACGCGCAAAATTCGGCAGTGACCTTGAAGCAAAAAATGAGCTCATAAAACAAAAAGGCTCTGAAATAACCGCGCTGTTAGCCGAAGCTCAAAATATCGAAAAAGAGTTATCGGAAAAAGAGCGAGAATTAAAAAGTAACCGCGAATGGCTGCAAAACCGTGTCGGTAGCCTCAAACAATCAATTGATGATGCAACGGAAGCGGCAAACGAACTGGTTGAGCAAAAGGAAATGCTTGCCGATATCGAACATAAATTAGAAACAAAAGATTATTCGGTAAGCGAACAGCAGGAATTAAAGGCTATTAACGCCAATATAGCATCGCTTGATTACGATTCCGAAAAACATAAATCATCGCAAAAAGAGCTTGCGGAGCTTGGGGAATTTGAAACCAAAAAGCGACAATTGGAAGAAGCAACGCGTTACTTGGCAACCGAAAAAGAAGATTTGGCAAAAACAATCGTCGCTTTAAACGACCTCCAAAAACAACTTGAAATTGATAACAATAAAAAAGACTTGATTGAAAAGGAACTGGAAGCTCTCTCGCAACTGGAAAGCGAATCGGAGCAAGCGGAAGAGATTTTTAGGAAGGTGTCTGCGGCCCAAAAAGAAGCCCAAGAAACAACCGTCAGGCTCAAAGCCCGTTTACAACACCTCCAAGACCAAGAGAAAAAGAAAAAAGAAAAAGAAAAGCAGTTAAAACTTCTTACTAATGAGATATCCATCTACGACCAACTGGCGCTGGCATTCGGCAAAAAGGGAATTCAGATGATGCTAATCGAATCATCTTTACCGGATGTTGAAAACGAAGCCAACGATTTACTGGGACGGATGACCGATAACCGCATGCACGTAAGATTTGAATCACAAAAACCCACCAAAAAGGGCGATGTCCAGGAAACGTTGGAGATTATTATTTCCGACGAGCTCGGATCAAGGCCTTATGAAACCTACAGCGGGGGTGAGGCCTTCCGTATTGACCTGGCTATCCGCATCGCCCTATCCAAACTGCTGGCAAAAAGAGCCGGAGCGCCGCTCCCTACTTTGATTATAGACGAGGGTTTCGGCTCGTTGGACAGTACCGGAATCGATAAAATAAAAGAGGCAATCAATTCAATTAAAAACGACTTCGAAAAAATAATTGTTATTACTCATATCGAAGAACTGAAAGACGCCTTCCCCAGCCGCATTAACGTTAGAAAAACGCCCGACGGGTCGGTAATAGAACTGAACTAGAACTCACAATTGCCTGATATGTTTTTCACCGAAAGATAATTTGCAAAAATGTTGATACCATTGGGATTAATATCCAAGGCATAGTGAAAATATTTCAAGGCTTCTTCATATTTTCCTAGCGAAGCGAAAGCTTCACCTAAGCAATTAAGATTTTCCCATGTTTCACAACCGTATAAGATAGCTATACTACAATCCAATACTGCGTCATTAAAATTACATAGTGCATACTGGATAAGCCCTCTGTTTGAATAATAGACAGCTTTAGACGACCCGTCGTTATCCTGACTTAATTCAATAGCTTTATCAATATCCATCAACGCTTTCTCAAGCATATCTATAGACCAATAAGATAAAGCCCTGTTGTTATATGCACAAGATAACTGAGCGTTAAGTTCGATTGCCATATTAAAATCAGCAATAGATTTTTCGTATTCCTGAATACTTCCATAAGCAATTCCTCGCAAGTCATATAGACAAGCGTTATCCGATTCTGACTCAATAGCTTTGGTTAAAGCACTAATTGCCAAATTGTAATTGCATTCGTTCAGGAAATGCCGTCCAAGCATCATATTAATTTCATTATTATTCATAATACATTCATTATAACATGCTGATTTCTAATATATTTGTTGGTACAGTTTTACACAATCAAAATGTAAACCCTTACAATATCACAAATGTTATGTTATACTGGCGCTGAAATTAATTTGGGTCAGAAAAGGAGTTATAATGGATTTATATTTTGATGAAAAATTCAAGGATAATGTTATCAAAGCTTGGGAATTAAACAAAAACGAATTAAATGATGTATATTATCATCCTACAAAAAGAGAAATAGTGAAAAAATGTATCGCTTTATCTTGTAAGAAACCTTTAACTAAACTACACCTTAAGGAAAAACAATTCAAAAGTACATCCAGTGAAAAGTGGTTGGAAGCATACATAATTCAAGCTGCCAAAAAAAGCAATAACTATAAAAAGGCTTTTAAGCTAAACGGCTTGGACAGCCAATACTATTTTTTGTACTCCCAATTAAATCTTACAGGCATCCGCAATAGCGAGGGCAAGTATACTAATCGCCCCTTGGATTGTTTACTGTATGAGCCGTCTACTCAAAAACTAATACTTTGGGAACTTAAAAAGGACAGAACATTAAAGCATGCACAAGAAGAATTGGAAACGTACGCCTATGCATTAGAAAAGATAAAAAATGAGTTGACAGAAGTATTTAGTAAAATTTACAAAGGAGATTTTAACGGTATATCGGAAATTGAAAAATATATTGTTTGGCCCAAAGTCAATAGCGATAGAAGTATTGAAATAAAGCCTGATGCTTATAAAATAATAGAATATTCGTCCGACTTTGATATTATAAAAAACAATAAATTAACAACGCCGTGGGACCAGTACAAGAAATTCGGCGATAAAATGACAATTAAATTTGAAAACTTACCATCTGCGAAATAGCCAATGAAACTCATCATCCATCGTGGTACAAAGGAAATCGGCGGCAGTTGCGTAGAATTAAAGTCGAAAAAAGCACGGATTATTATTGATCTGGGGTTGCCGCTGGTAAATGAACAGGGAGAAACATTTGATAGTAATACCTTACAAGATAAATGCGTCGCCGAATTAGTAGAAAACCATGTACTCCCACCAATAGAAGGTTTGTATAAAAGCGAACAGAAATCGGTTGATGCCGTTCTTATATCTCACCCTCACCAAGACCATTACGGCCTGCTTAGATACGTAAACAATGAAATCCCCGTTTATTTAAGCAAAGGTGCATACGCACTAATACAAGCATCCAATATTTTTATTCCGGTAAAAACAGAACTACAAAATGTAAAAATATTCGAAAACAGAAAGTCTTTTATGATTGGTGACATTAAAATTACCCCGCGCTTGGTTGACCATTCCGGCTTTGATGCGGTTGCTTTTACAATCGAGTGTGAAGGTAAGAAGTTATTTTACTCCGGTGATTTTCGTGGGCACGGACGCAAAAGCGTTTTGTTTGATGTACTATGCCGATATCCGGAAAAGGACGTGGACTACCTTTTGCTTGAAGGCTCAATGCTTGGCAGAAAAGAATGTTCATTCTCCAGCGAAAAAGCTGTTGAAGATGAAATGACAAGTATCTTTAAGAATAATACCAACGTAGCTTTTGTGTTTTGTTCATCTCAAAATATCGACAGGATTGTTTCAATATACCGTGCGGCAAAACGCACCGGAAAAACAACTGTAATCGACCTTTATACCGCTTATATTTTAGACAGCATTAAAGACGTTTCAAAACACCTCCTCCAATATTGGTGGGATGGCATTAGAGTTTTCTATTTCCAACATCATTGCAGGAGCCTAATTCAAAGCGGATTTAAATCTTTTACCTATCAAGTAAAAACGCACAAGATTACGATAGAAGACATAAACAAAAACAAGGATAAATACGTAATAATTACTAAAGATAACACTGTATTCCCCAAGCTTCTTAACCGCATAGACAACCATAGCGGAGTAGTGGCAATTTATTCACAATGGGAAGGGTATCTTAAAAACAACAATTTGCAGGATTTATTGACACAAAAAGAAATCACGTTCAAGAAAATACATACCAGCGGGCATGCGCCGGAGGATGATTTAAAACGTCTGGTAAACAGTTTTAACCCAAAGCATATAATCCCGATTCACACCTTTTTCCCCGAAAATTACGAAACACTGTTTCCGGGCTACGACATTAAAAGGTTAAACGACGGCGAGGAATTTATTTTATAAAGGAATCTATTATGGGGAAATACAATACTTTAAGCGAATATCTGGTAAAACAAAATTTGACTTCATTATCCTTTGATTTTCAGCAAATTGAACAAATTATCGGCTCTACGCTACCATCTTCTGCATACATTCATCGAGCATGGTGGGCAAATACCTTGTCTCATCCTCAGGCTAAATCATGGCTTAATGTTGGCTGGAAAGTAAGGAATGTTGATTTTAAAACACGAATGGTCAATTTTCTGCGTCCGCTAATTTTGTATGTTTTTAAAGCTTCAGGCAATAAAGATACTACAAGTCTAATACTAACAACTGATGAAGACGGAATAGTTTTTATTCTTAATGGAGCAACAGCATCTGCAACTACTAAATATTCGTGGAGACAAATAACTCAAACACTAATAGACGTAAACCCTAACATATTCGGAGAAATTTCATATCAACCCGACCATCACATTTTCCCTGAAATGCTGGCCGAATTAGGTTATTCTACAGTAAATTGGGAAACTGGAGAGTCTTGGATTCCGTAATAGGTAATTGATATAAAGCTATAATCCCAATTCCTCCGCCACACCCTGCATCGCTTTCAATCCGAGTTCGATAAACTCGTTCAGTTCCAAATCCAGTTCACTGCAAGCGGCAATCTGTTCCCTGTTGGCACCGGCAGCAAAACTCTTTTCCTTAAATCTTTTGGCAACCGATTTTACTTCCACAAAAGCCAGTTTCTTCTCGGGACGCACCAAAGCGGCGGCGGTAATAAGCCCTGTCAGCGGGTCGGCGCAATAGAGCGCTTTATCAAAATTGTTTTCGCGTTCCACACCCAGCATTTCATTGTGACACAAAATCGCATGCGTCATCGCCTCATTGGCACCGGCTTTAGCCGCCATTTCAGCGCTAATCTTGCCGTGGACAGTCATATCATCACCGACGATATCAAGATCGATATCATGCAAAAGGCCGGCAATCCCCCACTCCTCCTCATCCTCCCCAAAACGCCTCGCCAGCGCCCGCATAATGGCTTCGGTAGCAATCATATGTTTAATCAGGTTCTGATTTTTGATGTTTGCCTTAACAATTTCTAAAGCTTTTTCTCGATCCATTTTATCTAACCTTTCCGTTATTTTCGATAAGCCCAATACAATATTTGAGCCGCTGACAATTCAATATAACAATTATACTTTATGTAAACAATGCCTTGTTTAAGTATTCGCCGGTCGCCGAGCCTTTGGTTTTAGCAATCGTTTCGGGGGTGCCAACCGCCACAATTTGGCCGCCTTTATCCCCTGCCCCTGGTCCCAAATCTATAATCCAATCGGCGTTTTTGATAATATCCAAATTGTGTTCAATTACCACCACGGTATTACCGGCATCCGCCAGCCTCTGCAGGACTTTTAACAAAGCCGCCACATCTTCAAACGATAAGCCGGTTGTCGGCTCATCTAAAATATAAAGCGTTTTGCCGGTAGCCCTTTTGGCAAGTTCGGTCGCCAATTTCACTCGCTGTGCTTCGCCTCCGGATAGCGTTGTTGCGGATTGACCGAGGTGAATATACCCCAATCCGACGTCATTAAGTGTTTTGAGCCTGTTTTTAATGGAAGGGAAATTTTCAAAGTGCGCCAGCGCCTGTTCGACAGTCATATCCAACACTTCGGAAATATTCTTGCCTTTAAAATAGATATCAAGGACTTCACGATCGTAACGTTTTCCTTTGCAAACTTCGCAAGGAACGGTAACATCGGGTAAAAACTGCATTTCAATCTGAATCAGGCCGTCTCCGCGGCAAGCCTCGCACCTTCCGCCCTTAACGTTAAACGAAAAACGCCCCGGTTTATAGCCTCTCAGGCGCGCTTCGGGCGATGTGGCGAAAAGCTCGCGCACATGGGTAAACAAACCGGTATAAGTTGCGGGGTTACTGCGCGGGGTACGCCCAATCGGCGATTGGTCGATATTAATAACCTTATCGATATTCTCAATCCCCTCAATGCTGTCAACCGCCCCCGGGTTCTCTTTGGCTTTATAAAGAATCTGGGCCAGTTTTTTATGTAAAATATCACTGATTAAGGTGCTCTTGCCGCTCCCCGAAATTCCGGTAATACAAACCATTTTACCGAGCGGAATGGCAACATCGATATTTTTAAGATTGTTCTGCCTTGCGCCCTTAACGATAATTTGTGCCCCGTTGCCGTTACGTCTTTTTTCGGCGATAGGGATTACTTTACGGCCGGAAAGATATTGCCCGGTCAGTGATTTCTCGGAGGTTAAGATATCCTCCAGCGGTCCGCTGGCAACGACATAACCACCGTGTTCACCGGCGCCCGGCCCCATATCGATAATATAATCCGCCGCACGCATCATTGCTTCATCATGCTCGACAACAATAAGGGTATTCCCCAAGTCTTTAAGCTCTTTAAGCGTTTTAATAAGGCGGAAGTCGTCGGCCGGATGCAAGCCGATTGTCGGCTCGTCGCAAATATAAAGCACCCCTATCAGCCCGCTGCCGATTTGGGTCGCCAAGCGAATTCTCTGACCTTCTCCACCCGAAAGCGTCCCCGCCATACGGTTTAAGGAGAGATAATCCAGACCAACGTTTTGTAAAAACCCTAAACGAGCCTCAATTTCCTTTAATATTTCGGCGGCGATTTTGGTTTCACGATTATTAAAAACAGAAGTTTTGCCTGCCAACATTTGAACCCACTGCAACGCCAGTACAACCGACATCGAAACGATATCATCGATATTTTTATCGCCGATGGTAACCGCCAATGCCTCAGGCTTTAATCGTTTACCCTTGCACGAGTTGCACTCCCGAGATACCATGTAACGCTCTATGTACGCCCGTGAGGCTTCCGATTCAGTATCGCGGTGCAATCGTTCCATTCTGGGAATAACGCCCTCAAAACCGTCTGTGTACTCGCGCTCTTTACCGCGCCGGTCGCGATAGGTGTAGCGGAAATCGCTTTCTCCGTACAAAACAAGGTTAATTTGTTCGGGTGTTAGGTCTTTAATCGGTGTTTTAACGGAAAAACCGTGACGCCTGGCCATTTCGCGCACGGAATACATATACCAGTTTTGCCATTGATAAGGGCTAATCGCCCCTTCTTCAAGTGTGAGGTTTTTATCGGGAAGAACCAAATCGGGGTCAACCTCCGGCTTGGCCCCAAGCCCCGTGCAATCCGGGCAGGCGCCGTGCGGACTGTTAAAACTAAATGTTCTCGGTTCGATTTCCCCCAAACTGATACCGCATGTTACACAGGCAAAGTGTTCCGAAAAAAGAATTTCTTCGCCGTCAATAATCGAAACCAAAACAACCCCGCCCCCCAGTTTCAATGCCGTTTCAACCGAATCGGCGATACGGCTCTGGCTGTCGCTTTGGCCGATTACGAGCCTGTCAATCACCGCCTCAATGGTATGCTTTTTTTGTTTATCAAGCTGAAAATCTTCGGAGAGGTCGTGTATTTCATTATCAACACGCACGCGGGCATATCCCGATTTGCGTAAATCATTAAAAATATGCTGGTACTCACCCTTGCGCCCTTTTACAAGCGGAGCCATTATCATCACCCGCGAATCCTGCGGCAATGATTTAACGGCATCCACTATCTGCTCAACGGTTTGCGCCGCAATTTCGCGGCCGCAATTCGGGCAATGCGGGTGGCCGGTGCGGGCAAAAAGTAACCTCAAATAATCGTAAATCTCGGTAACCGTCCCCACCGTTGAACGCGGATTACGGCTAACGCCCTTTTGGTCGATTGAAATCGCCGGGCTTAAACCTTCGATGTAATCAACCTCGGGTTTTTCCATCCGCCCCAAAAACTGGCGCGCATAAGCCGAAAGCGATTCCATATAACGGCGCTGTCCCTCGGCGTAAATAATATCGAACGCCAAAGAGCTTTTACCGGAGCCGGAAACGCCGGTAATTACGACCAGTTTATCGCGCGGAATAGTTACATCTATATTTTTGAGGTTATGCTCGCGGGCACCCTTAATAAATATTGAATCTAAAGGCATTTTTTCTCCTGTCTAATATTGTATCACCGGCTTAAAATACGAACAAGCAAACGGCCTGAAATCAAGGCAAACTGGAATGCAGATTGGATTAAGGGAGCCGGAAAAACATTTTGCGATTGGTATTAATTTGTTTTGTGAGAAAGGCCGCCCATCTCGTTTTCTTGGTCATCGTCCTTTCTTCTGCGGCCGAAAATCAAAAAGAATATAGACCCAAGCAAAGGCAGAGCAAACGCAGTGGTAATAATTCCCCACAAAAGATGTTGGTTAATCCCGCCGGGGGAAGGAGCGATTGAAGTTGTTTCGGTGAGGCTCGGAATCATAACCCTGTACAGCGAAAGATGGGTCAGATAGACGGTTATTACATTGTTTTCGGTATCAACAAAGCTTTCCAAGGCAACCCATTCATTTTTGCTGTCATCATAGAAGGCAACGTAAATATCTTCTTCGTTAACCCCTTCCGGAATATCGCTGTCGTTATAATAAAATTTCAAAAACAGCGGCGGGAAAAAAGTTGCCCCTTCGGAATGAAACCTGTATGTCGCCCCCAATCCCTCGGAACCCTGCGGAGGGTCGGGCGGATTATTAAAAAGGCATCCGATTAATTCGGCAAGCGGTTCCCCTTCCAGGTTCAATGCTGAAGTACCTTTCGGAATCAGTAAAGACAGTGTTCCGTCCGAGGATACTATTTCAACATCCTGTTCAATCAAACCGTTATCATCAATAGTGTATTCACTCATATAGCCGTCGCAAAACCCGATAATAATAACGTTGGCGTTATTTGTTGTCGTAACGGTTGTTTCGGGCTTTTCGGTCGTTTTTGTATCGGTAGTTGTACCGCCGGTAGGATCGGTGGTTTTAGTTGTTGTAACAATCGGCGGTGTTGTTGTTTTCTCGGTGGTTGTTGTCGTTTTGGTAGTTGTCACAACCGGCGGCGTCGTCGTTTTGGTTGTTGACGTCGTTGTTTTTTCGGTTGTTGATGTTGTAGTCGTTGTTGTTGTTAACGTCGTGGTTGTGGTAGTTGTGGTTGTTATCATACCGGAAAGGGTATAGTTAATATCAAAAGAAAGAATATCCCCCTGCACGTCGTTACCGGCAGTAGTCGGTAATTCCCACGTCCAAGTCAGGGCAACCGTTTCACCCGGGTTGATATTGGCTATTTTAATATAAGTTGCGCCGTCCGCGCTTTGCGGAAAGGCTGAGATTAAATTGGGCAGCGTGATATTGGTTTCAACGCGCGGCGACACAACTCCAAAGCGCATATAAAGCGATAACTCGCCCGGCTCATCGGTGTCGCCCGTTTCGGAACTCGGATTCAAGCCTTCCAAATCAACGATATTGGAAATCCAAATATAAAGGTCACCAACGGAATTGCCGTTATTGCGTACGGTAACGTCTTTGGTCCCACTGGCTCCCGGCATAACATCGGATTCGGCCCAAGGCACAGAACCCTCGCCGCCGATAACCAACACCAACGGATCATCAGCCAAAACATACGCCTGCGGTGTCATCCCCAACAAGCACATGACAGCCAACAATATCGCAATAAATTTATTTTTAAACAGTTTCATATTATTTATTTGCACTTTCAATCGCCGTTACGCCGCACCGCCGACTCTAAGAACAGTCCTTGCGCTGACACTACCTGTATAAGCCCCTGTACCGGTTGCCACAACCCTCAGATAACTATAGTTATACTGAGAATTCTGAATGTAATATGTGTTAGTGGTAGCCCCTGAAATATCGGTAAACGTTGTGCCGGAGCCCGTATCCGAGCGCTGCCATTGATAAGTAACGGTTGCGGCGGCAGGCGTTAATGCCCCTGCCGTCAGGGTATTCCCGACAAGCGGTGTACCGATAACCGCCGCCATTGCGGTTATCGGGCAAGCAGTTACCGGACCGACAGCCGCGCTTAAAACCGACTCTGAATATTCACCCGAGCCGATTGCTTCAACCTTAATATATTTATTAAATTCATCAGCGGTTAACTGATAGGTGCTTGAAGTCGCCCCGCTGATATTGGAATATGTTCCGTCAACGGTATCCGCCTTTTTCCAGCGATAAGTGGCAGTCGCCGCGGCAGGCGTTAAAGCGCCGGCGGTTAATGTTTGTTCAACCTGTGCCGTGCCGCTGATTGTGCCGATTGCCGTTATCGGTGTCGCTTCGGATACTACCGGGCCGATAGCATTACTGTAAACGGTTCCGCTGTAACCGTTGGTACCGGTTGCTTTAACCTTGAAATAATAACCTTCATCGTTTTCGGTAATATTATATGTGTTGTAAGTAGCGCCGATAATATCGGCATAAGTGCCGTTTTCCGTAGCGCTCTTCTGCCACTGATAAGTAACCGCAGCGCCGGACGGAACCGGAGTTCCGGCAGTCAACATCTCGCCGACAACGGTCGAGCCGGAAATATTGCCGATGGCGGTAAGCGCAGCCGCCGCTACCGGCCCGATGTAATCACTAAATACAATGCCGGTATAAGCGCCCGCGCCGGTTGCCATAAGCTTAATATAATGGTTGCAATCGGCGGCAGTCAGCTTATAAGTACTTGAGGCAGCGCCAACAATATTATCGTATTCCCCGCTGGCGGTATCGTGTCTTTGCCATTGATAGGTAACCGTAGCCGCGGCAGGCGTTAAAGCGCCGGCGGAAAGGGTTACCCCAACTTCGGCAACACCGGAAATATCGCCAATCGCGGTAACCGGTGTTGCACTACCGGAAACACGAGCCGATGTAATCGCTTCTACAGAACCGGTATACGCGCCTGTACCGGTAGCAACCACCTTAAGGAAACCACCGTTATCGGCTCCGCGCACGGTATGTGTATTTGAGATCGCCCCGCTGATTGGATTCCAAGTATTTCCGTCCCAGTTAGAAAGATGCCATTGATACGAAACCGTAGCGCCTTGCGGTGTCAACGCACCTGCCGTTAAGGTATAACCTTGGGAAGTTGTACCGATAACCGGGCCAATCGAAATTAGCGCCGTCTGTCCTACTGGGCCGCGGTAATCACTGGTAACCGTACCGGAGTAACTGCCCGAACCGGTGGCTTTAACTTTAATATAATAATTAAGATCGCCTGCCGTTAATATGTAACTGTCGCTGGTTGCGCCGGCGATATTCGAATATGTTCCTTCGGCTGTTTGGCTCCTCATCCACTGCCAGGTAACCGTAGCGTTGGCAGGCGTTAAGGTACCGGCAACCAGCGTTTGGGCTACCTGCATCGTGCCGTAAATAGCGCCGATAGCGGTTATCGGTGTTTGCGTTCCCGTTATAACGCTGATTGTACCAACGTTTACACTGCCCGTATAATAGCCGTTACCGGTCGCAACAACCCGCACGTAGGTGCCTAAATCGTCACCGATAAGCGTATAATTATTGGCGGTTGCTCCGCTGATATCTGTCCATACTCCGCTTACTAACCTCTGCCACTGATAATCGGCAGTTGCGGTTGCAGGCGTTAACGCTCCCGCGGTTAATGTTTGCCCGACAACTGTCGTACCGATAATCGAACCGATGGCCGTAATTTGACCCTTGGCAATCGGCCCCATATAGGCGCTGGTAACCGTGCCGGAATAAACGCCCGAACCGGTCGCCTCAACCTTAATATATTTGGTATAGTCGTCATTTGTTAGCGTATAAGTGCTTAATGAAGCGCCGCTAATCGGCAGATAAGTTCCGCCCGAAGTGTCGCTTCTAAGCCACTTGTAGGTTGCCGTTGCGCCTTGCGGTGTTAAAACGCCAACCGTTAAGAGATGGCCAACCTCGGCAACTCCGCCGATGGTATCAATTGCCGTAACCGGCGTGGAGCTTTCTTGTACAAGATCGGAGGTAACGGCATCAAGGGTGCCGGTATAAGCGCCCGTGCCGGTCACAACAACCCTAAGATAGCGATTGGTGTTGGCTGACCATACCTTATATGTATCGGAAGTAGCCTCAGCATTAGATTCAGTCATACAATTAATCCATGTTCCGTTATCGTACTGCTGCCATTGGTAAGTAACCGTTGCTCCGAGCGGATAAACGGTGCCTGCAGTTAAGGTTTGGCCGATAACGGTTGAGCCGATAATCGGGCTGATTGAAATCAGTTGTCCGCCGGCGACCTGTGAAGTCGGAGAGCTGGTAACCGTGCCGGAATAGCTTCCGTAACCGGTTGCCTCGACCTTAATATATTGTTCGTAATCGGCGACGTCCACAACATAGGAATCGGAAGTGGCTCCACTGATTTCGGTATAAGTTCCGTTTTGAGTACTGCTAATCAGCCATTTGTATGTCGCTGTTCCGTTAGCAGGAGTTAAGTCTGCGGTTAGTGTTTGCCCCACTCCAACCGTTCCGATAATCGAAACCGCAGTTAACGGTATCGAATCGGCAGAAACGGGGCCAACATAGGCGCTGGCAACACTGCCTTTATATCCGCTTGTACCTGTTGCCATGACCCTTAAATAGTTACTGACATCACCGGCAATTATAGAATATGTAGTCGAGTTTGCGCCCGAAATATCCGAAAAAGGCGAGCTAATTGATGAGCTTTTTTGCCATTGGTAGGCTACCGAGGCGGCGGCAGGCGTTAAAGACCCTGCCGTTAAAACTTGGCCAACCTTAGCCGTTCCGGAAGTGGCGCCGATATCGGTTACTTGAACTGAGCCGCCGTCCAACGAATAATAAACGCGTACCTCTTCTAAAACGGGGGTCGCTGAATTATCATTAGTTGTAAGGGTGGCGCGCCATTGCATATAACGACCGGCAGGAATGCCTGTTTGAATCGGAGATGTGCCGGAAGGACTGCTCCAAGAGGGGCTGCCGGAATCCTTGTTAAAGGGGGTATCCGATGCGCGCACTTCAAAGGTGATATCGGTATCGACGGGAAGTGTCGAATCCCAAATCACCGCATCCCAGCGCGTGCCGCTTTTTTCGCTGTCGAAAACCTGTGAGGTAATAGTGCCGGGGGAGCTAAAAACAGCCAGTTTAATATTGCCGGGGCTGTCGGCGGAATCGATATTGGAGAACAAACCGGCATCGAACTGACTGCGGTTTGTTTGTCTCCAAAGCCACGATGTCCAAGCGGTAAACTTATTATCAAGCGAGGTATCGGTATCAAAGAGCCCCATAAAAGCGGAAATAAGCTGTTTTCTGTACATAAATGCCAGAAAGACCGATATGGTTGTCGCTTGTAAAAATCTCCGCCTTGTAATAATGGCTTTCTTGTTGTCTTTTTCCGCCATCATACAATCCTAATTGATTATTTGTTCCAATATAAAGGTAATATCAATCTGCGCGCTATCACCCTGCACTGCGTTGATATTGGTATCGTTCGGCAAAGACCAAGTCAGCAAATAAACGACAGTATCGTTTGTGCCGTCTTTGGCATCCATTGTCAGGTTTTGAGCATCCAGTACAGCCTCCAGGCCGCTGATTGCGACCGGATTGCCGTTTGAGCCCAAGATATAAGTAAAGTTAGATTCGGCTGCCGCTTGTGTCGCTCCCGCACCGCGCTGAAGGGTTACCTTTAAGAAGATATCCAAATCACCCGTGTCGTCGCCGTTATGATCGTTAACGCCGGTTTTTTCTTCCGGTTCGGTAACTTCGCCTTCATCGAAGGTTAGGAGACTATCAATTGTTAATTTGCCCGGTATATTACCGTTATTGGAAAGCACCCACTTAATAGTACCTGTTTCGCCGGGTAAAATGCAATCAAAAACGACCTTGCCGTTGATACCGTTGCCACCGGCTGTAACGGTATAGTCTGAGGCATCGCCCGAGTACGAGCCGGATGCTGTGGAGATTAAATCCAAAGTGCCGGCGGTAAGCTCGTTACCGGTTGAGGTTTCGGTATCTCTGAAATAGGCATACGTTCCCCCTACTATGCCTACTAACAAGCATAGGGCCAGTATGATTCCTAAGATTAAGCCCAATGTTTTGTTGCTCATTTAATGATACCTTTTAATTTCCTTTTGTTTACCTTGTGCCACTAAGTGTTACTACTGTTATTTTTACCTTTGGTTAAAGTAACCCGGCACTATAAACCTGTTAAGTGTTTTTAACCTGCCGTTTTGGCAAACCGCAGCCTGCCACCTACTACCCCCCTTGTTTTCGGGTTCGATTACAAGGGGGGCAGTGATTCTAAACGGCTAATCTTTTAAGCTTTAAAGAATTAACTTTAAGCAAGTTTTAAAAGTCCAAATGTTTTGTTAATTAGTCATCCAAGTGCTGACCGGAATTCTGGAATAAGCCAAAGGTAACTGTTACGTCAACTACGTCACCCTGAATACCGTTACCGGTAGCAGTGGGTATTGAGACTTCGATGTAAAAATCTTTTTCATCACCTTTGTCTATACCGGCGAGACCTTTAATAATTACTCCATTCAGTTCGTCCATTGTAATTTTGCCATCATTATTTCCAGCAACATCTGCTGCTTTTATATCGAGGTTAACGAATGCGCCAGAATCTTTATCAAGCAAGTCAACAGCACCATAGGTTAATTTCGTAATCTCAAGCCAAGTCGCCGCGTCAATATCTGTTTTGTCGATACCAAGATAATCGTAATCATCTTCGTTGGTGTAGTCGACCTCAAATTTAATATCAACACTCGCGCCATCAACGTTGCCGGCGTTTTTAAGGGTTACAGTTCCATCCTTTATATCTCCGGGTGCCAAATCATCGCCCCCGAAACTGCCAGTTACACCGCCGTCCACAAAATCGCCTAAGCCATCCTTTAACTTGAGGTCTAAAATACCGGCAGTAAATATGTTATCCGTGCTTGTTTCTGCATCGCTAAAGTATGCCCAGGTGCCGCCGATTACCAAACCGATAATCATTAAAGCTGTAATTGATAAACTAAAAATCTTTTTCATTTCTTTCTCCCTTTTTTATTTTTTTAATTTTTAATTTTTTTTTTAATTCTTGTTTTCTAAATTGTTAACCGTTTGTAGTTTCTTTTTAATTTGTTTCCTTTTTCATTTTCATCTTCATTATTCTGTCTTCCTCTATAAGCCCCCTCCCTCCTTGATATCGCTAAATTTTCTTGTTTGCTTTTTAAGGGCAGCTTCCTCAAATTCATAACATGTTAAAGCTGCCGTGCCTGCCTCGTTCAGAGGTAATTTAAATCTAAGCTGTTGTTTTATGCATTACCTCCTTAACGATCTCTCTAAATATCAAACCGACAAATATAATTGCGGGAACAATCACCACTAAGTACCAACCGAGCTTTGTGCGCATAAAGTTAACGAGATAGCCCAGTTTGGGTATTTTGAAAATATAGGCACCGACAATCTGAGAACCGACAATCGTTTCGCTGTCTTTAACCGCATCGCCCTTGATGGTGTAAGCGCCGTCCTCGACGGAAACCACGCGATGGGTAACAAGCTCGCTCCCGTGCCTGTAGGTAACTATTGAACCGGGTCCGACACCGCCGGATAAGAACCCGCCTACGGGGCCGGTAACAATAACATCACCCAAATTAAGGGCGGGAACCATACTCTCACTCTTAACCATATACATATTATGGTTAGGTGAAAAATAGATAAAAGCTAATCCGGTTACCGTTAGTGCCAAAATTATAGAAATAATCCATGTAAATATTTTCATAACACTCAAAATGTTTAAATTACTTTTTTTTAATCAGTTCCCGTTGCAACAAGGCAACCCGTTGTTTTCAACCTCTTCAACCTCGCAGTTGTAAGCCTTAAGCATTTGCCCGATTGTGACCTCTCCGATAACATCCTCACGCATGGTGGCTTCGGGATGGACGATGTAATAATTGCATCTGCCTTCTTTAACTTTCGTTAGGAAACCGGATTTGGCAAGGTTATCAATAATAATACTGACGCCCCTGATGCTTAAATCGGTTACCTCGGCAATTTTCTGCATCGTACTCCGCGGATTTTGCGCAATGTAAGCAAACACAACACCGTGACTGGTTAAAAAAGACCAATTCCTGTTATCCATACTCATTTGCTTATACCCTTCCTTTAGTATTACCGCACTTCTAATGCCCTAATTTTGTTACTTGCATTTCGGTACTGGTAATTTACTTCTATTACTATAGTACTATTTTTTTTATTTGTCAAGTGCTTTAATACTATGCCTAAAAGCCCTGTTTTGTGCCTAATTTAGCGATAGTACTATATGAACCGGTGATAAAATACCCCCTGCCGCTAAAAAACTTTTTAGAAATTGCGGAAAATATTTTTAATTTGCCACAGAGTGCGATGATTGGTAATATCTATATTAAGAATAATTACTTTTTTAAGGTTAAAATTTTAGGTTAAGGAGTACCCTATTATGAGTAAGCTGTACGATATTATTATTATCGGCGGAGGGCCCGCCGGTCTGACCGCCGGACTTTACGCCTCACGCAACAAACATTCGACCCTCTTAATTGAAAAGGGGCTAATCGGCGGAATTACCAACGAAACCGAAAAAATCGATAACTACCCCGGTTTTCCGCAAGGCATCAGCGGTATGGATTTAACCAACCTGATGCACGAACAAGCCCTGCTTTACGGAACGGAAGTCGTAAACGACGGCGTAACAGCGGTAACCATTAAAGACAATATTAAAACGGTTAAAACATCAGGCGGCGATTATTCCGCCAAGGCGCTTATTATTACCGGCGGTTCTGAAAGACGCAAAATGAATGCCGTCGGCGAAAATGAATTCAGCGGTAAGGGCGTTTCGTACTGCGCCACTTGCGACGGACCTTTTTTCCGCGATAAAACGGTGGCGGTGGTGGGGGGCGGCAACGCCGCTCTGTACGAAGCATTGCATATGGCCAAGTTTGCATCTAAAGTCTTTTTAATCCACCGCCGCGATGAGTTTAGGGCAACGCCGGTGGTTCAGGATAAAGTTTTTGCCGAACCGAAGATTGAAATTATTTGGAACGGCGTTATTAAAGAGGTTAGCGGCGAAATGTTTGTAAAGCAAATCAGGCTTGCCGATACCAAAACCGGCGAGGAATCTTTAATTAACGTTGACGGGGTTTTTGTTTCGATCGGGCTTGTTCCGAGTACCGACTACTTAAAAGATATTGTAACCTTAAACGAGAGGGGCTCGGTGATTGTTAACGACCGAATGGAAACCGGGGTGCCGGGAATTTATGCCGCCGGTGATATCCGCGCAAACTCAATCCGCCAAGTGGTCTCCGCTGCCGGTGACGGGGCGGTTGCCGCAATTTCTGCCGGAGATTATGTTGAAAATCGGTTTAATCCGCAACCTTAATGCAGTATAATATAAGCGAGTATTTTTGTTAAAGGACAAGAGAGATGAATGTAGTTTTTTTAAAGAATGTTGCGGGCGTTGCCAAAGCGGGAGATGTTAAAGAGGTTGCCGACGGGTATGCCAGAAATTACCTGATACCGAATAAGCTGGCGGTACCGGCAACCGAAAACGTTAAAGCGGAGCTTGCCAAACAAGCCAAAGCCCAACAGAAAAAGCAGGCGCAAATGGAAGCCGAGTTTAAGCAAACGGCAGAGCAAATCGAAAAAGCGAACCTGGTTTTAAAAGCCAAAACCGGCGCCAACGGGCGTCTTTTCGGCTCAATTACCGCCGCCGATATTGCCAAAGAACTCGAAGGCTCCGCCGGAATTATTGTTGACAGACGTAAAATCGAGCTGCCCGAACCGATTCGCGAGCTGGGCGCTTTTGAGGTTATTGTTAAACTTTACAAAGATATCAATGCTAAATTGAAAATAACGGTTCGAAGCCTGGAGGAAAACTGAATTGTCGGCTGAGCGCTTACCGCCATATGATATAGACGCCGAAGAAGCCGTTAACGGTTCGCTGTTAATCGATGGGAGCGCTATTCACGAAACAATTGTTTTTCTAAAGCCGAAGGACTTTTACTCCGAGCCTAACCGCTGGATTTATCAGGCGTGTTTAACGCTTTACAGGCGCGACGAAGCAATTAACCAAATCACCGTTGCGCAGGAGCTGGAGCGCGAGGGGCGGCTGGAGAAGAGCGGCGGGGCGGCCTATCTGAGCCGCCTGGTTTCGATTGTGCCGACTTCGCTTGATATCGAACACTACGGGCGCATTGTCTACCGCCTTTCGATAATGCGGCAACTGATTATAGCTGCCGACAGTATCTCTAAAATCGGCTATGACGCCGGCCCCGATGTGAATGTTTCCTTAAACAAAGCCGAGGACTTGCTGTTTCAACTGCGCCAAGAGCATATGCTCGACTTTGTGCATATTAAAAATATACTTGACGGCTATTTTGAACCGCCGCCCGCCCCCAGCGAGGGCGTCGCTATCCCGCAAATATTTACGGGGCTGCACGGATTGGATGATTTGTTGGGCGGTTTTAAACGTTCCGAAATGATAATTCTGGCTGCCCGCCCCAGCGTCGGTAAAACAAGCCTGGCGTTAAATATTGCGCGTAACGCCGCCGTGGATCAGGGGGCTTGTGTCGCAATTTTCAGCCTTGAAATGTCTAAGGACGCTCTGGCGCAAAGGCTGCTTTCGGGCGAAACGGGCATTAACGCCAACCGCTTGAAACTGACCTTAAATACCGAGGAAGAGGAACGCAAGGTAATGGAAGCAATCGGTGTTTTATCCGAGGCTTCTATTTTTATTGACGATTCGCCGCAAGTACAGGTGACCGAAATGCGCAGTAAGGCCAGCCGCTTAAACTTTGAACGTAAGATTGACTTGATTGTCGTTGACTATTTACAGCTTTTGCAGGGTGATACCCATAACAATAACCGCGTTCAGGAAATCAGCCTGATTTCGCGTTCGTTAAAGGCCTTAGCGCGCGAGCTTGACGTGCCGGTGCTGGCGGTTTCCCAGCTTAGCCGTGCGATTGAAAAGCGCGACAAACACGAGCCGATGCTTTCGGACTTAAGAGACAGCGGCAGTATCGAACAGGATGCCGATGTTGTTATTTTTGTAAGCCGCGAAGAAATGATTTTCCGCAACGAAGAAGATTGGCGGGCGGCGCACCCCGACGAAGAATACCCGCGCGGTATCGCCGATATTATTGTTGCCAAAAACAGAAACGGCCCGACCGGTAATACTAAGGTACGCTTTATTAACAGGCTCACCAAGTTTGATAATTTAACAACCGCCGGAGTGGATTAAAATGAAGGCTTTTAGCGGGTTTCCGGCTAAAATGAGCTTTACCCCCGTTCCGAACGCCTTTATTAACAACCTGTTACCGCAAATTGACGATATCGGTGAGCTAAAGGTAACCTTGCATGTTATTGAAGCGCTTTACGCTAAAAAAGGGTTTCCGCAGTATGTTGCTTTTAGCGAACTGGCGGCAAATGCGAGTTTAATCAGTAATTTCAAAGAAAGAGAAGTACCGGCGGACGGGCTGAAAGAGGCGTTGCAAAAAGCGGTGGCACGCCAAACGATTTTGGAACTGGAAACCGACAAGGGCGCGCTTTATTTATTAAACACCGAGGCTAACAGACAGGCAGCCGGGAAAATAAAAAGCGGCGTAATCAAGATAAAAGGGATTGCGGCGGCGGAAACCGCAGCGGTTAATATTCCCGAAGATATTAATGTTTTCGGGTTATACGAAGAAAATATCGGGATGTTAACACCGATGGTTGCCGAGGAATTAAAGGATATTATTAAAATATTCCCCGAAGATTGGATTGCGGACGCCATTAAGGAAGCGGTGAAACAAAACGCCCGCAAATTGAGTTACATTGTAGCGATATTGGAACGCTGGGCTAAAGAAGGTAGGAGTGATGGAGCATATCGGCGAGATATTCAAAAAGACGACCCCCAAAAATACACCGGCGGCAAGTACGGACGTTACGTCCAACGCTGAAGAAGAGCTTTCCGTATCTTCCGGTTGTGCCGTCTGCCAAGGCGCCGGGTTCGTTTATCCCCTGTTGGCAACCGGTAAGCCGGATTATACACAGGCAGTTCCGTGCGAATGCTTATACCAAAAAAGCAACAAACAACGCCAGGTTGTGCTTGAAAAATACAGCAATATCGGCTCGTTAAAAAGGCTGACCTTTGCCAATTTGATTCCGCAAGGCAGAAGCGGCGCGCCGACCGGACAGCGCAAATTCGAAGCCGCCTATAACGGCGCCAAGGAGTTTGCCGCTAACCCCGACGGCTGGCTTATTTTTATCGGCCCGAGCAGTTCCGGTAAAACCCATATCGCGGCGGCAATCGCCGGCGAGCGGATTAGCAAAGGACACCCCGTTTTTTATATTACCGCCGCCGACTTATTGGATCATTTGCGTTCGGCTTTTAGCCCCGAAAGCGAGCTGACTTACGATAAACTCTTTGAACAGGTACGCAATACGCCGTTACTGATACTTGATGATTTAAGCACCCATTCCGATAAGGCTTGGGCCAAAGAAAAACTCGACCAGCTTTTAAACCATCGCTTTAACCACGAACTGCCGACCGTTATTACCGCCACCCCACCGATACAACAGCTGGGTGACCGAATTATAAACCGCATCACCGACCCGCGTTTAAGCAAGGTCTTTTATATTGAAGAGCAAAACGGCGAAACAAACGACGCCGGTTGGGGCGAGGGTTTGGAACTGCAAAAACAGATGACTTTTGCTAATTTTGATTGGAAAAGGGTTAACTTGCCGCTCTCCCAAAGAGAGAATTTGGAACGTGTTTACAGGCTGGCGCTTGAGTATGCCAAATCACCCGACGGCTGGCTTGTTTTGCAGGGAGTTACCGGCTGCGGCAAAACGCATTTGGCCTCGGCAATCGTTAATTACAGGTACGAAGCCGGCAGTAAGGCCCTTTTTATTTTCGTGCCTGAATTCTTGGATCACCTGCGCTCGGCATTTAACCCCGACAGCAAGGTTTCGTACGACCAGCTTTTCGAAAAGGTAAAAACAACGCCCCTGCTTGTACTGGACGATTTCGGTGAGCAAGCCGCAACCGCCTGGGCACGCGAGAAGCTTTATCAGGTAATTAACTCGCGTTATAATGCGCGGCTGGCAACAATTATTACCACGCGCTGTTCGCTTGATGAAATCGACAGCCCGATTCGTTCGCGCTTTATCGACCCGAAAATCAGTATTACTTTTGCGATCGAAGCCCCCGATTACAGGGGTGACAGCGCGCCGGCGCAACCCCAAACCAAAAGGTATGCAAAAACCTATCCCCGAACCAAAAAAGGGTAGTCGAGGCCGTTGATAAAAGGGTAAGCGTTCAGCCAAAAAGAGGGTTTGAAAATATGAAAATTGCGGGTATTTAACAAGTAAAACTTGCCAGCCCGCCGTTTTTTTCGATACAATAAAGTAGTTTTAAGTATTGTGAGCCATAAGCTATGCATAATAGTCCGGTATTGGTACTTAATCAGAGTTACGAACCCTTAAGCATTTGCCATGCCCGCCGAGCCATCGTATTGATGATTGAAGGGAAGGCGGAAATGCTTGAGAACGGGAAAGGTTATGTCCGTTCGGTTTACAATATCTTCCCGATACCGACAGTAATTAAACTGGACTTCTTCGTTAAAAGAACACGCCGCCCCGAGCATAAATTGACCCGCTTCGGGGTTTTTCATCGCGATAACTATATTTGCCAATATTGCGGTAAAGCCGAAAAACAACTAACGATTGACCACGTTATTCCGCGTTCGCGAGGGGGTTTGCATACTTGGGAGAACACCACCACCGCCTGCGTGCCCTGTAATTTGCATAAAGCCGGCAGAACACCGGAGCAAGCCCGTATGAAACTGCTTTCGATTCCGCAAATACCGCAAAGAAACTTGCCGTTCTACCTGCCGCACCGCTACGTTGCGCATACCAAGGAATGGGATAAGTATTTGGCGCCTTATAACTTGTAATGCTACCATTCGGCGCTTTGGTCGCGCTTTTCTTTTTGAGCTTTCAGCCTGCTTTCGTAAACCTTGCCCCAGCTTAAAACACCGATAGCAAGCATTAACGCCTCTTTTTCGGCGCTTTCAAAGGTATGTTTCTCGACAAGTTTGGTTAATATTGCCACCGCTTCTTTGTATTCCATTACCTGCATACCCCTAAACTAAAAAGAGGGGTTTTTAGCCCCTCTTACTTATTAAGATTTGGGTTTATTTTGTTTGCGGCGGCGGCGCCTTTGATCTTGTTCTTTCGGTGTTTCTTTTACTTCTTTTGCTTCTTTTTCCGTTTGCAGTTCTTTTAATGTCTTTTCAATTCGAGCGCCGGTTTCCGTTTCCAATAAAACAGTACCTTTAATCGGGTTACTGCCGACAACAACCGTATTAACAAGCGCATTCCCCATCTGCGTTTGAATGTTTTCGCCGTTTCTGGGGAGTTCCTTTTTCATATCGCGGTATTGTTCAAATTCATAGCCCAAACAGCAGAGCAACCGACCGCAAGTTCCCGAAATCTTCATCGGGTTTAACGGTAGGTTTTGCTCCTTGGCCATCTTAATTGAAACAGGATTGAACTCGTTTAGAAACGTTGCACAGCAAAGGGGACGCCCGCACCTGCCGTAACCGCCGATTAGTTTCGCTTCGTCACGCGGCCCGACTTGCCTCATTTCAACCCGCGTTTTTAGTTTGTGGCTCAGTTCGCGCACCAGTTCGCGGAAATCAACCCTGCCCTCGGACCCGAAAAAGATTGTAAGGTGATTACCTTCCAAGTTATATTCGGCTGAAATCAGTTTCATCGGCAAATTCATGCGTTTTACAATTTCACCGCACTCCATTAAGGCTTCGTCTTCTTTTTCCTCTAACTTGGCAGCGCTTATTAAATCTTCTTCCGTTGCCATCCGCACCACCGATTTTAACGGCTTGGTAATCATGTTATCGAAGGCTTTAACAACCGTACGCGCCACCTGCCCGACTTCCATCCCGCGCGCCGTTTCAACTATAACGTTGTCACCCAATTTAAGCTCAAAACCGGAGGGGTCAAACGAGTAAACCTTACCCGCTTTTTTGAAACGAACCCCAACAACATCAACGGTTAGGGTTTCGTTTTGCTCGGGCTGTTCCTCCGCCGGTTCTTGGGGAATATCTTCTCTTGTTTCTGCGGCAATTTCTTTTTGTTCCGAATTTGAATCTTTATCGGCTGAATCGTCGCCGGTTATTTCCGCGCTTAATTCTTCGTTTTCGTCCATTAGGCTTACCTCTTAACAATACCCTCTGTAATAACAGGGATATCCAGCATCATTACTTCCAAAGCCAACCTCGCATTGGCATTAAAACTGAGTTTATCTTTGGTTTCTTTTATTGTTTGAATCGCATTTCTGATATCGCAAACGGTAACCCGGTCGCTAAGGCGCTGCAAGTTATCAAGCGCATCAATATTAACAACCGTATCCGCTAAACCTGTTTTTACCAAAAGGATATCCCGCCATGCGCAAATCCACTCCTCCAGTATATCATAAACAAGGGCTCTTTCTTTGCCGAATTTAGTTGATAAGCTGAAAGCATAGTCGAAGCGTTCAGGGATTCCGGCGGAGATTAGTTCCAGCACCTTATCTCTGGTTTCATAATGCTTTGCTAAAAACTCTGCGTCTTCGGCCGCTTTTAACGCCCATTCAAAACAACCTTTGCTAAGCCTGCTCAGCAAAACAGCCTTATCTTTATCGACGCCACAAGCTGATACCAATCTTTCCGCTATGATTGGCGGCGCAATCGGTGTTAAGGCAATTTCACGACAGCGCGATACCACCGTTTCGGGAATAAGGTTTGCATTGGGAGCCACTAAAATAAAAAACAGCTGAGTTACCGGTTCTTCCAATGTTTTTAGAAAACAGTTAGCGGCTTCGATTGAAAGCAACTCGGCATCTTTGATTATAAAGACCTTGTGCTTACCTTCAAAAGGGGGCAAGCTTGCCGAGCGCTGAATCTGACGGATATCATCAATACTGATTTCCTTACGCGTTTTTTCATCTTCTTCAACCACGGTTGATTCAAGTGAAGTTATTTGAACGTCAGCATGCTGATTTTGACGTATTTTTAAGCACGATTCGCATTCCCCGCAAGGAGGAGATTCCGCTTGGCAATTCAGTGCCTGTGCAATATCTGAGGCAAGCGTCATTTTACCGACATAAGGGGGGCCTGTAATCAGCAAAGCATGGGGCAAATTGCGTTTTTTTATGTTATTTTGAAGGATTGACAAGAGTTTATCTTGCCCGACAACTCTCCACATTTTAACCCCCGAGCCTAAACATCTATAACAGGTCTTTTCGGATAAGATCTTGAAGGGTATCACGCTGGCGGATTAAACGTGCAGCCCCTTCTTTAACCATTACAATTGCCGGTTTTAGCGAGGCATTGTAGTTACTTGCCATCGGCAGACAGTAGGCTCCGCAAACCGGTACGGCAAGGATATCGCCGTAAGTAACGGGCGGTAACTTAATTTCTTGAATCAGGATATCACTCGATTCGCAAAACTTACCGGCAACCGTAAATAAATCGGTGTCTTCGGCGTCGGCCTTGTTGGCCAGTACCGCCTCGTATTCGGCTTGGTACAAAGCGGGGCGAATATTATCGGACATACCGCCGTCAATTGAAACATAACGCTTTAGACCGGAAATATCTTTAGTCATCCCGACCTGATAAAGAGCCACCCCCGCACGCGCCACAATCGATCGCCCGGGTTCAATTGTTAAGGAAGGCAGCGGTAAATCCAGCGCGTTGCATTTACTAACCAGCGCAGATATTATCGCATCCGCAAAATCACCGATTTTAACGTTCGGAGAATCAACGGTGTATCTTACAGGGAAGCCGCCGCCGATATCCAATTCTTCCAACTCAAAACCGTATTTTCTTTCCATTTGAGCGGCAAAATCCAGCATAACATCAATTGCATCAATAAAGGGCTGCGTTTCGTTAATCAAAGACCCGATATGACAATGCAACCCCACCAAGTTTAAGCTTTCAAAGGACATTGCCGTTGCGACCGCTTTTTCGGCATCAAAAAGCGGAAAACCGAACTTGCTTCCGGAAACGCCGGTGGTAATGTGTTGATGGGTATGGGCGTCCACTCCGGGGGTAATCCTCAAAAGAATATCGGGGATATAGGCCATTTTTTCGGCCAGTTTCGCCAACATTTTAAGCTCATCAAAGCTGTCAACCACAATACGGGCAAAGCGATTGCGGAGCGCTGTTTTTAACTCTTCAATCGATTTATTGTTACCGTGCAGATATATCATATCGTTCGGGAAACCGACCGACTCGGCAATTGAATACTCACCGGCGGACACAACATCCAAGCCGATGCCTTCTTCTTTTAACACGGAAGCAACCGCACGGTTGAGAAACGCTTTGCCGGCAAATACAATATTGGTGTCTTCGTACCTCTGTCCAAACTCTTCTTTAAACAGACGGCACATACCGCGCAGGGTTTCTTCGTCAAAAACATATAGCGGAGTGCCGTACTCTTTTGTAAGTTTAACCGTATCGCACCCGCCGATTATTAAATGGCCTTCGCTATCCACCTTTGTTTTAAGCGGGAATAGCTCAATTCGCTGTGTATTCATATCTAAATGATAACAATACGAGACAGTTCAAGTCAATTTGCAATAGGCCCGCTTTTATTAATTTTTTACCGGCGCTAAATATAAATTTGGTGCAGTACAAAACTTTACAGACCAATTTTGATGGGTTAAAATAGCCTTAGAATTAAGGAGTGCCAAATGAAAGCTATATTTTTTGACATGTACAACACCCTCATTTGCTACAACCCCTCCCGCGAAGAAAGCCAGGCAAAATCGTTGGCTAAATTCGGTTTTGATATCAAACCCGAACAGCTCTCGATTCCCGTTATTGCCGCAGATGAGTATTTTTACGACGAGAATGCCAAACTTGCCATGGCAAAGCGCAACGAAGAGGAAAAAAGAAACCTCTGGGCGCAATATGAAACCATCCTTTTAAAAGAAGCCGGGATTACCCCCACCAAAGAATTAATTGTTAATATGCTAAATGAAATGAAGAATTTCAAATATGAAATGGAATTGTATGACGATGTAATTCCGACCCTAACCAAAATCAAAGACAAGGGCTTAATAACCGGGCTTGTTTCCAATGTTGATGTCGATATAACCTCGATGTTAGAAAAACTGGAATTGGCTCCTTTATTGGAAATAATCGTTACTTCACAGGAAGTCGGCGTAACCAAGCCCCACCCGAAAATATTCGAGGCGGCAGTAATTAAGGCCGGAGTGGATGCCGACCGAACAATGTTTATCGGAGACCAGTATAAAATAGATGTGCAGGGAGCAATGGGCGTCGGAATGCAGGGCGTTTTACTCGACCGTGCAGACTATTATAAAAACGACGACATTAAAGAACCGCGCATTAACAGCTTAAACCAAATCTTAGATTTGCTGCAGTAATCATATTTAAGGAGGTGGATTATTATGTTAACAATATCCAGCCCTGATTTTAAAAATAACGAAACCATGCCGGCAATCCTTACCGGTGAAGGCGCTAATGTGTCTCCTGCCCTGTTTTGGAAAGGGGTACCGGATGGTACCGTATCGCTTGCAATTATTATGGATGACCCTGATGCCCCAACCGGTCTGTTTACGCACTGGATACTTTTTAATCTTCCGCCCGATACCAAAGAACTGCCGCAAGCCGTACCGACAAAACTCAATCTGGAAAACGGTGCGCTACAAGGGAAAAACACCGCCAATAAAATCGGATATTACGGACCTTACCCTCCCATCGGACCACCCCATCGTTATCAATTCCACCTGTATGCTTTAGACAAAATGTTGAATATAGAAGCCGGGGCAACCCGAAAACAGGTTATTAGTGAGATAGAAAGCAGTGCTATCGCAACCGCAATGCTAACCGGTATTTACCAAAGAACAGCTAAATAGCAATGCCCTTCAACCCCTTGGAGCTCCGGGCGATATGAAAAATAAACTTATCAAATTCTGGATTGTCCTTACCGTTACACCTGTCACAGCGGCGCTGGTATTACGGCTGATATGGGCGGCTCAAATTGCATACGCCATCGGCACTTGGATAATTATTGTTCTTTTGATATCGGCAGCCGTTGCGCTTTATGCTGCCTTGCTGTACTTTATCTTTAACCCCGATGCAATCAACAAATTAAAGACACTGCCGTCTAAAATATTCTTTTCTGTCGTGCTGATCGCGCTTATTATTGTTAGCGTCATCCATTTTTATCGCTTTGTTCCCTCACCTGAAGCTAACTTGTCTATCAGCATACCGATGGCAATTATGATTTTGATATCGGAATTAAGCGGCGGAAGTTTGATGTTATACTTAATTTGGAAAAAGTAGCGCTTATCGGCTTGTTGTTGATACCGGATGCGGTGACCATTCAAGCCATTGAGCTTCATAGATCGTTAAGCGATACGCATAACTGTTAAGATGCCCGTACCCCTCTCCGTATTCAAGCGTACCGCTTAGTTTAAGTTTTCCGTAGTGCGCCGGATAACCGGTAATATCATTTTCCTGTAAATACAGTTTGGTTCCAATATCTTCCGGTAACCCTCCTGCCATCCAAATCTTTATTCCTGCCGGCCTTAAATTCCCTGCCGGAAAATCGGTTTCTTCCAACTTTTCCGCTAAAACGGCAATTTCAAACCCGTCAAACCAATATCCTGTAATTGCAATCTCTTTGCCGTTATAATTTTGGGGGTTGGCAGCTAAATCCGCAAAGTTTATTTCCACGGCGGATTGTTTATCGGCACAACCGAGCGGCAATAAAAGGAGAAGACTTAACAGAATCAAAAGACATTTTTTCACGATGTTTTTACCCCTTTGAATTTGTCCGTTTATTAGCATTATCTATAAATTGTAACGTTGAAAGAAGAAGAAAGATAGGGATTTATACTAAATATTCACTAAAGGTAAAATTCGCATAACTATATGATATAATTCTTCCGGATGTGTAAGGATATTTAAATGGGAATCAACCTTAACTTCAAAGAATCGCTGGCAGCAGGATATAAAAACGAATCTCAAAAAGCTCGACGTTTAACAGAGGGTTGGGTGTTGGATAACTTATATTGTCCCAGATGCGGAAATCTAAAACTCCAGCACTCGGATAATAACGCTGCCGTAGCCGATTTTTATTGCCTTCGTTGTAATAACATCTTTGAATTGAAAAGTAAAAACGGGCGTATAGGTGACAGATTTGTAAACGGCGCTTATGATACTATGATTCAACGGATAACAAGTAATACAAATCCCGATTTTCTTTTTATGAACTATTACCGAAACGAACTGAGGCTGGAAAACCTCATCTTAATTCCCAAGCACTTTTTCATGCCCGATATTATTGAAAAACGCAAACCATTATCATCCAATGCGCGACGCGCCGGTTGGACCGGTTGCAATATATTTATTGGCGGTATTCCGGAACAAGGGCGTATTTACATAGTTCGTGACAATACTATAATTTCTAAAGAAAAAGTGTTGGAACTGGTTTCACGTTCCAACACACTGGCAACCGAAGACATAGAAAGCAGAGGCTGGCTTTTGGATGTGTTGTATTATACAAATTCTATTGATGGTGATACATTTTCGCTCCAGCAGATTTATGATTTTGAATCACACTTAGCACTAAAACATCCTGACAATCATCATATAAAGGCAAAAATCCGCCAACAGCTTCAAATACTGCGTGATAAGGGCTATTTAGAATTTCTGGGTAATGGCAAATATCGTAAAATCATATAAAAAGGGATTAATTAAGTGAGTAAGTTTAATATTGAAATTATTGAGACTTTAAGTCGTACCATCGAAATAGACGCCGAAGATGAAAGCGAAGCCTTGAACATTATTTATGGAAAATATCATAATGCTGAAATAGTTCTCTCAGCCGAAGACTATATGGATACTGCTTTTAATGTTATTAACGAATAAAAACATACTCTAAAACAAAAAGCGGCATCACTTCTGACACCGCTTTTCCGAATTAGCACAAAACTCTTACTCTTTTTCTTCCGTCTCTTTATCCGCCGGCTGTTGCTCTTTTTTTTCTACTTCTTCGGCCTCTTCAGCCGCAAGTTCGGCTTCGTTCTTATCACGCACCCAGCGTTTAATTTCATCTAAACTCGGAGGCGCTACATAGAAAACCTCGACATTGGACGGGAATTGTATTTTGTTGTTCTCGCGCATTATTAAAAGCCCGAATTCATCTTCTCCCAACGTTAGATCGACGGCTTTTTCGATCCAATCTTCCCTGCTTTTAAGGGATTCCTCGTAAAACCCGTAGATTTTTGTTGCCGCTTTTTGGCTGGATAACCTAACCGAAAGGCATTTGTTCCAATCCATAAATTCGCTTAATAATTCCGAGTTTTCCGCAGCCATCAGTTCCGCGCCTTTTTCAACCAAGCCCTTGATAATATCGTAACTGCCTGCATCCATGCGCTTAATCTCATCCACACCTTCTCCGCCCTCGGTGCAAATATATTCGTGATAAATACGGCTAACCCCCGTCAGTTTGCCCTCAAGGTTTTCAATTTGCTCTTTTACCTGTTGCCAGTATTTATTGTGCAACTTCTGAAACTCGGGGTCATCGTCGTAAGGGGCAAATAATAACGGCGCAAAAATCAACCTCCGGCCTTTTTGGAATTTTTCGGCCTCGGGTTTTTCTATCTTACCTAAATCTTGCGATTCTTTTTTCTCTTCTTCTTTTGCCATATCAAAAACAAACCTCCGTATCTTGTATTACATTCTATATTGTAAAGTGAAAAGGACTTTTTGGCAATGGAATTTGGGTTAAAAAGACAGCAAAAAAGGAAATACGATTCGAACAAGGGCTGCCTGCGGGTGAGTTTTGATATACCCGCAAGGCAGAAATAAATATCAAATTAAGGGCAAAGGGATAACAACATGCCGCTAAAGCAGTGTCGGAACATCTTTTCCGGCATCTTCTACCAGGCTTTCTTTAACAACCCTTTCGCCTTCCCGTTTTTTGACCGATTGAGCAAGCTCGGAGGCTTTAACGTAATAGCTGCGAACTTTAGCAACATCCGAAAGCTCGGAAAGAATAACGGTTACATCCAATAATCCCTTTTCTCGCGGGTAATCGCCGCTCCTGATAATCGCCTGAGAGGCAATTCTTCTTAAATGATCCCCCAATTCTTTAATCAGGTTCATATCCATTTCTTTGGTGGGAGCGGAAATCAAAAAGAGGGCGCGCCCCGATTCTTGAGGGTTGCAATCGATTGAAAGTTCTTTGACCGCCTCATCCATTGCCTGTAACCCCTTGTGAGACCTTTCTCCCCTTTTGTTAAAATCCGCCGACCAATCTCGCGGCAGAGTGATTAAGGGCAGTTTGACCTCCCCGTAACCGATAGCTGTCCAACCGCAAAGGGTTTGGATAATATCACCGGCATCCATAACCTTTGCGCCAATATGTTTATATTTCTTTTCTTCGCCGGCACACAACAAATCAAAGAACGGCTCAACAATGAGCCTGTTGATTTCGTAAATGTTGTTTTTGAGCGAGAAATCTTTTTTAATGTATCTTTGGTTATCGACCAAGATTACCGCATCGGCAATCGAATAAGTTGATTTAAGACAAACAGCGGTATTGTAAACTGCCATTTCTTCGGCAGTTTCTTCGTGTTCAAAGGGTAAAACAAGAATTGTATAAACCGGCTTATCGACAAATCTTTCTTTAAGCACATTGGCGATAATCGGAATAGCGCCGGAACCGGTACCGCCGGCAGTTGAGCTGACAAGTAAAAAGGCATCGGCTTCGTAAAGGTCTTTGGTGGTTCTTAGAGCGTCCATAATCTTATCGGCATCCGCTCTGGCAATTTCAGCGCCCAGTTCATTTAACTTGGCAACACCGTGCCCTCGCGTTTTCCCGACACCGATTAAAATTCTGTGTTGATGATCTGCCTTGATTGTTCTGACAGTAGCCATATCCGCCGTATTGGTATTTACCGCAAAGGCATCAACAATTACATCGATGTTCCGCATCTCAACGGCACGCTTACCCATACGAGCAAATTCATCGGCAATTCTGCCGCCGCATTGTCCCAATCCAATCACAATTAATTTCATTTTTTGCCTCCTTTGAACCGAAGCCCGGAAACCTTAATGCATACCTATATTATAGGATAACCAAGGGGGTTTGCAATAGTATTTAGCCTCAAAATCAACTATTATTGAATACTTGCAAAATAAGGGCACAAATCGGATAAAACACATAGACCGCATTTCGGTTTTCTGGCAATACAAACGGCACGCCCGTGCTCAATTAACAGATACGAAAAGGAACCCCATATTTCACGTGGCACCATTTGCATCAGGTCTTTTTCAATCTTAACCGGATCGTTGTTCTGGGTTAATCCCAGTCTTTGGGAAAGCCTCCTGACGTGGGTATCAACGGCTATTCCGTCCCTTATTCCGAAGGCATTGTAAAGTACAATATTGGCTGTCTTGCGGGCAACGCCGGGGAGGTTAACCAGCTCTTCCATTTTTGAAGGAACGTTGCCGTTATATTGTTCAAGGATAATTTTAGCGGACGCAATAATGTTTTTGGCTTTGTTACGATAAAAGCCGGTTGGTTTTATATCCTGTTCAAACTCGAAAATATCGGCCGAAACATAATCTTCAATCGTTTTATATTTTTTAAACAGCGCAGAGGTTACCCTGTTTACGACTGCATCGGTACATTGTGCCGAAAGAATGGTTGCGATTAACAGCTCCAAAGGGGAAGAAAAGTCCAAAGCAATCTCTGCCTGCGGATACTGTTTGTTAAGTCGCAAAATTATTTCATCGACATTATCGGAGTTTATCATTTAGTGTGCGGTTTCGCTTTCAAAAACAAACCCACACACCCTACCGGACACTCGCAAACCTGATAGCGGTTAACCGCGTCTTTCGGGCATGTTAAGGTTTTTTAAACTGATTCTTATTGATTAGGAAAACGGATAAGCTTAGGCTTTACCAATCTTAAACATCTTGGTGTTGCACACGGGGCAAACACCTTGAGTCGCCGGTCTGCCATTCTTCATTGTTATGGCTTTCGGATCTTTCATCTCTCTTTTTTCTCGGCATTTTACGCAATATCCCTGCATATCGGTGCCTCCTTTATTATTAGATTCAATGCTAGGATAACCCTTGCATAGATTGTTGTCAATAGCTTTTGGGTTATTTTGAAGCTAATTTTTTAGATTAATCTCTTTTCAACAGCTTCCCAACGAATATTTTTAAAAAAGGCTTCGATGTAATCCATGCGTTTCAAGCCGTAATCAGTGATAAAGGCATGTTCAAAAACATCCATAACAAGTATCGGGCTGCAACCGGCAAAATGCCCGGTTTCATGCTCGTTTATCCATTGATTAAAAAGCCTGCCGCTGGTGTTGTCTTGGTATAAAATAACCCAGCCGATACCGCGCATCGCACCGGTAGCCTTAAAATCTTTCTCCCAGTTCGCATAACTGCCGTATCCCTCTTCGATTGCTTTTACCGCTTTTGGATAGTCGCTGTATTTATCTTTACCGCCGAGATTATCAAAATAATATTCATGCAAACGCATACCGTTAAATTCAAAACCCATACGCCTTTTTAGTTCGGCATATTCGGGGGTTGCGGCTTTTTCTTCATTTAACATGTTATCCAGTAACTGCATCAGTTTATTGGTGTTATTGACATACCCCTGATAGAGTGTGAAGTGGTTTTTTAAAAGCGTTTCGCTAAAACCTTCCATTCCGATTAAAGCGCTGTAATCGTTTGCCGAGTAATTCATATTGGCCTCCTTAAAGTATAATCTTATCCATTATAATACATTTAGGCTCTTATTTTTAATTAAAAGGGTAAATTTCCGCTTAATTTCTGTTATAATCTTATGGTAAAGCATTATCGGGAGGTTCTAAAATGTATGATACGATTATTATCGGTGCAGGCCCGGCGGGGATAGCGGCAAGTGTTTATGCCGCCAGAAAAAAATTAAACGCCTTATTAATCAGTACCAATATCGGCGGGCAAATCAATACCACCTGGGGCATTGAGAATTATATCGGTTATCATTTTATTGAAGGACCGGAGCTAATCGAAAAGTTTAACACCCAACTTGCTACCTACCCTATCGAGCAGAAAATCGGCGTTAAGGTCGTTGAGATTCAAAAAGCGGAGAGCGGCTTTTCGGTTATTACCGATGAAGAAAAAACCTATCAAACCAAAACTTTAATATACGCCACAGGCAAAAAACCGTACAGGTTAAATGTTCCCGGAGAAGAAAAGTTTACAGGTAAAGGCGTCACCTACTGCGCAACTTGCGACGGACCTATTTTTGCCGAAAAAAGAGTGGCGGTTATCGGCGGAGGAAATTCAGCCATCGGCGCCGCTTTGGATTTATCCAAATATGTCTCCCATATTGATTTGATATCACTTTCACAATTATCCGCAGATAGTGTTTTAATCGATAAATTGGCCAATGTAAAACAGTTAACGCTGCACCTTGAACATAGGGTTAAAAGCATTGAAGGCGAAAAGTTTGTTAATGCTTTAGTGATTGAAGACATTAATACCCGGGAGATTAAAAAGCTGGACGTTGAAGGTATTTTTATCGAAATCGGGCTTATCCCCAATTCGGAACTGCTGGGCGATATCGCCAAGTTAAACGAATGCGGCGAAGTTATTGTTGATTGCGTCGGAGCAACCGAAATTGCCGGGCTGTATGCCGCCGGAGACGTTACCAATACCCCCGAAAAACAAATTGCCGTTGCCGTCGGCGAGGGCGTTAAAACCGTACTGCAAGCACACCGTTATTTACAAAAATTAAAGGATTAGTGTTTGAGTTTGTAATTTTTTAATCGCAACGAGTTGGATACAACCGTAAGCGAACTGAGTGCCATCGCAAACGCCGCCAGTATCGGGTTTAAGAAACCGTATTCCCCAAAGGCAAATTGTAAACCGGCCGGTACCGTACCGTTACCAAAAAAGAGATACAAAACACCCGCCGCCACCGGTATCAGAATTACGTTGTAGCCGAACGCCCAAAACAAATTCTGTTTAATTGTTCTCATCGTTCGTTTGCTTAGCTCAATCGCTCCAACCACCCCGCTTAAGTCACCGTGCATTAGCGTTATGTCACCTGTTTCCATTGCAATATCGGTTCCCGTGCCGATGGCAATCCCGATATCGGCCTGCGCCAATGCCGGGGCGTCATTGATTCCGTCACCAACCATGGCAACCACTTTCCCCTGCTTTTGCAATTTACCGACTTCATCTGCTTTATGTTCGGGAAGAATTTCGTATTTCACGTTTTTAATCCCGACTTGCCGCGCAACGGTTTCGGCCGCACGGCGGTTATCTCCGGTAAGCATTGTTACTTCAATCCCCATCGATTGCAATTTCTTGACCGCTTCAATAACCCCCGGTTTAATTGTATCCGATAATGCAATCACCCCTGCCGGGCTGCCGCCAACGGCAACAAACATGGTTGTTTTACCTTCTTCCCAAAAGATAGCGGCTCTTTTTTCAAGCTCGGCTGAAATAATTCCGTTATCTTCCATGAGTTTAATATTACCGACCAGGATTCGCTTTCCATCAACTTCGGCCTCAATACCGTGCCCGGGGATTGCATTAAATTGCGCAACCGATAAAAGCGCTGTCCCTTTTTGTTTGGCATTCCCGACGATTGCTTTTGCAAGCGGATGTTCTGAGTTAGTCTCCGCCGAGGCCGCCAGTTGCATCAAGTTCTCTTCCGAAAAGCCCTCTAAAGTAATTATATCGGCAACTTTCGGTTGGCCCAATGTTATCGTTCCGGTCTTATCCAGAAGAACACTGTCAGTTTTATGCGCCCTTTCCAATTTTTCCGCATCCCGAATTAAAATACCGTTCTCGGCGCCCTTACCGGTACCGACAATAATAGCAGTCGGGGTTGCCAAGCCCAAAGCACACGGGCAAGCAATTATTAATACCGCCACAAAGTTTAAAATGGCATAAGTCAAAGCCGGAGACGGGCCGACAATAAACCAAATTAAAAATGTAACCGTGGCAATTAAAATCACCGCCGGCACAAAATACATTGCGATAACATCCGCCAGCCTTTGAATCGGCGCTTTAGAGCCTTGCGCCTGCTCAACAAGCCGAACTATTTGAGAAAGGGTGGTATCGGCTCCCACACGTGTAGCTTGAAAACGGAAACTGCCGGTTTGATTAACGGATGCACCGACCACTTCATCCCCGACTTTTTTATCAACGGGAATACTTTCACCGGTAATAATTGATTCGTCTATCGTGGAAAAGCCTTCCGTAATAATACCGTCAACAGGTATATTTTCCCCCGGGCGAACTATAATTATATCGCCGACAAGCACTTCGTCCACCGGAATCTGCAGCTCTTGCCCGTTGCGGATAACGCCGGCGGTTTTCGGTTTTAGGTTAATCAGTTTTTTAATTGCCTCCGATGTTCTGCCTTTGGCTCTTGCTTCTAAAAATCTCCCCAGAAGGATTAAAACAATAATCATCGCCGAGGTATCAAAATAAAGATTCGGTTCAATTACGCCGCTAATAAAGGCGGAAGGTATCAGCACCGCCGCCATACTGTAAAAATAGGCAGCCGATGTGCCAACCGCAACCAAAGTATTCATATCGGCGGATTTATGCTTTAAAGAGGCCCAGGCGCCCTGATAAAACCTTTTTCCGGCCCAAAACTGAACCGGCGTTGCAAGCGCCCACAACAAATACGGTTTACCTGTAAAAGAAGGCAGAAAACTCAGAATCAAAACAGCAACACCCAATATTGCCGCACCGATTAAGGTGTTTCTTAAACTTTTGGTTTCGCGGTTAGAGATACTGCTGATGTCTTCAGGGCTTTCCTGCTCTTCGGGAACTTCAAAACCGATATCCCTGACAGCTTTTTTCAGATTCGCCAAACGGACATTTTCCAAATACGTAACGGTAGCCCGGCCGGTTGCCAAGTTTACATTTGCGGAAATAACGCCCGGAACGGCGCTGATTGCCCTTTCAACACGCGCAACGCAAGAAGCGCACGACATGCCTTTAACCGAAAAGGTTGTTTTTGAGACAGACGACACAAACCCCAATTTTGTAATCACATCGGTAATTTCGGCAATACTGACCTTATCGGGGGCATAATTTAATATCGCTTTCTCCGAAGCAAAGTTCACCGAGGCATTCGATACACCGGGTAAGTTCGATAATGCCTTTTCCAAATTGGCTGCGCAATTAACGCAGGACATCCCGCTAATTTTAATTACAGCCCCGGCCGAATTATTTTTTTGCGATTCCGTATTCATTTTTTTACCTTTAAATTATCCGATATCTTTTTTGATTTGTTCGTATTCCTCTTTGGTTATCTCGCCCTTGGCATATCTTTCTTTAACAATATCAATTGCGCTGTTCGAGCTTACGGATTTTCCGGATCTTATAAGTTTAGCTACCGCCCAAATAACGAGAACGATAATACCAATCCAGAAAACTACAATCATCGCCCAATATACAAATATTGTTGAAAATATAACTCCGTTACCAACCATTTCTCCCCTCCCAAAACAAGACCTTATAACAATTATAAAACCCAAAGGAAGAGTTCGCAAACAAAATATAAATTTGGCGCATTTTTAAAGCAAAATACGCACTTAGCATTGTTTCGAATCAGAACATGGTGTAAAATCATCGGCGTGGAGGCTTAATTGCGTAAAAAAAGGCATTTACATACCGCACCGCCAATAGACGGCGAATGCTACATCCGGCATATGACCTTGGATGAAGCTATGCCAAAACTTGAAGAATTTATAGATGATGCCTTTATGGCAGGCGCTATCGTAATTAAAATTGTCCACGGAAAAACGGGCGGAACCCTTAGAAACGCCGTTCACAGCAAATTAAAAACCCATCCCCTGGTGAAATTATATCGACTGGGAGAATCCTACGAGGGCGGAGAAGGGGTTACAATTGCAGAGCTTTATCGCAAGTAGTTCCGCCAGCTTTTTTAATGCGCTAACTTAATCTAATGCCGGGCTTTTCTTCTGTTATTGAAAGTAACCGGCGATTTAAGCTATAATGTTGTGTCCGCGGTGGGTGTGGCCTAGTGGTTAAGGCGTCAGGTTGTGGCCCTGAAGATCGAGGGTTCAAATCCCTCCACTCACCCCATCCCTTCTTTAGCTAGTCTTTTTTCTCGCCTAAAATCACCGCAACTTACCCAATACCCGACCGTTTTTAACAATATTTGCGTAGTTATAATATGAAGTCAATACTTTGACGCTGCCCGTATTGCAAAGTATAATAGTCGAGAATGAAAAAAGTTAGATTAGCGGATTATTAAACAATTTAAATACTGATTCCCAATAATGCGCCCGTAGCTCAGCGGATAGAGCACTGGTCTTCGGAACCAGGTGTCGTGGGTTCGAATCCCCCCGGGCGTGCCATTCAAACACCAAATTTCAAATGCAAAGAGAAAAAATATGACTTATAATTTTACGGAACTTACCGAGTTGTACAAATCAATTGTTTCGGTTGTAACAAGAACCGACGACTACTTCGACACCGATGAATTTAAAAATTTGGAAAAAGCGAACGCAACTGCCTGCGAAAATATCCAGCAGGCATGTAAATCCCTGATTAAGTTACTACAGGGCGAGACAAGCCTGGAAGGCAATGCACTCCCCGACATTAGGGGGAGAATCGGATTTTATAATCGTTTACTTAAAAAACAATCCAAGATACTCTTACCGCTAAACATATCAAAAGAAGCGGACAGCATTATTCAAAGCACCTTCTTGCTTGGGCTTACAAGCCATTTATACCTCTATGACAACCCTTCCCGTAACGGGTTTAAGGAAGTTGACGCCGCCGCTGTAGTTACCGATTTGGCGCCGCGTTTAATGTCTTCCAGTAACAAAATGAGAAAATACAACAGGAAGTTAAATACCATCCCAATTTTGATTTTTGAAAACTACTTTGAAGAAAAAATTGAACCCTTGCTTAAAGAAAAATTGAATTTCGGCTTTTTACGATATACCATCGCCCGCAATTACTTTACGAACCTCTTTTTCGGCGGGGCACGCTTTGGTGAGATGATGGATAACGAAACGCGCATGGTATAGCTATACCGCAACAAACAACACCGAACCCTACCCCAAAAGATAGGCCTTCGGCGTTTTATAACAGCAAGATAATTAAAGAGGTCGGTTTTTGAAAAACCGTTACAAAGTTTTAGGGCTTGCCTTAACCGTAGCCGGAATTATAGCGGCGCCGGTTTTCTATTTTTTTACGCTGTCCGTACAGCTGACCGCCGTTGCACTATCATCCGCGATACTGGGGCTGGCTTCCTTCTTTTTAGCCGATACCGCATCTAAAGCAAAAGATAAAGAACAACCGGACTCAGAAAGCACCGAAGATTTCACCTTAAAACCGGCCGGTAAATTTATTTTGTTTCTGGCGGTTGCATTTGGTTTGGCAAATGCCCTACTGACCTTCGCAAAGCAGGAAGATATCGCCATTTATTTTATCGCCAATGCAGCAATCTATTTAATAGCGGCCCTGTTTTATATCCACATTAACCCCAAAGCAAAACCCGCCTTAAACAATTTAAGTGTGGTTATCTTTAGCGCATTCCTGACAATTGTGGCTTGGGAAGTTATTGACCTGTTTCGGTGATTGGGGGGATAAGGGAGAGAGCGAGGATAACACCGTAGAGATTCACGAATAGAAAATCAAGGACTAAGGCAAATACCAAAACTTATGTCGTAAAGATTGGTCTGCCCTACTGTTTGGTCGTCTCCGTCGGAATATTATCATAAGTATACCCCCCACACCCCCTAGAAAAGGATTTTTATCCGGACAGAATAGGCACTGGTTCTTTCGCACGTAGCATTCTGTATGTCTTTCGGGTTATAATTATTCGTCCCGTTATCACCATTGTTGTTCCAGTCATACTGGTTTGTTTGATTTAAAGGAGGTCTTTGCTTATGATTGTAAAGGGACTTTCCACCAAAGCCATACAAATATTCTCCATTCTGGTCCTGATGATACTTGTCGCCACACTACTGCCTGCCTGCAAAGACGATTTTACAATTTCATCAGGCTCGAAAACGACAACATCAGGAACAACGACATCCAAAGCCACATCAACAAAATCCACCGGCACTTTGGCCAATACTACCAGTAACATTGTATCAGGCAAACTGGGTGAAGAGCACTCCGTTACACTTAATAATGAAGTAACAGTTATAATTCCGGCAAACACTTTTTCGGCGGAGACAAAAATTGAAATTAATAGTGTTGAGCAGCCAACAGCGCATGAATTTGATGGATTTTTGCCAATAAATCAATATGAAATTACCTCCTCTTCCGGTGGCGAATTGGGCGGAGAGGTTGAAATAGAATTTGCTTATGACCCATCTTTGCTCAACGAAGAGCTTGAAATATCTCAACAACTGGCAGTAGCTTATTACGATGAAGAATACGGTGCATGGCAGGAGGTGGACTTTACAGTTGATGAAAGCAGGTCTGTTTTGGCAATAAAAACCTCCCACTTTAGCCTTTGGTCGCTATTTGGCTTCGATAGTAAATGGGTTACATCAACATTGCCAGGGTTTACTATCTATTTTAATAAAGATGTAGACGCCCCTCCAATCGGCTCAATTGTTTCAGGAGAACCAATTTATGAGTATGCCTCAATTGTCCGGACAGGTTTATTTGATGCCAGCAAGGCTTACAGAGAATTGGGGTTTAAAATGCCCGAACATACCAAGGTTTATATCGACAAATGGGGCTCAGATAAAGAAGCAGAATGGGGCTGGTTTTCTAAAAACATAGAAATCCCAATAACTTATATCGATGAACAAGAATTGCTTAAAACAGCAGCCCATGAACTTTTCCACGCTGTGCAAAACCAATATGTCACTTTTGCCACCATGGCTGCCAATCGTTGGTTTATGGAGGCAACTGCCGACTATGCCGCGGCTCATATTGCTACTTCTTACGGCTTATCTGATAAATTACCCTATAACTACCTCCGAACGGGGCTCGCAAGCAGCTCAACCTTTCATATGTATCAAAGCGCACATTTTATTAAGTTCCTGGTTGATAAAGGCTTCAGTTTTAAAGAACTTTTTGTAAGCGTCATGGAAGGCAGCGGAAACGCATTGGAAAACCTGAACAAATACCTGATTTCCAATGGCTCTTCACTTCCGGAAATGTATGAAAATTTTGCCTACGACGTTATATTCACAAATAGAATTAATACTCCTGCACCAGACCCCGATGTTTATAATGGCATTGCTTCACCTCGCTCGGAGTTTAACCTGATAGAATCAGGGAAGAATGAACTGATAAAGGTCAGCGGTGGTTATACTACGGCATTGTACGGTGTATTCCTTAAAGGAAACCCCAACTTGACCTATGATATTTCTGTAAGTGCAATTGAGCCGACTTCGGGCGTAAAGGTACTTTACGTTCTGGCAGAGGGCCCCGGTAAATTGGATGTCACTCAAGGCGGAGTCCTTTCGCACATACCTGAAGAAATAACAGTAAGTGGTGATAGTTATATTTATTTTTTGGTTACCAATATTGCCCCGTCTGATGGCTATGTGACAGTTGTAATTGGCAAGAAAATGGTTACTTCACATTCTAACGAACGCTCATCGGTTCTAGTTTATAATAAAGAATTTGAGATTGATGTCTCTCTTAGTATAAGCGCTAGTCAGCCTTTTAGTATTAGCGAGGCGGAGGGCATTACCGGTGAAATATTATATGTGTATATGTATTTTGAAGAAATTGATAAAAATATCGTGATAGACGCTGAAGTGCTCGTTGGCGATCCGATTCCTGTCCATGGCGAGCGGCCGGGTTACGAATATGCAATAAAGAAAAAGTATTGGGGATATGACGGCGAAATGGAAACAAGCACACAATTAATACTTTCTCCGGACAAGCCCAATGCATCTCTTGACTACGGTATAATTATAGGGCTTTTTGACAAAGAACTGGGAAAATTTACGACGCAAGAGCATGGAGCCACATTAGTTGTCATCAAAATTTCAACGGCAAGACAATAATTCGAACATATGAGGTTTTAGCATGCTTAGGTTAATTATGTAGCCTGAGCATGTTGTATTTTGCCAACTCCGGCGGTGACCCGGTATTGGTTTTTGGGGAACTGGAATCATCATTTTTCATCGAGATGTTGTCATTGGGCTTACAACTGCCGTTGGCATTTGGACAGAAACGAACAAGACATCCTCGCCACTAAACGCCTTGAACTCGAAAGTAGTCTTTCAGACAGAAAGGTTACGCTAGCTGATACCAAAATCGTCAAAAGTTACATTGAAGATCTACGAGCGCTTTTGGATTCCGGCGAGATGACCGAAAGAAGAGCTTTTATCGCAAGCTTTGTTAAAAGCGCAACAATTAAAAGAGAAGAAGCTCACATTGAATACACGATACCCATACCAAAAGGCGAGGTAAATATGAAAAATACGGTTCTCCCTACAGTACACTATGGTGGGCGGTAATGGATTTGAACCAATGACCTCTGCGATGTCAACGCAGCGCTCTAACCAACTGAGCTAACCGCCCCAATGTGAGGACAAATAATTTTACTAATTATAACCGATATGGCAAAAAAACTCACCTAGTCGTTACAGGTACCGTAATCCTTTTTGGGTATTACTGTTTTAGTAATTATGGCGGCGGTAACACATTTTACGGCATCGCCCGCCAGAAAAGGAATAACCCCCATTGTAAACAAAGGAATAATACCGAACGATGTACCGGTAACTGCCTTCAGCCATAAAGCAAGCCATATAATTCCGGGTACATAGATAAGAACAGCAGAAGCAAGCATCATTACACCGAGCATGCTAAGAAAATATCTGGATTTAATATATTTATCGGTTACGTAACCGATAAACAGAGCCGCTAAAATAAACCCAATCAGGTATCCGCCGGTAGCTCCCAGCCCGCTGGTCCAACCGGTAAACCAAGGCACACCTGCCACGCCCAAAACGGCATAGATTGCCATACTGGCACCGCCCCAGCGTCTGCCAAGCAAAACACCGGCAAGCAGCACGGCAAGTGTCTGTCCGGTAATAGGAACCGGGCTCCACTCTACGAACACCCTCACTTGAGCAAGCAAACCAGTCATTACCGCCATGGCAACAGCCATAACGAGCTTCATCGGAATGCTTAAATTATAGCGCCATTCAAAAATATTATATCTTGTTCTATCAATTGCTGATACTAATTGCATTTAAACCTCCAGAATTAAGGTTATACGCCGGGCTTCTTAACACCGACTAGGGATATCTCAATATTTTTCCCGCAGTTCGGACAATTCAATAACAATATTGCCGGCTGGCTCATAACCCTTTCGATTGCAGCTGACACCATGCTGTCGATATCATCAAGGCGGCGATCTATCATATCAAGACGACGCTCCAGCTTATCTATGCTTTCAGCCAGTTGTTTGGTATCGCTCTGGTTATCTTTAGCCAATTTATAACCTCAAATATTCGGTAAACTCGGTAAATAAAACAGGGTAATTATAAGTGACAAAGGCCAATATGTCAAAAAATTAAGCCGATATCTATTGCTTTGGGGGCACCCGTATCATATACTGGACTTAGAAATATCAGACAAGGAGGTGTGAAATGTCTGAGATTAAAGTCGGCGTTGTTTCCGATTTCTTCGCCCGCCCCGTTGTTGCCGGAATCGAACTTTCGGATAAACTAAGTGTCGGCGACACAATACGAATCAAAGGACACACAACGGAAATGGAATTGGTTATCTCTTCAATGCAACTCGACAACAACTCCGTTGAATCCGCCAAAGCCGGCGAATCGGTCGGCATCAAAGTCTCCGAACGTGTTCGCCCGGGCGATACGGTCTACAAAGTTATTTAACGCCTTTTATTAATCCAATTCCTTAAGTAAATTGGCCATTTCAATGGCGCTTGAAGCTGCGGAAAAGCCTTTGTTACCCATCTTAGTGCCTGCTCGTTCGATTGCTTGTTCCAGGTTATCTGCGGTAATGACTCCGTTTATCACCGGCAGCCCGGTATCCAAGGCAACCTTAGCAATGCCCTTGGTGAACTCTGACGCAACATAATCAAAATGGGGGGTCCCGCCCCGTATAATGGCACCCAAACATATAACAGCATCATATTTCTGCGATTTTGCCATTTTAAGGGCTACGAGCGGTATCTCAAATGAACCGGGGGCCCATGCCACATAGATATCATCTTCGGCAACCTCGTGTCTTATGAGCGCGTCTTTGCAGCCGTCAAGTAATTTACTCGATATAAACTCGTTAAAACGCGAAACAACAATTCCGAACTTAAGGCCTTTGCCAAGCAGCATCCCTTCAAAACTTTTGTTCATTACAGCCTCCAACAATTTTAATGCCGTTTATTAATCCAATAAATGGCCCATTTTTTCTTTTTTGGTATCCAGATAGCACTTGTTGTACGGGTTTGATTTTATAACTATCGGCACCGTTTCGACAACCTCCAGCCCGTAGCTTTCAAGCCCAACCACTTTTTTCGGATTATTGGTTAACAAGCGAATCTTATTTAATTTTAAATCATTAAGAATCTGCGCCCCGATACCGTAATCTCTTAAATCGGCGGGGAAACCCAAAGAGAGGTTTGCTTCAACGGTATCCATTCCGTTATCCTGCAATTCGTAAGCGCTTATTTTATTGTGAATCCCAATCCCGCGCCCCTCTTGTCTCATATACAGAAGCACCCCGCGTTTTTCTTCGGCAATCATTTTGAGCGCCACGCTTAATTGTTCCCCGCAATCACAACGTAAACTGCCGAAAACATCACCGGTAAGACATTCGCTGTGGACCCTTACCAGCATCGGTTCATCGCTTTCCATATCTCCCATCGTCAGCGCTATATGTTGATCGACATCCAAATCGCTTTTATAGGCAAGGATTTTAAAATCTCCATAAATAGTGGGCAGCTTTGCCTCAGCCATACGCCTCACTAATTTTTCATGCCTGCGTCTGTAAGCGATTAAATCGGCAATGGTCACTATTTTAATTCCGTACTTATTAGCCAATTCTTTAAGCTCGGGTAACTTTGCCATCGAGCCATCTTCGCTCATTACTTCGCATATTACACCGGCCGGATAAAGACCTGCCATTTTAGCCAAATCGACAATTGCTTCGGTGTGGCCGGCTCTGACAAGCACCCCGCCTTCTTTGGCTCTTAGCGGAAAAACATGCCCGGGGCGGGCAATATCCGAAGGTTTGGTCTCCGGATTTAAGACAGCCTTAATAGTTTCAGCCCTGTCTTTTGCCGATATTCCGGTTGTTACCCCGTGCCTGGCTTCAATTGATACGGTAAAGGCGGTAGCATGTCTGGAAGTGTTATGAGATACCATCATCGGTATTTCCAATTCATCCAAACGTTCGCCTTTAATCGGTAAACAAACAAGCCCACGCCCGTATTTCACCATAAAATTAACGGCTTCGGTCGAAATTTTTTCGGCCGCAATTGCTAAATCGCCTTCGTTTTCACGGTCTTCGTCATCAACAATAATAACAAATTTACCGTCTTTTATATCTTGAATTGCTTCATCAATAGTTGAAAAAACCATGTTTTCCTCGTTTAAAATAAGACTATCCCGCAGATAAGAAACCGTTTTCCTGCAGAAAATCAAACGTGATGTTACTGTCGGGGACACCCCTGTTTTTGAACTGAACCATATATTTTGCCAAAACATCGGCTTCTAAATTCACCAAATCCCCAACCTTGCGGTTAGACATAGTGGTATTTTCCATCGTGAAATTAACGATAGAAACATCAAAAGACGAATCGGTTCTGTTGGTCACCGTTAAGCTGATTCCGTCAACGGTAATTGAACCCTTTTCGACAACATAGGTCATCACTTCTTGAGATGTTTGGATATTAAAAACGTAAGCGCCGCCTTCGTCTTTAATAGAAACTATTGAACCGGTCGCATCAACATGCCCCTGAACCAAATGCCCGCCCAACAAACCGTCTAACGTTAATGCGCGCTCAAGGTTAACTTCGTCGTTTTTTTTAAGCAGTTTCAGGGTTGTCCTTTTTAAGGTTTCCGGCATTACATCAACGGTAAAGGTGTTTTCGGTAAACTCGGCAACAGTCAGACAAGCGCCGTTAACCGCAATACTTTCACCCGGCTGCATATTTTTGGTAACCTTCCCCGCAATAACCGTAATCCTGTTACTGTTGGGTGCTATTTCTTTTATAATACCAATTTCTTGGACAATTCCCGTAAACATAGCGTCATTCCTCTACATAGCCCATAAACATAATATCTTTGCCAAACTGCTCTTCACGCAAATTCTTAAGCTTAACCGCATCCATAATCTTTTCCACACCCTTGCCGCCGATTGCGGTTTTAGCTTTACCGCCGCCGATGATTATCGGCGCTACAAAAGCAACAACTTTATCAACCAATTTCTGGTCAAAGAGTGAACCAAAAAGGATACTGCCTCCCTCAACCAAAACACTCATAATTTGCCGCTTACCCAATTCAACCATCAGTTTTTCCAATTCGATGTAGTCGTCTTCCGACGGGATTTCTAAAATCTCGGCTCCGACATTGCGGTAGGCTTCTTTTTCTTGTTCGGTTGCTTTTCTTGCTATTACAATTAAGGTTTTACCCGGCTCCGTAAAAACCTTGGCCGTTACCGGGGTTTGAACCATTCCGTCAATTATTATTCTTAGCGGCTGGGTTTTCGCCGTCCCGCCCCTGCCGCTGCCGCATCTGGCGGTAAGCTGCGGATCGTCTGCCAGCACCGTTTTTACGCCTGCCATAATTGCATCGTGTTTATAACGCAAATTGTGGACAAAATGCCTCGATTCTTCTCCGCTAATCCATTTCGAATCACCGGTAAATGTTGCAATTTTGCCATCGAGACTCATCGCATACTTTACAGTAATAAACGGCAGTCCGGTAAGTGTGTATTTGATATACGCTTCATTAATTACCCTTGCCTTTGCTTCCTGTTCGCCCAGGAACGTTTTAATGCCGACATTTTCAAGAACATCTCTGCCTTTGCCGTTTACAAGGGGGTTCGGATCAAGCATGGCGATATGAACCTCGGTGATTCCGGCTTCAATAATGGCGGTTGTACAAGGCGGAGTACGTCCAAAATAATGACAAGGCTCCAGGGTAACATACATCACCCCGCCGCGCGCATTCTCCCCTGCCTGTTCCAACGCCACAATTTCGGCGTGCGCAGAACCGGGGGGCTGTGTATATCCGCTCCCGACGATTTCGTTATCTTTGACTATAACGGCACCGACAGCCGGGTTCGGGCTGGCCTGCCCCAACGCCAACTTTGCCATTGACAGTGCTTGTTCCATATATTCCATAGTACCATTCTAGCATTCTCTTTTTTATAAGTGCAAACACCGCAGAAATAAAGCGCTGTTTTGCAGGTTTTTCTCCCCTAAACAATACACTAAGCCATTATAAAAGATATTTAAGGGTTTCAAAAAAGTTAAGGGGCACGATTATTTCGTGCCCCTTTAAGAAAACAGATAAAACGATAATTAAATTATTGAGTAAACAGCTTGAACGGTTACGGAAACGGTTAACTCTCCGGCACTGATTGCGGTACCTTTAGAGCCATCTGCTTCAAGCCATCCCATATCTTGCCTGTCAATTGAATAATAATTAGTGCTTTCGCTAATACTAATCGGCTTACCGACTTTGACTCCGGCGGTTTTTGCCAACTGGGCGGCCTTATCTTTAGCTTTAGTCATGGCTGCTGCGCGTGCGGTGTCATAATAAGCATCCGGATTTTCAATTGCAAAACTAACACCGTTAACAACCGCGTATTCCCCACCGGCAGAAACAGCGTCATCAATAATATCCCCGATTGCATCCATATTTCTTATTTTAACTTTTACCATATTTTCAATACTGTACCCGGCAAACACGCTTTCACCGTTAACCCAATCCCAGACGGGCTGTATGTTATATCGAATCGTTTGAATATCTTCCTTGGCAACTTTGCGTTTATCCAAAGCGCCAACAACAGCAGCCATTGATTGTGTCGCCTGTTCCTGCGCTTCGGCCAATGTCTTCATTCTCACCGAAACGCCGATATTAACCAAGGCAATATCCGGGGTAACTTTAACTTCACCGGTCGCGGTTACGGCAATACCAATATTTTGATTACTCTGGATATTGGACAAGACCTCACTCTCGGTATTGTCGTACATATCACAGCCGACAAAACCGATTATAAGCGGAATCAACAATACTAACGCACCAATAACCTTCAACTTTTTCATGGCATCTGCTCCTATCTCAAATATTTCTTGCTTCTTAAATTATACTGCTATGGCTATTAAACTGTAAAACGTTTGCAAGTGTTTGGCAAGCGGTATCAAATGGTTTATAATTTTGTTGTTTTGGAAAGTAATTTACCCGGTTCAAGCAGTACAAAAAACATGTTCCTCGAGTTTATCGGGATACTCGCGGTAGCGCTTGCCATTTTTTTACTGATTCAAACTTTTGCCACTAAAGCTATTGTAGACGGCTCCAGTATGGAACCGAGCCTAAGCCACGGGCAAAGAATACTTGTAAATAAGGTTTCTTATTTATTTTCCGGCCCCGACAGGGGTGATATTATTGTTTTCGACCCGCCCCTATCTTCGCAAAATGATTATATCAAACGTGTTATCGGGCTTCCGGGTGAATCTGTCGAGATAAAAGATGGAACTGTTTACATCCATCAGGCGGATGGAAATATAATTCCGCTTGATGAATCGTACATACTTGATGAACCTGTTTACAATTATAAAAGCGGCATAATCCCGGAAGGCTATTATTTTGTACTCGGTGACAACCGCAATAACAGCGGAGATTCCCATTTGGGCTGGTTTGTTCCGCGTAAAAACATTGTCGGTAAGGCCTGGTTTTCTTACTCTCCGCTATCGGATTTCGGGTTTGTGCAAAATTATTCCTTTGGGTGGTGATATGAACGCAGAAGAGATATTTAAAAAAGCGGGCGCTATTCTTGAGGGGCATTTCCTGCTAACCTCCGGGCTGCACTCCCCTGTTTACTGGGAAAAGTTCCATGTTTTACAACACCCCGGTTATACGGAGCAGTTATGTGAGATGATTAGCAAGCACTTTGCCGAATACGGAATCGAAACTGTGGCAGGCCCCACCACCGGCGGGATTATTTTGGCCCATGAAGTTGGCCGACAGCTTAAGATTCGAAGTTTGTTTGCCGAAAAAGAAGGCGATAAAAGGGCTTTCAGACGCGGGTTTGGAATAAAACCGGGCGAAAAGGTGCTGGTTGTGGACGATATCCTCACTACCGGGAAATCGGTCAGGGAAGTGCTTGATATTGTTCGAGAGGAAGGCGGAATTGTTGCCGGTATCGGTGTTTTGGTTGACCGCTCCGAGCAAGAACACGATTTTGGGGCGCCGCTTTTTAGCTGCTTGCGCTCAAAAACAATCAATTACCAACCGGAAAATTGCCCCCTTTGCACAGCGGGCGTTCCCCTTGTTAAACTCGGCACAAGCACCCAACCGCTAAAGTAAGGGTGCCAATCGGAAACCGATGTTAGCATGATAAAGGGATTTTTGCAATTGATTACCGCAGTTATCGGTTTTTCGGAAGCTTCTTAATTTAAATCGATAACTTATTAGGGAAGCGTCAAATTAGCAACGATGCAGCCAACTTTACTATCAACACCGTGTTTTTGCAGGCAGATAAATTGGATATGTTGGACAAAGTTGAGGCATTAAAAGAATATGCTGATGAATCTTCCGAAATTTAAAATATTAATTACGCCCTTCCGAATTCCTTTTCCAATTGTTTTTTGGTAATTTTAATCATCGATGTTCTGCCGTGCGGACATGCATGCGGGAGTGTCGCCTGTTCCATCAAGCGGATTAGTTCTTTCATTTCTTCCATTGTAAGCGTCTGTCCAAAACGCACTGCGCTATGACACGCCATTGTCGAAATAATATGTTCCGTTATATCGGCGCTTTTGTTTTCGGAAATTTTATCAATAAGCTCGTTAAGGGCAGATTGCCAATCTTTGCCGAACATTATTGCCGGAACGGCGCGAACCAAATAGGTTCTGTTTCCGAAAGGTTCGATATCAAAACCGTATTCCGCCAAACGGGTATAATTTTTGCTGAATATTGCATCCTGAGTAGGTAAAATCTCAATACTAACCGGATCCAATAGACCCTGTATCTCAACCCCCTGCTGCTCTTTTTGCTTGGTTATTTTTTCAAACATTACGCGTTCGTGTGCCGCATGTTGGTCGATAATATAGAGCCCCTCCGGTCCTTCAGCAATAATATAACTGACAGCCAGTTGCCCTAAGACACGCAGAACCGGTAACGATGACAATACCGCCGTTTCGGCTTCTTCTTCTAAAACCACTTTTAAATCCATATGGCTTTGCTCGGGCGGAATAATTATTTGCGACCGACCGCGATAAGCAGCGCTTATTTCCCCGACCTTAGGAACCGGCGCGGTATTTACAAGCGCTTGGCGAATTGCCCTTTGAAGCGCTAAATAAACATCGCTTTCTTTTTTGAAACGGACTTCGGTTTTTGTCGGATGGACATTGGCATCCACATCGGAAAAAGGAACCTCGATATTAATTACGGCAATCGGGTGCTTCCCGGTCATTAGCAGCCCGTGATAGGCTTCTTCGACCGCCCAAGTAAGGTTACGGTTGGCAACCCAACGGCGATTAACAAAGAGGCTGATATATTTACGGGCGGAACGGTTTATCTTAGGTGAAGCGACCATCCCGCTGATTTTAATTTCTGTGTTATCGGCATTATAAGCCGGTGTGTTATCAATTGTTAGCATACTTGAGGCGACTTCAACACCGTAAACGGCGTTAATGCTATCGATTAGATTTCCGGTTCCCGGCGTTTTTAAACTCTCGCGGCCGTCAATAAAAAGTGTAAAGCGCACTTCGGGATAAGCCAGCGCATATTGACTGACAACATTGGCAATATAACTGTTTTCGGTTGTTTTGGATTTTATAAACTTCAACCTGGCAGGAACGTTACGAAAAAGATTTTTGATTGCGATTGTCGTCCCTTGCGAACGCGCCTGTTTTTGCCGTTTAATAACCTCCCCTCCTTCAAGCTCGACAAATGTCCCGGAATCTTCGTCTTTGTATTGGGATGTTATTTCCACGTTTGAAACAGATGCGATACTGGGCAGCGCTTCTCCGCGAAACCCAAGGCTGGCACTGCTAAAGAGATCTTCAAAACCGGAGATTTTACTGGTGGCATGTCTTTTAAAAGCAAGTTCGATTTCATCGGAAGGAATGCCGCTGCCGTTATCGGTAACACTGATTAAAGATAAGCCCCCCGCAACAACATCAACCGTTATCTGTGTCGCCCCGGCATCCAACGAGTTTTCCACCAGTTCTTTTACAACCGAAGAAGCCCGTTCGACCACCTCTCCGGCGGCGATTTTATTAATAACCTCGTTTTTTAATACCTTTATCGCCATTTTCCGCTCCCAAAAACCGTTAAATAAATGTCAATAACGGCTTAAAACCAGCGCGGTAGATTCAAAACCGCCACAATAAACTGTTTCAGTCTATTGTTATGTAAAGAATATTACTCTACTTTTTCTAACTTCGCAAAGCTTAAAAGCAACCTTTTAATTCCAATATCGGGAAAAGCCACCGCAACTTCACTGTCGTTATTGACCGCTTTGGCGCTAATAACGGTGCCCTGCCCGAATTGGGCGTGTTTTACCTTATCGCCGGCTTTTAAAGCGGGTAAATCCCCGCGAGGTGCGGGTATCGGTTCGGGAATAATCGGCCTTCTGTCCCATGAATAGGCTTCGTTTCTTCCCGGCCTTTCCTGAGAGGATTGAGATTGCCCAAACCCGTTACCGCCGTTTTTAACCAAACTCGGAGGGATATCCTTTAGAAAACGCGAGGGACTGTTTACGGTACTGGCACCCATTAAATTACGCCTGAAAGCCCGCACAAGATAGATTTTTCTTTTGGCGCGCGTAATACCGACATAGCATAAACGCCGTTCCTCTTCCATTTGCGCCGGGTCATCAAACGAACGAATATGAGGTAAAATCCCCTCTTCCATCCCGACAATAAAAACAACCGGATATTCCAAGCCTTTAGCCTGATGCAATGTAATTAATGTTACCGCATCAATAACATCATCCAAGCCGTCAACATCCGATACCAGCGTAACCCCCTCAAGGAAAACTGCCAGCGCCTCTTCAGGGTCGTAATCGGCGTATTGCTTGGCAACCGAACGCAATTCCAAAACGTTATCCCATCTGTCTTCTTCATCGGTTAAATTCTTGATATAGGCTTTATAGCCGGTCTTTTCGACAAGCTTATCAAAAAGTTCGTCCAATTTTAATTGGCGGCTTAAATCTTCCAACTCGGAAATCGTATTATAAAACTCTGTAAGCAAACGCGCACTGCGGGCGTTAAACGGGGTATCGCTGTAATCCTGAGATGTCGCCAGCATTTTTAGGGCCTGATACTGGGAAATATGCAGCGAAGAAGCCCACTCGGTAAGCAAAGCAACAGTACGCTCGCCGATACCGCGCTGCGGAACGTTAATCACCCTTAATAAGCTAACACTGTCACGCGGATTATAAATCAGCTTAAGGTAAGCGATTATATCTTTGATTTCACGCCTTTCGTAGAAACGTGTTCCCGCTACCAGCTTATAGGGCGTGCCGTAACGGATAAAGGCTTCTTCCAGAATACGTGATTGAACATTGGTGCGATACATTACGGCACAATCCGAGAGCTTGGCTTCTTTATTCCTAAGCAGTTTCTCCACCTCGCGAACAACAAAAAGCGCTTCCTCCTGTTGTGTAAAGGTTTCAACGACTTCAATTTTGCAGCCCGGTTCATTATCCGTCCAAAGTTCGGTTTTCTTGCGTTGGCTGTTTGCCGAAATTACGGATGTAGCCGTGGCGAGGATATTCTTGGTTGAACGATAGTTTTGTTGCAGCATCACCACTTGGGCATCCGGAAAATCTTTTTCGAAATCAAGAATATTCCGAACATCGGCGGAACGCCACGAATAAATTGATTGATCGGGATCACCGACAACGCATATGTTGCGATACCCGCCGGCAATGAGTTTAACCAATTGATATTGAACCTGGTTGGTATCCTGGAACTCATCTACCATTATATGCAAATAGCGGCTGCGGTATTTTTCTAAAATATCAGGGTGTTTTTTAAACAGTTGCACCGTTTTCATTAAAAGGTCGTCAAAATCGAGGGCATTGCTTTTTTCTAACATTTGTTGGTATTTTTCATAGACCCTGGCAACAACCTCTTCAAAGTAACTGCCGCTGCGTTGGCCGTAGGCATTGGGGGTTAACATTTTGCTTTTCGCATTGCTTATATGCGAAAGGACAGCAGAAGCCGAAAATTGCTTCGGATCAATATTTAATGCTTCAAAGCATTTTTTGATTAGTCTGGTTTGGTCATCGGTATCATAAATTACAAAACTTTTTTCAACACCGATTGCCGCCCCTTCCTGTCGCAATATACGCACACAAATTGAATGGAAAGTGCCGATTGTAAGGTCTTTTACCGATGCGCTAACGAGCGTATTAAGACGGTTAATCATCTCTTTGGCGGCTTTATTGGTAAAGGTAACCGCCATAATACGGTGCGGGCTTACCCCGCAAACGCGAATTAAATAGGCAATGCGATGCGTTATAACGCGTGTCTTGCCGCTTCCGGGGCCGGCAATAATAAGCACAGGCCCATTAATGGCTTCGACGGCTTTTTTTTGTTCGGGGTTTAATGCGGAAAGTATATCCATAAGTTCGTTTATTATAACATGTGAGGGCAGCTAAGGTCATTTTAAGAATAAACGAAATTGACAAGCAAATAAAAAGATTATATTATATGCTTATATGCGCATATATGATTATACCGATGGGAGGCGATAATGCAAGATTTTATTAAAGCAACCAAGGCTCTGTCGGATGAAACCCGTCTTAGGATTATGAATATACTTTCGGTTAGGGAGTGCTGTGTCTGCGAGGTTATGCAAGCCCTGCAAATATCACAAACCAGAGCTTCCCGTAATTTATCAATATTATATGAAGCGGGATTTTTGACCCAAAGAAAAGAAGGGCTTTGGACGTATTATGCCATTGATACCGGATCGCCGACCAAAGAAAGAACCCTTTTTCGAGATGATATAGTTCAGGCGATTTCTCATATCTTTCAAGATAACCAAATAGGTGCAGAAGATACTAGGCGGCTAAAAAAATCGCAAAAACTATCCGCTATCTCTAATTCTGATTCAAAGAACAAATAAATGAACACTTTTATTAACTTACTGCAGGCCGGATGGGGCGGATTATTAGAGTATCTTTCAGCGCATGTTATAACCTGTCTTATTCCCGCGCTTTTTATAGCCGGAGCAATTGCAACCTTTGTTTCACAATCTGCAGTACTCAAATACTTCGGGCCCAAAGCCAATAAACCGGCATCTTACGGGGTTGCCTCTGTTTCGGGGGCGATATTGGCCGTATGCTCATGTACCGTGTTGCCCTTATTTGCCGGCATTTTTAAAAGGGGGGCGGGGCTGGGTCCGGCGATTGCTTTTCTTTTCTCGGGGCCGGCAATCAACATACTTGCAATCGTATATTCCGCAAAACTGCTCGGCTGGGATATCGGTATCGCCCGAATTATAGCCGCCATTGTATTTTCGGTTGTAATCGGTTTAATTATGGAGCTTATATTTCAAAAGAAAAACCCGAACGGAAATGATAATCTTTTCCCGAAGCCGGAATCGGAACCGACAGGTAAAACTATATGGCAGCAGATTATTTTTATAGGCGTGTTGGTAGGTATTTTAATTTTTGCCGCTTCAAAGAATTGGATTGTAACGGGTATCTTTTTTGTCGGGCTTGCAATAATTTTACGGCAATGGTTTAAACGAGATGAAATAATACAATGGCTAAACGAAACCCTGCACTTTACCAAACTAATTATCCCTTGGCTGTTAATAGGTGTTTTTCTGGCAGGAATTCTTACCTACATAATCCCGCAAACGTTGGTTACCGCCTACGTAGGCGGTAATACAATTATCGGTAACTTTATCGCTTCGGTTTTCGGAGCGTTGATGTACTTCGCCACCTTAACCGAGGTTCCGATTGTTAAAGCATTTTTAGACCTTGGAATGGGCAAAGGACCGGCGCTCGCGTTACTGCTTGCTGGGCCGTCTTTATCACTGCCTTCGATAATAACCTTAAGCCGTATTATGGGATTAAAGAAAACATTAACTTATGTTCTTTTGGTAATAATAATGGCCACTCTAACAGGTTACCTCTTCGGGTTTATTGCAAAATAATAAAAGGAGAAAAGGATGCAAATTAAAATATTAGGTACGGGATGTCCAAAATGTCGCCAATTGGAAGAAAGAACCCGCAAGGTTCTCCAAGAGATGGAAATTGAATCCGAGATAGATTCTGTAAAAGATATCAAAAAGATTATGGATTATCCGATTTTAACCACCCCGGGTTTGGTTATTAATGAGGTTGTTGTTAGTTCAGGGAAAGTGCCAAGCGAAAAAGAAATTACAGGCTTTATCAACACCGCCTTAAAAAAATAACAAGCCCCCTACCGAGATAACAGATTCTTATGTTCGCTATAAACTCCAGGCTCAAAGTTTTTCTGATTATGAGATCGCATGAGTCGCAATTATAAGGCCGGCAAGATATAATTCAACAGTAATACAGGGATATAAAATGTTCTTACCGACAACAAGAGATGAATTAAACAGCTTAAAATGGGACCGGCCGGATATAATTCTGGTAACCGGAGACAGCTATATCGACAGCCCGTTTATTGGTGTTGCCGTAATCGGCAAGGTTTTAACGGCAGCCGGATACCGAGTTGCTATAATTGCCCAACCGGATTTAAATTCCGCAAAAGATATCGCCCGCATGGGAGAACCGCGCTTATTTTGGGGAGTTTCGGGTGGCTGTATCGATTCGATGGTTGCCAACCACACTTCCTTAAAAAAGAAGCGCAAAAGCGACGATTATACCCCCGGCGGAATCAATAACAGGCGCCCCAACCGCGCCGTAATTGTTTATACCAACCTTATCAAGCAGTATTTTAAAAGCAGCAAACCGATATTGCTTGGCGGTATCGAGGCCAGCTTGCGCCGAATAGCCCATTATGACTTTTGGTCGGACAGCGTACGTTCGTCTGTGTTATTTGATGCCAAAGCAGACTATTTACTTTACGGAATGGCCGAAAAATCGACCTTGGAATTTGCCGAAGCCTTAAAAAGCGGGAGGGACGTTTCAAATATCAGGGGTTTATGTTATATCGCCAATAAAAAAGAGGAAATCCCATCGGAATTTATTGAACTGCCTGCTTACGACGTTGTAAAAAGCGATAAAAAGGCATTTACGGAAATGTTTCAGACCTTTTATCAAAATAACGACCCTTTAAATGCTTCGGGAATGTTTCAAAAGCACGGAACGCGCTACCTTGTTCACAACCCGCCCGCTATGGCTCTGTCGCAAAAGGAACTGGACGATATCTACGCACTCGATTTTGAAAGGGCGCAACACCCCCACTACGAAAAACAAGGCAAAGTAAAAGCGCTCGAAACAATCGCCTTTTCAATTGCCACACACCGCGGTTGTTACGGGGAGTGTAATTTTTGTGCCATCGGCGTGCATGAAGGAAGAACTGTTCAATGGCGAAGCCAAAAATCAATCTTATCGGAAGCCGAAAAAATCGTTGCCCTACCGGATTTTAAAGGCTATATTATTGATGTCGGCGGCCCGACCGCCAATATGTACGGCTATGAATGCGCTAAAAAATTAAAAACGGGAAGTTGCAAAGATAAACGCTGCCTTTATCCCGAAATTTGCCCGGTACTAAAGGTGAATCACGACCCACAAATAAAACTGCTTCAAAAATTGCGGCTTATTAAGGGGGTTAAAAAGGTATTTGTAGCTTCGGGTGTCCGCTACGATTTACTTTTAAACGATAATAAGTACGGTGTAAGTTATCTTGAAGAACTTGTAAAACATCATATTTCAGGGCAAATGAAAATCGCCCCGGAACATACCGAGAACCGCGTTTTACAAATAATGGGAAAACCGCAAAAGAAACTGCTTTTACAATTTAAAGAATTGTTTGAAAAGATTAACCGGAAATTCAAAAAAGAACAGTTTTTAACGTACTATTTAATTGCCGCTCATCCGGGGTGCACGTTAGGCGATATGGAAAAGTTAAAACATTTTACCTCGCAGACGCTTAAAACAAACCCCGAACAGGTTCAGATATTCCTGCCGGCGCCCTCAACCTATTCTGCACTAATGTATTACACCGAAACCGATCCGTTTAGCACTAAAAAATTATTTGTTGAAAAAGACCCCCACCGCAAAGAAACACAAAAAGAAGCGGTTGTAAAAAAAGCCTATCAAAAAGCGCCCGCCGGAAGGGCAAAACTGCCCAAATAGCAGCCGTGATTTATAATTGACATGCTACCGCGCTTTCACGTAACATTATTGGAATGTTAGCCAAAGTCTACAGCTGCGCACTGGTAGGATTAGAGGGAACAATCGTCGAAGTTGAAGTCGATGTTTCTCCGGGGTTACCGCTTTTTGCTATCGTTGGACTGCCGGATGCCGCTGTCTCGGAAGCCAGAGAGCGCGTACGCTCGGCAGTTCGCAATTCAGGATTTATCTTCCCCTTAAAGCATCTTTGTGCCAATTTAGCCCCGGCTGACTTAAAAAAGGCCGGCCCCGCTTATGACTTGCCGATTGCTATCGGTATTATTTTAAGCACGGACCAACTCTTTTTTGATGTTTCAGACACCCTTTTTCTGGGAGAATTATCACTTGATGGGAGCCTGCGGCACACCAACGGAATATTATCCATGGTGGCACTGGCACATAAAAACGGATTTAAAAACATTGTTGTTCCGGAGGTTGATGCCAAAGAGGCGGCGCTGGTAGACGGTGCCAATATTATGCCGTTTGCTTCTTTATCCCAAATTGCAAACTACATGATGGGTAAAATCCCCGCCCCTAAATTGGATTGCAGCAAAACAACGGTAACCGAACAGGTAGCAAACAACGCTTCATTTATCGATTTTGCCCATATAAAAGGGCAAGAACACGTTAAAAGAGCCTTGGAAGTTGCTGCAGCCGGAGGACACAATATTGTAATGTTCGGTCCCCCCGGAAGCGGTAAAACGTTGTTGGCACGTTCTTTACCGGGGATATTGCCGCCGATGACAAACGAAGAGTCACTTGAAGTTACACGTATTTACAGCGCAAGCGGGCTGCTGCCGCAAGATACCCCTTTAATTTGTAACCGCCCGTTCCGCTCACCGCACCACACAATTTCCGATGCCGGTTTGGTGGGGGGTGGGCATATACCCAAACCGGGCGAAATCAGCCTCAGCCATAGGGGGGTTTTGTTTTTAGATGAACTGCCGGAATTCGGACAGGCAATTCTTGAGGTATTAAGGCAGCCTTTGGAAGATAAACTTGTTACCATTAGCCGTGCGCGCGGGAGTATGACATTCCCCGCTAACTTTATGTTGGTAGGAGCAATGAACCCCTGCCCTTGCGGTTACTACGGAGACCCGTATCACCCTTGTACCTGCAACCCGGGGTTGATATCGCGTTATCAAAAACGAATCAGCGGCCCGTTTCTGGATAGGATTGATATTTTTATCGAGGTCCCGCATATTGATTACGAAAAACTTTCAGATGATAGGTTGGGTGAAAAATCGCATAAAGTGCAAGAACGGGTTTCCGAAGCCAGGCTAATTCAACGCTGGCGTTTTGAGGGTTCGACACTGGCAGCCAACAGTGAGATGACCCCGTTAGAAGTGCGTGATTTCTGCAAAACAAGCGATGCGGCGCAAAGCCTTTTAAAAACCGCTATGAAGCAAATGAGCCTTTCGGCACGCGCTTTCCATCGCATACTAAAACTTGCCAGAACCATAGCGGATCTTGAAAAAAGTGATATAATAGAGGTTAATCATATTGCTGAGGCAATCCAATACAGGCCAAGGCGTAGTGTATAAAATAGGAAGTGCGCTTTAATGGCAAAAGAAAAAGAGGGATTTGTGCACTGGTTGCTTAGAAATCTAAGGAAAAACTTCCTTGCCGGTTTCTTGGTTGTTATTCCGCTTGTAGTCGTAATTTTTATAGTCACCTGGCTGTTTATTAAAATCGATGATGTTCTTCAACCGATAATAACCAATATTGTCACCCATTTCAATCCTGATTATCATGCAATTACGGGGCTTGGTTTTGTTGCCGCAATCCTTATAATTTACATAGTAGGGATTATTACCAGTAATTACATAGGGAAAAAAGTAGTTAATTTTTCCGAAAACCTGATTAACCGACTCCCTATTTTTAAGCAATTATACAACAGCGCCAAACAAGTCGTGGAAGGACTTTTAGGCGCCGGAATGAACAAAGCTGCTTTTAGAGAGGTTGTTTTTGTGGAATTCCCCAGAAAAGGAATGTTTGCCCCCGCCTTTGTAACCAATGAAATTAAGTCGGCATCGGGGGAAAAACTTTACGGGGTTTATATTCCAACGGCTCCGGTGCCCACATCGGGATATTTTGAAATTGTTGCTGAAAGTGAGATTATTCACACCGATTTAAAAATTGACGATTGCATTAAAATGGTGGTCTCCGGGGGGATGATTATTCCCGAATCGGTGCTTACCGGCAAAACTCCGATAAAGGCACCCGATCAAATTGCCAAAATGTTAGAGAATAGCTCAAAGCCAGAAGATAATCCCCATAGCGAGTAAAACCAGCCCGATTACAACCGCGGTGTAACCGCCTACTTTAAACCCCCAGGCTTGTATATTGTCGGGCCTGTGTTCGATATATCTGCGCACATCGGCCTTATTTGATAACTCATCACAATAATCTTTTTCTTCTTTTCTGCCGATACTAAAAATAACAATACCGATAAGCAGAAAAACAGCGCCGATGATTATCAAGGGACCATATTCACTAGTAAGCATCTTCGGATCCTCCCGTTAAACTCTGCCTGTGCTGGAATTATACAATCTTTAAGAAGGTGTTTCAAGATACAAAAAGACAAACGACCGCCGAATGACGTGCATCGCGGCGGTCGTTTCAAATGTAACTGTTATAAATTTATTCGAATGATATATTAGGTAAGTTCGACAGTTGCGCCAACTTCTTCAAGTTTAGCTTTAGCGGAAGCAGCCTCTTCCTTGCTGACAGCTTCTTTAACTGCCTTCGGTGCGCCTTCAACCAAATCTTTCGATTCTTTAAGACCCAACTGGGTAAGTTCACGAACAACTCTGATGACATTAATCTTATTGGCGCCGACATCTTTGAGGATTACGTTAAATTCGGTCTTTTCTTCTTCGGCTTTGGCACTACCGGTATCGGCAGAGACTGCAACGGCAGCCATCATCGGAGCGGCGGCGCTTACGCCAAATTCTTCTTCCAAGGCCTTGACCAGTTTTGATAATTCAAGAACGGTCATTTCTTTTACGATATCGATTACTTGCTGAGTTTTATCTTCCATTTAATTTTACCTTCCTTTTACCAGACTTTATATTTTAATATTTATTTTCCTTCTAATTTATCCGCTCTGGCCTGTAAAACAGTGACTAATCCTCTCATCGGAGCGGCACATACATTAACAAAACCGGATATCGGGCCCTGCATGGCACCAAGTACCTGAGCAAGCAAAATATCCTTCGGCGGTATTTTAGCCAACGATTTTACATCTTCATCGGTCAGTAATTGGTCTCCGATAAAACCGCCTTTGATTTTGAGTGAAGTTTCGTAAGCATCGACAAATTGAACCAAAATCTTTGCCGGTTCCACTTCATCGTTATAACCGAAAGCCATCGCCAGCGGTCCGGTAAGGCTTTCTTTTAAGAAACCTTTGTTTGAGTTATCCGCGGCAAATCTGGCCAGGGTATTTTTAACCACCATATAGTCAATCCCGGCATCGCCCAATTTACGTCTAAGTAGAGTAAGATCGGCGTTTTTCATTCCCAGATATTCGGTCATTATGCCGACTTTACATCTGGTCATTGCATCTTGAACCTCTTCTACTATTTGCTCTTTTTCTGCTCTTTTCACCCTTATCACCTCCTATTCGTCAAAATAAAAAAATCCTTGCACCCACGAGGCAAGGACTTAATAAAAACAGAAAGTTCTATCATGCCCTCAATCCTCGGCAGGTATATTTAAGCCTTACGGCACCCGCTGTCTCAGGATGAGACCGGCGTAATAAATATAATATTGTTAATTTATTTTAAGCGGCCGCAGTCATAGCGGCTTTAAGATCCAGTTTTATACTGGGACCCATGGTTGATGCAATATAAGCACTCTTAATATACTGACCCTTGGCGCCAACCGGTTTGGCTCTTACAATCGCATCAATAACTGCCATCATATTTTCGTTCAATTTTTCGGCATCAAAACTCATCTTCCCCAACGGAAGGTGAATAATCGCATTACGATCCAGTTTAAATTCAACGCGCCCTTTACGAGCATCTTCGATTACCCTGGGCAGGTCTTCGGCAACAACAACGGTACCGGCTTTAGGATTGGGCATTAACCCTTTTCTTCCTAAAATTTTACCGAGTTTACCGACTTTACCCATCATTTCCGGCGTTGCGATAGCCGCATCAAAATCAAGCCATCCGCCTTCGATTTGTTTAATAACATCATCGTTACCGACATAATCGGCTCCGGCATTGGTTGCTATTTTTTCCGCTTCACCCTGAGCAAAAACCAGAATACGTATTTTTTTACCGAGACCGTGCGGCAACAGGGCAACCCCTCTCACTTGCTGTGTTGCGTTTCTGGGATCAAGACCCATCTTTAAATGCAACTCAAGCGTTTCGTCAAACTTAGCGGTAACAGTTTTTTTCGCCAGCTCGACTGCCTCTTCCGGTAAATACTCTTTGTCTTTTTCAACCAGAGCTGCTACTTCGTTATATTTTTTCCCTCGTTCTGCCATCTTATTCTATACCAATCCCCATACTTCTTGCGGTGCCCAAAACAATTTTTTCGGCACCATCGATATCAATCGAGTTTAAATCTTTTGCTTTAATTTCAGCAATTTCTCTTAGTTTTTCTTTCGACAACTTCAACGTCGCAACATGCCCCGTATTACCGGCACCTTTAGGAACCCCCAATGCTTTTTTAAGCAAATCAGAGGTCGGGGGTGTCTTGGTAATAAACTTAAAGGTTCTGTCGACATATACGGTTATCTCTACAGGAATAATCGAACCGACATATTTGGCGGTTCGCTCGTTGTATTCCTTGCAAAAACCCATAATATTAACGCCATGCTGACCCAGCGCAGGACCAACCGGGGGCGCAGGATTAGCTTGCCCGGCCGCAATTTGCAACTTTACTATCGCTTTAATCTTTTTTGCCACTTATAAATTTCCTCCGGGACTTTCAAAAACCCTTTTTAAAGCTTTTCTACTTGCAGAAAATCCAACTTAACCGGGGTTTCTCGTCCAAATAAAGAAAGTAATACCGTTACTTTCCCTTTTTCAATATCTATTTCATCTACGGTTCCGATAAAATCAATAAACGGACCGTCAATCACACGGACACTTTGTCCTTGTTTAAAGCCTACTTTTACGCGAGGCAATTCAGCCTTCATCTGCTTCAAAATTTGCTTTATTTCGCTGTCCTGTAGCGGGACCGGCTTATTTCCGCCGCTAACAAAACCGATTACACCCGGGGTATGCCTTACAATATTCCAACTGAGGTCGTTCATTTGCATTTGAACCAAGATATAACCGGGCAATATTTTACGCGTTATAGTGCGCTTTTGTCCGTTTTTTACTTCTATCTCATCCTCGGTCGGAATAATCACGTCAAAAATATCATGACCAATATCCATCGTTCCAACACGCTGATCAAGATTTTTCTTTACACGTTCTTCATAACCCGAATAAGTGTGAACCGCATACCATTTTCCTTGGTCTGCAGCCACTTGCTCGTTTTCTTGGGTTGAACTATTAATTTCTAACTCTTGCATAACACTACCAATAACTAACCGCCGGCAAATATTTTTCCAATAAGAAAGCTGAACACATGGTCTATGCCGCCGAGCACCAGTCCAACAATAACGGAAACAAGCAAAACCAAACCGGTGAGGTAAATGGCTTCCCTTCTGGAAAGCCATGTTACCTTCTTCAGTTCGGATATAATATTACCGAAAAAATTACCTTTTTGCCCTTTTTTACTGATGGGCTGCGTTGTCTGAGCCATAAGTTTACCCCCTTTAAAGAAGGATTACTTTACCTCCCTGTGGAGCAAACTGGTACGACAACGAGGGCAATACTTTTTCAGCTCCAACCTCTGCGGGTCGTTTCTTTTATTCTTTTCGGTCGTATACGTTCTCTCTTTGCACTCAGTACATGCAAGATGGATCACATTACGAGCATCAGTCTTTTTCTTAGCCATACTATTTTATTCTTATTCTATAACGTTAGTAACAGTTCCGGCACCGACTGTTCTGCCGCCCTCTCTGATTGCAAAACTTAAACCTTTTTCAAGGGCTACCGGATAAATCAATTTAATCTTCATTTTGGTATTATCACCGGGCATCACCATCTCCACACCCGGCTCTAATTCAATAGAACCGGTAATATCGGTGGTTCTGATATAGAACTGCGGCTTGTAACCGTTAAAGAACGGGGTATGTCTGCCGCCTTCTTCTTTAGAAAGTACATAAACCTCGGCTTCGGCATAGGTGTGCGGTTTGATACTTCCGGGGGCGGCCAATACCTGTCCGCGCTCGATATCTTCACGCTCAACGCCTCTTAAAAGAACACCAACGGCGTCACCGGGCTCACTGATATCCAGGAATTTATGGAACATTTCAAGGCTGGTTGCAATAACCTTCTTAGGATCACGATTTAAGCCAACGATTTCAACTTCATCACCGGGTCTTACAACGCCTCTTTCAACCCTACCGGTAGCAACAGTACCGCGCCCTTTAATACTAAAGACGTCTTCAATCGACATCAGGAAAGGCTTATCGGTAGCTCTTTCGGGAATAGGAATGTACTCGTCAACAGTCGCCATCAACTTAAGAATGGCTCCGCACCACTGACATTCGGGTTTTCCGCAACCGCACTCCAATGCTCTAAGGGCACTTACGTGAGTAATAGGAGCTTCATCGCCGTCGTAGTGGTTTTTGGTAAGAAGTTCTCTGACTTCCATTTCAACAAGTTCCAAAAGTTCGGGGTCTTGCATAACATCAACTTTGTTAAGGGCAACCACCATGCGAGGAACCGCAACCTGGTGAGCAAGCAAAACGTGCTCTCTGGTTTGAGGCATAGGACCATCGGGGGCACTGACTACCAAAATCGCCCCGTCCATCTGAGCGGCACCGGTAATCATGTTCTTGACGAAGTCAGCATGACCCGGGCAGTCCACATGTGCATAGTGTCTGTTTTCGGTTTCATATTCAATATGAGAAATAGCAATGGTAACACCACGTGCTCTTTCTTCCGGAGCGTTATCGATGCTATCAAATGCACGATACTCGGTTTTACTCCACGGCTGTTTGGATAAAATATAGGTAATAGCTGCCGTCAGAGTGGTCTTGCCATGGTCAACGTGACCAATGGTGCCAATGTTACAATGTGGTTTTGTTCTATCAAACTTTTGTTTTCCCATTTTTCCCCCTTTGATTTAAGCCCACAATCAGAATCGAACTGATGACCCCGTTCTTACCAAGAACGTGCTCTGCCTGCTGAGCTATGTGGGCATCTCCTTTCCTTATCTAATTATGTTTGTATTTTATTATAGTATTATATCTATTTTGTTGACAGAATGTCCAGTATAAAGTTTGGGATGGTGGAGAGGGCAGGGTTCGAACCTGCGTAGCTCTTCCGAGCGGCAGATTTACAGTCTGCTCCGATTAACCACTCCGGCACCTCTCCTTGTTAATAACACATAAGCACAAAAAAATAGTAGGAACAGCCCGAGAGGGGACTCGAACCCACTAACCTACCGATTACAAGTCGGTTGCGCTACCATTGCGCTACTCGGGCACTATTCTGACAGAAATGAGATAAAATGTCAACAGGACGCTATTATAGGGAAACGATTGCAACTAGTCAAGTTAAACGCTCTGTTTATCAGGCTGATAAACACCGAAACTTGTTCAGAAACGGGCAGAGAACCGTCGCGTAATTTTACGACTACGACATAAAAAGCCCCAAAACCCTGTAAGCAACCCCGCCAATCAGTATTGCGAGCGTAATTTCTCCCAAAACCATTAAAGTCGTTGCTTTGACGCCTGTTTCCTTTAAAAGCACCGCAATAGTCGAAATGCAGGGGATATAAATCAGGATAACTATTGTAAATACAACCATTTGTAACGGTGACATTATAGATGTAATAGCCGCCCCGCCGGCAAAAGAAAACAGCAGCGCCAGGTTAGCTTCTTTACGAAGAATACCGAAGATAAGCAATACCCCGGTAAAGGCCGGTAACCCCAACCAGCTTACCGTTACGGGCGCCAATATGTTGGTAAGGTACTCCAACCAATTATAAACGTTCATGGTTTCAATAACAACACTGCCGATAACAATCAAAGGCACGCCGATTACCAAGAATTCCCTGAATCTAAACCATGCTTGCCGCCATACATTTTTGAGCCGCGGCCAACGATATTCGGGGATTTCCATAATTATACCCGGAGCGGTGCTGGGCATAATCCTGCCCAATATCAACCCAACAACATAAATTAAAAGGAATTGGAAAAATAACAGCCCGACTGCCCATTGCCAGCCGATAAAAGCCCCAACCAACCCGAGTACGATTGAAGTCCTTGCCGCACAAGGCACCATGGTAGTTAAAAACGTGGCAATCAAGCGGTCTCTTTTATTGTTCATCACCCTGCAAGCCATACAGGCCGGCACATTGCACCCAAGCGCCATAATCAGCGGAATACTGGACATACCATGTAAACCGATTGTATGACACGGGCGATCCATTAAAAACGCAATTCTGGGCAGATAACCGCTTTCCCCCAGCCAACTAAGAATCAAAAAGAAGGGAAGGATAAAACCTATTGCCACAATCAGGGCGGCATAAAAACCGATTACGCCACCATTCCAGAAAATATCCATCGCAGGGCCGGTAATTACCGGTTTAATACTTTCAAAGAACCCTTCAACCAAATCCGAAAACCATTCCCCGAAAAAGGAAACGAATATTAGGATTACCGATAGCGTCAGAAAAAACATAAAATAGCCGAAAATAGGATGTAATGCAATTGAATCCATCAAATCGGAGAATTTTTTGGCGGGCGGTTTTGAGGCGGTTACTTTTGTTGCAATCGATGCCGCAAGCGCAAAACGCTCAGCTGAAATTATAGTTGTAATATCCTCGCCGTGCATCGCAACCAGCTCTCCGGCCAGTTCTTGAGCCTTTGCGGTAATATCTGACAGATTTTTATTGTCAGCCGTTATTGATGAATAATTCCCTTCCAAAAATTGGATTGCTTGCCATTTGGGAACATCTTCGGACAGCCCTTCACCCAATAAAGCAATAGTTTGGGAGATCCTTTGCTCAACCTCTTTACCGTACTCTAATTTTCCGTTATTTTGTTGGGGAGGATTTTTTACTAAATCCAGTGCCGCATCCACAAGCTCGTGAACGCCGATACCTTTTACGGCAATCGCCTCTATAACAGGTATGCCCAACAATTCTTGCAACAGCTTTGCATCAACATGAATCCCTTTCTTCCTGGCTTCGTCTCCGTAATTAAGAACGGTAACAACAGGTAGTCCCATCTCTCTTAACTGAAGGGTAAAGAAAAGGTTCCTTTCAAGCGATGTCGCATCGACAACATTAATTATTACATCAGGCCGTTGCGTTAATATGTATTCCTGAGTAATTTGTTCTTCGGTTGAATAAGTGGCAAACGAATAAATGCCGGGGAGATCTACTATATCTATTTGCAACCCATGATGAGATAAAGTTCCTCTTTTAATATCAACGGTTTTACCGCCCCAGTTTCCGGTTTCCTGAACCAAACCCGTTAACTGGTTAAAAATAGTGCTTTTTCCGACATTAACATTGCCCGCCAGCGCCAATGTTAATTTTTTAGCATCGCTATCACCCTCGGACGCGGCACCTTTCCATGTTAAAGATTTAGCAGAGTTTTTCATTTAATCTCCCTCTCATCATTCGGCTGTTAGCCATCCAATTTTTCAACAAAAATATTGCCGGCAATTCGATGGCCTAAAGCCAATTTGGTGCCTCTTACGCTTATTTCCAGCGGCCCTTTAAGGGGTGCGATTCTTGTAACGCAAATTTCGGTTCCGGGGGTTAAGCCCATATCACAAAGACGTCTTAACATTTCCCCTCCGCCACGCACGAATGCAACAGTTGCCCTACCGTGATTTTTTAATTCCAACAGCGACACAACACCCTTTTTACGCCTTCGCAATTCATCAATATCGGTGCTGTCCCATTCCTTGCACTCCTGACAAGTGGAAAAATCAAAATCACAGGGCGGAATCGTTTTTCCGTCATCCGGACAGGTGTCGGGATATTTCAACGTTAAACACAAAGCCCTCTCGACTTCATCCGAAAGGGTGTGTTCCATCGCGCATGCTTCTTCGTGAACTTTATCTTTACCTATTTTTAACGTGTCGTGCAGAAACCTCTCCAACAAACGATGCTTACGCGCCATTTTTTTACCGAAAGCTTCTCCCTTTTCGGTAAGCGTAACACCGCGATAAGGAGAATAGGATATATAACCTTCCTCCGCCAGTTTTTTAAACATTTCGGTAACGCTGGCCGGCGAAATATTCAACCGCTTTGAGACATCAGAGGTGGAAGCCGACTTACCGCTGCGAGTCAGGTTATAGATAGCTTTGAGGTATTCCTCGACACTGCTATTCATGATTTTCCCCCATAATTTAGGAATGCCTAAATAATAACATGGAGCAATTTCTATGTCAAGAATACTTTAATTATGTAATTATCGATTTAAGGCAAAATAAACCGAGCCACGGGGGTTATCCCCGTGGCTCAAGTCTGTCTGTAAAATTATGTAGATAATTCTGTTATGCGGAATTCTTACTCGCCGCTTCGCATGTAGCGGACATCGAAGAATTTTCGTCGGTGATATCAATTTTATTTGTTTCTTTAAGTAAAACCAAACCGACAACGAAACAAATTGCGGCGATTATCATCGGATACCAGATACCGGCAAAGTTATTACCTGTTGCCGTTAACCACGCCAAACCGATCATGGGAACCAAACCGCCGAAAACACCGTTTCCGATATGATACGGGAACGACATTGAAGTATAGCGAATCTTCGTCGGGAAAAGTTCAACAAGGAAAGCCGCAATCGGGCCGTAAACCATGGTCACGTAAAGAACCTGGATAAATACCAACGCCGACAGCGCTACCATATTATAACCCTGGTACGAGAAAAGGAAATACTGCCCGGGGTCAACGGGAGCAAAAGCAGCCATAGCCCCATAAATAGGATAGTAAGTTAAAACGGCAAGCAGCATACCTCCAAGCATTATTTTCTTTCGGCCAATTTTATCGGAAAGCCATCCGAAGAAAACAAAGAAAGGAGCGCCCAGAACAAGGGCTACACCAACTATAATGTTTGATTCGACTAAAGGTACCTTAAAAATCTGCTGTAAATAGAACAGAGAATAGAATTGCCCGGTGTACCAAACAACACCCTGCCCCATTGTAGCGCCGAATAGCGCAATCAAAACCCATTTTAAGTTGTACGGATTGGTGAAACTTTCTTTAAGCGGATTTTTGGAAATTGTTTTAGAAACTTTCATCTGCTGGTAAAGCGGAGATTCGCGCAAAGATCTTCTAATCCAAACCGAAAGTATTACCAATAAGATTGAAACCATAAAAGGAATACGCCAACCCCATTCGTTAAAATCGGCTTCACCCAAACCCAATCTTACAACCAGGATTACGCCAAGCGATAAAAAGAGACCCAGTGTCGCGGTAGTCTGAATCCAGCTGGTATAAAAACCGCGTCTTCCTTGCGGCGCATGTTCGGCAACAAATGTCGCTGCCCCGCCGTATTGCCCGCCGAGGGCCAACCCCTGAAGTATCCTAAGAACAATTAACAAGATACCCGCCCAGACACCGATTACGGCCTTTGTGGGCAGCAAACCGATAATGAAAGTAGCGGAGCCCATAATTGCAATTGTTAAAACGTATGTAAATTTACGCCCAAACAAGTCACCTATACGGCCAAAAAAGAGGGCTCCGAAAGGGCGCACCATAAACCCGATTGCAAAAGTACCCAGCCAGGCGATAACATCACCTACGGGCGTGCCGGTAGTGTAGAATTTGCTTGCCAGCGTTGTCGCCAACGAACCGAAGATATAAAAATCATACCATTCGATGACAGTACCCGCAGACGAAGCAAAAATAACTTTTCGAATGCTTTGCACTCCATTTTTTGCTGATTCTGCCAGAGAATTCATCTTCTTCCTCTCGATTTAAGATTTTTAAAATTGAGCAAAGGTAATACTAATCATATGAGCGGATCAGCATTACGGGAATTTTGGAATGGTGTACCACTTTCTCGGCAACACTACCGATTACCCAATACGCTGGGCCGGTACGTCCATGGGTTGACATGGCAATAATATCCGCCCCGATTTCCGTAGCGGTTCTTAAAATAGCATTTGCCGGAGAACCGCCTTTAATAAGAGCAGACACTTTAAGACCTTCGGATTTCAACCGCTCTTCGACCTCTGAAATGTATTTCCTGCCACGAGCCTCTTCTTCTGCAATAGTTTGTGCGGCAATTGATGGGGCCGAAAAAGCAAATTCAAAAGCGGGATTTGCCACGACATTGATCAGAATAAGTTCGGCTCCTTCGGAATATGCCAGTGCTTTGGCATGCGGTAGAACCCCTTCGGCTACTTTAGAGCCATCAAGCGGAACCAAAATTTTCTTGTACATCAAGTTTCCTCCTTTAATACCAACTTATCTAAAGCCTTACGGCGCAGATAGAAAACATAGGCCCAGAGGACTCGGTGGATAGCCCATCACATCTTGTACTATTTTTTATGTACGGTATTATACATACTTTGATGACACAATGCAATATTCTTTAATTTTTAAAATCTAAGAATTTGAAAATATTTTTTTGACAATCGTAAGATTAAAAGACTAAACTCAAATATTAGGCTTGTTAAGCCGCACTAAAGAGGATTTTAATGTCAAAAGGAAAGATTAGCATCGGGAAATTATCGGGGATTTCAATCAATATAGATTTCTCGTGGTTTTTTATATTTCTGTTAATAACGTGGTCTCTGGCAGGCTCGTATTTCCCTTCTGTATTCCCAGATTGGGAATTAAAGCAATCGATTTTAGCCGGGGTTATAACCAGTCTTTTATTTTTTGCTTCCGTGTTGGCGCACGAGCTGGGGCATAGTATCACCGCCCAAAAACTTGGTATTCCGGTGAAATCAATAACATTATTTATTTTCGGCGGGCTGGCACATATTTCGCGAGAGCCCGAAAGTTCGGGTGTCGAATTTAAAATTGCAATCGCCGGGCCGCTTACCAGCCTCGCATTGGGAATAATTTTTTGGCTGGTCTATTTCTTTTTACCCTCTCCGCGCTTTGACGGGATTGCCGAAATTTCTTTCTGGTTGGGGCTAACAAACTTAATGCTGGCGGCATTTAACTTGCTCCCCGGTTTCCCATTGGATGGCGGGAGGGTGCTTCGGGCAATTATATGGAAGATTGGCAAAAACCAGCAAAAAGCAACCAAATTGGTTGCAAATATCGGTAAAGTCATTGCCTATTTAATGATTGCAACCGGGGCAGTCCTCTTTTTCAGCGGTTTTACAATAAACGGACTGTGGCTGGCTTTTATCGGTTGGTTTTTAAGCAGTGCCGCCTCCGGCAGTTCAAAACAAGTATCCGTCCATCAAAAATTACAAAATCATACGGTTGCGGATTTAATGAATACCAATTATATCGAGGTACCGGCCAATATCAGTATTGAAGATATGTATAATACTTACATCAAAAACAACCGCAAAAGTTACCTTGTATTAACCTCCGGAGATGAAACTTTGGGGCTGGTGAATATGCATCGGCTTCGCGGTTTGGATAAGAAATATTGGGCTTATACCCTGGCGATTGAGGTTTTAACACCGCTTTCACACGTAAGACAACTTATGCCGCAAACAGGATTATTGGAAGCGTTAAGCTTGTTCCAAGAAGAACGCGCAGACCAATTGCCTGTCGTATCAAACGGAGAAATAATCGGCTTGGTGGATTACGAGGATTTAGCCGGATTTATTAACAGGAAAGCTTAACGTAATTTATTGCCATTCAATTGACAATCATCATATCGGTTAGCCGATTGGGAGGCCATCCGTAAAGTCTTTCTTATTCAATGGGATTAGGACGTTTTAGGGGTTAAAGACATGCCCGACCCGCTTCGGATGCCCAGTTTGGCATTTGAGTGCGTATGAGACCGTCTACATATCTATAATAGATTAGTTACTGAATCCGAGTCTTGCAACAAGAAACAAATCCAAAAGTATCAAAGGTTAGCCTTTAATTACCTAAGTAATACTTTAAAACACTCTCAAAAGCTCGTGTTTTTGGACTTGAATGAATAGCAATACCCACCATGTATATTCGCCGATGATTCTAAGGTACACACAGAATCTTTGAAATACAAGCAATCAATACAATTGCTTTCTATAAACTTTTGCATACGGCTAACCGGAGATTTTTTGTTATCCATTAAGGCAAAAATGAGGATACTTATAGGAGTAATTATACCCATTAACATATAGGCTTTAGAATACCCTTTCAATTCTGCCCAGAGATAAAAACCGTAAATGGAAAGGGATAATCCGACAATCCAAAGTAAGTAAAGTAAGAGTGGGGGTTCAATTCCAACAGATATTGAGAAATTGGTCACGATGACAGAAAATGACCAAATCAACCAACCAAAAAGTACCGATAATGTCCTTTTAACGGTAGTCTTCATGCCTCATAGTTTGTAATACTGCCATTTATTTTGGCTGGGGATAGAGGATTCGAACCTCTCCACGCGGATCCAGAGTCCGCTGTCCTACCACTAGACTAATCCCCAGTACGCCAAAAATTATATCACGGAGAGGATTTGAAGGCAACGTTTGAATTTCCCTCTGGGGGTATAGGTAAATTTTTTGTAATTTTTAATTTTGGCAACAATTCCCTCTCAATTTATGTTATATTATTCTTGGGAGATATGAAATTGAACATTCCGAAAGCCAGTAATAAATGTATCGCCGTTAAATTCAAAAACGAAGCCCTTTTCAAACTGGCGATAACGCACAGTTCTTATGTCAACGAGTATCCGGCGGTTGCACCCGAATCCAACGAAAGGTTGGAATTTTTGGGAGATGCAATATTGGATGTGGTTATTGCCGAAGAGTTATATGCCAAGTATCCCCAATATACCGAGGGAGAGCTCTCCGCACTTAGAGCGGCATTGGTCTGCACCTCGACACTCGCAGAAATTGCCCAAAAATTAGAACTTGGGGATTGCCTTTTACTCGGCAAAGGGGAAGAAACCAGCGGCGGACGGCATAAAGAAGCTAACCTTGCCGGCTCGTTTGAAGCAGTTGTTGCGGCGATCTATCTGGACCAAGGGTGGGAAGTAACGCGCGGTTTCCTTTTGAAGCTTTTTGAGACGGAAATCGAAGCCCGCAGTAAAACCGATAATTGTGCTGATTACAAATCTCGCTTGCAGCATATTTTTCAATCGCGCACCGGCAAAAACAAAGAAACCCCCGCATATTACATAGTTGATGAAAGCGGCCCCGACCACGATCGGATTTTTACGGCGGAAGTAAGAGCCGGTAACACCCTGCTTGGGCGAGGAACCGGAAAAAGCAAAAAGACGGCCGAAACGGAAGCCGCTCGCATCGCACTCAAAAAGCTAAAATAACTTTACAGCTAAAATTTGATTTGATAAACTTTTTTAACGGTTAATTATAAAGGAGGAGATTGATGGGAAGAAGGGATATTCGACACCATGAAACCAAAAAACCTAAAAAAGATACCAAAAAGTCCGGCGTTTCAGAGATGCTGGAACAATCACCGGTTGTTGATGTAATTAAAAAGAAGAAACGCAAGGAAGATGAAGAAGACTAAGGTTTTCTAAATGTATAATGGCTAACACGGCTGATAAGGTTTCCGCAAGGGTTTTTGTATACGGGCGGGTTCAAGGAGTTGGGTTTAGAGACTTTGCGTATCGCGGTGCCCAAAAAGAGAGTTTAACCGGATACGTTAAGAACCTGTCTGATGGCAGGACCGTCGAGGTTTATGCCGAAGGCACAAAAACACAGCTTGAAAAACTTATCAGCCAACTTAAAACCGGCCCCCGTATGGCAGTTGTGGAAAAATTAACAACGGATTACGGGGATGCCGCAGGCAGTTACACAAACTTCGAAATCAGATATTAAACCCCGCCCCACTCGTGCTAACCGCATTTCCGCAAGCCAAAAATGACTATCTATAAATCAAGATCGGCTGCAGACTCCTTAATTAAATCCAAATAGTTTGTTTTAATCCCCAGCGTATGCGAAATTTCAAGATCGATGTCATGCAAATCGCCCATAAAGATCTTGCCGCATTCTTCTATTTCACCCTTAGCCGGTTCGTCTTTGGTAATAAATTTCTGGCGCGCTTCAACAATCCCCAAATCAAACGGCATCGTAAAATAGAGGTCCGTAATTACTTTTTCAATCCCCAAGTTGTAAAGGTCACGCCAACCGCCGCCGGAACCGTATTTCTTGCTTGGCAAAAGGCTCAACAAATTCATAATGCTTAAATGACCAAACCCGTTTACAACTTTCAAAGGCGAAACGGAAATCAGATAATCACTTGATAAAACCACATTGGGAATCCAAAAAGTCGGCACTGCCAGCGGCTTAATAAGCGGGTTATCGACTTCAACCCAAACACAATCGTTAACATCAAGCGTAATTATCCTCGGAAAATCGTAACCCAACGATTGGTAAATCGGGGCAATCGGCGCACCGTTCGGCGTTCCGTCCAAAATCAGGATATCGGCATCGGAAACCTTTCGTATCCCTTTTATAATTGTAGCCATCATTTCGCGGCTGGTGGTTACCGGATATGAAACCGGATATCCGGCCATTGGTTTTATCAAAACACGGCGAGCCCTCGACAACATTGACGGCGCCTTAAAAACAAAATCGGAATTATTATAAATCAAACTCAATTTCTCCTATCAGGTAAAATAAAAAACCACATACCAGTTATGAGAAATCCGGCAGTAGATTACAGTAAAACTTACAGCAAAATCACGCTCCCCTAATAACCTTAAAAGTAGCGCTGACTTTAACAAGAACCGGGTGCAACCTCTAAAACGGACACACCGATAATTTCGTTTAATATACCTACAAGCCCCTAACGGGCGAAATAACCGGATCACTCAATTATTGCTAATTAAAAAACAAACAATCTAAAACTCAACTCCTACACTGACTACTTCAATAATAAAGATAGAGCAGGACTTTTCACCCCGCAAATCCCTATTACTTATTTTACCACTCAAGTCAAGTCCTTTTTCAAGCCCTAAACGCTTATTTTAGCACTAATTTTAAAATAGTTGTATTTTTGTCAGTATATTTGCACGTGTTATAATTGCAATATGGAAATAAAAGACTTGGGCGAGTTTAATTTAATTGATAAAATAGCCGAGCTGATTCAAAAGGATTCAACCGCAGCGGATGCAAACCTGATTTTAAATATAGGTGATGATACCGCCGCTTGGAAGAATAAAGACGCAATGAGCCTAATAACAGTTGACTGCTTGGTTGAAAATATCCACTTCAGAACCAAAAACACCACTCCCAACGCACTGGGATGGAAGGCACTCGCCGTTAGCCTCAGCGATATCGCCGCAATGGGTGGTATCCCCAAATATGCACTGTTTTCGCTGGCCTTGCCCGCAGAAACGGAAACCGAGTATGTTTTAGATATCTACAAAGGAATTTTGGAACTTGCCAACAAATTCGGTACAAAAATTATAGGCGGGAATATCAGTAAAGCCCCTTTACTTTTTATTGATTCGGTTGTGTACGGTGTTAGCGCCGACCCTAATGTTATGTTAACTCGTTCAGCAGCGAAACCCGGCGATTTAATTGCCGTTACCGGCGATTTGGGCGCGGCCGCCGGCGGACTGAAAATAATTGAAGATAACCTTACATTTGCAGATGAAATAAAAAAACCGCTTACAGAAGGCCTTAATCAGCCCTACCCCAGAATAAAGGAAGGGCAAAAACTGGCAGCCGGCGGCGTAAAATGCGCCATGGATTTAAGCGACGGCTTGGTTATCGACCTTGGGCATATCTGTAAAGCAAGCGGCGTGGGGGCAATAATAGAAATTGAGAGCATCCCCATTCACCCGGAGTTAAAGGCCGCTTTCGGAGAAAACGCAATCGATTTAGCGCTTTCGGGGGGCGAAGATTACGAATTGTTATTTACCGCCGAGCCCCAAGTTATTGAAAAGATAAAAAAACAGACGGATTGTCGAATTACGGTTATCGGTAAGATTATTGCCGATGACAACCGCCAAATAAACTTAACAGACAGTACGGGTGAAATTTATACCCCGCCGAATAAAGGATGGAACCATTTTGGATAATAAATCAAAGCGCGAACTTATAATGATAAGTAAGTCTCCCGAAGAAACCGTTAGCTTGGGTAAAAAAATCGGAGAGCTTGCGGAGGCGGGAGACATTTTTCTGCTTAGCGGGGCTTTGGGGGCGGGAAAAACCTGCCTGACACAGGGGATTGCTTACGGTTTGGATATTAACGAATATACGCTAAGCCCTTCTTTTGTATTGGTACGCGAATTGTACGGGCGGCTCACCTTATACCATCTGGATCTTTACAGGCTGGAAGATATCGATGAAATTGCCAATCTCGGGCTTGATGATTACCTTTACGGGAAAGGCATTTGCACAATAGAATGGGCCAACCGCAGTATGTCGCTTTTCCCCGATGAACACCTCGGAATCGAAATAAACTATTTGGATAATAATCAAAGGCAAATTATACTTAGAGCATACGGCGAAAGATATAATCGGCTGATTAACGAATTGGAACACCGAACGGAGTAGATAATGCATTTAGCAATTGATACATCAACAGATATTGCCGGGATTGCAATAGCGGACGAATTAAATATATTATCGGAACTTACCTGGAATTGCGGGCAAAACCATTCCGTCCAGCTAATGCCCCGTATTACACAATTAATGGGTAAAGCCGAGATTAAGTTTGAACAACTTAACGGGGTTGTTGTAGCTATCGGCCCCGGCAGTTTTAACGGTTTGCGTGTCGGGGTCAGTACCGCCAAAGGGATTGCATACGGATTGGGGATTCCGCTCGTCGGAATAAGCACCCTCGAGGTAACCGCATACGGGTACGGTTTTAGCGATCTGCCGATATGCCCAATTATAAATGCGGGAAGAACCGAGGTTGCCGCGGCGTTATTTCGCCAAATTGATGGCGACTGGCAAAAATTAACCGCTGAGCATATTACAACAATCCCCGAATTATGCGAACAAACAAATTCAAAAACCCTATTTTGCGGAGAACTTAAACCTGCTGCAATTGAGGAATTAATACAAAAATTGGGCGATAAGGCGCTAATCCCCTCCCCCGCCGTGCGTTTGCGCCGCCCGGGTCTTCTTGCCGAGCTGGGGTATCGCAAACTCGAATCCGGTAATTATGATGACGCAGCCTCTTTGCAACCGATTTATTTAAAAAAGCCGCCGATTACACAGCATAAAAATATGACTCCTCAAGCGGAAAGCGAACTCTGATTTTCGCAATTTGAATATTAACCTCAAAATATAGAATAATAGACAGATACAATACGATAATAAATTAAAAAGAAGGATGGAAATGGTAGAAAGATCACTGATTCTTGTTAAACCCGATGCAACCGAAAGAGGGCTGACGGGTGAAATCATCAGACGTATTGAGGATGAATCCTTAACGTTAATCGGCATTAAGATGCTGCATATGGATATGGCACTTGCCGAAAAGCACTACGCCCCGCACAAAGAGAAACCCTTTTTTAAAGACCTTACCGCATATATCAGCTCCGGCCCGATTGTAGCGGCGGTATTTGAAGGCGAAAACGCAGTTGAAGTTATCCGCAAAATTATGGGCGCCACCGACCCCGCTAAATCCGCAGAAGGAACTATCAGAGGAGACCTTGGAATAGATATCGAACACAACTCAATCCACGGCTCCGATTCGGTTGAAACAGCGAAAAACGAGATTAATCTCTTCTTCTCAAAAGACGAACTCTTTAGCTGTTAAAGCTATTGAATCCGAATTATCGGATTTGCTTGTTTCCAAAGCTCATCAAGTCTGTAATACTCTCTCTCTTGGGGAGAGAGTATATGGACGATGACATCGTTATAGTCCACCAACACCCAGCCCGATTCGGGGGTCCCTTCCCTGTGCAGCGGATAGACGTTTTCCTTTTTCAAAAGGCTGATTATTTCTCCGGCGAGGGCATCTATTTGTCTTTCGGAATCACAACTGCAAAGCACAAAATAATCGGCAAAGCCGCATATTTCCTTTACATCCAATAAACTGATGTCAATCGCTTGCTTATCGCTGGCGATTTCCACTATTTTTCTTGCTAAATCTATACCTTCCAGTTGCGGCCTCCAAAAAAATTGATATCGTATGATTTATTATAACACAAACAAAATAAACCTCGCAGAAGCGCATTAACTTTATTATCAAGAACCACGTTTTCGATAAAAGTACGAGTGTTTTGCCGAAAACCGACGATGATATGTTATACTGTTATCATTATGTCTAAATTATTATTCGGAACAGCGGGAATCCCTTTAAGCACACCGAAGGCCCCAAGCGGTGAGTTACAAACCGTTACAGGCATTGAACGGGTGGCGGAACTGGGATTGGGGTGTATGGAACTTGAATTTGTTAAACAGGTTTACATCACCAAAGCCAATGCCGAAAAAGTCAGAGAAGTTGCCGCCGCAAACGGGGTAGCTCTGTCGGCGCACGCCCCCTACGCCCTTAATTTTAACGCCAGAGAAACGCAAAAAATCAGAATCAGCCAAAGCTACCTTTTCAGTGCGGCCGAAATCGCCTATTTATGCGGTGCCAAAAGCGTTATTTTCCACCCGGCTTATTATATGGGAGACCCACCCGAAAAGGCTTACCAAACAGTTAAAACAGCTCTTTCCGAGGTGCTGGAAAAAATGGACGAAAAGGGCGTTAAGATTGATTTAAGACCCGAGGTCAGCGGTAAAATCAGCCAATTCGGCACAATTACCGAAATTGCCAACCTTTGCTCCGAACTGCCTAACACCAAGCCTTGCATCGATTTCGCCCACTGGCACGCGCGCACCGGCGCCTACAATTCGTATGCGGAATTTGCATCCATCCTCGATGAATTGGTATCGACACTCGGAAAAGAGTCTTTAAACGATATGCATATCCACGTTTCGGGAATCGAATACACCGAAAAGGGCGAAAGAAAACATCTTCCTTTTGAAGAAGCGGATATGCAATACACGGAACTGCTCCAAGTTTTAAAAGATTACAATGTCAGCGGTCTGTTAATCTGTGAAAGCCCGATAATGGAAGAGGACACTCTTCTTTTGAAACAAACCTACGAATCCTTAAAATAAAATTATTTTAAGCGCTAACTTATCGGCCGCTATTCCGTTATAATTTATGTGTGACATCATTTCTGCTATAATGTAGGATACATGTAATATTTTTATTTCCTGAGCTCCCACTAAAATGACTAAAGCAGTCACCGATTTTTTATTATATTTTTCGAGGTAAATTATGAAGATAAATTGGAAGCGTACAATCATAGTCTATGCGGCTATAATTGTACTTGCCATTCTTTTCTCTACTTTTATATGGCCCGGTGAACCCAAACCGGAAAAAATCTCTTTGAGCGATGCCATATTAATGTCGCAAGAGGGGAAAATAGTCAGTATCGAAATAAGCGATAGCCAGCTTACAATTGTTGATACAAGCAACAAGAAATTTACAACATACAAAGAAGCCAACGTCAGTATTTACGAAATAGACGGTTTCATTTTACAAAACGTAGAAGTAGATATTAAAAGCAGCGGATTTAATTGGGGAAGTCTGTTAATCAGCTTTTTACCGCTTCTGATATTCGGGCTTTTAATCTTTTTCTTATTCAGTCAAGCCAGAGGCGCCAACAGCCAAGCAATGAATTTCGGGCGTTCCAAGGCCAGAATGTTAACCCCGAGCACTCCGACGATTACCTTTGATGACGTCGCCGGTGTGGATGAAGCCAAACAAGAACTTTTTGAAGTGGTTGATTTTCTGAGAACACGTGAAAAATACCAATCGTTAGGGGCACGCATTCCCAAGGGTATCCTTTTGGTTGGCCCCCCCGGTACCGGTAAAACACTAATGGCAAAGGCCATCGCCGGTGAAGCCGGTGTGCCTTTCTTCTCGATTAGCGGCAGTGAATTTGTTGAGATGTTTGTCGGTGTGGGTGCCTCGCGTGTCCGTGATTTATTTGATCAAGCCAAACGGAATGCCCCTTGTATTATTTTTATTGATGAAATTGATGCCGTCGGGCGTCAGCGCGGCGCCGGAATGGGCGGCGGCCATGATGAAAGAGAGCAAACCCTTAACCAAATTCTGGTTGAGATGGACGGGTTTGATACGAATACCAGCGTTATTGTAATTGCGGCAACCAACAGACCCGATATTTTAGACGAAGCCTTGCTAAGGCCCGGGCGCTTTGACCGCAGAATTACACTTGACCGCCCCGATATTGTCGGGCGGAAGGCTATCCTAAAAATACACAGTAAAGGGAAGCCTTTAAACAAAACGGCCGATTTGGAATCGCTGGCAAAACAAACCGTCGGGTTTTCCGGAGCCGATTTAGCTAACTTAGTTAACGAAGCGGCTATCCTAGCTGCCCGCCGCAGTAAAAAGAGTATCGGGATGGCTGAACTCGAAGAATCAATTGACAGGGTTATTGCCGGCCCCGAAAGAAGAAGCCGCAAAATCAGCCCGAAAGAAAAAGAGATTACGGCCTACCACGAGGCCGGTCATGCGCTGGTTGCCAGAATGTCGCCCAATGCCGACCCTGTTCATAAAATCTCGATTGTCGCCAGAGGGATGAGTTTAGGTCATACCAGGCAGCTGCCGACCGAGGACCGCTATCTTTTAACGCGTTCTCAGTTTAAAGATATGCTGGCAACCCTGCTTGGCGGGCGTATCGCAGAAGAAATTATATTTGATGAAATCAGTACCGGTGCATCGGATGATATCCGCCGCGCAACAGCATTGGCACATAAAATGGTAACCGATTACGGTATGAGCGATAAATTGGGAACCCGAACATTCGGCAATAAACAGGAAATGATCTTTTTGGGGCGCGAAATATCCGAACAACGCGATTACGGCGATGAAATAGCAAACATCATCGACGACGAAGTTAATAATATTGTTCAGACGGCTTACGACAGTGCCAAAGAGATATTGCTTAAAAACAGAGACCGGCTTGAACATATTGCTCAATATTTAATGGCGAAAGAAACCATTGAAGCCGACGAATTGGAAAAACTGTTTACCGAGCCGGTGGAAACATTGGAAGCCGAGCTGCAGGAATATATCTCTACAGAATCGGCAAAGGAAGTTCCCGCAGTTGAACCTGTTGTCGATGAAGGGCCGAAAGAAAAAGTTGCCGATTTAATCAAGCAACCTAAACAAGCCCCCGGGGCTGCATAGTTTTAATTTAAAAAGGAGCTTAATTAATGGTAGAAATTACTAACAGCGTTATACCGATTGAAGATGTACTTAACAGCGTTCGCAATGATGCCAGCGGCGGGATTATTGCTTACATCGGGCTTATCAGGGATAATTCTTACGAAAAACGGGTTGTTTCCGTTGAGTACGGCAACGAGGACGGGGATGCCGAAGCAAGGCTGCAAAAGATTGTTGACGATACAAAAGAGAAATGGCCTGTAAACGACATGGCAATCGTCCATAGGGTTGGAAAACTGAATGTCGGCGATAATAACGTCGTAATCGCCGTATCGACGGGACACCGCCAAGAAGGCTTTGCCGCTTGTCAATTTGCCATTGATAAATTCAAGGAAGGGCTTCCGACATCCAAAAAGGAAACCTATACCGATGGTACTTGCTTGGATTACAAACCGAAGTGCTAATTTAGTTTGGTACTTGTAACTTCTCGCATCATATATTAGGCACTCCTTTAACTGGCTCTGGCTTAAGAGTCTGGGCTATAGGAGCTTTCTCAAAACCAATAATATCAGCCCAACTACGAGAATTATATTTTAGACCAGTGGCTTCAGCAGGTGATCTGTTATTTAATGCCATGTGAGGCTTAAAAAAGTTATAGTGAACCAGCCAACCATCGGTAAACCTTTGCAGGGTGTTTTTATTCTTTAAGGCACGCATTACTTTTGTGCGGCTTTCTCCTGATTATGGGTTTATGATATGTGCCTGATTTTCCTAAGTATCGAATGTATTTTTGAATTATCTTTCCGCCTTCATGGACAGTCTCAAATTAATAGCCATACCAATTCCCTGAATGCGGCGGTATCTCTTTTGCTATTACAAAGCTCATTTATTTGCCCTTCTCTGTGCTCGATTTTGTACCGTGCCTTTTCCATTACTTTGTTCGGATATATTATCCCTCAAATTTCGCTCTTTATGTTTGAGTATAGCTTCTCTAACACCTGCGATTAATATTGATATTTGTCTTTCTACTAATGGTTTTAATTGGCTCTTTTTAGCATAGATTCTAGCTGGTAATTTTTCTTTTAATATAGGGTTTTCATAAAGTGGTTTTGTACTAAGTAGCATATAATAATATCTTTCTGATATTGTAAAATAATTCGATATTTGTACACTTATATATGCTGAAGAGGCTTTTCTTTGTAGGGACTTTATCCTTTTTTCGTAATGCTTATATTTATGTGTAGACTTTAATTCATTTAACCCTGCATGATAGGTATCCAATATACTGCTCATATCCCCTAAGTCCAGAAGGGCTTGCTCTGTTTTATTATTTATACCGTTTATAGATATTTTTCTCATATACGCTCTGTTAACTGTATCAAATTCTTTTTCTATAGCTTTTTTATCTTTATTATATTCTATTGCTTTTGATAAAGAATGAAAATCTATTCCAAGTATAGTTTGATAATCATTAAATAAATTTTTCCATTGTTCTTCTGACAAATTTAATGAATAATCGTCTACAAAATTAGAGGTAATAACGTCTATTTTTTCAATCAAATCTGGAATACTCTCTATATCTTTTTTTATTTTCCAGTCTATAATAAAGGTTATTACGATTAATAATAATGTGATTATTGCGATAATTAATCCCCAAAGTTGTATTGCATTTAATTGCTCTAGCCACTTGCCTGTAACACTAGCTATCATACCCATCACAGCCAACACCCCCAATAACCAACGTATTGTTGAGATGGTTTCATTTGCTGTTTGGAAAAATGAAGATATTTTGTCAAACATTTTTTAAACCCCCTATCCTTTCGTTTAGGGGTATTATATAGCAAACTTATCATATTAGGCACTCCCTTGATACGAAAAGTTGCAAGTAAGTTTAGTTTAATATAACGGACTTTTTGAAAACGCCTGTTTTTATGAACGGGCGTTTTTTTGTTTAAAGATAAAATGGCACAGAGTTATCAAAACTTAAGAAACAAAAATGCCTCCCATAAATTAGGAGGCATTCTCATAATTAAACCTTATTTTAACGCATTTATTTATTGCGCTTAACCACAAAATCGGTAAGGGCAAGAAGCGCCTGACGGTTTTTCCCGTCCGCCACAGCATCCAAATTATGCCTTGCCATATTGCTATACTTTGAAGCTGTATCATAACACTCATCAATAATGTCTGTGCTTTTTAACAAAGAAATCGCTTCTTTAACGTTTTCTTGCTTATCGCCTTCATCTTTGAAAATACGTCGGACGGGGTTATCGCCCGGGAAACGCTCCAAAAGCATCATCGACGGCAATGTCATTGTTCCCTGAATTAAATCAGAGGCAACCGGTTTTCCCAGCTCATTCTCGCTGGCGGTAAAATCAAGGATATCGTCTACTATTTGGAAGGAGATTCCTAAATTGATTCCGTAATCTCTCATCGCTTTGATTTCTTCTTCGGAGGCTCCCCCCAACACCGCCCCGCCCTCGGTTGCCAAAGCAAAAAGAGCCGCTGTTTTACCGGTAATCCGTTCAAGATAATCATCAAACGTTTGGTTGATTTGGAAGGAACTGAACCCCTGTTTCAATTCGCCGTGAGAAATCGCTTCAAGCGTTTCGGCAAATAACCCGACCACACGCAAATTGCCGGTGGCAATGGCAAAAAGTGAGGCCTTGGCAAACAAGTAATCCCCAAAAATAATGGCCCTATCCACACCCCAAATACTGTTAATTGTTGCCCGTCCGCGGCGCACGTTGGCTTTGTCGATAGCATCGTCATGGACAAGCGTGGCAATATGCATTAGTTCACTGGCAGATGCCATATTAACCAACTTTTCGTGCTGATAGTTATACAAACTGCCGGAATGCAGTGCCAGTAAAGGGCGCACCACTTTACCGCCGGAACCTAAAATTTGTTCCAGCATTTTATGAAGTTCGGGGAAGGTCTTACTCTTTTCGGACGCAAGCACTTTAAACTTATCTTCAACCCCGGTAAGCCCGTCTTTAACGAGCGAATAAACTTGTTTTATATCCACGACGATATTTCTCCTATCGTTTTATATTTCATCGCTTTTGCCGAGTCTAGCGGTTTCTTGTTCGATAATCTCTTCATCCAGCTTGGTAAAAAGCGGCTGGGGCGGTAATAATTTTTGCCCCGGCGAAGGAAGGCGTAATTGCCATCCGTCATCTTCCACTTTACCGTCAAAACCGAGATATTCGTGCAATTTTTGAGAGCTAAACGGCAGGAAAGGATAAAATGCGGTTCTAAGGCCGGAAATAACCGAGATTGCCACATAAAGGGTTACCGCTGCCGCTTGCCTATCGATTTTAATAACCTTCCAAGGGGATTTTTCTTCAAGATAGCGATTAGCTTCCTGTGCCAATGCCATTGCTGTTCGAATGGCTTCCTTAAACTTGCACGCGGCTATCAATTCCCCCATTTTTTCCAACGTCGCTTCGGTTTTTTTCAAGATAACCTGGTTTTCATCATCTATATCGATCGGATCCGGAACACAACCGTCAAAACTGCGGTAAGTAAAAGTCAGAACGCGTTGAACCAAATTACCGTATGTCGCTACCAACTCGTCGTTATTGCGGCGTACAAATTCACGCCATGAGAAATCGGTATCGCTGGATTCCGGCATATTCGCCGAAAGTAAATATCTTAACGGGTCGGGGTCGTAGCGCGAGAGATAATCCGGCAGCCAAACCGCCCAATTTAAGCTGCTTGAAAGTTTCCTGCCCTCAATGGTGAGGTATTCATTGGCAGGAACATCGTAAGGTAAATTAAGACCTCCGTATCCCAAAAGCATCGCCGGCCAAATTATGGTATGGAAAGGAATATTGTCCTTCCCGATGAAATTATAGCTTTTAACGTCATCGGCTTGCCAGAATTCGCGCCATTTATCGGGGTTACCACCGGCTTTTGCCCATTCCTTGGAGGCTGACAGATAACCGATAACCGCCTCAAACCAAACATATATGCGCTTGCCCTCATAGCCCTCAAACGGCAGCGGAACCCCCCAACTGATATCACGTGTAATTGCCCGGTCTTTTAATCCGGATTGGAGGTAGCCGATTGTAAAATTGGCAACGTTTGCGCGCCAATGTTTCTGTTTTTTAACCCATGTCAACAGCTCGTCTTCAAAAGCGGAAAGCTTAAGAAAGAACTGTTCGGAATCGCGAAACTCAGGGGTTGTGCCGCATGTTCTGCAACGTGGGGCTTTTAATTCATTCGGGTTTAAGGGTTGCCCGCACTTGTCGCATTGATCCCCGCGCGCACCCTCGTAACCGCATAAATGACATGTTCCTTCTACGTAACGGTCCGGTAGATAGCGGTTGCATTTAGAGCAATAAGGCTGTAAGACAGTATCCTTATAAATGTACCCCTTATTAAAAAGGGTCATAAAGATATCCTGCGATACTTCCCGGTGGTTTTCGGTTCCGGTACTGGTAAAAAGGTCAAACGTTATTCCAAAATCTTTAAAAGACTCTAAAAATTGCTTGTGATATTTTTCGGCAATTTCGGAAGGCTCTACCCCCTCCTGCTCGGCGCGAATCGTTATCGGTGTGCCGTGCACGTCCGACCCCGATACCATTAAAACAAGATTGCCCTTTGTACGGTGATAACGGGCAAAAATATCCGGCGGGAGGTAGGCTCCGGCAATATGACCCAAGTGAAGCGAACTATTGGCATACGGCCAAGCCACTCCGATAAGTATTTTTTCTCTCATACCGCCTTATTCCTGATTAAAATCCGATTCGGTAAAAAAGGAAAGGATTTTTTCGCCTTTTTCCACTTTATAATGCGCATATCCTTTATCGAGGGCGCATTTTACGCAGTAGCGCACGGTCTCACCCTTTTCAACTTCTTTGCCGTCTTCTTCATCAACGCAAAGATACCTCTCCGGATATTGAATAACACGATTACAAATATCGCAGTTAATTCCGCCTAATGAGATACATCCCCTTCTCATATTTAACTCTTTAACTCCTTTTAATCATCAATCAGATATTAACAAACGGATTACGATAAAAGTTTCAGCCACGCCTGGTAAACTTCTTTTTTCGCTAATCCAGTTTCTTTAACCACTTTTTCCACAGATTCTCTGGCCCCTAACCCCTCTTGCTGTAATGCCTCAAGCCTTTTGATTACATCGCCGGTAAGCTGTGGTTTTTCCTTGGCTTTGCCGTCAATCACAAGAACAAATTCGCCTCTCGGATCGTTAAAGTGTTCCAGCGCCTCGCTAGCCGTTCCCCGAAAGACTTCTTCGTACATTTTTGTAAGTTCACGGCAAACACAAATTCTTCTGTCGCCTAAAACGTATATTATATCACTTAATGCCGCCTGCAAGCGATGAGGCGCTTCGTAAGCGATTATTGTACCGGTTTCGGAAAGAACTGTTGTAAGCACCTTTCTTCTGTCGCCGATTCTGCGCGGCAGGAAACCGATAAAAGTAAAACGATCTGTCGGCAAGCCCGAAACAGCCAGAGCCGTTATGATTGCCGAGGGTCCGGGAATCGGTACAACCGTAAAACCCTTTTCAACAGCGGCGGCAACCAGCTCGTATCCGGGGTCGGAAATACCCGGCATCCCGGCTTCCGAAACAATGGCTATATCTTTCTGCTCCAGTTGGCTTAAGATATAGTCCAGCTTATCTATTTTATTATGCTCGTAATAACTTGTCAGGGACGTTTTTATCTCGTATTTGTCCAGTAGTATCCTGGTTTTACGTGTATCTTCGGCAGCAATTAAATCTACCTCACGCAAAATCCTGACAGCTCGCGGGGAAATATCTTCCAAGTTTCCAATGGGGGTCGCCACAATATACAGGCTAGGCATTTATATTTTGTCTTCCTTATTTTTTACATTATAACGTAATCGGTTTTCAGAGTCTAGAAAATAATATGCAGACCTGCTACTGTTTGTGATATAATAACCAATTAAATTTAGCAAACCGCTTTTTTTATTTTCTTTTAACCATTTAACTGCTACCGTATACTATATATTAATTTCATTAAGGAGGAAAAGTTATGAGTGTACCCCAATATAAAGAGTTGCGCCGTTCTTACGGTTTTGACGAAGTTGCGATAGTCCCCGGAGACGTATCGATAAACCCCGACCAAACCAATTTGGATTTAAAAATCGGTGATATAACCTTTGGATTGCCGGTGATTGCTTCGGCAATGGACGGAGTAACCGATACCAAGACAGCCGTTATTATGAGTAATTACGGCGGCTTGTCGGTTTTAAACCTCGAAGGGATTCAAACACGATACGAAAGACCGGATGATATTTTAGAAGAAATAGCGCAAGCCCCCAACGATCAAATTACCGCCTTAATGCAAAAAATATATTCCCAGCCGATGAGAGATGACCTGGTAGCGGAGCGTATAAAAGCAATTAAAAAAGAAGGCGCCGTCTGTGCCGTTTCGGTTACACCGGCTAACACAAAAAGGCTTGCGCCGATTATTGTAGAAGCGGGAGCCGATATTTTGGTTGTTGCTTCAACGGTAACCACCGCCCGCCACATTTCAAAAAGCTACAAGGGTTTGAGCTTTGAAGAGCTTTGCAATACTATTTCGATTCCGGTTGTTGTCGGTAACTGTGTCAGCTACAGCGCTTGCTTGGAACTGATGCGAACCGGTATTGCGGCCATTCTGGTCGGTGTCGGCCCCGGTGCCGCCTGTACTTCTCGCGAAGTACTTGGTATCGGCGTTCCTCAGATTACGGCAACAATGGATTGTGCCGCCGCCCGTGATGATTACGAAAAAGAGTCCGGCAGATACGTCCCTGTTATTACCGACGGTGGTTTCCGCAAGGGCGGCGACGTTTGCAAGGCATTTGTTGCCGGTGCCGATGCGGTAATGCTCGGTTCAATACTGGCTCAAGCCAAAGAAGCCCCGGGCAGGGGTTACCATTGGGGAATGGCTAATCCGCACGCTTCCCTTCCCAGAGGTACAAGGATTAAAGTCGGTGTTAATAGCTCTTACGAACAAATCCTGTTTGGCCCGTCTTCGATAACCAACGGCAGCCAGAACTTAATCGGCGCGCTGCGCACGACGATGGGTGTTTGCGGAGCGGCAACAATCAGGGAATTACAGCAGGCTGAAATGGTAATTGCGCCTTCAATAACCAGCGAAGGCAAGTTTTATCAGATGAGCGGACTTGCTTCCAAGTAACGATAATTAAGGACTAAAAAACGAAAGCCCTCGCAAAACACGAGGGCTTTTTTATATGCGGAATTATATGTGCTTATTCGTCGTCTTCGTCTTCATCGTCACCGGCATCGGCAGCAACCGGTGCTTCTCTGGGCACCTGAGGCACTATCGCTCTCGATTTATCCTGTTTGCGTTTGGAAGGAACGACAAGTTTCTCCGTATCCTTTTTGAATTTTTTAAGCGCCTCAAGTGATTCGGTATCGTTAACCTGCACTACCACCCCACACACCCCCATATCCCAAATCGCCTGTAATTCATCAACACTTAACCCCAAAGGCACGGATACCAAAAGCGGTTTGGATGTCAAAAGTGCAAAACGCTTGTAAACGGTTAATTTTTGCCAAGTAAGCAAGAATTTTTCGTTTTGTTTTTCATCCAGGAAAAAAGCGTTTTGAGGCATTGTATCCAAAACGCGGATCATTTCGGTAGGCATTTCGTTATTAACAACAATTACTTTGTCCGTTTTTTCGGATTTCAATAAAGAAGCGGCCGGGATATTATCATCAAAAACAACAAAGTCGAGTACCGTTTTCTCAAAATCAATTTTTACGGAACCGTTGAGGCGGCATCCGCACGGAATATTTTTAACCGCTTTGGCAGCTTTTTCGGCAGCTTTAACATCTGCAGCTTTTTGAGCATTAAACAGCAGCGCATCCGCAACATCGGCAATATCCGTTCCAGCCGATAAATCCGCCTGACCGACCAAAGCAATAACAAGCAGTTTCGGTTTTAAGTTTTTTTGGACAGTTCTGAAACCCAAAGGCGGCGGCTCGGAATGCGAAGCCTGTTTTAATATATCAATTAAACGACCCATCTTCCCTCCCAAAATATAAGGATAATAGTGGAGCCAGCGAGAGGATTCGAACCCCCGACCCGCGCTTTACGAAAGCGCTGCTCTACCTACTGAGCTACGCTGGCTTTAGCTAAAGTATAGCATAAACCCCGCTGTTGATAAAAAATCAAAAAGAGGGTTTAGCTGCGTTTCGGACGTTGCAGCAGAAACGAAAGTAAAATACCGCCGTCCACCTGGCTAACGCTGTGCGAAATTATCAGCCAGCCCCCGCCGTTAAGATTTGGTAGCGATTTACTGATATTATTTAAGGTTTTTGAAACCTTTAACGCAAAGGCCTTTTGTAGTTCAGGGTTTTTATAATCCGGTCCGTCGGATAAAATATCATCGTCCTGTTTTTGAAAGACAAACTCGGTTGCCATCGCATATTCATAAGGATTTTCCAAAATGTACCTCCGTTTATGTATAATGATTATGATTGTTATACGCAAACAATGTCAATGTTTTTGGAAAGCGTTTTGAATTTTTACATCAAGATTTATTCGGAATGAGGTAGATTTTAGTTATGGATAACAAATTCAATATTAACGCGACAACAGTTTTAAATAACGGCGTGCAAATGCCGGTGTTAGGCTTGGGGACATGGCAAATAACCGGAGAGGCCGCCGAAAAAGCAGTTGGGTGGGCGTTAAAGAGCGGTTACAGACATATCGATACGGCAACCGCGTATCACAACGAGGTTAATGTCGGCAAGGCTTTAGCCGAAAGCGGAGTTTCGCGTAAAGACCTCTTTATAACAACCAAACTCTGGAATACAGACCACGGTTACGATAATACGATTGCCGCCCTTGAAAAAAGCCTGCGGGATTTAGGGCTTACTTATGTCGATTTATACCTGGTACATTGGCCGGTAAGCGGTATGTATACCGAAACATGGAAGGCAATGGAGCATCTGCTTGCTGCCGATAAATGCCGCGCCATCGGTGTCAGTAATTTTACAATCAGGCATTTGGACGAACTTTTAAAAGAAGCGCTTGTTATTCCGGCGGTAAATCAAATGGAATTTAGCCCTTACCTTTATCAAAAGGATCTATTGGATTACTGCAATTCAAAAAAGATTCAGGTTGAGGCTTACAGCCCCTTAACGCGCGGCAACCAACTGGATGACCCCGAACTGGCGTCCATTGCCGCCAAATACGGTAAAAGCACTGCTCAAATACTTATCAGATGGTCGTTACAATCGGGGCTGGTTGTTATTCCGAAAGCATCATCGCTAAAGCATATCCAAGAAAATGCGGATGTATTCGACTTTGAAATATCCGCGGAAGATATGCAAAAAGTAACATCATTTCATAAAGATTTGCGCATCTGCTGGAACCCTGAAAAAGAAGCTTAAATCGATAAAACCTTGTGCTATTCAAGATTGAATTATCAGTTTTTGGGGACTTTCGGAGAAGGCAACAGCACCTCTGCGCTTGATAAGTCCAATGTACTAAGAGTACAATAATCTATGCAATTATTAAAGGAGTTTTTTCATGGAATCCAACCCTTACAAAGTTAAATCCGGACTCGCCCAAATGCTTAAAGGCGGCGTTATTATGGATGTCGTTAACCCCGAACAAGCCAAAATCGCCGAAGCCGCAGGCGCCTGCTCCGTTATGGCCCTCGAAAGAGTGCCCGCCGATATCCGTGCCGCAGGCGGCGTCGCCCGCATGGCCGATATCTCCGTTATCGAAAATATTATGAAGGCCGTTTCTGTTCCCGTTATGGCTAAATGCCGTATCGGTCATTTTGTTGAAGCCAGGGTATTGGAATCAATCGGCATCGACTTTATTGATGAATCCGAAGTCCTAACCCCTGCCGATGAAACCAACCACGTCTGGAAGCACGATTTCAAAGTGCCTTTCGTTTGCGGTTGCCGCAATATCGGCGAGGCCTTAAGGCGTATTGCCGAGGGCGCCGCAATGATTCGCACCAAAGGCGAAGCCGGCACCGGTAATATCGTTGAAGCCGTTAGGCATATGCGCACGGTTACCGATAGCATCAGAGAGCTTGCCAACATGCCGCAAGAAAAATTGATTACCTTTGCCAAAGAAAACGGCGCTCCCTACGAACTGGTTAAATTAGTCCGCGATACCGGTAAACTACCCGTTGTTAACTTTGCCGCCGGAGGCGTTGCCACACCGGCCGATGCCGCCTTAATGATGCAGCTCGGCGCCGAGGGTGTCTTTGTCGGCTCAGGCATCTTTAAATCGGAAGACCCCGAAAAGAGGGCTAAAGCCATCGTTAAAGCGGTCGCCAACTATCAAAACTACGAAATTATTGCCGAGGTTAGCCGAAACTTGGGTGAGGCTATGCCCGGAATCGAAATTAAACAAATCCCCGAAGACCAAATGCTCTCATCAAGGGGATCGTAAATTGCGGGAGGCTCGATTTGCCGAGAGTAATTGATGAAGAACTTAACGCATTACTGGAGATTTTGCCGCCGCATATCCGCCAACCGTTACAGCAACAAGAAGAGATAGATTTTTTGCTTGAAATCGTCTTGGATCTCGGTCGTTATCCGGAAGCGCGTTTCCCAAATAGCGACGTATGCCTGAGCATGCAAGAAGTTTCCCAAGATGATATCGACTTCGTAACCGCAAGAATCGGCAGTTTCGGTGAGGATAACCGTGCCGGTATTGAGCGCACGTTGCACCGTATTTCGGCTATCCGCAATCGTAAAGGTAAAATTGTAGGGCTTAGCTGCCGCGCCGGACGCGCCGTTTTCGGCACCATTAAAATAATAGAAGACTTGGTTCAATCGGATAAAAGCGTTTTACTGTTAGGACGCCCCGGAATCGGGAAAACGACAATGCTAAGAGAGGCGGCGCGTGTACTTTCGACAGTGGCAAAGAAGCGTGTCGTAATTGTTGATACTTCAAACGAAATTGCCGGCGACGGAGATATCCCGCACCCTGCCATCGGACGCTCACGCCGTATGCAGGTAATCTCCCCCAACATGCAGCATGCCGTTATGATTGAAGCAGTCGAAAACCATATGCCTCAGGTGATTATAATTGATGAAATCGGCACCGAATTGGAAGCGCAGGCCGCCCGCACAATTGCCGAACGAGGCGTTCAGTTAATCGGTACGGCGCACGGTAATACACTTGAAAACCTGATGTTAAACCCAACCCTTTCCGACCTGATTGGCGGAATACAATCGGTAACTTTAGGCGATGAAGAAGCAAAAAGGCGCGGCACTCAAAAAACCATTTTAGAGCGCAAATCACCGCCGACTTTTGATATAGTAATTGAAATCCAAGACAGGTACCAAGTTGCGGTCCACCCCGATGTTGGGGCATCGATAGATGCTCTTCTTCGCGGATATCCGGCAACAACCGAAACGCGCTCCTTGGATAGTAACTGTGAAGTCGTTATTAAAAGGGAAGAGTTTTTTGACGTAAAAGAAAAGCCATCCAAATCGCGCGAAAGCACACCCCAAAAAAGGCAACCGTCGCCGAAGCTCTACCCTTTCGGTATTAACCGCGTCCGTCTGGAACAAGCGGCCAAGGAGCTGCATGTTACCTTGAATTTGGTGGATAATCTTAACGATGCGGATATGATGATAACTTCTAAAACTTATTATCGTAACCGTCCGCAAAAAATACGTGATGCCGAAGCATCCAATCTGCCGGTTTATGTGCTCCGCAAACACACCCCAATCCAGCTCAAACAAATGCTGGCAACCATCCACCCCGGAGCTGTTATCAGCAAAAACGAAGGCAGAAGTTACATTTTAGGTTCAGCGATTAAAGAGGCTGAAGAAGCGGTGGATATTGCCAAAGAAAGCACGGAGGCTGTTGAGCTAAACCCGCAAAGCGCTTATATTCGCCGTTTGCAACATATCGTTGCCGAAAGAAACAATCTTTTATCCAAAAGCACCGGCAGGGAACCCAACCGGCGGGTAAGTATATTTAAGGAATCGTAGTTATGTCTTTGTTTATTACTTTTGAGGGCGGTGAAGGCAGCGGCAAGAGCTTCCAATCCAGTGTACTTTTAAAGCTACTGGCACGTGACGAAATCGCAGCAATTCAAACCAGAGAACCCGGCGGAACACAAATCGGGGAGGAAATTTCAAGGTGCGTTAAATGGCAAACCGAACCTATTTCTCCGCTCTCCGAGCTTTTACTGTTTAATGCTTCACGCTGTCATTTAATTGAAAGTGTTATCCGCCCGGCATTAAAGGAAGGTAAAATCGTTATATGCGACCGTTTTACCGATTCCACCCTTGTTTATCAGGGTTTTGGGCGCCAGCTGGATATGAATACAATCAATGAGATTAACAATTTGGCAACGGGCGGATTAAAACCCGATCTTACAATACTGATGGATATCCTGCCGGGGATTGGACTGGCACGTAAACACGGGCAAAAAAGAGACCGCTTCGAAAAGGAAAGCCTCACTTTTCACAATAAAATTCGCAAAGGCTACCTGGAACTGGCGGCCAAAGAACCGGAAAGATGGTTTGTAATCGATGCGTCAAAAAGCAAAGAAGAAATTGCCCGGGAAATCTGGCAAAAAGTACGCCCGCTAATCAAACAGAAAAACGATGATGAGATTGAAATCGAAGAAACTTTTTCGGCAACGGATTACACGGAACCCGATGAGAATGCCGGGGAAGGAACAGCAGAATGAAAAAAATAGGGGTTGCTCTTAGCGGCGGTGTTGACTCTTCTGTCGCCTGTCTGCTTTTAAAAGACAGGGGCTATGATATTTTTGCAATTACAATGTCGATTTCCGAATACAGTGATGATAAAATCGAATCGGCTTCGCAGGTTGCCGAGAAGTTAGCTATCCCACACTATGTGGTAGATCTTAAAAAAGAGTTTAACGAAGAAGTAATTCAGCCTTTTTGTTACAGTTACAGTATCGGAAAAACCCCAAACCCTTGCGTCCGCTGTAACTATCACATCAAATTCAACGCACTTTTTGAAAAAGCAAAAGAGCTTGGGGCGGATTATCTGGCCAGCGGACATTATGCCCATATTTTGGAAACAGGCGCGGAATTCAAACTGTTTAAGGGGGTTGACTCCGTTAAAGACCAATCGTACTTTCTTTATATGTTAAAACAGGAACAGTTAAAACATCTATTGATGCCGCTGGGAGGATTTACCAAAAAGGAAGTAAAAGCAATCGCCGCAAAACTTGGAATCAGCACCGTTACAGGGCATGAAAGCCACGATATTTGTTTTATCCCACAAAACGGATACGATGAGTTTATCCATGAAAATGTACCCACCGAACGCGGCAATGTCCTGGATACCGACGGCAAAATAATCGGAGAACATAAAGGGCTCGCCTATTACACCGTCGGGCAAAGACAGGGGCTGGGATTGGCGTCAAGCAGCAGGAAATATATTGTTAAACTGGACCCGTTCAATAATACTATTATTCTTGGGGAATACGAACAGCTTTTCTTAAACAAACTGCGCGCCGGTGAGTTAACTTGGGTATCGGGGAATGCCCCGCTTAACACGGAGCAAATAAATGCCAAAATCCGTTACAGAGCCCCCGAATCGCCGGTTAAAATAAAATTTGACGGTAATTATTGCGATGTGGAATTTGAACATCCTCAATGGGCAATAACACCCGGGCAGTCAATTGTTTTTTATCGCGGGGATGAGGTATTGGGCGGGGGTATAATTGAATCCCCCGATTTCTCAATGAGCTAATCCTTACCTAATAATAAATCCAATCAAAGGAAGAATATTGAAGTCTGCTAATAAACCGACATTCGATGAAGAAAAGAAATTAACCAAGCAAGGATTCCGTTGCATTGCCGGAGTTGATGAAGCCGGGCGCGGCTGTTTAGCGGGGCCGGTAGTTGCGGCGGCAGTTATTCTTCCTTCAAAAATGAAAAGAGACTGGTTAAAACAGGTAGCGGACAGCAAGTTACTAACCGCCGAAAAGCGCGAATATCTTTATCCGTTTATTCGCGAAGAAGCCGTTGCATACGGAATAGGTGTCGTATCGAACGAAATTATCGATGTAACAAATATTTTACAAGCTACAAAACTTGCAATGAAACTGGCAATTGAAAAGTTGGATCCGCAACCGGATACCCTGCTTATAGACTACCTAAAATTGCAGGATGTACACCTGCCGCAAAAGGGAATCCCTCACGGAGACGGCTTGTGTTTATCAATTGCTTGCGCCTCAATTGTAGCTAAAGTTTACAGGGATAAATTGATGGATGAAATGGATGAGTTGTACCCGGGTTACGGATTATGTAAACATAAAGGCTATTGGACCGCAGAGCACATTTCGTGCCTTAATGAACTCGGCCCCTGCCCGATACACCGCCGTACTTTCCGCCCAATCAAAGGAATGTATTTACGTTGAAGCTCTCGCGCAAAGAAATCGGCGCGCTCGGAGAATCCCTCGCCGCAAATCACCTCAAAAATAATGGCCTGGTTATAATTGAAACCAACTACCGATGCCCTCACGGGGAAATAGATATTATTGCTCAAGAAAAAAACTGTATTGTTTTTACGGAAGTTCGCACCAAGACCGGAAATTTGTTCGGTGCGCCCGAAGAATCGATAACAGAAAGTAAAAAGAAGCACTTAATAGATACGGCTTATACCTATCTTGAAGAAAAAGACCAAATGCAAGAGGATTGGCGGATTGATTTTGTCGCCGTGGAACTGGACCGTAACCATAAGCAGACAAGAATCGAGCATTACAGAAATGCAATTGAAGGATAAGGCTTATTAAACAAAGCTCCTCGCCGTTCGTTGGACCCTTCGACAAGCTCAGAATGACGCTACCGTCTTTGCGAGGAGCGAGCCTCTGGCGAGCGACGTGGCAATCTCCAGAAAATTTATTAGAGATTGCTTCGCCTTCCCTACGGGAATGGTCTCGCAAAGACAAGGGAGAATTGGTTCGCTGCGCTCGCAAAGACAGGGGTTTTGTCATCCCGCTTTCCTCTCTTGTCATCCTGAACGCAGTGAAGGATCTAAGATAACGGGGAATGTAGGCTGTAAGGTACCCTCAGCAACAAAAAGAGGCATCGCCCTACCGTATAAAGAGTTGCCGAACAGTGTACTATCCACCAACTCCCAGATTCTTCGGCAAGCTCAGACCCTTCGACAGGCTCAGGGCGCTCGGAATTTGGATTGTCTTTGCGAGGAACGAGCCTTTAGGCGAATGACGTGGCAATCTCCAAGAAATTTAATCTATATGAGATTGCTTCGCCTTCCCTGCGGGAATGGTCTCGCAAAGACAAGGGAGAATTGCTTCGCTGCGCTCGCAAAGATAGAGGTCTTCCCCCAGCCGTTCGTATCCTTCGACAGGCTCAGGGCGCTCGGAATTTGGATTGTCTTTGCGAGGAACGAGCCTTCGGCGAGTGACGTGGCAATCTCCTACGGATTTATTAGAGATTGCTTCGCTGCGCTCGCAAAGACAGGGGTTTTGTCATCCCGCTTTCCTCTCTTGTCATCCTGAACGAAGTGAAGGATCTAAGAGGACGGGAAATGTGGGCTGTTAGGTGACCTCGGAAACAAAAAAGAGGTATCATCCTGCCGTAAATACGCTACCGAACGGTGCACTATCCTCTAACCCCTAGATTCTTCGGCAGGCTCAGAATGACAATAACAAACAATACTGCCTTTTTAGTACTTTCGGTTATTGTATTGGTTCACTTTGAAGAGTAGAATCAAATTAAGGGCAAAAAATGCAACCTTTTTAATAAAATGCGGTTATCCTATAAAAGGGGGTAAAAATATTTTTAAAAAACAGGGATTTGTTCAGGTTTTGTTAAGATTTAAGTGGTAGAGTATAAAAAACAAGGGAAATTGATAGTAAATTAGTACTACTAAAAAATACACTCGAGGCAAAATTATGTTTTATATAGTATTGCAAAAAGCATACGGGGTATGGCAAGTGGATAGTAGAATGCCCTGCCCTTTTAGCACAGGGATTGGGCTAGGGATGCAGTTTGTAAAAAATGATATTTAGAAAATTAAGGAGATTAAAAATGTTTAAATTAAAATCAAAAAGAAAACTAAGGAGAGTTTATAGACCATGACTATAACAAACAAAACAAACTTCCGGTATTCAAATGCTATTACCAGTGGCATACTGAGTATCGTAGCTGCAGGTATTTCTATCCTGTTCATCGTTGGGGTTTTAATTATTGAATATATCAGATATTATGCAGGTGATATTCCTTCCCCTCCTGGCATCGCCTATTTTATTGCCTTCGGGGGATTAAGGCTAATCGCACTGATTGCGAGCATACTTGCTATTACAGGCGGTATATATTCTATAAAGAGGAAAAATCAATGGATTGCTATGGCCGGGGTTACCGCCTCCATTTTTTGCTACCCTGCGATGATTTTAGGTATTGTAGCTACGATTATGCTGGCAATATCGATATTTAGAAAAGAATTTAAAATAGAAGCATTATGAAGTATAAAATGTGTACAAGATAATTATAGCGATAGGTTTAATAATGCCTTTGTTTTTTATCGCATCTTGCTACAAAAAAAGTCAAATAGATTATATTGAACCGAAAACTCAGAATGACAAGTTATAAACGTCTTTACGAGGAGCGAGCCCTTAGCGAGTGACGTGGCAATCTCCAAGGAATTTAATCTATATGAGATTCTTCGCTTCGCTCTGAAAAACAGTGGAGTTTATTTATTAGAGATTGCTTCGCCTTACCTACAGGAATGGTCTCGCAAAGACAAGGTATCCCCCCAGCCGTTCATGTCCTTCGTCAGGCTCAGAGCGAACGAGAAAAGATAAACCACAATGCCAAAAAATATTCCCCTATCTTCTTCCTTGTGTTAGAATTAAACACACTTTAATAAAGTTCACCTATTTCCAAGGAAGTAAAATGAATTCATCCGAAGAGTTTGCCGGTCAGACCCTGCGTATTATCGATGCCAACTTAAACCGCATCGGTGAGAGTTTACGCTTGCTTGAAGATATCGCCAGGTTGATTCTTAATGATGCCACTCTATCAAGACAGTTAAAAGAAATGCGGCACGACCTTGAGGATGTCGATTTTACCTTCAAAAAACAACTAATCCAAGCCAGACAAGCCAACTCCGACGTCGGCGCCGACATAAAAGTAGAACAACAACTCGAAAAGAGAAGCTTACATACATCGGTTATTGCCAACTGCCGCCGTATCGAACAATCGTTAAGGGTTATCGAAGAACTCGCCAAAACCCCCGGAATTGAGTTAAACCCTGCCGATTTTGAAAAAGCCCGCTTTCAACTTTACACTACGGAAAAGACAATTATTTCTAAATTACTCCGTAAAGATAAATCCGCTAAAATCAACGGGCGGGTTGTTATTATTGATACCGCCTACGTTAAAAATGAAAACCTGACAGAAGTTGCAAAGCAAGCCCTGAACAGCGAAGCTAAAATTATTCTGTTAAGCGATAAAACCACACCTAAAGACAAACTGCTGCAAGAAGTCATTGAAATTGGCAAGTTATGTAAAGAATACAATGCCCTGTTTATAATTAAGGGTCATATTGATATCGCAATCGCTTCGGACGCCGACGGGATTCATATCGGGGCTGAGGATATCCCCATAGCGACAGCACGTAAGCTGCTGCCAATAGATAAAATAATCGGTTACACCGTCAAAACCTCCCAAGAAGCCCTTTTTGCCGAGCAAGAAGGAGCAGATTATATTGCTCTTTCGGCAATTTTTGACCATGATTTCAAAACAGATACAGAACCCGCCCGAGCTAAGAATTTACATTGCATAAAAGAAAAAACAGGTCTGCCGATAGTTGGACTGGATAACATAATTTATGATAGTATATGCGGAGTGATTTCCTGTGGCGCTGAATCGGCAACGGTCGTTAGTGTCGAGCCGGAGGTTAGCTCTTTGAAAGAAGCCACAATACAACTTATAAAGGGATATAAGTCTGACAAATGAGTGAGCTTTCGGATAAACTGGATATAATCGCCGAAGTAATCAGAAAAGACTTTTCAGAAAAGGATGCTGCCCGCGAGAAATCCCTGCCCCTCTGCCGCGAGGCCATCCGCTACTGCAGTAATGCCATTAGGGCTATTCACAGACAAGAATTCGACAAAGCCAAAGAAATGCTGCAAACGGCAAGAGCCCTTCTTACCGAGGCCGAAGCCGCCATCAATACCTGCAGCGAACTCAGAAACACCGGTTTTCTTCATGATGCCCAAAAAGAACTTGCCGAAGGCTATGCCACATATGCCCTTATAACCGGTCAAAGCTTACCGACCCCCGATGAAATCGGCGTGGATTATGCCGCATATCTTAACGGTCTGGGGGAAGCAATCGGAGAACTAAGGAGATATCTGCTCGACGGAATAAGAAAAGGCGACCAATCCCGCGGCGAAGAGCTTTTAGAGGCTATGGACGATATTTATAACACCCTTGTTACGATTGATTTCCCCGATGCAATTACCGCCGGTCTTCGCCGTACCACCGACAATTTTCGCGGGGTACTCGAAAAAACCCGCGGTGATTTAATTTTGATTCTTCAGCAGCAAAGCTTAGAAAATAAATTAGAAAAATATTACGAAAGGAGAATACAGCATTGAGTTTAATTTATTTCTCAATTCTGGCAGGCGTTCTTGGATTAGTTGTTGCCGGTTTGTTCGCCCGCTACGTGCTTAAACAGCCCGAAGGCGGTAAACAGGTACAAGAAATCTCGAATGCCATCAAAGAAGGCGCTCTGGCCTTCTTGGGAAGAGAATATCGCATACTGGCAATTTTTGTTGTTATCGTTGCGGTAATCTTGGGAGTTGTTCCCGCCCTCGGCTGGGGGGTTTCCTTCTCATTTATCTTTGGAGCTGTTTGTTCGGGTCTGGCCGGCTTTGTCGGTATGAGCATTGCCATTAGATCCAACTCCAGAACAGCAACAGCGGCGCAAGAGAGCCTTAATCAGGGTTTGCGTGTTTCTTTCCGCAGCGGCGCCGTGATGGGATTATCGGTAGTCGGTATCGGTATTCTCGGTTTAAGCATCCTCTATCTTATCTTCGGTAACGATCCCAATTTTATAGCTATCATCCCCGGATACGGTTTCGGAGCTTCATCGGTAGCTATCTTTGCCAGGGTCGGAGGCGGTATTTTTACTAAAGCCGCAGACACCGGAGCCGACATTGTCGGTAAAGTTGAAAAAGGCATTCCCGAAGATGACCATCGCAACGCCGCAGTTATTGCTGATTTTGTCGGCGATAACGTCGGTGATGTAGCAGGTATGGGCGCCGACCTTTTTGAATCATATGTCGATTCAATTATTGCCACTATGGCGCTCGGCATGGTTGCCGTCTTCTCCACTTCCCTTGATAAGGCCCTTGTTCCCGATATGGAATCCGCTTGGTTCTTACCGCTGATGATTGCCGCAGGCGGAATTTTAGCCTCTGTAATCGGCATCTTTGCCATCAGAGTCGGTGAAAACTTAAAGATGACGGCGCTCTTAAACGCACTGCGACGCGGCACTTTTGTTTCCGCAATACTGACTGCTGTCTTTTCCTTCTTTATTGTTTGGGGAATGGGAATTGATGTTAACATCTTTTGGGCAATTATGACCGGTCTTATTGCCGGTGTTTTAATTGGCGAAAGTACCAACTACTACACTTCCTATGTTTATAAACCCACTCTTGATGTTGCCAAAGCATCTCAAACCGGTGCCGGAACAAATATTGTCAGCGGCTTTGCTAACGGTTTGATGAGTACCTTTATCCCCATTTTTATTATTGTTATTGCCATTTTGGTTGCTTACAAGTTAGGCGATATGTACGGTATTGCGATTGCCGGTGTCGGTATGCTGGCAACACTGGGTATTCAAGACGCCACCGATGCTTACGGACCGGTAGCCGATAACGCCGGAGGTATCGTTGAAATGTCCGGACTGCCCGAAGAAATCAGGAATCGTACCGATGCGCTGGATTCACTGGGTAACACCACTGCCGCAACCGGTAAGGGCTATGCCATCGGTGCCGCCGGACTTACCGCATTGGCACTGCTTTTCTCATATACACAGGCGATTGGGAT
>Ga0265293_10000043_pt1 | contig 261198 bp, 274 predicted proteins | sample Munlanlewell138R_FD_192505 | JGI IMG/M metagenome (GOLD analysis project Ga0265293, IMG submission 192505) | Leachate microbial communities from a municipal landfill in Southern Ontario, Canada - Leachate well 138R | ecosystem: Engineered > Solid waste > Landfill > Unclassified | place...
TAGATGAGCAAGTTCCTGCTCCAGAACCAGAACCAGAGCCTGAGCCGGAACCGGAACCTGAGCCCGAGCCTGAACCTGAGCCCGAGCACCTGAGCCCGAGCCTGAACCTGAGCCCGAGCCGGAACCTGAACCAGAAGTACCTGAAACGTTTGCAATAGAAGACTGGTCATTAGATATGACTGGTGAGAACATAGGTCTGGTAATTACTACGCTACCAGATAATGGTGGTGCAGCCATTACTCAAATCGATGTTGAACTAACTGACGATCTATCCGAAGTTACAGTTGAGAATATTGAAGCTTCTGCGCCTGGTACGTTTGAGCTACCTATACTCTCAGCTGACTACTATCTTGTGCGCATCCGGGCTGTAAACTCAGTCGGTGCCGGTGAGTGGTCGGATGTCAAGAGTGTGTTAGACTAATTTCTCGTCATTAGATAGACGTTAAAATCCTGCTAATAGATACTCAGTAGGGTAGATCCTACTGAGTATCTATTTATGTCCGATGTTATGAGTTTTGATAATGGAAAGATAAACAAATGGCTAACACAATTGATGAAGTTGTAATTAGAAAGATACTCAATAGATCCGATACAGCAGTAAATTGGACCAATGCTAATACTGTATTGGATTCTGGTGAGATTGGTATTGAATATCCTAGCAGGAAATTTAAAATAGGTGACGGAATTACTGCTTGGAATGATTTAACGTACTCTACTGGTGTAATCAGTGAAGACGTTAATAACATTTTGGTAATAGGTGCAGACGGATATCTATACGTAGCTAAACAAATAGATGATAACAATATCAGCGATAACACAACGTATTCATCTACTAAGATTGAAGAGATGGTTACTGATAAAGCGCAGATAGTAACCATCTCCAGTGCTAGCTCAACTTTGCTCAAAACACAAGCTGGTAAGAATAAATACAACAGATATACCTCAGGTAGTAATACAACCGTGACACTGTCTTCAGCTCAAAACTATGAAGAGGGTCAAGTATTTAATATAAAAGCAGTTAATGCGCCTATGACTTTAGCGACTTCAGGAGTTTCTTTAAATTTACCTACTGGTAAATTAGCTAAAGTTCCTAAAGGTGGTGTTGTTACTATTGTTGTAATTGGTATTGCGTTGGTTGATATTTACGGCACTTTAGAGAATGCTTAAGATATGTTATCAGGTGTAATAGCTTCAGCTGAAGATATTGATCTCAATGCTATTTTCAAAGTATCTGGTAGAGTTGGTTTTCATTATGGTAGATCAATAGATGAAATGCTGTATAAAAACCAAGCATCAGTAGAAAATAACACACCTCTAACAGCTGTTTCATTTATAGATTCTACAGGTACTATTCCTGCGATGAGTGAGGGCGATCCTGTTGGTTTATTTTTAGATCAAAGCAAAAGCCTACAAAGATTAACAGAGATGGTGGCTAGTACTAACTTATCTGGCTTTACTGTATTAGGTTCAGCCACTAAAACTACTACCAGCTTCACAACCGTATCTGCTGATACAGGCGTAGTTTATAGCGGACTCATAGTCGGTAAGTGGTATGAATTGGTATTAAACTATGACAACACTACGACAGATGAGCTAAGTATTAATAACTACGATACCAACACATTCGCTATAAAGCAATTAAGAATAGGTAGTGGTAAAACCATATTCAAGTCATTATACAACGGTATTTATCTAAAGCATTCGTCAGCTGGCACTACTACAGGTGTGAGTGTATCTATTAAAGAAATACCAGGTTTTCATCTGGTGCAAGAAGATCCTGATAAAAGAGCTACAATATCTTATCGTTATAACCTTATAGATTCTAGCGAAGACTTTACAGAAGGCTGGGTTAATACAGGTGTTATTATAGAGGATGACTATGAAGCTCCTGATGGATCTATGACTGCTTTCAAATTAAAGAATACTTTAAGTGAAGAAAGTAAAATAGAACAAGCTCTACCATTAGATTGTGTTAACGGACAATATGTTAGATCTATATATCTAAAAGCAGGATCCACCACATATCCAGCTATTGTTGTGTTCGAAGGTATTGGTGGTAGTTTAGGTAATGAGTATTTTACCTTTAATGTGAAGTCTAAGGTATTTGCGGCACAGACTAATTTGCTAGATGATTATGGATATACTGAGCTTAATAATGGTTGGGTATATCTTTGGTTTAAAATAACCAAGTCTGATGAAAAAATAATATCACCTAATATACATATTGGTTTTTATGGACCTACAGCTACTCAAAATGAAGTATTGGTATGGCATCCCGATATGAGATTAAATATCGATTATAATGATAACATACCAAAATACCAAGCTACCCATGAAGATGGTACTGTAGATAAAATAGGTTTTCCTGCTTACTTAAAGACAAATGGTAATAGTAGTTATCATACCGACATAACGCTAAGTAATGCTACTAAAGCCATGGTAGCTGCTGGTATGTACTCTATGGATGATAATAAATCTATATTTATAGAGTATGGTACAGATATTAGCAATGATGAAGGTGTATTTAATATAGAAGCTAGATCTATTATAGATGAGAGCTCTAGAGCTATTACGTTTAAATCAAAGGGTGATGAAATTAAATATATCACTCATTACTTCACTCATGATGCGCCTAATAAATCATCTTTTATAGCGTATACGGATTTAGTAGAACCAATATTGGAATTTACTATTGCAAAAATAGAAAAACCAGCATTACATTCCACACAAGGATCTGGTGTTTTTATGTCTAGACCTTTATATTTGTTTGGCAGAAGTGGTGAAACTCTTTTAGGCAATTATAGAATCTATACCATGCCTATGGTAATATTTATGCCTACAGCAGATAATGGATTAACCAGTTTTGAAAGATCTGTTATCTCTAGCGCTATTCATTCTGAGTTAAAATATTGACATACGCTCTAGGTAGTGATCACTACCTAGAGCAATGAGTGTGGATTCATTTACTTTATCTTATACATCAATATAGTCACCACTATCAGACAGGAGACACATGTGTCTCCTGTCTGATAGTGTATGGTCAATTTTATGTCATTATATACACATAAAAATATTTAATAAAGGGTAGCACCAATGAAATTGTTAGATATTAATATCAACACATTTCCAAACGCACATGGTGATAGTTTCCATAAAAGATTAAGAAAACAATTTCAAATTATCAATGATAATTTTGCAGAGCTCAGTGGAGGCGGTACCAACTCAATTGGTTTATGGACTGAAGATACACAGCCTGATGGATACTATTATCCATTATGGTACAAGCCTTCAACGGGTGAATTCTTTGTTTACTCTAATGGATCGTTCACGAAGCCTGTCGGTAATATTGGTGAGCCTGGACCACAAGGCACAAGTATTGTTTCTATTGAAAAGACGGGTACAGTTGGATTAGTTGATACCTACACTATAAGCTTATCAAATGGTTTAACTACTTTTTTTACTGTAAGAAATGGTTCAGCCGGCACTAATGGTGTAGGCATTACTAATATTGACAAACTCAGTGGAAATGGTAATCCTGGTACTACTGATACATATCGGATATATCTGAGCGATAGCTCTTCTTATGATTTCACAGTCTATAATGGTGCTAACGGCACCAATGGTACTGATGGTACTAATGGTACTGATGGTGCTGACGGTGCTGATGGTGTTAGTATTACTAGTATACAAAAAACAGCTGGCAATAGTGCTCCCGGTACTACTGATACATATACCATAACTTTGAGTAATGGTCAAACCAGCACCTTTACTGTATATAACGGTAAAGATGGTACTAATGCTTTAGATGATTTTCCACGCAACATAACTAATGCGCTTAACGGCGATATTCTCACATTCAATTCAGGGGCATGGATAAACCAGCCTCGTACTGTCATAACTGATGGAGGTAATTTCTAAATGTCTAATACAGTTCGCATTAAAAGACGTGCACCAGGCGGTGCATCAGGTGCACCATCGTCATTAGAAAATGCTGAATTAGCATTTAATGAACAGGATGATGTACTGTATTATGGTAAAGGCACTGGCGGTGCTGGCGGTACAGCTACTCAGATAATACCTATTGGTGGACCTGGCGCATTTGTTAATTTAACAGGTAATCAAACTGTTAATGGCACAAAAACCTTTACGAGCATCAAGGTACCTGCTCCTACGGCTGACACCGATCCAGCGACTAAAAAGTATGTTGATGATTCTGTTGGCTCAGTTAGTATTCCAGACGGTAACAAAGGCGATATTACTGTAGCCAGTTCTGGCATTAGTTGGACCATTAATAACGGTGCTGTCACTAATGCTAAGATGGCCAATATGCCCGCTAATACACTCAAGGGTAATAATACTGGTTCAGCAGCAGCACCTGTTGACTTAACCGCCTCTCAAGTTAAAAACATATTAGGTTATACCAAAACTGATATTGGTTTAGGTAATGTAGATAATACTTCAGATGCTAATAAGCCAATATCTACAGCTACTCAAACAGCGCTAAACCTTAAAGCCGACATCAATAATGCTGCTCTAACAGGCACGCCTACGGCGCCCACAGCACCACCCGGCACTAATACCACACAACTGGCTACTACCGCATTTACCATAGCAGAAATTGCATCTAGAATAGCTGCTGCTGATGCTATGATTTATAAGGGTGCTATTGATGCCAGTACTAATCCTAATTACCCAGCAGCCAACGCAGGCGATACTTATCGTATTAGTGTAGCAGGTAAGATAGGCGGGCCTTCAGGACCATCTGTTGAAGTTGGTGATATGGTGATTTGCCATACTGATGGTACGGCGGGTGGAAATCACGCTACTGTTGGTAATAAATGGGATATTATCCAAACCAATATTGATGGCGCTTTAACTGAATCTGATATTGGCACTACTGTGCAAGGCTTTGACCAAACTTTGGCTGGTATTGCTGCGACAGCACCAACAGCTAACCAAGGTTTTTATGCTACTGGAACAGACGTATTTGCTACGTATTCATTAACCGCTGGTGGTAGAGCACTAAGTGGTGTAGCTGGTACTGCTAATACCTTCCCGTATTTCAGCGCTGCTAACGTAGTGAGCTTAGCGCCTATTAGCGCTTTTGGTCGATCACTAATGAATAGTGCTAATGCCTCAGCCGTAAGAGATGACTTAGGTCTGGGTACTATGGCTATGCAAAATGCTAACGCTGTTAATATTACTGGTGGTACTATTGATAACATCGTAATCGATTGCGGTACTTTCTAACCATTAATTCATTATGTCATGGAAGCTAAGATTAAAGCGTGGAACACTAGCTGACGTAAGTACTGCTGCAGCAAATTCATCACTCGATCAGTGGTCGCCTATTATTATCAGTAATGAAAATAGGTTAGTTGTTGCTAAATCGCCTAGTGAATATTTTGATGTAGGTACTGTTAGATCAGTTGGTATTAGCGTGCCTCCTGGTTTTAGTGTTAATAACACACCTATTACGACTAGTGGTACTATTTCAATTAATTATTCTGCTGGATATCAAGGCTATACAACAGATGAGGCTTCTAAGTTAAGTACTATAGCACCATATGCTCAAGCTAACGTACCTACTAACTTAGCTGAAGGAACAAGAACGTCTACTAGTGTTTCTATTACTAGCTCTACTGGCAGTAGTGCTAGTTTGTCTGCAGCTACTACTAGCTTAGCTGGTGTGATGAGTGCTGCTGATAAGACTAAGTTAGATGGAATATCTGGTGGTGGGGGAATACCTGAAGGTGGTGATGAAGGTCAGCTATTGGTTAAGTCATCAGAAGACGATTACGACACTGAATGGAAGTCACCTAATCCAGTAGCTGTAAAGGTTTATAAAGCTGATAATAAAGCTTTGAATGTGGTAACCACAGAAGATGGTCATTATGTTAAAGTCACTAAAGCTGATGGCGTTACTGAGCTTACAGTTAGTGTTACAAATAACGGTGTTTCTCCACCAATAACTACACAAGGTCCTATTCCAAGATACCTAGCAGAAGATCCTTTACCGGTATCCAATATTGGTCCTATTTGGCATGATGGGTACGCGTCTATGATGACGTGGCGGACAATAGGCTCATATACTGGATACGCTTCATTAGAAGTAGGTAAAATAGCTCATTTTGATATTAGTTCAGTTCCTCCAGGATATGTAGCATCTAATGCTGATATATCTGGTAGCGCTTTTGAAGCATTAAGAGCAGCTATAGGTCAATCAACTACCAGAGATGCCAGAGGTGTCGTTATCAGAGGTTTAGATAATGGTAGGGGATTGGATCCTGGCCGAACACACGGTACTTACCAAGCTGACGGTATTAGAGAATCTAATCTATGGGTAAGAGCTCTAACCGGAAATAATTCCATTATTAATCCGGCCCCGGATGGAGAATTCACTCGTCAAACATATACTGGGACTACTTCACAGGGTTCAAGTCTAGTATCAAATACACCTCTACCCACTAAAGTGACGTTAGGATCTGCAACTGAGACTAGGATGAAAAACTTAGCGTTACTTAGTTTCTGGAAGTTTTAGAATTTACAAAATGCTATTAATGCGAATTACCTAGAGTCGCTTTCCGATATGAATAAATTATTTCCAATTATTGATGAAAATAATTACTATATAGGTACTGATATTGGTTACGACACTTCTATTCAACCAGGTGTTATATTAGCACCATTAGGTTCAATAGATGCTGAAATACCGGAAGTTCCTGAAGGCTATAAAGCTAAGTGGGTAGATAACGATTGGGTGTTTGAGCAAGTTCCTGCTCCACAACCAGAACCAGAACCTCCACTTAGTGATTTAAAAGACAATCTATGGAACTTAGTTAAAACCATTAGATCTCATTATGAATATGGTGGTGTATTAGTTTCTGAACACTGGTTTCATACTGACACCGAATCCAGAATAAAACACACCAATATGGATATGGACGCTAAAGCAGCTATTGGTTCTGGAGCACTACCAACAGATAACTTTAAGATAGCTGGATATGATATTCCATGGACTACTATGGCAAATACATCCGTTATCTTAACTAATGAGCTAGTAATGAGCGTAGCTACAGCTATTAAAATATTGGATTTACAAATATATCCACATTCGCAATCTCTTAGAACACAAATTAATAATGCTGAGTCTAAAGAGGATTTAGAGCAAATCAATATATGGACTGGATGGCCTAATACATTTAATCCTCCTGAGCAAATACCTTATTGGTAGTACTACAACGTCATAGCTCCTAGGTAGGATAATCCTACCTAGGAGCGTATGTTGTTATATTCCTCTGCTAGCACCATTAGTGATTCTTAATTTACCCATACGACCAATAAAATCGTAATTAGTATTTCTTTGTGTAATTTGTGCGCCAATACCAATTAGTAAAAAAAAAAAGTCATAAAATCTTAAATTTCTTTATTTGACTATCAGGGATTACTTCTGTTCTTAAACCAATGTACGCTATATCTCCAGTAAAGTATCGAATATTTGCCCATCTACCGAGATAGTTACCAGAATTACTTCCATAGATAGTTGTGTTCAAAGTAAAAGAAGTTTGACTTAATAAAGTATGTTCATCCTCACCTTGGGCTTGAACATATACTTTTTGCATAGGTGCAGTGCCGTCATGAGTTACTACGATGCTAAGCCATGAATTAATATACGATACAGGTATATTAATATCTGTTACGTTGCGACTATAATCTATGCGTAATCTAGGGTTTGTTGTGTTATTAGCAAAACCTAAACCAAAAGCATAATATGCGCCAGATGAGCCTGTGTCCCCTCCTCCCATATAACAAATAGTAGAGCTAGATACAAAAGAACTCTCAATAGGCCTTACAATAGCTATTAGTGTTCTACTGTTATTATTTAATACAATACCTGTTGACGGAACAGTTAGATTATTGCCAGTTCCTCTTCTTATGCTAAATCCACCTTGCTTATTAGGATCATTTTCAGAGAAATCATAACCGCTCCCACCACCAATCAGATGTCTATCTAAGCCAGATGAATCATTGTAATTTTGATCAAATTCATAAGAGAATACAGCAGCTCCAGTAGATATTTTTAGAAATTCTTCTGACCACTTCAATTGCTTTAGTTCACCGCCCCCGCCAGCTCTTCTTAATATTTTAGATAGTTGACTCATATGGAATACATCTATAGTAGATTACAATCATAAAATTCTATGTTTAAATACACTATATAAAAGGATGCAGAGTGGAAACAATCAATATAGGTACTGGACCTGATAGTGGTGATGGTGAAACTACCAGATCAGCTATGCAAAAGATCAATGCTAATTTTACAGAATTAGATGAAACAAAAGCTGATAAAGCTGAAACTATTTTTACTATTACAGGTACTGATCCTGAAATAGTTGCTGATAATGGTGATATTCAAATATGGGAATTAACTGCTAACCAGTCACCTACAATTAATCTAGGTAGCGGTAGATCTATTACGCTGCATGTTACAAAAGGAGCTTTTGTTATTACATGGCCTGAGATCGTTTGGGTAGGTGGTGAAGAGCCTGAGCTATCTGATGAAGACGTAAGTATCTTAACGTTATGGGAAGTCAACGGACACACCTTTGGCGTGATGGTGGGATCTGTTACTTTACCTACTCCATGAGTATAAATAATGGGGCATCTAGCCAAATTACTCAGACGAGGGGGGCTGGGAGAGGGTACTAGTCCTGGTGATCCATTTTATAATGACACTGTAATCATTTTAAATGCTAATGAAACAAATGGTGCTACTAGCTTTATAAATGAAGCACCGATCGTAATGGAACCTAGTATAAATAGAAATCTCTATGTTCAGAATAATCGCATCATACATTCAGTAGGTAATAATGGTAGATTATTATATAATAGCTCGCCCCATTTTGCTTTAAATCAAGATTTAACAATTGAGTGCTATATTACTTTTCAAAGTTCTTATAGTGGATTTCTTTTATCACATTCGGGAATACTATACTTTACTGTCTCTTCAATAAACATTGAGCAGTTTTATATAAGTAGTAATTACTGGAATATTTATTCCACGATCTTAAATGTTGGTACTAGATACCATTTAGCTATTGTTAGAACCATAATTGACAATAAAAATAGAATGTTTATAGATGGCGTTCAGGTGAGAGAAGGTACGTCTGTTTTAAATTATGTTAATATTCCATATGGAATATTTGGTGTAGGTGGTAGAGACGATTTAAATGCTCCATATATGCAAATAGAGGCATTTAGATATACTAAAGCAGCTAGATATATTGAAGACTTTACTCCTCCTACTTTACCTTTCCCAAATCACTCTTAATGACATAAATGCTCATATCGATCTGAAATCGATATGAGCATTTATTATGTCGCTATTAATTTCAGGATACAAACATTATGGCTTATTTTATCTCCACCCCTGGTGATGGTAGATACGGTATACTGAAAATACTCAACATCATAACAGAAAAACAATTTACGTTAGATGATGTTGAGTTTTCACTTCCACAAAGACATGACTCTGATGTAGAGTCTAGAAACACGCAAGTAGTTGTTCACTTTAAAGGTGAAAAAGGTTATTATGGTAATAAAACAGTTTATTACAACAGAACACACATTTCTGCATTACCGCCTTTAACGATTAACCGTAATGGTGCTACTACTTATTATGGTGTTATCAATACGCTTAATGAAGAGTATAATTTATTCTTAACTGAAAACGATATCATTGAAGGTCCTCTTCCAGATATCGTTAGTTCCGTTATTACAGTAACACTACCTATATCTGAGAATTCATACACTTATTATAGTGGCGATGAGATTGAGGTAGATCCTTTTATTCCAGAGTATTCTATCAGCAATGTAACTGATACCTTAATGACCTACGTATGTGTTGGTCATGATAAGTGGGCACAGTACTCGGATAATTCTGGTAGTACCTATCAAATTCTCGTAGAAACAAATAGTTACGATTGTGGTTATGATGATACCAATCCTAGAATAAAACTCACCAATCCTGCCTCTATGTCAACACTGGAGGAGGAAACGTCTGACCCATTTACAATTGAATACTTAAATCCAGATCAGCCTATTACTGTTACAGTATCTGGTCCAGGCTTAACAATCAGTCAAACCACGTTTGAGTTAGATACTGAAAATACAGAAGGTACTTTCACAGTATCGTCCAATCACCCTGGTATTTATACGATATCGATTACTAACGTAGGTGGAGCTATTAATCCTCCGTCTGTTAACTATACTTTTATTGATCGATACAATACAACCTATAGTGTCACTCCTCCTGATTTATCAAGATTGATCGAAGGTGAATTATCAGATGACTTTACAATCACTGGATATCAAATAGATCCAGATGAACCTGTTACAGTTACTATACATCCTTCTAGTGGCCTAGTATCAACAGTTAATACAGTTTTATTAACCAATACAAATCCAACAGGTATATTTAAGGTATCTGCTGTTAGTGCAGGCAGCTATACGTTAAGCTTTACTAATAATAGATTTCTAATCAATCCGCAACCTATCTCTGTTGATGTTCTGTATCCAGGTCATATTACCATCACACCACCAGCTGAGCCGGTAGTTGATGGTGTTGAATCTGGTTTGTTTACAGCGACACTAGTCAATGGTTTAGAATCAGTTACAGTTACACCTAGCTTTACAGGTAATGTAGTTGTATTTCCTGAAAGTTTTATTCTTTCACCACAAAACCCTACAGGTAATTTTAGAGTTACTTATACAGGTACTGGTGCAAATACATTATCTGTTACTAATGATGGTGTTGCTTATAATCCTGACGATTATAATTTTACAGTTATTACTAAACCTACTTTTAATATAACTGTACCTACTAGTGAGATTTTATCTGGTCAAACATCTGATCCGTTTACCATTACGTTAGTTAATGGATATAAGCCCGTAACTATTGGTATTACGACTGATTTTGACCACATCTCTACGAATTCAGTTATTTTAACACCAGGTAATCCTACAGCTACCTTTACTGTGTTGGCTAATGTAGGTGGTATATATCATCTGAATTTTACCAATAATGCTCAGCTAGATAATCCTAGTGAGATTACAATCAATGTTGATCAGGTTTATAACACAGAGTATTCTGTAACGCCTCCAGCTCAGCTAAATCTAACGATTGGACAGACCTCTGGTAATTTCACAGTAACTGCCACTCAAGTAGATCCGTCTTTACCTTTGACAGTAACAGCTAGTTCAGATGAGGACTTAGAGTTTTCCCAAGATACTTTTGTATTGACAGCAGGATCTCCTAGTGCAACTTTCACAGTCAGCTCTGATGTAGAAGATACCTACACAATCAATTTTGATAACGATTTAGGTTTGGATAATCCTAATGATATTAATGTCAATATCATTGATCCTGGATTTTTACACCTTACTCCACCTGAGTCTGATATATTTATCAATAACTATTCAGATCCATTTACTGTATCGTTAGAGGGTGGACACAACACAATCATTGTGTCTATGGCTTCAGCAGGAGCTACCTTTTCTCCATCTACATTAACTTTATCTCCAGATAATCCTACTGGAACTTTTAGAGTTAGATACACTACAGCTGGCAATAAAACCATTGTTGTTTCTAATAACGGTATTGCAGTTAATCCACCAAGCTATCCATTAACAGCATACGCTGTACCTACTATTACAGTTACAGCACCTGCTACACCAGTTTATGTAGATCAGCAATCAAGTAATTACACGATTACTTTAAATAATGGGTATAAACCTGTAACGGTTAATATAACTACTGGTATTGAAACGATTAGTGGCACCAGTTTTGAGCTAACACCGGCTGCACCTACCGCTACATTTACAGTACAAAGCTCTATAGAAGGGTCTTGGAGTCTTAACTTCACTAATACTGAAGGTTATACAATGACCAACAGTTTGAATGTGAATGTGACGGAATATGTTGGTCCTATATTGTTATTAACAAAACCATCTGGTGACTTTTATGTTAATGAAACCAGCGGTAACTTTACAATCACATTACTCAATCCTGAAGCTAACGTTACTGTTACTGTTGTTACAGATGCAGATACCGTTAGCAGTTATACGCACATTTTAGGAGTAGGTAATACAAGCAGAACTTTCACAGTTAAATACGATAATGTTGGATTTGGCACTGTTGGTATTACCAACAACATGGGTTATGCCAATCCACCTGCTCACAATATCGAAATCATTGAAAGAGAACCTGTTGTCTTTACACTCGTTAAAACAACACCAGATCCAGCTTTAAGAAATGTAGGACAAGTATTTACAATATCTGCTACCAATATTGGTAACACCATTAACGTAGTGGGTGTTGTTGATCCTACAGATGGTGTTAGTGTATCTCCAAGCAGTAGAAATTTAACACAAGGCTCTCCCAGCTCTACATTTACTGTAACAGCTAGTAATCCTGGCGATTATACATTTGGTATAACAAACAACCAAGACGCTACAAATCCTACACCAGTAGAGTATACAGTTATTAATGGTGAGATACTATTAAGAGTACCTACTACCAATATTGCTTCAGGTATTGAGACAGATTGGTTTGAAGTAGAGCTAACCAATTACAATACCAATACAGTTGTAGATATTGGTTTAACTGACTTTACAGATGGATCTGTTAGTATAGATCCAACCGATGTCTATCAAACCAGTAGGATTTTATTAACATCTAGTAATAGAATCGGTAGATTTAAATTAACAAAAGCATCTGCTGGTAACATTACTTTATCGATTACCAATAATCAAAGTCTGATTAATCCAGAATCTGTAGAATTGACTTTCTACGTAGGACCTGAATTAAGCGTCACTGCTCCTAGCGTAACAGAAGTCTTTGTTAATCAAATTGTGGGAAACTATGTGGTGACTCTATCTAATCCTGATAGTGAAGTCACATTTACATCCTACTACGATCCATTGGCTCAAGACACCAATAAAGCCAATGTTACGCTTTATATGGATTTCCAAGGTCAAGAAGAATCTACTGACTTTAAAGACTATAGTAATAAAAAATATACCATAAACAAAGTCTTTGCTGATCCTGATAATCCTGGAGTAGTTTTATCAGACACTGATCCTATCAATGGATATACCAGTGCTCAGTATTCAACTACAAATCACTATTTAACAGTTACTGAAACTACTAATGATTTTAGGTTTCCTGGTAACTTTACAATAGAAATTGATTTTAGAACTTCTTCAACTTCTAAAGTCTTATTAGATAAATATGCGTCTTCAGGTGCTAGTTGGTACTTGTGGATAAATGCTGACGGTTATTTACAGTGGTTTAGCAATGTTACTGGAGAGCTAGTTTCTCCAGACGCTGTCAATGACGATGAAGTAAAACAAGTAGCTATTACTAGAGTAGGTGCTACTTTGTATATGTTCATCAATGGTCAAATGACAGCATCTAAGGCTGTATCGACATCAGAGATTGCAGGTGCTGGTACTACATTAGGTATCGGGGCTAGACACACTAATAGAAATTCAGCTTATGATTTTGTAGGCTCAATTGGTAGACTCGTTATTACTAAAGGTGTAGGTAGATATAATGCTAATTATGCTGTACCTGAGCTTAAAATACTGAAGATAGAGCCTCAAGCTCTGGTATTAGATGCTGGTGAGCCTACTCAAGTATTTACTGCACAGTCTCCTAGTGCAGGACAATATTCGATTAAGTTCAGTAATGACAGAGGTATTGCAAATCCTACCGATCAATTATTGGCTTTCAGACCTATACCTACCATAGAGCTTATACCGGCTCCGTATGTAACGGTAGACGGCTACTATATCGATGAAGAAACTAAAGACTTTACAATCAATCTCTTAAATGCCTCTGAGATGGATATTGAAATCAGTATCGTCAAAGACAGTGCTTTAGAGTTATTAGAAACACCTTTTGGTTGGGATGGTACTAAAACCATCATGAACCAAGATAATGATAGCGTTAATTTTACAATAATTGCTAACGCATTAGGTAGTTATAGTTTACAGATACTTAATAACAAAGGTTTACCTAATCCTACTGTCTTTTATTTAAAAATTAATGAAAGAACAGAATTAGCTCTAGGTTTAGAAGCTCCTGATAACACAAATATAGAGGTCAATAAAAACAGTGATAATTTTACTGTTAGATTATTAGGTCCTCATATTCAAGACGTAACTGTCACTCCAGTGTCTGATCCTGCTGGTGTTGTATTTGAGCCTAGCTATTTTATTCTTAATCAAAGCAATAAAGTAGCTACATTTACAATCAGCTCAAATACGACTGGTGTATTTGATATCGGTATAGAAAACGATGCTGAGATCACAGATCCTGCTGCTGTAGAGTTTAGCTTCAGAGCAGCTTCACTATTACAGATTACTAGTGAACCTAGTGAATTACGTCAAAATGAGGAATCTGGGTTATTTGTATTAACACTGACCAATCCTTATCAACCTATTACAGTGCAGCTAGTTTCTCCAGACGCTGTCTTTAGTACAAATAACTTCATACTCTCCCCTGAATCCCCTACAGCCACCTTTACGGTAACCTATAGTGGATTTGGTTTAAGACAAATACAGTTTATAACAGATATTGAAGTTACAGATAACACAGGCCACCAAGTTACTGTATTACCAACCGATGCACCCGCTTATATCACTTTAGATATTCCTGAGGGAGATTTATTTGCTGGTGTTAATTCTGGTGATTTTATTTTAACGCTACATAATGGTCCGTGGCATTATGATGAAGATGATAACATCTTACAATATACAGTAGATACTGAATTGGTCACAACTGATTGGTCACTACCAGTCGATAGTTCTTTTGTACCAAAACAAGTAAACGTTGCAATTACTAGTGATACTGAAGTATTTAGTAAAACTGAGTTTGTATTAAATGCTGTCAATAACGTAGATACATTCAAATTAAACGGTGTTGAAGCAGGACATTTTACGATTGAAGTAAGTAACGATAGCGATATCACAAACCCAGCAACTACAAATATTGTTGTGGATGCGGAACTATTTATTGGATTAACAGCTCCTGATGAAACTGTGTATAAATCAAGGAGATCTCACCCATTTGTAGTAAGTGTACCTGATTTAGATAGAGAAGTTGTTATTACACCTATATCTAGTAGTGAGGACACGATATTCTATCCTGAATCTTTTACATTAACGCCCAGTAATCCTACTGGTGAATTTACAATAAAACACGCAACTGTAGAAACTATTTCTATTGGTTTAACTAACAACATCGGGTTGATTGATCCGATTGATGTTGACGTAGTGTTGGAAGATATGGATGAATGGGCTGAATATATTGAATATTTAGTAGCACCCACATCAACTACTATAGACAATAAAGCTTATAGCGGATTGACATTAAATCCAGTTGGCGCGACCAGCGCTGTTAAAACCAGTTATGCACCATTTCCTGAGACTGGAAATGAAGGTTATATTCTTAGTATACCTACAAACCAAGTCAATGTACTAAGACTACATAGTGATGACCTAAGTCCTCTTAGAATAAACTCTACAAAAGAGTTTACTTTAGAGTTTAATATAAACACCAAAGAAAATAACTCATCAAATATAGTTACTTTGGTTGATTTTGGTGGAGAATACTATAGTGATGCTAATTTAGGGTATGCTCCATGGATTTACATCGATAAATCTAACAACAGCATAGCTTTATATGACACTGTGCAAAAGACTGTAGTTTATTCTACACCAAGCAATAGCGTACCAGTATCACCATCAGACTATGAATTCCAATATATCGTTATTCAATATAAGAACGAGGTTATTAGTTTTTATGTGAATACTCAATTGGTTGGTACATTTAACTATTTAATGCCTGATATTAATCATGGAACTAGTGTAGCTAGTACGAAAGTAATTAGCTTATTATCAACAAATAGAATTACTAGCGATAGTTTCTGGCAGTATGCTGATGCTATTCGCTATACTGCCAAAGCCAGATATCAAGATTTGACACCACCGTTGCTATCTAGGTTATCTGCTACTAACATTACAGCTCTTAGACTGTATGAGCCAGCAGTGCCTTATATAGACAAAAATGAGATTAGTCATAATTTCACAGTGTCTCTAAGAGGAGAACTTGTTGGTGATGTGGTTATAACACCTAGAGCAAATGTGAGTGGTGTTCTATTTACACCACAGAGCTTGAGTTTAAATACTGCCAACAGAACAGCAGTATTTACAATGGTGTCAAACACGGTTGGTGAAGTTATAGTAACTATTGATGATTCCAGATATTTATATTGTCAAGATGGTATAAAAATTCAAGTATTAGATGTTGATCCATATTACGATAATACTTGTTTAAATTTCAGACCTAACACTCACGCTAATGAGGTAAGTAACTCTGCTTTTATAGATGTCAGTAATGTAGGACATACTTTAAATAATAGTTATAGTGGTGCAGAACGAGCTATTGTAGCTAAAGAATATTTAAGCATAGGTGGGCGAGCTGCTTATAAATCAGAAAATACCAATAGTTCAACTTCACTTACTTTTAATAGATTACAAGCTACATTTGCTGACTTAAGTAATGATTTTACTATTGAAGGCACTATAGCTATAAGTAAAGACGGCAATGAAACCGGTTATATTCTGAACTTATATCGTGGTATATCTGGTGATTATAGCGGTATTATAATACAATACGTTAGATCAATAAATAAATTACTAATAGTTGGTAATAATCAATACTTAATTCCTATTGAAGAAACACCAGCTACAATACCGCCCGCTAATACATTGTTTGATTTTGCGGTAGAATATATATCGGGTGTATTAACTATTTACATAGATGGCGATATTTATGCTTCTAAGTATGTAACCATCAATAATCCAGCTGTGGATACTACGGCTTTTATTATGGGTAGGTCAGGTAGCGGTACTTATGCTTTTAATGGATGGCTATCTAGATTAAGAGTAACAGGAGGTATGTATCGTTATGGCGCACCATATACTCCAACAGCTTTACCATTTAGTGGATCCAAAGCTAAGTTACTATCAATGACTTCACCTGAGTTAGAAATATACGATACACAACAAACAGATGTATTTACTATAACGGCTTCAGGATTAAATAGACAAGATTGTGTTATCAACCTTGATGTTGGTAATCCAGGTTTGGTATTTACACCATCTACTATTACGTTGACAAAAGCAACACCTAGCGCTACATTTAAAATATCTGGTGAGCCAGGTATTTACAACGTAGTCATTAATAATAATTTATTAATAGATGGTATTGATCCTTTTACATTGACAATTTACGATAGTAGTGAATCTATTATTTCTGTAGATGAACCTACTGATACTCAATACTTTACCAATGAAGAGTCTGATACTTATTCGCTAAGTGTTAGTAATCCAGTATTACCTATACAAACAGCGTTTGTTATAGATCCATTACACTTCGATCCTTATAAGGACGATGTGGTGGTTTACTTTGATTTTAATCTACCTAGTTATAAAGACATTAACAATATCGTAGAATGGACAGGTAATCCAAATTACACTATCATTCCTATCAATAACCCTACTATTGATAGAATTAATCCGATTGACGGCATTAGTGATGTTGTTTTTGATACTGATCAAGGTATATATTTAGTAGATAGTGCTGAAGAATCTGCCTTTAGCTTACCAGGTGATTTCACTATTGAGGTAGATTTCATAGCAACTAACGATAATCAGCAAAGAAATATCTTTAGAATAGGTTCTAGCTATAATTCAACAGATAGTTCTAGAATTCGTGCTTATTTTCAGCATACCAGCAACTCTATTAATATAGAAATATACAGTAACCTAGGCACTTATGTAACACATACGTACAGTGGTCCTGAGCTTGCCCTAAATGTCGTAACTAGATTAGCGATTGCTAGAAAATTAAATACAAACACTATTTATCTATTTATAAATGGTGTATTAGTATTTATGAATAATGCATCGCCACTCAATAGCACTATTATTAGTCCTAGTAATAAGGATATAATGATTGGCTCAGACATGAGTATTCCAGAGTATCCACAAAATAGTTTTAAAGGTAATATTAGTACTTTTAAGATTACTAAAGGTATTTGCAAATGGACTAGTAATTACGACATTAACGAATATCGTGATATTTATCCTATATTTACACCTAATAACATTTATTTAGATGATGAGGATAATGAGATTGAATTTACTATTGCTTCATCTTATCCTAAGCAATATAAAGTCATTGTTGATAACAATAAGAATTTAAATAAGCCTGAATTCTTAATAGGGTTTAATAAAATACCTGTTATTAATTTAATAAGACCAACAGTAACTACTATAGTTAAAGATGATTATTCTGAACAATATATTTTATCTTTAACAGATCCAGGATTAAAGCCTGTGTTTGTAACTATTGAGTTACCTACTAATTTAACAATTCATTCAGCCAGCCTGAGTCCTACGTCTGGCACTACTTTTGAATTAGATATCAATACGCCTACCCTTACGTTTACTCTAACCAGTACAATAATAGGCGATTATTCGTTTAACATTAGTAATACTGAAGGATTAAATAATCCAGCAATTACTAATCTAACTGTTAAAGTACCTGAAATTATAATTACTGGACCTAATACCAGTAATGAGGTATATGTAGGTGAAGACTCTAGCGACATCACAGTTGGTCTAGATATTGCTAATTCACCGATTGATTTAACAGTAACAATACCGACAGATGTGACTTTTACTGATTTAGATCCTGAGATTAAGTCTAGAATCTATACATTCAGTAAAGACATTTTAGAACATAAGTTCAAGATAAGAAGCTCTGTTGGTGACAGTACTCAGCAAATTACTGTCACCCATAGTGGTGATATCGACACACAAACCATCGATATCTATATTGTGGACAGACCACTCCTACCTAATAATATCAAGTCTACAGATTTTGATATGTATTTGGTACAAAGAGAATCTCAAGAAACTGATAACGACATTAATTTGTTACAAGGTTTCTTTGATTAATTAAGGTGTCATAGCTCCAGGTAGGCTTAACCTACCTGGAGCGTATGTCTTCAATTCTGTGACTATAGTTATTTCTTTATAAAAGGAACTCTAACGTGAGCTACGTACAAACAATCTATCAATCCCATCCTAAGAACCCTTTTGCTAACTTTAATGCTCAAAATGCTGCCGGTAGTTTAATTATTTTATTTGATCTACTGTTAGTTGACGGTGGTCCTACTATCAATATCGATACGATTACCAGAGATGGTGTTAATGCTGTCATAAAGACTACACTTAATCATGATTTTGTTGTAGGTGATAAGATATTAATTGCTGATACAGGTGAAGCTAATTTCAACGGTGTTAAACGAGTAGAGCAAGTATTGACTACTGATGAAGTTGTTGTATTTGTAGAAAATACTGGTAGCACGAGCGTTTCAGCTGGTACTGTAAAGTGGGCTAGTGCTGGTTGGACCAAGTACTACTCTGGTAGCTATGAAGCTATTTACCAAAGTGCTGACCTCTACGATGGTGCACCTTTTTATCTACAACTACTAGATGATAACACTGTAACTGCTAGGGTAAGAGTAGGTAGAAACGTAACAGCAATGAATGTAGGAGAACTACTCACTCCTGAGACATATATAAAAAAGGGCGAAACAAAGCTATCGTACTGTATTTTTGCCGATAATAAAACTATTCATGCGTCTTGGAACCAAACCATTTTGTGGTCTATTGGGTATGGTAAGAAAATAGATGAAGAGTTAGAGCTATTAATGCCTCCCAGTATTTATGCTCCTAGCGCTACAACTACTGCCCTTGCAAACAATAATAACCCATCTTCTGGGTTTGGCTATAAGTCAGATTTAAAGATTCAGATGACGCAAAACCAAAGCAGTTGTTGTATTTTAGCCAGTGATCCCATTATAGCATCAAACTCTATTGGTATAACATCTATTTTAGGTAGACCTATAGCAAATAGTACTGGTGGTGCGCTAGCAAGTGCTAGTAGTCCGTCTTTTTTAGATAATTCCCAAAATGGTCTTCGTGGTGTAAATACCTTAACCGGTAAAATGCAATTATGTTCTGTAGATATTTGGGAAAAGATTGGTGAAATAGGTGATTGCTTCCAACCTAATTGTAGAGTTAGAGGTTTTTATCAGGCGTACGCCAGATTGCCTTATGAATATATTTCAACCAGTCCTGATCTACATATGAAGATGAAAATCAAGATTGATAATGTTGATACTAACTTTATAGCTGTAAATTATTTTGTTAATACAACAAACAACTCTCAATTATTTATCAATGCAGATAGTTGGGAAGACTAATAAAGGAGTATCAAATGGCTGATCCTCTTTACGACAGAGTAATATTACAGCTAAGAGCTAAGTCTGGATTTACTGGCCTGATGAATCAGGCCAGAATGTTTGATGACGCTTTTGTAGTAGGTGAAGACAGAATAAGTGATGAGCATGGATTCTTAAATGATCATTCATTTAAGCTAGATAAGACAGCTAACTTATTTACTTCTTTTTCTACTTTCTTTTATAGGAACTTAGCAACTCAGATGAATATGACATTTGAGTGTAGAATTAGATTTAATACTTTAACTGAAAACGCTTTTATTTGTCAGTTAAACAGCAGTACTGCTTCGAATAGTAGGGTGTTTGGCGTATCATCAGCTGGTAAAATGGTGTATTATAGCAACACTAGTGCCAATGCTACACAAACAGGCTCAGCCGTAATAACAACAAACACAGATTATCATTTAGCATTTGTAAGAACGTACAACGGTACTACCATCGGTGGTAAATTGTTGATGTTTTTAGATGGTGTTAAAGTATTTGATGCATCAAATACCACATATACTAAAAAAACAGTTTCTGATACAACCAGTTACATTATACTGGGTGGATCTAGGTGGCAAGCTAATAATAGAGTAGACGGCTATATTGATGATGTCAGAATAACTCTTTACGATAGATATAGAGAAAATTTTACACCACCTACGAATGATGACTTTACAGAACCAGATACACCTAACTGGTATATAGAAAGACCTTCTAGAGAAGGTAAAACTAGGTTGCCAACTGATAATATCAATTGGCAGGCCGCGCCATCTAAATCTACTTACTTTATACCTACTTATACCAAGAAGTTAGATATATCAAACCCAACAATTGGTACAGATATTCAGCTGCCATCAACACAGATAATAGTATCTAGTCAAGAAAAGTATGAGTATAGAAATGTGTATGGGCAGCACAATATCGAAGCTACTGTTCTGATAGATAATGAACCTGTACCTAACACACATGTTCATCTCATGCTTAGATCTAATAAAAAAATTATTAGATCTACTATATCAGATGAATACGGTAATTATTCTTTTAAGAATGTTCCAGCCAATACCGATTTTGTTATTTATGCTGAAGACAGTATAGCAAAACCTACTAATTTAAGAAAGAACGCTTATGTTAGAGACTTTGTTAGATTAGCATCTAAACAGGTTTGTATTGTAGGTAATAGAAATATACAAAATATTGAAAAGTTTACTTTAAAAGCTTATGGTTTAACAGAACCTACTACTTTTACTTTTAAACCTACGGCAAATATTACATATTCTGTTGCTAGCATTACTTTAACGCCTGAGACTAATACCGAAGAGTTTTCTATAATGGCTAGTGAGCCTGGTGTTTATACCTTAGATGTTAATGAAACAAATGGTTTTGAAGTAGTGGCTAAAACTATTGTCAATCAAGGCAGTGGTGTAATTGATCCTGTTATGATAGGATATCCTCACATTGATGGTGGGATATATGTTGGCGATACATTAACAGTAACTCCGGCAGTACTATTCAGTATACCTACTGCTACAATGAGTTATCAGTGGTTAAGAGACGGACTACCAATTGCTGGTCAAACTAGTTTGACTTATACATTAACTCAGGACGATCCTAATCACCAGATATCTGTTGAGCAGACTGCCACAGTAAATGGAAATGATTATATTAGATCTAGCAATAAGGTTAATCCTTTTACTGATATAACGCAACATGTGAAGTCATTATATACTAAATACGGTGCGGTTGGCGGCATGTATGACATGCTGGATAAGTCTACGCTATATTCAGATAGTAATGGTTTAACACCCATTGCCGATGTTGGTAATGATCCCGTTCTATTTGTAATGGATATTTCTGGTAATAATCTTCACTTACACCAGAACAATATCAATAATGCTGTACTTAGTACGGAAGCTGGTTTAACAAATAACAGTAGTACTGATTTATTCTTAGAATTCAGTGATAAGATAATTCCAGTATCACAGCAAGATGTCGAAAGTACAACGTACGATGGTTTTACAATAGCGTATTCTGGAACAAACAACGGCGGGGCTTGGATGTTTTTATTTTTTTTATACCAAACTCAAAGCTTTGTTCCATACTTTGGTATTAGAGGTAGTGGTAGTGGAGGTTTTGAAACTAATTTTAAGTCTAGTTCGAAATCAGATGGCAACTCAACCATATTTGTCAACACTGGGTCTATTGATCCAGAGCTCGTTGGACAGAGAATAAGCTGTGTTGGTAAGCTTCGAAAAATAGGAGCTATTAGCATTGAAACAATTAATAAAGTAGCTACAAATCCTTTATATTCTAAATCGATTTATTTGCCGACGAATTTTGATAGTGCTAGATTATTTGAGGGTGGCTACAATATTACGTGTTCTAGATTAATGTTTATTAATTGCGAAATGTCTGATGAGGATAATAATTTAGTTAAACAATGGATTGATGGCAGTCCATAACTTATAACGCCATATATTCCAGGTAGAATTAATTCTACCTGGAATATATTTCCTAACTTGAAAAAGAGATATCTATGATTATTAATAATCTTTGTATTTGTAGGCATTCCACTACCCTCCCCTCCCCCCTTAACACCATAAGTTTTCTCTCAGCTATTCGAGGTATACTCAATGGCTGAGATTATACCGCTTAAATTAATTAATCTAGGCGATGGTAATGGTAAGGTGCAAGAATACCAGCCTGGTGATATAATTCATCCAGACCACTTACCACCTAAGTTTGAGTATGGGTGGTCACCTACCACATTTTATACTTCGTCAGGTTCGTCGTTTAATATTTCAATTCCGGCTGACGTAAATGAGATTTCATTAGCCATAATGTTAAATTTGTCCTCAGCCGGATCAATCTATTTTAGATTAGGTGATTTGGGTGGTATAAAAACATCAGGTTACGAATCAGTAGCGACCTCATGGACCGGCGGAACGCCTATCAATCTTAGTGATAGGTTTCAGTCTTGGGTTAATGCAGTAAGTCATAGAGGAGAGTTGAGATTAATTAGACATGTGTCTACAAATCAAAATTGGTTTATTAATGGTACTATATATGGGGTGAACGCTAATAATATATCTGTTCTTAGTGGTTTGTTATATCTTCCAAATATGTTGACCACCATTAATTTCTCTACACCTGGATCATTTGCTGCTGGGTTTGTCGGTTTACGTTATAGGTATTAACTACTTACTTCAAAAGGAAATTAGCATGTTAAGTATTACTACAGCATAATTTTCCCTTGTTTGTGGCAGATGTTATTTAACCAGCGATATTACTACTATTCGACTAATTGCAGAAAGTGTGAATTTTACTGCTGGTAGTTACGGTATTAGATGGCGATATTAAATTAACGTAATGAGTATAATGTGTAGTTTTTACTACACATTATACTCATATGCCGTAATATAAAGGATGAAATTAATGACAAAAGGAAAACTCATTGCTATTGAAGGTATTGATGGTGTAGGTAAAAACACTCAGGCCAAACTTTTACATCAACACATTGTTGAGACTAAAGGAGAGTGTGGATTCTTTAGTTTTCCTAGATACGATACCCCTACAGGTAAGATTATTGGCGAATATCTAAAGTCAGGTAGAGATGATTTAGATCTACGTGGTAGAGCAAAGCTCTATGCCGACGATCGTTTAGCTGCTAAAGATGAAATCAACTCCTATCTAGAGCGTGGAGTAGATGTCGTTTGTGATCGCTATATTACCAGCAACATTGTTTACTTTGAACAATTTGCTCGCATGGATCATCCTGAACTGGTAGATGTTATTGGTAAAGAAATTGAACACAATGAGTTTGTGATCAATGGAATTCCAAAGATTGATCAACTCATTACTTTGACAGCCAGTTTAGATCACTTTAATTCCATGATGGAATCTAAAACCGAGCGAGAATACACTGCTGATAAACTTGACAAACATGAAGCCAATTTTGAACTCATCAAAGGCTGTCATGAACTCTATGGTAAATATGGATTAGAAAAAGGTATTGTAGTTATTTGTGACAGTGATGGTCTGATGTTGAAAATTGAAACTATACATCAAGCCGTGAAATATATTTATCAATTATATATTTATCAATTGGATAAATATTTACTAAATAATCAAACGTTTATATTTAATCATGTTGATAAATATTGGATGACTTATAAACAATATATGCAATGAAATTTGTAACAAGTAGAGTACAAGATTGTGATTACCGAGCCGATCGAAAAACACCTCTCGGTAATCCATTCAAAATGTATTCGGAAGATCAAAGAGATTCAGTGTGTGATCAATATCAAAATATGTTTGATTACAAAATAGCTGACTTTGATCCTACTTACATATATTGGTTAAGAGACATTAAACAAAAGGCAATTGAATCTGGTAAACCTATTTTTAAAATAGGCTGTCACTGCGCACCCAGACGATGTCATGTGGATACAATAGTTAATTTTCTAAATAACCATATTAACAGTATTTAATTATGCGTCAAGACTTAATTGATTGGATTCAATCTACTAGTTTAAAAGAATCTATTGATTGGATCTATAATTCATTAATCTCTACTGGATATACGACTGAACAATTCGAAGATGAATTAATACACGTATATCAAAAGCAAGCTATTGATTATCTAGTCAATAAAGATAAAGATAAAAATACAACAACAGATGCCGTAATTGTAAAAGATACACCAATGGTTACTTCAGATAAATACGCCGACATACAAACTAAAGATACGAATAAACTCATATTAGATGGCAGAGTCTGTAATATTCTAGTAGATGTTAAACTACCTAGAGTAGTGGTATTGGATAATTTCCTATCTAATGCAGAGTGTGAAGAGATTATCAATATAGCCAAACCAGAGATTAAACGCTCTAAGGTAGTCAATAGAGAGGCTCCTGGCTCTAAAGTAGACGACGCTAGAACATCTTCAGGTATGTTTATATCTAAAGGTTTTAACGACTTAATTAGCGATATAGAAAACAGAGTATCTTTATTGACTAATTGGCCTGTATCTCACCAAGAGTCTACTCAAGTATTAAACTATCAGCCTGGTCAAGAATATAAACCCCATAACGACTACTTTAATCTTGAGTCTCCCAATACTCCATCTACATTAGCTAGAGGTGGACAAAGAATAGGTACGCTCGTTATGTACCTCAACGATTGCGGTGCTGGTGGTGGTACTATCTTTCCTGAATCAGGTATTGAAGTAAAACCTAAAAGAGGACTAGCAGTATTCTTTGGCTATCCTACTCATGATAAAGCTAGTAAGACACTCCATGGTGGAATGCCTGTAGTGTCTGGTGAAAAGTGGATAGCTGTTAAATGGTTAAGACAATCCAAATTTAGTTAGAAATATATTATTATAGTGGTCTAACTAAATTATTCTCCTAACATGGAACAGTCTAAATTTTTTGCATCTTCTCATCGGCCAAAAAATGAACCAGATGTTTTGAATAACACTCTTGTTGTTCAGACTTTTATCAGTAAAATAATTTCAGAACAATATAGTAGTTACTGTATCCTAGTAGATAGCTATAGCAAAGTTAAAGATCTTAATAAGTTATTTATTGAGCAATATGAGACTGTTCCTGATTGGTTAAAGCCAAAGATAAAAAAGAAGCTCATTACCAGAATTGAGTTTAGTAATTACAACAAAATGTATTTCATTCATAATCCTCGAATAGCTAAATGCTTAACTTTTAGCCAATGCATTTATTTAGGGGATATTGAAAATTATAATGCTGACTATATATTTTTAGTAAATCAAGCGTCGTTAAGAAATAATTAATTTATAAAAAGGAAATATTTAAGAATGCTAATGTCTGACAAGTGGATCAAAGAACAAGCCGAGAACAACGGGATGATCACACCCTATTTTGATCATTCCATAAAGACTTTCCCTGACGGTAGGAAAATTCCTTCATTCGGCCAATCAACAGCAGGCTATGATATCCGTCTAGGTAGAAACTTTACTTTCTTCAAAAATGATTTTGATATCCATAGTGCGATTGAATACGGTAGAGGAAACTCAACTTTATATCAAGATGTTCCTAGATACAATAAAGAATTTGTAGATATTCTTGACTTTGATAAAGAAGCTACTTTCGAAATCAATGATGTAGATTGGATTATTCTACCTCCTCACTCATTTACTCTAGCTCATGCTGAGGAACATCTGAATATTCCTAGAGATGTTTCTGTTGTTTGTATGAACAAGAGTACTTGGGCAAGAACAGGCGTGATGTTAAACGTAACTCCTGGGGAACCTCTTTGGAGTGGATATCTAACACTTGAGATTAGTAATACCACCAATCTACCTGTCAAGATCTGGACTGGTATTGGTGTGGTACAGCTTCAGTTCTTCAAGTTAGATCAAGAACCATCCGTCAGTTACGCTGATCGTAATGGTAAATATCAGAACCAACCTAAGACACCTGTTTTAGCAACAAATTAATTTAGTAACATATATGCTAGATAGGGTTAAACCCTATCTAGCATATATGTCGTCAAAATCTTAATCAAAATAATCTCAACCATATATTGTAAACACGAATAGGAAACAATAGTGTTTCTTAAATGGTTTCTTTAGGAGAATTGAAAAATGTATAAAATCGCATTCATCCCGGAGGACACCACAACACACCATCGAAGGAAAACTGTTATGACTGAAGAAGCTCTAGTAAAAATCCTCAAAATTCTTGCTCCTTTGAAAGTTGAGCAAGAAGAAGAGCGTCTGAAGCGTCTGGTAGATGCTAAGATCAATGTCGAAACCGCACTATTCGTGAATCGCAAGATTCACGAATACAACACACAGGGTGTGGTGGATTCTCTCCTCACACCTACTGTCAAGCTCAAGAACTACTATCAAAAGTTTGCTCACGAGCAAGACCCTAAATACGAAGCTAAGTGCTTCAAAATGATCGCTCGTATCGAGCGCTGGAAATAACACACTCCAAGGAGTCAACCATGCAAGGAGTCAATCATGAACAAAGCCTTTTACCAAGAACGCATTAAGAGCCTGCAGGCTCGGATGCAGTCCCTCATCCACTACCGGAACAAGTTCTTGGATCAATACAAGACCAAGAAAGCTCTGATCATCCAACGCGAGATTGACGCTACCAAACATCAGATCCAAAAGACCGTCACCAAAGCTGCTTTTGCAGTGGAGTAACAAAATGACCACCAACCTCCAAAGCGAATCCTTCTTGTTTGACAAGGAGGACGACTTGTCTGACATGTCTCAAGAAGAATTCGATCTTTGGGTGAAATCCCAAATCGATCAAATAAACGGCATGATCAGGCGCAAGCCTCAACCTGTCAGAAAAGAGGTCAAATCGACCAAAAAGTTTGATGGGTTCTTTTCATCTTTTCGTTTCATTTTCGCCTGAAAGGCAAACCATGTACAGCATCAAAAAGACCAAGGAAGGTTGGATTGTCTTGTCTCCCGAAGGCAAGCGAGCTCTCGTTCCTCAAGCTTCCAAGCAAGACGCTGCTGAAGTGGCGTCCTGGTTCAACTCGATAAAGAAAGAAAAGTGATGTTCGTCATCTCCGGTATTCTCATTCTCTTCGGCATGATCGTCGGTCTTCCCATCGATCCGACCGAGACCATGACCACCAGCGAAACCATTCGCTTCTTTGGTGGTTACACTATGTTCATCAGCGGTGCTGTTATCGCTGGTGTCGCTTCCGTAAAAGGATAAACAGTGGACTACAAAAACTGGGTTGAAATGTACCGACGACTCGTCGGACGTATCGAAAGAGACACCCACATGATGTCTCATTGGTACAAAAGTGGTGAGAAGATCGCCACCATGATGCCTAATGGTAAGATCGTCTTCTTCGGCGAATATGTCGGCTCTGACATGACGAAGGACGATCTGAATATCTATGCCAGCATCAAGGAAAAATCTTTCAACGAGAAGTCCTTCAACGAAGCCCAAGCTAAGGCAACTGAAGCTCGCAACAAGTTCTGGGACGAATTCAAGCGAGAACTGCTGGAATGGCACGGCATCCAAAACCATCCCAAGGCTGATAAATTCTGGGACATCTTGCGCAATAATAACGGTGATGATATTCAGGCCTTGATTGGTGATGCTGAAAAATGGGCTGAATCGCTCAAATCGATGAAAGTCTGACAGAATTTGCTTCACCGGCTTACGACTACGACGATGAATGAGTCGTCATAGTACTGCCTAGTACCCCTACAGGGTACTAGGCAGTACTATATATTTTTTTTTTATTTGGTAGGAAATGGTTTAAAATCAGGAATAAAGTCTTCTGTATATCTAATAGCTCTTGTTATTCTGATTTGATCTATGTGACCTTTATAAGAGCAGTTCCGATTCGATTGTCTGTTCATACCAATAATTAGGCTTTGTGCTGGATGATTGTCTATAGAGTTTGAATAAGTCGTACCTGCATTTGACTTACCATTGACAAACACCTTATAGTTAGTATTATCTCTCACAATAGCTAAATGCGACCATTGTCCTTCTGGTACTGTACTAGCGTTACTAGGGATACTAAGATAAATACCACTACTGGTTTGTGCCTGAATATAACCAGTTACAGCATGTACTCCATTTTGACTATTTTCTAATTCTAATTCAAATCTGTAGTTATTACTACCTCTAGTGCCGTAGAATAAAACTCCACAATTCGTAGTAGTATAAAAATTAGCTCTAGGTTTTACATAACATTCATACGTCCACTGCGTGTGTAAAGATAATCGAATTTGTGGATTATAGCTAGGATCAGACGATAAAAAAGAACCTTCATCTATTACTGGCTCATCACTGAAATAAATAGAACCTTTATTTGTTCCTATTAAAGATTGTTTTTTTTTTTGTATTGTAAATAGGATTTGTATATAAAGTAGGGGCTATGATTGTATTATAACTGCTTTTATCAATAAAGTTGGTAGAGCCTTCAGCCATACCCTCAGCTGTCAATAATAAAACCACGTCGCTCCAAAGAGGGTCTCTGCGATAGTCTAGTGTAGATGCTCTACGTAGTTTGGTAGCTAAGCTCATATTTTAGTACCATCCCCTTCCCCCAGCTGATCCTAATTTATAAGCTAGTTGCATAATACACCTGTAAAACGATAAGACAAATAAATATGAATACTAGAATAATAAACATATACTCATATTTATAAGGTTTGTTTCATGCCAAATCCAAACGATCCTATCGACATTACAAAGCCTGCCACTGAATTACTGATAGAGCAGTTTAATGTCTTAAATGATACCAATCTAAATCATAACGATTTTTTATTCTCACTGCCTGAGCCAGCATCAGTACCGTCTACAGATATCAATACAAAGGTCGTATTGACACCTAAAGTATCTAGCGGATACTATACAAATAGAGAATTTTACTATACCCGTATTGATGTTGCTCAATTATTCAATAATGACAAAGTAGAGATTACTTATACTGAAGATGATGAAAATCTCTCAGACATTATTGATCAGATCAATACAAAGTACGGTATTTACCTACAGGCATCAGACTATATTGATGTACCACTACCAGATTACGCTGAATTAGCTACCAATCCTAATCCCAGTATTGCCGTCGCTATTAATCCGGAATCTTACATTTATGTAGGTACGGGTAATTTGGTATTGGGCGAAAGAGTCAGACCTATTGATAACTACAACTATACCAGAAACATATTGGTAGTTACTGATAGTGAAGATAGTGGTATATTTGGCAATGATGTAGTCCTACTGGATACTGAATATAAAAAAGCCAGTTACTTTAAGGTATTTAGAAATACCACTCAAGTAGACTATTTTAGAGTAGATAAAGTCATTCCGCTATCTAATAGACGTTTCTATTTAGGTGGTCAATTTGAATTTGAAGCATCATTAGATGACGATCCTTTACAGGAATATGAATGCTCTGGCGTTATTATTGATACTTACGGTATGATCACCAAAGCCAGTGAAGAGCCATTATTTGGTCAAACTGCTAATAAGCATTATGGTAGGAATAAGAATATCGACAAGATTTATCTGGCAGATGTAGAAAATCTCATTACGCCAGCTGCCAGTATAAAGCTATACAAATACGATATTGATGGTGTGCTAGATGATATCTTTGACCCACAGCTAAGCTATAACCCTGTTATGGTCAGAGTCGATAGTGGTGGTAAAATCTATACAGTATCGCCTCAGTTTACTGGACCTTTACCAAACGATCCCTTAACGACTGGTAAACAGGTAAGAATTGATCGCCTCAATGATGATGGTAGTATTGATAATAGTTTCTCACCTGTCAATATTAGAGTTAACTCTGGCGCTGATGATGTAATGCCTTTGTTAGATCTCTTACCTATGGATGGGGGAGGCTTTTTTGCCTGCTTTAAACCTATCTATGGTACCAGCGTATTATCTAGTTATCCTATTGTTAATGACGTACCCTTTGTCAGTGGTAGCGATCCTGATGATTGTGCTTTTAATCCTGTTTTCAGAATAAACCAATCTGGTGGACTGGTAGGAGCATTTAAAACAGTATTACCTAACAATAAGCCAGAGACAGTCATGATAGACGATGTTGACTTGGTTGAGGATAAATTCTCACTAATGTATGCTGATAATAAGTTATCAGTATTAACTTATCGTAATAACCCTATTACTGGCTTTGCTCAGTTTGGTGTGATGAATATGAGCATTAGTGGTAATATTAACAATATTGCACCTGAGAGATATGTTAACGATATCAGGTGGGAAAATATTGTGGCTATGAATAAGTTTGATAATGGTCAATTTATTCTCTCTGGATTAGGTAGGATAAAGCTCCAGACAGGTGGATGGGGTAATGCCCAATATCTGATGGCTAGCTACAATCAATCTGCACAGCTCACTGGTATCGTTTATCAGCCTGTGGTGGTAGGTACACCAAATGCACAAATCTATGATGTTAATGTTGTTGAGTGGTTGGTAGAAGCATGAGTACTTTGAATCTGCCTTATGCTAAACCTTTTGTATTTAAAATGATCAATGCTGAGCTAGAAATAGCTGCTGATCCTGATAACTATACTTTAAGCGATCCTATTGTATCCTTAGGTTTTTTTAATACAGAGGTTATTATCAGACCTTTGATCGTATCCAAGATATATGGTCGGCACTCATTTAAATACAATAGAGTTAAGCTAGAGGATTTAAATTCTCCTATTGAGATAGTAGTAGAAAATGAAACTAGGTTAGTTGATTTAATTCCTAAGATCAATGCTCTAGAATTATTTGATACCAGTATTCCTAGTCCACTTGATTTTCTAGATGAATTAGGTGTGCCTTATATTGGCTCAACAGAGATACTAGATAAACCATTGCCACCATTTGGTAGTGCTAGTCAAACATTTACGACATTGGTAGCTAGGCAAAATTCCTATATACTCAGTGGTGTAGCAGAAATTAAACTCATTAAAGGATAATAATGCCTAATCCTGATTTAGACCCTAAAGTTAAACTCATTAGCGTATATAATGCCTATAGAGCAGCAAACAATAAAGATCCTTTAGAAGTAACTGATTATAACTTTGGTGTACCTGAAGAATATTCTGGTCCTAAGAGTACTAAGAATACAAAGATAATCTTAACTCCTACACCGACTTCACCTGCATATGGTACAATTATTTTGTACTATAATCGAATTGATTTGGCTAACCTAACAGGTTTTTCAGTAGAAAAAGGCTCTGCTACTACTGTGTTAGGTTTACTAGATAAGATCAATGAAGAGTTAGGTGTAGAGCTAACACCTATGGATGTGGAAGAAGCAGCCTTAGGTGCAGGTAGCTCTTTTACCCTAACTGTAACTGACCAATGTATGATCTTTTATGGATCTACGACTATTGGTTTAACTTAAACCATTATACACTCCAGAGTCCTACTATAGGACTCTGGAGCTATGTCGTCATTTTTTTATTAATCATTCAAATACTTTAGACGACTAAAAGAATATACCAATGGATTTTAAAGAAGAAACCACACATTTACATCATATAACCAGAAGCAGTAAAACCATATTGTTTTATAAAAAGCTCAATATCTTTAGCTTCCTATCAGCATATGTGTTTTACGAATGGTTTAAAAAGCACGGTATGTTAGAACAATTGGAATTGATACCTGTTGTTCATCCTAAAGATATTTATATCCATAGTTCAGTATTTAAAAATAATCACGTTATTTTTATTGATATCGACATCACTAAGAAAACAATCAAACACTTTATTGTTCACTCTAAGACAATGGAGTTCTTTGATAACAAAAGATCGACTGAAATTATCAAAGAATATTTAGTTAACTCTATCTTACCAAAAGAGTTATTAGCCAAAGCTAATTTTTATAATCATAGCAAAACCAGTGTTTTGTATGTAGTCTATAGGGCTATTACAAAAGATGATTACCCTAAAGTCTTTACAGATTTAGAGGAATTCTCTTACGATAAGTTTACCAATAAGGTAACAGATTACAATTTAAGACTACCAGCTATCATTGGTAATAATTTTGATATTGTTGATAACTTCGTAAGAAATGATGCTCATCTGGCTTATAAAGCAACACTCAATAGTCGAATTGTGGTAGGTTATCTAACAGATCAAGCATTAACGACTGTTTATAATAATTCATACGCTTGTGATTATAATAATTATAAAGCAGCTGTTATCAATAACACTATATCAAACTCGATGTTCATAATAGCGGTTATGCTATCTGTCGAACATATAGATTTTGCTATTTGCTACGAAAAGATAGGTAATATATTTAACTACAAGATCGTCACCAGAAATAAGAATATTGATTTAATTAAACTATTTAAAAAATATGAACCTATAGGTTATACAGATTGTGTTTGGTTCAGTACCAATAATCAGATTTTATCTAAATACAAAATATCAGTTTAATATGAGAAAAAGAAAGAAACAATTAATGAGACGAATTAGATTTCAATATCTAGAAGCTAAAGAATACGAACAACAAATGCTTCGAGCACTTGAACAAGGTTTTATTTCAGGAAGAGCTAAACAATGTCAGAATTAAGTGAAAAAGACGAAACGAATCTCGTCAAAGAAACTATTGATGAAGTTATTGATACTGTGTTGTCTCCTCAGATAGATATACCTCATTCACAGAACCAAAAGCAAAAAAATAAACAATACTACATTATTCCTGTACTGGTAGATGTTGTTCCTATCACTAGCGAAACTCATGATAAACTACCTCAGGTTTTTGTAAAGCCATATTCTCTTGTATTTAAATCCCTTATTCGTAACGGTAATGTTGATAGAGAGACTTTCTTTAAACACGCTAAGAAAGCTACTGTGATGGATATGGCTGAAGCAGCCATTAATGCTTCATACTACGAAATGATAAAAGCCAATGGCGTTACGCTTAATTGGGAAGAAGCCAATGCTGCTTTGCTTGTAGGTCAACATATTACCAGATGCTATTGGCAGCAAAACCATATTTCTATGACTGTATTTCAAAATGGTGATTTAGACCACCATGCTCCTTTGAGGATCTATTCAAACGGTAAAGCTTTTATTAACACTGGCTGGAATCCTACTGAGGATGACAAATCTGCAACAGACTGGATTATTGTATAATGACTATTGAAAATAAAGCAGCTAATATTGAAGTGGGTATTACAGATCACTATGACCCTGAAGTACAAGCTATGCTCATGGCTATGTATTCTAGATCGTATGGTCCTATTGCTAATCGTTTACCTAGCAACGAAGAATCTGTTCAAGAACATAAAGAAAAACTAGGACGATTCTATACCGGATACGGTCATCGCTCAATTGGCCAACTAGGCTCTACCGCTATTTGGTTAGAAGGCGTGTCTCAATTAGCAGCTAAAGCTATTGAATATCATCCTCTATTTAATGGTCAAGAATCATCTACTAGATACATTGATTATTCTAATCAACCTATGTATGTACCTAGTTTTGATTCAGGTAATGCTCAAGGTAAAGAATTGTCTCACCAAGTACAGCAATGGCAGGAAAAGTGGAGAGCTTTTTATGTCAAAGCTTTACCTTTGACTATTGAGATGATTAAAGAGCAGTTTCCTTATGATGTTCAGTATCCTGGTGATGCTACAGAAGAACAGCATAAGAAGCAAAGAACTACTTGGGAAAATACAATCAAAGCCAGAGCTTTTGATATTTGTGGTGGTTTCTTGCCAGCAGGCTCTACAACCAATGTAGGTTTCTTTGGTACCTTTGATACACTCAATGATCACTTTGGTGAAATGCTCCACCATCCCTGTGAAGAGATGAGAAATATTGCTGTGGAAGTTCTCACGAAGATGAAAGAAAAATATCCGTATGGTACTATGGATATTGAAAAGCTTAGAGAACAATACAGCTACGTTACACCATTTCACTTTTATCCCAATGGTTGGGACACTAAGAATGAACACGTACCACTAGAAGTAGAGGTAAGTAATCTAAAGAGTGTTCATGAAGGTTTTGAAGAGCTTGCAGCTAACCGTAAGAAAGGTCAGAAGTTCGATAGAGTAACATCTTCTAGATTTAATCTGATCTTCAAAGGCCATTTAGACTTTAGATCCTATCGTGATCTGCATCGCCATCGTAATGGCGTTATTGACATGTGGTGGCTAGCTCCTTATAAAGAAAACATCCATTCTTTTTATAGAGACAACATTCCTCAGAGTTTACTGCCTGAATTAGAAGCACTAGAAAAAGAATTCAGTGATTTCTTTGATGGTTTTATAGGAAGTGATGTTACTACTATCTCAGAACTACAATATGCTGTACCTATGGGTTATGAAATTCCTGTGACGTACAAATGTGATCTCAACCAAGCTATGTATATTCTGGAGCTGCGCTCTGGTAAGACAGTACATAATACACTAAGACATTTGATTCAATATTGGGCAGAGATCTTTAATAAGACGTTTAGCAACACTTTTAAGATCCATGTGGATTTTGATAAGGATAACTTCACTCTGCGCAGGGGTACACAAACCTTTAGTGAAGAAGCTATGAAAGAGCTGACAGACCAACCTGTTGGTGAAACTAAACCTACCAATATTGAACATGCTCCTACAGTAGAAAAGCTCCTGTATCAAACAGACTTTAATCAAAACACTATTCATTAATTATGGGAATCAATTCAGCTATTATTGCAGTAGATTTTGATGGTACTGTGGTCGATCACCGTTTTGAGAGTAAAACAGACTTAGTACCACATGCTCCTCACGCAGTAAGAACACTCAAAGACCTTACCAATAGTGGAGCTAGACTGATACTTTGGACTATGCGTTCTGGCTCTAAGCTAGATGAAGCAGTTCAGTGGTATGAGGACAACAATATCCCTTTATGGGGAGTCCAAAAGAACCCTGAACAAGAAACATGGTCACAATCTCCTAAAGCATATGCACAAATCTATATTGATGATGCTGCATTAGGAGCACCACTGATTAAACCTGAAGGCTTTGCCAGACCATGTATTGACTGGCTGGCTGTCAGGAAATACTTCCAAATGAAAGACTAAATAAACATAGATACAGGACTGGTTTCATTACCAGTCCTGTATTATGCAGTTATATATTTTTTTACTATGGTCTCCAATATTTTGAATTATTTATATTTTGTTTTGAATGACAGAAGAATTAATACCTAATCAGCTACAAGCTAATGTTCTCATTAATGATTTAAAGAATGTCGTAAAGACTCGCTTACTGGGTATTAATGAATGCATTAGACAACTTAGAAAGAATGAAAGAGCTATTACAGATTACAAAGATAAACTTAATCTGTATAAACTGGCTAGAGCTCAAACCAATACTGTTTTAAATAAGTTAGTTAATCTCCTGAATAAAGGAGAATTTACTCTAACAGAATTTAAACAATTAAAACAAGAATTTATAGAAATGACTATTCCAGATATAGAAAAACAAAGGACTGATGATGAGTTTGAGCACAGTTAAACGCAGAAGTGTATTTCTATCTATCTTTTTAGAATTGAAAAATGATGAAAGACTAGATAAAGATATCTATACTCATCTAGAGATTAATGATAATGGTAATCCTACCATTACAGTAGAAGATTCTAAAAATAAGAATACATGCTATATTCAGTATAGTCCTGGTACTGATAGCTTTAAAATAGAGCATTGGGCAGGACTGCCTAATACTGCCTTTAATTTAGGATTAGCTCCTGAACTAGTATTAACTACCTATATTCAAAATGAATCTGGGTATATCAACCGCATTAAATCCACTATTGTTAAAGCACTTGACTATGAATCAGCTTATAAGCAATGGATTTTAAATGGTAATAATCCTAAGATAGTGGCTAATACCTATAGTGTAGATGGTATTAAGGATTTACCTGAAAACCAAGTATTGGTCAAAGAAATACAACTAGAGCAATCAAAACCTGGCGTAAAGTCTTATACAGTCGTTAATAAACGCAACCAGACTTTTACATTTTCATATGCTGATTTCCACAGCAAGTTTCAACTCAATTTATCGCAATAAAGGAAAGACAATCATGGCAACCAAGAAATCTCCTACTAAAGCAGTAAAGACTACTGCTAAAAAACCTGCTACTAAAAAAACTACAGTTAAACCTGAAGTCAAAACTAAAGAACAAACCAAACCTGTTGCAAAGACAGCTGTAAAACCTGTAGCTAAAAAGACAGTTAAGCCAGCAGCTAAGAAAGATGTTGTAAAACCAACTGTTGTCAAAGAAGCCAAACCTGGCAAAGCTATGACTCCTGGTAATATAAAGGTAGCTGTTAAAAAGCCTGAGCCTAAAAAGGTAGAAGCAAAGCCTGTAATCGCCTCTACTCCTGCTGTCGTAGCTCAGCCTACCCAGACTATTGGTAAAGTATCTTTATCGTCTATAACCAAGTCTGTACCGGCTCCTACTCATGTAGCTAAGCCTGGTGCTGGTAAGATCTCTTTTGCTGATCTGATGTCTAAGATGACCAGCAATATGAGCTCAGCTGTTGTTAGTGGTCAAGCTAGATGAATAATAGTTTTAATGATTTAGATGATGGTTTTTATATAGTCAACGGTATATTCGATCAAATGTGCTTAGTTAAACTATATAGAAATCCAGACACAAATCAAAGAGGTATTGGATTTGGCATCTGGGATGGATCTGGATTTATACCTCTAACAGATCTATCGCCAGAGACCAAATTAGATAGAGTAGATATTTCTATTATGGGAACTTCAATATCGCACTCTGTTCTTTAACAGCATATACTCCAGGTAGGACTAACCTACCTGGAGCTATGTTGTCAAGATAATGGAAATGGTTTATTAGGCACAATAAAATTAGATATATATCTAGCTATTCCTCTGGTAATTCTAAATTGCTGCATATAGCCAGAATACGGATAATAATTACCGCTATCATACATAGTTCTACCTATCTGTAAGGGCATAGCGGGGTTTGCTGAATAGTTAGTTGGCATGCCAGCCACCATAACGCCGTTTACAAATAGCCTTAAATAATCATTATGATTAGTAGCAGCAATATGTTGCCATTGGTCTGCCACTATCACACTATCGCTATTTAAACCAGAAATGCCAATAAATGAAAAACCAATTCTACCGTTAAGGCCAGCATTTATTGCGAATAACCAACCATTAACTCCACCATTACGATTAGTAGCTATAGTCATTCTGTCTACTATATTGCTAGGTTTTATAAAACATTCTACTGTAAAGTCAGTATATGCTAATCCATAATCGCTTTCATAAACACTAACTAATGAGTTAGCGTAATGATTAAACAATATTGAATTAGAACCAAATTTAGGATCTACACTACTTGAAGTAGTATTATTGAAACTAAATATTTTACCTTTAGCGTCATTAAAATTATTATTTGTTGGAATAAAATCTGTTCCTGGAATTAAACAAATCACTTGATCCCAATAGGGATCATGATCAAGACTCAGTGCCTCCCTCCCTCGTCTCAATAATTTAGATATTCCCATATTGTTGTCCGTATAGTAAATAAAGCTATAGAATTTGATTAAGACATATTACCTAATAGACAGGGATTACACCTGTCTATTAGGTAAATGTCGTTATTGATCAGATACTACAGTATTTTCTTTATTAAACTCATTTAACATATCTACCATAGATGGGAAGTTAAACATAGCTTGACAATATTCCACTCCATTAACATGTCCAGCAGTAGCTAGGTTAATACCTTGCATACGTTGCGTATATTCGTCTACACCTTCTACTCTACCTACTTCTAGTATGGTAGTTTCTTTAGACATGTTCAGAGTTGCACCACCGTTGGGGTAACTTGCTGATACATCCAAATCACCAGTGTGGACATGGCAGTTACTACGAAGATTTGGAAATTCTTCAATACATTTAAGACCAGAATCTTGTATAAGGTGGGCAGGCAGTGTTATAATCCAACCCTTAAGATCTAAACTCACCTTTGAGGCATTAGCCTCAGTCATTTCAAGTTCTTCTTCATCCTCATCGTCCTCATCTCCATTATCTTGTACATCGTCACTGTCTTTACCATCCCCTTTAGGAGGGGTAACGCCAATGACTTTACCTTTTTCTAAACAGAAGTAATGTAACTTATCTACCAAACGTCTAGGCTGACTGTTAAAATGCTGGAAATCACTAAAGTCTGAGAACATAGGCATCGTCAATGCCATATCACCATTCTTTTCATCTAGCATTTCAACAGATATGCAGTCCCATACGTTATAGACCATATATTCAATCTTGAATCTAGACTGCATCAATTGATGCCATTTTAGACCTGTTAGATGATCGGCTTCTTTAAAATGTAATTTACCACCTAGATTATTTCTTTTTAAAATAGCGTCTAAGCTATAAGACTGCTCTTCTTGTTTACCTGTTCTTACTTGCTTATAGACACACATGGCGTCTACAAAGTAAAAACTACTGGTACTAAATACCGTATGCCATTGAGCTGCTGGCTTAATAGGTGTGATCTTACCTGAAGCCGTTACCTTTTGCTGAGCACCTTTTTTGTATCTGAAGTATCTATAGGACTTAGGCACTATAGGGTCAGAGAAGATGTCTTTAGGATGGATATTGTAATTATCTAGCGTCTTTAGGATTTTAGACATATCGAAGTCAATATTCCAAAATGCAAAGAAATCAGGCTTTAACTCATTAGCTTTAGCGGCTATGATTTTAACAATATCTAAAGGCGTATCTACTATTTTTAATTCATATTGAATATTTCTTTCTTTCAATATGTCTACATTAGTAGGAATTAACTCTTTTTTATTATCTGGATTAGGTCTGAGTAGCTCTGCATTAGAGAGATACTTTTTCATAGCTTTATCAAACTTTTCCTCTACCATTACCTCACCTTGAAGGTAGGATTTAAGGACAGCTATGGTCACTGATGATTTAAACGTAATGCTCATCATGATAATTTCTTCACTACCATTGATGACATCGGTTTCAATATCTCCTACAGCGACAGTATATTTGGTTTTTAGATTAGGGTGTCTATCTGAGAGAGTCTTTTTTAGTAAAGCTGTAGACAGTATCTCAGAGCCATAAATATACGGAGATTCATACAGTTGCTTTAATTGACCTCTAAATCCAGGATTACCAATTGCTCTAGCAATAGATCTGGATAGGTTAGATTGGGTAGTTTCATACTTGATGAGTTTATTGATATCTTCCCATTCTTTATGTTGCTTATATTGTCTAGCTCCTTTTTGAGCTATCCAAAAAGGTCTTTTGTAGTTATAGACTAATTTAACTTCTGGTGTAATTGTACCATCAGCATTATGGGTCTGTAATTTAACCAGATGCATATCAGGCTCATTATGCTCTGGTGGATCTACATGTACTGCAAACCTACACTCGAAACCTGTAGGCGGTTTGTTAGTTTCTTCACTCAAAGGTAGGATCTCCAATCATTTGAATCGAATACAGACATACCAATATGTCTGATTAATACTTTTTGCAATAAAGACCATGAATACAATGAAAAAAAGGTTAGGATTGGAAGCTATTGCCTTTCAGTCTAAGAATTTCGGTAAAGAACTAGAATTAAATATTGAAGTTTTAAGAGCACAAAACCTAACGATTGATCAAGCCAATAAATCTAAATATAGAAAGAATTTAGATGATACCATAAGGAAATATACCAATTTGAATATTTATATTTATTTTGTTCCTTATGACGAAAATACAATTAATGTAAATATTCTTAATATTAATTCTGGTATTAATGGCACTGGCGTTGATGTCACTGAAAAAGAATTGGCTAATTTTGGTGAATATGTAAAGAAGCGTGGAAAACAAGCGAAATTTTCAGCTAATTTAAAAACTGGTAAAGTAGATGGTTTCTATAGTCAAGTCCAGCAACCTATGGTGTTGGACTATAATGGGTTTGTTAACAATCCTAGATATACGCCAGCTGAAGTCGTATCTACTATTTTACACGAAGTAGGTCATGCGTTTACCCAGCTTGAATACAGCAATAGAATCGTATCCACAAACCAAGCATTAGCTGCAATATTCTATTCCATATCTAAAGATAATCCGCCTGATAAACATCTTGGCTATCTAAGGTCAGCTAGTACAGTTATGGGATTAAATCCATCAGCTTTGGACGATATCGTAGATGTAAAGAATAATACAATTATATCGTCCATTATTGTTGATAGAGGGATATTAAATATCAAAAGTGAGTTAGGTACTCATTTTTATGATTCTGTCAGTATTGAATATTTAGCTGATCAATATATGGCTAGGTATGGTTATAGTGCACATTTTGCTAGTCGCCTAAATAAACACTATCAAGGCAGTACCCATAAATCTGCTTTGACTAGAACAGTTGCAAGACTATTAGAACTCATTGGTGCTTTAATTGTTGGTTTTACTGCTTTAGGTATATTTACAATAAGTGCTATTGCGGCTTTTATCTACCTTGGTGCAGTTACAGCTATGCTAATAGCTGGTGAAGGTATTAGTATAAAACGAATGACATATGACAATATTATCGTTCGTTATAAAAGGCTCAATGAACAGGTTATTGAAAGACTAAAGAACAATAAACTAGCTAAAGAAGAAGTAAAACAACTAATAGCTGATTATAACAAAGTCAAAGAAATCATTGAAAAAACCAAAGACTTTAAACCAATCTATCAAAAAGTATTTGATTTCATGATTAAGACAAGGCGAGACGGTATAGCCGCTATGCAGCTACAAAGAGAATTAGAAGAATTAGCGTCTAGTGATTTATTTGTTAAATCCGCTCAACTAAAGGTATTAGCATCATGAGACATATTGCTAAATTCTCAGATAAAACCAAAGAGCAGTTAGCCAGCTTGCTATCTGTAGATCCAAAACTCATCCATATTGCTTTAGGTAAGTATTTGGCTGACACTATGGCAATGCCTACAGCTCCTATTGAAAATATAGCTGAGCTATATAAAGCATCGTTTCAAACAGCTAATTATGATACATTAGTTTATATAGCTGAAATATTACCTATTGATTTTAAAGCAGTAGATGAAAAAGCTGAAATCTTTTGGAAAGATAAATATCGAATGCTCTACGATATTTATTATAAAATACCTACTGCTCAAGATCATTATGGTTTATTCTTTGGTATTACCAATAAGAATATCTCTGTAGAGGAATTACAATTTATCAAAGAACATGCTTTAGATCTGTGTAGAATCTACAATAAGTTCTTTGATATTGTAACAGATATTAAAAACCGAATTATTGAGGCTAGAAAATAATGAACCTGAATGCAGATGCTGGTGAGAACATTACGTTTGATCATTTGTTTAATGAAAATCCAGATCAATTGGATCTGGTAGACAATACGGATCAAATCAATCCTAAGCAGCCTAATAAAGATACTTTAGTTATCGTTAATACAGATGGCCAGTCAGATCCTGCGAAACCTACAGCAACAGAGCTTTTTGGTAGTCCTTTAGTTAAAAACGAATTACCTAACTTTAATGCTGAATTTATTGATGTTACTAAAAACAACTACAATACAACAACGGATCTCATTGAAGTTTATAATGGCTTAATTCAAGCCAATGGAGTATCTAAAGAAGATATTTCATTAGTAGATTCTATCTCTCCTGGTTTTATCAATGATAAAAATCCTATTGGTTTTTATACAGAAGAAAGATCTAAAACTCAATATAAGAAAGCTTTAGAATCTTTAGATAAAGAAATAGATGCTAGGATTGGCATTATTGCTCAAGCATCTATTGATTATCTAGATAAAGCTCATGAAAAGTATTCAGCTTTAATTTCTTTATTGGAAAAAGACATTATTGATAAAGTTGTTTCTTTACAGCTAGAGGTACAAGCTTTATCTCTTAAAGTCAATAAAGAAGATAAACATATCAATGAAACATTAGAATCTACTGTAGGTAGATACGTTGATCAAGACTGTGATTATTATAAAAAGCTACCGTCCAACATTAATAAAGCGATGATGGAGCTATCTAACGTCTTTGGTCCAGGAGACTCTTTCCTATACAAACTATCAGCTTTGTATCGCTCTCAGCTAAATACTGATAGTGAGACTTGGTTTACAATAGGTGATAGTAGGGAATTAACTTCTGTCCATAAAGAGCGTCCTTATTTTGGTTTAGTACAAACCGATAAGACACATGGTTGTGAAGACGCTATTCATAGTCTACATATCCACACAACACTAGCTATTGGTGCTGATACATTAGATCAGATAAAGACGTTAACTGGTGCAGCTATTGGTGTCGTTACTGACTTTCCTACGTATAAGGAACAAATTAAACTCTTATCTAGCTCTGCTGATAAACCTAAAGATAAGATTTTAGAAGAACTCTATGGTCTTAGTTCAGCTAACTCTAAAGACGCTTTAGTTGTTCTAACTATTGTAAACTTCTTAGAAACCTTTATCTGCTATCTAGAGAAACTAAAAGCTGTTTACTCTGCTATTTCTGATCGTAAAAGTATTTCGACAGAAAGTAGAAAAGAAAAATATAAAGTATCTAAAGAAGGTTTCTTTGATCTCTTCAAGAAAAAGAAGAAAGAAGAACCTAAAGATAAGTCTTTAAAAGAAATTATAAAAGATAATATTAAACAAGTAGAAGATAACACTGAGGATCAAATAAAAGTAACTTATAATAAGTTAAATGATTCTTTCAAACTTGATCAATTAGAAAAAGAATTACTCTTATTGAAGAAATGTAGAGATATTAATTTAAAATATTTAAACGAATATCCGAAATGGTTAAATTCGTATTATAAAGTGTTATCTAAAATACCACGTAATAGAGATGAGATTTTAAAGATATATGCAAAATGTCGTTTTGAAGCAGATTCTTTAATTTCTAAAGAATATAAAACACTGCCAAATCTGAAAAAAGAAGTTACTAATAATGAAAAAATAGTTACTTCTAAGAATAATGTCTTTAAGATAATTTTGTCTGCGTCAGCTCTTGAGACAGCCAGAGAAGCAATGAGCTTTGATGAATATGATTTTGTTAGTATTCCTTATGTTCAAATAAAGATCTTATCTGAAGACAAACCTGAAGAAACAAGCATTCAAATAAATAAGAAGAACCTTTTAGATATATTAAACACATTACATGAACTATGTGACGTTGAGCAGGAATTTAATGAAACTCCTCTTAAAAATAATATAAGTGATGTCGCTTTTGATCTACAGGAGTTATCTGAAGATTCGCGAGACGATGAAGAATATGTGACTATGGGACATGGGGCTGGTGAAGATTACTATCAAGGCTTTCCTACTAATATCTTATTTGAAATTGAACGCACAATAGAAACTTTGTTTAAGAAAATAAACATCAAATTCTAATTACGTTACTGATTCAACTGAAAATATATATAGATTTATACAAGAATATAACATAAGACAGTTTTCTGCTGTTTTAGACTTTGTTAAAGCATCTATGCGACAACATTAAATAAATACATCATACACTCTAGATAGGGTTAAACCCTATCTAGAGTGTATGATGTATTTATTTAAGCACCTACAAATTGATCACCCAAATTGTGTTCAATGAAATTGATGTTGATATCCTCAACTACAATTCTATCACCGTTAGGTAGAGCAGTTAGCTTCTTACCAATAGAGAGTCTATCACCCTCATTAAGAATCGTGATAGTATTGATGTTAGCAGATCCACCTAATCCAGTAATAGCTACACTAATTACATCTTCACCATAAATGGATCTTAGGTGTGTAATAATAGCGCTATTGCTAACAACGTTATTGACTAAGAGATTATCTATTTCTCTGATAGTAGAATCATTCAAGTATTTTCTGAGTTCAGCATTTTCATATACTGACTTTTTGACATACAGATGAACATTAAAGACTTGATTGGCTTGAATGTTCATCACTTGTGATTGATCAGCTAAAACCTTAATCGTGCCTAGATTGGTCTTAGGATACAAATAGATTCTGGTCTGATCTAATGATCTTTGATTAAAATCACCTAGTTCATTAACTACCCAGTTGACAATAGCGTCCGTCATTTGTTTTCTATAAGTAGCAGCAGAGCTATCGTTAGCTAACAAATAAACACCGTCAATAAAGAATAGTTCCATTTGCCTTAGGATACTGGATCCACCCAAAGGTACAGGTTTACCATTTTCATCTAAAACAACATCACCAGCTTTATGTTTGTATTCTATTAAACCATCTTGACCAATAACAGGCTCACCCTTGTGGTACAAGATATTGTAAGTGATTTGACCTAATTCATTAATTTTAAAAATAGAACCAGTCTCAGGATCTGTTTCATAGATATCGTTTTCATATACCTTAGGCTCATCCATGGTATAAGTCTGGTATTGAGCAGATTGTAATACAGATCTAGATCTTTTCCACAGATAATCTAAACTGGTACCAAACTTAGTCAATAGAGTCTCATGGTTTAACCCTACTGCTGTACTGGGAGCTGTTACTCTATTGATCACATCATCAATAGCTGTCGTAGACCAATTAGGATCTAAGGATTCATCTAGATAATAAACAATATCAAACCTTTGATTCAAAAGAGCGTATACGCTTCTGTCATCAGTATCGAAATAGTTAAAATTTAGAAACTGTAAATTATGATCAGCGTCAATATCAAAATTTGATTGTAAATCAAATTCAAAGATAATCTCATTATCAGCAGCAGCAATAGCGGTGCCATTAATAGAGCATCTAACACCATTTTCAGGTATAAAAGATATCTGTGCGCCTACTTTACTCATAGGTAAAGCTTTCAGAGCATCATTGCTCTTTATCTTTGTTCTGATCTTAAAACCAGTATCAACTCTGATAATGTCAAAAGCTGACGTATTGATCTCTAAACCCGTACTGTCATTTTGATCCACGAAAGTCAAAGACTCAATCTTAGGATCATCTAAATGATAAGCTCTTAATTCAAATTCATTACTGCTAGAGTCTAGTACGTAATAAAATGGATTATAAAGATACTTAACACCACTAACAGCTTTGACAAAAGCTTCATTGGATAAAACCATCAAAGATGATTTATCCTGAAGAGACAGTAAATTAATAATACCGTTTTCATTAACGAATAGAGTATTAGACGGAATAGTCAGTCTATTGCCGTTATTTCTAATGAAAGGATAATTCGTTAATGCATCCATAGATGAGATAAAGGTTTCAATACTAGAGTTACCAGCAGTAATGAGCTTTTCATCAAATGGGTCAGGCATTTGCCTGGTAGCTAAATAGATACGGTTAGTCACCACATCTACATTCTTAACAATAGAGTAGTTATTATTGCTTAAAAATGACTCTAGCTGTACATTGGTAATAGGTAGCTGTTGTGGACCAATGCTATTTTTAATGACTCTATCTCTGAGCTCATCAAATGTTAAAGCATTTCTGCCACCATCAATCATTTCAGCAGAATAAGCAAATATCGTACGAATAGCTGACAGTGGTGCAGTAAATGCATTCATCTCAGATCTATCAATAGCGTACCATTCAGTGACAAAACTCTCTGGTGTATAAGTCGCTAAAGATATAACCAATCTACCTTTGGTATCGTAAATATCTGTTCTGATAGAACCGGTGATTTGATTGGTGGTAAAATAAACCTGAGGAATATAGACATTCAAAGTCTTTTCAGAGCTATTGACCTTCAGTACTGCTGTAGGTGTTTTGTTGTCATAAACCTGATCAGTGTGAGTCGTCTTTATTTCTTTCCACTTATTAGCAGTAGAGTTAGACTTATTCCATACTCTGGCATAATAAAATTCGTCTGTATAACTGTACGTTCTATTAAACCCACGAGTTACAGTAGTTTCTTCTGTGAAGGTTTCAATCTTGAATTGTTCAGCATGTACTTCAAGATATAACCATTCATCATATCCAGCAGGATACAGATCAGATGCTATTTTTCTAACATCCCACTTGATAATGTTAGTCGTTAGTTCTTTTAAGGGATTGGTTTGGTCTGTATTGTAAACGATTTGTAGACCACCGTGCTTTAGCTCTCGTATCTCTACAGGGTAGAGCATTGAAAAAACAATATCGTTAACTGTAAAGAAAGTATTTCTAGGAATAACCAGTTTTCTGATACCTGTAGAAATATCAGTTACCATATTCTCTAGTATTTCTGCTTTTCTAGCTACAATGGTAAACTTAGTACTAGCAGGTACTGCAAACCTATCGATAAAGTCTTCATCACTCATGTGAATATAGATATCGTCTTCAGTTTGAGCTACAGCAGGATATTGTCTTCTGGTATTGACTTCATTTTGTACCATAAATGCTGCTGTATGGACAGCAGCATTTTCTAAACTGAATACAAAAGGATTGGTAGCATCAACGAGTTCTACTTCACCATTTAATATAGCGCCCAAGTGTTCAGTAACAACTTGCTGAATGGCACTAGGGTTATATCTAAATCTTAATATATTGTCTTTTAAACTATTGACAGTACTCACGATATTTATCCAAACATTATTTAAGCAAATGTATCATCGATGATTGATGTACCTAAGGCTGCCATAGCTTGATCGAATTGAGCTTTCTTTGTGTTATAATGATCAATTTCAATCCACCACTGTAATTCATAGCTCTCAGGATTTATTCTAGGATAACCTCTGTTATTAAAGAGTTTCAAATATTCATACGGAATAGCTATCATCAAGGAGTCTCTGCGATCATCCCGCATAGCTGTGTTAAAGGTAGATACCAGTTTGTTAAATGCCCAAACTAAAATATCGTCATTATAAATAGCACCATAGCACTTAAATGGTATAGCTATTTGTGCATTTACATCATTATAAGGTTTTTCAGAATTGAAGTCAAACTTACCAGCTATTGGATCCGCTATTGGAAAAGCAGCACCAGTAGCCGCAATGCTCTGAACATATCTTTTTGATGAATCTAATACCAGTCTATAAATACGGGTATTATAGTCAATAACATTACCAACAATATAATCAGGATAGGGTAGCAGTGTTCCTTCAAAGACCGCAGCCATATAGTGAGCCCAATAAAAGAACATAGAAGTAATGGGATCACCTCTTAAATTCCTGAAAGTCGCAGTGATATCGTATGATGTGTAATTTTTGACCACACCATCTACCATACCCCATTCTTCTTTATACATACCAGCTTCTGATCCTGAAGTAGGTACAGTAATATCTGGCCAACCACTCATGCTAATTAAGTTATTAGTGAGTAATGGTAAAAATGGGTTTTTCATGTCTGTAAAAGGACATGCTTCTGGACCTAATCTTCTTGTCTCAGGATTTTTAGTACTGTACCCATCCATGATCCTAGGATCTAATTGGGTGCGTATATATCTTTGGTATGACTTGGTATCTGCCGCTAATAACGGAATCATGATCCGCTCATTTCTAAGATTGGCAGTCGTCAGGTTAAGCTGTGGTCTGGTAAAGAATGTTAACCCGTATTGATCTTTATTAATTGGCACAGCAGATGCAATCTGCCTGTGATTTATGCCGTATAAATTGTCTATAATAGCACGAGACATGGTGCTACCCAAATTCATTTGGGTAATGTCATCAATGCTAAATGGAACTAACGGCTGACCGTCTTCGACACTCATTTTGAATAAAACCTTTTTTTTTCTGCTACAGGAATAACTATGGATCCCATTGCTACGTCACAGACCGCTGGTGCTGTACTCAATACAATTAAAGACGTTGTCAAATATGCAGTTAAGGCATCAGGCAATGTAGCATACACCGATGTGTCTAAATCTCTAAGAGTTGAGCCTATCGTTATCATCTCTCAGGATTTAACCAATACTGAATTCATGCCTGATGTGATGCAGTCAGTGCAAAATCTATTTGTAGGTTATTATCTACAGGCTATTTCTTTGATTGGTAATATCAATACTGTTAAAGCTATTAAAGTATTAGATAAACTCAATCCTAATTCAAGTGTAGTTAATAGATCTTGGATGTATGGTTTTGAAAACTATAAGTTTAAACTGCCTAGTGTTAAAGTTCCTCAAGTAACTCTAGAGTCTTTTGGTAATGAAAATTATACCGCTAAAGTATTTGAGAAAGATATCAATACTCGTATCAATGAAAATGCTTCGTTGTCTGTAGGTAAGATCTTTAACGTTAGTTTAAAAGTACCTATTAATGCCGATAAGGTAGAAGATGTAACTGTACCTGTGAGTGTTAGACTCATGGTAAATCAAGTCAGTGAAAAAGCTATTGTTTCTATGCTGACGATGATGAGTCGTGATACGACTTTCAAAGAAAGATGGCATGCTTACCGAGCCGGTAAGATTTCTTTCATCAAAGATTTGGTGTTGTGCAATGATCTGATTAAAGACGCTAAGCGAGTCATGCAAAATGATAAGGACGGCGTTATTACTCAGATCTTCCAAAGATCTACCAACAGTAAGCTCAACTCTTTATTTGGCTCTAGCGGTCTTAATCTGGCCAGTGCTACAAACATATATGTCATTAGTAAAGAAGTGGCAGACGCTATTGAAGCTAAACTCACTAGCAAGTTGTCTAATTTTAAAACAAGAGAAGAACTGCTCAAGAGTGGTTATTGCATGATTTTGGCTGTGGTAGATAAAACGTGGGAGCGTGTTACTTTCTATCATAGAGGCATTGCTGCTAGCTCTAGTGTTGGTATCAAAGATATCAAAGCCAGCAACAAAGGCAATGGTCCCGATGTTACTGAGATCATGAAAGCTATTTTGATCGGTAATCAACCTCCTATTTGATCATCAACATACTCCGAGTATAGATAGCTCAACAGCTATCTATACTCGGATGATATCGCTATTTTTTCTTTTGTTTTATTGTTCATTATAATCATGGCTACATTATTCGATTATCTCAAGTCACTGCTGCCTAAGTTTGGTAAGGACAAAGTAGCAGAATTAGCTCGTCAAACACAAAACGAGTTAACCAGCTTTGTTATCCCTAGCTATATTGAAGCTGAAAAGGGTTTAGGCGCTAGAGCTTTTAAAGCTCCTAAGATTCTAGAGCTGACCAATATCCTTAAGCGTAATGTTAAGGTAGATAAGCCTAACGATAATATTATCAGCATTATTCGAAAGAAGCTAGAGCAGATCTCTAAGAATAACCAAATCATAGAAAGTCATATTGTTGAGTCTTTAGAAGATGATGTGGTTATTGCTGGTGTTACTATTCTTAAAGTAAACCTACTGCGTTTGATTGAAACCACTAACTTCGTTGCTCGTTATTCCAGTAAGCTGCTAAACTATATCTATATTTTAGAAACTGCTGCTGTGGGTGGCGATATGCGCTATATCCAAGACTCTTTATCTAAGGGTGAGATTATTTGGCTAGAGGAAAGATTTCTAGATTATGCTGTAGCTTTAGGGATTTTGTCTCGTACTGATAGAGAAATATCATCTATACTGAATTCTTTACCTGAAGCTGTTGTAGAAGGCTCTAGCTCTAATGCTGCATTAGCTACCATGGGTGAGACTAAGTTTGATCCCTTTGGCTTTAGACGTTTGAGTGGATTTACTTATAATCCTATTTTTCATCTTCGTTTAATAGCAGCTAATTATCAAGCCAATAAGTACAAAGAGCAAAAAGAGCTCAAAACTATTTTGCAGCTGCGTCTTTTAAATCTGAAGAATTCACAAACAGGTACTCCTAATCCTAAATTAGAGAGAGAAATAGAATATGTTCAACGCCGTATTGATCGCATAAGTGACGATATTCGTCGTGCTGAGCAAGAGTAATCTTGAGAAAATCAATATCAGCAGTGAAAGGCGCATAATGAACATTCAAAAACAAGTTGTTATCTATCCTCAAGGCTTTGCAGGTTTCGATATAGGGTTACCTATTCGAGTCATCAAACCGTCTCCTTCTGAAGTATTTAACTCTTTACTATACAAAACAGATATAGCCAAAACATCTAAAGCAGTAGTATCTAACTTAGCTATTGAGAAGATGTGGAAAGAGTTAATTGGTGCTAATCGATTTACCTCTAGTTTTAACTTTAGAGAAGAGATACTGGTGGCAGCGCTGAACGCCTTTGGTACTGATAACTTTTTAGCTTGGTTTCAATTGCAGGCTAAGAATCCGTATTTAGGTCCTAACCATATTCGATTTATCAATGATACACTTAACTTTATCAGTGGTAAAAAGAGAGCTTTGAATATTCAGTATTGGTTAGCATTACTCTCAGAGCAAGGTAGCTCCAGCAGTGAATCTGTTAATATTCAAGCTGAAGAATTCTTTAGTACCAACAAGCCTTTACATATGAGACAACCTGTAGATCTTAAACACAATTTGATCAAATGGGTTAGTCAGCCTGGTGGATATGAGGATCTGCTAGGTACTTTACATGTGTTCTTTGGTGATTCTGACGCTACTTAAGGAGAGCATTGATGTTAAGCGTTAATAGGAAACTTAAAAGAGCGTTTGAAGATCTCAATATTGAAGTTGCTGTAGATAAGTTCAATAACAAACCACCTGAGGGTAGTTTAGATGCTATCATTGAAGATGTTGAGCAAAACGTGGAAGTCGCTAAAGCCAACGAAGAAAATGCTAGTCAAGACACTGACAAAAGCTTGCCAGATCTTGGTGACGATAATAGTAGCGACGATAATGTTGATTCTCCTGCTGATAGCGGCGATAGCGTAAGTGACAGTGATGAGCAATCAGCTGAAACTACCACCGAAACAACTGAAAAATCACAAGAGACTAAAGAAGATAAGCAAGAATCTGATAAAGATTCTGACGATGATTTAGATTCTCCTAAAGGTGATAATGCTAGCGATCAAGCTCAGACAGCTGGTGACAAAGCTGATGAAGCTGAATCTACTGCTGCTGCATTAGAAGAAATTGCTGAGATACTAGAGCAATCAGCTGAGATAGGTGGACTAGATCCACAATCAGCTGATATTGTTAGTGTGTCAGTTAATGCGGTCACCAATCCTTTAGGAGTAGCTGTTGAGAGTATTGATCCTCAATTATTCAATAGTTACTCTAAACGATATAAGTATACATTAGAAGCTATTGATGATATTAAGCAAAAAGCCAAAGATATTGGTATTAAGATTATTGAATTCATCAAAAAGATGATGCGTTTGATAAAAGAAGCTTATCGTTTTTATAAGTCAGAGCTCTTTGCTGAAAAAGCAAAGTATGATGCTATTAAGAATGTATACTCTAGTGGCGGATTAAAAGTTGAGGCTTACAACGATAAACTTCAAGGTGTATTGTCTAATATTTTACTTACTGGTAAAGACAATAGCTCTGACGCTGTTATTACAGCCGTTGAAGGCACGCACCATGTTTTGCTTAACTATATTAATGCTTATCGTAAGGATTTAACAACTGCTGTAGCTGCATTTGATGATCTCAAAGAAAAAGTATTTAATATAGATTTAGCTGACGAGAGTAATGAGCTGCAAAGATTCAAAAGAGAAGATCTGGCACAATTTGGTCAATTCTTTGGTATTCATTTGACAGGTCAATTCAATCAAGTCAAATCTGTTAAAGAGATTCAAAAACCCTCAGACACGATTGCTGTATTTGAATCTCCTATTCTATCTGGTCAATACAGATACGTGGTATTTACAGCCAATAAAGCCAATATTAATACTGACGATATCCTAAAATCACAAGTTAAGTTGATGGCTGTAGGAGAGCCAGTTGAAGTACCTGATGAAATAGCTGTATGTGAATATACTGACTTTAGACAACTGTTCCAAGTTATTGATCAAATGTTTATTCTCAACAGAAGAATTGGTGAGTCTGTAGATTATGCTGAAAAAGAATTGGCTAAACTACTAGATTATGCTGAGGCTTTTAATGGTAGAATTAACAAAATGATCTCTAATAAACTAGAGAAAATGGGTTCAGAAACCAATCAACTCCATGGTCAACAGCTATTTAATAGTCTAGTAAATACTGTCAGAAGATTCTATATTGAACCTATTGAGCAGACTCTGAGGTACTCTAATCGCTTTACAAAAGCTATGATTTCTTACGCTGGTCAATCTATAAAGCAATATCAATAATCTTAAATATTTTGAGGGTAACAATATAGCCTTCAAAAAAGTACTTTTTTAAATGTTATTTAACTCAAGGATAATAAAATGAGTTTTGCTAAACGATTTGGTATTGTAGCTGCCATGGAAGAGCTGCAAGAACAAGAAGCTGCTGCTGGTGCTGCAGCGCCTGAAGCTACTGGTGACGATACTCCTAGTGAAGAAGTCGATATTCCTGTTGCTGAGGACACTGTTGAAACGGCTGCTGCTGAAGTTGATATGGCTGAAAGCGATGTTGATGCAGCTGATGAAACCATTGCTGATGCTGAAAGTGATCTAAGTACCCTTGATGGTATTGCTGATAAGCTAGAAGCTACTGAAGAAAACGGCGGTATCGACGCAGGCTCTGCTGCTATTGTTGAAGTGGCTGTTGAGCATCTGTATCAAAAGCTGGGTGTTATTCGCGCTAAGGCTATGCCTGCATTAGAATCTTTTGGTGCCGATAGCTCACGCCTGAAGGCTACCCGCATTGCTGTCGAAGACATTCGTGAAAATGCCAAGAAGATTTGGGACGCTATTTTGCGTATGGTGGAAAAGGCTAAAGAATTTATCACCAAGTTCTTTAAAGCTATCTTCACTGCCACTGGTCGTATTAAGGAACGTGCTCTAAAGCTCAAGGAAGCTGCTAGTAAAATTCAAGGCGAAGCTTCTAGCCAAACCATTGAAAACGCTGGTTTTGCTCCTGCTCTAGCGGTTGGCAGCTCTGTTGATTATAGTAAAGTAAATGCGTTCTTCTCGCACGGTGGTTTTTACAAAGCTGAACTAGATAAGTATGCTGATTTAGTTAACAACACTGAAAAGCTAGGTAAGGTTGCTGATGACTTTAAGAATGCTGTAGATTATTCTTTTGATCCTGCTTTGATCACCAGTATTGGTTTCAAGCCCAGCACTGAGTTTGGTGAAGCCGCCGAAGGCTTTACTTACTACAGTCTGTCTGACCTACCTGCTGTTGGCGGTAAGACGATTGCTGCATATGCTGTTAGTAAGGCTGTATCTGGTCAAGAAGCTCTAAAAGCTGTTTCACAATTCAAGGTAGAAGTCAAGGAAGTTGCAGATACATCAGAAGTTAACTCAGCTCCTACGCTGAAGATTTCTGAAGCACAAGCTTTGCTTGATTACATCATCAAAATCTGTGACACCACAGCTGAACTCAACGATGTTGTTAAGCAAATTGATTCAACTTCAGACCTTATTATTCGTAGCGTTAAGAGCGCGCGTAATAAGGATATGATTGAGACTCTTAAGGCTGCTGATCGGGATGGTGCCAAAAGCGCTAGTGAAGATGTAGTTACTAAGTATGATGTTGCTAAAGATTTGATTAAAGCTTTACGCGCACAAAATGCTTTTATGACTAAACTCATTTCAGCTCCTGTGCGTCTGAATTTCAGCGCTGCTAGAGCAGCTACTGAATACGTAGGTCAATCACTGAAACTCTATAGTGCTAAAGCTGAATAAAAAGCTCCTGAGGCAGCTGCTGCTTAAACTTTAAAACCTTAGATGAGGAGGAGGTAATGCCTCCTCCTCATCTATTTATGTTATTGATTTGATTGTTGGATTTATAAAAATGGCTAAGAAATTAATAATTGATCTAGAGAGTTTAAATGAAGATCCTAAGAAGGTCTTCGAAGATTCCGTGCATGAAGATCTCGCTGCCTTAATTGGTGAAGACGAATACGATGACATGGAAGTAAAGGGCATGGAAATTGTCCTAGAGCAAATTGCTGAGGAGATTTCCACTGAACTGGCTGAAAATGATCGCGTAGCAGATATCGCTGAAAACCTAAGCGATGTAGCTGATGTATTAGAGAATTCTGGTAATGACCAGATTACTCCTACTGAAGCACAACTAATTGCTACCAGTGCCAATATGGCTGTAGCTGGCACCGATGGTGATGCCGCTGATATCGCACCTGCTCTAGAAGCCTTTAAAGATAAATCGTTAGCTATTGAACAACTTCGTATGAAGCAACAAGTAGCTATCGAGGGCATTATGGATAGCGTCAAGAATGTAGCGCAAAAGATAGGTTCTTATATTAAGGGTCTATTTAGTTTTGCTTATAAGATGGAAAACCGTATTAAAGATTTAAAATCTAAAGTAGCAGAACTGGATTCTAAACCCAATAAAGAGATTACAACGAAACTAAACAAGTTTTATGCTCTTAAGAAAAATGAAAGTGAGTTCGTTGGTTCTGCTGAAGAATATAAATCGCTATTGACAAAAACTGTAACATTCTTTGATAGCTTTTCTACCTTAGTCATAAAGAGCGTAACTAACTTTACTAATAGTTATAAAAACTATTATAAAACGTTACCTGGTACTGACGCTACTTTTAAAGAAGCTTCTCGTCTTTATACTCTATATATGGATACCAGTAAAGAAATTGTAAATCTTCCTGGTATTAAAGAAATTCCTACCCGTGACTCCAAGGTTAAGAAGTATCGTTCTGAATACCTGCTTGGCGGTGCTGCTGTAGATGCTCAGATTTATAAGGATGTTCCGGTTAGTGAAGAAAACATTCCTGAAATGAAGAACGCTGTAGATAATACCGGTGTTATGTTTAAGAAGTGGGATGCCAAAGATATCAGTAAGTCAAAAGATAAAACTATTGATTTCAAAGTCAATAAGAATTATCTAATCGACATTATTGCTCAAGCTGAAAAAGCTTTAGGAATCTTTAAAAGATTCTTAGATGGTGCTTACAAGTGGAATTCTGTTTTGTCAATTATGGATGACGATAAAATAGATTTTGCTACTAAATTTCTTAGTTTACATACTCAAATTGTAAACAAAGGAACTAATCACACGAATACCTACATTCGTTACGCCAGAGAGTATGCTAAAGTTTTGACTGATTATCCCTTGGATGTAGTTCAGAAACTAGTTAACGCAAAAGAGTGGGATAAAGCTGCGGCTGAATAAGTGAACATAGTGCTAGATAGAGACCGTGTGGTCTCTATCTAGCATGTATGTTGTTAATTTAATTAGTTATCTTATTAGGGATTAAAGTGAGTTTCTCCAAAAGATTTAAATTAGATTTTGGTTTATAGGGAAGAATAAAGTCAAACAATCGTCTTGTTAAGAACAACATTTTTGCCAATGTAAATACAAGCGATATAGACAAAGAAGTAATAGAATACAGAACAATTATAAATTCTAACTTAGAACAGTTAGCAAAATACTACATTGAGACTAAATAGTCTCAATGTAGTATTTTTGACGCTATAAATACAGAATCTAAAATTATGTGTTATCGGATCACTCTATAAAGGCAAGAGCATGCCAAACATAAGCATAATGACGCCTGAGCTTAATAACGCAGTTATTAGGCCAGCTGTTAAAGATGTTATCGACCAACTAATAGAGATTACCAATATACCAAAAGATACCAGAGTCCTCTATATTGACTATATCCAAGCAGGATATCAAAGAGGCTCTACCATGGCTCAACAAGCTGATAATGAGCATGATAGAACTGCTTTCCAATATGGTAATCAAATGGCTATTGATGTCGATATCAATTACGATGAAGGCAATATCTCATCGACAGCCATTAGACAAGCTGAACAAATACCTATTTTCAATGATGATAAACTAGGTGTTATCATCAAACCTATTTATAGTAAAACCAATATCGCTATCAATGTCAGATATCGTTCATCTTCTCCTACTGAAGGTAAGAAATGGAGAGACGGTATTAGAATGAATATCTCTAACATGAGAGATATTAATCTGCACGATATTACTTACCACTTTGCTGTACCTGCTCAGTTTATCAATATACTAAAAGAAATACATAGACTAAGAGAAGCTACAGATCCTTATAATCAAGATTTACAAACCTATCTAGCAGCTCACGCTACTACCAGGTTTACCAATCTTTCTAATCAATCAGGTTCTCAACAATTACTAGCTATTGCTGAAAAGCAAATGAGAGTACAGGGTTTGTATGACTTTGAGATAGCTCCTGAAAAAGGAGAGCCTGATGATACCAATTCAGCTTGGATTACGACATTTACTTATAATGTTAGTTTTGATGTACCAATAGCAGTTAATATGCGCTATCCTATTATGGTGCATAATCAATTGCTAGATGAACCTTTCATTACGTATGAAAATGAATCTTACGATATTGATAAAGTCAATAAAGCTTACAGCATGTCTTTAGGAGCATTTGCTCATTTTGATGTCACTAGACCAATTCAGCAATATAACGAACCTACCAAAATCATTAATGTGCCTGAATTTGATGACTTTCATTACACAGGTGTATTAAAAGGTACAATTCCATTGATGTCAGTATTGTGTTCTATTGAAGAGTCTGATAAGAAACAGTTGCTTAATTTAAAAGACTTAGGTGAATATGGTATTGACTCTGATGTGATGGAGTTTTTAAAGGATGAATACTTTTATCTGACTAAGCCTTATAAATCAGTATTCTTTGTTTCTTTGTATAAGTTCTCTGGACAAGTACCTGATAAAGAAATACTGGTCGATTCTGATTTGAATGTCAGATCAAGATTCTCTGATCTATCTTTTAGAATTAATCACAGAGTAGTCTTTTCTATTCTTAAAGATCTAACATTCTTAGATAGAGAAGCTTTAATAAGACTGAAGAAACACAAAGCTGCGGCTATTAAAGTATTTAAAGCTTTACAAGTCAATAGAGGTATTCTTAACCAAATAGCTCATCATGTTAACTTTAATTCATTTATGCCTGATTTAGCTGATACTGGTATGAGCTTACAGAGATTGCAAATGCAGTACTATCAAACAAATACAGTTAATACCAGCTACGTTATCTCTTATAATTCTGTTAATAAAGAAGAGTTAACCAGCTACAAATTAAGGAAACCATTATAATGGCTATCGTTACCAAGAAACCTACTGCATCTACTAGTTTACCTCCAAATCCTCCTAGGATACATTCTCAAAATGTAAAAGTAAACGTAGTAGATACCAAATACAATCCTGTATCGTCTTTAATCACCAGCATTGAAGGCAGTAAATGGATAGTCGATTATTACTCTCAGGTCATTGACAGAGATAACGCACTGTATGGTCAAGACATTGGTCAATCAGGCGTATATCAGCAATACAAGCTTATCAAAGGCTTAGAGTTTAAAGTAGCTAACGAATTATCGACTTCTCAAGAAGATGAATCTAAAGCCATGATCGTACAGGGCTCAGCTCACGTACACTCCATGATTATTGCTAATCATGGAGATGTATTCATTGCTGATGTCGGGGATGGTCGAGCTGGTGTCTTTCAGATTACAATGTCTGAAAAGAAATCGATGTATACTCAAGCGGTTTATTATGTTGAATATACATTACTGTATTTCGTAGATGCAGAAAAGACCAAGAAGAAAGACTTAGACGATAAAGTAGTAGAGACTTACTACTATCTAAAGGACTTCGTCAATTATGGACAAAATCCATTAGTTATTACGTCTGAGTATGAAGCTTTCTTAAAACTCCATGACCTACAAGAAGATCTAATAGATGCTTATTTTAAATGGTTTTTCTCTGTAGAGAAAAAGACACTATTGGTACCAGGACAAACTCATTTGGTTTATGATCACTTTATGACCAAGTTTGTACTGAGTTTAATAGACTCTATGGAACATAATAAGATACGTTATACCAGAATATATAACGTAGATGGCGATGCTTATTTAGAAGAACCTACGATCTTAGACGCTATCATTAAGCGTGATAAGTATATGGTACCTATGCTCAATAGGAAAATGGGATTAGCCAGTAAGCTGGAGTTTAATAATGATCCCATGATGGAAGGCTTTAGGTTTGCTAATATTCCTTTGATTGTCTATCCTAAAATAGAGCAACCCATATTTGAATCTGTTACACCTATTAGAGCTAAAACTATTACAGAGATAGCCTTACAAGATGTATCGACCAGAATAGGTGATTTAAATAGTATTTTACCTATTAACATAGCAGATACTTTAGATGCTCAATTACCAGATCTGCCTAATATTGTTCCTGTATTGCAAGACGATTGTTATATCTTTACCAATACCTTTTATGAGGGTCAAATGGTAAGCTCTCAATTAGAGTGGATTGTCCATAAATTTCTAAATGAAAAAATAGTCAATGCATCTGAAGTATTTGAAGTATCTAAGAACTTTATCAATTGGGGTGGTTTAGAGAGATTTTATTATATTCCTGTTATTATCGCTATGATAAAATACATATTCAGGAGTTAATAAATGACGTTATCTAAGCCAGTAGGTTCTAGTGTTGATATGTCAGTACCTAGCCATGAATATATCTTCAAACGTATGTTCATGTGTGTTGTCTCTCAAATGGATATCACCAGTAAAGAATACCTAAAGAAATTTGGTATGCCTACTACTGGTGATCCCAATATTGACAGAGAGATGGCAAATCAACTCATTACAACATACAAAACCATAGCTGATATGGTGGATCTATTCAGACAAGGCGTTACAGTCAGAGTGCCAAAACAACAAGACTGTAAAACTATATATGAGTACGTAGACTACCACATTCAGTCTTGGGCTCAAGCTATTCAAAATGGATTAAATCTAGGTAATGCTCCGTTAGAAGACTTAATAGAGATGGATAAGTTTGCTACCAAACTGTATCCGTATGCTCTAGATAATAAGCTCATTATGGAAAACTCTTCTGTATTTGTTCAGCAATTAGGTAACAATTTCATTACCCACGATAATGTATTGGGTTCTATGAAGTCACCTACACGCATATTAGAAGAATCTGGTCTAGATGAAAATGGACAATTGCCTCAAAGAGAGTCTTATGCTGATATCTTTATCAAAAGAGGTAAAGGATGGAAATAGAATCTACTGCCTTATTTCAAGAGATAAAAGCTATTATCGATGATGGGCCTAAACCTGTTAACTATTACTATAAATGCTATTTTCTTATTGATGATAAGAAATATGAGCCTTTAAAGATTATTGATGTATTTCATAAACGGAACTATGTTGAAGCTAGAGGTGATGAGAGATTCATCACCCTAGCTATTCCTATGGGTTTATGGTCTAAGATTATTTATCCAAAGCTCAATATTTTGGATATTACTTTGGTTAAAATACCTATTTATGAAATTGATGATAAAGAAAATCAAGAAGAAGAAATAGAAGAGATCAGATACACAGCTATTCCTGTACCAGATTCAATACCTAATTTAACAGGTGATAATCTACAGAGATTCAGCATTGCTGCTTTGGATACCATGGACTTCTTTGAAGTTACATTTCAATTGGTAGATAAAGGCTTAGAAGCATTAAAGATGGTCACAGTAGGTTCTGTTTTTAGACGTTGTAAAACAGAGGATGTTGTCAAAGGTATTTTAGCTAAAGAAAGATCTAAAGCCAAAACCATTACAGGAAAAGCTGTTGAAACGATTGATATGGTAGATGGCGATAATGATGATGAAATAGAGCATGTATTGATTCCTCAAGGCTTACCCTATCTAGACGTACCTTTTTATGTGCAACAGCAATGTAATGGTGTTTATAATGCTGGAATGAATATCTATTATCAAAATAAAGGATTATTTGTTTATCCCCCATTTGATACAACCAGATATGATTCTGCTGATTTAAAAGCTACTATATTGAAAGTGCCTAAATACTCCTATTCGTATTTAGAAAGAACATACAGACAAGAAGGCGATATTGTTTATATCATAGGCACCAGTGATTCTAGTTTCGAAGATAAGTCATTTATCAATTCTAGAAATAGAGGTGACGGTATTCGCTTTGGCGATGCTCGCTTTATCATGCGAGATGAATTGCTAGAGACCAAGGACAATAAAACCAAAATCGTTAGAAAAGACGTTAACCAAGAGTTTGTATCCAAAGATAAAAGTGATCAACCTGATTACCGTCAACAACTTTATGTTCCTTTATCTAAAGAACATATGAATGCCAATCCGTTTGTACAAAGATCCAGACTAGCACATATTAACGGTGCTATGTATCAAATTGATTGGCAAAACTCAAACCCTGATGTACTCATACCTGGAATGATGGTAAAGATCATTTATATGAGTAAACATGAATTTAGAGAACTGTATGGTGTATTAACACATGTAGTTACAAACACTCAGTTGTCTGGACAGGGTTTAAATTATACTAGACACATCACTAACTCATCTTTATTCATATTCAGCACTATGCTCACTGAGCAAGAGCAAGAATTTGATGAGATAGACGAAAGTGTTATAACTGCTTGGGAAAATTATGAAATGGGCTAGCAATATCATCCATCGATTTATCAAATGGCTTATTTCTTTATTCTTTAAACGAAATCATAAGTACGGTGTTAGTTTTGATGTTGATATCAATTTAAGTAACCTAATGTCACCATTACCAAATGTAAATACATTTTACGATTTGGCTAGAGATGTTGGTATCTTTGAAGTGGTTGATGTTGATGCTAAAGAATCTATTGTAGTTATTAGAGAAGTAGGTACTGATACAGAATATAAAATAGATTCTGAGTTATTTATTATTCTGTTTGTTTCTAAGAGTGATGCCAGCTCTAATTTTGATTTATTAAAATATAAATAGCACATACTCCCAGTAGGTATTAACCTACTGGGAGCTATGCCGTTAAAAAGTAGATTCAAAAATATTTCAGTCACATATTGTAAACGTGAATAGGAATACATATCTTCCGAAATCAACTCTTTAACCTGGAGAAAACAAATGCAAGCCATCAAGAATTGGGGCAACAAGTTTGCCAAGCTGCCCATCGACAAACAAGTCATTCTGGTTTGCGGCATCGCTTGTGCTGCTGGCTATCTCATCAATTCCATCAAGCGCTAATCTAGCGCTCGACTCAAAAAGGAAAAAAACCATGAACTACGAAAACATGACCGACGAAGAAATCGCTGCGGACACTGCTGCGAAGCTGGAGTACTGCGATCCCAAAAAGAACAAGAACTGGAACCGTGCTCTGTTCTGTGTTCGTATGCTCGCTGACGCTAACATCTACCTGGCTTGCGTCAGCTTGGGCATCACGCTGCACAAGGTCATCAAAGGCTAAGTCTACCCACATCAATCAAACCTCTGAAAGAAACTACCATGACCCGTGAACAACTCATTAACGTAAACAAGATCGCCACCAATCAAGCTAAGAACCTCAAGACCAAGAAGAAAATCATCGTCCTCTATGGCGCGGTGGCTTTGGCCACCACCAGCGTGCTGACTTTCTTGATCTACAAGGATTTGAAGAGCTGAATCTCTCACCGTGAGCAAGACCAAGTCTCACGGTGATTGGAATACCAATCCAACCATCGTGGGATTTACTTCCCAAAACAATTCTAGGAGAACTACCATGTTTGAACAACGTCCCTTTGAGATCCTCTTGACCTACTTGGCCGCCATGGCCATCGGCTCCATCGCTACCGTGGGTTTCCGCTCTTACGTGGACTGGAAAATAAAGCAAGCCAAAAAGGATTGCAATGAGCAAAAAGTCTAACACAACCAATGCTCGTAAGTTCTATCGTCGTCGCCAAATTTTGAAAGAGGAGCTCGAAATGGCAAAGAAAAACTGCAAGAAGCAAGCGATCAAAGGGTTTTCGCAACTGGAGAGCATGAATTTGCAGTCCATGCTTGCTGAAAAGCAGATCGCTGAAAACGGAGCTGACAACTTCGAATTCATTGCTGAGTGCGATGGAGTGCGTGCGAGCTTTTCGATCAATATTCCGATCGACAAAAATAAGCCCTTTCCAGAGGATCTTCTTCGGGAAGTGGTAACCTATGGTGTTTGCTGCAAAGACAGCGAATTCCATCTGATGGAAACGATGCTCAAGAGCATCGACCACAGTGGTGTGCAAACCATGGTTCAGAATTTCGTGATGTATGCCAACGACATGCGTAAGGAGTTCGAGAGTATGGAATGCTCGAAATCCCAAACGATCGAGTCCTTGGATCAATTGAACGAAAAGCTGAAGGATCTCGCACCCAACTCCATCTACATCGCCCAGCGCAATAAGCGCCAAAACCAAACTCAACCCAACCAGGAGCTCAACATGGAAAACCAAACCCAACAACCCCAAGTCGAAGAAATCCAAGCCACCGCAGCCGAGGCTGGTGAGCCGGTCACCCAAACCGTGAGCACCGAAGAAGCTGCAACCACCAATCCCCAACCCGAAACCACCATCATCAAGGAAGAAACCATGACCGACAACGTCAACCAGACCATCAACGAAGCTGCCGCTGCTGCTTACAATGCTGCCAAGGCTGCTGCTGACGCCGCCAGCTCCGCTGCCGATACGACCAAGGAAACCACCAACAAGACCAAAGCCGTTACCACAAAGGCTGCCAAAGAAACCAAGGGCTTCTTCGCTCGCCACCAAAAGAAGCTCTACATCGGTCTGGGTCTGATCGGTCTGGGCGGCGCTGCCTACTTCGGCTGGAAGAAGTTCGGCAGCTTGATCGATGCGGGTGAAACCGCTGTCGAAGTGGTGGTCGATACCGCTGGTGCTGGCAGCTAACCAACCCCAATTTATCTAGCTAACAACTCTAGATAGATTAACATATATACAGCAGGAGTTCCTTTGAACTCCTGCTGTGTTATATGAATTATCTTTTTTTTTTGTTTATTTTCACTTACACACTATGCGATTATCTGATGTCTTAATATTCAAAAAGTGTGTCACTTCTTTGTGAGAGATGGTAAAATCGAATACTGTAGTGATAGTATTCATGATCTAAAAGGTAAAACTGTAGATATGGTACAAAAGTATAAATATTATAGTTTAGGACAGGGTGGGCTCCCCTGTCTTCTATTATCATAATGGGTGTGGAAACAAGGTAACCAAAATGAGTTTTGCTAAACGATTTAATCTAGCTGCCGCTTTAGAACAAGTTACAGCTGAGTGTGATCCTGCTGAAGTCTTTGAAGATAACATTGATGCAGGTCTGGATGATCTAGAAGAACTACAAGAAAGCGTTGAGTTTTCTGTAGATGAAATAGGTAAAGGTCTAGAAGGTATTGCTGACCTAATTGGTCTATCCAATAAGCTCCAAAACAAAGAAGGTTGTGGTGTTGCTATTGAGAGCTATAGTGATATGGCCAATATTGCTTATGCTTCTATTCTAAAGCGTATTGGTTTAGAAGACGGTGAAATCTTTGACAAAGATGATCCTACTGGTAAAGATGCTAAAGATATTACTCCTAAGCCTAGTGGTAAGATCAAGCAAATGGTAGAAAAGATCATTGAGATCGTTAAGCGTATTTGGGAAAAAGCTAAAGAATATTTTAAGAAAGCTTTTGACTATGTCAGCAATAGAATCAATAAAACGATTAAGTATTTAGAAGATCTTAATGATTCTGCAAAGATTGCTGTTTTAAAAGCTGCTAGTATTCCCAATATTGAGATTGAGAATCCTGCTTTCTTTACTGATAAGAAATTAATTACAGTCGGTGATGTATTTGAATCGACATACCTAAGTGATTATGGTAAGAATTCAGATAAAATTGGTAAACATTTTGAAGCTTATGCATTTGCCAAATCTGTGTACACCCCTGATCAAGCTCAAAATCTCTTAAATAGGCTAAGTGGTAAAAGAGAAAAAGACGGACTTTATGTTACTCCGGAAGGTTATATTCATATTGAAGAACCATCCGGAGACGATGGTGTAACTAAAATTAGTTTCTCAAAAAACAAAGAAGAGCAGCCAGTAGCTAAACAAACTCTTGGAATGATTGCTAAATTTCCAGCATCTATTGATATTACATTAGATATCTTTAACTCGATTCGTAAACGTTATAATGATTTTTATAAAGAAGCTGAGAGAAAAATAAATGAAGAAATTCCTGACTATTTAGCTCTTCTTCAAAGCAATATTAAGAATTCTAAAAATGAAGAGGATGCACAAAGATCTATAGACGTAGCTAGACGTATTAAACAAAACTTAACTTATCTAACGTCTATCAGAAATATGCATAACTCTTATACAGGTGATTTGGTATTCATGATTAACTACTATGTTAGTTTTATTAAAAAAGCTGCGGATGTTAATCAAGCCAAAAAAGCCACAGCTTAATTAACACGACATACACTCCAGGCAGATTAAACCTGCCTGGAGTGTATGTTGCTTAATTTTTATCTAACATCTTTATCAGAACATTAAAATTTCTTTCTTCATATTTAACAGTATGATGATCTTCTACCCAAGAGCCTATATTGAAAAAGAAATCATCTATTCCATAAAGATGTTCTGGAACACCTTCACTAAACTGAAAAATTACATCATCAATGTCGTCTATGAGATTATCATAGATGTCTGTAGACTTTTTCATGATTGCAGAACCACGTCTTGGATCTACAGTATCGATCATATCCTTAATACTAATAAGGACATTGACTATATCGATATTTACCTCAATGTGTTTAATTAGGTTTTGTTTAGAAACAGTTAAATCTTTAGTATTTAATGGACTCTCTACATCAAACCACACCTCTAAGATGGGTGAACAATTGAAATCTAAATATTGAGTTAAATTCTTAGTTAGTTTACCATAATCTGTTTCACCCACTAGTGATGAATCAAAAGTAGTAATACTAAATACTTTATTTCTATCTACTAGTTTGTACGATTCAATAGAGTTATTGTTGTTTTTTTCTTTAGTTTTAGTTAGATTTGGTTGTGATAATAAATTTTCTTTAATTCTAAAAAAACTTAGAATAAGATCTGCTGTTTGTTTATGTAATTTTTTATCAGCTTCTTTTTCTTCAACAAAATCAGTATTAATTATCTTCTGACCTAATTTATGAACAGAATCTAAAAATTTAGGAACTTTCTTGTAATATTGTTCTATTGATTTTAAAGAATTAAGTAAGATATTCAAACTATAGGTATAATCTTTAATATCAGTCAAATGATCAGGTATTGTTAATTTTAATTCTAAATCATTTTCTTTAATTTGTTTGACTTGTTGTAGAGTCTCAGAGAATTCCTTACTAAGACTTTTTAAAGTATCGTATTGATTTTCATGCTCTTTAATTTGTTTGATTTGTTCTAGAGTCTCAGAGAATTCCTTACTATGATTATTTGTTTTTGTAGGAACAGACTCAACATGTTCTTTACTTGTATTCTTTGACTTAAACATATCAAAGAAACCTTCTTTGGATATTCCGTGCTTTATTTTACGCTTTATTTTATTTATTCGCTTCTGATCAATGCGAATATCTGCAGCTTCGTTATTTATTTCTTCTAACGCTTGCGCTAGCGTGATTCTGGTACGAGTATTCATTATTATCTCAAAAAAAAAATATTACTCTATCGTTTTTCGTTAGTGAAAAGTTAGATCATAGTATTCAATGATCTCTATACTTCTCTACCATATCCACAGTCTTACCCTTGGTGGAAATACATCAAATACACCGTCTTATAATAATAGAGTCTGTATTGGTGGTCCTAATGCTGCTGTGCAATCTTATATCCCTGCCTCATTAGCTACTTTAATGATAGGTACCAACAAGGTATCTACAGAAAACGAAATAAATAAACTATTTGGTTATTATGCTCATTATTATGCTTTAACTGATCTATTACCTAGCTATCATCCTTATAAAACTACTTCACCATAACACCATATATTCCTAGGTGGATTAATCCACCTAGGAATATATGGCATCAGTTATTTAAGTACCTTCAAATTCCCAAAAAGGTGTTTCCTCTCCAGAGCCTACTGGTCCACCACCTACTTTCTTACAATGTGTAGGAGGACCGTCTAAATCATCATGAATAGCACCTACATCGTGAAATGGATATACCAAGTATTTATCCTCATCTTCAATTAAAGTAGGAATACGATGTTTACCACGTTGAATAGTTAAATAACTCTTTCTATTTTTCTTTTCAATATGAATATAGAGTTCTCCATCGACTTCTTGGTCAATGGTCTTACATTTGTCGTAATAGCCTTTGTTAGCAATTTCTTTAACAAAATCACCTCTACCATCACGGATGAGTTGTTTAGCTTCTGTACTCAACTGATGAGGACTGATAAATAAGATTGAGCGAACACTCATAAAGTTACGAATTCTTCTCCACATGTCTCTAACATCAGATCCCATAGGACCAATACTACAGCCAGTTGTTGGTAGCATAGCTAGATAATCTACCATACATAAGTGAACTTCATATCCTTGAGATTCTAGCTCAGTAATATAGTTACAGATATGCATGTATGTCCATTGAGTTGGATCTACACGCATCATCTTAATATGGTAACCGTTTACCTCTAGCTTTTCTCTAACGTATTTAGCCATAGTAGCGATATCGCTACTACCTGTAATACATTTTTCTTTTGTTTCGTTTTCATATAAAGACTGATATAACCATTGTAGGTTTTTATCTAGATCGTCTTCAAATGAAATTCTAAGTAAAAGAGGCTTCTTACTAGGGTCTTTCATAATTGGTTTATTATACATCGCTATTTGCTTAAATAGCGTCATACTAAAACCAGTTTTAAAGTTATGCTGTAAAGCACCAATAACCCAAGACTCTCCTCGCCTAAAACCACCTTGTAATAATTTATTTAGTCCTTGTAAGCCACTCTTTAGTACTGTTTTACCAGAACTATTTTCATTAACTACTTTAAATACTTCCTGAGTAGAATTCTCATCACCAATATCAATTGATGCTACAACGCCTGGATCTTTTGATACAGCAGATACTTGGAATGGTTCTAGGTTAGCAATTAATTCTGATAGCCAAGACTGAACGTTCTTGATTTTATCTCTTTGGTGTCTGAAAGCATAAGCTGCTTTAGATAAAAATTCATCAACCTTCTGTTCTCGAAAATGGTTGTGAATAGATTTTTGAATATTGACAACAGTTCTTTTTATACTGGCTTCATTCATCTCAGGCTCAATAGCTGAGACAAAAGCTTCATTTAACTTATCATCATCGACGACATTGAGCTTTAATCTATTTAATAGCTCAGTCTTTTCATATTCATGATCAGGAGGATTCTCACACATCTCTAAAGCTGTTTGCTTTAGAGCGTAAAGAATATCTCTTTCTCTATTAAGAGATAAATTGAGTTCTGGTAGTCTGATATTTTCTAATACCGTGCGCACTAAGTCAGCACTATTAGAGTTTTTATTAGGAAGTAAACTCTCTCTATATAGGAGAGTAATTGACTTTACTAGAAGAAGTTTGTTATCCATTAGCTTAAATCTAATCGTTTTTAATTTGTTTAACTACCTATGAGGTGCAAAGGATTATTGTAGATATTAAAAAATTATTATTCAATAGTATGATAAAATTTTACAATTAGTATGATAACTAATATCTCACAGAGGTGTGTGTGAACAACAACATTATTTTCGTTCCATATTGGATTGAGAAAGCTCTTAGCAGGAATCAACATACCCTAAGAGATATCATTGATTATTCTGTTTTGAGAAGGTATATTTCTCAAAACGACTTATCTGGATTACTTGGTTTTCAACAAGTACCAGAAATCAGCAAGTTAACTAGTGGCAATTCCTATAACAAAAAGGATGCTGCCATTAGTGAAGCTGTTGGTTCACATTCTCTGCTTAGCAGATGGGAAGAAAGCGCAGGACAGCGCTATAAGGAAGAACTGGATTCAACCGTTGTCCCAATGTCATATAGCTTAGAGAAAGAAACGCTGGAGAGATTAAAATCTAATCTTGATAGCGCCGATATCACGGGACCTACTTTTAAGGTTATTGATATTGATAAGAATAGCATGGTGGTTGTTTTATATGAGGGTTTTCTTGAGGAAATTAAAAAGCCTGAAGTAAAATACTCTTTGGTAAAGCAGCTTTTGGTGTTATCTTATGTATACTGCAAAGTCGAACAAGTCGCTAAGACACCTTTATTTAGCACTTATGTCGATTTACTCCAGCTATCTACGGCAGGAGCTAGTGCAGTTGCGACAGTAGAATAAAAACTCTCAGCTGAGTATTTTTTAAAAACTATCTTTCTTCTTATTCTCCTTAAGGAAAATATAAAATGCTATTTAACAAAAAGATTAAGGCCGGTGGTCGTCGCTTTGGCCTAGAGGGCATCGTTACCCAACTGCGTGAACAGCTGGCTGGTCGTGCTCCTGACCGCAAGCTCACCAAGATTGCTCTGGCTACCGAATCCGTTAGCGAGTCAGACGTTAACATGCTCAATACTGCTGTGGAAGACCTCAAGGTTATTCTGCAAGGTATTGCCAAGGAAAACGTGGAAGAGTTCGGCGCTACTGAAACCGGTGAAGCTGACGTTTCTGATGCACAGCTCGAAGCTGCTCAAGCTGCTGCTGTGATGGCTGAGGATCCTGAAGCTGTGATGGCTCAGCAATCTGTGGCTGTTCCTGCTAGCAACGAGTACAACGAAGTCGTGGCTGTTGAGTCTATCGTTTCTGACGGCTTTAGCAAGCGTGCTTTCGCTAAGGAAGCTTATGACGAATCCGCTAACCGCAACGCTGCTAGCTACTCGGTTGTTTACAACCTGAAGGCTGCTCGTCAAGATGAATTTGGTGAGGCTCTGTTCCCCACCGTGACCGTAACACCCGACAACGTCGGTTTTGCTGTCTCTATTCGTCTGGTTCAAGTGTATGATGACTTCAAACGTTCCATCACTGGCAACATCGACAAGTACAACATGGTTAACATCGTGCGTGGTTTCGCCGATCCTACCGTGCTGAAAAACGAACTGACCCGTGCTGTGCCTGTGTATCGCACTGAGTCCGCTCAACACTTCTACAGTGAAGTGCCTGCCGCTGCTGTGGTGGTTGAAGACGGTGGTGAGAGTGTAAATACTGCTCCTCTAAAGTTTAACAACAACTTCTCGCTGATTGCTCTGTCGCAAACTGACGCTCTGCTGGCTAACGGTACGATGGATCCTTCTGACTCTATCGATCCGGGTGGTCTGCGTCTGCGTAACGTGTACGCCAAGATTGGTGATAACGTACTTAAGTTCGTCACTAAGGATCTGCCCCTGGCAGTATTCCATGCGGCTCCTCAAGGCGTCCATCGCTTGATGAACCTGAACTTCACCACCGATACCATCATGATCAACAAGGACACCACCCGTTACAACGGTGCTGCTCTGGATGGTGCGCTGGCTGGTGTGGTCTCTGGTGATTATATCGTACGCGTAGCTATCAGCGTGACTGGTAACATTGATGTCCAAAAGGGTGATACTCATCTGATGGCTAGCGGCATCCGTGTGGTTCAAGTGCAAGACGAAGACGGTGTGGTTGTTGACCATACTGTTGCTGGTGCTGCTAAGACCCTGGCTGACGCTATCGAAGGTGGTACTCTGGGTGGTTTTGACCTGATTGCATATCGCGCTAACGCTAACCGTCGTCAGCGTGGTCAGCTGCTGGACATCCAGTACTTCAACCAACTGTACACCGTGCCTTTCCGTTCACCCATTACTGCTCTGAAGCCTGTCAACTCTGACTCTTCTAGCGAAGCTGGTGATCTGGCTGGTCTGATCAGTGCTACCCAAATCCGTACCTCTAACGCTGCTGTGACCCAGCTGCTCGATACTGCGGATACCCTCAAGCGCTTTGTTGATAGTCGTGAAACCACCCGTGGTCCTGCTATCCTGGGCGTGGCTCGTTACCTGGTCAAGGCTGCTTACCTGGAAGACACGGTGGACGCTGTGGCTGATCTGGACTCTCTGACCGCTACCCAACGCGCTCAAGACTTGCAAGCTCTGCTGGTCAACAAAGTGCGTGACATGGCTTTCAGCCTGTGGCGTGATTCCGAGTACCAAGCTATGGCTACTGTGATGAAGGGTGGCGCTGCTGATACGCCTACCGTAATTATCGCTACCGATCCTGTACTGGCTCGCTACCTGCAAATCGATGGTGATCTGCGCACTGCTGGTGCTAAGTTTGAAGTTCGTCTGGTGTCCACTCTGGACAACCGTATGAAGGGCAAGATCGCCGTTACCTTCGGTGACTTTACCAACACCAACGAACCCAATCCTCTGCACTTCGGTAACATGGCGTGGAAGCCTGAGCTGACCCTGAATCTGCCTATCTCTCGTGGTGGTCAGATCTCCAAGGAACTGACTGTTCAGCCTGCGTTCCTGCACATCACCAACCTGCCTATCCTGGGTATGATTGAGGTGAGCAACGTGAGCGAAGTCATTGCTTCTAAGGTCGACGTTAACGTTGGTTAATTGAGCCTTAACAAAGCTTAATGTAAATTAAGTCATACTGCCAGGAGCTTATAGCTCCTGGCAGTTATGTCGCTGTACTGGTTTTCATGAGTTGTCCTAAATTATCTTGGTTATATATTATTCTACTGGAGTCAATCAGAAATGATTGACAAAACAATAAATAATCTCATCTCTTGGAAGGAACTTCATTAATGAATTCTGGAGAAGAAGATGGTTTAGACAGTATTTAATAACAATGATTGTCAAAACCATTTATACAGCATCAGTAATTAAGCCAGCTTCTGGCCACCAACTAAATAAAGCTACAGCAATCGCTACTCGCGGTCCTGCTAGCGAAAGAATTACGTACCATAACTTCATGTCACGTCCTATTACGGTTGTGAGTAGAAATGGTTTCAGACAATCTATACCTCCTACAACACCTCCTGACTTTAGTCAAAACGATTTTGTCATTAGGTATGAGGTAGATATTGATTACGCTATAACGGATGAGTTTCTTCAGTATTTAATCAATGCTGATCGTGGAAACAATGATGAGATCTCTATGGCTAGACAAGACTATTATAAGTCAGTGTCTCGCAGTATAGATGGTCGGACACTGGTTTTTGAGACTCGATATACTCTTGAGGACTTTACAAAGATAAATACATGTCTTTATTGTTCTAAAAGAGATAAAGTTATATCAACTAAAAACATTTATGAAGCCAGTCCTCACCCCTTTGATCCAAACAATGTGGATGAGGTTACGGTTAGCTTTATTGATGATAAAATACAATACGATAGCGAAATTGATTATCTAACAATTATTGATAACGATAACACTATTGGTGATAAATGGGAAGTTGTTCGTGGAAAGATACGCAAGATAAAAGCGCATACTAACTATGAAAAGACTTCAGGTATATATCATCACCATGTCGTTAAAGATCTTGTTCGTAGTGAAAAAGGCTTTAGAGTACAAATAGATCACTATACGTTAGATAAAGCTGTTGAGCTATTTCAGTTGCACAACTCATACGAAGCTGCTCAATTGGTTAACGATAAACATACTCATGAGTCTGATTTAAAGCTCAAGAATATGGAAATCGAGAAAATGAAAGCTGAGTATCAATCTAAAGATCTTATTCATAAAAGCATTGTGGATAGGATGGAATTAGAAAATAAGTTAATTCAAGACGAGTTGGATAAACGTAAAGCGGCTCGTGATGAAGAACTTGAAAACATCAAGCATGAAAATATGAAACTCAAAGATCGTCTAGATCGAGATAAGGCTGTTCGTTCAGACGAAGCTGATGTTAGGAAGATATTCCGAGACGATCAAGCTCAAGAAAGAAAACACGCTCGTGATGAAGAAACTCATAGATCTAAAACGAAATCAGATTTCTGGATGAAAAAATTACCAGATTCATTAATGGATATATGTGGAGCTATTAGTGCTATTGCTCTAATTATTGGCTACATATATAAAGCAAAGAACACTTAACTTTAGGAAACAAAGTGGATATAGCCTTATCTGAGTTAATTAAAGCTGATACACCTCAAATTAATCCCCACATAGCCAATGGACTGGCCACAGTTCATATGGACTATGTAGAGGAATATATTGATACTGTATTTAAAGCTGTATCTAAAGATTTCCCTCCAGAGCTAAAATATGTTGGTTGTAAGAGAGCGACTCCTTTAGAAGAGTACGCTTTTATTACCAGCAAAAAGAATAACCGCAGAACATTTGATATTGCCAGAAGTGATGTTTATCTGATGAATTATCAGTTTACATTCAATGGACAACCTCTACCATCGAGACCTCTTTTCTTGCCATTCGTTAATGACGCAGGATTTATTAATCTTGGTGGATCTAGGTTTGCTATATCGCCTGTTCTTAGCGATAAAGTCATCTCACTAGGCACAAATAATATCTTTATTCGCTTGCTTAGGGATAAGCTCACTTTCGAGCGAGTACCGCATAACGTAGTGATTGATGGCAAAAGAGAATTGGTCTCTGTTGTTTGGTCTTTGATTTATCACAAACCTAACAACGCAGACAAAGCTAAACCTATTGTAAAAGCAAACTGTGCATTGATGCACTATCTCTTTTGCAAATATGGATTTACACATACCTTTAATCATTACGGTAATTGTCATCCTGTTGTAGGCACTGACGATATTACTGTGGAGAACTATCCTCAAAAGGATTGGGTAATTGTGCAATCGAGCACAATTAAGCCTAAAGGAAACCAAGATCTACCTTACCAGCCTACAGATATAAAGCTAGCTATCAGGAAAAATGAATTCACGAGTTTGGTCAAGCATATGTGTGCAGGCTTTTACTACGTGTTAGACCATTTCCCACAGCGCTTTATTCCCAGTTATCTAGACAACACCAATCTATGGAAAGTCTTAATGGGTTATATTGTCTTTGCTGGCAATATTGGTGAGGGTAAACTACTACAAGACATCAGTGAGCACTTTGACAGTCTTGACGAATATATTGATGCTATCATGGTCAATAAACTAAAAGAGATTGGTTATCCTTGTTCAAATATTTACGATTTGTTCAATGTGGTTATCACTAACTTTTCTGATTGGTTATTGAAAGCAAAAGACAATATCAACAGCATGTATGACAAAGAGCTCAGTATTTTGTACTATGTCTTGATGCCTATTACCTCCGCTATTGTTAAGCTACACTTCAAACTCAAGAAAGCTGCTAGTAAAAAGACTTTGAAAGAATCTGATATTCTTTCAAATATGGCAGCTATTTTGACACCAGGTCTAATATTCCAGATCACCAGACAACACAATGGTGTTAGCACTGTGAGCTATTCAGGGGACAATAAGTTCTTTGAAATCACTTCTATGCTAGTGCCGCAAAAGACCAGTGGGAAATCAGGCGCTCAAAACGACAGAGCTGCCATTAATGATCCTGCCAGGCGTTTGCATATCAGTGTGGCTGAGGTAGGTGCTTATCTAGCATTTACTAAGAGCGATCCGTCTGGCAGGAGCCAGATCAATCCTCATATACGACTGGACGCCTCTGGCGGTATTCTAAGAGATCCTGAAAAAGCAGCTTTGCTTGATGAAGTTCAATCTATGATCAAGCGAGACTAACAACAATTACTGAAAAAGGATTTGATTGGATATGTTCCAAAACCAGAACTTAATGATGGGTGGTACACAAATGATGCAGCAGCCCCTGCAACAAGTGTATAATGATTGGCCTACAAACCAATTGATCATCCATCCTCAAAACTTTAGCTTTAATGCTCAGAACATACCTGTGCCTAACTTTCCGGTATGGATGCCTGAGGTACAGAACGCTATTCCCACAATTGCAGCAGCAGTAGCTAATGAAATCTGTAGGACAGCTACTCAAAACACCATTAGAGTTTATACCTACAACCAGCTATCGGCTAACAACTTCAACAATCCAGACTTTGCACAAACAGTTCAGTTGGCTGTAGACTTGGTCAGTTTAGCTACCAAAAAACGTGGTGGGTTTGCAGCATTTAACAAAGATGCTGCAGATTGCGTCAAAGACGCTATTGTGATTAAAGGAAGCATGAACGTTGCCAATAGTCAAGCGCTAGCAAGTACAGTGCCTCCACCCACAATGCGTGATGTCAATAACACATTGCTAATGTTTAAAAATGACGCTGCTCAAATCGAACAGCTCAGAAACGCAGCAATGAATCAACCACAAGCGCAGGTCAGAGGAAACTTTAACAATCCTTTGGGTAATCCTACTATGATGCAAAACCAAAATAACGGTTTTGTACCACAGCAGTTTAACCAGCCTGTACAGCAACAACAGCCTCAATATTGGCAACCACAACAAAACCAATTCCAACCCACTCAGTTTGGAAATCAAACACAAAACAATAACCCATCAGGCTATAGACCAGTTTCACCTGTTAGTCCTAACAGCATGAATGTGGTTGCTAGAGACTTTTTCTACCAAGAATTTGTTCCTATTCAACCTGCAAATCAGTTTGCAGCACCTAGCAATCAAAATCAAAACGCCTATACACCTGTTACCAACTTTGAGCCAGTACCAGAACCTGTAGCTGCTGTGCCAGCTCCACAACCTGTTCAAGTAACCCGAACAATTCCTCCTGCTCCGCCTCCCATGAATTGGAAAGCAGGAATTATTGAATCGTTGGATAGCACTCCTGAGCCAGGTAAGGCTCAACACCAAGCATTTAAAATGCCTGAGATTCATCAACCGACTCAACAGTCTAATGATGAATTGAGTGCTGCGCTTGAGCAAGCTACAGCCGAGCTGCAAAGCCCTGTATTGGATTTTGCTCAACCAGGCATTCCAGTCAAAGTCATTGAAACCAATGAAGAGCTGCAATGGTGGCCATCAGAGCTTCAGCCATTTCCTATCTATTGGGAAAGTCTGAAAGAGAAAATCATTTTGAAGAAAGTATCCTACAAAGGAAAAATCTTTGTTGTTCAACAAAAGACTAACTTAACAGAGGAAGAAATGGACGAAATGAGGCATGCGATTGGTCCGAAGACCATTATGGACAAGGCAGTACTGGATCAACAGCGTGAACGTCTAATCGAAGTAGTGGGTCTGGAAGAAGGCCGTACTGCTCGAACTGGTCCTAAGGTAGAAATGATTGATGGTGCAACTACTATTACACACTCAGCCAATCCTACTACCCAAGATGAATTAGAAGGCTTTATGGAATCTAAAGGGCAAGTAATGCCTAAAGATCCAACAATGTCTGCTTTCCCATCAGTATTGAAACTAGCTGGTTTGGATAAAGATCCTACCCAGTCACTGGATGCTGATGGAGATCCTGCTTGGTTTGATGCAGGATTTTTGGCTGATTCCATTTACAGCACCAAAGTGCGACACCTGACCATGGCCAACAGCCATAAACGCATTCGCAGGGAATACCATATTGTTCCCAAGGTGTTTGTCTCCAGAAAACCTCTGGTTGATATCTACAGTGAATGGACTGAAAAGAAAGAATTCTCTTTCCTGGCAGATAAACTGCGTAAAACCGTCACTGGCGATAAGCTCGCTACCACAGATTTTGTGGAGTTTGCTGCTGAATTCGATAGGTACCTGACCAGTATCATCAATGAATTCATGTCATCCACACTGCATGTAGCGACAACGATCGACAGCTTCTGTGAAGATATCGATACTCTGATGAATGGTTACCTCAGGGAAAAGTACGGACCCTTCATCCACGATGCTTTGGTTGGATACCAGCAAGAGTTTTATGATCGATACCTCACCAGGATCGAAGATGAGGAGATGCTCAAAACCATTACGGAAATGCATGTAAAAGTCGATGATGTTGAAATGAATATCGACACCAGAGACACTCATGTGTTGGTTCTGGAAAACAATTACACCATTAGCTCTGTGCGCGTTCATTCTAGCGAACTAAAACTCGTAGATACCAAAAGCGGTGATACGACACCTACTCCAATTGGTGATGATCGTCCTGAGCTCAAAGCTTTTTGTGAAAAACTCTTTGAGAGCAAGATCATTGGTGAATTTAGCTGGACCAAACATTTGTTGATCACCAGCGATGGCCAGGTCTATTCTGTGGAAAAGCCTTCGGTTGGGTACATCAAGTACATGATCCGAAAGCTCAACCCTATGTGGCTCATGCCGTAATATAGCAACATAGCTCCTAGTGACCTCATCAGGTCACTAGGAGTACTATGTCTTTTTTTTTTTTGTTTTAACTAGCTTTTAACTAGTTCCCTCAGGTTCTAACTTCTTAGCTTCTTCTTGTTCTTCAGGCTCTACTTCTTCTTTTTCTACTTCTTCAGCATCAAGCTCTGTAGCTTCTACAACAGCAGGTGTTAAAGTGCATTCAGCTGTGATCAAAGCTTCTACATCCATATCGCCCTTGAATTTAAACTTGACTTCTGGTGGAGGTTCCTCTTTACCTTGCATTTCACCAGTATTGTCCGCTACCCATTCAGCAGCAATCTTAAACTTAATCTTGTCAACTTTGTATTCAAACTTAGGTGTTTGAAAGTAAACCTTGGCTTCTTCTTCTGTACCTGTACCCATACGGAATTCTTTATCCGTATAGATAGTCCAGTTATCATTCTTGGTTTCTTGCTCTTTGGTTTCTGTATTGATAGACTCTTTAGCTTCTAAAGTGTATTTATCACACTTTTCATTATAGCGCTCAGTTTTGACATCAATAGAAGTCTTTGCATTCAGACAATATTTATCGGTAGTCATATTGATTTCATCATGAGAGAATATATTAATAACTCTCTTGTTCATCTCAATATAAGTATCGTCTTTATTGTGTAGCTTAATGAATCTCTCAGCTGAATCTAAAAAGATATAGTTGTGGTCATCGTCTTGAATAACGATTCTACCGTCTTTGGTATTGATTTGAATATCGTAGACAAAAGGCTCTTCATCTGATTTAGAAGTGTGTAGATGGACTACCTTTTTATGAGTAGATACTTCAAACCAGTAAGTAGATTCAGGAGTATCTTCTACGTTTTCTTCTCTGTTATCAGAAAAAGACCAAATAGCGGTTTCTAATCGACGGATATGTTTATACTGCATCATATCGCACCACCAATACTCATCTACATCACCAAACTTGTAAATGAGTACTTGCTCACCACGCCTGACATCAGGTGGTGTAATACGATTGGTTTGAGTTAAAGGCAGCCACTTGGCTCTAATAGTGGCAGTAGTATCTATCTTAACTTCAAATTGATTTCCCATAATACCTTTACCAGAAGCTTTATATTCTTCTGTGTGGTCTAGGATTTCACCATCAATGAAGTTAAAGTATTCAATAGGTAAGATCTCTACGAAGTGTTCTGAGAGTTCTTTATTGGTAGCAACAACACCAATTGAGAAGAACCTCAGTTGTGATACAGTATTGAAAGCGTCAAATAGTTTTTCCACAGTCTTTAGCTTTGTAAAAAAGATTAATCTAGTATATTGTACTGATACAGATAATTTAATAACAGTATAAATTAATATTTACAATGAGATTAATATCTATTGAACTTATCGGCTACGAGAGAATATCTCTTAGCGCAAACTATATTAAGATAACACCTACTGCTGATTTACAACTGATACTAGGCACTAATGGTAGCGGCAAAAGCAGCTTATTGGACGAAATAACGCCACTGCCTTCTGATAGTAAAAACTATACCAAAGGCGGTAGCAGTATTAAAATATGGCAGCATAAAGGTAGCACCTATATTCTTAAAAGTGTCTTTGATAAGAAACAAGAACATTATTTTGAAAAAGACGGTATTGAATTAAATCCTGGTAGAACTGTTACTGTTCAAAGAGAATTGGTTAAACAAGAATTTTGTATCACACCTGAAATACATGAGCTTATTATGGGTAGAGATAAGTTTACCCAAATGGCTCCTAGCAGGCGTAGGTATTGGTTTACTCAATTGTCTTCTGTCAGTTATGAATACGCTATTGAAGTTTACAATAGAGTCAGAGAAAAATTAAGAGATACCTCTGGTGCTCTTAAGATCATGAAAAATAGATTAGTCGCTGAAAGCTCTAAATCTATTTTGCCTGAGCAAGTACAGCAATTAAAAAATGAAGTCAGTGAATTACATGACTTTTTATCTCATATTGCTGAATATAGAAAACCTATTGAAAAACCAATTGAATTAGCTAATAGTGAGATTATTGAATTAAATAATAGAACTATTTATATTAGCAATCAATTAATCTCTCGTATTAATAAAGTTAAACAATATAATGAATTTGGTCAATTAGGTAACGTAGATGCGTTAATTAATCATTTAAATAGTGAATTAACTGTTAATAAGTTATTGATTGAAAAACTCCATGAGAGAATTAAGAAGGTATCTGATAATATTGATATCTTGGTTAAAACAGGAAATCAAGGTATTGAAGACTTAGAAAATAAAGTATCTAGTCTAAAGAAAGACCAGGTATCTCTATTAATGAGTAAGAAGATACTAGAGGATACCCACAGGAGTCCCTTAGAGGCCATTAGAGCCATTGAAATTGTGAAGCCTACGCTAGATAGTATCTTTGCTGAAATCCCCTCTAATGGCGATTTAAGGTATTCTAATAACAATAGAAATATTCTTATTGATAAGATAGGTAAAGCTAAAGATAAAGCTGATAGACTAAGAGCCGATATATCTAAATACAATCAAAGAAAAGAACATCTTGAGGAACACAGAGATAAATCCAATATGGTTTGTCCTCATTGCTCCAAGAATATCAATTTTGTCTTTTCTATTGCTGAATATGAAACTGTTAATAATCTAATTATTAAATATTCAGATGAATTAAGTAATCTAATTAAACATATTGAACAATTAGAAATTCAATTAAAAGAAATTAATGATTATATTGAAATCTATAATAGGTATCGCACTATTAAGAATTCATATCCTGTATTAAATCTATTATGGGAATTAATTGATAATAAAATTATTGATAATCCCATTAAATGTATTCAGTTGATGAATTTGTTTCATGGTGATTTATTAGCTGATAATAGATATATTGAGATAGATAGCGAAATCAACGATATCAATAAGTTAATCTCAGCTAAGAGACTAATTGGTGATCAAGATGCTAATAAACTCAAAGATGAAAGAGATCAAATAGAGCACGAAATCTTTGATAAACAAATATTGATAGAGAAAACTAAGTCAGAGCTAAATAAGCTTACTGAGTACAAGAAAGACTTAGAAACTATAGACAAGTTAGAAAAAGAACTCGGTGAGCTATCTAAGGATCTACAAGTAACTGTAGATGACAAGGTAGAGACCATGAGAAGACAAGTCGTGATTGAAGGTATTCGTTATGTTCAATCTATATTGTCTAGAAAAGAAAGTATTTTGATTGATCTTAATAATCAAGAGAATATTATCAGAGACTTACAAAACTCTATTAAAGCTTTAGAAGAAGACGAATATTGTCTAAAGACTGTTGTGGGTGAATTATCTCCTACAGATGGTTTAATAGCTGAGGGATTGTTTGGGTTTATTAAACTCTTTGTATCTCAAATGAATTCTTTTATTTCTAAGGTATGGACCTATGAAATGAAGATATTAAGCTGTGAATTAGCTGAGGATTCTAAAGTAGAACTAGATTATAAATTCCCTATTCGTATTGAAGGAAAAGAAAAACCTGTTGCCGATATTGGTTTAGGCAGTACTTCAATGATAGAGATTATTGATTTGGCTTTTAAGATAGTAGCTATTAAGCATTTAGGTCTAAACGACATTCCTTTATTCTTAGACGAATTTGGTGTAGGATTTGATAAAACACATAGAACAGCTGTGTATGGTGTCTTTGATTACTTGATGAATCAGATTCAGTTTAATCAAGTCTTTATTGTTAATCATTATAGTGATTTATATGGATCATTTAAAAACGCTGAGATATGCGTATTACATGACGCTAACGTAGAAATACCTAAAGGTAGCGTTTATAACAAGCATGTGGTGATACAGTGACATAGGTCTAGATGCTAGGGAACTCCCTAGCATCTAGACTGTATGTCGTTTATATATTATTAATATTCAGGTTCTGGTAGCTCAACCGGAAGCATGCATGAGAAATCGTCATCCTTCCACAACACCCTTCTTACCTTTGTAATAGAATCAAATTCTGCTACTGTTACAGATTTTGTTCCAAAGTATCTAGTAAAGATTTCTTTATCTCTTTGGTTTTCTTGTGCTTTAAATACATCTAGATTAGCTTTTACGTCACTGTAGAGTATTTCTAAATCTACATTTTCGTATTGTCTAGAGATTTCAGTAGCATTAATTGAATTAATATATTCTTGGAAAGTTTCACCATTTGATTTAGTGAGCTGAGAATCATCTTTCCATACATCGATAAGAAACACAAACGGATCTGTGGTAGTAGTATCTTTTTCAAAGAAATAAACCGTAGTTAAATGATCTTCTTGCTGAGCTTCAAAATACGGTACGATATCACATATTCCTGATGTGTTGTTTCTACGCAGCGTAATGCTACCAGAAGCCACACCGTCAATAAATACAGGTACTGATTTTTCAGTATATGTAATATTTGGATTCTTATATATAGGATAATCTATATCACTGTAGAATTCACCAGTATTAATTGGTTCATATCCACGAAAATACATACGAATATTGTCGGAATTAGGTAGACTATTTATGTTAAAAGTGAATGGTAGCTCAATGGCATATTTGCCTATGCGCTCAACTTCACTGGCAGACACTATTGTTCCTGAAGGAATATTTATCTCAAAGTTTGGTATAACAAAATATTCCTCATAATCACCAATATACCCCTCAGCTGTAATAGTGTAACTTCCATCTATACGAAAGCTACCGTCCTCAACATAGTCATCAACATAGTCATCACCTATTAAATTCTCAATCAATATTTTACCTGAAATATTACCAGATTCATCAGCTATATGGTTATCAAACTTAGCATTAATTGACACATAAGTATTATCGCCGTATGGGCTACTTTGTCCTTCTTCTGTTGTTAGATAGAACTTATAATTTTCATCAGTAGGATCTACCTTCCTATCATCGTATTCAGTTATTTGTAAAACAACTGCTGCATTAGCATCGTAATAATCGTACCCTGTTGCGTCTTCATGAGGTATTTGAGTAAATATAGTTTGCCTGCCAGAAACGTTAGTCTTACCTCTTATAAATTTAGTTGTTCTACCAGGAACTACTAATACTGCTAAATATTCAGTATATGGTTTGGTATTAATACGGAAATAAACAGCGTCTCCAGGATAAACGGATTCGCCTTTATCTAAAGACACCCATGCCCAATCCTGATATCTTTCGACTTCACATTCAATATCAATTATTTTTAAACCAGGTCCGCTGCTATATAGTGCGCAATCGGTATTTGGTGCTATTTCTTGCTTGAATTGACCGGTTCCATCTTCATAACCGTAAGTACCTACCATTGAGTAGGTATTAAAGTTTGGATCTATAGCTGTAAAGCTACCTTCCCAATCACCGTACTCATCCCAATAGTTGGGATCGTATTGAGTATTAGCAAACTGAGATACCTTAACCATTACTGGTAAAGGAGGTGGAGGTTCTGGTTCTGGTTCTGGCTCTGGTTCGGGCTCCGGTATGTCAGGACATGGGCACGGTGGAGGCAAGCACTTGTCTTCAGATTGAGCAGTGTAGATAATTTGTACATGGTCTCTGTCGTCATTACGCGGATCTTCAGCGGCTGCTCCTTCACCAACCATATAGGTTTTAAAGAAGAGCATTAAACCATCCATCGTTAAATATTTCCTACAGGACTGTAGTGCGAGAATTTCCTCTCTACTTACTACAGGTAAGTTTTCCATCTTATCTAACCCCACTTGAGTCTTATCGGTATTGTGAGGATTATCAACATTTATTAAGTGCTCACCAATCTTGGCGGATAACTCTTCCAGATCTTCTTCTTTAATAATCTTATTCCACTGAAAATCATGCTCAGGATTTCCATTAGGATGATAAGCAAATAAAATCCTCTTACCAAATCTTTCTGAGAATAAAAACAAACCACCTCGATCGGTATTGTTATTATTGATCCTCAAAACCGTATATTCATCATAAATAGTAGATTCAGGCGGATATACTCTACCGTCATAAGCAATATTTTCTTCAGTATATTGCTCTTTAGATTTTAGAATAAAAATAGATCCATTAACGGTATTTAGTAGATCTGATAATCCTGGATTGATAGCTATGCCTCTGTTTCTACCAATATTGGTAGTACTCAACAATACAAATCGATCGTAGATGACTTGCTTAAAAGTATTTAGAGTATTTAAAGCCATATATTTGTTGGCTTCAAAATCAGTAATTCTGGTAGCACTCTCAGCAGCTGATCGAGCTTCTGTATTGTTAGCTAATGTAAGGTTTTGTACATTACTTAAACCAATAAACGCTTTATTGATATCAGCTTTGAAATTACCAAAAGCTTCCTCAATATAAACATCTAAAGCTAATCTGGTTTGAACTTCAATACTGTCTAAAGTATTATTCAAAGACATCCTTACTCTATCGTAGTAAGGAGAGTCACTCCAGATAATAGTATTTCTTACTTTCTCGATATTATAGCAAAGATGATGAAAATCAAACGTATCTACTTTTTGGGTATCAATAGATTCGGTTTCATCTTTAACCATATCGTTATACCAAGAATATGATGGATCATCATCCTTTAAGGTATTGAGATAATGCTGTAATTCCGTGCTGGTAATTTCATAAGCACCACCTACACATTGGTAAGTAATACTTAGATTTTGATGAATAATAGAATTATGGATTAAAATGATGCCACAAACTTTCTTACCAGAAGCACTAGACAAGGTAGGTAAAGGTTGCAGTAATTTGTAATCAATCAGATGTCTTAAGACATACCCAGTATCCGTATGGGTAATAACCAAAGAATCTACATAAAAAGCACCATGCTTTAATGCTAGAGCTCTGTTTCTTTGACGAACCAGGCTATGCGCCTCGTCCACCACCAGATTGTCTGGATTTTCTCCAGTTAAATCTAATTGGTATTGATTTGGGTTGTTATCGGCCATTGGAAATAAGTCCTAATTATTTATTTCACTCATTTAATTTGAAGCAACATACACTCCAGGTAGGGATTACCCTACCTGGAGCTATGCTGTGTTTTTATTTATGAAACCCCACCACCAGCTTGTTCAAAAGTCCAGATTTGTCTTCTTACCTTTGTAATAGAAGCAAACTGTGTGGAAGATACTTCTAATGTTCCATGTGCTGTATTTAGAACACCGTGTTGTCTATGTTGTTTCCAAATATAAAGAAAGAAACCATTATCTACACCAGGGAATATATCCTCACCTGTCAACACCTTGTTTAGCACATCTGTTGAAGTCATTGCGTTTACACTACTTATAGTAACACCGAGGTTTTTTGCAAAAGCTAGTATAGAATAAACACTAGGTGTATCATCTATAAGGGTTATGTAATCTGAGTTATTATCTTCAGCAAAATAAACATAACTCGAATGAACGGCATTATCTTCACTGATATCGGGTCTAGTAATATCAGTTATTGATAGTCTTTTCTTAGTAGTGTTGTATACTAGCTTCACATTACCTATTGTAATACCATTACCGTCAGTCAAAGGCACTGTCTTTGATTGATAAATATCGCTATCAAAAGAGAACCTAAATTTATTACTATAGCCTCTACTTAGTAAGTCGTCGTGTGTGTAACCCTCACCAGTTTCAGAAAGAGTAACAGTAAGTTCGTAATCCACTTCGATACTATAGCCTACAGCTGACTTAGGAATAGCTAAATCGATCCATTCTAATGTTTGGGCATACGAGTAATTATAATAAAACTCAATAAGACCTGAACTAACAGATTCAATATCGATACCGTCGCTATGAGCTACTATGTTACTAGGATTTATAATTAACTCATTGGAGTCATCAGCGTTTAACACACTGTAATCTAGGTTTAAACTATGATATACATCATTTCCTAAATTATAGAGATGAAGTCTTACTCTTATACTGTCTCCGTAATCACTGTGATTAAACGGACTTACAATATCGTTTATTACAAAAGGAATAATAGTTCTTCCCGTAGAAGCATGATCATATTCTAACCAATCTATATTAAAAATATAGTTATCGTCGGGACCACCACCACCATAATAACCTTCAATAAATAGTTCATCATTAATAATGGTGTATCTATCATAATCACAAGTATTTTCTACAAAGTTATAATTTTGTTCATCGTCGGCAAGGAGCTGTGGATTATGTCCAATATAGAGTTTGAAGTTATTTGCAAACTCATAATCGTCATAATAAGACGTAAAAGGAATTCTATTACCACCAGTATGTGTTCTAATAAAACCGTCACCAATAACGTTCTTGACTCTTAATTGATAAGTGTTGGAAGAGCTATCAGTTCTGTCTATTGGCCAAAATGCAAAACCTTGAATAGGAGGCGATACTTCTTCACCAATATAACTACCGTAATGAAAATTGGTATTTGAATGTAGGTCAACGTTTTCAAAACCACAGTGTGATGACCAATAAGTAATGTCGGCTTCTACCGTATGATCTTCTTCACCTTCATATCCGTATCCGCCTATAAGTTTGATATTTTCATTAGAAGGATTGGATGAATTGTCCAAAGGTGAACACCATTGCGTCTTTTTAACCATTGGTGTTACTTGAACAGGAGGTGGTGGTTCCGGCTCAGGACTAGGCGCTGGTGGCGGAGGTTCAGGAGTATCGCAGCAAGGCGGACACTCTTCTAGTACACCTGTACCACACTTATAAATATCTAGTTGCTCTATCGGATTAATTTCGCCGCTACGATCTTCATCATCGCCTTCATTCTTACCAATAAAGAAAGTCTTTACAAATAACAAGAATAAGTCAAAAGTAATATACTTTCTAGCATTGTCTAAACAGAGTATTTCTTGTACACTGATAATAGGTAGATTCTCTACCAACCCTAATCCTATTTGACTCTTTGTAGTATCATGACCATTATCAACATCATTAATGTGAGTTAATAGTCTATTTTCTATATCCTCAAACTGAGGATACATAGCTATTCTTAAATGTGTAAAATGTACTTCAGGCTCACCTGAGCTGTGTTTTACAATGTAGAACTTTTTACCAGTTCTTTCAATTAAGAAATAAATACCGCCTCTATTGTTTTTATTACCACTGATTTTGGTAATCACAAATTGTTCAGAACTACCTGCATCTGTTGGATAAATACTTAAATTAATACCAGCAGAGCCATTTGATGCTTGAGCTTTAGATACCAATGTTCTAATAGCGCCTGTTCTTAAATTAAGAATAGAATCAGCATCAGGAGATACGTTGGTTGTATTGGTCAAACCAATATGGGTAGTCTCTGAAAGTATAAAAGTATTGTACAGTACATTCTTAAATGCAATTAATGAATTCAGTGCAATATATTTAGCTACTGGAAAGTTTTTGGTAATAGAATCAGATCTAGCGATAATTCTACCGTCTTCTTCAGTAGCTATTCCATAATTGCTTAAATTATCTAATCCAAAGAAAGCTGTATTGATTTGTCTTTTGAACGCTATCAATTGTGGACCAAAAAAAGCGTCCATCTTATATTTATTCTTTTGATTGATTTCATCAATAATTGAATTAATATAAAGAATTAAGTTTTTATAGGCTGGTAAGTCTGTATATGAAATAGCGTTTTGTATTTTATCTAACTTATGACAGATCTCCTCAAACCCACTAGGTGTACCAATGGGGTGAAAGTGAGGAGTGGGAAACCATTCTTTAGGTTTCCCATCTATCTCATACCAGCTAAAATCTAATCCATCGTCAGGTATCTTATCTAGTAGATCAAATAATGTTTGAGCAGTTTGCTCCCACTCACCACCTACACATTGATAAGACACCTGGATGTTTTTACTGACTTGACGGTTGATAACCAATAAAGCACCAAACACATCTTTACCAGTTCTTAAAGACATGATTTGATTGAGCTCAATAGGAACATAATCTATTCCTCTGACCAATATTCTCAAATCAGCCATATCGACCATAACTACGTTGTCAGCATAAAAAGGACCAGCCTTTGTAACAACTGCTCTATTTCTTCTATCACTGAGTACGTGTTTTTCATCACCTACAAAGTTATCAGGATTAGACCCTGTAAGATCTAATCCATATCTGAATAATGGTTGCATAGATTAAACCTTATTTTGCGGATACTGAACCAACATTGCTGCGGCATTCTCGATGTTGAATAATTATTGTATTTGATGTTGTTCCACCACCAGTAACAGAACCTTGCCAATTACCGATTGGTAAACCTGCTGTCTGGAATCCTCCAAGACCAAAAGACATACACTCACCACTAGGATCACCAGCAATAACAGAACCGGACCCATTGCCGTTTCCACCAATACCAATAGTTGTTTTGCTTTTGAGTACTTTATGAGAACCATTTAGATACTTATAACTAAACTCTACTTCAAAATTACCTGGAGCAGCACCACTGACGTTAATAGTAATAATAGACGGCGTTCCAGGGTAAACTACTGATTTACTGGCCGATATACTAATAGTAGGGTGATACACCGGTGGAGGTGGAGGCGGAGGAGGCGGAGGTGGTGGTTCAGGAGATGGAGGAGGTGGAGGAGGCGGAGGTGGAGGAGGCGGAGGAGGCGGAGGTGGAGGAGGCGGAGGCGGAGGTGGAGGAATAGATGCCTCCTCAGGTTTATACACCACCGTATTATGTATCGATGTTTTATTACCTTTGAAGGTAAATATCGATTGAATAACACCTTCTTGTACACCTACTGCTAAATTACCCATAAAAGAACCGTACGCATCTAGCGTGTATTGTCTTGTTACAGGCGTATTAGCTCCTAGTTGTGTCCTCATTGTAAATGTAGATCTAGGCTCACCATTATTGACTGCCCAACCTACATTAGCTCCAATAGGGAAATTCCCATCCAAACCCGATACCGTCGGAGAATAAACAACTTCTGTTGACTTACCTGCTGGTGAATACACCACAACAGCATTGTCAATAATAAACTTATTCCTACTCTCAGGTGTTGTAGGAGAATCTGGTCCATTTTGCAAGAAATGTACTCTAGCAAAATAAAGCAATGTATCAAAAGTAATATAACTTCTGACACTCATAGGACCATCTAGTTCAGCTTGAGTAACGACAGGTAAATTTTCTACCTTATCTAACCCAACTTGACTTTTAATCAACTCGTGAGGATTACCTCTGTCGTTAATATGGGCTTGTAGCGTAGCTGATATTTGAGCTATCTTGGTGTTGGTTGTAAACTTCTTCCAGATTAAATCAATACCTGCTATCTCTTCAGTTAAAGTACCCCAATAGGTATCTAGTGTATTTTGATCAATTAAGAAAACATCACTGTCGTTGCTATCAATACTGTTAGATAGCTTCATCACCACAGTTTCATTACTGAAAGAAAATCCATCAGGATAATAATTATTGCTAAAAACAGTTTCTGTATCAACAGCTTGGTTTCTGCTGATAGTATTGTATCTAGATAAATTACCTGATCTCAGTATTTCACGATCACTAGGTATACCGTATTTACCTACAGCTAAATCAATACCTGTTAAATCTCGTCTAATGAGATTTTGATAAATAGCTTTCTTAAATCCAATCAGAGTTTCAATAAGAATATATTTATTCTCTACAGTCTGATTGGCTGTAAAAGATGGAGAGCCTAATTCTAAACCTTCTTTTTCTAAAGCATATTTTAGGTTAGCTATTTTATCTAAACCAATATATTCTTTTGTAAATATAGATTTAAAATCTTCTAATTTATCAGGCATGTTAGCATCTAAGTATGCTTCCATGTCTATTTGTATTTGAATTAAAGAAGTATCAATAAAAGCTAGTAGTTCTCTAAACGTTGTATAAGAGCCTACTCGAATAGCATTTTCAACTCTATTTAATCCAGATACAATATATTCTAATCCATAGATTTCATCTGCATCATGCAAATGATGAGCAACAGGAGAAAACTCTTTGGGTTTATCCCTGATCTCATCCCAAGGCACAGGTGTAAAAGGTGGTACTTTATCAATATAAGCTTCAATCAAATTGCTGGAGCTATATGTATCAGATCCACCTAATACTTGATAAGTTAAAGAGATAGGTAGTTTATCTAAATTTGTAATAAGAATAATAGCTGTACAAATTTCTTTACCTACCATCAAAGAAGCTTCTTGATTAAATTCAATTGGAATATAATCAACATTTCTCTCTAAGATATCGCCGTCAACATTCTTTACGATAAGAGATTCTGTAAAAAAGTTTTTAAATTCAGGTATAACAATGCCAGTAGATAAGTCGACATTGTCGTGAATTTCATCTTCAATTAAATTATCTGGATCAACACCAGTTCTATCTAATTGAAATTTTTGAACAATGGTAGCCACAATAAAAACCTCGCTTCATAAGGCGAATTTGTCAAACAAGACTCATGATATTTGTCGAGCAACATAGCTCCAGGTAGGGTAATCCCTACCTGGAGCGTATGACTTTAAGTAATGAAATTAAACAATTTCTTTAGTCTATTTCATATCTGACAATAATGACGCCTGAGCCACCAGAACCACCAGTGCCCCAGTTATCATCGGTGGAGCCTGCAGCTCCACCACCGCCACCAGTATTAGGCGTACCAGCAGTACCATTAAAGGCTCCACCAGCACCACCGCCACCAGCACCACCGGCTCCACGGGTAGATCCAGCAATACCAGAACCACCGCCGCCACCAGCGTATCTGACTTCAGTGCCAGTAATTGAACTTATTCTACCAATACCACCATTGCCGGCAGTACCGTTAGTTGATCCATCTAGTAGAGATTGACCACCGGCTCCACCGGCTCCACCTCCACCGCCACCAGAGCTGGCCATACCAGGGTTACTACCACCAGCATTACCTTGTCTGCTAACGCCTGATCCTCCTGGAGCAACAGATTGTGCGCCCTGATCGCTGCGCTGTCCACCAGCGCCACCACCAGATCCGCCGTTACCACCTGCCCCACCATTGTAATCTCCACCTCGACCACCACCATAAGCGACGATATCGAAGATAGAACTGTTACCACCGTTAGAAGAAGCTCTAGTGCCTTGAACACTACCAAGTCCACCATTGCCTACAGTAGCAGGATAGGCTGTAGCTGTTGGTCTGAACTGACCTTCGAGCATACCACCAGCACCACCGCCACCTCCACGGCCTCCGCCACCACCACCACCTGCAATAATCAGGTAGTCGATCATTTGATCAGATGAGCCAGCGTTTGTAACCGTAAAGTTATCACTAACGTTGAAAGTATGTACTTTATATTTCTTACCGCCTACGGTAATAGTAGTTTCACTACCACCAGCAGCTTGAATTCTTGTAGAGGATGTTACTTGGGTATAGATCTTGTAGCGAATGATAACAATACCAGATCCACCAGCACCTGCAACAGTACCAGATCCACCAGTAGCACCACCGCCACCACCAGTATTGGGTGTACCTGGTGATCCAGAAATGCCAGATTCAGAGCCGCCATTACCGCCGCCACCTAAACCACCAGCACCACCAGATCCACCAGCGGCTCCTGCACCACCACCACCGCCAGCATAGTAAATACTATCACCAGTAATGGCTGAGATGATACCAACACCGCCTGCCCCACCTTCTCTAGAGTCGCCCGGAACATTACCACCAGGACCACCCATACCACCGCCACCAGCTGAAGCTGTGCGTCCAGTAGAGCTAGCTCCTCTATTACCACCTCTTTGTCCATCAGTGCCTGGACCACCAGACCTGGCAGGTACGTTTGTTGTAGGCTTCGGATAAATACCGCCTGCACCACCACCGCATCCACCAGCTGCACCATCAGATAAGACAGCGCCTCCAGCGCCACCACCATAAGCTATATCAGAGATATTAGAAATTTGAGAATTACCACCGGATTGTCCAGGCGCACCGCCTGATCCAACAGTAACTGCATAAGTACCTTGTGTAACGGTTGCAGAACCTACTTTAGCGCCTCCAGCGCCTCCGCCGCCACCTGTACCAGTAGCGCCGCCGCCACCACCTGCTACAACCAAGTATTCAATTTGATCTCTAGAGCAGCTTTTGGTAACTGTAAATGATCCAGAAGCTCTGAAAATATGTACGCGGTACTTTTGACCACTTATTGTAATTTCTTTGGTTTCACCACCTGTGGCTTCAATACAAGTTTGGTCAGTAGATTCTTCTACGCAATTGCGATAGCGTACAATGACAATACCTGAACCACCTTTAGCGCCAGGTCTTTCACCACCGTTACCACCACCACCGCCAGAACCTGTATTGACTTTGCCTTCAGTAGGATAAGCGCCTTTATAGTTAGCACCATTGCCACCTACGCCAGAGCCACCAATACCTACGTTACCCGCAGGAGTAGCTACACCACCATAATTGGTATTGGTTGAAGATGCATTACAGCCCGCACCACCACCACCAGCACCATAATAGGCATTAGAGCCAGAGATATCAGATAGTTTACCGGCACCACCGTTACCGCCATGAATAGGTGCGGGTTGTCCGTTGCGTTGAGCGTCTTGGCCAGGGCCTCCAGCGCCACCACCGCCACCGCCTCCTCCGGTAACATACTTACTAGGAATAGCGACGTCTCCGCCTTTATTGCCTAAACCACTGGAGCTAACAGCGCCTGTTCTGGTTTGATTATGTCCAGGCTGGCCTGCACCACCACCAGAGCCGCCAGGCATGGCAGGAATATAGTTACCATTATAAGCACCACCTCGTCCACCACCTTGAGCAGTAATATTCATAAATGAAGAATTACCACCATTACCAGGATGAACACCGCCGGCACCTACGACTACAGAGTATGATTGAGCAGATACAGTAGCTGTACCAATAATAACGTCACCACCTCCGCCGCCGCCGTTAGCGCCAGCACCGGTGCCTTGTGAGTTAGAACCTGGACAAGTGCCGCCAGGACCACCACCTGCTACAATTAGATAATCTATTACACCGCCTAGCGTACCTACATCAGTCACAGTAAATGTACCTGAGTCTCGGAACGTATGGATCTTATAGCAGTTAATAGTCGTAATCGTACCGCCTGTTGCTGAAATGGGTTTATTGCCTACTGGAGGTGTATAACCACATGTCGGTGAATTGGCTGTAATAATACGCTCATAATTACCACCAACACCATCAGCATAAATACCATAAAGGTCATAACCCTTACAATATCTAGACAGCTCAGTATCTCTAGGTGGATAAGTAATAGCTGCAATAAATCTGAACTCTCTAACATCAGACCATTCAGACAGCGTATCATCAGATCTTACCCAACGGCAGCGAACATAATAGTAAGTATTATTGATGAAGACATCAGGATCGTTGACCTTCCATTGCGTTAAAGTAAAGCCGGAGCCTTTACCTGCTGCTGTACTATCAACAATTGATCCACTCTCAAATAGATCATCTGTAGCTACTTCCCAAATAGTATCTGAGTGTGTAACGCTAGAACTTACGCTAGGTTCAGCATAAACCAATACAATGGAAGCACCTGTAGGACAATCATAAACAACATTGGTTGAAAAACTAGTGTTTAGAACAACACTATCTGTTCTAACTTGTGGAGATGTTTGGTTATCAGGAGAGCCAGGATAAACCAAAGTATTGCCCAGTATCGTAATAGATGCTGATGCACCTGCTGCCGTTGTGCCTGTATTTGGTGTAAACTCAGACACTACACGAATAGTAACAGTTTCACCACCTAAAACATACTTGTATTCAAATAGTCTATAGTTAGCATTAGAGCTAGCTGGTACAATAGACAATTCGTAGCTGCCAGCAATAGCTGCTGTAGGTACTGTGGTAACAGCATTGGCTATTGATAAAGATTGTCCTGTTACATTAGAATCTAACCCAACAACAGAACCATCAGTATCTTCAATGAGTGCTGTTGTTCCAGTGGATGGGTTAGTAATCTTAGAGCTATAGTAGCGCTTAATTGCCCAGGTACCGCCAGCTGTATAGTCTTGATAAATAATCTCTAACTCAGTGCCGAAAGGACTATTGTAGCTAACCTCTGTCGTCTCAGTAGGAATAATAGCAATGTCATTCGATTGCAAATTAGGCTGAGATTGAGTAGTAGAACCTGCATAGGTGCGAGTTGCGCCATTGATAGTAACTGTAACAGCATCACCAGGAATAATGTCAGTACCAGGTAATCTATTAAATTCTACTTCCAATATAGCGGTTAGTGAGGTAGAGTCTGCAAAAATTGCTGTAAAGCTACCATTATAAACTAGTCTAGAACCAGAAAAATTAACATCATCTAAGTTCAGTGTAACAGGTACAGGATCTGCTGTATAGTTAATCCCATTGGTATAGTTCTTTCTAACTACCAGTTCTGTCGTAACAGTAGGTTGCTGTCCATTCATCTGGAAACTACTGTCAAAAGAACTTACGATAGAAAATGACCAACTAGGTTGACCAGGAGCAGGGTTAGGACTAGGTACGTTATTGAGTGTACCTAGACCATCAGGTCGGTAAATACCTGCTGAATTAGATTGTGTACCAGCAGCACCTCGTCCACGTATGGACATAATGGAGCCACCGGCAGGAATAATAAAGTTACCTACGCCAGAACCTGACACATTTTCTGTTACAGTAGTGTAAGGTGGCACAGAACTACCACCAATAGCACCACGACCTGTTACTCTAACACTATTAACGCCTTGCGGAATAGTGTGCGTGCCAGCACCCGTTAGACTAATGGTTCTGGTAATGGTACCAGGATCATCGTCAAAGAAAGTATTACAAGTGAAAAATTGTGTAGGAGTATAATCCCCACCTTCACCAGGTATTAGGATATTAGGCTTGATTGTATTGTTATCAATAGGCTCAGTATCTATACCACCGTACAGACGCATAAATAGCAAGAACAAGTCAAAGGTTAAGATCTTATTGACAGGATCTTTATTAACGACTTCTTCTAATGATACATAGTTTAGATTTAACTCTAAACTATCGATATATGCATGTAAGCCAACAGGCGTAACATACAACTCAGGATTGGTACCCGCTATCGTCTCAGCAATCGTAGCAGGTGGATAGTTCATCACCTTGCTCAAACCCACATGACTTTTATTGGTTTTATGTGGATTATTAAAATCACTGATGTGAGCTAATAGATCAGCATTGCTATCTCTATTTAAAATAGCGTCTTCGATACCTTCTAGTGCTTCTACTACCTCTGACATACCTACTAGATCGTCTAGTTGCCAGGCATGTTCAGCAGGAGGAAAGTGAGCAGGAGCACCACTGACTTGTTCCCAGGTAGTCGTCCTAGGGTTGTAAATCAAGTCAATGAGTATTTGTGTTAAGGTATCTTGATCTAAAGTCCATTCACCACCTACGGTTTGGTACTTTAATCTAACATCACCTGTTAAGCCTATGTTATTAAAACAAATAGCACCATAAACAGGTAAAGCTGTTTGCCGAGATGCACCAACGAACTGAAAGCCGCAATAGTAATCAATATTCTCATCCATAGTAAGCCATGGAGACTCACTATTTTGACGATATTGAACAACCAGTGAACCAGCGTAAAATGGTGCAAAGTCGGGAATTACAGCGTAATAATCTCGAAAGTTAACTGAAGAAAGAGTTTGAATCTCATCTTCAATTAAGTTAGATAACAACTGACCCGTCGTATCTAACGGATAAGTATTCGGTGCCGGTACTGGCATGCGTTAACTCCTTCAAACTAAATCAGTATGAGTCATGAGTTCATGATAATAGTAAAAATATTGGATGCACTAGCATTTCAATAATTCTTAATTTGCTGGCTATAATATTTGAAATGGTGGCTTAGCGTGTTCATATTAAATTTGCAAAAGGATAAATATCGTGTATACGGTCGTTAAGTCTTACGGTATTGCCAAAGGAGCTAATCAGCGCTGGCAAGAGCTCAATTTAGGCGCTATGCCAGTTAATGAAATATTTCAGCTCTATAGAAAAGTATATTTAGAATTAACAGCAGCTTTTTTAGAAGAAAATATCTATGTAGATCTGGAAGTGTTCAGACTATTATATATAAACTTTGAAGGAACTCTCTCAGATTTACTGGATGAAAATGGTAATGAAACCATACCTACTATTGATGAGATCCCTAACCTAGAAGTTAAAAGAGCATATTTTGCTGACGCTATATATAGTGGTTATGAAGTTGAATTATCTAACCAATCTCCTGTCGGTGAGAAATCAGTCATAGATCTTAAAATCAGTAGATCTAGAACCGATATGACAGAAGTCTATGAACACTGCTTATTTACTGTCAATGGTTTTTTCCATATGAGTGATAGAGATAATGAATTTGTCTATATCAACCATGGTGGTAACACCATGCTCAAAAGCAGAGATAACCATTTGGGTATTTGGTCTTGGCTCAATGTCGGTAAAATTAATCAAGTAAAGATTACTGACGATATGCTATTTAAGCAAAATGATGAGTCTAGCTTTAGCGATAGAGTTTATATAAAGATAAATCAAGATACTGAAAACAAAACAGTATTATTATTTGCTGGTGGTTATTTAGTTAGACCTGAGCCAGAGATATTCTTTCCAGTAGGCAACGATACCTGGTGTATCAATATGGGTAGATTGCCTTTATTGCGCAGGTATTTTGAATCTAGACAATATATAGACTATAGCTTTTTAGAATTAGACAGCTCTACTGTCAATGATAGTCTAATTAGTTTAAATCAATTTTACAGTGATGAAAAACTAAGAAAATACTTAACCCTACCTCAATCGTTTATTGCTATCATTGATCAACCTGATGTTTATTTTGAAGAACACTTTGTTAGATCTTCTCCTGCACCCGGTATGCTGGTGTCTTACTATGAACCTATATTTCCTATCTTTGTAGGTGCAGGTCGATCTCCCAGTTATTGGAAAAGACATGAAAATGGTCAATGGTCTATTACAGTAGCAGATTCATTCAGACAAAATAGAATGTTTGAAACTGCTCAAATAGGCACTATTGATTACGCTAATGATTCCAATCAAACCATTCGTCCAGCATTTTTAAGTAAAGCTTATCTATTAGAAGCTGGTATTGATTTTGAATTAGAAGAGCCACAAACTCCTTAACGGCATACACTCCAGAGTCCTACTATAGGACTCTGGAGCTATGTCGCTATTGTTTTAGCTACGGTTTTTGGTTATGAATACCTCTTCATACAAACGATCAACAATTTGTTTTTGCTCATCAGTAATGCTGGTACTGATGATCACATCTACCGGCTTAAAGGGTAGATCCATCATTTTCACATTTAGATTAAATTCTCCTAAATCAGGTTTCTTGATTTTAAGTGCTTCAAGAATTGGATTGACTTCCAAATCAATCTTTACGTAAAGATTATAGGTATCGTCTGGATTAAAGAACACATCTACTTCATAAAAGGTATCTTGTACTTCAATATCTTCTACACCAGCAGATGTTTTAATTTGTACTGATGTGACAGGAAACTTAAATCTGTCTTTAATCATACCGTTATTAGCGATTTGACTAAAGTTAATAAAAGTCATTTCATCGATAGCGTTGGTTTGTTCAACGGATCCATCAATACCTGCATTCTTTGATTTCTTTTTGAAAGTCATTGAGTAAGTAGGCTCTAGTCCATCTTTGACAGTCTTGCGTACTCTGACTTTACCTTTTTGTGTTTTGATTTCCCATTGATCGTGATGCTCTTTAGCGCTAGCTAGTTTTAAACCATCAGGGTTTGTCATCTTAGCATAGAAAACAATTTCGTCTTCTCGATGCGCTTGTTTTTCATCAGCAGACACTGCATTTTGCTGATGCTTAGCAATATCTTCTTTGGTAGTCGCTGTAGGATTGGGTGTGTCGCTGGTTTGACTAGCAGCTTCACTGACTTGATCAGCATTTGAAGCATCTTGATCTTCTTGCTCCATAGCTGCTTTTAGTAATCTTTTTTTGAAACTCATTATATCCTCAATACGGTGATGATGGTGTATCCGTGAAAATTATTCGTAATACTTCTTGTAGAGTATTCATGATACCTGTTAAAGCACCATTTTCATCTAAGACACCTTTTTGTAAGCTCATATAAGTAAAGATGCCTATAATCAATACGATAATACCAACAAGCACTATAGTTCCATAAAACTTTAGCTTGAATTGAAGATTATCTCTATTGACTTGGTGTCTTTCCTTATAACTGACTGGTCCTAAACTATCTAAGTTATATAGCTCAGGATCATTTTTTATAGTCATCATCATACCGAGTAGAACTCTAGCCTTATCTTCCTCACTTAAAGCTAGAAACCCTTTATAATAAATTTCTTTATTATCAATCAGTAAAGGCGAGTGTTCAGTAATATTGAATTCTCTTTTGTCAATACCTGGATCTAGTTGGGTACTGTCTCCAAATTCAAGATTAGACTCTTGTTCATCTTTTCCTAAATGAGAACCTATCTGAGATTTCGACTTATCTGAATCACCTGTTAAGCTATCATTGCTCATTTAACTCACGAATAGCGTTTTCCCTGTATTGCTTTAGAAACAATTCTTTTTGTTTAGCATTCCAAGTACGAGCGCCATCAATAGTGTTATTGCACACAGTCACAGTCTGGATCAAACCTTCGGTGTATTCAATCAACATCTTTTCTTTATCCGTAGCACTGGCTGCTTTATATTTAGCTTGCTCAGGAGGAACAGGTTGTAAGCAATTGGGTAGCAAGTGATCAGGAATCACTGCCAACATTGTTCTGGTACGGTATTCAATTTTAGGCTCTTGCACAGTAGGATTGCTAACACAACCTACCATGAATACAGAAAAAGCAATAGTCAGTGGTGCAAAAATACGCTTCATAATTCACCTATTATAATTAAATTGGGTTATTGTTTCTTTAAGATTTCACTACAAGTGTCAATAGATTCTTGCCTTGGTCTATTTGAGCTACAGTATGATTTCCAAATAGAATTTATCCTAAGCTCTGATAAAGCTTCAGGAATTTGTTCTGCTGCAATATTTTTTACTTCAGTAACAGTTTTGGTAGGAGAGCCTTTAGGAGCAGGTTTGGTTACTTTAACTGTTTTAGTCTCTTTAATGATCTCTTCTTGTTTTTTTCTATCTTCTTTGATATCTGTTAAAGTGGTTTTAGACTCTTCTTGAACCTTATTGACTTCACCAGTAACTTCGTTGCTGATTTCTTCCGAAGCTTTAAGTAGCTTTATTTCATTTTCTAAACGCTCTTTCTCACCTTCTAGGTTTTGAATCTTAACATCTTGATCATTGATTTGTTTTTTCTGATCTTCAACAGTTTGTACCAGCTCAGTATAAGACTTATAAGCATCTACAGCCTTAGAGCCTAACCATACAGCACCAAGAGCCAATAGACCAATAACAATCCATTTAACGTAAGACATCCATCCTTTTGCTATAGAGCTAAAAGATAAAGCCAATAATTGCGATATTGACATAATTTACTTCCTAATTACTTTTTAACATTAGGTTTAGGTTCTTCTAATTCAATCTTAGGTTCAGACTGAATAACGAATGTGCAATAAGACTCAACAGAATTTACTCTACGGTAGAGCTGATTTAAAGAACCTATAACCAAAAACTGACCAACAACAGAAAACAAAATTAAAGCAATTAATCCATTGACTTTCCAACGAAAGTGTTTCAAATGTATACTTTCCTCAGTGTGATTTTCCAACATAGTTACTTTTCCTTATTTCACTGATTAGAATTATCTTTTAAGTATTTGATCTGACAATACCCTACAGCTAATGCGTCTATAGAGTGCTCGTCTAAATCTTTTAACTCAATATCCCCATTATAAGCTAAATCTGTTAGTTTCAATACAGATTCTTTCATTTTGTCTTTATCAGCATTACCAGCAGCGTGTACGCTGTTTTTAATACTACTAGGATCTATCATGAATAAAGGCTGCCAGACGCTGTATTCTATTACAGCGTCTTTTATCATTGATAAAACTTCAACCAAAGGTTGAAACGCTCCTGGTCTTCTGGGATTAAAAAATGGAGACTCACAAGCTATTACGCTTGGTTGTATTTTATTGAAATATTCTAATAAACATTCTCTAAGTTTATATATTCGAGCAGTTCTATAAGAATGTATTTGTGCTAGCCAAGATCTTTCATTGACCATTTTACTGGCAATAATAGTAAAAGCTCTGGACTCTAGTATCTTAAATGTATCAAACTCTACTTTGTAAAGAGACACACCCAGTTTATCTGATCCAGGATCTATCCCTATTAAAGTAAAATAGTTTTCATTGGTTTGCATAAATAATAGACTCTATAGCCTATTGATAGGCTATAGAGTCTAGATGATTAAGGATTATGACAGATACAGGGGCTCAGTAGCACCCACGTCAAAGTTAGAATTAATACCACCATTGGTAAAGCGGATAGCGTGGAAAGTACTGATATGGGTACACACTTGAGCACCAATGATTTCAGTATAGTTAAATGATGCGCCTAAATAATCAGTTGCACCAATGACTTTATCAACACCAGCTACTAAACCTAGCTCTGAAATAATAGCGTAATCTTCACTACCGTAGATAATGTTAGCAGCATTTTTAATTTCATCCATATCAAATTGATCTAGAATAAAACTAATAGGAGCGCTAGCTAATACAAAATCACCCGTGGTAGGAACAACTTCACCAATTACAGTATCAGGAGGAGTAGGTGTGAGGTTACCTGCATTAGGAATAAAAGGATTCGTAGTTTCTACGTTGTTCTCAATATTCTTCAAAAGCATCTGTGCCTGAACACCAGTCATATCCATACGACGAGCATAATAAGCAACATACTCATCGTTATCGATAGTGATGTTTTTCCTAAGACCATAACTGGCTCTGGTAGTCGCATCAATGTCGTTAGCTACAGGACGCAAAATGAACGGCAAGTGTGAGTATAAAGCAGCATCCGTAGGAGAATGTTGTAAAGGCTTAGGGACAGGCAATGAATTGTTGCCTGAGACTTCCATCATGTGTCCACCATTACCAATGACAACATAACGCATCTTTTGCTCATCATTGACATTGAGTTCGTATGATGGAGCAATATTAAATTTCTCATTAAGAGTTGTATATTCTTCTAGCTCATTGGGCACCCCAAGCAATTGAGATGTTTGAATTTTAGCACCGTATACAGTACGGACAATAAGTTCCACGATAAAAACTCCAGTTTATACTTCAAATAGATTTTTACTATAAGTATTTTTTTATATAGTAATTAAGAATTAATCAACTCAAATAATTAAGACCAGATGATTTGCTGACCATTATAGGAGTAACCAACGATCTTGTATTCAGCTTCACCTTCAGAATTTACTAAGCTAAAACCATTAAACAAAGATCCTGGTAAATAAGGATGATGGTGAGGAGTTCTGCTTATCACATCTTTGACAAAGTTTAAAGAAGCCTTATCATGGACATACTCCATATCTGTTAGACTAATTTCTTCATTGTCATAAATAAAAGCATTAATAGATACTTCATCTTTGGTATAAATAAAAGCATCTAAAGATACACCAAACTGCAAATTAGTATCCATGTAGGTAGTACTAGCTGTAACTTTATTGGCAAAATACTTAAAAGCATTAGCTGGAGCTGTTCCAGCAAATAGCTTGAACAAGTTACCATCAGAGTCACCAGCAAAGTAATTGTAAGCATTGAGTACATTCTCACCTAAGTTAGGCAGCATTGCTTCTAATTGACCAGTAAGCAAAGTCCTAATTCTGGCATAGGTTTGATTAGGAATGAACTTATAGATAAATGAGTCTGTCTTTGGTTTATTAATAATAAACGTTTTAAAGCCAGGTAAATAGTTTTTCATCAAAAGCAGATTCAAATCAATCTTGCCTTCTGATGGATCTGGCACAAACAGATTTTGCCAGACATCTTTGATAGACCACTTCTCTTGTTCTGTTAAATCGTTAAACGACTCATATTGAGGAAAAGCTAAGATATTCGTACTTTCATCAGGATTGACAAAAGTTTGATTAACCATTATTGTACCTAATCTGATAATATAGTTCTTTATGGTCTCTACTTTACCAGGCCTGACTTTAACTGGAATATCTATTTCTTGATCTGCTGTTACAGATACATCTGTTTTAGGATCAATACCAATAGGCATTACGGGCACAATAATGTCTTCATTTTCCTGACTGACAACATTGGTAACGTAAGTATTGATAATCTCAGCTTCGTGATGAGCTATTTGTTTTGTTTTTAAATCATCTACACGAATAGCTGGCCAGCCTATCTTTCTGATAGTCCTAGAATTAATCTCTGTCAGTATTTGAATAGAATAGCTAGATAACTGCGTTAAAATAGCAGTCATAGCTTTTTGTAATTCAGACAGTTGTGTTTTGGTATAAAAGTCTCCACCTGTAGCATTCTTAAATATTTCTAGGTGCAAAGCTTCATACATGGCAGTATCGTAATTTGTCATTACGATACCCTTAGCAGCTAACCATTGATCGTAAGAGTTATAATAAACACCTTCACGATCATTAATAATTTCTAGCGTATCTATTTCTTTGGTTTCATACAGGTTATCTACAATAGCCTGCATTTGACCACGCTTACCGTGGTTTTGCTCATTGGCTAAATAGATAGTCTGCGCTTTATGAGCAAAGTAAACATCTTTGACCAAATCACCAAAAGCTTCTACAGAGATATCTGGCAGCTGAGCTACCTTTGTGTCTATAAGCAATTGGATAAGATCATCTGGTACAGTCTCGTTATTAACCAATTGTCTTAGATCGTCAACAGTTTGAGTTTCTATTCTGGTGGATCTAAATACACGCAATTTAGGTATTTTATCTAAATTAATACCCATTGACTTACAGTAGCAATAAAACCAAAACACATAGCTATCAAAAGCATTTAGTGATCTGTCTACGGAAGTAACAGGATCTTTAAAACTAATAACAGCAGTGTATAGATTCTCAGAGGAGTTCCTTAACCAATGTCCTAATTTGATTTCGGTTAGGGTATAAGTCTCACTGTCACTATAGTCAACAATAGAAGATTCTAGATCTTTGGTTAAAACTACGCTAGATAAAGAGTTTTTAAACTTCTTATCTATTTGAGTTTGCGTATCAGCTATATATTCAGGATTACCTACTGTTAATAGTTTTTCTTTATTAAGTAGCTCATCCAGATTGATTGTAGGTCTTGCTTTGGTTGTTTGAGAAAATACATCAGTAATACTTCTTCTTCTAAAAGAAGTATTAGAATAATAAGTAGATTCTAAATATGAGGTATCGTGCCTCATGGTGTATTCAGAAATTGGAATATTGCGCTCTGTCAATAAGCGATCAATTAGCCAATTAAGAATCTTATTCTTACCAGCATTTCTTTCAATAAAGCAAATGTTTCTATACAGGAACAATCTTTGCTTTAGATTAAGGTGATCTAGATATTGGTCTAGATAACCATGAGATGCTAAGTATTGCCTAACATGAAAACTGTGAGCTTCTCTTGTTTTACAGGCTTGTAATCTTAAATTCAGAATAAGAGGTATTAAGTGGAGATACATAATACCTAGATTAGCAGCAGCGTAAAGATCGTGAGCTTCATTGAACTGCTTATTATCCCATCTGAATTTATAGTTCTTAATCCAGTGCTCAATATTGAAAATGAGGTTTTCTTCATTTTCTTCTACTAAATATTCAGGATAAGCTAATACTGTACCATCTTCTGAATCAATCGCTTTATTAATATCCGCAGGATGCAAACAACCTATAATGAATTGTTGCATATCGGGATAATTGGTAATTAACTCACGGTAATAGCGAGAGTTATACTTATAAGCATCTAGTGTTGCTGGGTGATTTATCAATGTCTGTCTATCAAATGTAATTTTCGATAGATCGTCCAATGATGTGATTTCTATAATAGGATCTGTAGGATGATACTGACCAGAAATATTAAGGTAATATTTCCATGTCGTTTTATCAAATGGGTCTGGCTCAGTACCATACAGCTCAGTGATTCTATTATTAATAACATCCGCTGAGCGTTCAGATTTTATTACGATTGTGCTAGCAAGCTCTATTACACTATCAATATATAGTTTGTAGTAATTTTGACTCACAATCTTCTACTCCAAAAGGTTTTCTCATATGACTTTAAAGAATGTTATTTCAGCTGTCAACTCTAAAAAAGCAATACCGCATGTGGATTTAGTTGGTGACAGACCTGAGATTCCTGCCGCTATCAGTAAACTGATACTAGATCCAGATAAGTCAGCCAGTTACGATAACAAAGGCAATAGAACAATATCAACAACAACTTCTACTGACTTTGTAGGTATTAGTAACGATATTGCTAATAGAGCCAGAGATGCTGAAACTATTGTTGAGCTCTTTCCTGACATGGAATTGAGTGCTCAGATACTTATTTCGTCTATCCTATCTCCTAAGGATATGATGAATACTGAGCTTAATTTTATTTTGCAACCAGGATTAAAGGTATCAGAAATCTCAGCTCCTTTGATTGCCGAGCTAAAAGAATATTGTACCAAGGACTATAAAATTGAGCCTTTACTGCCAACAATACTCCGACGTATACTCTTTGAGTCAGGCTCTTACCCTGTGGCTGTAATACCTGAATCCAGTATTGATACAATTATCAATGGTCCTGCTGTGGCTAAAGAAAGTATTATGACCACACTTTCTAGCTACTCTGATCTAAATACTAAAACATTTAAACCTATTGGTATCTTAGGTCCTAGTGTTAAACAAGATACTGCATCACCGTCTTTGAAAGCTTCTTTAGAATCATTGGATGGTAACGGTTATCATGATTTGAATAGAACAGATAATACGATTGTCGGATTAGAAGTATTTGGTAATTTAATACCTAATGCTAAAAACAACACAGTTGTAACAGATAACTATAACTTACTCAAGTTACCGTTTGTTTTTGAGAAGCTAAAAGAAAAGACAATTAAGAATATAGTCTGTAAAGCTGCTGGTAAAGTTGTTGCTAATGAGAACTTTACCAAACTCACGGATTCTAGTTTAACTAATTTAATTTATAAGAATCCCAATAGAAACTCTACAAATATCATTAAAATCAAAACCAGTAATGAAACCAGTAGAGAAAATATTGGTGAGCCTTTGGTCATGCATTTACCTAGTGAAGCAGTTATCCCTGTATTCACACCAGGTAATGAAGAGCAACACGTAGGATATTTTGTTCTTTTAGATATGGAAGGCAATCCTGTTAGTAAAACTAACATGGAAGGCGGTTATAATGATTTACAAAAGCGATTAAATTCTCAATCTACCAACATGAGCTCTGGTCTACTACAAAAAGCCAATATGCTCTTTGGTGATGATTGTAAGTCTATTACACTGCAACAAGCTTCTCAAATCTATGCTGATATTATTGAAGCTGATCTGTTAGCTAGGTTAAGAAATGGTATCTATGGTAAAAATCTCTCATTGGCTAAAAATCAAGAGATTTATAGACTCATGATGGCCAGAGCATTAAAGTCTCAATTTACTCAATTACTTTTTGTACCTATTGAGTTAATGACCTATTATGCCTATAAGTTTGACAATCGCGGTATTGGTAAGAGCCTAAATGATGATTTGAGAATCTTAAACAGCATCCGTGCAATGGCTTTGTTTACCAAATTAGCTGCTCAACTAAAAAATGCTATTGGTAGAACAGAAGTACAGCTAGAGTTAGATCCTAACGATCCTAGTCCTCAAACTACCATTGAAAAAGCTATTCACGAAATCACTCGTACCAGACAGCAAAACCTACCATTGGGCATTACTAGTCCCAGTGATTTAGCTGACTGGGTGCAAAAAGCCAATATGCAGTTTTCATTTTCTAACCATCCAGGTTTGCCAGAAATGAAAATCAACTTCAATGAAGTCAATACCAACTACGTAGAACCTAGTACTGACTTAGAAGATGATTTGAGAAAACGTGCTATTATGGCTGTAGGCTTAAATCCTGAAACTGTTGATAATGGTTTTTCAGCTGAATTTGCTACTACTATTGTAGAAAACAATATTCTGCTGAGTAAACGTGTATTACAAATTCAAGAAAAGTTCTTACCTTTGGTAACAGATAACATAAGAAAAGTTATCTCTAATGATGGTAGAGCTATTTATAAGCTTAAAGAAATTGTTTACAATAACTTTGACAAAGTCAAAGCTAACTTAAACGATGTTGAAGTAACAGACGAGAATAAAGACGTTATTGTTGATTTGTTGGTTCAAGAATTCTTATCTAACTTTGAAGCAACGCTGCCTAAACCTAACAATATTACACTAGAAAACCAAATGACAGCGTACGATGTTTACGCTGACGCTATTGATAAAGTGCTGGATAACTTTATCAGCACTAACGTAATGCCCAGTACTTTGGTTGGTGAAGAGCTTAATCAAAAGGTAGAAGAAATTAAAACTGTTGTTAAACACGCATATCTGCGTAGATTCATGATTGACAACAATATCTTACCAGAACTCTTTGAGATGATGACTTACGATGATAAGGGTCTTCCTCTATTTGATCTGGAAGATGTACAAAAGAACCATATTAACGATATGGCTAAAGCTATTATTAAACTATTTGATGCAGCCAAACCTATTGCAGAGGCTGCTACTAAAGATCTACAAAACACAGGTGTTTCTGAAGTAGATAGTACTACATCCACAGAAACCTCCAGTAATTCATCAACAAATGATGAAGATAAATCAGGTGGAGATAGTGATTTAGGTGGAGACGACTTTAATCTACCAGACTTTTAAGCAGCATAGTAGCTACAGGGGTAATCCCCTGTAGCTACCTATGTCGTCTTACGTATTTTGGGCTAAGTTCTTTTGAACAATGAAATCTTCTAGAGCTCTTATCTTTAGTCTAGCTGAAGCTAACTCGTCTTTTAGCTGAGCCAGTTGCATATAAGTTGTATTTTCTATTTCTATCTTACCTTGTCTCATTGCTTTAATAGCTTCATGATCAGCTGTTTTTACCATAGCAGACTTTGATAGAGACACTACTCTAATATCAGGTCTAATACCTAAATTAGAGTAAATAACGTCAGATAGAATTTCATTAAGAATAGATAAATCAAACGATTCTTCTATAGGACCCATATCTATAGCATAAGCCATACGTCTGTAGGGTACACCACCACTATCAGGATAAGCATCTAATTGAGATGACGGAACATAAAGCCAATCAGCTTTTTCGCTATAGAGCCCTACAATAGAGATATCGTTTTTCTTATCTTCTTCTAAAGTAACTGAAGTCAATCCATAAGGCGTATAGTAAGTAGCCAATACGTCTACGCCAGAGCCAATGAGCTCAGATATCTTTCTTATGGATTTACATTGGTAAATAGCTTGTGTATTTACCATCGTTGATATTGGGGTTTTAAATTTATAAACCCCAATAGCATTTAATGCTGGTAAAAATTCACTCATATTCAAACATCATTAGACTTTGCATAGATTAAGAATTGAATACCGTCATGATTTCTAGTAATCCAGGTTTTGTTGTACCTGGTAATACGCCTGGTGTGGGTAGGTAGCTCTGCATATTGCTCTTCATTTTCAGCAATAATAATCATTTCTTCTAACACAATAGCAAACGCTTGTGTTTTCTTAGACATTCTAGAAAAGTCTTGACTAGAAGTACCTACGTTAATCAAATCTGGATATACATCTGTTAGTGCATACAAATCGTTGATATTATCTTGACCTGATAGACTGTGAATAGTCAAAGATCTATATGGCACAGTAAGACATTGCAGATAGTTTTCAACATGCTCAGAATCGATATCGTTATAGAAATCAACCATTTTATTGAGCATTTGCCTAACATTAGAGATAGGTGAATAAATACCTGCTTGTGTCGTTCTATCAGGAATAGCTTGCTCTAGCCAAGATGGAATCAGAGTAAACTCTGTGGTCATAAATAGAGCAGGTAAGGTTTGACGCCATTCTTCTAAAGAAACAACACCTACTTGAGCTAATTGAGCAATAATGTTTTCTTTGATGATATCAGGATTATCACCAGCTGCGCCATAAACAATAGCGTACCAAGTTACACTAAAAGTCCTATTAGGCTGAAGCAAATTAATAAGCGTATAAGTCTGTGCTCTTAAGATAGTTTCAGGATATCCATCTTTTAACTGAGCAATCAGCTCCATTGTCTTGACATGAGTTCTATCGTCTAATGCAGCTTGCGTGACAGAAGGCTCTCTCATCAAATCCATTAAATCATCAACAGGATTGAGAATAGCTATTTCATAATCGTCATACTGGCGCTTAAACGCTTGATCAGAAAACCATATCTTGATTCTATTGTCGCCACCAGATAAAACCGAATTATTCCAAGATATCCATTCAGGCATACTAAGGGTAGCTGTGCTAACCATAGGACCTGTTTCCATATCAAATATCAGATTAGGAAATTGATTAAATAGATCATTAGCAATATCTTGGGTTGTTACGTTCTGTCCCATTTGACGAGAATACGTAACAGCTCTGTGTGCTACTTGCAGCACATGCTCACTATATGAAGGAACAACTGCAATTTGTTGATTGTTATTTTGTCTGCTGGTAAAACTGATAAAACTAATACCAGGAGCATAATCTCCCATATAGTACCCTTTCTCCTTAGAGAAAGTAGCACAGTATGTTGAGAGTTCTCCAATCATGGAAGTAACGCCAACCACATTATTGATTTGATCGTCAATTTTAATAAAACCACTGAGTTTATACATATTTTAGCCTTGATATGCTGCTAATCATTTACGATCAATTAGATGAGATCATAAATAATCAAAATGAATTATGCCCTTCGGATCGATAATGTCTATTATTTCGTTCTTGAAGGAATTGGTATTTGGTAAGAAAAGATACACCAATGATACTATTCCTAATAAGATAAGAAAAACGATTGTATTTGCTATTATTGTTATATCTCTTACAGTCAATTATTTTACAGTACCTAAACTATTTACTATCACTAACGCTTATGTTAGGATAAAAGAAGTTAACAAGATACTAGAGCAAAGACTGCAAGAATCAGAAAAATGTGAACATACACTAGAATCTGTTAAAAGGTGGTTAACCGTTTGTGAAGCTAGAAATCCATAGGGGAAAAATATAAACTAACACAATTATTTGTCTAAAGATAATATAAATTTCCTCTATGAGCGCTCAAAATACTGAAGAATCTACATACGATAACGCGTCAGATCGCGTTGACGGAATGGTCATTTATACCGATGGTGGCTCTAGACCCAATGGTAAATACATGGGTTGGGGTATTCATGGTTATTCTTATAAAGACGTAATACCTAAAAAAGGTACAGGCAATCCTACTCATTACCCTAGTAGTTGTGGTTATTTACCCAAATCAGATAAAAAAGAAGGTTCTAGCAAAACAGAAGTCACACCTATCAATTATTTTGATGGGTATGGCTGTACGCTAGAATATGGCACAAATAACCTAGCTGAGATACTGGCTGCTAAACTAGCTACTGAAAAAGCTATAGATATCAATCCTAAAAAACTATTGATCAGATCTGATTCTGAATATGTCATTAAAGGATCTACAGACTTTAGTTACCATTGGGTAAAGAACAATTGGAAAAAGCCTGATGGCTCACCAGTGCCTAATGCACCTTATTGGAAAAAGCTACTAGCTAACTATGATGTCCTCAGAAATAATGGATGCGATATTAAGATAGAGTGGGTTAAAGGTCACTCTGATTTCTTAGGCAATCAAATTGCTGATAGATTAGCCACTGTTGGTGTGATGGGTTCTACCAACTTAGATAGCAAAGAACAAGTTGATATTTCTCCAGCTGAAGGCTATTGGAAGAACACTGTTAATAAGCATCCTTTCTTTTGCTTTAAGACATGTTACTTTACGACTTTATCCAAAGGTCAAAATAAAGGTGAATACTTTATTGGTGAGCAAGATAAAGACGTTGAATTTATTGGTAAAAGAAAATCGGATGGATCTTACGCAGTCTTTTATCTGAAAGAGCCTGAGCCTATTGTTGATTTGGTTAGAAAGTATCAGACTGAATTAACAGGGGATTTTGATAATATTTGTCTATTAAGACTAAACTATCTATTTACACACCACGTCTATACTTTCATTGAAAAGTATGGTAAAAATGCTATCGTTAAGAAATTTAACGATAAGATAGATTTGTGGACTACTGACAAAGAGCCTTTAACCAAAGAGTTAGTTCCTCCACGTATTGCTCAGAGATCTATTGATGCTCTGAGCAATATCAAAGATATCTTACTAAAATATAAAGCTGGAACATTAGAGGTAGGTAAATACAACATTGTTAATCTTAACCATATCTTTTACGAAACGAAAGAAACTGTTAAGAAAAAAGAAACAATAACGACTACTCATCTAAAATCTAGTATTGGTTCTGGATTTAATAGCTTTAATGTAGATATCGATATTGGTGGTAAGTTTTATAAGGTAATTCTCAGCTTAGGTATTGATTTGCCTAATAGAAATACTTTAAAAGCTTTAGAAGACAATAGTATCAAAATCAATTTAATATGGTGGTATGATTCAGATAAAGTCATTCGATACGCTACCATTATTGAATACAAAGAAGATTACGGTATTTGGGCAGGTTACTACTCCAATATGGTCTTTTTAGATTAAAATCCAAATGGTATAGATTTTACAATCTTGTTACATAGCTAGTAACCTTTTGTAAAGATCTTACTGTTTTTATTTCTTACTAACACTTACTGTTAATGAAAAAAGACTACTTCAAAATGGAAGGAGCCTTATCATGAACACCGAACATCCATCAAAACAGCGCAAACCTAAGATGGTAGGTAAATTGCTCACTAAGGTACTATTTAAGCTACCTAATAGAACAAAGCGTTTGATATTTGTAAGTTCATTTTTAGCTCATATCCAAAATTGTAACTCAACAGACAAAGCAATTATCTCTAAACTAAACACATTACTGCATCTGAGCAGTGATGATAAAGCACTCGTGTGGCCTATGCAGCTACATGAAAAGATTTGGGGTGATATTAAAATAGAGAAGATTTTACATGATAAAGGTATCGAAATATCTGATATCGACAAAATAGCTCATGTACAATTCATGTCTCGTAAAGTACGCCTGTTAAGCGAAGATATCGTTAAAGCCATGCCTGAATGGCTAAAATACGATAGCAATACTCGCATGAGAGGGGATATAATGAAACTATTCAATAATCTTGGAGATATCCTGCAACCTACCGCAGCCTAATTCTTATCGTAAACAACAGCGACATAGCTCCAGTACTGGCTAGCCAGTACTGGAGTGTATGCTGCTAATTACTTTTTAGCTTTAACTTCTTCTAGCTTTGCTTTGATAGCTTCAAGACCAGTGTTGAGTTTACTTGAGAATTTCTTAAGATCTTCACCTAAGTTCTCTAGTGTAGGATAATGCTTAGAGTCTTTGTTGATAGAGTGTTTCTTACAAATAGCTTCTACACCAATCTTTACGAAGTCAGCATAGGCTTCTTGAGCCAACTTTGCGTCATGAGCTTTTTCTACAGCCGCTTGCAAAGCTTCAAGAGCAGCAATAGATTCTAGACCTGAAGAGATCTCTTGTTCGTAAAATTGCTTCTCAGCATCACCTTCGTCTTGATTGTCAACAATTACGCCAGCACCTACTACATCAACACTACCAGTTTCTTGTTCAACATCACCAACAATTTTAGAATCGATAATGGTGTCGGTAGCAGGAGCTGTCTCATCAACAACGGTTGTACTAGTCTCTACAGGTGCTTCGCTAGTAGCGACGGTAGACTCTTCGTTAGGTTTTACTTCTTCTTCGATTTGCTCTAAAGAAGCTTGGATATTAAAACGTTTAGCGAAACTCATTTCAGTAGATCCTCTGTAATAGTGTCCTCCATGTTGGGGACAATGTTGAAAATTGTAATTAGTTTAAAGTAAACAATTGCAATTGCCTCAGCGCACTTAGCTACCGCATAGGAGCCTTCTGAAAGTGATTTTAAGGCTTCAGGAGAAAGACTTTGAATTCTATCGCCTTCAATTTGTTTGATGACAGAATCCAATAGTTCAGAGATTTGCTCAATCTCAGTTTTGATTTTCTTAATATCTAAAGTCTTAAAACTAGGATTAAGTCTTTGATACTCAGTAAATACTTTTTTAACTTCTTGAGGGTTTTCAAAAACACTCTCAAATGGTTGATAAGCTATGTGAGAGCCAGAGTCAAACAATTGAGCAATATCGCTGACTAGCTTTTGTGTATCATTAGTCGTTTTATTTGCTACTTTTGTCATATCCAGTAAAGATTTCTTTGCATCTTTATTGGTAACAAAGTTCGCCAAATACTTTTTATATTCTTGAATATAAGGCAGTAATTGAGAATTAATGACAGTCAAAGATGTGTCTACTACACCAAATGTTTTTAAGAGATTTCCTCTATAACCTTCTGGCGTATTTAGTCTTACAGACTTGAGTTTTTCATAATCTGTTTTAGAAACTATGTCTAGTATAATATATTGAGATTTCGTAAATTCTTTCTTTTTGACAGTTTTACTAAAATCTACTGCACTAATTAAAGAATTAAAACTCTTTACAATAGAGGGAAAGTATTGTTTTGCCAGTTGAGTAGCATTAGCAATAAAGCTAGCTTCTAGAGCAATAGCTTCCATTGCAGTGCTATAACTCACCATTGCTGGCTCAGGTTGCATGGTCAGTTTACGCATTATATCGCCTTAATAGAATTCTGTGAAGATAATTAAAATCACTTCTATACCATTTAATTGGATTTTTTACTGGCTAAGTTAATTGATTGTAACATATTCTAACCAAACCCAATTCTTATTATGGATCTGAGACCTAAATTTAACACAACACCACCTGTTAAAGTGATGTTTAATATTGGTGCTTGCATGGATATTCCTACGGGTGAATATTTAACAGGTAAATATGGAGAGAGTATTTTAAATGGTGGATTAGGTTTTGTTACAGGTATGGTAGGTACTGGTAACAACTTTAAATCCACCATCAGTCACTATATGGTTTTATCTGCCATGAGTAAGATTTGGTGGTCAGTTAAATCTGCTCTATCTACTTATGATACTGAAATTAATATCCATGAATCTCGTCTTAAATATTTCGTTAATCAGTTTCCTGAATTCGAAGGAATGGATCTGATTGACAACAGCTATTGGATTATTACTGACAGATCTAAGTACTATGCCAATGAGTGGTATGAGATCTATAAGGAGCACTTGAAAGACAAAGTCAAGAATGCTGACAAGTATTCGGTTGTCACACCTTTCTTAGATAGAGACAAAAACAATCTTAAGATCATTGCGCCTACTTTTACAGAAGTCGATAGTTTCTCCAGATTTGAAACTGAAGATGTAGGTAAGCTCCAAGATGATAACGAGTTAGGTGAGTCTGGTGGTAATACTATCCACATGCGACAAGGTCTAGCTAAAAAGCGTTTCTTGATGGAAGCACCTACTTTGACAGCCAGCTCTTACAACTACCTGATATTAACAGCTCATGTAGGTAAAGAAATTCAGATGGCCACTGGTCCTATGGCTCCGCCTCCTACCAAGAAATTGCATTATCTCAAGAATGGTGATAAGCTCAAAGGTGTCACGGACGATTTCTTTTTCTTAACACATAACTGCTGGCAGGCTGTTAAGACCGAGATCTTGATGAATCAAAACACCAAAGCACCTGAGTATCCTAAAGATGCAAACGATGATTTGGCAGGTGATACCGATTTGAATGCTGTGACTCTTAGACAGCTCAGGAGCAAGTCAGGTCCGTCAGGCTATCAGATTGAAGTTATTGTGTCTCAGAGAGACGGCGTACTACCTTCTATGACTGAGTTTCACAATATCAAAAACTCTGGTAGATTTGGTATTTCTGGTACATTACAACACTACAGTCTAGATCTATATCCTGATAAGAAAGTACAAAGAACAACCGTACGATCTGTCATTGATAGTGATCCTAAATTTCGCAGAGCTTTGAATATTACCTCAGAACTGCTTCAGATCTATAACTTCTACAATCATTACGAGGAAGGCTTTGTTTGCTCTCCTAAGGTATTGTACGACGATCTGAAAGAAAAAGGTTATGATTGGGATATTCTACTACAAACTCGTTCGTATTGGACGATTAATAATGATAAGCATCCTGTACCGTTTCTCTCTACTATGGACTTGCTAAATATGCGAGCAGGTACCTATCATCCCTATTGGTTAGATTCTGATAAGAAAACTATTAAGAAACCCAAATGAATAACGAACCTCAACCCCAAATAGCAGAGCCTGTACCTGTTACTTACGATATTTGTTTAATTGAGCATGTCTCTAATAAACTAAGATCTGTAGGTCTGATTCAACAATGTAATGAAGCTTTCTTAGCTCATCCATTAATTGCTGATTCTATTGGTAAAGATCCTTTTACACAAAGAAATAATCTTAATATTTACTTTCTATACCAGCTAGCTAGTTATGGCTCAGAGAGTATGGAAGCTAGATACTGCTTAATCAATGATGGGAAAGTCAGAGAATGGGCAAGACTATTCGACACTCAGGTCCTACCATTTCTGATCAGCAAGAATTTACCAAAAGTTATTCACTGAGTAGAATCATTGTTTTAAAGTCTTTCTTGGAGATACATATAGGCACTATAGAGTATCTCCAATTAAGAAACCATATTAACGATTTGTCAGATGAACCTACTGTTTTTATTGTTAAAGATAAAGACAAAAAATCACTAAATACTGCAAAAACAATTAGCTCTAGAGTAGACGTATTGAGTTTAGATGAAATAAAACAATTGAACAAACACAGCACTACAGTTTTGTTTGTAACCGGTAAATATACTCCTAAGGTACAGAAAATAATTGAAATCATCTGTAACAGAGTATTGTCTAAATCAATATTGGTAGTGTAATTATGGCAAATCGTAAAGCTGCTCAGGCATTTATTCTAGAGTATATTGAAAAATTAATGCCTAATAGCCAAAATACAAAGATCTATTCTGATATGTTCAGTAAAATGACTGATTCAGAATTTGATGCTTTCATGATGAAATTAAAGGAAGGTAAATCTAACTTAGCTATTATTGCTCCTAACTTTGGTAAACAAAAACTAAAGGTAGAGAGAAATTTACAAATAGCTAAAGAGTTAGGTCATAACTTCTTCCAAAGAATCTGGATTGATGGTAAAGGTGAAAGACCCAAATACCTCACACCTATTCCTTATATGGTAGTGGACCTTCCTTTGAGAAGACAAGCTCAGCTGCTTATTAAAAAGATTTCTATTCCTGAAGACAATAAAACTATTGATGGTTTGACTGGTCAACCCACTGGTAGTTCTAAGGGATCAAAGATCTCTTATCCCGAAATTCAAGTATTAGCTGCTATGGGTCTAGACGACAGCTTGCTAGAGCTGTTAAAGTTCAGAGGTGGTGATACCAAAGGCTTTATCGCAATGAATAAGATGATCAGTTTGCGAGGTGGTGTGAGTTTAAGAGCTATTGAAAGATTTGCTGGTGGAGTCGAGTCTACCAAGACACTAAAAGCATTTCTGACATCCATGCATCTATCTAATACGCTATAAGCAATGAATGAGCAGATAAAAGGAATTTATATTGATTTAGACTCTATCTACGATACGCGACTTGGTTGTATTGCTGAGGTAGATCCTGAGTTGGTAAAGCTTGCTTTAGATCAAGGATATCTAGATAGAAGAGCTGATAACTTTTCTTTTCTAAAGAATGAGACTTTTAAAGAGCTTTATAATAGTCGAAATATTGATACATTAAGAGTATCTCCTTACACACAAATCTTTGACATACTTAATGCAGCTTGCAATAAGATGCTAAAGAATGCTATAGACTCTCCTGATCTTACAGGCGTAAAGCTCTACATCAATATTCATCCTTATAAATTATCGGATGAAGAAGCTAGTGATTTACTGGACTTGGTGGTGACCAGAACAAACAAACTAGTTCAGGTACAAATTGTTGATTATTCTCAAGAAGAGCTGACATTCAGTCTTTGTAGAAAGTACTTTGATATTTTATTCATGTATGACTACAATAGCTTCTTAGAATATAACGTAGTTAAGAATGAGCACAAAAAAAGCACTCTTTACGATAGAATGTTAATTGCTCCTGAGATTTACTATAGGGAATTTTCTAAAACAGAGCTAGACGCTATGTATAGAAAAAATCCACTGATTAGTGGAAAGTCTATAGCTGACATTATGAAAATGACTGCATCTCCTGTAGTCATTTTAGAATTAATTGAAGCTAAACATTTCTCTGTAGACACTGAGCTTTATAAAAACGACTTTTATAAATCAGCTGAAAATCCTTCTGAGCAAACAGAATCTGACGTAAATGAGGCATAGCTGCCTAGCCAGCTCAATGCTGGCTAGGCAGTATGACGCATTAGTCTTGCGTTGGTTTTGTAAAATGTTGTTTAGCAAAATCTTCGTAGGTAGTTGTAGAAGTACCTTGTATTAATTCGTCAGGACTAACGGATGGCAGCTCAAAGCCATTAGGTATCTCAGGAATAGCTACATCATCACTAGGCGCATGCTGAACTTCAGAAACCTTTAGCGATTTAAGTAAGTGCGCTACTACACCGGCAGCACCAGCAATATTAGAATTGGCTTTCTCATCGGCCTTAATTCTCTTATTAGTTAAAGCTGCTCTGTCCATATCAGAGAGCACACCAGCTAATGTGGATATTTCCTTAATATCTTTAGGGACTTCCCCTCTTTCCATCATTGAGCTAACAATCTTCTTTCTAATACCGTGGGTATAGGATAAGATTTGGTCTTCGTTGATGGGCTCATTGTTTTGGACTTCTTGTTCCATAGCAAAAAAACCTTCAGATGTTAAATTTATTTTTATTGTTCATCACATGTAGTGATGCAAAAATAATAGATCATATATCATACTAATAGATAGGAAATATGTTTGATTCTATTAGAAAACTATTAGAGGATATAAAGAAAAGACTATCTGTCTGGCTAATGAATCATTTTGTCTTCAAAGATAGTGATCCTTTAGTTAGGCAAGGTAGAACCTATATCCAGATGATTGATATGTTAGATTTATCTAAAATCAACATTGGATTAAATTCCACTAATGAAAATATATATTCACCTAACGGTAATATCAAAACTGATGTAGAGGACTTAGCAAAGTTTATTAGTCAGATCAAGAACTTTAAAAATCAGAATTTAACATCTGCTTTTTTAGCTACTAATTCAGAGAATTTTAATATATCGAACTATTATACTACTGAAGAAAAGAAACTGATAGACATTGTTGTCTATACCAAAAAACTCACGCAATATGCGTTAGAGTTAATCAAAATATACGAGGAGCTGTTATCGAGTAAAGATAGTGCTGACGTTTATAAATTACATATCGTTAAAAAAGTTATTAACGAGTTACTACCATTACTAAGAGGATTATCCTCTATGAAATAAATAAAATATGTCTGTCAAAGCCAAACGCAGAGCTAAGGCTCACGAGATACGCGGAACAAATGCTAGAGCTGTGCTCTCTAAACTGTTTCGCCGAATGTTGGTGTATGTAGCAGGTACCGTAAATATCACAGAAGACAATATAGATAAAATCCCAATTGAGACTGCTACGTTCTTGGATCAAATGGTATCCAGTGGACGCTATGAGCAGCTCATGGTTAACTTTGTAAAAGATCCTAGAAACTGTATTCCTGACAGTAAGAAACTACAATCCAGCGCTAGAGGTAACTTACAAAAAGAGTTACTTAACTCTGGTATGAGCTGGAAAGTCTTTATCAAAGGAATGAGGTTTTTAGGTTTGGTTGGAATAGATATTCAAATCACAGCACATCACGCTAATGGTAAGAAGTCTATCCATAAGGAACATGTCAACTTAGGAAAACATATTGTACCTACAGGTATAATTACAACACCTACTAATGAGTTAGGCGGTCGCTTTCCTACTCCTCAACCTAGAATTGCTCCTTCGGATGAATTGAATAAAGATGTCAGCAGAGCCTGGGATATCAGTAACAGAAATAATAAAGATATTTAACCACTCTTTGGATAACGAGTTAAAAGTTCGTTATATCAATGAGCAGGACATTAAGCAAGAGATAGCTTTGCAGATTATAAAGCTATCTAAGATTTTGAGGCTATCAACTCTATTTACGAGAAATGGCTTAGAGTATATCACGGATTTCTTAGAAAAAGATCCGAAGTTCTTTAACTTCATCATTGATCTTACTGACGTATTTACCTTTAGGATTTGCGACATTAAGGATTTTGATGTAGAAAATAAATTGATAAAAGCTATCGCTGTATCAGCTTCATACAAATCTGATAAAAGCGATTTTGTGCTTTTTGGTGATAAATATAACAACAACTTTTCATCTGTTCCTGATATTGTAGATGTGATTAAACACAATAGGTGGCTTATTTCTATCGCAATGATCAGATTCTTAGATGACCCTGAATCTATTGAGAAGAAATAATTATTCTCAATTTTCTTTTCTACTCTCAAGCCGTAAATATACTCAAGAGTTAAGACAATGTCAAAGTACAATAGCGATAAAAATTCTGGTAAGAAGCATCAAAACCGTGAGCAAGGCCAAGGCTATTTTCAACAGCGTCGCCCCTTTAATCCTGCTTTCTCCGATAAGCTAAAAGGATTTAAGCCTAACAATCACGTCAACTCGCTACCACGTCTGACAGACTATGATGGAGATGGGATTGATCACATCAATATCTATCATCGTCCTGAGACACCCCTAGGAAGGATTTTATCTCCCTTTAACGAATCTCTTCCTTTCATTGATCGGTTCTTCGGTAAGTTTAAGTCTCGCCAAGGTCTGTATAACTATCTGCTCTCAGCCAATGGTGATGAAGCATTTAGGACCATGAACGCGAACTATATGCGTATTTACGCTGCTGAGCGTGCAAATATGCGTCCTTACTATCCTAACCTGAAATACTTCATGGCTACTTCCCTGTGGAAGCAGATCAAGAATCAGGAGGAAATTCTAGAGCTGATCAAAGACAACCAATTACCTTTTGATGCTTACTATACTCACAATTACGTCGAAGATGGCAAAGTCTCTAAGATTAAGGCTCGACCAAATAGTGTAGGTGTTTGGCTAGTATCTATTGTCAATGTGATCTCGGATGCTGTTAAGAAAGGTGTTGAGCCTAACTTTGATAGATTCATTGATCGCGCTGAAGAGCTTAAGAAACTAGAAGACAAGATTGTCTCTGACTATGTAGCGCCTGCTGAGCCTGAGCAAAAACAAGCACCGAAGGCTAAAAAGCAAAAGTTCAAGAAGGATAAGACAGTGCAAGAGCTGAAAGTTGACGACAAAGTCGCTGAAGCAATCATCAATGTTACGGACGCTAATGCGCTAACTAATACTGAAGGCTTGGTATCTGGCGTAACGAGTCCTGAAGAAGTAGCTCAGATTGCTAATGAAGCTATTACGGAAACCATTGTTGAGGATACGCTTAATGCTGTTAATGCTGTAGCACAAACTGACTCTACTGTGGCTGTCGATGAATCTTCTGATAACACTCAAGCTGTTCAAGAACAAGCTGGAACTGAGGCAACTCAAGCTCCAACTGAACAAAAACCTGATGCTGTTATCGTTGAAGATATTAACAAATCGGTGTTTTTGCCGAATGTATAATATCCAAAGTGTCTAATTAAGTGACTCTTTAATCATACTAGGATACTGGGGGTCATCCCCCAGTATCCTAGCTATGTCCATATTTTTTTTTTTGTTTAAGGAAAAGCAATGAGTGGAAAGCTTATTGAAACTACTTTCCAAACAGGACCAGACGATGATCTAGCTGCTGTTGATGTATATGAAGGCGGCGGTGGTGTAGAAAACACCTATGACGATAAGCGAGCTCAAGCTATTGACAATATGGATATTGTTGGTGCTAGTGGCTCTAACAGTACCCAAGAAAGCTTTGCACCAGCTGGTGAAACTGGTTTTGACAATAGTGCTTTTGCTTCTCCTGAAGCTTTTGCTCGTATGGCAGGGGATACCAGTGCGTTAGTAGGTTATTTAAATAATCTATCTAATGCAGCTAAAGCATTATTTAATTTACGCCCTAGCCAATCTAGCGTTAGTGTTGGCTCTAATTCAGTAAAGCCTGTTGCTAATATAAAAGATATAAAAGCTGTTGTTAATATTATTAATAACTTATCCAGTAATAATTTTGATAATAAAGTAATTGATAAAGGCGCTAGCCAACAACTTATTACTAGTGCAGCAGTAACGGCTAGTAATAATGGTATTCATGGTGCTTATCAAGCACTGGTTAAGAATCCTAATTTAGACAGAACAGTATTAACAGATAGTGCTATTGATGCTATTGAGCAAACTGTTGCTGTTGGTAATTTAGGGATAGCTTTGGATGTTAGTCAGACAGAATTAATGGCTACCGTCATAGAAAAATCTCCTGCTATTATACAAGCTATTTTATCAACACCTACTTTAGTTGATATCAGTGAAAAAGATTCTGGTAAAGTATTTGGTACATTTTTAGACTCTTTTAATGCAGCTAATCCTAATTGGAATAAAACAACCATCAATAATAATGAAATTACTGATTTAAAAGAATACAGTCTATCTAGGACAATGAGAGATTTGCTGTACAGTCAAGTCCTGAGTTTGCCCTTAACAGTTTATAAAGGAACCGATAGAACGCCTAACTCATCTATTGATTATGAATTAGATGATTTAACAAACGTTGATATTGTTCAAGCTATATATGGTAGTGATGTTTCTATAGAAACCATTAGTGAAATGAGTGCGCTGTGGAATAGTCCTGAGCATCAAAATAATATCAATAATCACAAATCCAGTAGCGATATGTATATTGGGTCTTTATTTAATAAACTAAGTGTGCAAGAAAGTATTGATAAACATTTTAGTTATATCAATGCCAAAACAAATTCGTTGGTATATAGAGCATAGAGTCATAGCTCCAGGTAGGACTAGTCCTACCTGGAGCGTATGCTGTTAATAAATAGGAATATCTCCAAACAAACCTGATCTTAGGTTTGTAGTACCATCTCTTTGAGCACCTTTAAATAAAATATCTAGGATACCAACTTGGTCTCTGATAAACTGAGCTACTCTGGCTTTAGAAAGCATTTGTTCCATTTGACGAGTCTTTTGAGCCGAACGTAATCTAAACTTGGCTGATGTATACATTTGGTCATATAGACCAACAGAGCCTAAAATATTGATATAGTCTTGATAAATACTTTCATCATCAAATAAGTCTGTTGGTACAATAGCGCTTCCAATAGCTTCTAAGAAAGTCTTATTAGCAATAGGCATAGCCATAATAGGAGACAGATCAGCTACTGAGAAAGTAACATCTATTCTCATAGCATCGCCATGCTTATTAAAGCCTAAATTAGAAGTACCTCTATCAATAGATAAAGAATCTATAATGCCTAAACGAGTTTGCTGCCTACCTCTATCGTAAAGCTGTACAATAAAAGGTGATGTATAAGACTGCTTACCCGTCATCATGGGTAAAGCTCCCGCCAACAACATACACAGCGGAATATAAATATTGGTCATTTGGGAAATAGGATTCCCATACGGACTCATCAAGTTGATCGTATAATTGGCTTTAGGTAAATTAGCAATAGAATTTTCCCAGTTCTTAGGAATAATCGTAAAAGCTTTACCAGCCAAAGCCATTAGACCACCAATATTTAAACTATCTAAAGCTCCTTCAACCATACCTTTGACGGCTCCAATTGTGCCTTGGAGCATGTCACCAACAACATTACCACCAATCATATTACCGCCAGCTGTAGCAAATGATAGTGCTTTATTGGATGCTACAGTACTGTTAAACTTATTAGCGAGATCATTATCTACAGTGTTGTTGGTAAATGATTCTTGTACTGGACCTGTAGAGTTTACTCTGAATGTAGCAAACGCTGCACCATCGTCGTACTCACTGGCTAAATAATCGCCCCAACCACTAGGCTCTGGTGCTTTAGTGCCGTCAGGATTTACTTTTAAACTTCTTTCGAAATCAACAGATTTTTCTTTATCAGTCCAATTATTGGTAGGAGCAGTTAGCCACTTATTTAAAAGATTAGCTAACGTTCCTCTATCACCAGGATTGGTATTGGCTTTATCTAAACTGAATTTAGCTACAAAACCACTGACACTCTGAGTTCCATCACTGATAGTTCCATCAGTAGATGCATCAAACTCTTCGTTGAGTCTTTTGTCTAAAGCATTTTTCATTCTCTGGCCGCGACCAGATAGTGAGACTACATCAATACCGCCAGTATCAGAAAATATAGTCGGCATCATGAGAGCCATATCGTCCATAGCAGCTTGATCTATCTTATAGTTATTTCCCATGAATTGCGAGCTACTGCTTTCTAATTCATCAGGAAACAAACCACGCCTAATAGCTATTTGGTTAACCATATTGTTAACAGCTAACCAATATGTTGGCATTGTTGGTTTAAAATAATAAAAGCTACTGGTAGGCTTATTAAAAGCAAAACGTAAAGCATTACCAACAAGACTACCTAATACCAAAGGCCATGTAACCAGATAGGTTACCATACCTAATAGGCTACCTAAAGATCTAAAAAAACCTTGATCTAACCTACCTGTTCTCGCCATCGTTGCAGCACGATTGTCAAAGAACCCCGTAAAGAAAGTCAACATAGAGTTAAACTGTGGTACACCAAAACGCATATGGATAACCTGAGCAGTATCGTCTAATGCTTCGCTATAATAGTGTCCCATACCCGTTTGGTGGCTATTAGCAGATACACTTAAATCTGTTCTTTGTGCTAGAAACCCTTTAACAGGAAAATCAGCATATTTTGTAAACTGTGGTCTAGGATTAATCACATAGTGTCCACCAGCGCTGGAGTCTTGAAACTTAAAATGTGCTGATGTAAAAGTTCTATTAATCTTTTCTTCTTCTGTTACAGCTCCAGATAAAATCATAAAGGATTGTTTAATCCAATTCGAATCTCTTTCTTTATCTAAGGCTTCAGCTTCAAACTGTCTTTTATTGCTGATGAGTTTTTGTGCTTTTAATTCTGGAGACTCTTCAGTAGCATGCATGTATGATGTAGTCATACGGCTCCTTATTTCAGTTGTCCGTGATAGTAGCAGACTATAGTGGTTTAACCACTATAGTCTGCCTATGCTGTTTATTTATGAAACTGCAACAGGTGCTGTAGGCATTCGAGCAGTAGGTCTGCTCGGTGCTCTAGAGTTCTTAGCAGTATTGAGTGTTTCAGGCTCTGGCTTCTTTGTCGTCTCAGGCTGTGGTGCTTTATTGACTAAATTAACGATATTGGTTTTAATATCCTTAAGTGTCGTTAAAGTCTCAGTCTGTACGTTCAAGGAAGACTTTAGAGTCTCATGCATAGATGACACAGAATTATTGAGCTGTGTACTAATTGCTATTTGAGAATCTATTTGTGGTCTACTAGACCTATTGATAGTTTCTCTATTTCTTTTCATAATAGATGCAAATTCATCTGCATCAGGTTTTAAATCGCCTGGTCTATAAGTAGGATTAACAGCTGTTCCAGGTGTTGGTTTGGTCTTTTCTACAGAGCTAGCATAACCAGGTCCAACATTTGCAGCTTTAGAATCCGTATATGTTTTAACAGCTTCTCTAGCAGAAGTCGCTGTCTGTACTGTTTTTGGTTTTTCAATAGCTGTAGCTACAGTATCGGCAGGAGTGTTGTTAGCTGCTTCATAATGAGAGTTAAATCTACCCTTTTGATACTCTACGAAATTAACTGGTGTCATACCAGGCTTCATTCCGTTAAGCTGCATAGCTCTTAGAGTAGCGGGAGATGCTTCACCAGTTTTAACAGCTTTGATAAAGCCTGGACCGATATTGTGCATCATATATAAGTTTTCACCTGATACTTCCAAACCACTCTTAGTTAGCATATCAGCATTTTTCTTAGCCAATAATGCAGTCGCTAGGGTATTGATCCTTTTATCATACCTAGGATCTTCTGATGTTCTAAAACGTTTACCTATCTTGGTCATTCCTATTTCTTGACCTTCGGGTGTTTTAGCTAAAGCATCCCAAGTACCTTGTGTAAACTGTCCTACACCAATAGCGCCAGTAGGTGACATTTGGTTATCCCAACCAGCTTCCATCTTAACGAAGCCTCTGAGGACTTTTTCATCCATACCGTACTTTTGAGCAGCTTCAGTAATATATCCATCAATATCTTCACCAAATCCTTGGAAAGATCCTTTTGATTTAAACCTATTGCCAGACTGGATACTGGCAGGTTTTGGCTGAGTAACTTGTGGTTTAGGTGTTTGTGCTCTATCCCATTTACCAGTAGTTTCAGCACTAGAATCTGTTGCAACAGGCGGTGTAGGTTGATTGGCTTGTTGGTTAGCTACTTGTTGTTTGTTAGCTTGACTGGTAGGTTTACCATTATTTTTAGCTTGAACAACAGCGTCTTCAACAGCTTGCTCAGCTGTTGTTTTGGTAGCTATTTTATCTTCAGGTAGTTTGCTGTCTTTTGCTTTAGATTCTAAGAAAGTAATATTGTCATTAACAATCGTAGAATTCATACCTATCGTGTAACCAGTCCAAGGACTTTGGTTAACCACCCAAACACCCATGGTAGTACTGATAGCTTTAGCAATATCTAGCTTTTGCTGATTAGATAGTCTTGTTTCATCTATAGATGCTTTACCAGCACCTATTGATTGTCTGACCAAACCAACATAGTTTAAGTATACAGGCAAGAATCTTTGTTGGAACCAAATACTCCAGTTAGAAGCATTAGGAGAGTTTAAGTCAGTAATACCAAACTCAGATCCTATTAAACTTAATACTTTACCAGCATCGGCATTAAAATAAGCTTTATTCTCAGAATCAAAAGTAATATCACCAAGTAAGTCTTTTTCTAGCTTTCTTAGTGTATTAACTTTAGATCTTTCCATTTCTGTTAGACCATATGTTTTAAATCTAACAGCTTCTAAAGCAGTTACTGTAGGTTTAAATATATTAAGTACGTAATTACTAGCTGATTTAATAATCTGTCCGTGTAATGCAGCAAACGGAGTAATTAGTCCTAACGCAAATCTACCTGGAGCTGTCAACACATTTAGTGTCTTTTTAAGTTTATCAGCAAACCAACCTATTTGTTTAGGTTGTTCTACAGGCGTTATTGATTTAGCTTTATCTTCATTAGATACTGCTCCAGCTATAGCGCTAGCTGTGCCTGCTGTAACAGCACCTTCTGTTACTATTTTTTCAGCATATTTCTTAGCAGGATCTTTAGATTCCTTTTCAGCTTGTTCTTTGGCTTCTTTCAAAGCCAGATCTCCATAGTAGTCTACTAGCTTATGATCGGCTCGTAATTGAGTTTTCTTAAAAGGTGAGACCAAACTAGAATAATTGACTTTAGCTTCTTTAGCTAAACCAATATAAGTTTCTTTGTCCTTACCATCGAGTTTATCAACATCACTTAATGGTACCTTTGCATTAATTTTATTCAATGCAGTCAAATGAGCAGAATATACAGGCTTGAACCTATTGGAGAACCAATAAGACCATTCTTCTATTTTCTTAACATTATCTCGCTTGGTATCTTCTGGATTGATGTCAAATATCTTAAGTAGTTTAGTGACCAATACATCATCAATATCAAAAGTAACTTGATCTTCTGATGTTTTGGTATATTTAAGCATTTGGTTTTCTAGCTCAACAATCTTAGGTACTTCTTCAGCTTCATCGATAGAAAGACCGTATTGAGCCATTCTCATCTTGACCAGATTAGAATATTCTTTCTTAGTAAAGTACTTATAAGCTTTATAAGCACCATAGCCGGCTAGACCTACACCTATGGCAGTTAACGTAACGGGTGATGTCAGGACAGCTCCTATACCGCCTAATATAGCAGGTACCGCTGCTCCTAGGGTGGACATTGCTCCACCCATCATCGGTAGAGCTTTAGCCAATCCCCACATACCTGCTTTACCTAAAGCGCCAATACCTTTTAGACCAAGTCCAGCAGTTTTACCTAAGACAGTGCCAGCAGTACGTAATACGCCTTTTTTACCAACTGATCTAACCAGGTTTTTTAGTTTACCTAATTTGCCTTTTGGTTTCCTGCGTCTTCTTTTTTTACTAGGCTCTCCAGTAGTAACATCGATATCGACACCATCCCCGTCTTCGTCTTCATCGTCGTCACCAAAGCCTAATAAACCCATAATACTGTCTTTAGCACCTTTTACTTTACCTAGTAGTCTATCAATAGCGTTTTGTCTACCAGGTTTTACAGTCGTATTTACTCTTTCTTTCTTTTTAGACTCACTGTCTTCATCCTTAGACGAAAATTGATCTTGCCAACTACCGTCTCTATCACCATCACCATCTCTATCTGAGAAATGAGATTTATCAACAGGTAGTCGCTCGTCTAGTATATTTCTTATTTGCTCTAGAACTTCAATAGACTTCTTACCGCCAGTACCACCATTTAAAGCATCTAAGACACCTTGGAAGAAATTACCAGCCTGATTAAGGCCTCCAGCCATAGCGTCAGTAACAAACTTACCTGCTTTTAAAATAGATCTACCTACCCATTTTACAGCACCTACACCAAAACCAAATAGTTTCATCATAGGTGTTTTAATAGGTTTTCCATCTACATCTACTAAGCCTTGCTTTAATTGATCTAGAGTCAATACATATTGCTTAGGATTCTTAGCATCCATTATTGGACCATCTATTTCAGACGGTTTAAATATTGGTTTGCCTGTTCTCTCAGAGATATATCCGCCTGTTCGCATGATAGATGCTAAGAGAATAGGTTTATCATCTCCCTTGAGGTAGATATCGATAGGTTGGTCTAATAGATCAAGAGCTTTTTTCCTGACCCAATTAACTGCTTTGAATGCTCCAGTCCAACCAGCTATTGTTGCATTATAGGTAAGCTTACTATAATCAAGTACTTTACCACCTAACCATTTGGTTAGTTTAATAAATGAACCTGATCTAGAATCTTTGGTATAAGCATTAGGCATTTCATCTAAAGACAAAATAACTTCACCAGATTCATCTACTATATCGCCTTGGAGTTTTTCTAAATCTCCAAATCTATAAATAGGTTTTTTAGTAACAGAATCAAAATACCTACCAGCTCTTAGAGCTGCTGCTTTAAGGCGAGGTTTATTTTCACCTTCTATGTAGATATCTTTAATGAGTACTTTATTGGCTGCCCAGTTTAAAGCTTTACCAGCTGTCTTAAATGAAAATCCAGCTGATTTCAAAGACAACTTAGTACCCATCTTAGCAGACCGCAGAGCAGCTTTATTCACAGGCTTTATAAACTTATTCCAAGCAAAACTACCTAGTTTACCAAAAGAGCCTTTTAAGTTATTAAAGAAAGTATCTTTAACAAATCCTTGACTTTCTGGATCAAAACCTCCAGGCATTCCAGTATTAGGATCTTTGATAAATAGTGCTGGTAGCTTTTCTATTAGATAGTTTTCTATTCTCTCTAGAATCGTATTGGTATTTTGGACTTCTTCTTTAACACCAGTATCTACAAGAGTTTTATCTAAAGCTGTTAAAGTTTCAACATTTTGCCTGACAAAACCAGTAAACTCTTTTTGGTTTTCTTTATGTAGCTCTAAAAAGTCTTTTAGAGAATTAGAGTTATCTGATAGAGTATTTGTAATTCTCTCTACGATTTCTTCTATTCTAGAATCAACAGGCACTGAAGCTGTTTGTGTAGGTATAATACTAGCTGGTTTGTCAAAGCTTTGGTTTATAGTGTCTTTAGTAGACTGAGGTTTCCTATCACCAATAAAACCACCAGCTGTATAACTTCTTAAGACATTATCAATATTGACAGCTGTACCTTCTTCATTGAGCAAACCTAGGTTTCTAAGTTCATCATAATAACCAGCATTAACCAGTTTTTGTATTTCACTGGCGGGATTATATAAAGATCTACCAATTCTAGAAGTAGATTCATTTAACTTATTTCTTTTTTCTTTGTAATTATCTTTATCGTTCAAGTCACCAAAGTATTGTCTAAATACACTTAGAACTTGTTTGATTTGATCATCATCCAAAGCCGCTCTATCAAAGAAAGATTTAGATGTGAGTCTTTCAGGAGATAGTCTTCTTTTATTGTACTTATCTCTGGTCATGATATCCATGACAGCGTTCTTTTGCTCTTCCGAGAGCTTGCCTTCAGGATCTATTGTTCTAAAGATATCTTGCTTATTGTCTTCATGAGACTTAATAGATCCTTGAGGAATGAGTTTATCTATCAAAGATCTTCTCATACCTTCAGCTGACTTGAATTTATTATTATAAGGATCATAGCTGGTAAGACCAATAGATTCGTCACCCGTTCTAAGTACTTGAATCTCTCTTAAGATTCTAGATAGATAACCAGGAATAATTTCATTGATAGACTTGCTATTTCTATTATTCCAAAAAGTTGGTTGTAATCCATTTTCTAAAGCATCCGCTTGAATAGACGCATCGGCTCTTTGGTTACCTATGATATCTTTTCCGATATTTTTAAGACCAGCTTTGAGCCAGTTGTCTTCATAATCGTATTTATTAACATATTCAGTTGCCATCTCAGGCAAATTACTTAATACATACTTAGCTTCTTCAGAAATCTTTCTAACTTTAGGTGATTTTTCTAATTGTTTTCTTATTTTACCACCGAGTTTTCTGCCACCATATTGGATAGCTTCTTCTGTACCCATGGTGGCTAAGATTTCTCTCCAGCCAGGACCGCCTTCCATATCTCCAGCTGAGCTACCCATTTCTGCACCCATAGCGGCAGCTGATGTAGCTTCTTTGAAGATATCGGTATATTCTCTTATTTTAACGCCTAGGTTTTTAAAAGCTTTATTTAAAAAAGAATGCGTAGTACCAAACAAAGACTCCATAGCCTTTGTTTTGATCATATCCTTAAATCTTTCTGAATCCTTTATTTTAACGTATTCAGGTAAAGCTGTGTTCTTTGTTATCTTTTGGAAGTAAGTATCTGATAGAGCTGAGAGTTTCTTATTTTCTTCTAATAGATCTAATTGAGCAAAATAAGAGCGATACTGTAATTCTAAAGATTTCTTTTGATAAGCTTGCGTTATCTTTTCTTGATAACTCACTAAACTATTGATACCTATCTTAATATCGTTAAATAAAGACTTATTGTCTTTATGTCTAACAATTTCAATAGATTCCTTAATAGCGTCTTTAGCATCTTGCTCTTTTTTCTGTTCTTCTTGATTTTGAGCTAAGCTAGAGAAAACATCACCTACTTCAATAGCGATGTTTCTATTTCTAGTGGTTTCTTTGTCTTCTTGACTAAAACCTTTGAATTTATAACCTTCAGCCCATTCCTTGATAGATTTAAGGACATCTTTTGATCTCTTAAACTTCTGAGGAATGATATTATCGGTAGTTTTTGCTATCTGAGCAATACTTGGTTTTATTTCCTGAACGGCTTTATTGTATAGCTGGCTGGTGTTATTTCCAACGACATTATACAGATCTTCTGCCTCTGCATAGACAGGCGGCATAGATTCTCTGATCAATCTTCTGATCAGACTAGTATTTCTAAAAGAAGAGCTTACACCTTCTTTAATACCTGATAGGATTTGTTGCTCTGGCGTTCTATCTTTATTAGCATCACCAAAATCAAAATCAAAATCCGGCAAGTCTAATTCATTGTCCAGATCTATTTTGTCTGAACCAATTTTTTGCTTGGCCATACTTAGATATACTTACGTTATAAAAATTAATAAACTTCACACAATTTCAGCTGATCCATTGGAACCACTATGAGTGATTTCGCAGTTCCCTTTAATATTTATCTACTAAACCTCACTCCTGATAAGTTAGCAGGTATGATACCTGTGACTTCTTTGGATATATTTGAGGGTATGTCCAGGAATTTACATAATGACGGTCTTTTCTCTATACCTATCTTTGGTAGAATCGGCTCTCCAGCTCGCACAAGCCGATATAGCTACATCGATATCAAGGTACCAATATTTCACCCAACAATATATCGATCTTTGCTACAACTCAAGAGTCTTTATGGAGAAATCTTACAAGGCAAATCTTACGCTATTTGGAATGATGAAGTAAAAGACTTTGTTAAATCATCTCAGTTAGATGGTGAAACAGGGTTTGAGTTCTTTGTTACGCATTGGAAAGATATCGTCTTTGAGTCTAGACCGAGTGACTTAAGAGCTAAAAATATTGAGCTAATCGATAAGTACAAAGACATTGCTTTAATGGATAAAGTTATCGTAATGCCTGCTGGCTATAGAGATATTGAGATTGAAGACGATAGAATTACCGTAAATGAAATCAACGATCTCTATAAAAAGCTCTTAAGAGTATCCAATACCATCTTACCTATTACAGTAAAAGACGATATTGAAATGCTCAATGGTGCTAGATACAGTATGCAAAATACATTCAATCAAATCTACGATATGATTGAGTCTATGATCAAAGGTAAGAAAAAGCTCATGATGGGTAAATGGGCTAGCCGTAAAATCTTTAACGGCACCAGAAACGTGATTACGTCTTCTGATATTCGCTCAGATGAATTAAATGCTCCCAATAACGTAGGTTTTAACGACACTATTTGTGGTCTATACCAATACATTAAAGCAACCCTGCCTTTAGCTATTGCTAAACTACGTACTGGTTTTCTAAGCAATGTCTTTGTATCTGCACAGTCACCTGCTTACTTAACAGATAAAAAGACACTCAAGAAAGTAGAAGTTAAAATAGATAACGATGTCTTTGACAGATGGATGAGTGATGAAGGACTAGAAAAAGTCATTAGTCTATTTTCAGAAGAATCTATCAGACACGACTATTTAGAAGTCAATGATCACTATATTGGCTTAGTATATAAAGGACCTGGTGTCTTTAAATTCTTCCAAGATATAGATGAGTTACCTGAAGAATATAGTAAGGACGATGTTTATCCGATTACTTTCACGGAACTCATTTACGGCTCTGTATACCATGACGCTCATTTATACCCAGCTCTAGTGACACGGTATCCTGTCACTGGGTTTGGTAGTATCTATGTCTCTAATATCTATCTAAAGCCTACTCTTAAGGTAGAGAAAAGAGCTCCCTTAGGAGATGATTGGCAAATAGATCCCTATAAACCTATTGCTTATAACTTTCCTACTAAATCTGATTTCGTAAATGCGATGTCTCCTAGTCCGAGTAAATTACAAAATCTCGGAGCTGATAATCGAATGGTATTTTCTTAATTTATTCATAGAACACTATGTTTAAAAGGTATGTTTACGTAAACATATTTGAAACTGTAGTGGGTTTCAAGAAAATCCAATCGTTTTGTCCTACCTTACAGTAATGTAAGGATAGAATCTCCTTTAATTGCTAGAAAGCCCTTAGAGCTTAACTACCACTGCGAGCAGTAATGCAAAGCGACAGCTCTACCTAATTGGTAAAGCCATGGTTTGAAAAGTGTTAAGATTGGGTAACCAGCAGCGAAGCTACCCTAATAGGTAGAACGTTCAACGATCAACCCTTTAGCAAGGTGTACACTCAAGTGAGTGGAAATGGGGAGCTACCTGTTATGCAGGTAGAAGATATGATCTACTCTATATGGAAACATATAGCAGGCTATTGTGCCGGACTAAGATTAACGACCTTAGTTGAATACATAGGTTTGATGGAGATACTTGTTCACTAAATATTCTCTATTCTGATGAAAGTATAAGTGAGACTAGAAAATACATGCAATCTGCTAAGTATTACGTAGGCTCTAATGGTAAGATTAACTTTAGCGCTGAGACTGATACTACTAAATTCGTTTTACACAATCTAACATCGGATGTTTAATATGGCAGCTCCTGCTATACCCTTTGAGAGTTACTATAGAAAAAACGGCCTAAGATCTCCTCAGTATCTGATGGCTCCTAGGATGCCTAGTATTGAAAGCTTCTTTTTCCCTAAAGACTCTATTCACCATTATGTTGTTTATGATGGTGTGTCTAAGCATCCTGCTAGTGATGAGTACTTTTACAGAGATATTCAAAAGAAGATCTTTGTACAACATATTCCTGATATCAAAGATAATAAAGGCTCTCCTAGAAAATTAGCTATTCCTGTGATGCCTATGATTAGGGAATTTCACATCAGGAATAAAAGGTTTAGATTACTAGAAAAGCTCTCTAGTGTCAAGGATGAAAATACTTTAGTTACAATTAACTATGGTTTTGCTCCTGTAGGATACAAATACGTAAAGTCTTTTTATGCTAACTACTACAAGTGGTGGAATATTGAAAAGACACTTTGGAGTACTTTAGATAGCATTACCAAAGAAAGTAATCGACAAAACTTTATCTTTACCAACTTACCTAAGACTTTACCTAGTGTATCTCGTCTTAATATGTTTTCTGATACTTTTAATCAGGAGATGGTAAAGCGGTTTAATACACCCGAATCTCTATTTCTATTAGAGATGTGGAAGTGGCTATCTGCTGAGAATAGAGGTAATTCTATCATTGGCAACATGGGTCATAACCAATTAAAGAAAATTAATATTGTCATACAAGAATCTGGACGATATATATTGGTTAATCTAGGTGAGTTAAATAGCTGGAGAGCAGAAACTACTGATGTACCAGAGCAAAAGATACGGATTGACTCTAGTGCTTTACAAAAGCGATTCCTAAGAATGTTGATGACATTAATGGAAAACCGCACTGTAGTAGACGCTCAATTGGTAGATGATGAAGTAGATGGTAATATTCCAGATACACCTATCGATAGCGATCCAGACCTGAGTGATCTAGATAGTCTAGAAAAAGATACTACCACTCCCACATCTGCACCATATGTAGATACAGATGCAGATATGGTAGCTGGTAAAGGCGATTTTATCAATCTGGATGAGAAAGACAGTGAAGTTAAAGAATTAACCAAAGCTGAGAAAATCAATGAATTAATTGATAATCTGGATAATGACCTACAGGCATTAGAGATTATTGAAAATGAAAAAGACAATATTCTACTGGATGAGGAAATAGAAGATAAGAAGATTTCTAAAGAAATCTCTATCAGTCATTCAGATAAAGCTATTGAATTTGATTTCTTTAATAAAGAACTCAATCCTGAAGACAGAATTGTTAATCTCTGTAATGAATTAGCTGACGATGGGTTAATGACAGCTAGTGAATATAGGCGTTTAACCAATAATGCTGATAATTATAAACGCTTGCCTAGTCCGTACGATAGTGGAAAATCATTAGCTGAATTTGGTGAAATTAAACCAGAAGAGATAGCTATTACTGAATCTGCTAAAACAGTAGACAGGAACACCATTATTGATAAGACCATGTTATCATCTAGTCTATTAGACTTTGATGAAAGATACATTAAAAATATCTTACCTAAAGATATTGTCAATATGGTAACAGCTGCCCAAAATGCTGGATTCATTATATCTAAATACGAAGTAGAGCCTATTGAAGATATTCTAGGTAAATACGAATCTCACACTGTTCGCATTGCTCCTATTCAAGGTCAACCTAGTACTCTACGATTTAAGATACCTAAGGTTGAGGAAGACGGTGTTTATGTTAGCTCAGGTATCCGCTATAGGCTTCGTAAACAGCGGTTTGACCTTCCTATTCGTAAGATATCTCCAGATCGTGTTGCTCTATCGTCCTACTATGGTAAAACTCTAGTTACTCGCAGCGATAAGAAAGTTAATGATTACGGAGCATGGCTATCTAAAAACATAATTGCCAAAGCTATTGATAATACTGATCCTAATGTGATCAACTTATCTGCTGGTGATGTATTTGTTAACGATGTAAACTTACCTAGAAGTTATACAGCTATTTCAATGGCTATTAGAGGATTTACCTCTAATGGATTTAACTTTAACTTTGATTATAATAATAGAGTTGAGTTCTTTGGTCAGGAAAACATTGACAAGTATGAAAAAAATGGCTATACATTAGTAGCAGATAATGCTACTAATGAGTTTTTGGTCATTGATCAAAATAATGTTCTATATAAAGTAGCTAACGATACTTTAGATCCAGTAGGTTCTATTGAATCCTTTATTGGTTTAGATATTGCTAATGCTCCTGTAGACTTTGCTCAAATTAAAGTATTTGGCAAAAATATACCTCTGGTATTAATATTGGGCTATATGTACGGATTAGAAAATCTAATCAATGTACTAAAAGCCGATGTCCGTAGAGTCTCTAGTGGTCAAAGACAGAATCTGCAAGAACACGAATACGCTATTGCTTTCAGTGATGAAACTCTGATCTTTAGCAAAGATGACGAATTAGCTGCTATGATATTCTCTGGTTTTAGAGAATATGCTAAACATATCAGAAATTATTCTGTTTATACTTTCGATAAACCTAACGTTTATTTGAATGTATTAGAATCTAATGGAATTGGTATTAGGTACTTAAGAGAAGTAGATTTAATGGACAAAATGTTCGTTGATCCTATTACTAAAGAAATTTTAGTAGAGATGAAAGAACCTACTACTTTCAGAGGCTTGATTGTCAGAGCTGCCCAGCTGCTACTCAAAGACGCTCATCCGGATGCTTTAGATATGCAGTTCATGCGTATTAAGGGCTATGAGAGATTTGCTGGTGCTATATATGCTGAGTTAGTTAATTCCGTTAGAGAACATAACTCTAAAGCTGGTAAAGCTAATCAACAGATTGAATTACATCCTTATGCTGTTTGGAAGAGGATTACGGCAGATCCTAGTATTAACTTAGTATCTGATATCAATCCGATTGAAAACTTAAAACAACAAGAAGCAGTTACTTATTCTGGTACAGGCGGTAGAGTATCTCGCTCGATGACAAAATCTTCTAGAGCTTATCACCCTAACGATATGGGTGTAATCTCTGAAGCTACTGTTGATAGTTCCGACGTAGCTATTAATACCTATACTTCTGCTGATCCTCAATTCGTATCACTACGAGGTAGGGCTAAGAAATATAACTTTGATGAACAAAATCCTACTGCTGTACTAAGCACTAGCGCTTTAACTGCTGTAGGTAGTGATAGTGACGACCCCAAGCGCGTATTGACTTGCGCATTCTTCTCTAATTGCTGGAAACCCCTAAAACTAGTTAAACTACTGCGAGCAGTAATGCAAAGCGAATGTTTAAAAATTAACTAGATGTTACAATGGGCAATCAGCAGCTAAGCTGGCTGTTTAACAGGCAGAAAGTTCAACGACTAGTCGAAAGACGTACATTCAATCGAATGGAAATGGGAAGACTACTTATTTAAGTAGAAGATATAGTCTGGCCTATATGGAAACATATAGCTGCGCGTAATGGCGCGAAACTACGCAATTGTATTAAGTTAAGACATTTAATACATTAGATAACGTAGTTTGAACACTCGCAAAATTTTATTAATATTCAGAATACTCATTCGACTGCTTGTAGTGGATATATGCAAGCTCCTGTGCGTACTGGATATGAATCAGTCTTGGGTCAAAGAACTTCTGATCTATTTTGTTATTCTGCTAGACAGAAAGGCAAAGTTATATCTAAGAAAGATAATAGTATTCTAATCGAATACGAAGACGGCACTCAAAAAGGAATACAGTTAGGTAGACGCTTTGGCGCAGCAGCTGGTCTAACTATTGCTCACAATGTTGTTAGCGATATGAAAGTAGGTCAAGAATTCAATCGTGGCGATATCATTGCTTATAACGACGGATTCTTTGAAAAGGATATACTCAATCCTGATAATGTTATTTTAAAAAATGCTGTTCTAGCTAAAACCGTTTTATGGGAGTCTACTCAGACTCATGAGGACGCTAGCAGTATTTCTAGGAAACTAGCTGATAAGCTTAGTACTAAAATTACTAAGGTCAAACAAGTTGTTATTAGCTTTGAACAAGAAGTTAAAGATATCTTAAAGCCTGGTAGTGACGTAGAGCATCAAACAATTCTATGTACAATTGAAGATCCCTTGACTTCAGGTGCTGGACTATTTGATGAAAGTACTTTATCTACATTAAAAATGTTTAGCAATCAAACACCTCAAGCTAAAACAAAAGGTGTGTTAGAGAAGATTGAAGTTTTCTATAATGGCGAAAAAGAAGACATGAGTGACAGCTTAAGAGCATTGGCTGACGCTGGTGATAGAGCTTTGGCTAGTCAATTCAGGTCTTTGGGTAAGCGCCCAATGACAGGTCAGGTAGATGAGGGTTACCGTATTGACGGAGATCCTTTACAGTTAGATCACTTAGTTATTAAGTTTTATCTAACGACTGATGTGTCAGCAGGTGTTGGTGATCGACTTGGTCCTATTTGTTAGTAATAGCAAAATAGATTTCTCCTTAATTGCTGGGAACTCCTACTTCAGTAGGACAATCAGCAGCCGAACTATCTACTTATAGATAGAGGGTTCAACGACTATCCCCTAACCAGGGAGTACACTCAAGTGAGTGGAAACAGGAGACTGCCTGTATAACAGGCAGAAGATATAGTCTGCTCTGTATAGTAATATACAGCAGTACCTTATGGTACGGATAAGGATTAACGACCCTTATTGAACACACAGGAAAGGCGTTTTCGCTAATCAAATGAAGACCGTATTCTCTGAAGTTATGGATTACGAGATGAGAACAGAGTCTGGTGAAGAGATCGATGCTGTTTTCGGACAGAAGTCTATTGATGATCGTATTGTGTTGTCTGCCTTAACAATTGGTACAACAAATACACTGCTTGATGTGATTGCTAAAAAAGCAGTCAAGATTTACGAAAGCTAAATATGAACGATAACCGTAAAATAACAGAAGCGTCTGTTTGCACCTTAGGGAATGCAGCAGATGTGGTTGCTAGAGTGATTCTTAATATTGCTGGTAATGATATTTCTACTAAACTCAGTGGAACTAACATGACCATGAATTCTGTTAAGGAGCTGGCTTTGGCTAGATTTAATCTTAACCTGAGTAAGAAAGCGTAAAAATGATTGATAAAAGCTCTTTTGAAAAAGCACTAGGTGTAGCTAACATCTTTGCAGCTAAGGGCTTGGCAATCGTGCCAGAGGAGGGAACTCCTCTGGCTCAACTGGTTGGTACTACCAATCTGGTTGGTCAATTGCCAACATATAGCTCTGAAACAGAATTTGTAGCTGAGGACAGCATTATTCTGTCTATGGTATCTGAGAACGAAACCCATGATGCTTTGTATGACGATTACGTCAATGCTCTATCAACTGGTTTATCGTTTCAAATCAATAATGCTAGGAATATTATCAATCCTATCATCAACGAAGCTGTTGAAGCTATCAAAAAGTATGTCGCTGAAAACAATACTAGCGCTTATTCTTTTGAATTGATTCAAAAAGATATTCCTACTCCTTTACAAAACGACAGCTTTGTACAAGAAGTCACTAAAAATGATGGTGGCAGTTTTGTACAGCCTCGTGGTCGTATTACTATTCGTGATGTAAGCGATATTGCAGGTATTACTGAAAAGCTAGTGACTGGCTCTGAAATCTTTGACAGCTCTGTCAAGGAGTGGATCGATAATAAGGGTGAAGCCTTTATTGTAGATCTATGGAAAAAGACATTTGCTTCCGTACATGAAGGTCCGTATCAAACTCTACCTGAGTTAATGGATATCTTTAAGGGTCCTGATGCTTTAGATAACGCTTTGTTTGTTTATCTAGTATCTAGAAAACTCATGGATGATGCTCCTGAATACGCTAACATGTCGTTAGCTAATTGGAGAGAGACTGTTAGAGATTATATCAATAACAGTGCTAAAACCATTACGCGTGAGATTTCCATGGGTCAAACCATGACCAGTAATAAGACTTTAGTGACTAGAGTTGATTTCAATAACAAAGTTGTTATTGTAAACGGTCCTGTGTATCGGGATTATATTGCTACTGGTGGTAAGAACGAAATCATCTTTGGCGCTATTGTAAGTGATGAAGTTCCTTATAGCTTAGGTGTTATTCTGGCTAATCCTGAAAAGTATCAAAAGGCTTGGGATAGCTACGCCAGCATCAATAAAGCGTCTCTGAGAGCTAAAGCTTTTGCTAGCTTTAAAGAAGCTTGTGAATTTGTACTGGTAGGACAACTCAATTCTCTGGCTGAATTTGAACAAGAAAAATTCAACGAAAACTCTGCCTTTAGAGACACTATTGTCGCTAGCTATAAAAACCTGATCAAACACCTGTATATTGAAGATATGAACAATATCTACCATACAGTGATGAAATTGGTTTGTAACGGTAGATTTCCTTATACAGACGCGTATCGTTTCTTAGACGCTATGAACGATATTGCTAAGGATAATCCTGAGCTAGATCCTAGAGAAGCCGCTACTGTAGCGACTATTGAATATATTAGCGATCACATGGCTGATCAAATGAAGCTGGTATGAATATAAAATCTCTTGTTAGGGATAGTGCTAAAGTATTTGCTGCCTTGCAAGAAATGAATGATGGTAAAGTAGTAGCGAAGCAGGATTGTAAGATTTATATTCCTGCTCGCTTTACTGAAAGAGGCTTAGCAGAACTAGGAGCTACAGATACTTACATCGTAGGTATCTGTAGCATCGTAGTCGATAGCTTTTATGCCGTCATGAATGTTTGTGCTATGGTACGTATTGAGCCAGACGATATCAATCGTATCAAAATACAAGGTGACGAATACATTGAGTTTACTTTCTCTAAAGGCTCAACGATTATAACGACTTTAGATCTGGTTAAGAATGACCAATTGGTTTATCGTATTTACGATGAAATCATATCTAAGGGTAGAGTGCCTTGGTACATGAGTTACAATGACTTAGGTCATATCTTTGATACAGCCAAACATCACGCTGGTGCTAATATTGGTGAAAACCCTGAAGTCACTAAACTGATTGTTTCTATGATTGCTAGAGATAGAAACGATAAATCTAAATATTATCGCACAGTAGCTCAAGAGCCTGATGTATTAAAGAAATATCCTCCTACCTTTATTGCTTTGAAGTCTGTGATTTATGCTGCTACCAACACTTTGAATAAGTTAGCTGGCAGTTACTTCTCTACAGGCGTAGTATCTGCATTAGTAGAGCCAACTACTCGCAGTGAGCGAATTGACACCATATTGAGAAGGTGATAAAATGTTATGAATAAATTCAATAACAAAGGCTAAGTGTCATGAATGTTAAATTTGCTTGTACGCAATTAGCATCCAGTGGTAAGAAAGGTATTTTAGTACCGGATGAAAACGGTTATTACACAATGCCTGTTGGAGGCTTAAATGTCTTCAATAGTGCAGGTATGTATTATACTGCTGTCGGTGCTAAAGAGTTATTTGAAGGATCTAGCCAACTTATGCGTCGTGTTAAGCGCGGTGCATTAAGAGGTGAAGTAGGTCATCCTCAAAAACAACCTCGCCAATCGGATGATGATTATTTAATGAGAATTCTAACCATTGACGAAAAGAATGTGTGTGCGCACTTTTCTGAATTGTGGTTAGACTTTGATAACTATAAAGATATCGATGGTAAACCCATGATTGCCATTATGGGTAAAGTTGCTCCCAGTGGTCCCTTTGGTGCAATGCTAAAGGCTTCTTTTGATAATCCCAAAGAAAACGTTTGTTTCTCTATCCGTAGTTTAACGGAAGATGTGTATAAGCGTGGTATTTGGGAGAGGACTTTAAGAAACGTAGTCACGTTCGACTATGTTAATGAGCCTGGTATTCATATTGCTGAAAAATATAAATCCACAGCCCTAGAAGGTTTTGGTGTGGAAACTCTGGTAGAAAAACCCATTACCAGAAACCAGCTAAAAAGAGCTATCACATCAGGTAGTGCTTCAACAGCTGCTTTGGAGAGTATTTCGCTTACCCCTGCGGAACTCTTCAGATCCTTAGGATGGTCGCTAGAAAGCGATACTCCTTTCTCCTCAAAATGGTGACATATTGGCTATAGGGTTCACAAGACCCTATAGCTTTTATGTTGATTTGATTTCAAATTAATATAAACTCATATTACAATACTGGAATGTAATTACAATATTCGTGTAAAAATTACTTTACCTAACCATTATTGTGTAATATTCATTTTCTTTAAAGGACATTTTAAATTCATGGAATCCGTTTCCCTTAACGGCAAAGTTTACGGTCTAGACAAAGTTCTGGCTCTGGTTTCTCAATCTGCCAAAACGAATTATAATAAAGAACAGATTGCTGAACTCAAGTCACTTGATACAGCTGTAATCAGTGACAAAACCAAACATCTAATCATTACGCCATTTGAAGGCGTAAATGTCGTCCTAGTCAAACCTAGCAATTACGAAGAACAAATTGCTAAGGATAATGTGTCTGTTGCGTTTTACAGTAAGTTTCTGATAAAGAAACTCAATACTGAAAACGTGATTATCGATACAGCTCCTATTGACAATCGTCCTCGATACGATAATCGAGATCGTTATGATCGCAATGATCGTCCTCGTACATATGAGCGCAGAGATGGTTATAGATCTGATAATCGAAATGACACTAGGAATGACTCTAGGAGCTTTGATAGGAATCCTCGTCCTGCCATGAATCGCAGCTACGACAGCAGAGCGCCACAAAGCTCTGCTCCTAACAATGGATTCAATAACAGCTCAAGACCACCACAAAGACCAAGACTATTTGATACTCCTCGCCCGAGTGTCAACCGAGAATCTCGTCAGCAATGACTAGATAAAGACTACATACCTTAGTTCGCTATAGAGTCCTAGGGTGTGTAGTTTACTAACCAGGTAGAGATACCTATTTCAATTGAAACAAGGAAAGTTATATAATGAGCAAGATCAAAGACGAAGTTAGCAGCCTGGCAGAAAAGCTCGGTAAGTCCTTTACCATTGACAAGAGCTCTGGCAAAGCAGAAGTCTCTGGTGATCCCTTCAAGGAGAACATGCCTGAAGGTATTACAGAAGAGCAAATCAAGTCGGTTGACGATTATCGCTATACTTTCATTGCAGCTACTGGCAAAGCTGTTGGTGAAGCTGCGGTGGCAGCAATGGCTAGCAATAAAAAGCTAGAAGCTGTTGAAGCTGCCTTCGGTATTGGCAACAAAGCAGAAGTCACTCACGAAGTACTTCGCACAAAGACGGTATTTAACCCGTCTACCAAAGAAGAAACCACTAAGTATGGTGCTATGACCACCAAGGTCAAGACCGTACTGGACAATCAAAAGACGGGCCAAATTGGTGCTGTTCGTGCATCAATTGGTGAGCTGGCTGTCTCCAAGCTGGCTAAGTAAGTCTTAAAGCCACATAGGCTACAGTCATGATACCATTACGGTATCATGACTGCTATGCTGGTAAAACAAATCATTTGAGAGCATAGGGCTCTACTTTTGTCTTGTCTTTTATTTTTGTGGTAATGTCCAATATATTAAACGAATTACAAAACCCATCCGCTAGGATACCCAATAGCGAGATGATTGACATCAAAAAGGTAAAGGAAGAAATCTTTTTGATAAAGAAGAACTTTGATCAATACCACAATAAAGCTTCTGTAGTTAAAACAGCTAGAGAATTCTTTATCGGAACGATTGATAAATATGACTGCAAAGACAGTCATTTAAAGGGACATAGGAATCCCAATCAAGTTGTAGAACAATATCATTTAAAGCATAAAAACTTTGATGTTGCTCTAACCATTAAAACTTATACACCTGCATCTGTTATCAGTGCTGATGTCATGAATGTTAAAAGCATTCAGCAACTCAATCAGTTCATTGAAAAAGCAAAACCTTATTTCGGTCAAGAGTTTATGATTTATATCAGGAACTTTTGCCATAGCCTTATTACTTCAGCAGTAGACCATAAGTTTGACTGTTATACTGAAGAAGGTGAATTTTCATTTAGGTTTAGCGTACCTACTGCTAAACTCAATGTTGAGCTACTATTACTCAATTGACAACATACTCCCACTAGCCATTAGGCTAGTGGGAGCTATGCTGCTTATTTATTTTTTATGCTTCGTAAATAGGCATACCAGAAGTACCTAGGAGGACATCACCTGCTGGTGTTCTTTGAATCCACTCAATGAATAGAGTATCGTTGATAGTAAGACCGCTAGCAATAGTCAATAAGTCATTCCAAGCAGATACTGGGAATTCATAGCGAGCACTACCTACCACAATAGCAAAGAAGTTAGGCGTAGGTGCCTTGATTTCTCGCTTATTGTCGTATAGAGGTTTGGTATTGAAATACAGACGCTCTAACCACTCGTTAAGAGAAGTAGCACCTGTTCTTAAATTAATACGTGTAGCAGTAGCTGATAAGAGAGTTACTCTAGCAGCAATGTCTACACCATACGGATTAACTTGTGTAGGATCAAATTTAATGGTCCAGTTAGTAGTTCTAGCAGTACCAGGCTCTTTAAGCAATACATCCACATTCTGAATATAGATATATGAGCTAAAGGACGGAGATACATCTCTTAGATTGACTCTAACACTCAGAGGCTGTGTAACACCTAAGGTAGTGCCATTAAAGGACTGAGATGGTGAATTGTAAGAAATGAACGGAGTTACATCAAAAGATATATCTCTATCCAGATTATACATAAACCAACGCAGAGAATATCCTGTTACTTCATCTACCCATTCAGGATAACAGAACAGCTTAACAGAGAAAGCACCTACTTGGTTGGTAGTCACTAGTTTATAGGGAGCTACAACAAACTTACCATCACCAGATACAGCACCATAAGCTGTTTCATTAGAATCTAGCGTATAAGATAAGACCAAATTAACTTGCTGACCTACTACGGTAGCTACATATCTTTCTAAACCTAAGATCTTAAACTTAGAATTATCTACAGGCATCTCTAGTTTAGTGCCATCAGAGTAATGGACTACACCTGTCATATTAAACGCTTGTAGCGGAATATTGATAGGATACTCTAGGGTATTAGAATCAGTTTGTGACAGGAATGGTGACTTCAGAGAAATATGGGAAACATATTTCTGAGAAACATTGACACTCCTGATGAAAGAGGTATTTTCTACCAATAGTTGTTGTTTAGAGACAACATGTCCTTCATCATCATAAATAACTGCTGTAACAACTTCGTTGTCTGGTAGTTGTTGGTTGGTATAAGCTACCGACACTGTCTTGATAGAGTAGTTCGTATGTGAATCTATGGCTACTAACTCTAGTGGAATATTCTGAGTTAAGAATGTACCATTTTGATCATATAAGAACGCAATGACTTCACCAGCTGTAGATAAAGTAGAGCCTCTGAAGATCTTACAGTAACTAGCCATTGTACCAGCTACTCTTAGACGTGTGTCTACAGCCAACACATGAGGCGTTACAGAAGTATCTAGATAGATACGGTAAGTATCGGCTTGTGTGCCAGGTCCTACACCTACGAGTCTGTCAGTAATAGAAATATTACCGGATGATCCAGGCCTGGTAATAGGCAGCAGCGTAGGTATTAGTGTAACTTCATCTATTGCTGAAACAATATAAGTAATGAAATCTTCTGTATCTTCTACGTAATCGCCTATCTTAGGAACATACCTTTTGTAGCCTACCGTACCGTCATAAATTTCTTTAAGATTCCACCAGCACCATCTGGCTGTTGGATCATATACTGGAACTATGCCGTCGGTTCCAGTAATACCTGCTGTTGATATTGGCATTTTATTTCCCGAATTAAGCTATTATGAGAAATGGTGATAGCGATACCAGTCCTCTGGTATAAGTTCTATTGATCAAATCAATAAACCGATACGTATTAAGAGGAACACCTAATACCACGCTATACGCATGTGGATGAATGATCACATAACGATCATCTACTGCTTGTTCTTCCTGAGTAGGATCAAACTTAAGCAGATATTCATATTGTTTACAGATTCTAAGTGCTTCAGCTTTATTGTGGATTTTATCCTCAATAATCAATACTGAGTTGACTAAATCGTGCAATATCTTAGCTATAAAAGGAGAATAGATAGGGTATCTATTTTCAATAGCTGTAGGAGCAGGTCTGGGAGGCTGAGGTATTTTCTTAGATAAATAATCCGATACGATATTATCAATCTCTACAGACTTATTCCTAAGTGTATAAGTATCATCTACAGCAATGCCTCTTAGAGGAACAACAATGTCCTTAATCTGATAAGGTTTACCATTTAGAGGATCTAATGTTGATACACCAGAGTGAAATTCAGAAAAAACTAAATCATCTCTGGTCTTTAAATCACCATCCATTGTAATTCTAAGCACCTTATCATCTCTGATGTTGTATCTGTAGTTATTTGATAAAACACCATGCTCCACAAAACCTACATCATTGATTTCATTGAGCTGTAGCTCTTTAGTACAAAAACCAGTAAACCTGACATGAACATCCTGAGCTTCATTCAAAGGATCAATAAGGTATTCTTTATTATTGATAATGATTTCAGGAAACTGTAGTACATAGTCGAGATTTCTGATCAGAGACTTACCATTAAGAAACACATCTATTTCTCCCATAGGCACTTGCATGACCCAGTTCGATATAGTGTTATTTCTATTTTGTAAATGATTGAGCGTTAGTTTTAATTGACCGCCTTCAAAAGATACTTGAGTATCATAAGCTAGAAAATGGGAATTAAATCTAACCATTGGATAATTGGTAGGATTTTCATCTAACCAATGAATTCTACCATTATCTAAAGAATACTTGCCTTCAGCTTCAGTAATATCAATGAAGTTATTATCAGGAGAGCCAGCTACTCTTTTGCACTGATATACTCTAAAGTCATATTCTCTCACATAAGGTGTTGATGTAAAGCCGTATGTCTCATTGAGAATATTTCCACCTTTACCACCAATGAATTCAACCAAGGCAGCATCTTGGCTAGCGCACATGTATCTAGTGCCGTGTGAGTGAAAGTGCCATCCAATCATCTTACCATTGGTGTCATACTCGTAAGCTGTACATCCCTTTTGCAACACATATGGAACATTAGCTGCTTTTAAGCCTGAAAAGATGTAAGTTTCACTAGGTGTATTACCAGAGATAAAACTAATACCATTATACCCGTAACCGTCTTGCACCATTGTTCTGGTAATACTGTTAGAGGTAGAACGCATGATTCTGGTATAGTCTGAATTCTCTAGAACCTCAGCTCTCCAGTTAGATACAGTCGAGTCAATACCTAACATAGCTTTGGCTATGTCTTCATCTTGCATTCTATACAGTTCATGAATTCTATTATTCTCGTAAATCAAAGACCTTTGATAGCCTGATTTACGGATATGTAGTCTTAAATAAATCTGATCAGATGTAATAACTTCACCAGCTTGAGCTAAAGACTGAAGTTTAGACATATATCTAACCACATATTGAACTACAGCAGAGTAGTCTCTATGGGTTAAATTCCTAAAAGAATCTGCATTGTTCTTATGATAGAATAATCCTGAGTGTCTATCAGAGCCTTCATCTTTTAATACAAAGACATCGATATCGTCTTGATAATCAATAGTTCCATTATCCTCACCAGCATAATGGAGCATGTATTTTCTTTTAGCGTCTAAGATAGATTCAAAGGTTAAAAGATCGGATACTAAGAAATCAACAACTTTATAAATAGATGAATCATAAACAAATTCAGCTGTATCACCAACAGCAACATTAACCAGATCAATCTTATCGACTTTTAGTCCATTTACAAAAGCATAAGTCTGACCTTCTAGTGCTGTGTAGTCATCATAATCTGATTGTAAATCCAATATGTCTTGGGTAGAAGTTATTTTTGTACCTTTGACAAATATAAAGTCATCTGTATTATGAGCTCTTTCAGTGACGAAATATTCATTAGAATAAAGTCTTAAATAAATATTATCTTCGTTAAACCTAAAAGGTATATTGTCGTTTCTTTTGATAGCTACCAATAGGTTTCTATTTTGAGTATAGCAATAAAAAGATTCAAAGCGAGGTAGCTGAACACCATCTACATTGTAAATATCACAAACAAGCTTTTGGATATTGCAAGCTGACTCAAAACTCATCCATTCACCAACCTTAGGATAAAGTCCTAAAATGAGAGGATGGATCTGACCTATTTGAAATAAATGCCAAGTAGAGTTTTGGTCTGGTAAAGCCATATAGTTCCAAAGAACCTTAAATTGTTTCTTGGCTCCACCGTATGGTGTTATCTTAGCTAACTCAAATATAGCTTGAGTATCTTGATCAGGTGTGCACCAAACATTTTTTAGTGCGTGATCTCGTAAAAAATCATAGGCCACAGCTTATCAGTCCTCGTTAATTAGTGATACCAAAGATCTGACAAAATCGTTTTCTCCCTTAGAACCTAGGTATCTGTAGGCTATTTTAGAGATAACAGTATTTTTGTAAGACTTCTCAGTAAATGCAGCATATACCAAAGCTATCCAGGTAGGAGGATGCTCCAGAGCAACGGCGATCATCTCTCTAGCATTAGTACCAAACCAACTGGCAATTAGCAAGTTAACCAAAATACCTTCTTCGAAAGCTTGTAGTCTGTTGTTCTCAGTAATTTCTTTAACTTGAGCACAAAAGTCTTTAATACCAGTCATAGGAGCTATTTTAGAAAAGACTTCTTCTACCAATATAGCTGGAAATCTTAAAGACTTCATGGTTGAGGCTGTTAGTCTATTAACCTCACCACTATCGAGTTCCTCTCTAGGAATAAATAAAGAATAGTAGTAATAGCAAGCTATAATAGCAATAATGGCTTGATCTCTAGCAGATAGTCCAAAGCGTTTAGAGACAGATTCAGATATCCAATGAGCAAATACTGCCATAGGTACAAATGAAATCTCTCTTAGAGTTAAAGGATTTTTATCAATCCAAATAAGATTGGTAGCCATTCTAAGCTTGGCTAGAGATAGCTCCATCCTGTTTCTGATCCTAAGAGCTTCATCTGTGATATCTTGATTCATCGCATTTTTATTATAAATGGCGAACGGTCTAATATCTATACATAAAGCTTTTTCATCCCTTTCAGCCAAATCTACTAAAATAGGATGATTGAAAAAAGGTATCTGAGCTTCTGAATCAGTCTGACCTGCTACAAACCAAGGAATGGTTTTATAATCATTTTCTTGAATAAGACCATAAGTGTGGTGAAAAGCTCCATCTCTGATAGCAGATTCTTGGATAGCTTTGATCACTTTATGCATCTGAAAAGACTTACCTACGGTAGTATCGTACGCTGTGCGGTAGAACATTAGTATTTCTCTTTTCTTAAAATTACAAAAAATATTTACAGTTTTAATGATATTTAATGGCTGAATTCTTATTCTATGTTATCTTATAAGACTTCAAAGGTGACACTTTTATTATTCATGTCTTAAAAGTAAACTGTAAATTTATATAGAGAGTTATTTGCTCTTATTAACAATATCTAGTGATATAAGCAAAAACTAATCACATAATTTTGTTAAATCTATTCGAATACTAGTTTTCTAGGGATTTGAGTCAAGATAATAAGGCAAGCAAATAATTGCTCTGATATGGATGACTCAGATCCTGGACTTCATTTCTTTTATTGCAAGGAAATAACATGACCGCGACTACAATCGTTAATGCGGCTCCGATGATTATTCAAAGAGGTACTCAGGATCTGAGTACGCGGCAAGTATCACGAGAGCCTGAAGCGATCCCTACTCACCTACCTAAAGCTTATATCTATGCCCAAAAGGGTCTGACTACTCCTCAGCTGGTGGTCGGTGGTTCTCTGGTTTCTATGTATGGTGCTGATACTTTTGACGAACGTCTTCAGTATGCAAACCATGCGACTGTGATGGTTAATATCATCAACGCTGAAGGCAATGCTCAAATGGTAGAACGTATTGTACCTGCGGATGCAAATCCCGCAGCCAATATGCTGCTATCTCTGGATATCCTGCCTACCAAGGTAATTGATTATCAGCGTAACTCGGACGGCAGTATTGCTACTGACGTTAATGGTGATCCTATTCCTCTGTTAGATGGAAATGATGATCCTATTGAGATAGACGGCTACAAGATGAAGTGGGTAGTTTCTAACTACTCCGACCAAACCGGTGAAGACAACTTTGGTCTAATGACCGTTGTAGCTGGTGATCAAAGTGATGGTGGCACTCAATCTCAACGCTATCCTATCCTACAGTTTAAAGCCAGCTCTCAAGGCGCTTGGGGTAATAACGTAGGTTTCCGTATGTGGGCTCCTACCAAGCAAACTGGTTTTGGTATCTCAGATCGTCTGCTGGCTGAAGAGAAGGTTTATCCTTATCGCGTCTCTGTGATTACTCGCACTAATGAATTCACGACTCCTAAGGTTGTCGAAAACCTCTATGGCGAGCAATCTGTTGAAGTTGCTCTAAAGAGTGGCGTTATTGATCCTGCTACTGATAAGGAGCTGTTCATTGGTGAGCACTTCCTGTCTTACTACCAGAACTTTACGGATGTGAACTATCCTCCTCTGGTTGGTGATATCGGTGAGATCTACGTTTACGAAAACAATATTGCTACTGTTCAAGCGATGCTGTATGCTGCTGAATGGGATTATATTGAAGCTAGCTCTACACCTGGTGATATCCAAGAAGACTTCACAGGTGCTGATGATGAAGAGTATCTTTACAACATCGTCTCTGGTGTAGCCAGCTCTGGCTATCCTTACCATACTCTGGCGTGGGACACTACTGCTGGCGCTGTGGCTATGGGTGTGAGTACCAACATATTCCTCAATGGTGGCTCTGATGGTACCATGAACGATACTGACTTTGCTGCTTCTGTATCTGAGCGTGTTGCTGAATATAATAATGTTAACAGCGAGTTGCTTGATATTGCTCAGAATGTGGAATCTGTGATCTATGACTCTGGCTTCCCGCTAGAGACTAAGTACGATCTACTGAACTTCATCGCTATCCGTAAAGACACTTTCGTCAACCTAGGTACACACACGGTTGGTGAACGTCAGATGACCGCCAGTGAAGAAAACGCTACTGCTATTGCTTTACGTACTCGCGCACAGCTGTTCCCAGAATCTGATTACTTCGGCACGCCTGTTTGCCGAGCTATGATCATGGGTCGCAGTGGTGTACTGCGTAGTCGTCAGTACAAGCAGCGTGTTCCTGCTACCTTTGAGATTGCTCAAAAGTCAGCTCGCTACATGGGTGCTGGTAATGGTCGCTGGAAGAATGGTTTTAACTTTGATGGTGGTCCTGGTCACATCGTTGAATCTCTAAAGGACATCAACGTGGTTTATACACCTGCTGCTGCACGTAACCGTGATTGGGATGCAGGTCTGAACTGGATTATCCGTTATGACCGCTCTAGCCTGTGCATTCCTAGTCTACAGACTGTTTACAGCAATGATACTTCAGTGCTGAATAACTATCTGACTGCTATGGCTATTTGTGAGATCAATAAGGTAACGGATCGTGCATGGCGTTACTTCACAGGTGTCTCTAACCTGACCAACGCACAGTTGGCTGAGCGTGTAGATAACTTCATCTTAGAGCGTCTGAATGGTCGCTTTGATGGTCGGTTCATCTTTGACTCTGTCACTTCGTTCACTCAAGCTGACCTTGAGCGCGGTTACAGCTGGACTACCGCTGTTAAGATCTGGGCAGCGAATATGAAGACTGTAATGACCACGTACGTTCAATCTTACCGTCTGGACGACTACGAGGCAACCGCTTAATTAATGACTAGGGACTACGGTCCCTGGTCTAATGATTAATTTTCTCAAGGATATAACAATCATGGCTACACGCGTCACCGAAGCACTGCTAGAAGGTCGTGCATTTTCTCGTGGCACCACACAACCTATGCTGGACCCCTCATATGGTGGTCAGATGGGTTACTCTCCTGATCTGAGAGAATGGGTGTCTAACGCCAATTACGTTCGTCGTAACGTATTTGGTCTACTGCTAGAAGCTCCTAAGGCTTTTAGTCGTCTAACTGATAAGAACCCTGATATCTGGGTACGCGCTTTGCGAGCTCTCGTAGAGCTGCATCCCCGCAGTATCGAGGGTCTGAACGCAGGTCTGACTGTTGAGACCGCTGAAACCCCTGTGGGTGGTGGTGGTGAGCAACAAGAAGAATTCGTTAACGTTACTCGTGCTCGCTCTACGCCTACTTTTACGTGGGATGAGAAGTACGGTATGCCTATCCAGACGTTCCTCTATAACTGGATTACTTACGCACTGATGGATCCTGAATCTAAGGTGGCTAACGTAGGTACTCTAGCGAGCGGTTGGCCTGACGATATGCTACCGGACCAGTACGCAATGACGATGATCTTCATTGAACCTGATCCTACACACCGTAAGGTTGTTAAGAGTTGGCTATGCACCAATATGTTCCCTAAGGGTACTGGTGATATCATTGGATCGCGTGATCTGACTTCTGCTTTGAATCTGCAACAGATCAATGTGGAATTCACCGCTCTGACTCAGTTTGGTCTGGGTGTTAACCAGCTGGCTCAACGTCTGTTGGATCAAATTAACATCACCAATGCTAACCCCTACTTCCGTCCTGCTTTCGCTCAAGAAATCAGTGCAGACGTGGCTGCTGCTACCGCTACCGGCTACGAAGCAAAGGTGGAAGACCTGGGCAATACTGCTATTTCTGCTTAAATAGTAGACATATCCTATACTCTAGAGTATTATCTCTAGAGTATAGGACTTATGTCGTTATATTTAAAAAAGTATATTAAATAAATATAATATTGATATTACATATTTTTGTAAATAAGGAAAATTACAATGATATTATTCTTAGATGATTGGAAGAAGTATCCGTCAGCTATTATTAATCTAGAGACAACTAATGATAGCTGGATTAAGATTGTTAGTATCTATAAAGAGATGGGAATTAAAAACCATGCTTTTCCACTGGCTTTGGTAGATAGATCTTTGGTAGGTATAGATCCTTTTGATCCTGAGATTAGTTTAGAAAACCAAATTAGAGTAGCAGCTGAATGTAAAATCAATCCATGGTTTTACTTTAGAGAAATAGCTAGAGTAGGTGGTAGCGATGATGTTGTGGCAAATAAGTTCCAAGCCAATAGAGGTAACGTTTCTTTATTTTGGTCTTTTTTTAACCACATTACCTATATGCTTATTCAAATTCGTCAAACAGGTAAATCGTTTTCTACAGATACCTTAATGACTTATTTGTTAAATATTCGCTGTGTCAATACTCAAATTAACTTATTGACAAAAGACGATACCCTCAGAAGTGAGAACTTAAACAGACTAAGAGATATTGCTGATGAATTACCTTTTTATTTAAAACAAAGAGGAAAAGGTGATATTAGCAATACTGAAGAATTATCAATTAAGTCTTTAGGTAATAAGTACCGTGGTCATTTACCGCAGAAATCTCCTAAAATGGCTTTGAACGTAGGTCGTGGTTTAACTTCACCTATCTTCCAAATTGATGAAGCACCATTCCAGCCTAATATCGAAATATCGATGCCTGCTGCTTTGGCAGGCGGCACTGCTGCTAGAGATAGAGCAGAAAAAAATGGAGACCCATGGGGCACTATTGTCACCACAACAGCTGGTAAACGAGACGATAGAGACGGTAAGTATATTTATAACTGGATGCTAGAGGCTGCTGAATGGACTGAAAGGTTTCTAGATTGTAAAGATAGAAATGAACTAGAAGAGATGGTTAGAAGACATTCTCGCTCTGGTACTCTACGGATTAATGGTACGTTTAATCATTTACAGTTAGGTAAAGATGATAAGTGGCTTAAAAAGGCTCTTGAGGATGCTGGTGCTACGGGTGAGGCTGCTGATAGAGACTTTTTCAATATTTGGACAGCAGGCACGCAACTGTCTCCACTATCGACTGATGTGTTAGAGATGATCAGAAAGAGCTATATTGCACCACTGTACAACAGTATTTCTAAAATAGGTGGATACATCACCAGATGGTATATTCCTGAAAATCAGATAGAAACCATCATGAGAACTAGAAAGACTATAGCAACACTAGATACCAGTGACGCCAGTGGTGGTGATGATATTTCTCTGATTATTGAAGATGTAGAATCTGGCGAAGTATTAGCAGCAGGTACATTTAATGAAACTAATCTTATTAAGTTTGCACAATGGTTGGCATTTGAGTGGATTGTTAAGTATGAAAACTTAACAATGATTATTGAGCGCAGATCCTCAGGTGTGGCTATACTCGATTATTTGCTCTATATTTTACCTAATGAAAATATAGATCCCTTTAAAAGATTATTTAATACCATTGTTCAAAACGCTGGTGAGGATCCACAAAGATACAATGAAATCTGTCAACCTCTATTTAGAAGAAGTTCAGATATTTATGAAAAATATAAAAAGAGTTTTGGCTTTGCTACTAGTGGCTCTGGTATGACTAGTAGAACAGAACTATATTCTTCCATATTAAGAGGTATGGCTAACAACGTTGGTGACAGAATTAGAGACTTAACCACAATTAACCAGATTACTGGTCTAGTTATTAGAAATGGTAGAGTTGATCACCAAGAAGGTGAGCACGACGATATGGTTGTTGCACGTCTTCTTGGTTATTGGTTCCTTACAATGGGTAAAAACTTACACCATTATGGTATTAATAGTAAACTTATTTACACACACCTTAATACCAATAATAATGTTAAGCTCAATCCTTACGAAGAATATCAAATGGCTCAACAGCAATCTATTCGTTTACAAATGGATCAATTACTAAATGAATTAAAAACTGTAAAAGATGAGTTTATTGCTGCTAAAATAGAAAAACAAATCAGAGCTTTAAATAATAATATTATCTTACAGGAAAATGAAAAGTTTTCTGTAGATGAGCTCATTAATTCCATTAGAGATAGTAAAAGAGATAGAGTAGTTAGAAACTATTTTAACAGAAGCTCAGACGCATACACTCAAATGTCTGGTATAGCAGCTCCTGTAGATCCTACTAGAATATTCTTTTAACTAAGCATCATAGCTCCAGGTAGGGATTACCCTACCTGGAGCGTATGTCGTTTAATTTAAGCAGTATCCAAATCAGCATTGAGCAAATCAATGTAGGCTTCAATAAAAAACTCTCGCCTGCTACTTTCTTTCATGAAAATAGGAAAGAGTTTAGGAAAAAAGACTACTTTCTTTAAACTGTCTTTGAGTTTATCGGTAGCTAAATCATTATTAGCTGAATATAGCTGATAAACAGAAAACTCATAATTAGGTACTAGTTTATGATGATTAACAATCAAATAGTTTTTCTTCTTACAATAAAAGTGAATTTCAACACCTTTAACAGTCCTAGCTACCATAGTAGATAAATCTGAATCTGTGTAAGTAACTTCTTTGACTGAATGATTTTTATAAGTACCGAATAAAAAGTAATAAACAATAGATAAGAATCTAATAATTATTGCCATATTCTTACCTAGAATAATAGTTCATTGTCATAGCTCGTATGACAATATACAAAAGAAGTCCAGTCTTTAAACTGGCAATCATATTTTCATTTTTAGTAGAAGTAGCTTTTCTAACGATATTTTGAGCAAAGTCTCTAATCCTCAAGAGATTGACATCTGTTGATTTAGAGGACATATAGATACCTTTGAGTCTAGCTATTAAACTAGCAATATCTGTTGATTCTTTATAAACTGTTCTGCTATTGCTAAGATAAGCAAAAGCATGTGTTAAAGTCTCTTCTACTAAAATATCTACTTCCTTAGAAGATAGATATTTAGAATTAACGGAACACCAAGACAGAGTCTCTAAAAATAACTTAGGGCTCATGGTGTGCATAATTTTGACAACCACATCCACCAAGTCTTGTTTGATAAAAGAGTTTTTATCAATAATGACAGAATTAAGGTAAGTAATGTATTTGGATAGATTTCTAGTAGAATCCTTTAAAGATTCCTCTCCATCAAAATCCATGACTGAAGACGTTGATTTAATTCTACCGCCCAAAGCTTTGACTTTCATCAACTCTCCCGTGATATTCTTGATCATATCACGAATTCTGCCTTGAGCATCATTGATCATGTAAATAATCGCATTATCATCGGTAAAGTACTTAAACGTATTACCATGCAATTGATCGTCTGCAATCAAGTCTTTAACTCTGGCTTCTAGCGTAGCATACCAAGATCCATAACGCTTTATAGCATACTTCTTAGACAGTTGAGCATAAGTAGCTTCTGCTAAAGACTTTTCTACTGGATACCTATAATACCTAAACAAAAGCGAAGTCACAAACTTATAATAAAGAATCAAACCACAATCGATCATGGCTTTTTCTTTTTGCTTTTGATTTAGGTAAGGTGAATTCCTAAACGAGTGTATTAACCACATGCAAATATGGTTAAAGATAGATGTCGATACATGAAACTTTGGATTGATGATAGGTATCTTTAAAAGCTCTTCTTCTAAATATACATCATCAGCTTCTAGTATGTCTGTAAACCACCTGTCCTCATCTTGGGAGGTAAACCTGACAATATGTACACCTGTCAGGTTACCACCGAAGAAAGCTAAATGATCTTCATTCTTATTGACAAAACTCGTTTGAAAGTCGTGAATCTTTTTTGCTAATTTTTCATCAAACTTTAAGTGTGATAAGTTATTATCAAACAAAGCTTTGATTGCACCAGCCCCACGACTCATTATTATTCCCCTTTAGAGCGCTTTTTAAGCCATTGTACGAGGTTTTCAAACCCAATGACTACTGGGATACCCCTGACCTCAAAATAACTCTCTGTGGCTCTAGAAAACTTATCAGAGATATTGTACGCATTGATCTTAGAGACATTGCTAAAATCAATATATTCCATAATCGGGCCGACTTGTCCATCAGCACCTAGCTCAGGTCCTACAAAGACTATAAACTCTTTACCAGCATTTTTAACTCTTTCATGAGAAGCTTCAATGACTTCTATTTCAGAATCAATTACGCTATCTTTGCCCATTACAGAATAAATGACTGCTTTAGGTGACTGTACGATATCCATATTGGCAGGCACTATTCTTAAGCCTGAGATATCTATCGTATCATCATTTTCTTTATTTTCAATAGCTGCTAGCTGAGTCGCTAGTATAGAGTCAATAGCAGCAGACTCAAAAGCTTTAGATAAACTATTGAACTCATCGTCTTCAATAGGCTTTTTAGCAAAATACACATTCAAAGCCTGTGTATATATATTGGACAAAGGTCCATCCATGACAATAGTGTCTTTAACACCTTGTCCTTCATCATAAGTAAATTCAATCTGGTCATCGCTAGAATTAGCTACTGCTGCATTAGATCCTGCTGATCCAGAGCAAGTAGCACATTCTTCTAAACCAATACCGAGCAGTTTCATGGTTTGGTTATCCTTACTTAGTAAAATATAGTGTCCAGTATATCTACCAAACACTATGTTAAGAATTTTGTTGATAGCTATTATAATTAGTGAATAATACCATCACAAATAATTTCAGCTAAAATACTTTTAACCACATATTACCAAAGCGATATCATTTCAAGCATGATTAAATTCACTTGTATTTCTAAAGGAAGAAATTTATGTGGTTGATTATCAAGCAAACTGAACTAGATAGTGAGATCTTTACAATTCTAAGATCTGATATTGCTGATAAGTATATCAAAATCCTAATCAGAGACTTACAAGCTAATCCTAAACTCAAGTTTGATAACAAACCTATTGGTGTAGGAAAATTCGTAGCACTAAAAGTCAATAACTCGGCAGATGATCTCATAACACAATGCTCTGACCTAGATCATAATTCTAACGCCGTAATAGAATTTACTGAACAAATAATCAAACGTATTCATAACGAAACTATAGCTAAAGATCTCACATCCTCTCTTATCTCTAAACTCAAAGCTAAAGCCTAATTATGTTCAGTATTGCTTACAAAATCCAAGAATATGGTGAAGTCGTCTTTTGTGACAATAGTGACAATATTGTTGTTCTTATCCTAACTCAACTTGAACACTATCTCAAAGGAGAGTATTTTAACCCTCCTATCAAACCTATCAAGCAATTTCATATCGGTTGGAGTAAAACCAATACAATCGATATTGTCTTTCAATTCAATACCGACCTCATTGAATCACCTGCTAAGTTAATCCCAGCCATTAAACAACAGCTAGAGCTTTATCACAAAACACCAGTATCTGACGCGCAACCTTACACATATCCTGGAACAGATAAAGTTAGTCCATCAGCTTTTACTTTTTCATTCCCAATTAGAGTAAATACCTCTAATTGTTCAGACTAATTAAGAATTAAACTGTCATACTCTCCTACTACCTCAACAAGGTAGTAGGAGTAATCTATTCTTTTGTTTTTTGATTTAAACTAGATTTAAGAGCTTTAAATGATAAACCTATACCTATTCATCAATTGTAATAGTTTTAGTCTTTATAATCCTTCTAATCGATTTTAAAATAGGTTTTATGAGTTCAGTAGACTAAATTCTTAGATTCTTTAATAATATCTATTAGCCTAACCTACCTACTAGTCTTTACCAGTAGAGTTTTACTAATCTCTTTATTTTTTCATCTAGATCTTCTTTTAATCTCTTAATCTGTTTTAGCATCATAATAGCTAGGTAGTACATACTACCTAGCTTTATACTCTATTTTATTAATCAAGAATAGTATTGATAGTTAATATATTTTTTTCCGTCTATAGTAGGGGCTGCGCCCCTACGACAGCGCTATTAATGCGTTCTTATTAGTTATTCAGTTTATATACAATGTTTATTGGCATTATAGATATACAGATATAACTTAGCTTCGCACAACCATAGGGTAGGTAGGACAACTGGGGAAAAAGTTTTTGACAACATGGTCGAGATGTAAGCCCAGTCAGATCCTACACTCACTAACTTTTTCCATAACATATATAGTTAATAAAATAATTACTTACTATCTAACAATAACTCCTACTCTTACTCCTGTTATAGACTCTTCTCTCAAACCTATCTTTACAATAACTCTTATTACAGGACTTAATCTCATTAGGTAACCATTGAAGATTACCAATATTGTCACATCCTCCACAAGCTAGAGGTATGACATGATCAATAGCAAATCCAGGACAGCTAACAGAGTGCTTACCTGTACTAGGGCAGGGATAGAGTTTAACAAAGTCTCTTAACACTTTAGTATCTCTTAATATCCTACCTCTATCATCTCTTTGGATATTGTTACATATCCTAGGATCTATTATATCTTGAGCTTCTGTAGATATTGGTAATAACAGTAATATCAATAGCAAATACTTCATAGTCACTTTCACTAACATATACTCCAGGTAGCTTATCACTACCTGGAGCTATGATGGTTTTAGATAATATATTCTTTTTCAACTAACTCTTCAAAAGAGATATGGAATTCATTATTAGGATCTAGATTAGAGATATGAATATCTTCTACTCCTATAGCTTCATTGGCTATAGCTCCAGACTCCTCAATCACAAAGGGAGACTCTATTCCCATAATACTGGATACCTGAGATTGAGACCACTTTAGAATATCTACAGTCCTGGTAGATAGATTAGGTTTAGATCCAGTATCTAGCATAGCGATATAAACATAAGGCTGAGTCGTCTGACCTAATCTATTAATTCTAGATATAGCTTGCTGCAATACATAATCCCTAAAGGGTGTATTAATCAGTATCATAGTGTCTGCCATAACCAAAGGTACAGCAGTAGATAAACTAGGATACGTAGCTATTAGAGGATTGATATTCTTATCCTTTTCAAAGCTAGAGATAATGCTAGGCAATTTAGCATTGGTCTTAGCATAGACTACAGCAGGTTGTAATTCTAGTTTAGTTGTAATCTCTTTAGCTTTTTCTACGACTTCTACATAGCTAGTAAATACGACTGTCTTTTTAGTAGTAGATTCTATTATTTTGATATAGTCAATATTCTCAGCAACAGCTTTAGCACATTCCATACGTTTTTTACCTAGTATTCTGCCTAGGCATTCACCTTGTACTTTTAAGTGCATGTATTTAACGACAGATTTACTGGCATCAAACTTGGCTCTGGTTTCTTTATCTAGTGTAGGATTGATGTATTGCTTTTCAAACTTATTACAATAAGCTGTATCTTGGATATCGTATTGAATACCAGGGTTCTTATTGAAAAACTTTACTAAGTCTAGGTATCTTTTGAATTCTCTTTCTTCAGTTGTAGACCTAATAGTCTTTTCATAGACCTTTAAAGCATCGTAATAGTCTGTTTCAAAGGCTTTGTAGTTAGACTTGTAGTATTTGATACGCTCTTCAATAAAAGCTACCATATCAGCTTTTACAGCGTCTAAGGTGTATTGATCAGAATCTTTAGCTTGTACTAAGATATTCTCCATAATAGGAGGATCTAGATTTAAAGCTTTCTTTTCTACTTTATGAGTAACGATATTGAGTCTATTAGATAGAATATCTAAAGCTTTCTTAGCATCTTTACCATAAAGCTTTTTATACTTCTCTATTAAAGAATTATTGAAGTTCTTATCAATAGTCCTAAATAGAGGAATAGTCTCAGATCCCATAGCCTTAATAGGTGTACCACTCATCCAGAGAATATGCTCAGACTTAGTAGCGTCTGTTAGGTCAATAAAGTACCTGGTGCGTTGAGAAGTGATTTCATTGAGGTTATGGCATTCATCTAGGATAATACCTATCTTCTTATTAGGTAGCTTTTTAGCTAGCTCTAGAGCTTTGTATAAAGCCTCGTAGTGGAAAATTAGGTATTTCTGATTACCATAGGGACTACCAGAGCTAGATACCCAGCAAGTCTCAGGCTTTTTGAATTCACCCTTATCCGGACTAGCAATTGTTTTATACCAGACATCCCATACAGCGTTATTGGGACATATAACAAAAACAGTGTCTACCTCTAGCATTTCCATCAAAGCAACAGCAGTTAGAGTCTTTCCCCCACCAGCAGCAGCTGCAAGCAAATATCCTTTTAGATCGTATTTAGGTACAATCTGATCATATTTAGCGAAGAAATCATTTTGATGAGGTAGTGGAGTCTTCCAGAACTTATTTAACTTAGAGTAGTTTAAGATAGGATTGTGTTCCTGATCTATATTAGACAGAAACGTACTTTCCTTTAAAGCATCAATGATGGATTGAGCAGTCTTCTTACTAGTACCTAGTCTTTTCTTAGAGTTAATAATAGTCTCTAGAGTATATAGTAAGTCTATAGCAAAGAAAGTAGGTATACTAAAGGAGTGTCTCGTTATCTTGTTGAACATGAAGTTCGAGATACGGTTAGTTCTCCAGATATTATTAATATCGTTTTGGATAAAGTAACCAGGCACACCAGATACAATAATCTCATCAAGTGTTTGCTCAGCCTTTATATTACCAAATAGTCTACGTACAGCGGAAAACATTTAATTACCTCATACCACCAATATTGAGCTTTAGAAATCTCTCAAAAGTTTCTCTATCATTCATGAATGCTACCTTGGTCCACTTTTCTGTTAGGAAAGTACGGTATAATTCATTAGCGTCAGAATAGCCTTCTATGATCTGTCTGACCACACCTATTTCTTGACCACCATAGAGCTGACCTTTATCTAGTGTTACTATGTATTCATTATAGATATAAGCTTTTACAGCCAATACACACATATCACAAAAGACAGGTATGCTCCTGAGCTGTAAATGAGATAAAGCCTCGTCATTACTTAAAATACATCTTAAGTAACCAAAACCTATAGGAGGAGCTGTATCTCTTACCATAATGGTATTTTCACCAATAAGTTGTACCTTAGCTGTACTTACTGGTGGTATAGGCATATGGCTATTCATCATAGCTTGACCTAATTGTAGGGAAGGTGTGACGCTACAAACATCATAGCCAGTATTACCAGCAATAGCTAAAGCAGCAGCTGAAGTAATATAACTCACTGCAATAGCTGCTGTAATGGTTCTGTTTTGTGTTCTTTCTTTAGGGATATAATACACTGTAGTGTATGTATTGGTCATCTCCTGAGGAACACCACTTAAGTCAATAAATACTTCATCCCCACCTACTAAGTCACAATCGACCATGACTCTGGCTCTAATGACTTTATTGGTGATTTGCTCTTCTAAAGATACTGGAGTATTTCTCCAGCTATGTGTTGTGTTATGAAAGACTAGATTCAGCACTTCTCTAGGGATACTGTACCTAATCTCATCAATAGCCTTTTTAATGGGATTCATGGTTCTAAATGCTAATTAAAAAACTATCAGTCATACATTATAGCTCTGACTACATGGAGTCAAAGACTAACTTTTAACTAATTTGAGGACAATAATGTTGCGTTTTATTCTTCTTTCACTCATGTCATTTCTGATGGCTATTCCTGCAATCGCTAGGGATAAAGACCCTATTGCTGAAATGATTGCTGTTATTCATGAAAAACAAGCTGTGGCTGAGTGGATTATTCAAAGAACAAGAAATAAAGTCGATTATAATTACGCTATCGGTATTGTCGATACTGTTTATGACAAAGCCTATAAACAAGGCGTAGATCCCCTAGTCGTTATTGGGATGATTTCTAAGGAATCTATGTTCAGACCTAAAGCTAAGTCTGGATATGGAGCTGTTGGCTTGATGCAAGTCGTTCCTAGGTTTCACCAAGACAAGATCAAAAAGCGCAATATTTACAATAAGGAAGTTAATATTGAGGTAGGTGTCAAAGTGCTCTTTGATTGTCTTAAGAATAGAAAAACAGTCAAAGGAGCACTGAATTGCTATTCTGGTGGCGCCAGAGGCTATGCTGAATACGTGCAAGCCAGGCATAAAGAAATTAAGCAGGCCATTATTTTGAATCTGTTTAACAACAATCAAAAGATCAATGTGGATTATGCTTACCACAAACCTCTTAGAGAGCCTAGGACTACAAGTCCCCTGTATGCTGGGATTTAAATACGTAAGCTACTAATTTATAGGTAGCTAATAAATCAAAGCTATCTTTGACTCCATGAAAAGATATTCCAAGGTTATGATTGTGGACGCTGGCTATTACATTGATAGGATAGAGCCTATTGTAGTAGACCTAGCTCACTCTCACTATAGACTCCAACAAGAGTTTAAATTGCTCAATGCTTTAGACTATAAAGACAGAATCATAGCCAACTGCATGATCAAGTCTGTAGCTGAAGTATTTTGTCTACCAGTTATATATCCCAGACACAACATCATTAAAAACGATATTTCTGAATTTGATCAGTATTTCTACAATAAAGTCAAAACACTATCTGATTTCTTGGTTTTTCAACATGTAGATCGTCAAAGCTTATCTATGTTCAATGGAGACGAAGTGCTTTGTATATTGCACAATAGAGAGCTAATCCTTTTAAACCACAATGAGTCAATTCACCAGTCTGTCTGATATCTTAGTTGCCAATAGTCACATCATCCTGTCTTTAGGAGAAGTAGCTAGTTTCATAGAGAGAAAATATGCTAAGGTAATAAAACCTTATGCCAAAGGTATTTATAAGATCGGTGAGAGATATCCGTCTGTGGTCAGCGATGTAACTTATTTTGTTAAGGATACGCAAGATCATAATAAAGTTGAACAATTAACAGATATATCCAGTTTAACGGATACTAGTTATATTGTTGATGAAAATAACTCTGTCGTTATAGATAATTTCTATATTAAGAACAGAGACTCAGCTTTATCTATGTCTCCATCTTTACCTATTCATGGGTATGAAATAGCCAAACAAGCTATTGCTCACTACATAGGAAAAAGAAATCCCTATACAAGAGATGCTAGTACAGCTTTAAACCATATTAGCAAACTCCTGATAGATGGCATCGACCATCAAGATGCTATTACCTTTATTCTAGACGAATGTGTATTTACGCCTGTGTATATGCAGATCGATAGTTTTATAGGTAAAGATATCTATCATGTGTATTTTTATAAAACAGTTAGTATTTGCGATTTGGTCATTGAAAAAACCATTGACTGGAGAGCATACCAATGGCACTTAAACCAACAAGATCAAGACAGTGAGCATCATTATCCTTGAACTTGAAAATTGTAGATCCAGATTTGAGAGCATAGTGAGGTCTTTAATTCAAGCAAAGGGTCTACAGTTTTCTGTAATTGATACATCTAAGATAGATTTAATTTACAATGAGATAGCACAACTGCTTACTAACAATATCTTAGAATCAATTAAAAATAAGAGTCTTAGCTACACGATGCTAGACTCTGCCACAGCCAGTATTGACATTACATCTGTTGTCGATAGATTTAACTACCATTTGTTTAGTGAGTATTCGATAGATATCTCATTTGACTCTTTGTATCAGATGGTGTCAAATATTGAGATGTCTGTGATAAATGATATTGTTTATCATTTACCCAATATCGATAATAATGATTTAGAGATCGTATCTCACCACTTTGAGCCTATTAACAACTTAGTAATTGAATACAATAATGTTGTTACTGCTTGACTATAATGAACTCAGATACAATTTCATGGCCTGTAAGCCTTTGTCAGACCATGTTGAGTTATCTGAGTTCATTGATATCCTACTTAAAAATAGTCCAGATCAAAGCGATAGGTATTTAAAAGCCAATCTTTGGCAAGCCATAGAGTCATCGACTGCATTTAGCAGCGATGATTTTATTATGTCTGTCAATGACGACTATTTAACAGCTATCGATGTATTGATAGAGACTTATGGTGATTTTCTTTTTAACTTCATTAAGCAAAAGTCTGGAATTGATATCTTTGAAAAAAATATTAAAGGTATTCAATTCAATAGCGATAGCTTGATTATTCAACTATGACAAATGAATTACCTTATCAATATATCGTCGTCAATATTGATAAGTCTTATTCTAAACTCAAGAACTATCTAGAAGTATCTTGGCTACCCACTATTGATATAGAAGCGCTGCTCTCTATTATCTTTACTGTTTTTAGCAGAGTCTCTGAAGTAGAAACAACAACAGACAGAACTATTCAGGAACTACTGCTAGAAACCTTTGAATTCAAAGACAGCACTTTAGTCACTAACGTAGCATTTTCTCAATATATGACTAAAGTGCTGCAAGATGTTGTGCAAGATATTTATGATGAACTCCTGCATCAAGGATTCTTAATTTACGAAACATTTCCTTATGAATACCGACGCTCGCTACCAGACGGAAGCGTGGTGCTCGCCAAGATTGTTGATACTGGATCTACAGTATGATCATATATTGGTAGAGACTCTTCTAAATACCATAAATCCAGACGTTAAGCAAGAAGATATTCTTCTGACTATCTTTGCTGAACTATTATCTAAAAACAAAGACAAAATAGTAGATACTTATGCTTTTGCTGAATTTGTGGTAGCAATATGTGTAGATTCTCTAGAAATGATGGAGACTTATAAAGAAGAAGTCTTTATTCTACAAACGATCTTTGCCAATTGTGTTGAAGCTGTTGAGGACACTATATTCCCTTTTAATTTAACGGACTACCAAATGTTTGTAGACTGGGATATTGGTCAGATCATGTTAATTCATCCTGAAGCAATAGATCAAATTCAAGAATGTTTTAATAATGCAAGCTACCAACCCATTGTTTCAGCCCAATAAACTACCTTTGTCTGAAATTGTTATTATTGAATCCTACGATATCTTTGAGTTATTCAATGCTTTAGAGTTTGAAGTATCTTGGAACTCACAACAAGAAATACTCAGACAAGCTTTTAAAGTGCTGGATGATCCTCAGCTAAAGTTAGGTACTCCTATTACAACAATAACAATGTCAGCTGGTATTGTTACTCGTTATTTGGTAGAGGAGTTTTCTATCAATCAAATGGTAGTGCTTAATGATCTGTTTAGGAAAATAATTTTAACGATCTACTTCAGATGTTATGAAAACAAATTGTTTGTAGGATCAAATTATCCAACAGTACCAGCTTTTCCTTATTTCCTAGAGAATATAGATTTAGCTGGTTGTGTTCTTAGGTTGGATAGAACATATTTTTAGGTTTGACATAAATGCTATCCATCAATTCCTATTATTCCTTTAATACCAAGGTACCAGGTATTTTAGGAGAATCATTTAATAATTTAAAATTGGTATCTGTTATGACGTATGAGTTAGCTTCTAACTACATCAACGTTGTTTCAATGCATGCCAATATTTATCCAGCTTTACCGCAAGGTATTCCAGATAATCCTGAGAGTTATACTTATTATCTATTCAAAACAGAATCCAACACCAACGTGGTTTTGGCTGATGTGTGGATTGATGATAATACTATTACAGAAAAAGGCTCTCAATCGATGGTCGTTGAGATTCCTAGAGTAACCAACTCTGATATTGTCAGACTCAATACTGTTTTGAGAACAATGGGATTTAACTACACTTCTCGTGTGGTGTAATAATTTATTACTGTATATATTCTATGTGAAGTAATCACGAATAACAAAGATGTATCTAAATAACTAGGCTGGAGTAGTGAATAACACTCTGATCTGGTTATTGGATGTATCTTTATGCGGTTATTTCCGTCGTTGTTGTGTTGTGAAGAGTCGAACCCTGTGAGTAATAGCGCTTACAGCCATAAATCTCCTTGTGCTTGATGCTTACAAGGCTGTAATTGATTGCTATTTACTCACAGGGCTAGACCTAAAAGGTTTCGTAGTGTTGAAGTCGCTGAACCCACATACCTTAGAGCGAGCCCTACTCGGACTCTATTAATACTTCAACACGTTTTAGGGAGTGAGCAAAGCCGAGGGCGTCGGTTTCAAAGAAAAGTAAATGTTTGACAAAACTCTTTTTCTTTCCTTTTTCAGGTTTTGTCAAATGGTTCGGGCCATTGGTTGTGGAAGTCAGTGAAGTGATGGTGCTTTTCTTGTTGTTCACGAAACGAAACTAGGTATGTGGTGTTCTATACAAGCTGGTAGCTATTTCTGTCCAATTGGACAGAAATAGCTACTATGCTGCTAATTTTATTTTTTCACCATTATGTTGTGTTAATAGGTAGAATTTAAAAAAGTAATGCAAAACCCATTTATTCTCCCAGCAGAGCAATATAAAAGAACAATTGATCCTTTAGGAGACTATTTGAATCAAACAGCACATTACCTGAATATTTCTACAGGTAAAGCTTTTGATGAATGCAAAGAGTTTGTTAAAAAGAAACTCAAAGACGGCACTTTTCAAATAAAGATTCCACAAGTACAATACATGGAACGTCAAGAAAATGGCGACCGTGTATTGCTCAGAGGATCTTTATTAGGCTATATTCAGCAAACTGTTAAAAATGGTGATGTGATAGCTCCGTCTTTTACAACATATAAACATGCTGATAAATATGAATCTTTACTAGCTAGCTTCATTGATGGTAACGTAGCCGGTAGATCTAAAGCTAAAAAAGAAGAGTTTGCTGCTAAAGCTGCTGGTAAAAAAGACTTAGCACAATATAAAAACCTAGAGCAAACAGGCAGAAAGCTATCCAATAATGCTATTTCTGGTGCTCACGTATCAACCAGTACGCCATTGGTCAATAAAACAGCTCATTCGTCTTTGACCAGTACATGTAGGGCAACATCTGGATACGGTAATGCCAATAACGAAAAACTCATGACTGGCAATAGACATTACTGGAATCCTAATGTTACTTTAAACAATATAGTTTCTATCGTTACCCATACAGACTATGAGCTCTTACAATCTGTCGTAACAAAATACAATATCCATCTTCCTACTGTGGAGGATACGATGGATTGTATTCAGTATTCTTCAGATATATATTGGAAAAATGAAGTAGCTATGAACCATATTTATGAACTCGTAGCAAAACTCACTCCACTACAAAGAGCTGCTTTTGTTTATACAGGCGATCTTTATCATTTAAGAAAACACAACGATCAGCTCTTAAGAGTATTCTTATCTCAGTTATCATCTAAGCACTACGAGATTGATGTAGAAGATACTTTTGATTTTGTTAAGAACTCTAGAGAAGATTATCTTAATTTAGCTCATCAGATATGTTCTGATGAAATGAGATCCAAAGGTAAAGATTATGTTGCTTTAAAAGGTACTACCAATTTAAAGACACTAGCTGCTACTACCAGAAATATTGATTCAGTATTAACCAATTATGCTGATTTAATTAAAGCTATAATGGTTACTGAGAATATGCCTGCATCAGTAGCATATTTTCCTGAATCTGTCAGACGAGCTGCTCTGATGTCAGATACAGACTCTACTATCTTTACTGTAGAGGAGTGGGTACAATGGTATTGTGGTGATATTGGTTTTAAGCAAGAACATATGTCAATAGCAGCAAGCTGTATCTTTTTAGCAGCTCAAGCTATCACACATATTCTGGCTATGATGTCAGCTAACTTTAACGTACAGAAAAAACGTCTTTATCAAATTGCGATGAAGAACGAATTCAAGTTTGATGTATTTGTACCAACCAATGTAGCCAAACATTATTTTGCCAGTATATCTTGCCAGGAAGGCAATATCTTAGCTGAATCTGATGTAGAAATCAAAGGTGTTCACTTAAAGAACTCTAATTCTCCAAAATTCATTACGAGCAAAGCTTCAAAGATGATGGAAGAGATTATGAATACTATTATGGATACAGGTAAGATATCTATTCTTAAGTATCTGAAAGAGATTGCTGATATTGAAAGAACTGTTTTTGATTCTATTAAAAATGGTAAACTGGAGTTCTTTAGATTAGGAGAAATCAAGCAGCCTCAAGCTTATGTCAGAAAACCTGAGGAATCTCCATATGTTTACAATATGCTTTGGGAACAAGTCTTTGCTCCTAAATATGGTCCAGCTCCTGCATTACCCTATCAAACATTAAGAGTAGCTACTACGATTGATAATCCTACAAAGACCAAGAAGTGGTTAGAGAGTATGGAAGATAGAGAATTAGCTGAACGTATGAGAAACTGGTTAGGTGGATTAGGTAAAGTCAATTTACCGAGTTTAATGCTACCGGCAGAGATTACAACAACTAATGGTATTCCTAAAGAGATTTTAGATATTATTGATACTAGAAAGATTGTGTATAATTTATGCAAGATTTTCTATTTGATATTAGAGACATTAGGTTTTTATATTTGTAATGATAATATTACTCGACTAGTATCTGACCAATATTGATGACATATGTAGCTATAGGAGCAATAAGCTCCTATAGCTACTATGACGCAATTGTACTGAGAATCTCTTGTATTAAGAGCTTATTTTGTAATTGTGATCTAGAAGATAGAATCATATCCAAAGCTCTATCATTTTCATACAGCTTGAAATACCTCATGATCATATTGTTGTTTGTCTTATCTAGCCTATTACCATGATCTTTAGCTATTTTAACTAAAAAGTCTAAAGCTGTTAATCTAGCGACTACGTTAGTCCAAATAGATTGTTTGGTAGGAGCGTTATCTGGTAAAACTAAAGCTTTAGCAAAATCTCCAGCAGACGGTACTGGAAATCCTTGTAATATAGCTGAATACTTTCTATCAGAGCCTTTATAGTAAGCGATAATGTTAGAATAGATATCGTCTATTCTAGAGCTATAATCTGTTATATGAAATACATGCTTTTTATAACTCAAACCCATAGGTGAGTTATTTAAGAGATTATAAGCTCTGTTGAATAAAGCAATGTCCAAATGAGAATCTAACATATTAGGCAATACATACATGTGTATAAATTGCGCTACTGATTTAGGAGACTCTCCTTTTTCTAATACCTTTAGCTCTTCAAATAAAAAAGATCTAAACTGAACTGCTAATAAAGCAATATTAAGACCTATAACAGCTGTGCCTGATTCATTACCAATATATTTACCATTAGGCAATAATAGACTTAAATCTGATTTAGGATGGTATATGACTTTAACAGCTGAGAGAGTTTTCCAATTCTTTTGAGCTTCATATACATCAAAATAATCATCCATAGCCACAATAATCTCATCAATATCTCCACCATAAAAGATATCTCTGAATATATTGCCTCTATAAATAGGAGAGGATATTTTTAGACCCATAGCCAAATGAAAGGCTTTGGCATCTATAATGTCTGCAAATCGTTCTAGGTTATAATTAAAAGGAACACCTAAGTTATTCAGTAGCCTAATGAGTAAATGATTAGACTTTACTGCAAAGGGTCTATCGTAGAAATAGTTCTTTACTTGTTCTAGATTTCTTTTTAAACCATTTTCTACGTAAGGCCATCCAGCTGGACTTAGTGCTCCTTGAGTATAACCAATAGGAGAGTTAAATAATTCAATCATAATTAGTTATTTATGTATAACATAGAATAATCGCTTTATATAAAAGCTAAAAGTAAAAATTTATTTTATATTGCCTATGATATAGATAAAGATCTACGCTTCAATCTTACTCATTAGTGGGTAAGAGCGTAGAACTTATATCACGGACCTTTGATTTTGTAATGTTAATAAAAACTGTGTTTCAAAAAATCACAGTCACTTATTATATTACTGAATCGAAAGCAATCGATTCATCAAAGCTTTGATAAACGCAATATTGTAATAAAGGAAACATAGCATGGCTATTCATGACGGCACTTCACAACAAGCCGCACAACCTCAAGCAGCTACCCAAGCCGCATTTGATGCTCCTCTAGCAGCTACTGCAGCTGCACCTCAATCGCAAGCACAACAACAAAAAATGAACCAAACTTTCTCCTTTCACTCCAACAGCGGTATCTTCGGCACGCCTATCGGTCGCACACCTGGCACGGAAGTGCTGGTGAGCCTGCAAGAAAAGCTCACCGAAATCTACAAGCAAGCCAAGGACAGTTCTTTTGAGTTTGCGCTCTTTCCTCTGGACAAGAACAACGAACAACAGCTGTATTTCTCAGCTCTGGTTGTTCTGGGTTTTGTACGTGGCGATCGCAAGAACGCTGCCTACCACACCCTGATTCTGGAAGCTTCCAACGACGATCCAGGCTCTATCCATCAGCAAGTCCAAAACGACATGATCGAAGTGATTCGTGTTGCTTCGGATGCTTCGGATAACGAACTCAACAAGATCGCTGTGGAAAAGCTGACTCAAGCTTTCCCTGGCGTGCAGCTGTTTAACGCTGACTCTATGGTTGTTCCTCGAAAGTTCAACCTGGAAGACAAGACAGCGGTGCACAATTTGGCACTGAACGCTGCTATGGCCAGTACCACGGAGCTGCGCAAGCGCACTCCTGGTTATAGCGATCTGAATATGGCTGGCTTTGCTCGTGACTCTAGCCTGGTGGTAACACCTCGCTTTGAAACCAGCACTGTCAAGAACATTGATGAGCTGCCTCGTCGTCAAGACGTCAAGATCGTGTTTGGCTCTCAACAAGTCAAGCAACAAAACAACCAGTCTCTGAATTCAGGTGATCGTTCTGCTGCTCTGGCAGAGATCTCTGGCTATATTGACCTGCTGTGGGCTCCGGTTAATCCCGTGGCTCAATACGGTATGATGCCTGTGCCTGGCTATCAGATGCCTGCTCAAAAGTATGCAGCTAACCTGATCATTACCAACTTCTTCAGCCCTCGCCTGTCGACTCTGGCCGGTGTTCTGCTGGCTCTGACCACCGTCAAGGCTTTCTCCGATCAGAACAACTGGTACGGTGCTTTCCGATCCAACGGCGTGCGTAGCAATATGCGCGATATTGGTTATCTGAACATCGAAGCCAATCTGGGTGGTGACCCGAACCAGCCTGGCTCTCCTGTGGAAATCTCTATGGATTCCTACGGTGCGGCAGATCTGTATCGTTATCTGAACCAGCTGATCCGTCCGGGTCTGGCTATTTCGATTGACGTGCCTGAGTCTGGTCCTGAGTCCTGGCTGCTCTCAGTTCTGAGCGTAGCTGCCTCTGGCAGTGAGCACTCTGGTGATGCACAGCGCATGATCTTCAACGCTGCTCAAACGCTAACCAACGGTAACTTTGCGAATTTCTTCCCGCAAGGTGCATCCATGTTCGACAACGTTGGTAACCCTGTACATCTTGGTTACTACGAGTCCGACAAGGATACCTACCGTGATATCCGTGATATCGACTACGTGGCTGTCGCTGCTCTGAGTCGTGATCTGGATAGCATCAAGCGCTGGTCTGATACCTGGACGGCTACGTCTGTTCCTCTGGGCAAGCGCATGGATACCCGTCAGCGCTTCATCCGTGATCTGACTGGTGGTAAGGCTGTGTTTACTGGTAAGGCTAACCGCGTTACCTTTAGCGCTGCTTTCATCGATGCTCTGGTCAAGGGCTGCGCGGCTGTGGGTGTTACGCCTCGTCTGGACGCCAATGGTCTGGGTAATGTGGTGGTGGATCGCGGCACCGCGTCCTTCATCGATCAAGCTCTGGTGGGTCCTGCACCTACTAACTTCTTCAGCTCCGGTATTGTGGGTGGCTATACCAATAGCTATGCTCCCAACAACTTCCGTACCTGGTAAGTCAATAAAGCTCTCGTAGCTAACTAATAGTAATTCCCAGGAGTGTAAAAGCTCCTGGGAATTATGTCCTCTTTTCTTTTATTTGATTAATTATGATTGAAATAGAACAAAAATACTTAGACGCTATCAATCAAGACACTAAATCTGAATTTACATTACAAACAGCCGTAAAGTTGTTTGTAAGACTAATGTCTTTAGAAAATTCACACTATGTTGTTCCTGTAGCTAGAATAAATACTCAACTAAAACTAAGTAATGAAGAAATAGCTTATGTTTTGGAAGTATCTGAGAAAGTAGAAGAACACAATTTGTTTGCTTACTATATAGCCAATGAATTTGAATTTGATAATCCTGGTATTATAGAAAAATTAATTATCAATACTTTTAAACATAAAGAAGATAATAAACAAATAAAGAGCTTTTTACAATTTATCTTTACTTTGTTTTGCTTAGGTATTTATCAGATTCCTGGTAAGGATATAGATGCTGTATTTAAAGAATATAAGATTTGGATCCTAAGACAACTCGGTATGACTGAAGAAGTATCGCCTAAGATTATCTTACCTAACTGAAATAATTACAGCAACATATAATCCATATAGAGCCTAATCCTGGGCTCTGAAATAAGGAAAAAAGGATAAAAGAAGTGGCTGTATCTGAAGAGTTAGTTAATTTCAACCAGCTATTTAATCAGCTAAAGCAACCTCCCTTGATTATCAACGATATTGTTGAGACATCAGCAGAGGAAAAAGATACACTGAAGAATCTGATATTTACTAAGTATGATTCTGATGTGATGAAAAACGTACCTAGCTGTGACTGTGGTAGTATCACAGGTGAATACAATATCGGTGTTCTATGTAAAAACTGTGATACCGAAGTTGTATCAGCTGTAGATAAAGAGCTAGAGCCTATTCTTTGGGTAAGAGCGCCTAAGAATATTCATGCATTAATTAATCCTACTGTTTGGACTCAGTTATCTCTGAGATTCAAGAAGAGTAATTTTGATACTATTCGCTGGATTTGTGATACAACTTATAGAGTAGGACCTAATGATGGAGCTATTGTAGCTGAGCTGCAAGAAGCTGGTATTACCAGAGGTTACAATAACTTTATTGAAAACTTTTACGATATCATCAATCGCTTATTTGAGATGAGGAGTTTTTCCTCTAAATCAAGAGTGACTTATGATCTACTACCACAATTGCTGGTAGAAAATAAAGATTCAATATTCTCTCAATATCTACCACTGGTTAACAGAACCATGCTAGTAATTGAGTCTACGACTGTTGGTACATATGTCGATCCATTTGTACCTACTGCTATTGATGCTATTTTAACAGTAGCATCAATTGATGTGGATGAATCTAGGTTTTCTATTAGGACAAAGGAAAACAGAGTTGCTAAGTTCCTATCTGGAATCAGTAGTTATTACTATAACTTTGCGAAAAACAATCTAGGTAGAAAGTCAGGCACCTATAGGCAACACGTTTATGGATCACGATCTCACTTCTCATTTAGAGCGGTGGTGTCGTCTTTAACGGACGCTCACCAGTATGATGAGATTCATATTCCGTGGGGTATCGGAATTACTATATTTCGATATCACATCATCAATAAACTCATTCGACGAGGATATACCGTCAATCAAGCGATATATCTGATTAATGCACACGCAAAGGTATTTCATCCACTCATTAACGAGATCTTTAAAGAACTCATTGATGAATCACCTCGTAAAGGTGTCGATGTAACTATTAATCGAAATCCCTCTTTGGTACGTGGATCTATTCAAAGAGTGAGGATTACTAAAGTCAAAGAAGATACCTCAATCAATACTGTTTCATTCAGCATTTTGATTGTAGGTCCCATGAACGCTAAAGATTGGTGTTCTAAAAGCTCCTTAATTGCTGGGAACTCCTGTAAAGGACAATCAGCAGCTGATCCTAGATACATATCTAGGCGAGTTCAACGACTAGTCGAAAGACGTACAGCCAAGCGGCTGGAAACAGGAGCCAGTCTCTGAATAAGAGATGGAAGATATAGTCTGAACATCTGTGGTAACACAGAGCTGGATTCACTATCCGGGTAATGCGTAGCGAACATTGCTGAACATATTTGGATTTTGACGGTGGAAGCATTGCCGTCTCGAAAGCTTTTGAATTGCTGGGAACTCTCACACCGAGACAATCAGCAGCCAAGATCTTATTTGCTTACCGGTAAATAGGATAAGGTTCAACGACTATCCCGAAAGGGAGTACAGCCAAGCGGCTGGAAGCGGAAGCCACCAAACCAGGTGAAGATATAGTCTGAACATCTATGGTGACATAGAGCGAAGCAGGTAATGCTGCGGGTTAGGAAATAGCGAGCCTAGCTGAACAATACGGATGCCCTTAATTTCACTTTGACTTTAGATAACGATTTGTCTGAAGAGCTCAAGCATCTTGATCCACATAAGAGCTGTTTTGAACTCGATGAACCTAGAACCATCTCTGGCAATCTCTCGATTCCCAAGACAGTTGTAGGCACAATTAGTAATTGGTTACATTTTGAAGAACCTGATAACACACCCACGGACTTTATGAAGTCTATTGCAATAGGTTAATTAGCATGAGAGTAGTCTCTGGCGGTACTGCTGCCTGGAATGCGATAGCATACGGACAGCAAAACCCTCTTAATCTTGGGTATTTTAAAAGTCAACTAGAGAACATTGGACAAAACCTGAATGAACAAGCCAAAATCTTTTATCAGGATGTCCAAAGTCTTTACGATAAGTTCAACAGCTCTGAGGCAATGCGCTTGATGCGCTCAGCCATGAAGTCTGCTGCATCACTGTTTAATGATAATATCATTAGACCACTGACATCAACAGATGAGCTACAAAACGCATCTATACAAATGCAAAGATGGGTAATGGCTAATCCCGTTATTCGTCAGATGTACCACAATCAGGAATGTGACGGGTATTCTGATACATATGTGGATATGGAGCCTGGCAAAATAGGTGAAGCTCATTACGACTATCGCAGGGTGATGGACGGCATTGTGGTGTGTGATGAGGATCAAGAGTCCTTTACACAGTACTTTGAAGATCTGCATGAAGGTGATAGAGATTTGATTCTCAGTGAGCAAAGCGATATTTTGACAACATGGTCTTTCATGGAAGCTATGGTCAAAGCACTCAAAGATGATCCAACGTCTCAATATGGTGGTCAGCTTTAATTAACAGCATAGATGGATTGGAGCTCACCAGGCTCCAATCCATCTTATGTAATGTATAATTTTCTTTGAACACAATGAATAAAATCCCTGTTCCTACTATGTCTAGCGATGGTTGGGTCTTCGAATCCCTACATATGGCTGACTACTTAATGAGTGATTTCTTTTTATCAGAATATAGTCAAACTGCACTATATCCTAATACAATCACTTCTTTGCCATACATTATTGAAGCCAATAAAGAGTCTCCTGAGCGTATAGCTGAGAAGATGCAAGATGGTTTAGAAGTTTACTTTAGCAGATATTTTAATAACGTCATTGTACAAGCCAGTTATAGAGATGATCCTGCATCAGGCTCTAAAGCTATCGTAGATGTTTTTATTGAATACGTAGATTCTGAAGGCAAAACACATTCTTTTGCTAAAGGAGCAGAAATCATTGATGGTAAGTTTAACAAAATTGTTGAAATCAATAACTATTTAGGTGAATAAATATGTTCCAACCTGAAGGTCCAATGACTGAGGATATGCTAAACGGTATTATTAACAGTCATGCCCAATTGCCAGAAACTATCTTTGTTAGAGATTTTCTACCTATATTTGCTGGTAAAGTCCCATTAGAAAAAGTAAAAGACTTTGTTCAAGTATGGATATCTATTTCTGGCTCTCCTACAGCAGCAGTTGATATTATTGATAGAAAAGGCAATACTTTATTTACTGTACCTGGTTTATTTGATACCAATTTTATTGATCCATCTAAAAAAGATGGTTCTATGAATTTTGCTGAGATTGTTAGTTTTGCTAAACTACATAACGCTATTAGTCCAGAACTAGAAAAAAGAGTATTTGTAGAAAATGTACAAAAGAAACTAGACGTGATTCAAAAGAAATCACCTAGTTTTATCAAGAACGTACAAATATGGCAGGATATTTTCCAGCGTTACGGAATTACTGATGAAAAGGAAGAAAAAACTACTGTATCTAATTCTACAGTAAAACAAACCAGTAATGTAACGGATGACGATTTCGAATGATTTCGTAAATATTGCTGTTATATCTGATATTCATTTAGGTCATAAAAACACCAAGACATTATCTATCATTAAAAATCTAGAAGATTTAATCTTTAAGGACCACTCTAATAAAGATTTAGATATTCTATTTTTAGCTGGAGATGTATTTGATGGATTACTAGAGCTAAATGATGAAGATATAACGTATATTGATTTTTTTATTGAAGCACTGCTTAGGTATTGTTATAAGAATGAAATAGCTTTAAGAATACTAGAGGGTACTCCCAGTCACGACTGGACTCAATCTATTCGTTTTATAACAATAGCTCAAATGCTAGAGTTAAAAGACTTAGATATTAAATACATTGATAATATTCATATTGAAATCAACGAAAAATTCAATATGAGTATTTTATATGTACCTGATGAAATACAGCCTACTACAGATAAGACTTTAAAATTAGTCAAACAAGCTATCTACGATGCAGGTTTAGATCAGGTAGATATTGCTATTATGCATGGACAGTTTGAGTATCAGCTGCCAGCAGGTATTAAAAATATTCCTAGACACTCTAGTGAGGAATATTTAAAGATAGTCAAAAAGCTAATAGCTATAGGGCATGTGCACACGCATTCTTATTTAGATAGAATTGTAGCACAAGGATCTTTTGATCGTTTAAAACACGGTGAAGAAGAACCTAAAGGCTATATTAAAGCTAAAATATATAAAGATAGCTTCACTTTTGATTTTATAGAGAACAAAAACGCACAGATCTATAAGACAATAGAAATTAGTGACTTATCTTTAGAAGACACATTTAGGTATTTGGATGAAGTTACCAATACATATCCTAATTCTTTCATTAGATTAAAAGCTACTTATAATCACCCTATATTCGCTAATATGGGTGAAGTAGTGGCAAAATATCCTGGTATTACGTTTAGCAGATTGATCAAGGACAAGTCCGCTAATATAGATGAGCAGTATTCTGATCTAGAAATAGACACATCTGAATATACGCCAATTACTTTAACAAAAGATAATATTCCTGACTTATTGAAACCTAAACTAATAATTAGGTTTGATAATAATGAGAGATTATTAAACAAGAGCTTAAACTTATTAGAGGAATGTCTATAAATGTTTAGCATTATATCAGGCAGAGCTACCTCTGCCTTTCCTATTAGTGTTGGAACATCGCTGGCTTTTGAGTCAGCGATTGTTTCTAACCAACCCTCTATAGATCCTGATCGTGTTATACCACAAAAGATCAATTTGAACGACTATGATGAAATCTGGATTAATATATCAACTTTATTTAGAAACTTAGTAGGCTCACTCACCAAGGATGACTCGCAAAGAGTTCATCCTGGTGAGTTGGCTGTTGGGTTGATGAATGAAATAGATATTATCAAAGAAATTGTCAAAGCTGATACATTAGATAAAGTAAAGGTGGTTTTCTACGTTTGTGACCATAGAGACTTAACCAAATCAAAATATCCATACGCTTTATTTAGAGTAGATTCTACGCCAAAGCAGTTGTTGTACCGCTCTAATCACGATAAAGCGATTGCTGAGGTATTAAAGCAAAGATCTGTAGTGGATTCTATTAGAGTCTTTAATGGCTCTGAGATTACGTCTCCTAATTATAGAAACATTATTATCATTACACACATTGCTTTAGATCTGTGTAGTCAAAAGAATTTCAATAGATTTGATCTATTAGAATCTCATACAGGTGTATTGAAAAAACCTCATCAATTCAATACCAAATACTTAGATGGTAAGAAGTATCCAATGCTACCCTTTAATAAAGGATTATTACAAATCTTTGGAGATTCTGAGCATTTTAGACCTTACCCTATTAAAACTAGGGAAAATGTATTAGCTGTTGCTGAAAAATACAAATGGACACCAGCTACGACCAGAGATAAAATAAAGTATTCCATATCTAATATACCAGCAGCTTATGATAGGGAAATTTTACTGGGCTTAGTATAGCTGCTATTTGCTAAATTTACGTAGTATATCAATAATTTGTAAAACGCCTAATCTTTTAATCTTTGTTTAAATCCGACTTTCACTAGGAACTATCATGGCTGACTTCCAAGCGCAACCCAGAAAAAAAATCGCACTGGACAACTCTAAGCTTTCACTGCGTGCACCTAGCACAGCAGAAGGCAAGACCGCATCTTTGATCTGGATGCTTTATAAGAATAATCCCCGTATTGTTGTTTGGACTCGTGATCCTCAAGATGAGACTGAGCGTAATAAGGGTGGTAAGATTCAAGCTGAGCTGAATTTGCCTATTATGTTCAGTATCCTTGAGAATCTGAACTTTGCTATTACTGCTGAGCCTGGCTGGCGAGCAAAGCTAGAAAACAAAAACTATACTTTCTTTGGTGGTAAGAAGTCTGACCAACCACAAGTCCTTACTGAAATTTGGGTAGGTAAAGATAAAGAAGGTTTTGTTTATATTTCTGTTACAGCACCTAACCGTCCGATTATTAAGTTCCGTATCCAGCCTGATGATTTCCATTGCTGGTACGACGCTGATGGTCAAAAGACTGATCCTGCACGCCTGTCTGCTATTTACGTTAAAGGCTATGTAGATATTCTCAAAAGTATTTACAGCCATCTAGCTATTACTGAATTCGTAGACATAGCTGCTGAGATGCGTGAAAAAGACAATAAGCGCCAAGGCGGTGGTGGTTGGAACAACAACCGTGGTGGTAATCAAGGTGGCGGTGGATACCAAAAGTCCAATGATTCCGGCTTTGGTGGTGGTGATGATCTACCCTTTTAATTAAATAATAAGATATGTCAGAGGTGAGTAGGCTAATGCCTACCATCTCTGGCTATCCACTCTAATTGCATTAGTGATGCAAAGATTTTTAGAAATATATCATAATGGTGAGGTTAGTTTCGTTAGGTCTGTAAACAAGGAAACGCAGTGAGAATAGAATTACTGGCAGACGGTATTTCAAAACCCAAAGTCCATATCTCTCATGGAGATGAGATTTTGGTTTGGGATGTGAGTATATTCGATAAGTCCAACTTTGCTGGACCCTTCGATATGTATCACTATAACAATCAGTTTTTGGCTAAGAAAACTGCTGAGGAGCAGCAACAGATATTCAATATTTTCAAGAGCATCAGAATTGCTTTTGATGAAATCAATGAATGGAAGCAACTATCAAAGACTTTACAGCCTTTGATTCATGATCTGTTTACTTATCACGAAATCAACACTGTTAAGAAATGGATCTTGTACCATTCAGATATTCAGTTTCCAACAGATTTGAAAGCTGAATATATTCAAAGCAATGACAAAACTGGCTCTCGTGAGCAAACTTACATTATCTCAGACTATCAAAAGCTGATTGCTCTGACGTTCTGTTTAAGACTCATGATTCCTATTTGGGGTGAGTTTATTGCTCAGACCAGACGAGACACAGGCACTAGCTTTAAGGAGTATTATGCTTTCTTGCTGTTAGCCAAAACAGACTTGTTTGCATCAGAAGCTATGGAAAAGTTAACTACCTATGTTAGCTACTCTATGCCTGATGAGAGATCTAATGCTACGGTGCTAGGCGGTATCAGCTCTGAAGACTATCCTTTATGGATCTTGTCTTTGGTAGTGATTCGCTGTATTTGTACCAAAGATATATCTGGTCATCAGCCAGATTTCTCACTTATCCCTTATATTTACAATCATGTAAAAGAAAGAGTAAAAAGATCAGACACATCTTTTGATGGTTTGGTCAAAGAAAAACGCATCAATGAAAATAGCTCTGACTCAGATGGTAGAACGTCTGGATTAGAAGAATACAAGATTCGACAAGAAAACACCCCTGGTGATGTGGTCTTGGTCAATCATGCTATGCAGGATATTTTAGCAGCCACACTAAAAATTTATCCTGATATCGACCTTAACCTGTTTCACAACGCCATTGAAACAGCTAAAGCATTAGAAACAAGGAAAATCGAAGATCCACAGATTACTCTGGTTAAATGGATTTTCAAACCATATATCTCTACTAGAGGTATCGATATGCTCAGCAAACCAACCATGGTTTGTGCTTTGGGAGCTACTCAAGCGATTCTTTGGCATAGACAGCACTATGTCCTATCTGCTTTATCGACAGCTATTGTAGCCAACGATGCAGACTATGGTGTTAGCTCCATTGAATCCAGAGCACGTATTCCTAAGCAGTATATCGAGGAAATTCAAAAATACTACCCTTACACACAACGCACTCCCATTCGCCAAAGAAACGCAAAACCAACCAATTTGTGTTTACAAGCTATTGACAACATATGTGATGAATTCAGCTCTTATAACTGGATTGTCAGTATGGACAGAGAATTTTTAAAATATGTAACAGGCTCAGACGCTAACAGAACTCTAGTTATTCCTCACGATATCAGGATCAGAGTCGCTCAACTGGTCTTAGATTTAGTTAACCGAGTGAACATTTAAAGATTAAAGCAATGATTCCTTTCGATACCTCGAACTCTCTGAGTGATTCTGCGCATTTTCACAGACTCAGTGATTTTCGTGTGGAGAGTTTGCTGATTCAAAATACAGGGACGTTTAATCAACAGTTCCTAAGACCTTATGTGACGAATTCGCATTTGAATAATAATGAGCTAACCACTATTGCGACCAGCATTATGGATAAAGTCCATCAAGGCAATATTGATGGACTGACTATTGCTGGTGTAGGTAATTCATTTTTGACCAGGTCTTCAGAGCCAGATGCCAGTGTCTTGATTCCTAATGGTTGGGATGTTCCTAGAGCACAATTCATCATGAAAATCGTGATGACAAACTCTTTGGGACTATCCAATCCTTGTTTTGTGACAGGATATACAGACCACGCTGGCATTAATCCTGCTACAGGCACTATTGATCCTCGTATGATCTTTATTGTCAACAGCATTACGCAGGCCAGGACTGTACAAATGAGGTCACCTGTAGGTGTTTCTCAAATGATCTCTCCGATTGGTACTCAGCAAATCATGGTGGATTTTTCTAACTCCAACATGCAGCCGACTTTTAACCACCAATACCAATACATGATGAAGCCTGACGATATCTTCAGGACCATCAATAACTCACCCATGTATCGCAATGCTGATGATCCTACCGATCATAACTTTGTCAACGATACGACTATCAGGCTGGATGCCAGAGGAAAGTCTGGTTCTAAGCGGATCAATAATCCCAATAACTATATTGCTGATGTCGTTAACTCGTGGGTAAATTCACCAGCCGATGAAGGCAGTACTCCTATTCAAAATGCTTTAAAGTATTACCGAAATGTCAATACTTTTGAGAAAACAGATATTTGGAAGAATGAATTCTTCCAAGTCATCAACAGCAGAAGAACAGGATACTCCACATTTGGCAATAGCTTTACTTTCAAGGAACTATCTGATATTGACCCTAGTGTAATGAATGTCATTACGTTTGTGGACACACATTCTCACGAATTGCACCACACAGGTCAAACCATGCATTGGGGTGGGACAGATCTCAATACTGTTGCTGCTTCTATGCTAGCTAGTAGCGTGCCAGCACTGATGACTGAGCAGATGATTGCACAAATCGTCTTTAAGTCAACCAACAACACTATCCATGGTCAGCCACAAACTGATATCATTGCTGGTGGTGGTTTTGACTCCAGTGTAGATATGCGACAAAACTATGAGAATTTCAAGCGTTTGTTTGAAATCATGGTCTTAAATGACATTACTTTCAATAACCAGATGGCTTACTTTCTGGAGATGAGGGTAGATATTTCTGGAGAATCTTGGATCAAAATCAAAATTGATAATGAACCTCTGATTGATTACGTTACACCAACTTTCTGTGATTCACTATTCTCACCTGTCATTACCACTCGAAAGACAAACCTGTTTCAAGTAACCAACGATATCGAATCCTTGATAGGATATGTAGATATGGCAAAGGAAGAGTCTAAATCTCATTACGGCAGCGCTGCCATTTAACAAATGACACTCATTGAACTTTATACATCCATGCTAGCGGCTGCTGGCTTAACCGTAGACGATAACGGCTACGTTTCTGTCAATAACTCTTTATTCACAGGATCCAATAAAAATGAACCTGTTCTCGTAGACGGTAAGCGCTTAGTATTACCTACGCGAGAGCAATTGACAGATCCTGATCGAGAATCCAAGATTATCTTTCATCCATTGAGTGAAAATATCTTAAGAGGTGAATCGATTGTGGTGGCTAAGCTGCGCAGCATGTACGGTATTAGACTGAACTTTGCTGTAGCTGCTATTGTCTCTGGTCTGCTGGATCTGTGTGCCTCAGTAAATAAACATAAGCTACTCACACCAGATCAATCAGCGGTTCTTTCTGTAGCACCAAACTGCGATGAAACGACTGTTCGTGTATTTGCCAGTTTGATCAATAAAGTATTTGCTGATGAAAGTACATTCGTAAAACTGTATCTGCGCAGATCTGGCACTATCAAAGGTGTTAAATATTCCAGAGCAGGTATTATCAGCTTTCCGTTCTTTGAAGCGCTACAAGAAGCCAAAGATACTCTTTTTGGTGTAAAGCTGCGTAAAAAGGACAAGGAAGCCTTACTGGCTATCTTTGAGTTTATTCTACCAAAAATAGGAGAAGCTGAAAGTTATAACCAAGGATCTGATTCAACAATAGCTCCGTTTACGGACGCTTTGATGAAAGCATTCATGGGAGTAGCAGGTAAACTCAATGATATCATCGATTTGTACAAAGACAAAATCGATGAGCTAGAAAAGCTCACCTTCGATGCTGATTGGGTAGATGCTTTCGAAGATCTGTCTGTAATGACATCTGAAATCCGTAGAGTACCTGCTCAAGCCGGTAATGAAGGAGAAGGAAAGAAAACAGACAGTATCCAGCAAGCTACTACACCCGTTACTAACTTGCAATACACACCACCGACAAACACTGCTCAATCTACTGCTTTGGCTCCCAATCCCGTAGCAGTACCTCAATATCAACCACAGTATACACAAATGCCTGTGACTAATATTCCTCAAACTACTACAGCTCCTGTGCAAACTAAGACCTCTGAAGGCAAAGTTAAGCTGGGTGATTTGATGAGCAAAACTGTCGCTATGCCTGCTGGTCCTATTCCTCCATCATTGATGGGAGAGATGAATCCTCAACTGGCTCAACAAATGGCTTATCAGCAGCAAATGCAGCAGATGGCCATGATGCAGCAAGGTATGGTGCCTGGGATGCACCCAGGCTATCAAATGCCAATGGGTTACCCACAACAGATGCCTATGGGTTATCCTCAGCAAATGATGAACCAGCCTGGTATGCCTCGCTCAGCAGGCTCTGTCATGCCTAATAATCCAGTAGGTATGCCAAACCAAATGGGTTATCCCATGCAGCCTGGTATGATGCCTATGGGGTATCGACCTTTCTAACGACATAAGTGCTACTAGGGACGAAAAGTCCCTAGTAGCCAATGTCTTAGGTTTTGTTTTTGGTTCTGTAAGCAGATAAGATTCTTTCTATCTCATTACCACCAGGTATTAATATATTCATCATCTCATGAGTATATTCTAAAGGCGATGACATATTGTTCATTCGCATAACGATATAATGATGATCTGCTCTGACATTCATAGCGGTTAGCAGTCCAAAGAAATCTCCTTCGTATTTATAAGCCAAACCCATATTAACAGGCACTGATTGAGTGCTAGGTAGATTCTTTAAATACGTCATATGATCTTCTAATACGATCCTGAACTTAGAATCATAATAGAACTTTATACCAGGATTTAGTAATAGTTCGTCAATTTTCATTGTTAAATCAAAACTCTTTAGTTACATATTATCTTACTGAGTTGGTTTTTAAATGTTTGAATAAAGGAAAGCAAACATGAATATTCCTAGTCAGCTGCGTAGAGATCTATTATCTACTCTGGGTCTTAATCCATTTGTAGGCCATAACTCGTCTCCTCGCGCTCAAATGGATGCATCTCACCTAGGACAAAAGCTGGTCATAGCTAATCCTAGCCGTAAACGTATTAAGACAGGAATGGAGTATGAATTCGGAAAATACACATTCAGTGTCAAAACCGATACTGATATCAATATTATCAAAACTATTCCCAGGTATCGACAAACTCTGGACAAAGATTCAATCAAGGACAACCCTGAGACGTTAGTTATCTACGAGGAAAAAAACTCTAACCGTATTGGAGTACTGAATCTCAAGAAGTATTGCTCTTATCACCAACACTTTGGCTTTGAATACAAAGAAAAAGATACGGTAGCTAAACTGTATCGTGGTGCAGATATTCCTAAAGATACTATCCTGTTAGACTCTCCTGCTGTCACTGATGATGGTGACTATATGTATGGCAGAGAGCTTAATATAGCTTACATGTCTCATCCTTCAGTATCTGAAGATGGGATTATGATCTGTGAGGATGTATTACCGTTCTTTAGATTCAAGACTTATGAAACCCGTGTCGTAGAGTGGGGAAATAAAAAGTTTCCTCTGAATCTATACGGTACTCATGAGGAATACAAAGCATTTCCTGATATTGGTGAGTATGTAAGAGACGATAATCTACTGATGGTAACCAGAACGTATGAAGACAATCTCGCTCCTGTTGAGATGAGTATTTATGACGTGATGATTCCTGACTTCATTGGAGATAAATGTGTTTATGCCAATGGTAAAGGTGGAAAGGTTATTGATATCAAGGTTTATACCTCTGATGCTACCTTGTTTGAAAACCATTCAAATATGGATACTCAGGTACAGAAATATTTGCATGCTACCAAGAAGTTTCACCAAACCGTAGTACAGGAGTGGGAAAGGTTAAAGAAAGAAAGAGGTGCTAGTCTACAACTGACTCCTCGCTTTCAAAGACAAATCGTAGAATCTTTAGCTTATATTGACTACGAATCTCCCTTTAGTAGAGGTAATGATGGTAAATCTAACCCTAGGATTACCAAGGAATACAGGAAGTCTCCTATCGATCACTACCGAGTAGAATTTGTGATTGAGTACGAGACAGAACCGGCCGATGGTTACAAATACACCGATCAACACGGAGGAAAAGGTGTAATTGTCCATATCGGTAAGCCTGAAGAATTTCCAGTAGATGCTGATGGAAACAGAGCAGATATCGTAATGGATGGTTATGCTACTGTTAACCGAATGAATACAGGTCGGATTTATGAGCAATATTTGAACGCTGCTTCTAGAGATGTAACAAAAAGAATACGTTCAATGATCGGTGTTGGAGAACACGACCCACATACTCAAGTCCATATTGAGAATCTATTCCATACAGATCAGATAAAATTTGATCAAACTTATCGATATTTGATGGGATATTACGAGATTGTATCTCCACAAATGTTTAGATGGTTTGGGCAAGAAGCTGGTGTCGAGGAAAAGATCAATCACTTAGCTGCTGTGGTTTATGATGGTATCTATTTGTATTGCCCACCTGAGACGACAGTAGATTATGCTACTGTCGTTAAGGAGTTAGAAAAACACTACAAACCAACTTATGGTCCAGTAACTTATAAAGGTTATTCTGGAAGAACAGTAACCACTAAAGAACCTGTCAGAATTGGTAGCGTCTACATGATGTTATTAGAAAAGACTGGTGATGATTGGGCTGCTGTATCTTCAGGAAAACTTCAACACTTTGGTATTTTGTCTCAAATTACCAGGAGTGATAAATATTCTAGTCCTACTAGAAACCAACCTGTGAGAGCTTGGGGTGAGTCTGAAGGTCGCATTATTGCTAGCTATGCTGGTGAAAAAGCGATTGCTGAGTTGATGGATAGGAATAACAATCCTCATACACACAAGCAAATTGTCTCATCTATTCTCTCAGCTGATAAACCTACCAATATTGACCATGTTGTGGATAGGAGCAAATTGCACTATGGTGGCTCTAAACCACTGATTATTGCAAAACACGTATTGGAATGTGCTGGAATTCGATTTGTTTACCATAAGACCTGATTGTGAAAATACTAGCAAAGACTCTTAATCAATATACAACAGACCAGTTATGGGATAATCTAAGAGGTAACTTTACGTTGGTATTTGATGATGGAGAAATCCAAACCAATGCCAAGATGACTATATACTCCCACTATGCGTGGGAGTTTCACCGCAGGTATAGTCAAGTACCTTTGCTGGTAAGCCATCACGTACAGTCTATCTTAAAAGGATCTACTCTAGGAGCTAAAACCCATATTAGCTTATTAGAGAGGATTCTTTGGGATACCTTTGATAAATATCCCAATGCTAATAAAGTACAGTTTGTGGATGAATTGGCTAAACTAGCTTATTTCATTACAAACCAATACTACTATAACGAATTAACATATAGAACAGAACCTTATGTTAATTCGTTGGATATCGTTGACTTTATTGAAGTCATGGACAATAAAGACGTAAAGTCTGTCTTGTCTTCAGTAGAGGCTACAGAATACGGTATTTCACAAGCTTATAATGCTATTAGTTATGCATTAAAGAAAGAGCCTACATTAGCTAATAATCCCTTGTCAAAAGGGATGAGATCAAAGTTGGTTAAAGAAGGACAAGTATTACAATGTTTAGGTCCTAGAGGTAAAGTCACAGATATTGACTCTAACTATTTTAACAAACCTATTATGGTTGGTTATGTAGGAGGATTTAAGAACCTATATGACTCCATGATTGAGTCTAGATCAGCAGCTAAAGCTCTTTACTTTTCTAAGAAAGAATTGCAAGACGCTGAATATTTCTCAAGAAAGCTGCAACTGCTTTGTCAAACAGTTAAGAACTTACATCACGGAGATTGTGGTAGTAAGAACTATTTGAGCTGGCATGTTAAGCCTCCTATCATTGAAAATGGTGAAATAGTATCTGGTGGGGACCTACAGTACCTGATAGGCAAATACTATTTAGATACTGAAACCAATAAACTAAAGATTATTACTAAGGATGATAAACATCTAGAAGATAAAACCATTAAAATCAGATCTGTAGTAGCAGGCTGTAATCATCCAGATCCATATGGAATATGCTCTGTATGTTTTGGACAAATGGCTGATGTGATTCCTGAGAGAACCAATATTGGTCAATACACCTCTACCACACTGACACAAAAGTCTTCACAATCAATTCTATCGACTAAGCACCATGATGGCTCTAGCTCTTCTGAATCTATTCAACTAACGCCTGAAGAAAAGAAGTTCTTTAAGACAGCTTCAGATGGAGTTAGTTATCTCCTATCTGAAAATCTTAAAGGAAAGAAAGTCAAAGTCATTATAGCTAGTCATGAAGCTCAAGGTTTAACGGATATTACTTTCGTAGATGATGTCCATAAACTAGCTATGACTCGGGTATCTGAAATTACAGATATGGGCTTTGTAGTAGAACACAGGGATATTGAAAAGACAGATTATTTCACCGTTAGTCGTGGAAAGCGATACGCTAGTCTGACATACGCAGCCCTTGACTATATCCGTAAACACGGATGGACAGTTGATGATAAACGAAATTTTATCATTGATTTAGGTCAATGGAACTTCTCTGAAAAGTTCTTATCTATTCCAGCCAGACATTTCAATATGTCTGATGTGACGCAATCCATTGCTCAAATGCTGGAATCTAATATGAAGGAGATCAAAAATGCTGAGGAGATGAAAGATCCTGAAGCTATACTCGTTGAGTTATTTGATCTGGTAACGAAACACCTGAGCATCAATATCTGTGTACTAGAAGTCACCTTACTAGGCGCTATGGTGATCAGTAACTCAGGTAGAGACTTTCGTATTCCTAAGGCTTACACCACCAGAGAGATGGGAGCTAGTAAACAAACTATTCCTAATCGCTCTATGGGCGCAGCTATGGCGTACGAGTATCATGTTAATACGATCTTCGATCCTGCTAGCTTCTTTAAGGCCAACAGACCAGATCATCAGTTTGATGTAATGCTCTGTCCTCAAGAAGTTTTACAAGGAACACAACGCTAATTAAATAGAGACTACGGCATAAACTCCGTAGTCTCTATATCTAAGGAGCTATGATGCTAAACCCTTTAGATATAGAGACTACAACAAATAAGGTTGTACAATGAATGAGTATTTGATGACGATTACCAAAGGTAGTCATTTCTTTAAAATAAATAATTTTGATGAACGTATTAAAGGAATTATCTTTAAATTCCTACATAAAAACATTAGATATGGGTTAGAAAAGATTCCAGGTAGCAATAGATACAGGAAAGTCGCTACAGGTATATTTGCTGCAGCTACTAAAGATCGCAGTGAAATCCGTATCCATATTAACCAATGGGACGACTTTATTCGTCACTTAGGTTTAGAGTTTGTAGATCTTAAAAGAGTATTGATTCAAGAGCTAGAGCCTTATGAGCCACTACCTTTAGGAACTATTCTTAAAGATGAATGGATAGATGCTGAAAGAGATAACCAAAAACCTGTAATTGAGTATTTAGATGATGAAACTAATACTCAACGTAAGTTTATAGGTATGGCAACAGGCTTCGGAAAAGGCATGACTTGTATGGTGGGAGCATCCCATTATGGAAAACGTCTTGCTCTTGTGTTAAGACCTATGTTTATCCATAAGTGGATTGAAGATTTACAAAAGTATCTAAAGATCACACCTGAAGAGATTATGGTCATTCAGGGTAACGCTCATTTAAAGATGCTTTTAGAGCAACAAAGACAAGGACTGCTATCAGATATCAAAGCTTTTATATTCAGTAATAAAACCTTACAAATGTGGTTTAAAGAATATACTGAATATAAAGAAGATATCAGAGATATGGGTTATGGAATTACTCCTGAAGAGTTATTTCCATTTTTAAAAATAGGTCTTAGGATTATTGATGAAGTCCATATGGATTTTCACCTTAACTTTAAGATAGATCTATTTACACATGTACCTAAAGCTATTTCGTTATCTGCGACATTAGAGAACAATGATCCGTTCCTAATGCAGATGTATGATATTGCGTACCCTATTAGAGATAGATATAAGTCTCCTCCTCCAGATAAGTACTCTGTAGCCAGATGTGTCCTGTACCATATAAAGGGGGCTCCTTATGTCAAAATTAAAACAACTGAGTATGGAGCTAAAAACTATTCTCATAACGCCTTTGAGGACTTTATATTCAAAAATGAAAACAGACTAGACAATTACTTAAGACTCATTAAGTATTCTGTTGATGTTGGTTTCATGAATGATTATAAACCAGGTGAAAAGCTGGTCATATTTGCTTTTAAGAAAGAGATGTGTACTAGAATAGTAGAGTATCTATTAGAATGGTATCCTCGTCTTGATATACGCAGGTATGTCTCTGAAGATCCTCCTGAGAATATGTACGAGCCTGTCATACGGGTAACTACGTTAGGTTCTGGCTCTACTGCTCACGATATAGCTAGATTGAAAACAGCTATTATGACAGTTAACGTCGAGAGCTTACAAGCTAATGTACAGGCTTTTGGACGCTTGAGAAAGATACCTGATTTACAAACCAGGTTCTACTACTTTATCTGTGCCGATGTAGATAAACACATGAGATACCATAAAGCCAAAATGGAACTTTTATCCAATAGAGCTACTAATTTTAATATTATTCACGCACCTTTTGCAGTCTAGTTATTAAAATATCATGATTATTCCTGAATCAAGAATACAGCGCATAGCTTCGAAGATAGCAATCGCCATGATAGCTACGGCTGCTGGCTTACTATTATTCTTTGTTGTTCTTTACATTTTTGTTTCGCCTGTGACTATCATATTTCCTGCTTTTATACCAATTTATGAATTCGTATTAGCTTATAGTTTCTTTGGTGCTTTTGTAATATCTATCTCAAGTTTGATTCCATTAACAGTTTCTATAGCTGCATGTAAAGGCACAGTATAACTACGAATATCAATATAAAGAAATACATACAAAAATCAACTAATTTTGATTTAGCAATTCAGATAAATAATGAAGACAATTAAATATCTCCTGATTACCGCTTTTGTTTGTTTTATTGGAGCTTGTTATTTAATGACAACTAACATATCTCCAATTCTCTCAGTAGCTGTTGGAGTATTGGCTATGTGTTTTGTAGGCACAGCTTGCCATATATACGAGCAAAACATATCAACCAGATATCACAGTACCAGTCATTCCGTTAATAAACACGGAATGGTTGAAGGCTTTAGATAAAACGACATACATAGCTCCCACTAGCCATTAGGCTAGTGGGAGCTATGCTGTTTATTTATTTTTTTGTAGCTGAATTGATTTGATTTGTAATTTCTTGAGCTTTCTTAGCTTCCTTATGTAGTATATTTTCTATTTTCTCAAAGATAATAGTAATATACTCTCTAGGATATGCTAAGAATTCATGGAGTTTTAAACCCGTGTGTTTAAATACTTCTTTTTCAAAATAGTGATCTATTGTAAAATATAAATCACTACTCTTACAAATATCTTCTGCCTCGTGCAGAGCTACCGCTGCCAATGGTCTGGATTTGTCTCCAGAGCTCACTCCACTTAAATGATCATAAATACCAAAGTAGGTTTCATAAATATCAGTTAAAGCTATTTTAATATCAATATAACTGGTTTTAGGTAATTTCTCAGCTAACCTAGATATCTCTTCACTGATATTAATAAACTCTTTGGTAATTCCAGCATCAGTTTTTATAGACTGAATACCAAATTCATGATCATTTATATGTTTTTTTAGCGGTTTGTTATCTTGATGACGCGCTGCACGAGAGGGATAAAAAAAGTATTGTAAACATCAATTGGAATAATGTTTACAAATTTAGGTAGAGTATTACCAGCTTCATCTTGAGGTTTACCACAAGACGGACAATCGTAGCTAGGCACACCAATTAAGCTGATGACAGTATCATCAATATAGTCACGAATCTTTTTGATGAATTCTTCACGCACATAATCATCAGAAGACAAAGAACCGATAATAGCTTCAATGGTTTCTTTCTTCTTAACTGTGTTGGTATCTATCTCGACTTCTTCTACCCAATGAGAGTATTGCTGTAAAGCTGAAGCTTTAGCGCTATTGAGAATATGTCTATTTCTCTCATTGATATTGGTAGACTCACTAAAGCTGGCAGTAATTGTTTCAACAATACTATTAATCCAGCTAGTGCCTTCATTAATCCATTCTAGTGCAGTAGGTACTTTGAGTTTAAATGAGATTTCACTCTCATCCTTTTTGATCTTAACCAGACGAGGTTGGTTATTGAGCAGCTCTTTACGATATCTAATAACGTCTTCTTCAGTTACAGAGCTGGCTGATCGATTGAGCATCAAAGATTTTTGCCAAGCATTTAAAGGCACTTTATTGATCCATAAAAGCTTGGATAGATTAATAAGTTCAGTAGCAATATGGTTGCATTCGCCAGGATTATGCACACAAGCTCTAGAATATTTAAATCCATTAGGCCAAATAGCGCAAGCTATACCCCAAATTAAGATAGGCACATCATGAGAATAGATAAACTCACGGATGTCTTTATTGGTTTTGATGCTATAACTGTGAATATTGTTTAAAGCAAAATCTAATAGACGATTGACAAAGAAAACAACTTGGTTACTGAAAGCCAAACCATAAGTAGCTCTGCCTAATTCTATCTTGTCTTGTGTAATTTGTCTATGTAGCTCTAGAATTTCATTTTCACTAGGAGCTTTTAGTGTAACCCAAAAACCTGAGTGAAATAAAGGAATCTGAACATAACCGCCTAGACCAAAAGCTGCTTTGACCATCATCAAAGCTTTTTCACCTTCAATTTCTTGATTAGAAACTGACTTTAGTCTAGAAGGACGAATACCTAGTTTATCACCATTGACTTCCAGATGTTGAACAAAGTCAGCATCTGGATCAGATAGCGGTTTGGTAAATTGAGAATCATAACTAGCAGTTTGTGCACCATGAGAAACGGTTTGTGCCCATTCTACAGTATCGTCTTCGTTATTGAGGACCTTACCTTCTAGTCTAGGAGGAATATTGTCATTGTAGTCAGATGGACCAATAACTGTTTCTAGTAATTCATGTTTAGATTCATCTACGCTAGAGAAGATTTGTTCTTCTTGAGCAAACTTCTTGGTTTTAATAGGTAGGTCTAAAGGTTTAGACTCATTAACAGGTTGTTCTACAGGCGTAGATTCTTTAGATTCATATTGAATCTCATCTACTGGATCTGGAATAATGTCTTTATTTTCTTCACTCATTGGTTTGGCTTTCAACAGTTATTTCTATAGCTTGTTCGGGTTGCTCTATAATAACTGCGTCAGATACAACATTAGGATCAGTAATACTTTCTTTGTTTTGTTCAGCCTGCACAATCTCTTGCACTTTAGCAACAGCTTGATCGTAGTGCTGTGTAATGGTTTGGACATTAGGCAGGATAACGCCTTCGAACTTTACCTTAAAAGAATTATAAGCTTCAATAAAGGTAAGAGATTGGATAAAGTCATCGTCATCTACAGCTTTGCCAGACCTGTGTTTATGACCAGCAGCAATTTCTTCTAGCTCTTGATTCATTTGAGCAATATCTGCTTGCATACACCGAATCAAATCAGCTGTTAGCTTAGGATTTTCCATGAAGTTACCTATCTTCTCTACTGAGAATAAATAAAGTATTTGTGCAGGTACTTCTTGGAGCATTGCTTTATTAGCACGATAAACATCCATGAGATCATCCCATGGATTAGCTTCTCTTTTAAATTGTTCTAATTCTTTTTTGGCTTCGTCTCTAGCAAGACGGGCAGCAGATTTTTTCGTCATTGAGGTTGTCCTGAGCTTAAATCATTTGAATAAATAAAAATAAGACTATTTATAATTAGTTGTAAATGGTCCTACACAATAAAAACAGGCTATATTTTTTTACTCTATTTACTGGGATAATTCATAATGCGTGAAGAATTGGCAATGTTTGTCAACGATAATTATCCACCTGTTAAAGTAATTGAATTTAACAGAGCTTTTGAGATATTTGACGACTACGGAATTGAAGACTATGATACGCCTTTCATGGATATGTTAGGTGTATTTGATAATTCAGACTATTCTAGCTTTATTTCAGAATTTGAATCTAAGATATCTAATACCTTATTGTCTATCATAAAAGACCACGGCATTACTTTAGTAGAAGATATCCGTATTGATCAAATTAACAATATTGCTCAAGCTTTACTAGATATCCAATATTACGAAGATAAAGACTCTATTGCTAGAATACTAGAGACTCACTACGATGATGATCATGAAAAACTAGCTGAGTTATTAAATTTAGCAGTACCTGGCGATATCCAGTCTACTGCTATTTTGATTGAAGAGATGAATGATAATCTTTTTAATAAGCTAGAACTCTATATATCTGATGCAACAACAGATTCATCTGAAGCTATAGAGTCGTCTGATTCTGACAAACTGATTATAGCTAACTTAAAGAACTACAGAAGCTTTATTAATAGAGATGAAAAACTAATTGTCTTTAAAGTTATTGAAATGGGCTTTACTGTAGGTCTAGATTTTGATGTCTACGGCAGATATCTTAAGAGATATGTTCAAGATTTCTCAGATATCAGAAAAGCAGCTGAAGAATACTTTGCAACATTATTGGCTGCAAAACAAAGCCATAACTCTCCACTTAATTACTATAGAAAAATTAGCTCTGAATATATTGATGATTTAGAGATAATCTCTAAAATGGATGTAGAGCTATCTAAAATCTATAATGAGTTTGATAAATTCAAAACCAAAATGATTGAATTATCAGCTAATGTTAAAGAGTATTACTATTATGGGCCTACAGCTACTGGTGTGCCTGCTGGTCAATATGAGGGTAAAGCCTCAGGCTATGATGTGGTATTTAGATACAACGGTCAAGACTATGTGATCTCTAGCAACGAAAGAGGTGTTAAGGGTAAGGATATAGCTTGTACTGTCAAAAAGCATCCATCAGGCTACTTTACTGTGGAGTTCAATCGTGCATAAGTTAGAATACTTTATAAAAGCTATTAAAGCAAAGGCTTTTATTAAAAACCATTGGGTATTTACTTGTTTTTCTATTACGCATGAAAATGCTGATGATTACAAAAAAGATCCTTATCCTTACAGGCTAATACAAACACCTACTGGTTTTTTGTTTATTGATCCTGAAAACAATAACGACTTAACACCAATAGAAGGTATTGTCAAAGGCTCTCCTGCTTTTACATTTCAAGACAGAATAGAGTTAAAAGCAAAAGATATTGATAATTTAGATACCGATATCGTATCTACGACAGGTAATGTCTTATTTAACGTTATTTGTTTGGTCAATGCTTTTGGAGATAAAGTCAAGTATATCAACAAAAGAATTACATCTATCAGATCTATAGAGGACATGATTGCTTCTAGAATTGAAGATACGCCTGAGGAGGGAGCTGTCAGAGATCCTAAGTACATTTATGTAGATGAATATATTAAATTCGTAGATTCAGTATTTCATCTGACTAACTTTTCACAGTTGTGTGTATGGGGAGCTACGGAGAAAGTGATTACTCCTCCCCCAGGTATTGCTGAATTCAAAGCCAAGGTAATTGAAAAGTACAAGGATTCTTTAACAGATTCTACTACTTTGGCTAGAATAGATAAAGAGCTCATTGAGTTTGATGCTAAATATCTAGAAGGTGATCCAGGACTAAACTTCTTACTTTCTAGTAAATCTAGAAATATTGTTCGTAAGAAAAAGTACTTGTTCTACGGTGCTGAACCTGGTTTGACTGATTCTGTTAAGCTCCAACCTGTATTAAACAGTCTAGATGAAGGCTGGGATCTTAAAGCTTTCCCACAGCTCAACGATGCTTTGAGAGCAGGTTCATTTAACCGTGGTGCACAAACTGAATTAGGTGGTGTGTCTGTTAAATGGCTATTAAGAGCATCGTCAAACATTGTTGTAGCTAGTAAAGACTGTGGAACAACAATGGGTGAAGATATTCTAATTACACCTGAAAACCACAAAACTCTAATAGATTTTAGTATTGTGACTAAAGATGGTCCTAAGCTAATTGAATCAGAAGAAGAATCAGGCACCTATATTGGTAAAGTTGTTCGTATGAGAACACCTATGTATTGCAATATGGAATTAACTGATTATTGTGAGGTTTGTGTGGGTAAGAAACTAGGCAGAAACCCCACAGGTCTATCTTTGACGATTTCAGAGTATGGTTCAGCTTTCCTTGGGATCTTCATGTCTGCTGCTCACGCTAAGCAACTACAGCTACAAAAAGCAGATTTGAAAAAGATTATCTCTTAAGTAAATATTTACATTAGGAAAAAATTAATATGGCTCGTAAACGCAAAGGAAAGACGAACATGTCTGAACAAAATCAACCTGGTCAAGAAGATCAAAATCAAAAATCTACTCAAGAGCAAGAAACTCAACCTGTGGTAGACGAAGTAACTTTAGAAGAAGATATTGTAAAAGATCCTACATCTTTTATTCCTCCAGAAGTTATCCAAACTCCTGCTGCTCAAGAAGTTAAGTTGGGTTCTGTTGTACAAAACACCAATGCTCCTTTAGGTAAATCTGTAACTCCAGCTGCTGCTAAGAAGATTTTAGCACAGCCTAGTAAATCTGTAGCTCCTACTCTATCAGCTTGGGATCAACGTCTAGAAAATCTCCTGACCAATGGTTCTGTTTTTCAGCAATCTATGGTAGGGGTGCTAAAGCGCTATAATGACGAAATGCATCCTAATAAGCCTGTTGATATTGCTACTGCACGCACTCAGCAAAGAGCACTGTACAATATCATCGTTAAGGTAATGGATACCGATGAGAACTTCCAAGATAACTGGAGGACTGTCATTGGTTTCTTTAGGGAATACAAAAAGTCTACTTATGGTGATAAGTATGTTAATCGGTTTATGGATCTTTTGAATAACTTCCGTGGTGAAGAAAGACAAGTATTTCAAAACCTATTAGCATTGCTTTCTATTACTGCTGGTCTAAATAACCACAAACAAGTTAGTAAGTACTATATGTTGGATAAAGGACTAGTTCCTCCTTTGAAACCAGCTTCTATTCAAAGAGTGATTAACTACTACGCTTAAAAAGCAACATAATGGCAGACAGGGATAATACCCTGTCTGCTTATGTTATTGTTTACGATTGGAAAAAATTATGCAAATCCTCAAATATGGTTCTAGAGGTGAAGAAGTCAGGTTACTACAAAGAGCTTTGAATCAAATCTTACACAAATCTATTAAACCTGACGGTGATTTTGGTAAACTCACCGAAGAGCTACTTAGAGCTTATCAGAAAAAAGAAGGTTTAACTGTAGACGGCGTTTATGGTCAACAATGCTTTAATAAGCTAGATCCTTTTATTTCCTACAAGTATTTACGGATCTCAGATATTGATAAGGCTGCTAATGTAGCCAGACTACCTTCCAATATCCTCAAAGCTTTCAGAGTAGTAGAAGCTAAGGGTGATGGTTTCTTGCCTGATGGCAGAGTCGTTATTCTGTTTGAAAGACATAAGTTCTATCAATACTTGTCTTCTGCCAGAGGAAAAGCTTTTGCTGATGCTACAGTTAAAAAGCATCCTTCTATTTGTAATCCTGCCAGAGGTGGTTATCTAGGTAATGAAAAAGAATACATTAGGATAGAAAGAGCAGCAGCTATTGACCGCAATTGCGCTTTAATGTCAGCTAGCTACGGTTTATTCCAAATTATGGGTTTTAACCATAAGGCAGCAGGCTATAACGATGTTACTAATTATGTCAAAGCCATGGAGGCAAATGAACATAATCATTTGGATGCCGTAATAAGCTTTATTAAAAAGAATAGAAACTTACATAACGCTATATTGGCTAAAGACTTTAAAAATATTGCTTATTATTACAATGGTTCAGCCTATGCTGAACATGGATACGACAAAAGGTTAAGAGATGCAGCAAGACAGTTTAGTTGATACCAAATCTTTAAAAGAAGTATTAACCATCATTACTATCAGTAAGTCTTTAATAAAAAGAAATGACTTATACGGCTTACCATATATTTGTCATTTAGCTGAATACACTACCCAAAGATCTTGGTATAAGGCTTATAAAAATGCTGTCAATAAAGTAAAAACCAAATACTTCTTACTTATTGATGATAATGATAGTTTACCTGAACAATTAGCTGTACCAGACGATGAATTCGGTATGGTCTATGGTGATTATTGGGTAAAAGAATTTAAGCGTGAATTCACCCGTCCTATACCTTTGTGGCATAAGCCAAATACTGATCATTCGCCTATACTGCTTAATAGACCTATTTTAAATACAGAAAAGACTAAAGCTATTCTATCTGTATTTAATGGGGATAACGTTATTAACTCAGCCGTAATCTATCATTTAGTAAATAGATTATTTAAGGCCCAGTACAATAGTAAGCTTAAGATTGTTTGGAATAAAGACAAAACTGATAGCTTTTATAAATACAGTAGAGAACTAATTAATAATACTTCTTCATTTATAAAGTCTGACATATCTCCTATTTTAAAAGCTTTCAAAGCTAAAAAAGAAGAGGATAGACTAAATAGATTAACGCCTATTTCTGAGCTATCAGATAAACTAACGGTTGTAACACTATCTAAAGAACCCTTTACTAGAGACGATATAGGTGATCTACAATACGTTAACTACAATAGCACTTTTGATAGTCTCTCAGGCTTTTTCCTAGCTATTAAGGCAGCAACACGTATGGTAAATACTCCATATCTTGTATTTGTGGATGTGGACGATAAGATAGAAGACAGGTTAACTCTACCAAATGATGACGTTGGTTTGGTTTACGGTGACTTTTATTTAAGTGTAAATGATGTCGTCAAGCGTATTTATACAGGTGAATTTTCTGAAGAAGTATTTGCCACTAAGCCATGGATGCTGCATAAACCTGTTCTAAATACAGCTAAATTCAGATCTGTAGTAGAAAAGATGCCGTTAGAAAATCTAGATATCCAATCTGTTCTTTACTACTTTGTAGCTAAGATATATGGCGCTCAATACAACGAAGATCTAAAGTTAGTCTGGAAGAAAAAGATTAGAGTTAATCCTGAGGCCAGACAAAAAAGACGCGAGCGTAACAATAGAAGAATAGATATCGATAGTTATCGTAGACAAAACTCTAAACAAAACTCTAAAGAGCTGCCTGATAGTGATGAGCCGCTTCACTCAAAAGCTTTCAAAGTTAAGGATAAGTCCCTTACTTTCATTAAAGAAAACCAAGAAGCACTAATTAGATCTATTACTGGACAGCCAGCAAATCCTATAGAAATTACGTATGTTTAAGCTATGTCTAATACAGATCTGAGTTTTAATAGAGATCGCTTAATAGGTATCTTTCTTAGGGTAAATAATCTATCTTCCAGTATATTGATTTCTGAGTTTGATGATCATTTTTACTTCGAAGATCCACTAGGGCTAGAAGTAGATCCCATTATCTCCTTCTATAAGAAGACACCTAATAAGTCCAGATTAGAAAAGAATACCAAGATATATGTTAGAACAAAACCTAGTTCCCCTTATTTTGGTAGGAAAAGAGTTAAGTACAACAGAATATCTGTAGCAGATATGCCTGAGATCATTATCAATATTGAAGATGAGACGACTACTCATGAACTCATTGATAAAATCAATGCTAAGTACAGACTGTATTTAACAACCCACGATATACAAGATACTCCTGTATCAGGTTCTGGTGATACATTAATAGATCTCGTATTTAAGCCTACTTCCTTGATCTTTAATGATCAGATTCTTATTAATTTAACAATTGATGGTGGTGACACATCTACAGTGTATGGTCCCCAAGACTATGTAGGTGGCTCAAACGCCTCAGACTAAAGGACTATTTATGGCAGATCCATATAACGCTAAAGATGTAATCCTAGAATACATCAGGAATAATGAAGGCTTAGACGTATATCTCGACGATGTTGAGTTCTCTAACCCTGTTAAATCCCCTACCTCACCGATTCCCCTTAGAAACACATCCGTTACCATTACACCCACTACCATCAGTGGTTTTTATGGTAAAAAGATATTTCATTACAATAGAATCCATATTTCTGAGTTAGGTACTATTACAGTAGAAAAAGGCTCTGCTACCAACCATGAGCAGCTCCTACCTGCGATTAACCTAAAATACGGTCTATACTTAGTGCCAGATGATATCATTAACCAATCTATATCTCCTATGCTCACAGGTGAAATAGAAGTAGATTTGGTAATTAATCCTAATTCTTTAACCTGGTACGATGGTCCTATTATAGAGACTTCAGAATAAAATCAACATACGACTCCTGTACTGGTATTAGCCAGTACAGGAGCTATGATGCTGAATTATTGAATATAAACTATATTTCTATTTTACTCGATTTAAACCATTTAAACTACTTACCCTACCCTACCCCTTATCTTCCTCATTTAATCGTCTCTACGAGCCTATAATCGCTTCCTAGATCCATCCCCTCATCCCACACCTTTCAACCTAGCTTCGCCCTCTATTAAAAGGTTTAACGTCTAGCGACGATATTAAAACTATGTTAGTAGTTTTAATGGAGGAGCAGTTAAACCAATAGATATCAAAACTTTAGTTTTGTCTATCTCAATAGTTTATTTATTATTAGTAATAAGTATATTTATCGTCATAAATCCAGGTAGTTTCTTACTACCTGGATATGTTATTGGTTGATTTATTTAATAGTAATATAATTAGTGGTACGTAGTTAAATTCTTATTTGTAATTTTTATATTTATTTTTAATATTACGTACCACGTCATTAGCTCTTATTATTAATGGGGGGCTTCGCCCCCCTTAGCGTAAGCTAATAGAGTTAATATTACTACTAATAACTAGTGTTATTAGTCTATATAAACTATTAGGTAGAATCTGAAGTTATGGAGTAACTGAAGATTATACTTATGTCTATATACTGGAGCATAGCGGAAGTATATCACTTATTCCTAAGATCTAGTACTGCCTAGTGCACAGGCCAAAAGTTTTTGTAATAAAACAAGACTAGACCCTGTGAGCTTCCAGCCTTAATAACTTCTGACATAACATATAAGGATAATAAAATAATTAATTACTTAAACTATTCTTAGACCTATATTACTAAAAGGAGTTAATTCTAAGAATTAACTAAACCTTTATCAATAAGCTCAGGAGTTAAAGTAATGCAATCCAATACAGAAGTAGCTCCAGTAGGATCTATTGTACGTATGACTAGTCAGTATCCAGATGAAAGGAATTATATCTGGGTAAAGCAAGTTAATGGTTATTGGATAGATGAAGCTGTTTAAAACATAAATAGATACTCCCAGTAGGTATTAGCCTACTGGGAGCTATGCTTGTCTAAATAAAATAGTTTCAGCCTTATATTACTAGGGTGATAACAATCTTTAGGTAAATCAACCAATCAGTGAAATAAAGGAAGAAGTATCATGAGTGTTCGCATCATCTTCAATTCGTACAACATCGAGTCTATGCTGGCTACGTGTGTGCTGATCAACCGTTTGAAAAAGACCATACCAGGCGTACAAATTGAAACCATTGGTCACACAGCTGGTATGGCCATGAAAAACAAAGAAGTCGATATTACTTTCTGTATTGGCACCAATATGTCCAATATGGAGCTAGTAGAAGAGATCAGTTTGACCAATAGCTTCTTTCTGATCGTTAGTAAGAATGGTTCTAAGTACTTGGAACTCTTGGGTGATAAGGGACAAGTCTTTTCTTCTGACTACATGTGGGGAGAAGCTATTGAAGAGCACGATAAGCAATTCTCGCCTTCTTTGTCTAAATTGACCTATCAGGTATTGAGGCGCTATTTCACCATCGCAGATGAAGTCCAAGAAGAAGTGGAAGACAATCCCAATTGTGCCCAATACTTTAAATCTCACCCAAAATCTCCTGAGCTCAGGATGATGAATGCGGTGGAGAAGTTTTGCTGGATGCAAAACCCTTCCATTGTGGATATCTACAATGTCCACAATCACTTGGATAAGATCCATGAAGGAGCTTTTAACGGTACTGGCTGTGAATACAATATGTTGGAAAGGGATTCTGATCTGACCAGTAACACACCTCGTATCACGGTAGTGCGCAATATCATCAAGAAAGCTCTAGCAGGTCACGTCTATGGCAAGCAAAACAATAGCTACGTAGTGCAAACCATCAACTGCTCTGAGGAGTACCTCTACGATATCGTCAGACTGGTATCATATGCTTACGAGTCTGTGATTGTCTACAATGACTTCAAACATTACAGACAGTGGTGGGTGTATGCTAAAAATCCTGAGCTGATGGAAAAGATTGCTAACACCATTCCTTTTCATGAAAAGCATTACGATGGCAAGATGATCTATCTGATCTCTGATATGCCTAGACTTCAGGATAAGTAATTAAATACTTAACAGCATAATTCTTTTGATACTCTCAGACCTATCTGTGTCTGAGAGCTTTCCTTTATTTTTTTTTTTTTTGGATAAATATCGTGGTATTCTCAGATTACGCTGAAAAGATAATGGCTACTGGTCCTAAAGATCCTACAGCCTATCTGCAAATGAATAAAATCCTAGCTAAGACTTTGGCTGACGGTATCGTTGAATATATCAAATCAAAAGAAAATGGTGCTAGTATCAGTACCAAAAACATAAAACTGTCTGTCGTAGAAGTCAAGAGTCCTAATGCAGAAAGCTCCGCTATGTATTCAGGTATCAATTATAGGCGTTTAAAGAACTATATTGAGTTTTATAATACACAGCTCAATAAAGCCGTACGTATTGTAATTTCTACCACAGGTGAGAGAAGCTTTCTAATTGGTTATTACAATAACTATAAGAAAACTGCATCTAATAATCACTTCTCAAAAGAAACTATAGCTGTTAATGAGTTTTATGCTCCTATTGCTCTACTAAATACCACAGACTTGATTGGTCAGACAGCTAACTTCTTGATGGGTTCTGAGTCTTCACCATTTGTGAATAAAGAGCCTAACGCTATACAAACTGAGCTGCATTGATGGACGAGCGTTTCTATGCTGGTATAGGCTCTAGAAAGACCCCTGAATGGGTTTTGGCTAAGATGACCTATATAGCTAATAAATTAGCTTTAGCAGGCTATACACTCAATTCTGGTGGAGCTGATGGTGCTGATACTGCATTTGAGCTAGGAGCCGGTAGTAAAAAGCAAATCTTTATTCCTTGGAATGGATACAATGATAAGAACCTCATTTATCCTATTCATAAAGAGTGTTATGAAATAGCTGCTGAGTTTCATCCTGCCTGGGATAGACTCTCAGGTGGTGCTAGAGCTTTAATGGCTAGAAACGTACTACAAGTACTGGGTAAGGATCTTGATGAGCCTGTGGACTTTGTGGTGTGTTGGACGCCTGACGCAGTATACAGACGCAAAGACAGAACAGTTGCAACAGGTGGTACAGGTTTAGCTATATCTGTGGCTGACACCAATGGTATTCCTATATTTAACCTAGCTGATGATTTTCATCGTGAATTCGTATTAGATTTCATAGAGCGATTATGAATATCTCTCTGTCTGATAAAAGATTAAAAGATTTGGTCACTATAGTGACTATGTCCAAAGAACCCTTTACTAGAGATGATGTTGGTGAATGTAGATATGTAAACCATGTATCTACTTTTATTACAGGTATTGACGAAATTGTTCAGAGATATATAGCGCTAGATACCGTAAAGACACCTTATGTGTTCTATTGTGATTACGATGATCCTATACCTGAGAATTTTACAATAGTTGACGCTGGTATGATTTATGGTGATTTTAATATATTGACCAATGGCGTTAATAATCCAATTAAATTAAAACCATTTGATCAACTCAATTATAAACAAAAGATCCGTTATATTCATAATCCTTTTTATAATACCGCTCAGTTAAAAAAATTAATGGAAATTACTATTGGACATATTAGGTTGCATAGTTGCTTTGATTTGATGTTTCAAAGAGTAATTCCATTTTTAATGGGTTATACTTACAATAGTTATTATGATCCTAGCTTTAAAGCTTATTGGGATAAGAAAGATACAGGTAGACATTTGGAACTAAAGATTTATCCATCTTTACATACTTGGTTGCCTCAATTCAAAGATAAAATAAAGAACGCGTGTTTAAACTAATATTTAGTTATTGAAAAAGAAATGATTACCGATACCGATCTTCAAAAACGACTAATTTATCTATTAGAGCTAAGTAATATAGATCTCTTTAACACTGTAGCTTGTAAGCTCTATGATAATCCCGTTTGCTGTAAAACACACTTTAAACAAAAGTTAATTATAATCCGAGATGCTGGTGGTGACAAAGCAGTTGTGGAGAATTCTGAAGTCAAAGCTTTTGTCAATAAAGATCATCTGGTGACGAACTTCATTAATAGTGATTTTATTAGCGAGCTGTTTAGTATCCATAATGAAGACATTATTAAAATCAAAGGCTCAGATGTAGCTAGACATCTGACTTATGGTATTTCTACAGAAGAAGGTGTGTTTATTTCTAACCTAGAGATAATACTTACCTATCTTAAGTCGTTTGTTATTTTAGGCTATACGGCTATAGCTGAGCCATTAATTGACTTGATTCAAGAGCTGAAATTAAATTACAAATCTCAGTGTATTGTTTATAGACCTGTTTTTACAAATCCTACCAACCATCAAACTTATCAAGCTATCAATAAAGCTATTCGCACTATTTTGGTTGATGACAATAACGCAGGTTATATTGTTAATCTCATTTTAGAAGCATATATCTTTAATAACCCAAGCTATAAAGGTAAAGTGGATTGGCTGGTTGAACAAGCAAACTATATTTCCTATCTTGCTTCTAAGTATTCTCATTATCGATTCCTACAGATTCATCACTCTACACAAAAGGCTGTAGATATCAATCCTGAGCTACATGCGGTATTTCAATTTGATAAATCTGTTACAGATATAAAGCTAGTTAAGTGGTATACGACAGAATTCGTAGAATACCATGCTGCTAGGGCTGTTTCTTCTGAAAAACACTCTATTCGTGATATAGGTAGGTTTGAGAGAACTACTATTGGTAAGATTATCAATGAATGTCAGGAATTGGCAATAGATTCTCCTGATCATCCTAAATTTGAAGAATTTATGAATACTGTTTATAGTCTGATAGACGATCGTTTATCTCTTAAACAGAAGTATCACAACTAAAGTTAAGAGATCAAATCGTATGGTTCTAGGGAGTCTCTAAGGAGACTCCCTATATTCCCTTGAAATTCTAAAACAGGTATTTTAGAGGTCTTAAAACAATGCTAAAGACGATTATTAAGCGTGGTGGGTACACCGAGCCTTATACCCCTAGTAAGATCAATAATTGGGGTGAGTGGGCTGCTCAAAAGCTAGGAGATCGAGTTGATTGGTCTTCCGTAGTTATGGATGCAGTCAAGCAATTCGGTGAAACTGCTGATTCTCAGGCTCTACAGCGAGAACTCATCAACCAATGCCTGTACCGCAAAGACTGGCCTCATAACCTCATGGCAGGGCGCCTGTATGCTGCTACCCTTAGAAAAGAGCTGTATGATGAATTTATTCCATCTATTAAGGCTCTAGTCAGAAAACTAGAAAAACTAGGACTCATGAAACATCTGGATTATTCAGATGAAGATTTCGCTATTGCTGAAGGCATTATCGATCATGATCGTGATTTCGATATGTCTCATATGCAAATCCAGCAGATTCGTAAAAAGTACGCTATTCAAAATAGAAATACTAAGCAGGAATACGAAACACCACAATTCACATATATGCGCATGGCTTTACATCTGTCAGAAGATGAGCCTAAAGATGTGCGTATGGAGCATGTAAAGAATTTCTACAATCATTTTTCCTTTAACCGTATTAATGCGCCGTCTCCTAACTACATTAATCTAGGTACTAATCATAGAGGCTTTGCTTCTTGTAACCTATATACTACTTCAGACACAGCAGACTCTTTAGCAGTAGGTGATCACATTGCTTATAAGATGACCGTAATGTCAGCTGGTATTGGTGGTTTTATTAATACACGCTCAATTGGTGATCCTATTCGTGGTGGCGCTATTGTTCACCAAGGTAAGATGCCTTACTTCAAAGCTGTTGCTGGTGCAGTAACTGCTAATATTCAAGCCGGTCGCGGCGGTGCGTGTACGCAATACTATTCAGCCTATGATCCTGAAGCTCAAGATATTGCTGTAGCACAAAATCCTCGCACACCTGCTGGTCGTCAGCAACGAGATATTCATTTCGCTTTCCAATTTAATAGACTCTTACTTAAGAAGATAAACAAGAAAGAGAAAGTCTTTAAATTTACCGTATATTCAGCTCCAGACCTCATGGACGCTATGTTCTCAGCAGATCAAGATCTTTTTGAGCAACTCTACGAAAAGTATGAAAATGATCCTACTTTTCAAAAAGACTATGTGGATGCTGAAGAATTGATCGGAACACTACTACAACAGTCTTTTGAAGTCTCTACCCATTACTGGATAAATATTGGTGAAGTAAATAGACATACGTCATATAAAGAAACTATTTACTCATCCAACTTATGTATGGAAGTCTGTCAACCTACTAAAGCGTATGAAGACATTAGAGACCTTTATCTTGAAGAAGACCATGGGCGTGGTGAAGTATCTTTATGTTCATTAGCAGGTATTGTAGAAACCAATATCAAGTCTGACGAAGAATATGAAGATGCGGCGTACTATGCACTAAAAATGATTGATAAGTGTATTCATATTAGCGAATACACTTTGCCTCACGTAGGTTTTACAGCTAAAAAACGTCTTAACGCTGGTATTGGCTTACTAGGTGTTGCATACTCTCTGGCTAAAAAGGGTATTCGCTATTCTTCAGACGAAGGTCTTATAGAACACCACAAGATCGCAGAACGTCATGCTTATTGGTGTATCCGTGCTTCTCTTCGATTAGGTAAAGAACTAGGTAATGCTCCTTGGATTCATAAGACCAAATGGCCTGAAGGTTGGCTGCCTATTGATACCTATAAAAAGACGCTAGATAAAGTCATTGGTTTTGATATTCCTAATCAATACGACTGGGAAACTCTAAGATCTGAGATTATTGCTAATAAAGGTATTCGTAATTCGTCAGTTGTGGCCTTAATGCCTACAGAAAGTTCTAGTAAAGCCAGCGGTATTCCGAATTGTATTTATCCTGTGCGTGAACTCTCCTTGAAAAAGTCTGACCAGTCTAATGTCTTAGATTGGGTAGCTCCAGATTCAGATATTATTGGCGAGCACTATGAATTAGCTTGGAATATTCCTAGTAAACGTATGATTACAATTTACGGTATTTATCAGAAGTTTACTGACCAAGCTATTTCAGCAGATCTTTGGAAAGATAGATCAAAGAATCCATCCTTATCTAAGAAAGAAATCATTGAGGAATTCCTACACGCTGGTATGGTAGGTATGAAAACTCGCTATTATCAAAATATCAAGACCAGTAAACAACAAAATAAGCAAGAAGAACAACCTTTAGCTGATTCTTTCGTAGAAGAAATCCTAGATGATGATTCTCGTGGCTGTGCTGGTGGCGCCTGTACTCTTTAACTTGAAAAAGATATGTTAGATAAAAATATTTTCAATACTGAAAAAACAGATTATGAAAAACCGAGTTTATTTCTAGGTCAGGAAATGGGTCTACTGGATACTGTTAATAGACATTATCCTAAACTCTTTGACAATTATAAACTCATGAAATCTCTAGATTGGGATGAACTTGAGTTTGATTTTGATACCTGTAAAGTAGATTTTAAGACCTGCGATCGTAATACTTACGACATGATGATCAGAACTCTAGCTTGGCAGTGGGAGGCTGATTCTGTAGCTTCGAGATCTATTACGCCTATCGTTGCACCTTTTTGCTCTAGCAGTGATTTATGGGTAGCTCAACTGCGTATTTCAGACAACGAATCAATTCACGGTTATTGTTATTCTGAAATTATTCGAAATAGCTTTGATAATCCGACAGAAGTACTCTCAGATATTCTAGCTGTAAAGCCGTCACTAGAGCGATTAAGTACGATCAGTAAAGTCTTTGCTGATGCTTATCAGACATCACATAAGTTAGCTCTAGGATTGGTTCCTAAGAATCAAGATACTTACGATAAGGTATTCTTACTTTATTGTGCACTCTTGTGTCTAGAGCGTATTCAATTCATGTCTAGTTTTGCAGTAACGTTCGCTATTGCAAATACTGGTCTATTTAATCAAATTGGTAAAGCTGTTCAGAAGATCTGTCAAGATGAATTTGAAGTACATGCTGAATTTGATAAGATTATTCTAGATTATGAAATGCAAAATGAAATGGGTCTAATGGCTTTCAATCGCAATCGTGATCTGATTAAGAAAATGATTGATGAAACTGTTGAGACTGAATTCAATTGGAATAAGTATCTATTCTCAGAAGGTCGTGAATTAACTGGTGTGACTATGGCAGGCTTGAATAACCAAGTCTTGTGGTCAGCTGGTGACGTTTATGATTTCTTTAGGATTAAGTCAGATTACGATATTCCTAAGAAGATGCCTTTAGGCTATATGACAGAATGGATGAATATCAACGCTATTCAGGCTGCTCCTCAAGAAGAAAGATTTGGTGCATACATGCTGGGTCAAGTAGAAAATGATACGCTGGATGTAACGGATTATGGATTTAACTTTGAATGAGGTTTAATATCCAGTATGAAGGATGGGGTCTAATTAGACTGTGTGAAGGCTGGGATGATTAACTAAGCAGCATAGCTCCAGGTAGGGTAATCCCTACCTGGAGCGTATGTTGCAAATTGGATTCAAAATAATCTCAACCATATATTGTAACAATGAATAGGAAACATTGATGTTTCTTAATAATCCATGAAAGGTTCGCTATGCTTTTTGTCAATAGCTTTTCTTTGAACATGCTCCAAGAAGTGCCAGCGGAGCTGTATATAGAGCAAATCTCCCTGGAAGAAGCCAGGGAGATTATCGCAGAAGAACTGGAAGCACTACCGCTGTCTGGCTTCAAGTCAGCGATCGGCCATGCCGATACGGCTGTTATCCTGAGCGACATGCTCGGGATTCACATTCCCTTCAACCGGGAATCTGTCACTATCCATCCGGGTGGTGAAATTCTAGTGGCTCAGTATTCGGGTCCCAGGCTGAACGAGGGGACCACGGTCTTACCTGAGGGAGCATCCATCAAGTGGATGCTTATCAGCGTAAGCTGAGCTGAGAATTACCCAAACTACTAGGGTTTGTATAGTAGAGTTAAACTAGAAAAGGAATGATTAAGAAAGAAGTTGAAACCACCAACAAAGCTGGTATTATACTGGCGGTTGGTAAAGTCAACTATGTGTTGCAATTCGGTAAGTTCTTCACTCCGGAACAAAGCCGTGGCGACATTGTGAAGTTTAGCAATGTCCTGCGGTCTTTGCCTATTGGTACGCTGGTCCACACAGCTAACGGTGTATTTGTCACATTGCGTGACGAACGCTGGCAAAAGCTGGAAGGGACTTACAGCGCAGTAGAGTGAAGAACTCTACCAACATCGCTCGATCTAGAGCCTTTGCCTTGGATGTTGGCATAGCCTATACGACTATGAGATAAAGGGATTAATGAAAATAAAGAACACTTAATGTTTCTCCCACTACCTTAGTATTGGTAGTGGGAGAGGTGCAGGTGTTTTTTTTTTTTGAATATTAAGCTTCATTTACAGATAATCCACCAGCTACTTCTAGACGAGGTAGCTTGGTATATCCATTTTGAGGCAATGGATAATCTCTAGGCCAGTAATATCCAAATACTCTATTAGGATCAAATTTAGCTATGTTAACCATGTTGGATTGGTTTCCACCTAAAACAACTAACTCATTTCTAGCTGTAACTCCTAATACAAAACCTACGTGACCTCCACCTTTTCTCTCAAAGACGACTACACAGCCAGGTACTGGAGTTGATAGTCTGGTGCCCCAGCCATTACCCCATTCTTTAGCTCTCATCCATAGTTTTGGAATTTTCAATCCAACAGCATCAAAACACCACGCTATTAGCAGGCCGCACCAAGGAGTTTCATCATCAGACCACCACGCTTTTAGTTTATGTAACCACATGACAAGAGTGGGGTTATGTTTAGGACCAGGTACTTCTTTCAAACCAATATACTTATAACCTTCTTGTATCCACGGATACATCAGAGCTGGAGTATTCATAAAAGTCTCTTACAAAAAATAATAAACCTACATTATTACAATGTAATATAAGGAGCTTCATATGTCTGAAGAATATCCAGTCAAAGAAGTTTGTAAATCTATAGAAAAAGGTTTATGACCTTTTCCTACTAACCAACTATATCCACAATTGAAGGAATCTGAAATTTACTTTCAATTTAAACAAAAACTAGAAGCAAAGAAAGCTAACTTAGAAGCTAAGAAGAAAGTCTTTTTAGCTAATCGAAATAAACTCAATAAAGCCAAGAGAGTTAAGAAATGACTATTTTTGAAGATAACTTTAAAATAGAGTCTAAGCCTTATGGTACTGGAGTGGTTCATAAGAACTATCCTAAATTAGTTCTAGGTACTCCTAAGCTATATGTAGAAGATTATGAAAGTAATGTCAGAATAGTCCTAATGGATACAGGGCTACTTTACTATAGGTACTTGACTTATGATAAGAATTCTCCCTATGGTTATAGTCCTTTACATGAAAAGTATATTCCTTCAGGAGTAGGTAAAAAGAAGTATGAGGAATTTGAGTCTCTCATTAAGTACGAGATTTTAATCCATACAGCCAATCTCAGAGGAGGCTATTTACATGAATACGGTACTTTAATTTATAAAAAGGGTGTTGAATTGCTAATTAAACAATTCAATGAAAAGCAAAAAGCTACTTACTTATCTACTTACGATATTGATAACGGTAAGACTTTCAATGCTTTTAATAGAGATATTCAATTCTTAGAAGAGTTTGGACTAGACGGACAATACATGTAGCTTGAATAAATATTATAGCAAGTTATTCAGAGCTCACTGAATAATACTACTATATATTTTAAAGGTTACTTATGAGTGTAAAGAAAACTCTATTTGGCTTTTTCAAGCTAAATGATGAAGGCATTAAGTTCAAGCTATATCGTTCTGAGATTACTTTTCCTGAAAAGACAGAACTAGAAAAGTTTCCTGATGAGAGCATTATTGAAATTGGTTCTAATGCTTACGATGCTTTTGTGGACGGTTTTGTAGACATTATCGCTAATAATGAACTCATGCCTGTGGATGAGCTATCTGATGAAGTCTTTAACAATCTAGATAATCTATTTACTACTACCTACGAACTAGTAAAAGAAGGTGGTCAGTATTATGGTAAGGAAGCTACTGTTTTACTACAGTTGGTGCAGGAGGACAAAGGTCCTTTAGCGGGTGTTCCTACTATGAGGACAAAGGTACGTATTGGTAAATACCGTCCTGCTCCTGGTAATGTAATTGTGCGTTTAGAGGATGAACAAGCAGATGAACCCAGTGGTCCTCCTGACGCAATGTCTTCATCTATGTGGACAATTAGTGCTGATGACGGATTATCGATTAATCTAACGATTAATGAATTTCCTGAAGGTGGATATCCTGCTACCAGTTTAATTGTTAGAGCTTACCTCACAGGCGAGACTACTGTAGTTAGTGAGCACACCTATTCTGTTGGCGATATTGAGCTTGGTTCTAGTTTCAATGTGAATAATGATTTAGAACTTGATGCTGGTCAAGAGTTTGACATTGTGCTAACGTTAGCTAATGTTGACGGTCAAAGCGATCCTTCAGACATTAAGTCGATTACTCCTTTTAATTAACCGCCATATACTCCAGGTAGTTTATCACTACCTGGAGCTATGTTGATAAAATATTTTTATATCTAATTTCTTAGAGCATCTAGGAGATTGTATAATGAAACAATATGTATTAGGCTTTGCCTTATATCAAACAAAGATTCTTTTGATACTTAAAGCCAGACCTGAATTTCAAAAGGGCTTTCTAAATGGTGTTGGTGGTTCTATTGAAGTTGGTGAAACGCCTGAAAAAGCTATGGCTCGTGAATTCAAAGAAGAAACCAACATCTTCATTAGTCAGTCGAGTTGGAATTCATTAGGTTTGTTATTAGATCCACATATCGATATATTACCTGATGTATATTGTTTTTATGCTTTCTTGAGAAAATATGAATATATCCAACTGTGTGATTATATAAATTCTGGTACTACTTTCTCAGAAGGTGAACCATTAATTTTTCTTGATATCTATAAGAATCTAGAAAAGTTTCACAATACAAATAAGTTAATGTACAATATCTTTGATATTGTGATTGATATGGTTGACAGACTTTACCCAAGATATCAAAAAATTGTTACAGACCATCAACCAATCAAGAGACTCAGATCAATTGAAGGAAACTGATGCAATATGTTTTAATGTTAGTATTGGGATTTACCACGCCTACTGGTGGATTTAATACTCAAAAATTTGAAGTAGCTGGCTTTAAATCAGAATCTCAATGTCAATCTGAGATAGCTAGATTAAGAGTAAATAACTTTAAGCAAGACAACGGTGTGACAATTATTTTCTCACATTGTCTAAAAAAGTAATTATTCAAATAGGAGACTGTAATGATTAATATTAGCAAGGAAACTATAAATAATATTATTTACTTTCTTATTTGTTGTGTTATCGTTTATGGTTTTCTATATATCTGTATTAGTCTTTTACAAATAGTTTCTATATTTTTAAGCTCTTATCCAATATGAATCCCTACGAATATGCTCGTCATTTAGCTTCCAAAGTCGTTATGACTGGAGCTGATAAACAAAAAAGAATTGATATCTGTAATGCTTGTGATCAGCGTAAAGTAGAAGCTTTTACAGGTACAGTTCTTTGTAACAAATGCGGATGTGTTATTTCTTGGAAAACATCCTTAGTAGATCAATCTTGTCCATTAGGAAAATGGTAGAGAAATTACATATATTTAATTGGAGAAGGTATGATGGATACGAAGTATCTTCTAAGGGAGATTCTAGGTTTTCAGCTCTGAATGCTAGATTTCCTATCGAGTATCTAGGTGGTAGAACAATAGAGCAGATCTATCAGTGTTGCGTGAAGCAGTTTAATCCAGGTGGAACAAACTGGAAAGATTATAAAGGTAAACCACCTTTAGATCCAGTTGTTGATCTTTGGAAAGAGTATCTGAGTCTTTGGAGATTGTGGTCTCATCTAAACATTGATCTCATGAGAGAGCTTTATGCAAATGCGTCATATGGTGGACAGCATTATCTTTCAGATATGTTTGCCAATACTTCAATTAGTCAAGCTAGAGCTTTAGCTAGTTGTCTTAATGAGCTTCTTTCATTTAAAGGTCCTAATCCAGACGTAATAACTGCTTTAGAATCTGTTACATATAAACAACTAATTTACCCTATTGGTAAATTAAAGGAATTTTAATGAATCCTCATCCTTTTATCCATATTTTGAGTTTATTTGTTCTGAAACACTTTGTAGTAGATTTTTTACTACAAAACAAATTTCAATTGAATAATAAGGGAGACTATTTGCACTTTGGAGGCATTTTACATTCCTTACTGCACGGTATAGCTACAGCAGCAATTGTTTACTACATGACTTATAAAGTCTTTATATTTGCTTTTGATTTGGCTGTTGTATTAGGTTTTATCGATTATGTAATCCACTATCACATTGATTGGGCTAAAGTAAATATCAATAAGAAATTTAACTTTCATCCAGGAACATCTGAGTTTTGGGTATTGCTTGGATTAGATCAATTATTACATTACTTTACATATATCCTGATTATATTGTTGGTATTTAGTGGACACTATGATTGGATGGTAGAAATCTCCACTATCGTAATTTATTTAATTGGACTGTCTTTGTTCTTAAGCGTTATTGATTTAATGGCATGCAAGACTGATGATTACTACCGTAATAAGAAGTCGTCTATCTCGGAGAATAAAATATGAGCGATAAAGATAGCGATCATATTTTAGATAAAGCCAGTGTTGCTGCGGCTAAAATTAATCAAACTAATATTCAAAGGAAGATTGAGTATTATCAAGCTGCCAACAAGTTATGGTATTGGAGAGTAAGAGCTGCCTCGAACGGTAAGGTTACTCAAACGGGAGCTGAAGGATACGTCAGTAAAGGAAATGTTTTAAGAGCTATTGCTAAAGAATCTAGCTTCTGGAATAAAAACTATTACTCGAACCCTATGCAAACCAAGTAATGATTAAGACTGTTAAGGGAAATCTGCTTTCAGTCACTGAGGGTATTATTTTACATGGTGTAAACTGTCAGGGTGTTATGGGTTCTGGTATAGCCTTACAAATCAGAAACAAATACCCTGTTGTTTACCATAATTACACTTCTCTTTTTAATAAACTCAAAGAACAAAAGATTGATAAAGCTACACTGTTAGGCTCTATTCAAGAAGTAATAATAAATAAAGATCTTTCTATTATTAATTGTTTTACTCAACTTTATTATGGTAGAGATCCTAAGGTGCGCTATATTGATTATGTAGCATTAGAAAGATGTTTAGAATTGGTGATACAGCTTTTTAATACTAAAAAGCTGACCAATTCTGACTTCAAGCCTTTAATTGCTTTTCCTAGAATAGGTGCAGGGTTAGCTAATGGTGATTGGTCTGTTATTGAAAACATTATAGAGAAAACGCTTGGAAAATATTCTCATGCTGTATCTCTAGAGCTATACGACATAAAGCAGTAGGTAGATAGGATGTCTCCTATCTACCTACTATGACACCATTTTAATTAAAAATATTTCAATAACATATTGTAGACATGGGAATTAATAGTGATTCCCATAAAAAAGGAAGTGTTCTACCATGTCTGAAAACAATCAACAACTCCAAGAAATGTTCTTCGAAGTGCAGCGTATGTTGCGCTATTTGCGCAATGTGCGTATCCAGGTGACCCAAATGGGTCTGAACAACACCAAAAACAAGACAGCTCGTATCAAGGTGTTGGAAGAGCAGCTGTCGACACTGCTCCAGCAAAACCCCAGGAATAACATCCTTATCGATGACGTTCTCGAAGAACTCGGTGAGTTGATCGTGATCAAGAGCGAGTATCACAAGATCGCTCAGGAACAAAACGTTATTTAAACGGTTTTAGATAGTAGTACAGATTAATCTGTACTACTATTAATGTTATTCGTTGAAATAAGGAAATCTACCATGTCTAACCAAATAAAGTTCCACACCCATCACTTCCCTGTCGGCACTCTCTTTCGTTTGAAGGAGAGCGTCTGTTTCGCACTTGTAGGTGAAGACCTGGATGAAGTCTTTGAGGTCAAAGACATTGTTCGCAACGGTGAACAGAGCTTTTGCATCAGAACGACCACAGCTGACGAAAGCTTTGCATTCAAAGGCTCGGATATGCTCAAGAGTTACAACATCGTGCACGTTCGAGAAATCGTAAAGCGTGGTGATGGCGATATCGTTATCTGTCAGCAATACCATGATCATATCGATCAGATGATCGAACATACTTTCGATAGTCTCGATTGCTTTCGTCGAGCAGCTCTGAATGCTGCGTCTATCAAGATTAAGAAAACAGACATCTGTTTTACTGATGGCTACGAAATTTCTACTCTGGCTTGGCTTTACAGCCAGCTGGACGATAGTTGCATGACTATGTGTGATAGGAAGGTTTTGCAATTGTTCTACAAGTCTGCTCTTTCTTACAAAAGAGTTCAGGTTCGTGGATACGGCAATATTTACATCGTCAACAAAAAGCGTTTCAAGAAGTGGGTGATGCAGAATCGTAACCGTTTCTTAACTTCTGTGTCAAAAGCTCAGAAGGAAAGCGATGATGTGATGAACGAAGCTTTGGAGAGAGCCTTCGACAGCTATATCGACGACAAGTATCCTGAGACTGTCGACAAATCTCAAGATAGCTGCTATGTTGATGATTACGATAGCTATGTGGATCATGATGACTATCGGAGCAAGCAATTTCGTCAGCTTCTCACGGACTCTGAACAAGCACCAACTGACGATGGATTGATCAATAAGATCGATAACAATTAATCAACCTGAAATAGGTGAGCTTGTGTTCACCTATTTCTTTTTAGGATAAAATTATGATGGAACTCAACAACTGGTATACCCACATGCAAAGTGTGTCTAGTGTGCTGGATGATCCATTCAAGGCACCACAACAAGTCCAGCCAGCTATTGGTATCTCAGGCACCGTAACTGGTCATCCGGATTTCGAAGATGGTGATGAAATCATAACGTCCAAAATTATCGATGTTTACGAACATGATGGAGATGTCTATGTGCGGACTTTCTCTGGAAGTCTGTACAAACTCTTGGAGCCTAAGGCTTCTTACGAACAATACGTGCTGAACGCTAAGCAGCGTTTGGTCGATACCTTCAAAAACGCTAAGTGTAAGGTAAGTCATGACTCATGATAATACTGCACCATTGACAGCACTTCAGTGGTTGATCAATATGCATAAAGTGTGTCGCTTTATGTCTATCGAAAATACCAAGGATAAGCTCGCTCCTGCAACCAACGGTGAGCTCAGGCGCTGGATTACCCAAGGTGCACTTGAAGTCAATTTCGAGAAGATCGCTATCAACGATCCTTGGCCACCAGTCATCAAATCTGTGGTTTTGTTTCCGAAAAGCCAAAAGCGTCGTTGTACGCTATTCTTCGATAACGATATCACACTCATCCAAGTGAAGGAAACCGCATGATTTCAAAATTACTTAATATTCTTTTTCCTAAAACGATGCTCTCTGTCTTCAATGATGGTGTGAGAGAAGGAGAAGCAAACATCGTTGATAAGATCACAGTTGAGCGAGAGCTTGCTACCAAACAAAATCGGGTATTCGAGATCGAAGATCTGATGTATAAGCCTGTTATTGTAATCAGTAACGAGTGGGAAGATATGGGTTTGGGAATTGTCTGTGGTATTGAGTATATCACAAAAGCACAAAATCCTGTACCTGTTGTTCATTTTTTCGACACAGATGAAAAACTGATCTGTCTTTCCAAGATTGTTCCTTTCAGCTACGATTTATTCGTAATTCTGGAGCAACTTACCCCTTATCAACGCTGGGCCATTCTGACAGGTGATTGGCATTATATGGACAAGAGTGCTCCTGAAAATGCCAAGGAACTCAAGTCATTTGAGTATTATAAGAAGATTATCTACGAAGCCATAGTCATAAGCTGACAACATTGCTCCCAGTGCCTGATAGGCACTGGGAGAATTTCTTAATTCTTTTTTCTTTTGAATAAAATGTGGATGAACGAGACACCTGACTTTTCTATAGTAGAAAAAGATTACGATTGGTTAAAATCTTACTGTATTGATCAATACAGTAAGATAATTACACCTACATCGGTTTACTGGGAAAGATATGCTCTGACTTGCTATGATGAGTTTGAGATGACTTACCATATCTATTCCATTATCTTGAATAATGAAGATATAGGTTACGCCATAGTACCTAAGTACATGCCTGAAGTACTTAAGAGCTTATTTATCACACCTAGATTTAGGCGACAAGGTATTGGCAGTAAAGTAACCAATATGCTGAAAATAGAAAAACTCTCTTGCATAGCTGATAACCAAAATGCTTTGAGAGTTTATCAAAGACTCGGTTTTCAGACTGTTATTACTAAAGATCCAAATCAAGGATCTTTAATGTTGGAGAGAAAGTTATGTCCTTAATGTGTATGTTGGGTTTTCACAAATACGATAATGGATTTGTGAAATTTACTGAACCTTTAAAAGCCGGTAGGTTTGATGAAGTATCACACAAAGTACAATATGTGCAAAATTGTGTTATGTGTGGTAAAACAAAAACAACAGATACTTATATCTTTACTGAAGAGGATTTCAATCTAATTCCTAGAAAAGAAATAAGTATTGCTATAAATACTAGAATTAAAAACCTAATAAAAGACGGGTTTAGTAATAAAGAGATAGTTGAAGAAACAGGTGTTTCATTAGCTACTGTAAAGCGTAGACGAAAAGAATTTCAATAACATAAATGATTTGTTTTTCTATTTTGAAATAATAAATTCTATCTATACTACCTACCTGAGTATTTAGCTCAGGTAGGTAGTATGTTATTGAAATATTTACAGATTATGATAATCTAATGTTTAATACATACATCTTAAATCATGACTCAGCTTTATTCTTTTACAGCAGAATTACAAAAGGTTTGGGATGATTTCGTGGCTACTCGTCCTGATGCTATCAAAAAACTCTGTGAAAGATTAAAACCCAATCATCTTTATAAGTATAAGAAAACAAATCAATTGGTGGTCATTAATTCTTTTACTGAGGAAGATGACGGTAGAATAACCATTACAGTAACAATACCTAGATCTCTTAATGGTAGAATATTTCCTACTAAATCAGTATTTGGCGTAGATCCTGATGATTTGGTAGACGCAGTTATTCCAGAAGGTATTGTTTGTAGAAATGTAGATGATTTTGAAGATTTGATTTATGGATAATAATAGATTTAGGATATTAACACGAAAATACACTTGGTTACTTCAAAGAACACAAAGTGATTTCGAATCAATACTCTCACTTACATCTAAAGAAGTTCCAATCTACTATTACAATAAAGTAGGTAAAGCATTTAATCAATTACCTCAAACAGAACCAATAGGCGTAGCTGATTCACTGGATATTTCTTATTCAGATAGTTATCCAGATCCAGATTATTTTAATACAGGTATTTATGCCAATATTAAGTTTTTTGAATCTGATGACGTAAAAAAGAAATTATTGAATAATGAATTTGGCTCAATGTTAAATTCAGTCACAATATCGTCTCCAATTAATTCTTTTTCTAAAGAGAAGATTCTCTACGTTGTGTTTGGTCCAAAAGAGTTGTTTAGAGGTTAAGATATGAAATGTGTTCATTGCTGCTATGGTTTGGATAAAGGACCACTGTTTAGGATCAATCATAAAGGTGAGTCAGGCATTTGGACACATTCCCAATGCCAGCAACAAACTATTGATCCTGAAGTCCAGACTATAGTTGATATTATTGAAGCAGACAAACAAATAAAACATTAAAATGTTAGTACATTTACAAGAATTTTATACCAGGTATTCTGAATTCACTTCTTCAAACCAAATGCTTGGAGCAGTAGTAGCTGGTCTAGCTGTTACTGCGTTTGGTTTTATCTTTAAGTCTATTCCTAATAAAATCTGGAACGCTTTTAAGAAAGTGGCTGTAGCTTCTGTGGAATTTAATTCACAAGCCAGCTGGAGAGACGCCATTGGGTGCGATAAGTTAGCTCTATGGGCTAATAAAAACAAAACTATTTTTTCTTCTAAATCTTGTATTCCTGTATTTGACTCAGATACTGAACAGTTTGGTATTGGAATTGGTATTGGTAAAAATCTTGTTAGAGACGGATTTAACTTTTATATCGTAGATATGAAGCTAGAAAAAGCTCAGCAAACGATGAAAGTTAATTACAATATCACTGTTTCTACCCTTTGGTATAAAAAGAAATCTTTAGAAACCTTACTTAACTTTATTTTCAACACCAAAAGAAAAAAAGGTTTATCTATTTACGAATACGACGATGAGCAAGAATGGATTGAGAAAACGATTCCTGAGAGAAAACTCAGTACGGTTGTAACTACCGACAATGTAGGGCAACAAATTCTTTCAGCATGTAAAAGCTTTGTTGAAAATAAAGATTGGTATACCAAAGCAGCTATTTCTCATAAATTAGGAATTATGCTCTATGGCTCTCCTGGTACAGGTAAAACCAGTTTGATCAAGGCTTTAGCGTCTGAACTCAATAGGGATCTGTATATCCTCAATCTACCTACTGCTTTTGATAAATCTTTTGTAAAAGCTGTACGTAATCTAAAGGCTGGATGTATTTTGTCTTTAGAGGATATTGATTGTGTGGATGGTACGCATTCCAGAGAAGAAGAAAAGTACAGTAGAAGAGCTGGGTTTAATCTAGCTACCATTCTTAACGTCTTAGATGGATTGATTCCCTTAAATGACGTCATTGTGATTATGTCTACCAACCATATCCAAAAGATTGATCCAGCACTGCTTAGGAAAGGTAGATCTGATTTGATGATAGAGGTTAAACCTCTAGACAGCAAAGCTGTTAATCAATACTCTCAGATTGTTTACAATAAAGATGTTGAATTTAATGGTGAAATAAAGGGATGTGATCTACAAGCTATTGTTTTAGAACATATGACTGATTACGATGGTTTTTCTAATGCTTTAAAGGCTATAGAGAAATCATAACCTTTTTGGGTGGCTTAGCAGTAAATGCTCAAAGTACTTTCACCAACTATTTTAACCAGAGGTTATGGATAGGGCAAGCGGTAGTAAGTGCGACAGTTTCACATCCATTCTAACCATATCGCTGGTTAGGCTGTTAAGTCACCCAAATTCATACTCCCAGCAGGTATTAACCTGCTGGGAGCCTATGTTCTATTTTTATTTTAGTTAAAATCACATGAGTTGAGTGTTATTTGTTTAAAGGAAGATATATGGCAATCCGAATTACTGTAGATGGCGATGATCACGATCTTAATGTTGCAATAAGTGCTTTAATACATAGTAAGCTATCAGGTCTCAATATTCATCCTAAAATAGATGAGGACATTAAACAAGAGGTGTTAGACACTACAGTGTTTATGGCTGTAACCAAGATTGAAAATCATCTTAAGTTATCTGAGATCGATATAGTGATTCATGAAGGCAATATCTCAAAGACTTTGCAAGAGTTTGGTCCTTTAGCTTAAAGTTGAATCAAAATAATCTTAAATATACATAATAGAATTGAGTTAAGGGTAAATAATACCACTAACTTAAATTCCTTGAGCTACCAGTAGCTCTAGTTCAACTCTATAGGAAACCATTATGAAAAAGACTTTGATCTCCTTGGCTGCCCTGACGGCTTTCGCAATCGGCTCCGCTCACGCTACCGGCTACGGCAATCAATCTGTCAGCTCCTCCATCGCCAACAGCGGTGGTGTGCACAACAGCATTTCCACCAGCGCTGCTGTCAAGGGTGTTGGTTCGTCGTTCTCCAGCGCTACCAGCGAAGCTGGCTCCAAGGCCTGGGGTACCACCCAAACCACGACCGTCAACTGTGGTAATTGTGGTGAAGTCTCCGGCACCGTCAAGATCACCGGTGGTACTGAGACCTACACCCAAGGTACGGCTTTCAATGTCTCCAATGGCAAGCACGCCACTGGCTCGGCCAGTGCTCAGGGTAATGCCTGGGCTGACGTGAATGCCAACGCCAAGTACACTGGTCCTGGCCAAAACACCAACGTCTATGGTCACAGCGGTGACGAGTCCAACTTCAAGGTCAATGCCTCGAAGAATACGGGTGGTTTCGCTTCTGCTGGCACTGACGGTAGCTTTGAAGTCATTGGCAATGTGGGCTCCAAGGTCTGCACGGGTGGTTCTGCCTGTGGTGGCAAGGTAACCACCAAAGAAGTGTGGGGTTCGGTGACGGATACCAAGACCTCCAACAGCTACGCCAATACCGGCTCCATGACGGTGGATGGAAAACTGCTGAACCAATCCGTGGTTAATGCCAGCGCCAACCAGAATGTCAACGCTGGCGGTAACTTCTACGATCCGCAGTAATTTCACCGCATTAACAAAACGCTCGAAATGAAAAAGGTTCTTTTTGTCGCGGGCTGTTTGTTTGGTATGTCTGCTATGGCAGGTGAGGCAGCTCCAGCTCCTACGCCTGTCAAGCCGGGCACCAGTGTCCAAAACGACACCAAACAACAGCAAGGTCAACATCAGTCTTCGGACTCTACCGCTATGGCCGTAGGTGGTGGTGGTGGCCAAGGGGGAGCTGCGATCAATGCTGGTAATAACCAGTACGTGGTCTTTAACTCTCCTGAGGAACAAACCTCTCACACCAACGTGCATTATTCTGGTTCCCAAAAGATCCATAATGTGCCCAGCGTTGGTGGTCCTCCTCTGATTTCATCCAACGACACCTGCATGGGTTCTACGTCAGGCAGTGTTAACGTGGCTGGCTTTGGTGGCAGTTATGGCACGACCTGGACAGATGAAAACTGCGTGATGCTCAAGAATTCCCGTGAAATGTGGAATATGGGTTTTCGCGCAGCAGCACTGGCTCGTATGTGTATGGACAGGATGAACCGTGAAGCTTTCGAGCTGACGGACCTGGAATGCCCTCAAGCCAAGAAGGAGCGTGAAACCAGTCAAGCACGTACTGCTGTCAATGCAAACGTCGAAGAACCTGGTCTGACGGACCCCATTGCTCGTCGTCGTTTGGGTTACAAGCCCTTGCAATAACATGAAGAAAATTGCTGCCATTATGTTGGTAGCAGCTGGTGTTGGTGCTCAGGCTCAGGATGGAAGACTCACAGTTGAGAACTCTATCCTGGGCTCAGGCGTTAACAACGTAGGTAATTCATTGGCAGTTGAGGTTCATCATGGTGTATTTCATGTGCTTCAATATATGCCAGGGTTTCCTACAGCTGCTACGCTGTGGCCTACTGTGATCAAACACAACTGCAATATCCCTAACAAGGATTGTGAGCTGTTTGATTACAAGCCCAGCTATGGCAGGGCAGAGTATCTCTTTTTCCGACCCTTTGAAGAAAAAGAGCCACCTGTTCCTGTCGTTAACTGCTGTGAAAAAGATCGCAATCCTATTGTGATCTACAAAGAAGTACCTGTTAAGCCCATCAAGCAATAATGGTTACTATCTTCCTATCGTCAGCTGTGCTGTGTATAGGGAATATTTGCTCACCAGTCCTGGTAGGAAAGGATACCCCTACAGGGCAATTCGTTCTATATCAGAGATTGGTGAGTGATCCTCTTTATGCTGGCTCTGTGCTTCAGTTTAAAGAAACTGAGGATTATGTCTTTGCTATTCATCGTATTTGGAGAGGAAAGCCTGAGCAGCAAAGAGATAAAAGAATAAAATCTAACTCAGCAGCTAAGAGATTTATCACGTCTGGATGCATTAATGTAGAGGATAAACTATATGAGCAACTCTTGGAGTGCTGCCAGAACAAAACTATTCGTATTGTTCGTTAGCATTGTTTTGGTAGGATGTGCTACAAACGAAACAGTTAAAGTACAACAAAAACCATATGTTTCACCTCAATGTGAGAATTCAGCCAAATATGCTAGATCCATAGGTGTACTTAAAGCAGCAGGTATTCCAGTTGATGAGCTGGATCAATACATGACCAATCCTGTTGTCACTAATATTCCTATGAGGGATATCCAGAACTTTGCTATGTTCTTCAAAGGAAATCCTAATGAATTGTACGATACTGTGGCAAAGCTGTGTATGCACAGTGGTTGGACAGCATTGGGTCCACAATTGCGAGGCAATACTCCGGCGACAATTGGTGGATTAAGACTTACTCATCAACTCAAATCAATTCCAACAGTTTCTAAATAAACATAAGCTCTAGCACCTGTTATGGTGCTAGAGTATGTTCTGTATTTTTTTTTTTGTATTATGGCAAATGTTAGACCAGTTAAAATAGTAGATATAGGTGAAGGTCAAGCAGAATTTCATGAATTTGGTGATGGTGATTTACTTGAAATAATAGAAAACATTATACATAAAACATCGTCGAATAAGGCAATAAGCCAGTATGTTGAAATTGATGATGTGCTAAGATGGAATATTGCGCTAGCTACTCAAGACGCTGGTGCATACGCAATCCATAGACATAATTCATCGGGAACTTATATTGATAGTCCATTTGCAATTGATTTAACTAATGGAGATCTTTGGCATAAGGGTGATAAACTCATTGATATGGGGGTAAATGCTAACGGCTTTTATGCAAGATTTGCTAATGGTATCCAGATTTGTGGAAGAACTGGTTTTTCAATAAGTTCGTCAGGTAACCAGTGGTGGACTTACCCGGCAGCTTTTGCTTATGCTATCGATCATGGTGGGTTTGCAATTTCTCCGTGGGGTCATAGTGGAGGCAGAGGTTTTGTATCAAACGGTGGTTCAGGCACTTCTGTTGCGGTGTCATATGTTAACGGCAGTGGATCACTAGTATCTGGCATGGTTAGTATGTTAGCTTTTGGAACATGGAAGAGCTAAATGAAATTACGTTTGATTCCCCAAAGAAGTGATAGCAAACTTAATGTTAGTGTTCTGCTAGAAACAAATACCATCTATATTAACGACAAGTATTACGATTTAACTCCTCTATTAGAAAACGTTCGCGTACATTTCGATATGGCTTCTGCTTATTATGAAGATGAGCAAATTGTGGTAGAGCTGCCTATGCCATATAAACAAAACACTTCTATTGATGTCATGCAAATACATGAAATCATAGTAGAAGAAGACGGCATAGTTAGTATACCTGAGCAAACATACGAAGCGCCAGAATCCGTTACTGAAGGCATTATTGAGTGGCCTGAAATTGTATCTATAGAGAAAAGACGTGAAACTAAATGGAGAGAAGTAGAAGCATATAGAAATAACCTAATGCAAAAAGGTGGGTTTCCTATACTCGATAATAGTTATTGGTTACATTCTGATTTATTATCTAGATTTCAGCAATTAGGATTAATTGAATTAGGTAAGAAAGCTCTAGCAGCCGGTGTATTACCTGACCAAAATATTCCAAATGCTCCTGCTTGGCGTACTATGTCGGGAGAATATGTTCCACTAACACCACAATTAACAGAATCTTTAGTAGGAGCTTTTCTTTTACAAGAAGCTTCTATATTTGCTGTAGGTGATTATTGGAGAAACCAGATTAATATATCTGATAATCCAGAATCTATTGATTTAACTTCTGAAACATTTATCAATAGCTGGCCAGCCACTTACCAAAATAGTTAATTGTTTTAATAATTAGGAACTTTAATTGTGTGGTGTAGACGTACACCGGTATCAATTAATCCTTCGAAGGTATTTTTAATGAGAAATATGAAGTCAAATGTACAGCTAGTAGCTCTAGCTGTATCTGCTTTTGTTATGGCTGGCTGTTCAGCCACTAGCTACAATAAAGGTGTAGACGCTAATGTAACTGGTAATACCCAGTATATGGATCTACAAAAACAACAGCTAAACGCTATTCAGCAATGCTATATGTTTTCCAAAGACACTGCGCACTGCTCTATTTTAGCTGCTGGCACTAATGCTACTCAGATCCTAGGTGGCAGACCTACTCCTATTCGTATTGCTAAGTCTCCTGGTGAAATCTTTGAGACTGTAGCTACTAAGGGTCTACAAGCTGCTGTAATGCTCTACGGTATTGATGCGGTATCTAAGACATTACAAGCTGCTAACGCTGAAGCTGGTAAAACGCTCGTTGTTCAGCCTGAAGTTGTGAGACCAGAAGTCGTAAATCCAGTTATCGTACATGCCCCTGCGGGCGCTGCTGTAGCACCTTAATTAAGTCGTCATAGCTCCAGGTAGGACTAGTCCTACCTGGAGCGTATGTCGTTAATAAATAATTTCTGATGGATTAAAATTTTCTAAATATCTACCAACACCTTTTGTTACTCTTATTAGATGGCGTATCTAGATACATTGCCCATATTCTTTAATCCATTAATTTATGATCATAAAATTCTGTGGTTTAAATACAAAATAGGAATTAGATTATGAAATTATCACAAAGACTCAGACGAGGGGATGGGGGTAACACTAGTAATAGTGAGACAGATCCGTTTTATAATGATACTATAGTTATATTCAATTTTAATGATCCTGATGATACAACTAATTATTTAAATGAAGCCAATAACCCAATAACTCCTAGTGTGAATTCTGGTTGTTCAGTACAAAACAAATATCTAACAAATACACCAAACAATAATCGTTTAGGATTTCCCAGTAGTGAGCATTTTAATAGAGCTATTTCTTATACTTACGAGGCTTACGTAGAATTTTTTGATAATCCTGGTAAGGTAGACGATTTTTGTACATATAGCTCAGATAACGCTAGAACACTATATCGTAATGACAGTAACTGGCTTGAAAATAGTTATTCTCAAGATAAAGTAACTATTAATAAAAACATACTTTATCATTATGCGGTCAGTAATGATCTTATTGGTGGTCGTTATAGGATTTTTAGAGACGGCGTAGTTGTTATAGATAGAGGTGCTACTGGTACTAATCAAAATTCAAACTTTGCAATATTAGGTAATAGTAGTTACAATTGGATCTATGGACCATATTGTAGAATTAAAGCTTTTAGATACACCAAAGCAACTAGGTATACCTCTAACTTTACTCCTCCTACATTACCTTTTCCTAATAAGTAAACATATACTCCTAGGTGGATTAATCCACCTAGGAGTATATGACTATATTATCTTAATCCAAAATATTTCAAACTGATATTATTTCTATGGCATTAAGTATAGGGAATTATCTAAGAGTCTGAAAAACTCCTGGATAATATAGGGATTTTTTATTTTTGATCTCTATTATTTGTACTAGAAAGCAAATAAATGATCTATGGTACCATTACTCCATTTAGAGATCTAGTTGATAAAATAAAAGAACATAAAACTTAATCTTCTTTTGAAGATTAAGAGTTAATTCTAATTATTTTCAATAATATATCCTGTAATTGAGACTACAGTAGAAATATTGTAGTTTACTCTAAAACATCCGGCCGTAACTCAGCGGATAGTAGTAATCCCCTTCTAAGGGATAAGTCGGGGGTTCGAATCCCTCCGGCCGGACCATAAATCTTTAATAGTTTTCTTAATAGTGCCCGGATGGTGAAATTGGTAGACACAACGGACTTAAAATCCGTCGGCCTTAACGGGTCGTACCGGTTCGATTCCGGTTCTGGGCACCATTAAGAAAATTACAACAAAATACTTCCAGTGAGATTAGGATAGTAGGTCATAGGTCGACAATAGTTGATACTGGCTTAGAACTGAAGCTAGATGGTGTAGTCGTTCGATTCAGCCACTGGAAACTAATTCATAAAGAATATAAAATGAAAAATTGGTAAGATTAATGGGTGTGTGGCCGAATGGTTAGGCAGCGGCCTCATAAGCCGTGAGGGAAACCTCTAAGTAGGATCGTGACCTATCGCACCCACCATAATAAAATATATGAAAAAGAAAAGATATTTAAATGGATATACACTAGTTTATAGACCAGATCACCCTAAAGCCATGATAGGTGGAAATTGGGATGGATATATTTACGAACATATATTAGTTGGTGAAGAAATCAACGGCCTTCCATTAAAAGAAGGTGAAGTAGTTCACCATCTGGATAAGAATAGAGCTAATAATTCACCAGACAATCTATTGGTGTTGTCTGGACCGATGCACGCAAAACTACATACATGGTTAGACAAAAACACAATAACACCAACACCAGAGTACGCAGAACGTATAAAACTTGGCTGTGTTAGATGTAAAGTTTGTGAAAAGCCAATAGATCCATCAATGATTTATTGTTCACCTGAATGTTTTACGGATGACCATAAAAGATATGATCATCCAAATAAAGAACAACTAGAAAAATTAATCTGGTCTAAACCGACTACAGAAGTAGCTTCTGAATTGGGTGTTTCTGATAAAGCCATTGAAAAACTTTGTAAAAAGTTAGATGTTGATAAGCCACCCAGAGGCTACTGGAATAAAGTAAAAGCTGGTCTAATTTGTCCATTATAATAAATATTTGACGTAACATTGCTCACCAGTAGAGGAATTGGTAAACTCACCAGACTGTTAATCTGGCGCGAAAGCACTGTTGGTTCGAAGCCAACCTGGTGAGCAATGTTACGTTTTTATAAGTCTTCTCTAAAGTAACTGAAAATGAATCCATTTGAACTAATGATTTTCTCTAGTCCATTTTACCTATGGGGTTTTATGGTTGTGAAAGTGTATTTAGATTATGCTAATATAGTTAGCACAATGCAGAGAAGTCATTATTATGCAATATGGGGCATGATTGGATTACCTACAATTATGCTCTTTATGTGTTTAGTTATGGTTTCTGTAGGTATATACAGACAAAAACGAAGCAATCGTTGAAGCTCACAAACTGGCTGATTCGATTGAGAATTTGGAATACGGTGTATCAATTATTGATGCATCTCTTAGGCATCCTTTTAAACTATGTGGACACTGAAGTATTGTTAGGTCTTTACATAGTTTAGCCGGATTAGCTCAGCGGTAGCAGCACTCGCCTTGTAAGCGATAGGTCATTCGTTCGATTCGAATATCCGGCACCATGTTTAAGCTACCAGTAAGTATGATTCTTTGTTATTATTAACTTAGCTAAAAAGCGGCTAAGTCATTACAGACTAATTACCTGTAATAGAAAGTTGAAGCTATCCACATTGGAAGCCTCTCACGATCGACAAAGGACCAGAAAATACTGGTAGCACCTTTTTGACAACAGTAAAGTTCAGATTAACCCATTTATTTAAACGGGCCTGGAGCTTGCAGGAGGTGGAATACTTGCATACCTTTACTTGTTGTCGAACTAATCCATGACGGGCGTTGTGGTAAAAAAGGCCTTTAGTTTCGAAAGATCTAAAGTTGGTATTCATATTTTGGATACTTCCTAACACCTGGTTTCTATTAGTATCTGGGGGCTAATTCCATTAAAGGAAGAAGAGCATAAAGGGACACCTGTGATAAAATCCTGCTTTTTAGCGTGATGACTGTCTGGTGAAGCGAAGTTAGTTTATTCTAGGTAGTAAACTATGCAATCTCCTCTCGCCACTACGAGAGGAAGCCTTTAAGTGCTTTCTAACGAGAGTATTTAAAGGCATTCATTCTTCCATTAACTGCGTCGAGCATGCTCGATGATCTGCTGTTTGGTTGAGTGAATGTCATTATTATTAATTCCAAAAATCAAACTGAATGTAAAAAGTTTTGTTTGAGCTAACTTTGTCGTAAGTGGTGGCGCGGATTGGACAAAGCAGTACTAAGTCCTACTGGAAGCTAATTCAGAACTAAACATTAGAATCAATGCCTTATCTGTGTTTCTGGAATTAGTCGTGTGACTTTGGTGTCAGGTAGCCATACATTGGACTACCTGTTCATTGTAGAGAATTAAAAAGAAAATAAAGATATATCATTAAAATGAATACCTGTAAATTTTTTAATGATAGGTTGTGAACAAAATGCGTAAAGTTATCGTTGTGAACAAAATGCGTGAAGTTATCTGGGATGAATTACAAAGATATAAAGATTCTAAAGATGATTGTCGAGCAGCACTACATGATGCTTTAGTAGATGTATTGGAGATTCAGTCTCCATCTGATGAACAAATTAAAAGACTATACGATAACATTCCAATGATTATCGTTTACAATGGTGCTGCTTGTGGATTTGGTGACACTTGTGTTCGTGAAGATCTCCATGAGTTTATTCGTCACAATTTAGAACAAGTTAAAGACCTTATGAAATGACTTTCTAAGAATTTTACTAACAAAAATAAGCCACATGATCGAAAGGTCATGTGTGTCATTACAAACTGGCGGTAGCAGGGGCCCCTGCTTAAGCTGGGACAGATCTCGTACATTGACCTTATCTGACAGTTTGGTTGATGTAAGTCGGAGATCTGTTTGTGATGATGTCCAAAAGTGATTACCTATGAAAAGAGCACTGAACAAGTCTGATGTGTTCCTGTCCTCATATGGACTAGTGGGTTTAAATGCGTCACTGCTAATAGCTGGCTTGTCACCAGCTAGAATGCGAGAAGGAACACCTAACGTAACGACCTTATTTTCAGTCATGCTATGGTGAGCGAGAAGGATCACCTAGCGTAAAGACTTTATTTTCAGTCGTACTATGGTGAAAATCGAGCTGTATATGGTGTATTTGAATACTCCATATATTGACCTCATCCCAGACTAGTCTGGGATGAGAGCTTATAAGTGCTTTCTAACGAGAGTATTTATAAGCAGTCATTCGAATCATTAACTCGGAGTAGGAACTAATCATTCCGACTCTTGAGCTGTTTGATTTGAGTGATTGTTAAAAGAGCACCACCGTAAAAATACACGAGTAGTTTAGAAAGCGACTGGAGTCAGATCCTGTGCGTACTCAGTGAAAATCTGATTGAAGAACAAAGAGATAAAGATTTAGAAGCTAGAGCAGAAAAAATCTGTAGTTTCGGTTGTGGTATTTATGGAATCTGTTATTGCAAAGCAGTTAATAGACCAGAGCTTTGTGAAAACCCTAAGTATTCAGATCATCTAGAAAACAAATAAAAAAATAACATAAATAGAGAGTGTGATGATTCACACTCTCTATTTATGTTATTTTTTTATTCTTATTCTTATTATTATTATTATTATTATTAAATTGAATGAACAATACAAAAAGGATAAATAAAAATGAATATAGTTGAAACATTTAAAAAATTTAAACGGTATCGATGGTGTTTTTTATGAACTAAAAAATAATGAAGAAGTATTGTGTACAGTTCATTATAGGTTTAGTAGCACAGATTATGTTATTTTAGATAGCTAATAAACTATTGTTAGAGTATAGCGAATCCAAAAATAATGTATGAGTAATATTCTTATTTATCGGATAGAACATACAGAAACCAAACTAGGTCCTTTTCAACATGGAAAACAAGAAGTAATAAATAAAGGTGTTAGTGGATCAAATAAAGCTTACAGTGATTTAGATTACGAAACAGAAGTTAAAAGACTTCTAAAAAGAGATAAAGGATTAGTTAAGTTTGGCTTCAATAGTTGGAATAATTGTAGAAAAGCAATAATTGATCTTAAAAAATTTAAAACTTATGGTTTCCAAGTTAATGTTTATAAAGTTTTACCAGAATACATAAGTAATGATGGTCAGGTTTTATATATACAAAATACGTTTGTGAAAAATAAAATATGAAAGATAAAATTCTAGACATCATTGTAGAAACAGTCCATATATTTAATGGTAAATTAGTTATTAATAAACCTCTAGATAAACAATCTGATATTGATTCTTTAGACTGTTCTGAAATTGAATTAGAAATATAGAAAAAGATCTAGAATCGATTTAAACTAAAACTATTAATTTAAACTGTGTTGAAAAATGACCAACCAAATCGAACTTAACTTACTTCCTAATACCACCATCAAGATTAATCAGTTCGTTGTTAACTTACCTCCTAATACCACCATCAAGATTAATCAGTTCGTTGTAATGATTGATAAAGATGGTTCTTTGTTAGCTTTTAATAGCCAAGACGTTAAACTAGAAGATGGCGATATTAACACAGGCGTTAAGTTTAGTGCTCCTGCTTTTAAAATAGCTAGTGGAGAAATTACAGATAGTGCTGACATACAAGCAAGAGTTGCATAATCTTCATCATAAAATGCTTGCACAGTGTCCATCACCTCACCTTCACGGATATTTTCAACACGCTTACAATACGCCTACTATGGGTATTTCGCCTCTTGTTATAGTGGCGAATATTAGAAAAATAGATTAACGACATATTAGGAGTAGGGATTAATCCCTACTCCTAATGATCAAATAATGAAAGAAAAATTAAAATGACTTCATTATAGTAAGTACTTCATTCAAAGAACCTACAATAAGCTTAACTTGAAATGATGGAGTATTTCCTAATATTTTAACATCACCAGAGCTTACAACTGAAAACTTACTACAAGAATTAGAATTAGGTAAAACTCCTTCATCTAGTTTAAACTTTAGTAAATGATATTCTGATATTTCTTTGGACTTAACAGGACTAGTTCTAATAACACCCATAGCCTTTAGTCCAAATTCATCAGCAAAAACAATAGGTAGATTCTTAGGATAGTTTTGAGCTTCTAGTGTGGATCCGTCAGGATATCCATCTGTGGGAGAATTTAAAGACTTCCAATCAGTAACTTCAATAAGTGCTTTGTTCTTATTCAAGTAATAAGTTTTATTAAAGTTAGCTGTAAGATATCCTGTCAGTACTTCAATATTGAATCTTTCTTTAGCACTAGGACTATTGATAGATACATCCCAAGTAATGATATTGCCATCAACAGTAATTTTTTTACTAATCCTAGTATCCGTAGGTACACTAATACCTGGATGAGTTCCTTTAGGACAATAGTTTAATCCATCAGGAGCTACTCCCCACGAAGCTGCTCTAACAGTTGTGCTAGCTGTATTTCCATTGATATGGTCTACTGTAATACCTTCTAAAATAGAATCAGATCCTTTATAGGAGCCTGCTTCAGTAGGATTAAAACATTCTCCATATCCATCTATTTGTAAAGCAGTCTGAAATAATCTACCATGATCATGAGAATTTACCCACTCTTGACCATGTACGACAATAGAGTCCACTACACCTGCGTATCTTGATTTATTTAATCTAACTTGCACAATACTGTTACCAATAGATACTGTGTCATCTTTTGGTTTGCTCTTAGATTTTGATTTAGTAGCTATAACTCCAATAATAACAATAACTACTATAGCAATGATTGCGTATTCCATAATAGGTCCTTTTTAAAGTATTCAAGTCATATGAGTGGTGTTTATTGGAAATAAAAATATTTCAAACACTTAATATGATAGTGAGTACAACAATAAATGCTTTTTATCCATCAGTAAAAGGAAACTGTTGTGTCTGCTGATAACGGTATTTACATCCTCAAAACAAAACGTACTCGGGTTTGTGAAGAATTCGAAAGACTGGGTGTTAAGGGAAAGTGTTGGGGTGAACACAAAGACCATTTTGTTTATCGAGTAGCGGAAATACATGCTATCGATAATTTCGATTATTATAAAAATAATCAGATTTACAATCTGGGAATCTATATGCGTGATGCGTGGGGTGATTCTCCAGTCTTCACAGATGTAGATGCAGCTCAACGTTATGCTCAGAAAATGAGTCAAGATATTGATTTTCTTGAATATGGGATTTCCCTTATTGATGCGTCTGAATTCATCTTTTACGGCGATATGTAATAAGTTTCGACTGGTTGCGTCTTGCGCTCACCACTCTCACTCTTAGTTAAACTACGGCTTTTGAATGCTGTGCGGTAGCGACAGAGGAGCAGAGCTACATCCCTGAAGTCATAGCACGATATCGCTCGTGCGATTGAGACGCAACCAGTCACCTATCAAAATGAAAAACATTTACAAATCTAGCATTTCTTGGTACATAAGGTAATGTTGCCTTAAATCCAGGAGTATCAAGTGTCTGATCGTTTTCCTCACGCTTTCGAAGTCTTGCGTTCCGTGAACATCGAAAGTATCGAAGTGGTTACTCTGACCAAACTCATTCGTAGTAAGTACAATATGAGTTTGACTGATTCCTTGAATATGGCTCGCCTGGTGAAGGAAGCCTATCGTTTGGGCGTCATTCGCGGTCAGGTGGTGAATATCAATCAGTCCTAATTGCAGTGGGTCCTGCAATAGGTGGGTAGGGTCAGCCAGTAGTGCGTCCCTATCAGTAATTCCGATTAACAAACAGTTGTCTGAAATGACAATATGTTAGCGTTGTTTAACCCAACAAGCTGGATGCGTCACCAGCAACCAGACCCTCCTCAACCTAGGAGTTAGTAAGACAAACCTCTATAAAGCTTGATTGTTCACCCGCAAGGTGGTCGACTAGCATGAGTTAGGTCAAACATGGTTAAGCCACATATCCCACGCTAGGCATCCAGAGGGTGTAAGTGGTCTAGGAGAAAGCCTTTGTTTGTCGGACCAACAATGGTGTACTTGGATTTATATTGAATGTCCGTAGATTCCTACCTCTTAAGAGGTGAGCGGGAGAGTGTCAAACTCGTTGAACGTTTAGTGTATCTATCTTGTAGTGCGTGCAAAGCAGCGCTGGGCTAATTACTGGGTCACTTTTAGATTTAAGGCAAGCCATTGCCTACAGTAGTAAATGGAAGTAACAGTCGACGGTTGCCTGTTAAACATTCAAAACTGATGGGGTGGTGCCTGGATGAGATGAGTGTTTAATGGAGAAACGTTGATAAATTAAAACATATACCCAACAGTCCTACTATGGGACTGTTGGGTATTATGTCATATTTTCTTTGTTTAAAGGAGTACTATTTCTTTTTTTTTTTATACTGCTGTAAATTAAATCAATAATATATTATCCTAGTGAGTACAACTAAAATCTAACCAAACATGACAGATACCAGAATTACAGATATAGAGCCAGTAGCATTTCCATTCCAGAGATTTTCAAAGAATTGGATAGGTTTTCTACCAGGATATAATCATTACGTTTATTCTGATGATTGTCACCTAATGTCGTTACAAAGGACCAGTACTGATAAGAATGGAATTAAAAGGAGACTTCAATCTAGACTGATCAAGTGGAAAGACCACAAATTAGCTACTAATGCTGATACAACTTTAATAGATGGTGTTATTTATAGCAAAGCTAAACTGTATGACCATATGGTTAAGGTTGGACATATAAAACCAGCTGAGTTTATTGGCGATAATGGATTTCCGTGTAAATATAAAGATAAAATAATCGTCGGTAAGTTATATCCAGATCGTAGAAATTCACCCTATCTAACTCAGTGCGGTAACTTGATTTCATCTCTAGGTATCTTGCATTCTGATTTGACTTGGCACCATAAACAATACTCAACCTATTACGACAAATCACGTCAAGTTAGAAAAGTAGCTTTTTATATTGGGGACTTGCAAAAGATTATCAGTAAAACTAAATTGGTTACTTTGGCTAGAAAACGTTCTCAATTAGATCTAGAATTGTGAAACCTAATAAAATCCACTATTTCAGGAAACCTCCCACTGAGAGCATTATTGCTTTCTCAGGCGGAGTAGATTCCATGGTGTTGTTGCATTCTTATATCAAAAGAGGAAACACAGCAGCTTTACTACATGTAGATCACAATACAGATTGGTGTAAACAGGAATTAGAATTTGCTCAATACACTAGCAATAAGTACGGATTAGTTCTTATTAAGAAAAGAATCCCTGAGTTTGACGGCAGTACCAGTTTGGAGCATTTTTGGTCTAAACACAGAAACGCTGTTTATCATGCTCTTAGAAAACCTATTCTAACAGGACATAATCTAGACGATGCTGTAGAGTGGTACATTATGTCCACTATGCAAGGCACGGCTAAGCTGTTGAATTATAGTAATCAGAACGTATTTCGTCCAATGATCACTACCAAGAAAGAACATATCTACTTGTACGCTGATCATTATAAAATCCCTTATTTAACTGATCCTACTAATTTGGATGATAGGTTTAACTTAAGGAATAATGTCAGAGCTAACCTGATTCCTCAAATAGAACTCGTATTTCCAGGCATCTACACTACTGTACGTAGGTTGATTACTGAGAAAGAAGCTAAGTTAGATACCAGCAATAGAGTTTAAAATGAATTCATTCTATAAAAGAATTATATTCATTATAGCGCCGTTTGTATACGGTGTTGGATACATACACGGATATATACAAACATATCTCAGCCATTATAGGGATAAGAAATGATTAATATGTTCGATAAGTTTCTTAATCATGATAGTGTTTTATACATTCTGTTTTACCACCTGATGGATTAAATATGGGTAGTCTTAGCAAAGTTTTTACGCTTGAAAACAACATCAGAGCTTTCAACAAACCTAAGATAGGTGATTGTTGGACTGAGATGTTTTGTCCTTACTATTTAGTATTGGATGTTTATGATGAAGTGATATTAGTGCTACCCTATCAGCATTGCTCTGATGGTTATAGAAAAATAGATACTGAAAAGTATCTGATCTATTCCCAACTAGACGTAAGGACCAAAGTTCTATATAGTAGCGATTATCGTAAAGACGTTAATGGTGAGATTAAGCCTAATGAACCTGTCTTTTGTGCTGATGTTTTAAATACTGAAAAACACGTTAAGCTAGCTAACGATCTTAGAAATGAAATTTACGATAGTGTAAAGCTAAGGGAAGATATTGATTACAGAATAAAGCTTAAGCGAGAACAATTACAGTATTGTGAGCCTGAAGATATTTATCGAACAGCTAAAGCACTACATTACTTCTGTGATAACGGCGCAGTGTTCGGCGTGAGAGTTCCAATATCACATTCTCTGGTTAAAGATACCACTGTGTTTGTTCCAATTATTAACGTAATAAATATTACGCGCAACGCATTGGATACTCAGCGTGATGGCGTTACGTTTTTAGAAAACGATATTGAAAAGTTCCTAGCCCACAAAGAGTTTGAACACTACATTAATTCCAATTGCCTAATCTTGCAGGATAATGGATAAGAAATCAGTAGATAAACCACCTAACGCTTTTACTACTAAACCCAATATCGACAGTTGGGTGAAGCAGCAAATCAATAACAATATTAGGAAAAAGGGTGGTAACGGTAACAGAGAAAAACACGGTGGTAAATTCCATCTCTTTACTGGTCCTAATAGTTTTCTAGGTTCTAACAAGTATCGATAATGGCTACTAAGAAATCAACTCCTATTGTTTCTAATGCTTTTACATCTAAGCCAGATATATCTGCTTGGACTAAAAAACAAAGAATCAATCATGGTTTAAAGCAAAACGGTACTAAAGCCGCTGAAACTTTTTGTAAAAATCATAAATACGTTATTTCACCTAGTAAAGGAATTCAGTTATGAGCAACGAAGTTGATATCAAACCTGAATTGTCTGATGAAGCTAAGCAGCAATTCTATAAAGAAATAGCTCATCAGTATCTGGATCCTATTTTTAAGGAACATCTGATTGAGCTAGAGCGAGATACTGCTGCACAAAAAATTCTGAGATTAGTGACTGCGTTGGTTGGGGATGCAGCTATGTTCAGTAGAAGTTCGGACTTTTATAAAGATATCGTCAGGAAATGCGGTGAATCTATTGGCGAGCAAGCTTACATCTGTGATGATGGATCTAAATCTGATTGTGTTTTAGCTTTGAAGGTACCGGAATTGGTGGCTGAGTTAGTTAACAAAGCCTAGACTTTGGATAAATTAGAGTTTTTAATTAAAGGATTAAAAAACTCAAAACTCTTAAATGTTTTAACTGAAACGAATACCTTAACATGTCTACTACTAAAATTGAAAATACTCCTCAATACAAGAAGCTCAAAGTAACTTCTGGTGTTATCGTTACCAATCCTGGTACTGTTGTTCAAGGAGAAGTAATCGCTATCGGTGATGATAACGTGGTTGTTCGTCAGTCTGACGCTCAATTGGTTGTTGTCGGTATTGCGGCAAAACATCTTAGTGCTTTCAAGACCAAGGATCAAGTTATCTTTTCTGAACACGGTATTCTAACTGAACACAAGCGCCTGGAAGAACCTAAGGTAAAAACCGAGACACCTAAGAAGTCTGGCTCTATCCGCATGCGTGAAAACGTTTAATTAATTAACATAGGAGCAGCTAGAGGTTAATCCCTCTAGCTGCTATGATGCAAATGAGTTTGGTTCTATTTTACAGAGATTGTTTTACAGGCGATACCAAGATCATTAATACTCATGACGGTGAGCATGAGCTTTATCACGACAGGCATAAAGTTTATTTGTCTGAAGACAAACGCTTTGCTGGCATGGCTTGTGGTATGGTTCCTAATTTAGCACAATGGAAAGAAATTAGAGACATTATCGATCTTTATAAACTAGGACTACAAGACAAAACAGATAAAGTAGAAAAACAAATAAACCTAGATAAAACTATTAAAGTACTAGACGAAATAGTGTCTAGTACTTGGTCAAGCTCTTCAATGGCTTTTGTATTAGGACCTTTATTCATAGGTTATAGCTATACGCCTACAAATAAAGGTAAAATAGAAGCTCTTAATCCAAATATACCAATTGTTCATGGTAGTGGTAAATTTGCTGCTACTGTATTGATCAATAGCAAAAAACAATTGTCTCAAAAAGAGTTCTTTAAGATCGTGAGTTATTCAGATCCTGATGTATCTGCTGAATATGAATACGTAGAACTCAAAGACGTTATTGATAGCTATTGGTACAAAGGTTAAATATGGCTGGCAATTTGGTAGTTATTAAAGATAACGTGATTTGTTTTTCTAGATATTTTAGAAAAACAAATCATCTTCCTAACGATATTTCATTATTACATATGACAGATATCGTTGATGCAAGATTTTGTATTCCTCTTAAAGAAACAGGATTTCATGGATTAATGCATACCAAAATAGACCCTAATATAAAGAAAAATAAAGAAATTAAAGACGTACTTAGTGGTCCGCAAATGGTTACGATTCACGAAAATACAGCTACTGAACACTGCGTTAATATTGAACTAGTGAGTTATCCAATTCTTACTTATGATGGATCTATTTACTGTAGGTCTGATATCATGCCTTTAGAGTCTGCTGCTACAGCAGCTAGTTTTGTGTATGAAAATGTTCTCACTATTTATACTGAAGCTATTAAAGCCTGTGGTTTGAATCTATTTCCATTTTACATAGGTGATATTGCGAGTATTACAAAAGGTATGGAAAAACTACAAACTTTTGAAAATCTCGCTGTTAAAGCTAGAGATGATAAAATGCTTAGTGAGAAAACAAGAACAAAAATTATTGATACTACAGTAAATGAATTTAAAAGTGCTGTCAATAATATCGAAAAGTTTTTAGGATTAATTTTAATAGATTCTAAATAAAAACATCTCAACCATATATTACTATTGTGTAATAACACCAAAATAAGCTTCTTTAAAACAGGAAACTACTATGGCTGCACAAATTCTAGCAGGTAGTAAGGGTATCTATAAACCCTTAAATGCTTCAAACGAACTGATGGGTGATTGTAGTTTTATCACAACACAAGACACATGTTCAAGTTTGGACTATGTTATCGGTCGTTTCAAGGACGGGATTATTGAAGAGAGAATTCAAAAATCTCAAATCACCTGGACAGATCTCAAAACAGAAGACTTTCAAGGACCTTAAAATGTCAAAGCCTACACTCAGTATTTCTAAGAGTGAGATCGATCAATTCTACCGTATTTACCAATCTGGTAAAGGAGCCTTCATTCAAGACTTCAAGTACAAAGATCTCAGAATGGGCCAAGCCTTTCATCAGCATTTCAAGCTGGAGAAAATCACCGGTGACGATAAGTTCTGGTGTGATAAGCTTTATGAAGCTGATGGTGACAAAGCTAAGAAGATGATCGAGCAAATTACGGACTATCAACAATGAAACAACGACGCCGTAAGCATATCGTCCTTAAAAGGATGAAAAAGTTCTGTAAGTTCTTTTGGAGATGGAGCGAGCTCAAAAGACAAGACCGTGAACGACGAGCAGGTATTCTTCATGATATCCTAAAAGACCATGATGGATTTCGTCGTGGTCTTGAGAGAACTCAGCTATGATTATATCTATTGAACAAAAGAATAAGTTTCTCGAAACAATTGATTATGAGTTCATCCTGAGCAACATGCTTGGGGTGGAGTCTTTCAAGACTTTCAAAGAAGCTGACAAACACATCATCAGGATCAAAGGAAGTTCTGATGATCTCATGGCTTTTGCTGATTTGGTTGAAGAGCAGTTTGGTGACGCAAAAGGTTGCTTTAAGTTCTGTACAGCCATTCGTGAAAAGATTGCGACATCAACAAAAATGCAATAAATACAAACAATAAAAATAAACTGGATTGATCTTTAAGAGAAACTAAGTATTTCCATCAACTCTTAAGGAGAAAGTCATGTTCGTTCGCGTTGAAGTCTTCAAGGATGGTCAATCTCAGGCAACTGAGCGCTTTGATCTCTCGGTGGGAAATCTGACAGCTTACGCAGTACTTGTTTTGCTGCGTGGTTGTTTGTCTCGCTGTGGTCTCTTGAAGTAAAACCTTGAGTCGACTGGAGTAAATCCAGTCGACTCAGATCTCACTCTTATTGATTAACTTTAAATCTTTGCCGAGACACCAGGTGATTCTTTAGGAGTGAGTTCTGAGTCGTGGTAGGCTCCCTTTGTCTGTAGCGTATCGCGCGGTACCTACAGACTTTAAACCGTTATCAGCAGACGACTTCAGGCCGGCTCCCTCCTCAGGGTTTCTTCCTTAGCCTTTGCTTTGAGTTACATTTCTCTATTTCGGTTGTTCGAGTAGAGTCCTGGTAACGGTTTTTTTTTTTTTGATATAAATAAAATGACCATCCCAACCATAATTGATTTTTACAATAAACTAGACATTAGTCCTATTATTGGTTTATTAATAATGATTGTTTTCATTATTCTATTAGGAATATTTATCTTGTTTAACTTACTAGATAATGAGCCTTTGGATGTGAATTCAGTACTTGATGAATAATTTTAATTGATTCTATAATCGACACTATTTCAATTACTTATTATTAGAATGGTTAAAATATTAATAGGAGTTAATTATGCTTTCATTTATTAAACAGAATCCATACTTTATAATAATAACTATAACTGCCATTTTTCTTTTAGTTATTCTTTATTTGACTCTTAGTTTGACAGACTATAAATCTAAGATTAAGAATCTAACAGAAGATAATAACAAACTAAGACGCATTCTTAATAAGACTTGTGATGTATCTGTAGTTGAATACAATATCTGCAAGCTCGACAAGATTATTATTTCGACTTACGGTACTGTAAGATTGGTGCCACCACATCCAAGTACTAAATTATCACTTGAACAAAGAATTGAATTTGTTAAAAGGTTTCCGGAATACGAACATCTCCTTCGACCTTATAAGAAAGTTGCACAATGAAAATATTGGTAGCTGGTGGATTAGGCTTTATTGGTTATTATTTATCCAAAAGATTATTGGACGAAGGTCATACCGTCATTTGTTTAGATAATGCCTATAACGGTAAAATCAATAAGCTCAATAAGAGTTTATTCAATTACTTCAATTTCACTTATATTCACGCAGATATTTGTAAACCTATTGCTGGATTTACAGTAGATCAAATTTATAACCTAGCTTGTCCTGCCAGTCCAAATCACTATAATCGTGATCCAGTACAAACAATGAAAATCAATACGATAGGTGTAATTAATCTATTGGATTTTGCTATTAAGTCAAAAGCTAGGTATTTACAGGTTAGTACGTCTGATGTATATTCTAAAATACACGATACTTCTTATCTGTTAGAATCTTCAGATGTTAGTCACATAAATGCTGGTTATAGAAGAACTTATGGTCCAGCTAAATTAACAGCTGAGAGCATTGTTGACGCTTATGTAGCGTCTAAATTTACACAAGCCAGTACTGTTATTGTAAGATTGTTTAGCACGTATGGATACTTTCCATTCAGTATGCAAAACGATGAAAGACTGATACCGACTTGGATTACAAAAGCTTTAAATCATGAAGATCTGATTGTTTATGGTGGTGATCAAATAAGATCTTATCTGTACGTGGAAGACGCAGTTGATGCTTTGACTCTACTAATGAACGATGATTATAAAAATATTCCACCAACAAATATAAGCTCTAATGAAACTATTTCATTGATTGATTTATCTAAAAAGATAATTGCTTTATCTGATTCAGCCTCAGATATTAGGAAATGTCCTGAATTGTCTGGAGATAAGGTTAATGTAATTTCAGATACCAACTATGCTCGGAGTAAGTATGGTTGGGAAGCTAAGACTACGCTAGATGAAGGTTTAGCCAAAACCATTGAGCTATTCAAAAAGAACTTGTAATGCTTGCAAAAGGCTATATAGTACTAGCGTCAATCCTAAGCCTGCTGATGATTAATTGATATAAACTCCAGATAGAGCAATGCCTTATCTGGATAATGAAAGGTTTTTATGTCTGATTCTACTTGTGTACCAAAAGGATATAAGTTAGTTACTGAGGTATCGCCAAAATATCCAAACAATATTGGATGGGTGTTTCTAGATAGAAAACCTACCAATAGACCTTGGTGGAAGTTCTGGCTACCAAGATACCTATATCAGTATTCTTATTTAGTAAAAATCGATGACTCTTGAAGAACTGTCTAAGAAATTAGGTTTTAATACAGAAGCTATGATCAGACCTAAAACACCGCAAGATATCTTAGCTTGTTTAAAAGAAGTTCAAGCTGAAGCTAAGAACATTAATGAACTACTGAAGAAAGCGTTTGATGACAAATCCGATTGATCTATTTAATAGTGATTTTATCCGTGGGGAAAACATAGTAACATTTGATCCAATAGATTGTAATTTTACTCAATTTATAACACATGACGATTATGTTCTCATCACTAAAAACATCGCCACCAATCATGAAAATTGTGATGAAACTGATTTTAAGTTAAAGATTATTTTTGTCATTGATCCTAACTATTGTAATTTCTTAAATCAACATAATAAAATTGTTGGTAGAATTAAACTAAAAGATTCAAATCTAGAAATATGGGAATTTGTATCCAGTATTTCTGATCTAAAACTAGAGCTTAAGTCTAAATACCCTTACGATGGCGAAAGAGAAGTAATTCGATATCTAATAGAAAATAACCTAATAGACATTTACGTTAATTTTGGTGGTGAGATAAAATGAATAATGAAGTTACTGAAGAAAAAGTCATTGAGGAGCTAAGGAAAGAATTCAATGATTTACTTGAAAAAGCAAAAAACCTTAATTTGGTAGTTGATATTGATACAGTTTTCCATAAACCTTTGGCTATGGGTAACTACAGTAAAGAAGTAAAGATTAGACTGGCTACTAGAAATAAACGATATTTAAACGAGCAACAACTTGATAAATGCATTACGCGCTATGTTACTGGTGTTTATAGCAACAGTGATTATACGTTTATATTAAGCAGCTATAATGATGCTGGTGATTATCTTATTGGTTATGACAGTCATAAAGGATTGATTAAATCAATTAGTAATGGTGAATTAGGTATTATTAATAGCGAACAATATCGATATTTCCACAGAAGAATTAAAGAACTCACCAATAACGAAGAAAAGGAATTATCGTGAGTATCCTATCAATAGCCAATCAAGCTATTGATAGAGGAGCTTATACGGCTGTAAAACCTATATCAACTAGTTTGATACCAGAAGACGTTAATCCAAAAACTAGTGTAGAGTCAGCTATAGGGATATTGTTCTCCTATATTCCTACTGAGGTAATAGCTTTATATGTTGCGGTATTAGCGGCTTTGGTTCCTGATCCTCAAATGCAAGCTCAATGGATTACATTTTACGTATTCTTAGGATTAACACCTATTGTGGTTTGGCTAGTTTATGCTGCTAAGGTTAAGCAAACTACTGGTAAAATACCATGGGCTCCAAACGAGTTACCTTTGTGGGAGATGTTTGCATCTACTTTAGCCTTTGTAGCTTGGGCATTTGCCTTACCTAATTCACCTTTTAGTGTATTTACCAATTGGTATTCTTCAGCTATTGCTGGTGTAGTTATATTGGTAACATCCACTATTCTTGGTTTAGTTTCGCCATTTTTTACTAAAGTTAATTAAGAGACATCACATGGATAAAAGGCAGAAAGGGAAGCTGCTTTCCGATATTACTTGTGCTCATTCATGGGGAGCACTAAAAGCAAAAACAATTTGGTTAAATTCCAAGTTTGTTAAGAACTATCCATCTGAAGAACAAAGAAAGACAAGATACAGAAATCCTGTTTATAGAGCTGCTTATGTCGTCAATCACGACAGAGCTTTGATAAAACTCCAGGCTAATCATGTGGTTTAACTTTAATAAGGTATTCTCATGATCAAGGCTTTTATTATTTCTGTAGTTGTCGTAGCTGTTTACGATATTTTCAAGACCAATAACCCTGATAAGCTCTTCCATCAAGTCGTGATCGAAAAAGTAAAGAGTTTGTTTAAGAAATAAATTATCATACGCTCCAGGTAGGATAAACCTACCTGGAGCTATGTCGTCTAAATTGTAAAATTTAAAAACTAACTAAATAGAATAGAAATAGGATACCACCATGAAAACTCTTATTATCTCTCACGCTAATTGCGTGGACGGATTTGTATCAGCTTATCTGATGAATATTGTTTATCCAAATAATGAGATCGTTTTTGCTAAATATCAAGAATCTTTAGATTATGACACTATTTTCAAAGAAAAGTGGGAAAGAATCTGTATTGTAGATTTTAATCTAGATCAAAATGATATTGATAAGTTACTAGAACAAACAGATAATATCGAGCAAGTTGATCACCACGATACCGCTATCAAGATCTGGGGTGATGGAGATTCTGCTTCTTTTTATCTAGGCGGAAAGATTGTTAAGCGCTGTATGTGTGGGGATTATTGTGCGGCTAAGCTGATTTGGGATAAGTATTTCAAAGCTCCTTACAACAATCATCCTACTGCTGTCCAAGATCCTTTCTTTATACCTGATTATGTTGAAGAGCTAGGTAATTACGATTATGCTAATTTACGCACACTCGTCAATTACGTAGACGACTATGATCGCTGGGTGCTAGAGTTTCCAGTTGTCTTTGAAATCAATGAGATTATTAGACAAATACTGGAACAAAAAGATACTGCGTTATTTGATAAGTTTAATACACTTAAAGTATTTGTATCAGAAATTAACCGCTATTTACATCAACCCTATAATTACGATGAGATAGAAGATCTATATAGAGGCGAACTTAATTTACAAAATCTCATCTATAATGCTATTAAAATAGTTAAAGACAGAGACGCCGCTGTTAATCATTTAACTAATAACCCACAGATCTTTAATTTTCAAGGATATGAAGTTCCTTTTATTTCTTGTCAATCTAATTTAGTTAACTATGTGGGTAATGCTCTAGCGGACCAATATCCTTTTGTCTTTATGTACGACATTATTCCCACAAAGCAAAAGGTAAAGATTTCTCTGAGATCAAAGAAGTTTGGTCCTGTTAATGTAGCTGAGCTAGCTCAAATCTATGGTGGTGGAGGACATCCCTCAGCTGCCGGTTTTAATATTGATCTAAATACATTTAACACAATCATTCAAAATGGGGTTGATGACAAAACTCAATAACAAAATAGATTCCTGGATGAGACTTATTCAGGATAAGATTACTTTGTATCTCCTGAAGAAAAGAAACTTTGAAAAGGAAATACCTTTTCTAAAGGAGATATATAGGACTCAAAATTCAGTTGAATATAATCTAAACTATATTGGTGATATACGGAAATACAGCAAATGTGTTTCTGAAGAAGATATAGATTTCATCGATAACACGTACGACCATATACGTATTAGAGTTTTAAATTCAATTCAAGATGAAATTAAATCAATACTTAGCCTTAACGATATTGGAAAATATCCTTTAGATAAAGACTTTAATACCAGAAGAACACTGAAGATCTACTTTGGTCATATTTATACCGTTATCATAAATATCAATATAATGCAATTAGCTCATCAGTGGGTAGTTTATAGAGCTGCTGTTGATGGAATTGTAGATGTCGATAAGTTTATTCATGATCATTCTTTAAGAGATGCTGTGCAGTCTCAAAAGACAAAACTAGAATGCTATCGACAAAATATACTATTTTAATGCCATGGAGACTCTGACCTCTGCGAGAAGTTACCTGATCGTAAGTCTATTCGGTGAAGTGGAAATACATAATCGTAAGGTTAGGACCTAGAAATAGGAAGAATTCAATGTCTAATCAACTAAAACTCATCAACGCAATCAATAAGTCTGTCTTTAACGCTGTCATGACCAGTATTATTGACAGTGGGTACAGACCACATATTGTGGCTGTGACAGAATACATCGATGGTTTACCTCAGGAATACTATAAAGAAAAGACGATTACGCTCAATATTCATCCTGAGGCTATAGGTAGTTGGTCTGAAGATGAGTTGAATGTTCATATTCAAATGAGATTTAACCAAATTCCTAGAAAGGTTACAGTACCGTACGCTGCTGTGATTGCGATGCTGGTTAAAGACGGTAGAGAACTCATTCAGCATTATAATCTTAATACCCACGAATTCAGGGATACTGAGATTATTAAGCAACTCCAAGAACAGCTCACAGGTAAAGTATTTGAGCCAGTAGATACTAAGTACGACCAAATGACAGAACCTGTAGCTGCTGAGTCAGCCTCTAATGTTATTCAATTCAAACCTAGAGCAAAATGAAAAAGTATTCTGATCGATTGCTTGCTTTGCTGTTTCTAGCAAAGCATAGCTATACCTTGACTGATAGAGATGATGATCTCAAAAAGATGATCGCTGAGTCTCTTAAAGATATCTTCCATCCTAAAATGGATGATAGTGACATCTACAGTCATGTATTAGAGGCTGTACTGGAAGCCAGAGAAGAGCCTAAATTTCAGATTAGTCCTAATTCATTATCTAGCTTTATTAAGCAGCTGAGCTTTGGTATAATCAGACAAAGTTACTTTAGGCGATCTATTTCGTCTTTAGAACAACAATATACAAATACTGATTTGTTTAATTATCAACTAAGAGTTTTGATGGATATGTTGATGCTATCTAACATCAGCTGGTGTAAGGAATACGAACAATATGTTTTTAATAAGATAAAAGAGATCTAATGGTGTTACGACTAGTTACTAACAACGAACCGTCTACAGAGTCGAAAAATAAATACATTAAGCATAAATACCAAAAGATATCTTTTTTGATCATCTTGCTGTGTATTGTTGTAGGTAGTTTTGTTTATTCTTCAATCCTTACAAGCAATTTATTTCTATCTATTTTAATTGCTGTTATTTCAGCAATAGGATTTTCCTCATTAGCACTACCTGCTTTTATTCTGTATAACGTAATGTTTACTGAAAACTATCAACAACCATGCGATCCTCACTGAAATCTCAGCGCGATGTAGCTACTTTAGTCTCTAAGGTAAGACTATATCCTACTGATGTATCCAATTATGCTTTTATCTCAGACGTTATAAAGGTACCTATCTTTAGCTTTACTCACTCAGGTGAGAAAGATACCAAAGAAATACTAGAGTATTCTAAGAAATTCATCAACGAGTATTGTGATGCCATATCTGATCTCATTCATGGATTAGATACAGATTATATTGTTCGTGATACTTTGTACAAAGGTGAAATTGAAACTGAGTATTTGAGTATTATTGTTGATGTCATTAACAGAACAGGTAAATACCAACCTCAACACGAGTTAGCACTCCAGCTGAGTCACTACAATAGTTCTTTTTGTGTTCATCTTAAAGCTGCTTTGATAAAACAAGAAGATTATCTTATTCCTACTGTGGTAGCTTTGCTTAACTTTGAAGCTAATAACAAATTTGATAATAAACTCAATAAAGCTTTAGAGCTTGATATAGTTAAACTCGTTTGATTTTCACAAAGAGGAAGATATGACTGATGTTGTTAAAGAAACTGTGGATAACATTGATTTCTGTTTAGCTAACTTTACTTGCGATCAAGACATCAGTATCTTACCACAGGTGCTGGAAGAAGTAGGTGTCGGTGAGTACTTTAAGCTCCTGTGTAGGGAACTAGAAATTGATCCTGATAAATTAAAAGATTCAGGAAACTCACAGTTTTTAGAAGATTGTACGTTTACAGCACTGCTTTATGAAGGCGGTCATCATAATAAAGTCCGTAGAACAGATATGAAAGTCATGCTGATCTATGGTCTTTTTAGAAACAACAAGATCTTGTTTGACAGCATTCATAGCCAGATTGATGCTCATAAGCAGCTTAATGAGGAACAACTCAGTCTTTATCGCAGTAGCAACAACAAAGTCGTCTTTAAAACAACAGCTGATTGGCATTGTGTTATTAATGACGCTAACGATATGTTCTTTTATTACAAGGACTGGAATTGTTTAGAAATCCAGCAACGTATAAAAGATCAAAGATATAAGATGAGTGGATACGAGGATTCTCTAAATATTTCTTCAGTATTTACAAAACTCCACGCTACCAGCTGGAAAACCAGATGGGGTAAAATGAAATCTTTTAAGCGTAACTTTCCTGCTATCGTTAATGCAAACAGGATTAAGTGGCTTAAAACAGTAGAATAAATCTACTAATGCTTTGCGTGTTCAACAACTGAGACATATAGAACTCCAGAATAAACTAAGGAAATACCCCTAGTTTATTCTGGATTTATGACTGTGTTTCTTTTTTGCAATGAAATCGATAAATCTTTTATTTACCAAATCCACTAACAATGTGATTGGTAGAGAAAATGAAATGCTTTGGTATTTGTCTAAAGAAGATACTGAATTCAGGGATAAAACCAAAAATCAAATCGTTTTAATGGGAATGAGGACATGGGAGACTATTCCTACTGTTCAAAAACCCTTTAGTGACAGGGTTAACATTATCGTCACTAGAGACAAGTCTTTTACGTATTACGATGATAATGTAAACGTTGTCTATGATTTAGAGTGGTATCTGAATGAGTATAAAAATTCAGATACAGATAAACAGTTGTGGATAATAGGTGGTGGACAGATATTAAGTCAATCTGTCAAATATGCTGATAATATTGAGGTAATCGAGATAGATACTATGGTGACTGGAGAAATTAAGGCACCTAAAATAGATGGAAGAAGTTTTAGGTTGCATAATTCTACAGAAATGAAAACAGATAGTTTTTCTGGTATCGATTACTTTAAGTCCTATTACCAACGTATATCCGCGTCATGGCTAGAAACAAATTAGATTTAGAAGAAGATAGTTTTCAAAATAAGATTAAAAAGAAAATAAGGAAGATAAAAGAAAAGTCTTTCTTATCGAAAAGACGTGAACATACCTTCAGTGAATCTGTGTTAGATGAATTCCCTCAAAGACAAGACGATAGTTATTATCGCAGTAATGATTATTAAATTTAATTTCAGCGTTATATTATTTAGACAGTATAACTATCTAATGGAGTAATAATGGTTACCAAATCTTTCATCCCTAAAAAGGGTATGTATTTTACGATCAAACACTATCATAGGAAGATACAGACCCAACAAGCCAGAATGGGTGAAAATGGTACTGGTATTCAATCTACTTGGTTATTTGCTTATCCAGATAGTGTTGTCTATTATTGCTTGGTGTCGGGTAAATCTATTATCAAAGCACAAGCTGTTTTTAACTTTGATAAAAACGCACCTGTCTTTAATGAAGTAGGTCCTGAATACATTAATGTAGATTCTGTTGTTTTTGGACAAATTGATCCTGAAATCATGGCAGATATATCAGATCACACTACTGCATTTGAAACCCTGATGATCGCAGATACAGCACCTGTTCAAAGCGATATTATTTATATCCCTACGAAAGACGATCCTTTTGATGAAAAGATCAATCCTGATGGACAGTCTCTTTTCAACACCTTGATGACGAAAATCAAAACACTTAAGAAATAAATCATGTCTAATTTATCCGATTATATTGATGCGTTGCGATTAGTGGTACAAGCTGCTGAACTGCAAAAACAAACAGATGCTGAAGAACTACTGGAATCTATACTGGATGAAGTCAATACTGCGTTAGATGGAGCTCCTACTCTTGGTAAGGTAGCTATTGATACCGAGAACTTTTCTTTGGTATCAGCAACCATTTTTGCTACTGGCTATCACCTGAATGTCACTCTAAAGCCTAAATCAGAGATTACCAAGAAACTGATCAGACTGGTTACGTTTGATAAAGTTTACACTATTAACGGTGAAAAATACAAATTCTCTGTGAAAACAGCTGCTAACGATGTGGTTACATCCGTTACTATTACTCAAGACTCCAGTTGGACTTAATTTAACTAACATACGCTCCAGGTAGTTTAACACTACCTGGAGTTATGCTGTCAAAATATCGCTAGATTCAAAATAATCTCAATCACTTATTATTAGCACAGACATGGGTGTCTTTGAAAAAGATATTGAAATTAGTAATGAATTGAAATCTTTTCAAGGACATCTACCATAATGCGTAAACAAATTCAATTAACAAAAGAACAACTATACTTCCAGCCTTCTATAGAGTTTGGTTTACCTGTAGTGTTTATGGTGATTAACCAGCAAGTAGGTTATAGAGTAGTTTTTTATCTACCAGCAGATAAATCAAATTTAAAGATTAAACACCAAGAATATTACAATCTAATCAACAATAGTCAAACTAATCCAATAGGTTTACCTATTGATTGGGTGTTTGACTTTAGATTAGATCCAGATAGTGGCTTTTGTAAGCTAACACTAACAGATACAGATGGAACTCAAATCCCTTATATTGGATTTATCCGAGTAAGAGATTTGATAGATGAAATTATTTTTATCATGGGTATAGAATAATTATGAACACAGTTGCTAAAGCATCAGCTTCTGATCCTATCACGACTTTAATCAAAATCAAAAATAATGAATACGCTATTGGATATTGGTTAAACGAAAGAGATAAGGATACAGCTCTGTATCCATATCCAATTGCCAATAGCGCTAATGACGAGCAAGTACTTAAGATGCTGGATGTGATCAATAAGATCAAAGCCAAAGCAACTATCAGGTACTATAAAGGTATTTCCATGTGCAGGTGTTGTGGTTGTTTTAATCATTCTGGTGAATACCTCTACAATTACAAGCGTGGTGGATCAACTGCAAAATACATTGTTGTGCCTAAAGGTCTAGAACATTATATCAAAGCGCATAGGGTCTTAGTACCACCTTTGCTGCAAATCAACTTTTAAATAGGAAGAAAATCATGGAAGCTGAACAAATGACTTTTGAGAAAAACATCTTTGATGATGTCAACAACCACATCGGTAAGGAACCATCAACGATTCACGAAGTAATTGTTTTGCTTTCATGCATTAACAGAAACAATCCTAACGAAGTGTTCTTCGATAAGACGATTACTCTGTATTTTTATCGAGAATCTATGTATATTGGTGGACAAGACAAAACAGCATACTACGAGCATCCCAGTATTAATTACTGGGTCAGGAGTAGAGCGCTAAATTATTTCACTTATCTGCGTTATGACACCAAGCCAGATGATGTGTTAGAATTCATTGATAAAACAAAGAACAAGTCTTGGTGTTTTGACTCTGTAGTGCTGAACACTACAGAGCTCTCTTGGAATGAATATATTAATAAACTTCATGAATCTCATAGCTTATCACCTCATTCATCTTGAAGTAGACTCCAGAATTCCTCTTAAAATTATAAGAGAACTTTTTAAAAGTGCTGGAATTAGTGAGAATTTCGACATCTATCATTTAATCACAAGTGGTGGCGATTGGACGACTGTTTTCGATTATCCAGTAGAATGGAATAAAGAGCAGTGTGTTGAATTCATGAAGAAAATGACACCTAAACTCCACCGATTAAATCAAATGTTCTCTGAAAAGGGAATGCGTGACTTAGCTACTAAAATTGCAACAACATAAGTAGTTAGGAGGACCTAGTAGGTCCTCCTAACTATGATGGAAAATTAAATCATGGATCTCAACGACATCCCTTTCATTGACCCTCACCCGTTTGTCAAACCTTTGGAGCCTGGAGAATATTACGCTGCACAACGTAATGGTCCAGCAGTCATCGCCAAGTGTTTGAAACACTGTGTTGATGATGGTTATGTTCTTCCTGAAAGAGACAGCGTTCTTGGTGTTACCTATCCTTATAACACTAGTGAATGCAGAAGGATTTCTAAAGAGACTTACGATCAGTATCATGAGAAAGTCAATACTGAACACAAAGTCTGGTTGGAGCAATTTTGGAGGAAAACAGTATGAATGTTAAATTACATCCCGCTGTTAAGAATGACGTTACGATCAATGGTGGTGTACTCCAGCTGGCCATCAACGTTCTTGAGAGAGCTGGTAAACAAGAAATTGTGGATGAGCTTAAACTATCAGCAAAGAGAATAGAATCAAGCGAACGTTATGCTTCGTTTGTTGCTATAGATTTTACAGATAAAGTACCTCTTTATGTTGTTGAGGATCTTATCCAAAATCAACTAGCGTGGGAAAAAAATTCTTTTTCTGCTATGAGGCTTGTGTTTTCTGATAATTCGACAGCCACATATATTGACGCACCAACTGATCTCACCAAAGAACAAGCTGAAGAACAACTTCAGACACTCGACTTTTATGTCAGGCAGCTCAACGAGTACTTCGAAAATCACCGCTTTGATGTAACAGAAATTCTTGGTCTTTAACCAATTGTAACTTATAGGGTATTAAAATGAATCTCAATATTAATCTCGACACGACTTCGATTATGAAGGATATCGAAGCTCACGCCAAAGTTACTGCAAAACATCAGTTGCTCGAACAAATCGATAACGCATTCGCTGAAATAAGAACAGTTCGCATTGGGACTGGTTGGACTACCGAAACTGGTTTCATGTATGATAAGATCAAGAAACTTGTTCAGTCGTACTTGGAATCGGACAAGATGAATAACTATATCGAAGGCTTTATCGAAAACAAATTCCAAGCTATCTTGGAAGAAGAACTCGAAAAAGCTATGCGATTGGCAGCTGAGCACAAAGCTCGCCAATATATCTTCAATCACGAGAAAATCAAAAATCCTCGTGAGATGATTAATCCACCGCAAAGACCTTCTCTTTAAAGTAGTGAATAAAAAAAAAAAGGGAGCTGATATGCGATTAGTGCAATTAGAAGTCAACAGGAGAAGTACTGGAATGGAAAATCAATTAACTAATGTCGTGGTTGAGTACACAAAGAGGATTTTGTTTGGTTTGGTCACGATTGAATTTATCGTTATCGATCGAAGACCAGACTTCAAACAATACGAATATCTTCGTAAGTTTCTCAATGTGACTTCTGTTTATGTGGTTGGTTTCAAAGTGTTTGAAACTGAAGTGCTTTCAAATCAGATTGGTAGCGCCAATATAGGCTTCTGTTTGGAAAAAGATCCAATCAATGTGACGCAGAAATATATTGAACAACCATATAAACAAGCTTATAGTGAACAAAATTGGACACCATGAACATAGTCAAAACAAAGTTCAATCCACAAATTCCTCTTTCTTTGAAAGACTGAAATGAAAACTTTTACTGAAACCAAAATCGTTCTCATGTATCCTGAGAAACCGACCGAACCTTACTACGACAACTCTTACATGTTTGTTGATCTGGATGGTCCTTCGGGTGGTTATCCTACGCGTGCTGTAGCTAGCAACGCTTACGACTTTGCTGATACAAGTGCAGCAATGAAATACAAAGCTTCTTTCCCAAAAGAAAACTTTATCATAGTGAGGATGCAAACTACTCACACCATCACTCCCCTGTAATTCATTTCAACCATTCTCTAATATGGTTGAATAAATAATGGTAATTTCACCAAAGCAAGAGTTATTTATTCAGCCTTCTTTAAACATCTTTTTAGAAGGTAAACACCATGATCAATTTCTCTCACTTCGAGATTCAAGACGCTATCGAACAATACGGCATCAAGAATGTCCGTGTTTTCATTCCTGCTTCTCCTGTTGACTTCTCCTTCTTCGTAATGACGGGTGTTCCTATGACGCTTCAGTCTGACAGCGACGAAAAGGTCTGGGCTGAATACAAAATTGAAGAATGTGATCCTCATCACAAAATCAAACTGACGCCTTCCGAGAAGTACGAAATCACCATCACCAGCTACGGGCAAGAAACTGGGAAAACCAATGTCTTCTCGACCGAACGTTACTATGTGTCAGATCTGAACCAAATCATTCGTAGTGGATACGCTCGCGTCTACGTCGAAACAGAAGACGGTCTGCAACTGATCTATGGTGTCTATGAGGACGTTCTGAATAAGGACGAACTCAAGGTATTGGAATGGATCAAGAATTTCTTCAATCTTCAATCTGTGCAATCTTTTGCTTAATAAAAAATGATCCTGTATTCTGTAACTGGGGTAATTCCTTACGACAAAATTAAGTCTAACAAACTTGATAAAATTCAGGATATCATTCTTGAGCGGTTGAAGAAGAACCATCCTGATTGTTCTGAATTACAAAACCCATATGTAGCTGAAGACATCGTCATTACTTTTGAAAATAACGGTGTCTATTATCAACTTGATATCGAGGCATGAACCTGTTTGAAAATCTCATCCTGGAACAAAAGATACTCCAACCAGTAATTATTCATGAGTTGTTGGACGTACGCTGATAAGAAGATCAGAGTTCTGTGGGAAAACGGAAAACAATCAATCTTCGAACCCAGTCACTTTGAAATCATCAAGGACTAAACATCATGACAACTGAAGCTAAAATCAACGGACCTTTTGGTGCCTATCCACGACATTCCACTGGTGCTGTTCTCAATGCTTTGTGTTCTGCTGGCGTTCCTCTGGTGATAGTGGAGCAACTGACCATTGACGTTGGTCGTGTAATGGATGGTTCCAAAGGATTCGCCCGTTACAAATGGTTCGATGGAATTGAACAACCGTTGTTCTATTTCCAGAACGATGTCTATGGTCGCCAACTGGCGACTTGGGGTGAAGACAAGAAACTTCGCCCCAAGTTCCATCTGTCCCTTCATCATCACGGTAGCGCATCACTGGTGATCTACAAGCAACGTGAGAAAGACCTCTTCACAGAAGAGCTCTACGATTTTATCAAAGAGTTCATTTCTGCGAATGTTTCTCATGTAACTGAGAATTCTTCCGACTGGGAAAAGAAAAACCATCAGATGTACAACATTCGTCAGAATGCTGGTGCATTCTTTCAGGGTGGATACAACTCCTTTGATGAAGGGTTCATCTACATTGAGTTCTGGAAACCCGAAGGTGCTCAAGCATTCGTAGATTACGTGAACAATAACTTCGTGTACAAGGTTATGCAATTTACTGAAGATCAGATTCGTGAAAAAGCAGTTCAGATGTTTGGCGTGTTTTCTGCTGCCATGAACGAACAAGAAGACACTTATTGTGTTAATTTTGATTATCTCAATCAACGCCATAAGAAATCATGGCTTAAGCTTGCTGAAAATGAGTTGAAAAATGTCAAACAAAATTCTTCCTGAAGACATCGGTGTGAACAATCTTGTTGATGGGAAAGTTCAAAACTATCACAAAGACAAGATTCCTACACCACCATCACAGTACTTCAAACATTGCCGACATTTCTGGATTGCTCAACTGGACGGTGATAAAAGAATCATGTCTCCTCGTATCCTGGAATGGAATCCAGTGAATAAGATGTGGTATGTTTCTGGTACAATTGCAACAATTGCTGACCCAGTTCAACATCTACATGGTTATATCATCGTCTCTGTTGTGGAGGTACCTGATATACCTTTTGAAGCAGCTGTTTAACTATGAGCACTATGAACAAAACCTCATTTTTTAAACCTGATGAAACATTAGGAGCGGCTATTGACTTTTCAAAACCAGGTCCTTCGGATACAGTTGTTGAAATCCGAAAAAAGAAAATGTTAACGATTACTCCATCTATTGTTCAGTCAGTTGATGGAGAACCTATTCCGCCTGGCTGGAAAGCCAAGACAGCAGGTCATCACTGGCTTGAGAAGTTTGACTGTGATGGTCACAGTGGTGGATTGATAGTGCTGCAATGGAATCCTGTTGCTCGGCGCTGGAGCATATCTGGTAACGTAGGGGCTGGAAACTATGTTGAAACCAAAAATTGGAAATACGTGGCTTATTGCCCAATGCCTGGAGAAGATGAATGAATCCTGAATACTGTCGTCGTTGGGTTTCTCAGCCAACATTCAAACAACCACGTTATATTCGACTAGAGCCGAAAAAACCTTTCGGTATCCAAAATGTCAAGCGACATAAATGAAATCAAAGATTAGACGTATCCTAGGTTTTACCTGGGAGATCAAAAACAAATACCGTGACTCCAAAGGGTCACTAAGGAGTCCAAGATGAGTCTTCAATCGAATGGTGCCACCACCACAGCTGCTGTCACCCTCAATGCTGACAGATTCACTCGTGCTCAAACATATAGTGGTTTGACACATTCTGTTAAAGCAAATCATACATACGAGAACTACGTGCTTTCTGCTGGTGCGGGTTTGGAAACCAAAAAGAAAGCCTTCATGGAGCTGATGCAGGATTTCGTTAATTCTCCTGAATTCGAAGTACTGACGTATGAGTTGATGAATGAATTTAATATTCGTATCAACCATGACGTAAATACCAGTCTGTAAAGGAAATTTAATGATCATTATTAATTTCGTCAGATATTCGCATGAACTCGAACGTATGGCGGTCTACCTGTCGGATGAAAAAGCTCTTTGGTTTGTGATATCGATGATAGAAAAAGACGCCAGTGTTCTTAGTTTTTATATCACTATTAGCACTAATAGTGGATTGCATATATCGGATAGCTTGAAAGATGATTTCAACTTATCAGACGCAACATTCACAAAGTTCAATAAAGAAATCAATTATGACGAATACTTGCGATAAACATGGACCATACAGCACGTTCTGTCGTGACTGTGATCTAGATATTCTTGAGCTGGAAGAACAACTCAAGAATATCAGAGATTTCTCAAAAGAAATCCACGAGCTTGACCACTACGACTTCATCGAAAAATATGGTGAAGTTTTTGCTGAGGGCTTGAACATACCTGCTATCAAAGACATCAACGACGATGCCCAAGCATATGGCGATAAGTGCTACGGTTACGAAGAACGGTGGAACGACGCAGGTATTCCATTCCCGATTGGTGCGATGATCTACCTTGTTGGTAGACATTATCCTTTCAGCCAGACTGTTCGTGAAACGTCTGCTGGTTGGGTGGATCCTGGTGACTGGGTGGTCCATACTTGGCAAGATGCTCTCCAAACCAGAAATGGTGGCATTTACAACGCCATTATGGCTGTCTACGTTAAGTATCGTCAAGATACTAAAACAGCATAAGCTCTATCAGTATTATGAGGACAACGGTTCTCAAACGCCTTCTATCAGGAATTGAAATGACACGAGATTTTGTGATTAAGTTTTTCGATTATGGTGCAATCATTTTGTTTATCAATCTGATTGTCTGGGTGATCACAGGTTATGGATTTTGGGATTTGTTTCCTGATTTTCATAACAGTTACCCTAGGAAAACAACAATGATTATGATTCATTTGTTCTTCTTCATGGGGATTCTTCTTTCCAGAATCAGAGGTTACACTTAAATAAAACCAACATACTCAGAGTAGGGGGTCCCCTACTCTGAGTATTATGATATTTTTTTTTTTCATTTAATTACAGTGATATATTATTATAATGGTATCATATTCAGGAAAATAGACTGTGCAATTTGGAACATTATTTATTATTATCAGCACTGTACTAGCGTTCGTAATGGAACTTTATTTTCTTGTTATTTCATCACCAAAAGAATGGATTGGATTTAATTTGTTATTTACATTTCCAATTGTTTTTGTTTTAAGTTTAGCCATCATCTGTAATATCAGTTCAATCATTTTTGATCACAAGCGATAACGTGTTTAAAATATATCTTTTAAGAACGCTTGAACTCAAAAACTTTAAGGCAACATCATGAATATATCGTATCTTATTTTAACTGTGATTACTGGCTCAGTAGCTTTACTTTACTGGATTATTTCACAACAGCTCATTAGTAAGCTTAAATATAGAATATTTAGTTTAGAAGAAGAGTTACATAAATGTAAAATTCAATTAGACGAAGTACAGTCCGATAAAGTACTCGAACTAAATAACGTCTATAAAGAAAGAAATATTCTAGTAGCTTTACTAGCGCAATTGTTTCCATCTGGTATTAAAAAGACAGAGATTGAAGGATGGAGCCCTGAATGGCATAACTGTGTTTATATTGAGTTGCCTGATGGCTCTCAATGTAGCTGGCATTATCATGATGAGGATTCTTATTTGTTTGAGAATCTACCTATTTATAGCAGCGAATGGGATGGACACACAACTGAAAACAAATACTTCAATATTGAAGAGCTGATTGCTTCAGGTTCTCTTAAGAAACTGTTAAGTTATAAACAATTGCAAGACTGCGAATCAACACTAGATCACTATAAAGAACAAGGTATTTATTCTAATTCTACTGAATTATGGTCAAAGACAACTATTAAGTTAAATTTAAAATTTAAATAATGACTAAATTGGTTTGGCTAATAGTTTTATACTATACGCTTTATCCTGAGGTAGAACCATCCGTTATCTTAGAGCCTTTTGATACATTTGAAGAATGCAAAACAGAGGTTTTGAGACTGGTTAAAAACAAGCACCAATTTGTTACTGCAAAGTGTGTCCCTCACCAAATACAAATAGATATTGAGAAAATCAATATCAATGATCTAGTGTTATACAAAGAAACGTAATGATTGATCATTTATTTTGGGTTTCTGTAGCTATTTATAAAAGCTGCATTACTATTCCTGGTGGTATTTATATAGCAGATAAAGAAGTTTGTCACTACGACAAGATTGCATCTCCTTTTGTATATAAAGAGATGCAAGCTTGTGATGATATGGCTAAGAGAGTATTTAGAAGAATTAGTAAAGAAAATACTTCAGAAAACAAGATAGTAAGCATTTCGTGTTTTCCTAAAGTGATAAGTGAAGAAGAGAAAATTATCACACTACCAAAACCTAATAATGGTAAATAAAAATGAAAGTGATTGAAGTAAATATTTTTCTAGCTATATATAACTTTATCTTGAATATTTTTTTGGTGATTATGCTTATTTATGTAGGTGTAAAGAAACTACAAGAAAAGTTAAAAGATAAAAAAGAACAAAAAGAATGTGAAAATCAAACTGAAGCTAAGAAACTAGAGTATGAGAAGACTCTGCCAGACTTTCAAGACCCAAGAGTACAGATTCTGTACAATAATCTAATTAGTAATGACGAGCTCTTTAATCCACCAGCAGGAAACCATTGGGAGGGCTGGGTATCTAGGATTACAGTTAGAGAACTCACCGATAAAGGCTATTTAAAGAAATAGAACTACGGTATCGAAGAAACGAAGTTTTAAGATTTGAATATGATGCATTTCTTCTCTGGTGATGTGGAGCTTTTAAATTGAGCAAAATGAATTCTGTAAAAGGCTTAGCTAATCTTAAAGCCTTAATTGAGTCTAGTCCTACCAAGATAGAAGGACTGGGTGGTTATAAGGTTATTTCTAAACCGACAGACTGTAAGTGCGTAATGTGTTTAGCTACTGATATAGAGCTTAGAGAAAGATCTCTAGACGCTAAACACTTAAAACATTACCAGCATATTCCTCAGAGATATCTGTATTGTACTGATTGTTCTTCTGAATGGGTAAGTGAAGATCTCGTTGATTGGAATAAGCAGGAATACGATAAAGTAGTAGGATTACAAGTATGAGAGATGTAGTTGGTGCCATTATTAGCTTTTTTATATTACTGACTTGGTTATTTGGTGTAGTAATAGCTAAAGGTTTTTGGTCTACTTTCTTCGCAGCTATTATACCTTTTTACGCTTGGTATTTAGTTGTAGAACATTTTGCTAAGTATTTTGGTGTAATATGAAAGTTTACTATATTCGCTTCAAAGCTAAATTTGAAGAAGATCACCTTTATGAATCAGGACTCTTAAGTCACCCATTCTTAAAAGAGTTAAATTCTAGATCAAAAGAACTATTTCTCAAACAAACGAATATTAAGTCCCCACTTATATTTAAGTCTCATATCTCTACAGTTATAGAGTCTATTAATCAGCTAAATGAAGTTATTAAAAGCCATCCTATAATCGCTAAAAATACATTCTTGTTAGGTGAATATTCTGTACAAGAGATTCCGCAAGGACTAGATTATTTGTTGAATAAGAAAGTAATTAATGGTAATGATGTTCTTAGGATGTGTATTTATATAAAGCAACAGATTCGTGATATCTATAAATCTAAGAACGATTCTCTTGATTTAGAAATAAATATACTTAATCGAATGTTTAAAGATTCGGATGAATCTGAAGACTAAATAAAAATATTTCAAGCATATATTGTATTTATGACTCTAGAAGAATTTGCTAAAGCCAGCTAAAGCACTATTCAAACTTTTTACACAAACTAGCGAAACTGTCTAATAAATAGTTTTGCTTTAAACATTTGAAGTATGTATTTTACAAAGGGTGTCTGATCTCTGATCTGAAACCAGACTATATTCCTGGTACAGTTACTAAGGACTTCAAAGAAGCTTTGAAGTGGAAAGAACGCATTGAGTCTTCAAAGAGTAAAGGTGCAGCTCGTAATGTTCGTCATGGGAAAGCTATTATTATTGAAATCAATTTCGATGGTGAGATACTCTCTCATGGCGAATTCCAAAAAGCAGGTGTATCTGAACATAGCAGAAACAATTGCTGGACATCTCAACATAAAACCAAAGCTCAGATCAATGAAGTAGTTAACTACCGTGTTCTGACTAATGAAGAAATCAACAATCTTTTCAAACTGTAAAAGGAAATTCAAAATGCTTACCCCTACCTTCGGTCTTGACTCCAATCCCATCATTGACAATTTTGTTTCTGCTTTCAATGCAAACAAAGAGAAAATGGTGGAGAAATTTGCTGCACAGATTCTTCATAAAGTGGCTCTGTATACTGAGTCACTCAATGATCAAATGGTGTTCTCCAAATCAACCAATGGTACCGAACGAGATTTGGTACAGTCTTGTATTGACATCCCGATGGATGATTTGGACGTTCCTGAATATCTGTATTTTGAAGTGCAGACTCTCTTCAACCGACCTTTCTCTGCGCTGGATGGAAAATACCGCGTCTTTGTGACTCCGTATTTTGCGATGAAAAAGATCACGATCACCATGGGAGAAGTTTGATCATGAGTCCATTTCACCGTCAACTGATGATCAAGCGTGCAAACCTTCTAAAGAGACTTGCACGCCAGGTAAAGCCTGTTGGAAAACACTGGGATCGTCAACAACGAAAAGAAATTATCAAGTTTTACGTTGAAAACGCGATGTCCCCATTGCAGGCCAGTTATCAAATCCTGAACATGGACGTAACTAAACTCAACAAGCTATATTTCTTCATCACGATGGATGAAACATGTAAGGTTTGTCCTTCTGGTTTATTCCACAATGAGAAAATGAGAATGGTAGCATTCTGTACCGGTAAAGATCCAGAGCAGCTCAATGTTGCTCTGCAAGAAATGTACAAGGCTTCACCATCATTTAACAATTCATAACCAAGGGGAAATATATGCGCTTAGAAGCTATTGAGTGGTTATGAAATCAACAATCTCTACAGACCATGATTGAAATATACCGCATTGAACACAAAGACACAGGCGTTGGTGTATTTCAAACACCTGATGAATACAACCAAAGTCTTGCAAGTATAGCTTCTACTAAACTTCATACTTTGAAAAGTCCTGGCGATGATGGTTTAGGACTTGCAAATATACCGTGGACTTTTGTCTTTGGTTGTCCTGATATTGTCTCTATGAAGAAGTGGATTCTTCTTGGTGATAATATTCATGAGAATGATGGTATTGTAAAAACTCTTGACGAAAAGGGTTTTAAACTCTTTCATTATCTCATTGATGATGAACAATATATCAGAAAAAGTTGGTCTGGTATTCAACTGGCATTTGATAAAAAATACGCAGTTGAAGAAGGAGTTTGGGATTATTATCCTCTAACTGATCTAATGAAAGAAGCACCAATGGTGTTTTGTTTATAAAAGGAAGTCATATGTCTACCAATTACACAGTTGAAGATATGAAGAATGCATTGGACAAACTTGTTGAATGCATGGAGAAAAAGGGTTTCAAAGATGATAAATACTTTTTCATCAATGAAGTTGTTGAAAAAGATGACAAAGTTCTCGATCAAGAACTCCTTACTATCTACAATGAAATAGTAAACATTGCAGATACTGTTTTGATCACACCCGAAGGTCAAGCTTTCTTTAGTAATCATCGTAAGTTGCAAACGATTTCATCGAATCACTATTCTGTTGTTCGGGGAGAATTCGATAGTTTCGGATGGCTGAGTGGCGTCATCGTAACGCGAAAAGGAAGAATCGTTTACGGTTGATAAATTCTATGGTACAATACCCTTTGTACCATAACTAACAATGATTTAAAAGGAAGATGAAAATGGAAGAAGTTGTAGAACAAATTCAGTTGTTTTCAGATCTGAAGCCTAGTCTTCCTGAAAAACTATCGTATTTGGCTATTTCTGTTTATGCGAAACAATATGTCGCATGGAGATCTGAGGAGATTAGCAAAGACCTTGATAATAAGGGTATTCACAAAGAACTTGACGATATCAATAAGATAGCTGATTTCATCAAAGCGACATATAACAAGACTTTCTCCATCATTGAGATAGTGGCGATTCTCTACCATATGGCTAAGTTCTCACCTGATACTGAGGGCAGAGCCAAAAATGTATTCCTATGTTCTGTGCGATGACATATAGCTAGAGTACTCCCTAATAATGGGAGTACTCTAGCTATGATGTTTTTTTTTTTCATTGATCAATATGCTATGGTTCAATAAAATAAGGATGTTTGCATGAAAGTGGCAATGCGAAGAACAGCACAGTCAGATGCTACCTTCATTGAAAGATTAGCAGTTAAAACAATTAAAGCCAGATTAGCCACACAGTGGCCTCATGCTGGTCTCGTTATTGGAGACAACTTTTATCACGCTTCAGGCAGACACAATTTAGAGAAAACTACACTAACGCCTGCTAGGTGGGATATTATTGATGTGGGTGATGAATCTGATGAATACGCTTTATGGTTATTTAATGATTTATTATCTAAAGGCTCTAAATACGATTGGATAGAGTTATTAGACTTTACACCAATCAGACCTTTCATTAAACTAGCTCATAAAAATGAAACAATTAGTCAATGGCTAAATACCAATGTTTATTGTTATCAATTTGTATTATGGGCTTTAAGAAAAGAAAGACCCATTCAAAGAGCTACTCCTGAATTGATCTATTTTGAAATTATAAAAATTCTCAATAATAAATTGTCAGATAATAGTTTGTTGTTAAAAGAATCTTTGTTAGATTAATTTTTCATGTCAGAGAAATTCCTAAACTCTACCAAATTAAAAGAATGTAAAGATATTCTTTATTTGATTGGATATATCAATTCCAAGGACTTATTCATTAAAAAGCTGCTGTCAGATTTAATAGTAGCTACTAATGTAAATCCCAATAGTGCTAGTTTTTATCTGACACTACAAAAAGGACACTTATCTTCTAAGGTATTTAGACAAAACTTCATTGATATCAATGAAACCATTTTTGATCATATTAACCTAAGAATAGATCAAAGACAGAAATTACAGGATTCATTACTGCTTTGTGTAGATAATGCCAGTAGGTCTTTAACATGTCTTTATGAATTTACTGAGCGTACTACAACTTTGACCTTTATCTCTCAAGTCGTACCAGATACAGATCAAGTCACACTGCACAATAGAAAGAAGATTGTCAATACGTTTTATTTACCTGCTATTTTTGCTCTGTACGATAATGATAAAAACAATATTTTTACAATAGCTGGTAAGAATAGTTTATTTTCAGCTATTCAAAAATACAAGCTTATTGATGTAGATAAGCCTACGCCTGTTCTAGGTTTTTATATTCCTGTTCAAAAATATGACTTTGATAGCAGAGATTTGGTTAAACAAGAAGCTATTAATTTAATCACTCAACTAACCGGCTTTCAATACAAAGATAGTTTTTCTACCAGCAGCAATCAGCGTTATGTTTATGTCATGAAAGATCAAAAGTCTTTCTATATACAAACATCAGAACATATTCCGGCTATTATTCAATAAATACTATAGCTATTTAAAGCTTTGTTTTATAGCTCGTAAAACAAAGTATGGAGTTATAACAATTGGAGTTATCATGAGTAATAAGCGAATGTTTTTAGCCTTTTACAGAATTGAAAATGATGGTGATCAAAGCACACCTTTCTGTATTCTACGCAGAAACAACTTTGAAAACGGTACCAAAGTATCTGCTATCAAAGAAAATGTCAGTAAAGAAGATGAAATTGCTTTGATTACTACAGCTTTAGACGAAGCTGAGTTATTTACTATTGATGAGCTAGATGAAGACCTAGAGACTCATTTAACTAACGCTTTTAACGATGTGTTAGATTTTAAAGATGAAAACACTGATAAAAGAGTAACGTTAAAACTAGGTCTAATTATCAATGAGGCTCTAGGTAAAGTACAGATTCAAGTTACTGTTGGTAAAAATAGAGTTAAATCAGTAACTTTAATTAATGCTGGTGATTTGGTAGATGAGCAAGTTCCTGCTCCAGAACCAGAACCAGAGCCTGAGCCGGAACCGGAACCGGAACCTGAGCCCGAGCCTGAACCTGAGCCCGAGCCTGAACCAGAGCCTGAGCCGGAACCGGAACCGGAACCTGAGCCCGAGCCTGAACCTGAGCCCGAGCCCGAGCCGGAACCTGAGCCGGAACCTGAACCAGAA